>Ga0209745_1000001_pt1 | contig 691713 bp, 588 predicted proteins | sample BarGraNGADG00312_FD_184495 | JGI IMG/M metagenome (GOLD analysis project Ga0209745, IMG submission 184495) | Arctic peat soil microbial communities from Barrow, Alaska - Barrow Graham LP Ref core NGADG0004-312 (SPAdes) (version 2) | ecosystem: Environmental > Terrestrial > Soil > Wetlands >... | reverse complement strand
ATAGTTGGCAGCACGCCAGTAAGCATTAATCTTTCGAAGCAGGTCTGCCGATAATGGTTTATCCTTTTTATCCTTCTTTTCCTTTTTGGGAACAATGTTCTCTTTGAACCCTTCTCTTACTTCCTTAACTATTTTCTTTTCAGATACTTTGTTTGTTTTCATGATCATATTTCATTTTTTAGTAATATTTATCAATTGGCTGACTATTTTAGCTATCATCCATTCCTCGTCGGTGTGAATGATGCGTACTGCAGCCTTGCTGTTATCTTTTGAAATAATAGGACCGTTCTCCAGGTTTCGTTTTTCTTCAAGTTCAATTCCTAAAAATCCTAAACCTTCACAAATGCGGGTGCGAATTTTGGGGCTGTTTTCGCCAATGCCACCGGCAAAAACAAGGGTGTCTAATCCACCGAGCGCTGCCGCGAAAGAGCCTATCCACTTTTTCGCCTGGTAACAAAATAATGCAACGGCTTCTGCAGCCCGGATATCATCGGATTCCTTAGCAAGCAAATCGCGCATATCGGAACTGGTTTCAGAAATTCCAAGGAGCCCAGATTCATGATTGATCAGATTATTAAACTTTTTTGGTGTAAGATTCTCTGACTTCATCATATACCCTGCTACACCCGGATCCAAATCACCAGGCCGGGTGCCCATAATCATTCCTCCGGCAGGTGTGAATCCCATACTTGTATCAACACTCTTGCCTTTGTGAACGGCAGCCAGACTCGCTCCGTTTCCAAGGTGAGCCAATATCACACGGCCTTTGCCAACCTTTTTACCGGCTACCCGTATGAGTTCTTTTATGAGATAGGCATATGACAAACCATGGAACCCGTATCGTTGAATTCCAATCTTGTCGAACCGACGGGGAATCGGAAGTAATTTAGCCACCCGTGGCATTGTGCGATGAAATGCTGTATCAAAACAAGCCACCTGCGACAAATTTGGATACCGCTGACTGAAAACCTCAATCAATTCAATCTCGGCAGGTAAATGATCCGGATCGTAAGTGGTGATACGATTAAGTTCATCCAATAATTTCTGCGTGATGAGTTCGGGCTCCGTGTGCTTCATTCCGAAAACCACCCTATGTCCAACACCCCTGAGCAAAGAAAAATCAACCTGCTTTTCCATCCAATCTATCAGGAAATTAGCCACCGATTTGTGATCCGAGACTTCAATCCTGGTATTGCCTTTCTTATTCTTAGTCAGGTTGTTGAAATCCAGACTAGTACCGGTTAACCCAATCCGATCAACCTTTCCATACAGCAATCGCTCAAATGGGTCGCCTGTCTTATAGAGAGCGAATTTGATACTCGACGAACCGCTGTTAATCGTCAGAACGCTCATGTTAGTCGGTTTTATGGATAACTTATCTTTCATTGATGCACATTCATGTCAGTCTTTATTCTTCATTTACGATACTCTTTTAATCAAGAGATACAAATAGGGTTTCAACGGGGAAGTATGATTAATTTTTTAAAGTTTTCATTAATGATTTAACAGAACCTTCACTTTCAAGAATTACTTTGCTCTTGTCTATCATATTATTATCTGATTCAATTCTGAAAGTTAGATGGAGATTGTAGCGAACTTTATTGCCTTTTGTAAGCAAGTCAAATAGTGTTTTTGCCACTTCCTTAAAAGAAATTGTTATTGGGATTGTCAGGTCGGTAATACTTTTTGCCTGAATATCAATAAAACCAGGAATAATTCCTTTAATCCATTGATTATCTTCGATGGAAACTTCATAAGCTATGCTGTCAGCTTTGAACGGAAATACGTTTTTATTATTTATTGAAACGAGCAACTGAACAACTGCTCTGGAGAAATTAAGTGAATCTATTTCGACGTGCTCTGTTTTTACTTCCGGAACAGAGATCTTATGAACTAATTTTTTAATATCAACATTAAAATGCTCTATAAATATAATATGTGTGAAAAAAGATCCCTGGAAATGAAATTCAACAGAATCGATATTCTCCTGCTCATTTCCTTTCATGACTGAAGAAATTGAATCATTGAAAATGGTGATCGGAAGCGTAATAATGCTACTGGTATTTCTTTTCAACGAGATTGACTTTTTGTATTGATTTTTCAATATCTCAATACCATTGATAAGTATCCTGTATTGCAAGCTGTCTACAGTGAATGATAGTGGAAGTTGATTTTTGATATCCACTTTTACCATCATTTCTGTTTTCTGAGAAGTAAGTGAAGTTATTTCCAACTCCGACAGCTCCAGCCGCGGCAGCAAAAATGTTTTGTTTGGGTCCTTATCATGTAAATAGCTCCAATATCGCCATATAAAAAACGAGGCAATGATGGCAATGAAAAGAAATAAAAGTGCTAAAAAAATTCTCTTAATCATATAATATGAAGTTTACCAAACTTCTAAATCTTTAGTCCAAGTGAAGAGAGTTCCGAAAGTGTGGATTTGTAATCAGTATGATGAATACTTCGAATCCCTAAATCGCTTGCAACGTCTACGAACATCTGCATATCTTCAATGTAAATAACATTTTCGACTGATACCTGTGCAATGTCAAGCGCAATACGGAAAATATCTGCATCGGGCTTTCGAAAATGAACGAAACAGGAGGATATGAAAAAATCAACAAACTGATTCAATTTAAATTTCATTATTCTGTGTTCGTTCAACTCCCGTCCTTCGTTGTTGACTACAGCTATTTTCAGATTATTCTTATCCTTCAACTGTTTTATATACTTGATCATCTCTATCCTGGGAGTAGACTGGGAGAACATGAAATCACGAAATTGATCAATTGTGAAAGAGCGTTTCCGGTAGAACACTACTCTTTTTAGGTATTCACTCAGTGTGATCTTTCCCTCTTCATAAGTAACCTGAATGACATGATGCCGATCATTCATATCATTAAAGTCCAGATTAAAAACATCCGCAGCTGATTTTCGTGACTCATGTCCCCACCCATTGGAAAGCATTACGCCGCCAATATCCAGGAACAATGTTGTTGCCGGAATTGATTTGTTCATTTTTAAATTATTTTGCATTGTTTAAAGATTAACGTTGCCAGAGAATCAGATTAGTTTCAAGCGGAACTGAAACTCCCGGGAAGTTTGGTATTACCCGAGGTGTATAGTCCGCCGCCAGCCGTGATGCTGACACAGTTGCCTGATAAAGATGCGGTTTATCAGACCCGGTTCCCTGTTTGATCAATTTTAGCTCCTGTCTTGTTGGAGTTCCACCATCAGTACCATTTGCGTAAAGTTCTGCAACAACAGCGCTGGTGTTGAGACCATTAAGATAGACCTGAACATCGAATATGTGTTTATCCCCGTCCGTTTTAACATTTACCTCTCCAAAGTGAATTTTGTTCCGTTTTTGCTTTAGGAGATTCTGCCAAGCCACTATTTCATTTCCTATTCTGCCCTTATCGGCAGAACGAGAATGGTAAGTAGCAGTCATCGGCAGGTAATATTTTTCAGTATATTCCCGGACTGTCCGATTTGCAGAAAACCTCGGGGTCAATTGTGACATGCTACTTCGTATTCGCGCTAACCAGGTAACCGGAATGCCTTTTTTGTTTCGATAATAAAATTCAGGTATGACCTGCTGTTCGAGTAGGTTATAAAGGGCATTGGCTTCGATGGCATCCAATTCAGGGTCTTCACCATGTTCTTTCCCATCACCTATTGCCCATCCCACCTCAGGTGTATAAGCTTCATCCCACCAACCATCGAGTTCTGATAAGTTAATGCCTCCATTTACCAGCACTTTCATACCGCTTGTACCGCAGGCTTCCCATGGGCGTCGCGGAGTATTAATCCATACATCCACACCTTCGACAAGCCGTTCAGTCAATAGCATATCATAATCACTTAAAAATATCACATGAGGGCGAACTTCTGATTGCCGGATGAAATGAATCCATTTAGTAATCAGATCCTGACCCGCCTGATCTGCAGGATGTGCTTTACCTGCAAGAATAAGTTGTACCGGGTGTAGAGGATCTGAGAGCAGGCGCAACAAGCGCTGAGGATCATGCAATAACAAATCAGGTCTTTTATAGGTTGCAAAGCGTCGCGCAAAACCCAGGGTCAATGTATTTGGGTCGAATAAATGATCCACATTTTCAACTTCCATGGGAGATGCCCCTGAAGCCATCAATTGACGTGATAGTCGTTTACGGGAATATTGAATAAGTTCAGCGCGCGATTTATTACGCATCTGCCAAAGCCTTTTATCACTGACTTTCCGGATATTCTGTCCGAGGTTTTCCATTGTCCCTAACCATCGGCCTTTACCGCAAGCTTCAGTCCAGATGTCATCTGATTCTTCGGAATCCCATGATGGCATGTGCACACCATTGGTTATATACCCAACCGGTACTTCATTTGGCGGCCATTTTGGGAATAATGGTTCAAATATTTGACGACTGACTTCTCCATGGAGACGACTCACCCCGTTTACTGCTCCGCTTCCTCTGATTGCAAGATAAGCCATATTGAACTTCTCAGATTCATTTTCGGGATCTTCACGGCCTAATGCCAGCAATTGATGACGTGAAATTCCAAGCTTCTTTTCAGCATAATCACCAAGATATTGCTCAACAAGTTCAGGCGAGAAACAATCGAATCCGGCTGTTACAGCCGTGTGGGTAGTGAAGAGATTACCAGCCCTGGTAGCAGTAAGAGCAACATCAAAGGACTGCCCCGTATCTTTCATAAAAGTATAAGCACGTTCCAAAATAGCAAATGCTGCATGTCCCTCATTTAGATGACATACCTGGGGATGAATACCAAGGGTATTCAGCAGACGCCATCCTCCGATTCCGAGCACCAGTTCCTGTTTAAGGCGAAGCTCAGGCCCTCCACCATATAATTCACTGGTAATTCCACGATGGGCCGGAAAATTGGCAGCATCATTACTATCTAAAAGATAAAGTTTTATTCTGCCAACCTGAACCTCCCAGGCGCGTAGCCATACAGAATAACCCGGCAGTTCAATCTCAAGCCGTAACCAGTCCCCATTGGAGAGACGCAAGGGAAGTACCGGCAATTGCCCAGGATCGTTAAACGGGTAAAGTGCCTGTTGTTCACCATTTTTATCTATTGTCTGGTGAAAGTAACCTTGCTGGTATAGAAGACCTATTCCAACTACAGGTACACCCAAATCACTCGCAGTCTTAAGCTGATCGCCAGCCACATTACCCAGACCCCCCGAATAAATTGGAAGAGCCTCACTTAGCATGAATTCCATACTAAAGTATGCTACACATGCGAGTGCGGAGTTAGGATAATTCTGCGGGAACCAGGACTGAGATGTATTAGCATGCTTTTGGGATTGTAAGAGAACATCAACTTCTTTACGAAAGACAGGATCGGACATTGCTTTCTGATACTGGTCTCTTGAAACTGTTTGCAGGACTATCCATGGGTTATGCGTAAGTTCCCAAAGCGCAGGATCAAGCTGCCGCCAGACTTCATCAGCTGCATGATTCCATGACCATCGCATATCAAGAGCAAGCTGCGCGAGGGAATCCACACCTTCAATATCAGATGGCAAGAAACTGTAAATGGGTTTTCTTATGTCTGTCTTATCTTTCAGCATATTATATTCAGAATTCCAGTGAAGAGAATTTAATATTTCACCTTAGACAGAGAAAAAAGTACAAAACCTGTTATGGTGTTATAATTAATACCTGAGTCAGAGTTAATTGTTCTTTTTTGTCGGAACAATAAAAAGTGGTATTGTAGTGTGACGCAAAACTTTTTCCGTGACGCTTCCCATTAATATATTTTCTAACCATTTCCGGCTGTGAGATCCAATGACAATAATATCTATTTTCAAATCTTTTGCCGCCTCCAGGATAGCTTCAGCAAAATCACCTTCTTTTACCAGTGTCTTAATGGCTTTATCACCAAGATGGTGTTTCGTTTTATCTAGAAAATATTGAGATGCCTTTTTCAGTCCATCAACATTTTCTAATTGCAATGGACCAATTACCCCGTATCCCGTAAATCCCATTATCGGAGAGTACTCCGTTGAAGAATAATATATCGGATCAGATATCACATGTAGCAAATTAACTTCAGCATTCATGGATTTTGCCATTGAAAAACCTACCTCTGCTACTTTTTGTGCAGTTGGATTATAATCAAGTGCTATCAATACTTTATTCATCTTATTTGCTTTCATGTTCGTTAAATATTTTATATGATATTTGATCCTTGTTATTAATTATAGGTATCACGCGCATACATTTTAAATTGTCAGCAAGATTACTTTTTTCTCCTGGCGACTAAATAACCAATCAGGAAACCAATTAGTAAACCTATAATTAAACTAATCAGAATCTGTACCCAATTACCGTTTCCCATGTCCATTGACCCACTACCTCGTTGCATCATTCCCTGTTCGGAATCACAAGCCACTATTATTGCCATAAACGCGATAAAATAAAGTGTTGCTTTTATTGTTATAAGAATTCTTCGTGATTTCATAATTTTCAACTTAAATGTTTAATTTAATGTTACCAGTATTCATTGCCCTTTTCATTTTGTTCGAATGTTGGATATCACGCATTAAATGCTCCTAAAGTCCAGATATCTTCTGCAGTAATACGTAAATGATAATTTGGGAATGATAAGACCGGAATAAAAGCTTTGTTAATAAATTGATGTGCATAATTTCCTAACAGCAAATTGGAAGGACTCTTCTCCTGTTCCGTCATTATTGAAATAAGGTCAGCATCAATTGATCGAGCATAATCAAGTGTTAAATCAGTCCGGTTGCTGCCATGAAGATATTCGACTGTATATGGCACTTTATGAGTGTTAAGGTAAGAAGCCACCTGTTCCGTATATTGATGAAGCTTCTTCCCGGTACTCTTTAATTTTGAAAGACTTATGGGAAGCAGATGAATTTTTGAACCAAATATTTTTGCCAGCTCAACAGTATATGGAACCTTTTCACGCGTCTGAAAAGTATAGTCAAGGGGTAAGACTATTTTATCAATATTTGAAGATAATTTGCTTCTTCTGACAGTGATTACCGGATTCCTCGAATGAGAGGTTATTTTGTATGCATTGCCTCCAATGAACAATTCTTCAAAACCAGTTGCACCATGAGTTGAAAGCACCGTGAGTACATCTTCATATTTATCTGCCAGATCTGCTATTTCCTTAAATACCTTACCTTCAGTTATTGTATAACTCAAGGCAGAATTGCTTTTTCCTTTATACTTTTGAAGTATTTCTTCAAATTTTGATTTTGCAAGTTGATTCTCCTTTTCCTGTTGTTCATAATAGTCACCGGTATTCTTTCCGATAACGTGAACCATTTGGATATTAGCTCCGGTTTTTTTAGCCAGCATCAATGCCAGATTCAAACCAGTTAATGACTCATCTGAGAAATCCAGTGGAACAATAATTGTTTTCATAATTTACTAATTTTATTTTCAATAATCTGATAAACCCGGGGGCCTTTTCTATCATATTTCCGAAGTCAACGCTCCTCAGGTGATAATTACATGTTTTACAAAAATTGATTTCATTTATATCTAACAAAACATCAGTGGTTTTGTTATAACCAGCTCTTGCGCTTAAAGATGGTTTTTAATGCTTTTGAAGCCTCAATAGGAGCAGTTTCACCCAATTCATGATAATTCTCCAGACTAAGCAATAATGGTTCCAATTTTTTCTTTTCGGTGTTATTTAACAAACCGAGTAAAACATGATGGGCGCTTTCGTTATAAACATGAGAGCTTTTCCCATCACGAACTGATTTAAGTAATGGCAGAATACTTCGCCTGCCGATTTTGATGAGACCTTCAGCTGCAATCCACCTTATATCAAATACCGTGTCATCTAGTAATCCGATCAGTAACGGGACCGACCTCCTGTCAGCAATGAGTTCAACCGTTTTGGCAATCTCTTCACGTAATAAATCATTTTTAGAAGCCAATAATTTATGTAATTGAGGTATGATGGTTTTACCCATTCTTACAAGTGTACTCCTTGCAGCAAGTTTTTTAACGGCGTTTTTAGTATCTAATGATACTTTAATAAGCTTAGCCAGATCGTCCGGAAAATCTTTAAGAGCATTATCTATTTCAATGTTGTCAATTTTTTTCATATTCTGATAAAATCCCAATTTTTTTATTTTGTATTTACCTGTAATTTTCTGGTATTGCCGGTTGCAAGAATTCGTATTGAAATCTTTTCTTTCTTAAGTTTAAATCAAATATGAGTTAAAGTTAAGCAACGAGAACTGGATAAATGTTACATAATTTTTAATAAAAGTTACATCATTCATACATTTTATAATTGTGTCTGAAAATAAGAAACTTGTTCACAACATTATGAGAGGCGCTTGGATAACAGGATCATAATCGATAGGCTTCGTAACCCCAATAAGTATACCGGAAAGGGGAGGTCGCACTCAGCCTAATTCCAGGATCCACAAGGAGTAAAGATGATCCTGAAAAAATATCTTTTCAAATTAAGCTTTTCACAGAGGCCATCCAGGTAAATGGCAATTAAATATAATCTCTATTAATTGTATTGCAGAATTCTTCAGTATAATTATGTTTAGGATTTACTGTTTGGCGTTATGCCTTCATTTTTCATATTACCAGATTTAAAATGCAAATCCATTTGAGGAAAAGGTATAGTTATTTTATTTTCAGTGAATTTCCGGTTTATGATCTTCCTGATATCACTTTTTCAATTCTGAAAACGTTATCACTGTAAAATAAAACCTGGAAATTCAGGGATCAATTGCGATTCAATATATTGTATATTTGTATTAATGGTCAAAGGGAAATGAAATTTGTAGAATATCAGATATATTTTCTGGTTTAAGAAGTTAATTTTTTATGAAATATTTTGATTCCGAGGTCCGGCTTGCACGCGAAATGAGTTTAATGGACGCTACTCTTATTGGTGTTGGAGCAATGATAGGCGCCGGAATTTTTGTCCTTATAGGAATTGCTGCCGGAGTTGCAGGTCCGGGTCTGTTGCTTTCCTTCTCATTAAATGCAGTTATTGCATTACTTACTGCTATGTCTTACGCTGAACTGGGTTCCTGCTACCATGATGCAGGAGGCGGTTATTTATGGGTAAAAGAGGGACTGCCAAAATGGAACGGCTTTTTGTCGGGCTGGATGAGTTGGTTTGCACATGCTGTTGCTTGTAGTCTTTATGCTCTGGGTTTTGGGGCGTACTTTGGACATGTGTTAGGGGAGTTTTCTATTGTCCTGCCACACTGGGGTTTTTTCTCTCCTCAAAAAATTCTTGCTGCCGGCGCAGCCATTTTGTTTGCATATGTAAATTTCCGCGGTGCCTCAGAAACCGGGAAAGTAGGGAATCTTGCTACTATCGCCAAAATAATCATTTTAATAATCTTTATTGGATTCGGATTAGAATTAATTATCCGGAAGGGAGACTGGCGCACGACATTCAGTCCATTTCTGCCAAATGGTTTTAGCGGGGTATTTAAGGCTATGGGGCTGACTTTTATTGCCTTCCAGGGATTTGAGGTGATAGCCCAAAGCTCTGAGGAGATCAAAAATCCCAAAAAGAATATTCCGAGAGCTGTTTTCCTTTCATTGCTGATAGTTGTACCAATTTATCTTCTTGTAGCAATAACTGCTATAGGAACTGTTAAACCCGAAGGTGGAATGAAGCCATGGGATTATCTTGCACTTCAGAAAGAAACTGCTCTTGTCAATGTAGCAAGGAATTTTTTCGTTGGGGGCGGGGTCTTGATTTTGATCGGCGGGTTGATTTCGACAATATCGGCACTTAATGCTACTATATATTCTTCTTCCCGGGTAGCCTTTGCTATGGGCCGTGACCGCAATTTCCCGTCTTTCTTCAGTATAGTCCATCCGAAAAACTTTACTCCCCAATGGGCTATTCTTGCCTCGCTGATAATTGTAGTATTGATGGCTGTCTCACTTCCAATTGAAGATGTGGCAAGTGCGGCTGATATAATGTTTCTGCTACTCTTCATGCAGGTTAACCTTGCAATGATAAGTTTGAGAAAAAAGAGAAAGGATCTCGACAGAGGCTTTAAAGTCCCATTATTCCCTTATCTCTCTATTGCTGGCATTCTGTTATTACTCTTTCTTGCCATATACATGTTTAAATACAGTATACTAGCCTGGGTTGTTACAATTATCTGGAGCGGGATCGGGCTTCTTGTTTACCGTTTTTATTCATCTAACCGCGAAGTGGAACATATCAGGAAAGTCCAGACCCTGGAACAAATAGTTAAGAAAGAATATAGCTTACTTGTGTACCTTTCAGATCAAAGCCATATTAAAAGCATCTTGTCAATTGCATTGGCAATAGCCAGGAAGCATAACGCAAATATTATTTTTCTGTATGTAATTGAATTAAGCGAAGGTAAAAAATTAAAAGCAGGCATAAAATTAACAGACAAAGCTGAAGAAATAATGCAGCAAGCTCAAACTTTTGCTGAAGAATCTTCTATTTTTTCAAAATCAATAATCAAGATATCGCACAGGATATCAAAAGGAATTTATGATACTTATGTTGAAGAGGGATGTAATTTCATTTTGTTGGACAGGAGTAAAAGCAGCAGATTCCTGGAACGATATTTTTCTTCCGTTATTGACTCTGTCCTTCAAAAATCAATATCGGAAGTTGCCATTTTACACGGAGAAATTATTCCCGGTCAGATCAAAAAAATTCTGATCCCATATAGTGGAAACATTCATACACAACTTGCTGCAGAAATTACTCCGGCATTAAGTGAATATTTTAATGCTGAAATCAGGTTTGCTGTTGTTTTCAGCCCCGGTACAACTATAGAGGAACAACATAAAAAAACAGATCAGATAAATACTTTATTACTTGAAAACAAGATCTCAGCAAAGATTATTACAATCATTGATTCAGACATTCTTCAGGGCATTCTGAAATTGTCGGCCGGGAATGATCTTCTTGTGATGGGAGGTAAAACTGGTGATTTCATCGAATTGCTTTTCTCAAAATCACTGGTCAGAGAAATTACAGAGCAGGTTGAATGTCCGGTCTTATGGTTAAAAGAGTACGAAGAACAGGGGTCTTTCTTTTTATCAATATTCAAAACAAGAAAAGTTTAAAAAAATATATTTATGGAAACAGTCCCTCAGGATCAGTTTATAGGATTAGCAGATAGGATTATTGCATATTTGCCAAGTCTTCTGGCCGGAATTATACTACTATTGATAGGCTGGATTGCAGGATGGTTGATTAAAAGAGTACTCGTTCAGCTATCAATATTGCTTAGGGTTGACCGATTCCTTAGAAGATCACGTTGGGAGGTTGACTTCGCCAAAGCAGATATCCGTTATGGATTATATAATCTAATAGGGAATATTGGCTTTGCAATTATCTTTCTGATCTTCCTGGATAATGCATTTATTGCATGGAACTTAACCATGTTGTCAGATCTTTTAAGCAAAGCTATTTTATACTTGCCTAATATCATTATTGCAGCTTCAATTTTCGGTTTGGGTTGGTTATTATCTTTCTTGGCTGAAAAATCGATACTTAGATCCCTGTACAAAGAAGAAATTCCCAGAGCATCCTTAATTTCAAAATTCATAAAAATCATCCTGCTTATTTTCTTTTCAGCAATTGCACTCGTCGAACTTGAAGTGGCCCGTGAAATTGTCATAATCGCTTTTGCTACTATTTTTATAACGCTCGGAGTCATTTCTATTGTCATCACCGCGGTTGGAGGCAAGAGTTTTATTGATAAAATCGGAAGCTCTTTTAACGAGAAACAACCAAAAGAGAATAATGAGACGATGAAATCCTAAATCATTTTTAATTATGGCTGCATCCTTCACCGGTCTGGTGATGGGATTCATGCTGGTGGCAACTGCTGCCGCTATCCTGAACTAATCCTGAGAGATAAAGTTTTACTACTTCTGCAGCATCTCCCGAGCAACCGCGGATTACTTCTATTCCGTTATTATTCAGTACGTTTATGGCACCTCCGCCAATTCCGCCTGCAATCATTATTGAAACGCCATCTGAAGCAAGGACAGATGCTATATCTGACTTACATCCACATCCTTCCGGTGATTCAACATTTTTAACACCCGTTATTTCATTTTTATCTGATATGGCAAATACTTTATATGATTCACAATGGCCAAAATGGCCGTCTATCTGATTTTCTTTAGTTACTGGAACTGCAATTTTCATCATGTATAAGTTTGTTTGTTATTAATAATTATAATTTAATTTAGTTTTACAAGTTCATTTTCTCCAAAGACTTTGCAATCCTTACATTTAAAGTGGTTTTCCAAACCCTCAATCAGCTTATAACATTTTTTACAGCGGTACCACTCTTTTTCGAGGAGATAATTGCCGCCTTCTATCTCAATTGCTTTACCTTCTACAAAAGATTTTGCTATCAGCTTTAATGCTTTGTTATAAATCCGGGTAAAAGTAGGGCGCGAAACATTCATTTGCTCAGCTGCCTGATCCTGCGGGAGTCTGTCGTAGTTCACTAATCTGATGCTTTCGTACTCCTCGAATTTCAAAATAACTAGTTCAATTTTGCACAACGGCATCCCATAAGGCTTAAATCCCTTCATCTTGGGAGGGTTAGAGATTTTCCTGCTTTTATGCGGACGCGCCATTCTTTTTTTGTTTGAAGACAGTTTTGATATTCGGGTAGATAAGGTACCCGAAGAATATCGCCGACAAAGCTAAAATTATTTTCCCGGCCAGACAAAAAGAGCCGCAATAAAACTCTTCTCCAAGACCAAAAAGACAGGTAGTGCAACCAATTATTGCCATTAGCAAATAATCAACAAATAGAATTAATGGAAGGACAAAGAAGATTTTGAGAAAAACTAAAGCTCTCATAGCTGATACTTTTTGCAAAGATAATGAACCTGCGTTCATAATCCAAATAAAATTCAACATTTTTCAGGGTAGCCTCAATTTGAAAAAGATGTTTCTGGAATTATTCATTACTGAATTGAACCACGATTTGAAATCAGCAAGAAAACATCAAAGTGTTTCGTTTCAGTATTGGAATTTATTTTGTCGATAACATAACATTTCTGATGACTTATATTCAGGAAGCCAGGTTTCAAGAGCAGTTTTGATAACTCAATAGGATCGAAACCTTTATGACCTGTGAATCCTTCCACATGAAATGAACCATCTTCAGGATAAAGATCTGCAATTGCCAGGTGACCATTCGAATTTAGCAGATCATAAAACATCTCTGCAATATTCTCAATATCTGCAACATGATGAAGGACCATTTGGGTGAATATAAGATCAAACTTTCCTCCTTTGTAATCCGCATGCTCCAGGTCAAAGTTCAGAGTTTTTAGATTTCTTACTTTCGTGGTTTTTATCTTTTCGTCAATTATCCTTTCCATTTCGGACGAACTATCCATAAAAGTGATCTCTTTCAGAGAATCTTTAAGCAGAAAACTGGCTATCCCTGTACCGGCACCGTATTCGAGAGCATTCATCTGCTTTCTTAAAGGTATGAGTTTCTTTATCTGATTTGTAATAACCTCAGAACGATCCTAATGCATCGGGTTTTTGTCCCATTCGGCTGCTTTTATATCAAATTCATTCATCATGCTTTTCATGAAATATATGGAGTTTATTACGTGTATTATCAAAATATTCCAAGGTCATTTGCATCACTATCAGTTTACAGTAAAATAGTATAACAGAATAAAAGCATTTTTGTTAGCAGAATCTAAGCACTTGTGGATTTTCTGGCATTCCTATATCTTCTCCATTCCGACCCTTGTATTTTTGATCAGGATCGTAATCTATTCCCAGTTTGTCCAGTAAAGGTTCGACACTGACTTGATGTATTTGCAAACCTATATCCCAGGGATTGTAACCTGACAATAGTCCGGCTAATTCTTCATAAGTTAATACGGGTATGCCATATCCGTCTTCACCATAAGTTTTGCCTTCCATTTCGGCAATCACATATTGCCAGCGGTCGAGGAAAAATGTACAACCAGGACAATTGGCTATGATAAGATCGGGTTTAAAAAGCATCATCGAATCAAATTTCTTTTTTGAATTAGTAATTGAGTAAGATCTGTTCGATTTCAGCAGGTATTGTCTGAATCCAAAACCACAGCAATGCCTGCGTTCAGGATAATCTATCTGACTACCGCCCCATTCGTCAATTAATCCTGCCAGCACATAAGGATATTCAGCGCCTCCGATACCTTCTTGCGGAAATATCTTGGCATAGTGACAGCCAATATGGTCCACAACTTTAAGTGGCTCTTTTGTATTCTGATTTATCAGCCTGAATTTTGCCTTTGCTGCAATCTCCTTACGGAATTTGTAAATAATGTCGCTTGCATGAACAAGATTTTTGGGTATCTCAAATGCTTTACCAGTGGCATTTTTTAATGCATCACGCGTTTTTAGTTCCGTTTCCGGGAAATGCTTCCATGTATCCATCACCTCAATATAAATACCAAAAGAGGTTACACACGATGCCACAAAATTTTCATATCCAGCTTCGTTCATCAAAGCAAATTGGCGTGCAACCACGGTCATTATAGTTTCAAAAGGTATTAAACCCGAATGGTAGGCAATACCCGTACATGTAGTTTGTCGGGAATCGTCGAAAATATCCTTTCCAAGTTCATTTCTGAGGATATTAATATAAAGGTTTTCGGCAGCAGGGAAGAAATTCTGTCTTATGCAACTACGTGCAAAATAGTAATGATCTTCAGCTATCTCTTTCTGGTATGCTAACCAGATTTCATTTTTCCTTGTATTCATTAAGAGGTCGATTAATGTAATTGTATTTGAATTAATTAATCATTGTACAGATATTTAAAGTAGTCGTCTTTCCCCTCACTAAAATTAATTTTGAGCTCTTTAGCTTTAGCAGAAGAGTATTTTTCAATCTTTTCAAATCTTTGGGTAGCACCTGTTTCATCAAATATCTTTTTAAGGTCATTAAGCGATTCCTGTGATGTTTTACGAAGTGTGCCGGTTTGTTCTTTATTATAACTAGTTCCAAGACGTTCCAGCATCGACTCTCTGTTTTTCTTCAACCAATCCCATACAGGCCCTTGTTCGGGATACATTTCAGTATCAACTTCATCAATATATATGCAATAGCCATATTTCAGAATATGGTCTCCCACAATCCTCTTTACAGCCAGTTGTTTCATGCCCTGTTGACTTTCAATGAAAAGGCCCGTTTCAATGGATAATGCCCGTAATGCCTGAATAATGTAACAAGGTGTATTTCCGCGAGGACATCTTGTTTTACAGGAAAGACATTCACCACACAACCATATCGTATCGCTTTTCAGTAACTTTTCTAACTCGGCTTCATCTTTCTGTTGTACAATGTCAACCACTATACGCGGGTCGTAATCGCTCACCTCAGCAGCAGGACAGACTGCAGTGCAGACACCGCAATTGAAACAGGATTTCAATCCCTCACTATAGCGGACATCCTTTTCAAGTTCTTTGTACAAATCTATCGCCATTTATCATGCTTAAAAATTTGAAGACATCTGTTTTTTATGATTTCAGTTGTTATTATTCGGCTAAAATATTATAGACATCCCCTGGTGTCACTCCCAGCTTATCTGCGATAGTACGTAGAGAAGTTTCTCCATCAGCTTCAATGCCCTTTTTCTTAAGGGTATTGATTAAAGTCTCCAGATCCTTTCCTGTTCTTTGAGCAGCAGCTTTTAATGTTAATCTCCCAATGCCCTGCTGTCCCTGATTGCCCCGCTCTATAGGAGGAGCAGCATAGTTTCCTTCCCAGCTTCGTTTTGCTTTTTCTCCAAATTTCATTACAGGGCCAAAAGGAGTCCAGGAACGAAGAGTTCCGATGAAAATTAAAGCAGTTATAATCAAGGCTGCAGCCAGTTCCCATTTTTTATTCAGCCCTGCTTTGAGCTTACTCTTAAAGTAAGTAAGAAATGTTTTCCAGTTAATAAAGAATAGATGTATAATAACAAGAATGAAAAAAAGGTACGAGAATATAGTATGAAGCGCCTGCCATTCAGCTTTAGTGAAAAGCAAAAGCTTCCAGGTTCCCCAATTTGCTATTCTTCCGGGGGGTGCAATGTATAGTACAAACCCGGACCATGACATGATCAGGGTGGAAATCACGAGCGAAAAACTGGTGAAGCTTCTCAGATTGAATTTTTGTTTTTCTTTCATTTTTTTATTGAAAATGTGAATTTTAAAGGGTACATCATATAAACATTAGCCTTTTATATTAGCAAAATACATCGCAAAAGAGCGATATAAAAAATGAGTCCATTTACCAAATGGAACTATTATCAATGCCCACTGGACCAGAATAGTAAAATGAAGCAAATAGATCCAGATATTGTTTTCAAGCACTCCTGCATCAATAAATACTCGAACGACAAATGCAGAAAGTCCCATCATAAACAACCAGATGACAAACAACCAGTCGGATGGCTGTGAGAATTTGTTTAGTTCTTTCTTCTTCCTTATACGTTCTGTAACAAAAATGACTGTAACTGCAAAAACTATTATGCTCAGCACATACCCCAGAGCAGTTATAAATAAGCTTCCACTGGAGAACCAGTCAAGCACTACTGTCGTAAAGAGCAATCCCAGGTACCCGATTACCAGAATAAAATGTTCAAACCATCTTAACTGATTGTCATCACAGCCCAGCGCTCTTTTTTGAGTGAACATGTGGACAATTAACTCCCAGAATTCTGACATATATTTTTTAAAAGGCACTTTAATTTTCGGTTTCAGAATTATGAACCACCACATCCTGATAAGGTTTGGAATAAAGATGACTGCAAAAACTATCAATATGGCGAACATTTCAAAATAATGGCCATAATGCATTATTGATGTAAGATCAAATTTTTCGTACGCACTAAATATTATCACACTTAATGCTGTAAGAATAAATGCAAGAATACTGAATGGTAAAGATTTATTTAGCAACCCGGATAATCCGGTCCAGTCATATACAGAAGTAAGCCATCGTCTCAATGACATCATGAGTTCGCCCGGGTAGGCTGTTCGCGGGCAATGAACGGTACATTCTCCGCAGTAATAACAGAGCCATGGCTTCAGAGAGGATTTTATTTCGTCTTCGAGCCCCAGAACGCTGAATCGAACCATTTCCCTGGGGAAGGAATCATCCTCAGTGGATAAAGAGCAAACGGCAGTGCAATTACCACAGTTATAGCATGCATTAAAATCAAACGCACCAAATTTTTTAAGTTCCTCTCCGAACCGGGGATTAACTGCAGCCATTATTTTTTGAGTTTATAAGAAAAATATTCATCCATATCATCTATTGCCCCGATTTGTACGAATCCAAATTTTATGAGGGACATTAAGTAAAATACTACTTCATTTTTTGGCATGTTCAACTTTTGTGTAAGCTGATCGACAGTCAGATCGCCTTCCTTAAGCGAATCAAGAATGGTTTTTTTTATATGATTAAAACGCTTCAGGTTATCCTTTGCTTCCTGAGATACCTCCCGTTTTTCTCTCAGATATTTAAAAGTCTTTCCTATTTCAACTTCCATAATCATTACTTTGAATAGAATTATCTTTTATCTTCTATTTTGCCCTCCATCCCCCCTAAAGGGGGGCTAATTCCCTGCTCAAAAGGGGATTTCCCTATATGTTGCAGATTTAGTCCCCCTTTAGGGGGAAGTCCCGCTTCAGCGGGACAGGGGGCTTAACCAGCAAGCGCATCAATCATACTCTCGATCTCATTATCTGAATAGTCAATTAAATTTATAGCGTTTACGGGGCATACCGGCAAGCACATGCCGCAACCCTTGCACGCTGAATTATTAATTGAAGCAACGGTTTTTGTCTTACCTTCTTCCATCTCTACCGCATTAAATGGACAAGCCTGAGCACAGGCGTTGCACCATGTACAAAGGTCTTTATCTATCCTTGCAATAATTGGCTCAAGTTCAAGTTCTCCCTTGCTGACGTAGGAATAAGATTTTGCAGCAGCAGAAAGAGCTGAATTTACCGCTTCCATAATATTTTTAGGACCCTGGCATGCACCGGAAATAGTTATACCGTCAATGACCGTCTCTACAGGGCGAAGTTTCATATGTATTTCATTAAAGAACTTATCCCTGCCCTTAGGCAGTTTAAAGAGAGATCCGACTGAATTATCTTTCCTGGGAACCATACCTGTTACAAGCACTACCATGTCGGCTTCAATTTCCATCTCTCGCTTACCTGTAAGAATATCATTGATCCTGACGACTGTCTTATCATTCCTTGCGGTTACAACCGGCGGGTCATTTTCATATGATTGCAGATAAATATCACCCATTCTGGAAGACTCATCGTACAGGACTTCCTGTTTGCCGTATGTTCTTATACCCCTGGTGAAATGGAAATTATATATGTTCCGGAATTTCTTCTTCGCGGTAATTGCGGCATGGATAGCAGATGTACAGCAATAGCGTGAACAGTATTTATTTTCACCTTCAACCTGCCGGCTTCCTACACAATAGATATATGCGATGTTTTTTATTTCCCTTCCTTTAAATGTCAGCTTCTTATCGCTTAAATCGATCATACGTTTAAACTGCGGAAGGGTCACCACATTATCAAACGAGTTATAGCCAAACTCCCCGTCTGCGGGTGTATAAGGGTCGAACCCGGTAGCCATAAGAACGGATCCCACATTTATATCCATTATTTCTTCCTTCTGAGTAAAATCGACATTCTCACAAATCTTTTCACATGCTCCGCAACGTGTACAGTTCTTAATATCTATCACCGGTGACTGAGGATATTCACCCGGGAAATTATGATATATTGCCTTCCGGCCGGTAATGTGGAAATTGAAATCATCGGGGACTTCAACAGGACAGGCATCTATTGCATTCTGCAGTTCCCCCAGGTTGCATTTTTCCTTTATATACCTGGGTGTAATTTTAATTCTCAATTTAAAATCACCAATATTTCCTGAATTACTTATTACTTCAGCGCCGGTGTACACAGTTATATTTTTCTGTTTTACCAGGTCGTTATACAATCTTGTGACCAATTCTTTTCCTGTCTCATTGGTCGTGAACAGGGAGTCCCATTGTGAGACTCTTCCCCCGACAAAATATTCCCTCTCAATCAGAAAGACCTGGCATCCCAGCTCTGACAGCTCAATGGCGGCCTTCATACCTGCTACACCACCACCTATGACGGCAACCGATTTTATTGAAGAAATTTTAGTAGGTACAAGGGACTCGGCATAACGGACTCTGGCAATAGCGGCTTTAACAATATGGATTGCCTTTTCCGTGGCGCCCGCTTTATCGTCGGAATGTGCCCATGAAGCCTGCTCGCGGATATTGGCATGGACATAGTTGTATTTATTTAATTCCCCTCTTTCTGTCACTGCCCTGAAAGTTAACAGATGAAGTTTCGGAGAACAAGAAGCTACCACAACGCCATCCAGGTGGTTATTTTTAATATCTTCCACCATCTCTTTCTGATTTGAATCACCGCAGGCAAACATGGTTGTCTTTGCGATAAAAACACCCTCTTCATTTTCAATCGACTCTCTTACCTTCTCAACATCGACATAATCGGAGATGTTCCCACCACAATGGCATATATAGACACCTAATTTCTTGTTCATTTCTTTTGAATTAAATAACTCATTGCTTCAGAAGATGCAGATCCGGCTGAAAGTATTGAATCAGGAATATCCATCGGACCTGAAGCAGTTCCTGCCACAAATACTCCGTCAATGCTTGTCCTGGCAGGACTGGCAAGCGGATCTGTCTGGTTGATAAAATTAAAAGTGTCAAGCTTTAGCTGTTCCTCCGAAAATAAAGCGGCAGGATCCTGATTGGCGATAACTCCAACTGACAGGACCACAATATCATGTTCCGATTCTTTCACTTTGTTTTCATTGATATCTTCATACCTGAGCTTCAGGTTACCGTTTTCCAGTTCAGAGATTTTCCCGATTTTCCCTTTTATAAAATTTACCCCCATTCCCTTCGCCTGTTCGTAAAACTCTTCAAAACCTTTTCCGAAAGATCTTATGTTCAAATAATAGATGGTTACATCAGCCATGGGCAGCGCTCCCATAAGGAGCTGCGCCTGTTTAATTGAATACATGCAGCAGATCTGTGAGCAGACCGGGTTTCCTATCGTAGCATCCCGTGAGCCGGTACAAAGCACATAAGCTACTTTGCAGGGAACCTTCCCGTCGCCAGGTCTGAGAATAGTATTAAATGGTCGGGTAGGGGCCAGTTGTCTTTCCATCTGCATGGAAGTGATTATATTTTTATAAAGGCCAAATCCATAGCGCGGCATTAAAAGCGGATCGAACAATTTGAATCCTGTTGCGATAATAACTGATTTGACTTTTATCCTGTATTCTTCTTTTTCCTGAGTAAAATCAATGCATTTTGGAGGACAAACCTTTTCGCAGGCACCGCATAATGTACAATTTTCGATATCAATTGCAGCTACTTTCGGGCTTGCAATTGTGAACGGTATAAATGCAGCTTTTCTGCCCACCAGGTTGAACTGGTATTCATCTTTTACAACGACAGGGCACGCCTGTTCGCAAAGCTGGCAACCGGTGCACTCTTCTTCAATTACATACCTTGGATTTTTCAGCACCTCTGCTTCAAAACTGTTTTCAGTCTTCTTAAAGACTTTCTTTACCTCACTGCCTGTGAAGATTTTGATACCGGGATGCCGTGATATTTCAGATACCTTTGGTGTGGTGATACAGGCAGAGCAGTCGAGAGTGGGAAAAACTTTGCTGAGCAGAATCATTTTACCGCCGATAGTAAGGTCTTTTTCTACAATCAGTACCTTAAATCCGTTATTTGCCAGGTTTAATGCAGCTTCCCCACCGGCTATGCCGCCGCCGATAACAAGTACATCATAAGAGGCTTCTATTATTTTTTCCTGCATAATTAAGCGCCTTGCATTTTTAGTAAATTCTCATTAAAGCTTTTCATCTGCTTAACAAAAGATTCACTGCACACCGAACAGATTGCCGCCATCCGCAAACGGGCAGGTTCAATGTTCTTCAGTTTCATAAGTTCATGTGTAGTGCTTACTATTTTTCCTGTTTTTTCCGTGCATGATTCACCATAGGGACAGTCGCTGCCATCGGCAGCAATAAATACTCCATCAAACCCTTTCTCGAAGGCATGCATTATCCATTTTGGCTTGACTCCGCTGGAGCATGGAATGGAAATAGCATAAACCGTCGGAGGATAGTGGAGTTTAAGTAATCCCGCCATATCAATGGCGGGATCAGATATTTTTTCAGTAGAGAATACAAGTATTCTGGCAGTTTTTTTACCTGGAATAGCCATTATTCAGGGTTAATGTTTCTTCATAAAGATCCTGAAGTAGCCGCTTACTTCAATTGTACCCAGGTATTCATGACCCTGTTTTGTACACCATTTCGGTATATCGTCCTTAGTTCCTTCGTCGGCTGATAATACTTCCATGATATCTCCTGGTTTAATTGTACCGATTGCTTTCTTAGCTTCCAGTAATGGCCCTGGGCATGCAGTACCTCTCGCATCGACTGTTTTTGTGACCTGTAGTTTTTCTAATTCTTCTGATGTCATAATAAAATATTATAAGTGTCAATTGAAAGAAATTGATTTGATTAATCAGAGTTATTAAGATTTTCCTGATTATATGAACAGATTTACATCTGCTTCCTGTGTAGCTGTAATATATGCTCCGATGCCACATATATCATCAGCAATGTCAAGAAAGTCATCGAGTTTTTCGGCTCCCCATATTTTTCCGGCAAGGCCGCAAATATGAATTTTGACATCTGAGATAGTTTTACATTCTCTGAAAAATTCGACCCAGGTTTTTACTTTCAGATTTTTTAATGATTGCAAAAACTCAGCTTTCAAATTCGGGTTCTCAGCCATCTGAAGCTTATCAGGATTGTCGCCAATATCTTTCCTGAATGCCCTGGCACCCTGTAGCAAGACATAGATGTCAACTTTCATATCCATAGCTGCTGCACCGCTAAGAATAATTCCTGCAGCTGTCAGTTTATCAACGCTTCCTGAAAAGAGACCTAAACACATTTTTTTTGGTTCCATAGTGATAAATATTTATTGTTAATTATTTCACAAAGGTACTCTATACATCTTTCCTGTATGGAATTGTTCATGTGAGGTTGGTTATAATAAATTGTGATGTATCTCACATTTTATTATCTTTGAACCATGAAAAGTGAATGTAAAATATGTGCTATTAAGTCGAAAGCTGCTTCAAAGCTAAGTGATGAAGAAATAGATGAGCTTTCTTTTAATTGTGCCCTTGTTAAATTTCATAAGGGGGATTCTCTGATCAAGCAGGGAACGTTCTCCACCAATGTTGCCTATTTACGCAGCGGATTGGCCAAAATTCATATTCAAGGACCATATCACGAACAAATTGTCCGGATTGTAAAGGCTCCGACTTACCTCGGTTTACCGACAACATTTGGCGATAAAATAAATCAATATTCAGTCACTGTTATAGAAGAAGCAGAAGTCTGTTTTATTGATATAAATGCCTTTCGGGATCTTTTGAACTCTAATCCCGATTTTTCCTATGAAATCATGCTGGAATTATGCAGGAATGAGCTGGAAGTATTTCATAGATGCGCCAATAGAACTCAAAAACAGATCAGAGGGAAAATTGCTGACGTAATATTGGAGTTTTCTGATAAAATTTTTAACTCCACCAGTTTTGTCTTACCACTCACTCAGGAAGATATTGGAAACCTTGTTGACTCAAGCAGGGAAAGTATCAGCAGAGTAATGACTGAATTTGAAAAGGACGGGATAATCAGGTTTACAGGGAAAAAGATTGATATTTTGAACAAAAAATCGCTGCTTCTGATCAGTGCTAACGGGTGATTTCTCTATATCAGGTTAAGTCAAACCACCTTGAGAAATCGGTATCCTTCTTTTCAGGGAACTTAATGTGATGAAATTCATTGGTATGTTTATCATAAGAATAATCTTTCTCCCACTTATCTGCATTTTCAGCAACTTGTCTTATAGCATCCAGAATAAATAGCAATTCATCATTAGTCATTGTAGGATGAAGCGATAATCTTACCCAGCCAGGCTTCATTGAAAGGTCTCCGGCATCTATCTTATCGGTAATCTCTTTAGACATCTTAAGGTCGACATTCAAAAGAAAATGGCCATAAGTACCTGCACATGAGCATCCTCCTCTGGCCTGAATTCCATACCTGTCGTTCAGGAGCTTTGTTACCAGGTTGTGATGCATGTTTTCAACATAAAATGAGAAGACCCCGAGACGATCGGTAATATTCTCAGCAAGGATATGAACGCCTTTTATCTTCTGTAACCCTGAAAATGTCATTTCTATCAATTCCTTCTCCCTTTCGAGTATCTTATCTGTGCCCATCTGCTCCTTAAGCCTGACTGCCAGCGCAGCCCTTATGCCCTGAAGGAATCCAGGGGTGCCTCCGTCCTCCTTGGTTTCAATATCAGTTATGTAGCTGTATCCGCCCCATCTGTTTGTCCATTTTACCGTTCCTCCGCCTGGACTATCAGGGGTGTCGTTTTTATACAGCTTCTTATTAAATACGAGGACTCCTGCGCTTCCCGGTCCACCAAGAAATTTGTGAGGTGAAAAGAAGATTGCATCAAGCTGCTCCATTTTATTTGCAGGATGCATATTTATATCGACATAAGGGGCTGAAGCTGCAAAATCGACAAAGCATAAACCGCCATGTTCATGCATTATCCTGGCCAGTTCGTAATAGGGAGGGAAATAGCCTGTGACATTTGAACATGCGGAAAACGAACCAATCAAAAGCGGACGATCCTTATATTTTATTATTTCCCTTCTCAATGATTCAGGGTCTACCGTGAGGTCTGCTGCAGGTTCGAGTAATACTACATCTGCCAGTGTCTCGAACCATGAAGTATGATTCGAATGGTGCTCTGTATGGGTCAGGAAGACGACCGGTTTGTTTTTATTCGGAATATCCTTACACTTGGTGAAATCATCTGTTGTGAAAGCACAATACTTTATTGCCTGCTCAGGAACCTTGAGACCCAGTATCCTTTGAAGCTTTGCAATAGCTGAAGTCATCCCGGTACCCGTAAAAATGAGGAGATCTTCATCATTGGCATTAACATGCTTCTTGACAATCTTCTGCGCGAGGTGATATGCACTTGTCATTGCAATACCGGTTGCAGACGATTCTGAATGAGTGTTGCCCACAAGAGGGCCGATATCGTTAAGTAGTCTTTTTTCAATTGGTTCGTACAGCCTTCCGCTGGCTATCCAGTCGGCATATATCATCTTCTTCACTCCATAGGGTGTCTCTATATCAGCATTATTCCCGATTATATGTTTTCTGAACTGACCGAAGTAATTCTCAGAATCCGGCATAGGTTCTCAATTATGTTTAGGGCCACAAAAATACTTAATCCTTCTGAATTAAAATCAATTTGTTGTACTAAGCACTATTTATAATTTATATACATTCTAAATAATAACTATTTATCAGATTGTTAATTAATTAACAATAAGAATAATCTTAATAAGAAGATCATGCATTTATTTATGTAAATATATCTATATATAACGATACTTTTTTTTCATAGTTTTGTTTACCATTATAAAAAACTGTATGTCTAGCAGGCGAGAATTTATCAGGATTTCTTTTATCGGAGCCGGCGTTCTGGCAGTAACTCCCGGTGTACTGAAAGCAGCCGGAGTCATCACTGATCCCGATAAGATCAAGGATCTTAAAGTGGATCTGAAAAGAACCCCTACATACTGCGAGGTCTGCTTCTGGAAATGTGCCGGATGGGTTTATAAAACATCTGAAGGAAATATCTGGAAGATTATCGGCAACGACGAAGATCAGCATTGCAATGGCAGGTTTTGTCCCCGGGGTACCGGAGGTGTAGGGATGTACTATGATGAGGACCGTCTTAAAACACCATTGATAAGGACAGGGGAACGCGGTAAGCAGGTTTTCCGTGAAGCCTCATGGGATGAAGCTCTTAGCCTGGTTGCATCAAAAATCAAGGATATATCATTGAAATATGGCCCTGAGAGCCTGGCATTGTTTACTCATGGTTCAGGGAGCGCTTACTATACAAATTTATTCAAGGCTCTCGGGAGCGGAAATATTGCGGAACCGTCATACGCACAATGCCGCGGACCCAGGGATGATGCATTTTTTGCAACATTCGGCGAAGAAGCCTATTCACCTGAAATTACTGACATCCGCGATACCAAGTGCCTGGTTCTGATAGGCTCTCATATTGGTGAGAATATGCACAACGGGCAGGTTCAGGAGATGTCTGATGCCATCGACAAGGGTGCGACGATTATTACCGTCGACCCGCGTTTTTCGACAGCTGCCGGGAAATCAAAGTTCTGGCTTCCGATAAAACCATCGACAGACATCGCCTTGCTTCTTGCCTGGATTCATGAAATAATTTACAATGAATACTACGATAAAAAATACGTAGAAAAATATTGTTCCGGCTTTGACCAGCTTAAGGTTCATGTTAAAGATTTTACTCCTGAGTGGGCTTACGGCATAACAACAATTAAACCTGACCTGATCAGGAAAACAGCAAAGGAGATGGGTAATGCTTCTCCTGCAGTAATTGTTCACCCCGGCCGTCATGTTACCTGGTATGGCGATGATACACAGAGGATCAGGGCAGTTGCAATTCTGAATGCATTGCTGGGTTCCTGGGGCAGGAGAGGAGGCCTTTACAGGCCGGCTAAATTCACGGTTCCTTCAGTACCTGTACCCGCATATAGAGAACCTGTAAAAACATGGCAGGATCTTTTTCCCGGAAAATACCTTGTTGCAAGTGCGCCTGTAACCAATGTCATTGTGGATGCATCATTACCTGAAAACAAACCCGGCTATCCTGTGAAGGGATGGTTCGTGAACGGGACAAATCTTATACTTACAATCCCCAACCAGACCAATACCATCAAAGCCATTCAGAATCTCGATCTTCTTGTGGTTGTAGACACCATGCCGATGGAGATAACCGGATGGGCCGATGTAATTCTACCCGAATGCACATACCTTGAACGTTATGATGCCCTGAGGGCTTCACCTCACAGGCGACCTTCAATTGCATTGCGCATGCCTGCTGCAGAGCCTTTGAACAATACCAAACCCGGTTACTGGATTGCCAGGGAACTTGCAGTCAAGCTCGGGCTTGGTGATTATTTCCCTTATGAGAAACCGGAGGATATGCTTGACTGGCAGCTTAAAAAGATAGGATCGTCTCTCGAAGAAATGCAGAAAATTGGCGTAAAGAACTTCAACAGGGAAACAGATGATCTGTATTTCGCTGAAGATGAAAATGTTGAATTTGCCACCGATTCAGGCAAAATCGAGCTCTATTCTGCATTTTTTGAGCAATCAGGATTTGATCCTATACCGAAATATGTGCCTCACGAAGAGCCTGCTGAAGGATTTTACAGGCTTATTTACGGGCGGGCTCCGATGCATACTTTCAGCCGTACATCAAATAACCCGAATCTTACTGACCTTATGCATGAGAACAGCGTCTGGATCAATCCCAAAGTTGCAAAAACCTGGGGTATAAAGTCTGATCAGTACATCTGGCTTAAAAATCAGGATAATGTTGTTTCGGAGTTCCCCGTGAAAGTTCGCGTTACTGAACGGATAAGATGGGATTCTGTTTACATGGTCCATGGTTTCGGCCATGCGCAGAAACAGATGAAACGCTGTTTCGGAAAGGGAGCGAGCGATACACAGTTAATTACCAAAGTGCTCACCGACCCGGTTATGGGAGGTACTGGCATGAGAGGCAATTTTGTGACATTTATAACTGAAAAAACGGGAACGGAGGTAGCATCATGAGATACGCAATGGCAGCAGATACAAAGAAATGTGTGGGATGCAGCGACTGCGTTGTAGCCTGCCAGACCGAGAATAGTGTGCCAATCGGATTCTGCCGCGACTGGGTTGTTGAAACTACGGATGGCACCTATCCTCAACTCGAAATGGAGATCAGATCGGAACGGTGTAATCATTGCGCGAATGCTCCCTGCGTACGCTGCTGCCCAACAGGCGCCAGCCATTTTGCAGAAGGTGGTATTGTACTTGTAGCGCGGAAAAAATGCATCGGATGCGGCGCCTGCATTGCATCCTGCCCCTATGATGCCAGGTACCCCCATCCGAAAGGTTATGTTGATAAATGTACTTTCTGCGAGCACAGGATAAAAGGAGGGATGTCACCCGCTTGTGTCGCTGTATGCCCGACAAAGTGCCTTAGTTTTGGAGATCTCGACGACCCGAACAGCAATGTTTCTGTGGTGCTGAAGAAGAGGAAATATAAAACCCTGATCCCTGAGGCAGGGACAAATCCACAATTGTATTTTTTGATTTAGAATATTAATTCTCAGATATATGAAAGAAGAATTAATCGTCAGCGGAAGAATGAACCACATGGTTGATCCGAACCTGAATATATGGCACTGGCAGATTCCCCTCTACCTTTTCCTTGGCGGGATGGCTGCGGGAATACTTTGTATAGCAGCACTTTATTACATAAGAGGCAGAGAAAATGATTATCGTACAGCCGTACGGATAACACCCTTCCTCGCACCGGTTCTGCTGGTACTTGGGCTTATTGCTCTTTTTATTGATCTCAGGCATAAGCTATTTTTCTGGCAGCTTTATACGAATATAAGACTGCAGTCACCAATGTCGTGGGGAGCCTGGACCCTGATGGTGATTACCCCGGTTTCATTTATCTGGTGTGCTCTTCATATCAGAGATCTGTTCCCGAACTGGGACTGGAAATACAAGTGGCTAAAGGTTCTTGAGGAATTCTTTAATAAATACAAAACAACCCTGGCATGGGTAATGCTTATTTATGGGATCATTCTGGGTGTTTATACCGGTATACTGTTATCGGCTTTCAATGCCCGGCCTCTATGGAACACCTCTATACTGGGACCGTTATTCCTGGCATCGGGTCTTTCTGCCGGAGCAGCGGCCACATTGATATTATCGAAGAATAAAGAAGAGAGGAAGCAATTCGCCAGGATCGACCTGGTGATAATCGGGATTGAACTCTTCCTGATTATTCATATGTTTATGGGATTCCTTGCCAGCACACAGGTGCAGATAGACGCTGCAAAAATGTTCCTTGGAGGATCCTACACCATGGTATTCTGGATATTTGTCGTGATAATGGGAATGCTTTTTCCTGCCTTGCTTGAGATAATGGAGCTTGGCAAATTTCATATCCCGGCAATCCTTCCTGCTATCCTGGTTATATTCGGCAGCTTTATGCTCAGGTTTGTAATCGTTTATGCAGGTCAGATGAGCCGGTGGCTATATTAATAGGCTACTGGTTACCGGCGACCGGACTAACCAGGTAAATCCTGAGGCCTGTCGTCTGTCGCCCGACGCCTGAATTAGATGTTAAAAAGTACTTATACAAATTAATATGACTGATACGACAGAAATTAAGAAGACAAAATACCTGAACCCTTATGTGGGAGGGGTGTTGCTTGGACTTGTGCTCCTTTCTGCAAATTTTATTGCAGGACGGGGACTCGGTGCCAGCGGTGCAATAAAGAGTGTCGTGGTTACGACTATGACAGCCGTTGCCCCTTCGTCAGCAGCAAATTCCGGTTTTGTGAAGGAGTTCCGCCAGTCGCATGAGGGTAATCCTATGAAAACATGGCTCGTGTTTGAGATGCTGGGGGTGCTGGTTGGAGGATTTCTTTCGGGAGCTATAGCAGGACGCTTGAAACTGAAGGTCGAGCACTCCCCGAAGATCACCTCGCGAAAACGACTGATACTTGCACTCACAGGAGGAATATTATTTGGGTTTGGATCTCAGCTTGGACGAGGTTGTACAAGCGGTTCAGCCTTAAGCGGTATGGCAGTATTATCGCTTGGCGGCTTCATTACCATGATGGCCATATTCGGCACTGCATTCGCACTGGCATACTTCTTCAGAAAAAACTGGATATAAAAAAGGTACAAAGGTACGATGGTGCAACGGTTCAAGGGTAAGAACCATTTAGAAACAGGCCATACGACCATAAGATTATACGATAAATTAACAGACAGACAATAACCATGGGACCATTAGTAACAAACGGAATAATTTCAGAGAACCTAAATCTCTTCCTGGCATTTATTATAGGGATCGGCTTCGGATTCGTTCTTGAGCATAGCGGATTCTCTTCAAGCAGAAAGCTCGCAGGAATCTTTTACGGATATGATACAGTAGTTCTTAAAGTTTTCTTTACAGGTGCGATTACCTGTATGCTCGGGCTGCTGTTTTTCAGCCTTTTCGGCTGGATAGACCTTAGCCTTGTCTATATAAATCCAACTTATCTTACTTCTGCAATTGTTGGGGGAATAATTATGGGAGCAGGTTTCATTATCGGAGGCTACTGCCCCGGAACCAGCATCTGCGGAGCATCAATAGGAAAACTGGATGGACTGATATTTATTGGAGGCCTCTTTATCGGTGTCCTGATATTCGGGCTTGGTTATAAACTTTGGGAAGGACTTTATATGGCCAAATTCCTTGGGTCTCCCAAGATAAGTTCGGCACTTGGCTTATCGGACGGTATTTTCGCCCTGCTCCTGATACTGGCTGCTCTTGCAATGTTCTGGGTTGCTGAGTGGGCTGAAAAGAAATTTCCGAGGGAAGAATATTAAAATCTGAAACACAAATAGAGATAATTATGAAACCACTAAAATGGCTGGCATTGTTCATCATCCCTCTGGGACTCGTAATTGCTGCTGTTCCTCAGAACACGACCAAACCCTATAAGCTGACTGCTGATCAGCTGCTTGGCGAAGCAAACACAAGGACTCAGTATGTCACACCTGATGCGGTTGCTGACATGATTGTTAATAAGGATCCATCTTTACAGCTTATTGATGTCAGAAGCCAGGAGGAATTCGAGAAATACAGCCTTTCCGGCGCAATTAATATTCCTCTTACTGACCTCCTGTCTGAAAAGTATACTGATATTCTTAATCAGGATGTTAAAATGAATGTATTTTATTCAAATGGTACCGTTACTGCAAACGAGGCATGGATGTTGACAAGGCAGCTTGGGTACAGTAATATTTATGTTCTTGAGGGAGGTCTCAATTTCTGGTTTGATTCCATCTTAAACCCCCAGAAACCTGCTTCTACCAGTCCCGATGAAGAGTTTGCCAAATATGATTTCCGTAAAAGCGCAGGCGCGGCTCTTGGAGGCGGTGGAGCAATTCAGGCTCAGACCAATCAACCGCAATCTGCATCTTTACCAAAACCTGCCATAACCGGGGCACCCAAGAAAAAGAAAGTCGCAGGTGGCTGCTGAGCATCTTGTGTTATTTTATGTTCTCTAGATGGAAAACAATATTTCGGGTGTGATTCTCGCCGGGGGAACCAGCAAACGGTTTGGAGGAATTACAAAAGCAAATTTTGTTATCGGCGGAAAAACTATTATTTCGGGTATAATCTGTACGGTAAAGGATCTTTTTAGTGAAATAATAATTGTTACCAATACTCCTTCAGAATTCCAGGAATTTAATCAGTATAAAATTATTGAAGACCAGTACCTTAAGGCAGGTCCCCTTGGTGGGATACATGCTGCTCTGAAATCATCTTCCAAAGACGCAATTTTTGTTTTTGCAGGAGATATGCCGTTTCTTAATAAAGAAATTATTACTGATCAGATTAATGCATTCTGCAAAGGTGCATGTGATGTATTAATTCCCAAAGTTGAGCAGTTTATTGAACCTCTCCATGCTATTTACAGAAAATCAGTTTTGAAAGATCTCGACAGGTTTTTGTCTGACGGAAAAACCCGGGCTGTGCGGGATTTTCTATTAGAAGTGAATGTAGGATATTTGCAAATACCCAAAACAGAAACAAGTAATTTAGCCTTCACAAATATTAATTCACCTTCAGATATTCCCAAAATTATTTTATAACTTCATTTGAAATTATTTCAAACTATGAAGAACGGTATTTTTGTAATTGTACTGATTACATTTTTTAATATTACTTCGTAAACATTTCATGTGCAGCAATCTTTATAAATGACAGTCATTGATTTTAAAATTCAGCTATTCTATGAGAAAACCACTGTTCATTCTTACACTTTTGCTTTCAGTTTCAGGTGGAGTTGGTTCACAGGTGATAAATAAGGTTCCCCTGAGTCCGCGGATCACCGGATACAAGATTGATGCAAAGCTTAACCCTGCAACAAAATCCATTGAAGGTACAATGGAAGCTTTCTGGGTAAATCAGACAAATGAGACCGTGTCTGACATTCAGCTTCACATGTACATGAATGCTTTTAAAAGCAAAAATTCGACCCTTTATAAGGAAATGTCCTATCCCTCCGGTAAAGACACGACAGTTTACGGATATGTTGATATAAAGTCATTTACAGGCAAAGACGGAACGAATCTTTTGCCGCTGGTGCGTTATATCCATCCGGACGATAAGAACAAATCCGATAGTACCGTTTTAGATGTGCTGCTTCCGAAACCTGCAAAACCAGGTGATACAGTTGCTGTTAACATAAGCTTCGTAACAAAGCTTCCTTCAAGGATCAGGAGAACCGGATATAGCGGCAACTTCTATTTTGCCGGACAGTGGTTTCCGAAATTCGGTGTTTATGAGCCTGCCGGTATGCGCCAGAGAAGTATCGGAGGATGGAATTGCCATCAGTTCCATGCCAATTCGGAATTCTACTCCGATTTCAGTGTTTATGATGTAAAAATAACCGTTCCGAAAGATTATGTTGTTGGAACAGGAGGAATGCTCATGGGAGAATCAGATGCTGAAGGAAACACCAAAGTTCAGACCTGGAGAGCAGAAGACATTGTTGATTTTGCCTGGACAGCATGGCCGGGATATGCTGCTTTTACAGAACAGTGGAAACATGTAACGATCACTCTTCTGATACCGAAGACGAGGCTGGAGCAGGTTGAAAGGCAGTTTACTGCTGTAAAGAATGCCCTTGAATACCTCGATAAGAATGTAGGTCCTTATCCATGGCCGCATCTTACATTCGTTGATCCTCCTTCCATTGGATCTGGTGCTGGTGGAATGGAATATACAACCCTCTTTACCTCAGACTCATTTTATAAAATTCCTGGTACAATTCATCTTCCTGAAATGGTAACCGTGCATGAATTCGGCCATGCATATTTTATGGGTATTCTTGGCAGCAATGAATTCGAGGAACCATGGATGGATGAGGGAATTAATTCATTCTGGGAAGAGCGGATAATGGACCATTACTGGGGCGAGAACTCAGGGATAATTGATCTCCCTATGTTGAAAATATCGGATAAATCTCAATCACGGCTCTCTTACGTCCGTTCTGACAGCCGGCAGGTCGTCAGCAATAATGAATACTCATGGAATTATCCTCATCAGACATATGGCATGATGTCGTATGAGAAAACAGCAACCTGGCTTTATACAATGATGGGGATCATTGGCGAGGATGCGACAAATGAAGTCTTTAAGGAATACTACAGGGAATGGGCGTTCAAACACCCGTCTGGTAAGGATTTCGTAAAAGTGACAAATGATGTTGTAAAAAGGATTTACGGAGATAAGTTTGGCCCTGATATGAACTGGTTTTTTGACCAGACTCTTTATGGCACTGGCATATGTGATTACAAGGTTGTAGGCATCAGGAATGACTGGAGTGGTATTAAAATGAAAAAAGACTCGACTGTCGGCAGTACTATGGTAACTGATTCATCTAAAAAAGCAATTGCCAGGCTTGAAAGGGCTGGAGATATTACCTTTCCCGTTGAAGTTTTGGTGCATTTTATGGATGGAAAAGAAATCCTTGAATCATGGGATGGCAAAAGCAGGTTTAAAGACTATACCTACTACGGGGAGAAGAAAATCCAATGGGTGAAAATTGATCCTGATTACAAGATAAGGATGGATGTTGATTTCATCAATAATTCCATGACTGAAAATCCTGTCCGTATTCCCCTGATAAGGTTTTCGGATAAAATAATTTCATTCATGCAGTTCTTAACCAGCATTGTAACTTTGTAATTCACACATCATGAAGATATTTAAAGCTTTAGGCTCAGGCTGCCATCGATCGTTAAAAGCCTGGAAAGGCATTCTTATTTTTTGGTTTATCTCATTGTCACTGGCAGCTATCATTGCTCTGCCAATGAAAAGTGCCATGAAGACAGGATTCGGACAGAGTACCATAACCGGGAAGCTGATGAACGGAATTGACATTGAGGCATTAAGTGACCTCGGGACCGTTTACAATAGCTTGGTTCACTATTTTTCTTCCGGCTTATTGCTGTTATTGCTCCTCTGGTTGCTGATAAATGCATTTATTACTGGCGGGTTGTTCAATAGCCTGAAAAGCAACGAAGAGAGGTTCTCCACAGGAGAGTTTTTCAAAGCATCTGCAAGTAATTTTCTGCCATTCCTGGGAATAACATTGATTATGAGCATGATATTGATATTTCTGGCCTTGATTCTTGTTGTATTGCCATTTCGGGGAGTCGTTTCTTCCGAGAACCCGAATGAATCGGTTCCATGGCTTATCATGTATATTTCAATATTGTTATTTATCCTTATTTCACAAATATTTGTGCTTGTTGCTGATTACGCGAGGGCATGGCAGGTTAAAAACGAAAAACCTGCATGTTTCCGTGCTCTTGGATTCGGTTTCAGCAGAACCTTCAGGAGATTTCTTTCTTCCTTCCCGATGATGGTTATAATCTGGATTATCCAGGCACTGTTTGTGTTTCTTGTTCTGAAGGTAATAGGAAACTGGAAACCTGTCTCAGGGATAGGCATTATTGGATTATTTCTGCTTTCGCAATTTTTATTTTATATGAGGCTTTCCCTTAAAGTGTGGAGGTATGGATCAGTTACATCCCTTAAGGAAATGAATGACCCACTACCTGTTTTAGATACTTCTGTAACAAATTAATGCAAGTCATTGAAATTCATGCGAAAGTTTTATTTTTATATGACTATCGGGTATCAATAAAAAAACAAATATTGTGCTTGAAAATCAATTATTTGCCCCAGCCCTGAAGGGAGTAATTGATTTTGACTGCGTAGAGCTCGCACTGCGTGCTCGGTTCTTCGCACCCTTTAGGGTAAGGGGCAAACGAAGAACCGACGACGCGAAGCGGAGGAGCTCGACAAAGTCAAAATCAACAAAAGCATGTTCTTGATTATCTATACTTTTATATTTTTAAGTAATTATTAACGGTCTTGAGAAAACTTTAAAACAATTAATGATGGAAAGATTAATTTCATGCTGTGGTTTGAATTGCGCCACCTGCGATGCCCGTATTGCGACGATGGCAAATGATAATGAGCTTAGAAAAAGCACTGCTGAAAAATGGCAAAAGCTTTACAACTCACCCGAGATAGCACCGGAAAGCATAAACTGTACGGGCTGCACAGAGCCTGGAGTAAAGCTTGGACATTGGAGTGAATGCCAGGTACGTAACTGTGCAACTGCAAAAGGTTTTAAAACATGCAGCGAATGCAGTGAAGTGACAACATGTTCTATTATTGCCCCAATACATAAATTTGCACCTGAAGCTTTGCAGAACCTGATAAGCCTCCGAAACTAAAATTAATAAAACGATGGCAGAGAAAGAAGAGATGATCCTTTCTGACCGGCTGGTAATCCCTACCGATGAATATATCTTTTCAATCCTTGGAGAGAAAAAGATATTCTGGCAAGACATTATTAGCTATGCTGCGGAAAATTTTAAGGATATATCAGGCGTTTGGAATTATTATAACGACGGTAATAAGTGGCTTTACAAACTCACTCAAAAGAAGAAAACTGTTTTATGGGGAGCAATGTATAAAGATACTTTCCGGATCACTTTTTATTTTGGTGATAAGGTTGAGCCTATTCTGGAAAACAGTGAGCTGCCTTTGAAAATAAGGGAAGATTTTAAAACCTCAAAACGATATGGAAAGATAAGAGCTGTTTCACTGAAAGTATTTTCGGCATCAGATGTAGAGTCTGTTAAGAAACTTATTGCCATAAAGATCAAATTAAAATAGAATCATATCACTGAACAGAGCGGAGACCTGATAATTGAAAATGAAACAAAGATTATTGATATTACTGTTCTTGTTTATTCAAGTCAGTATTCACTCCCAGAATATTGATATCAGGATGCTCAGATCCATTAATTCATCTGAGACGCTGCCGTCAGATAATTTCTTCAGATTCGTATCAAACTCCGATGCTTTTGTTGTTGCCGGTGTGCCTGTCGTTATGGCTGTGACGGGATTAATAAATAAAGACAAGGGATTGTTCAGGAATGCGTGCGTGACTGCCGTTGCATCGGCGCTGAATGAAGGGATCACGGATGCTTTAAAATATTCAATTAACCGTGACAGGCCATTCGTCACATATCCTGATATAACAAAGAAATCAAAAGCCGGTTCCCCTTCTTTTCCCTCAGGACATACATCCAGCGCATTTGCTACCGCCACCTCGGTAAGCCTTTCATATCCAAAATGGTATATTATTGTGCCATCTTACTTATATGCAGGTACAGTAGCTTATTCGAGGATGGACCTTGGTGTGCATTATCCCAGCGATGTTCTGGCCGGAGCTGTGATCGGATCGGGATGCGCCTATCTTACCTGGAAGGTAAATCAGAAATTACTCATTAAAAAGAAACACAAAGCCTGTGGCTGTCCGTAATCCGGCTACCGGTCACCGGTAACCGGTGACCGGCATTTACGTCTTTACGCCCTTCCCTATAAGCATAAATACCACATTTAAAATAGGCTTTAAGCGTCTTACCAATGTAATTCATTAGGCGTATTTTTGTTGTTAATTAATTAACAATAGGATTATGCAGGAGACGAGGAATTATCACGAGATGCTGATGCAGGATATAAGGTTCGAAGAGGGCCTGAATGCCTGCATGAACTGCGGTGTCTGCACAGCTATCTGTCCTGCAGCTGAGTTTTATAATTATGATCCCCGCCAGATAGTCGATATTGTTCAGACAGGTGATAATGATGAGATCGAAAAACTGATGAAATCTGATGCCATCTGGTACTGCGGTGAATGTATGTCCTGTAAAACCAGATGCCCAAGGGGGAATGCACCGGGACTTGTTATTATGGCCTTAAGGGGGCTATCACAGGATCTTGGTTTTTTCGTTGAGTCAGAAAAAGGCAGACAACAACTGGCATTGAAAAGAACAGTCGGACAGTGGATACTGGATCATGGCTATTGTCTTTATCTTGAGGGTGTAGGCACCACAATGCATCCTGAACAGGGGCCGGTTTGGGATTGGATCCAGGCAAACTGGAAAGATCTGTTTAAAAGACTTGGTGCTAATTATCAGGGTGAAGGTCCTGGTATTTTGCGAAAGATCCCTGAAGAGGCGATGGATGAAATACGGAGAATATTCGATGTTACCGGAGGCACTGCCAGGTTCGAAAAAATTGAGGAAGCTTCAAAAGAAAAAGCCAGAGAAATGAACCTGACCCTTGGTGACGGTATTGACAACGAATACTTCCGGCACATTTATAAAACGAATAATAACTCTCACACCCGGCAAAAGTAAAAAAATGAAGATAGAAGGTAAAAAAGCAATCTGGAAAGATTACCAGAAAGATATAGCCAATGACAAATTCTATTATGTCAGAAGTTGCGTTCGGCAGAACTTCTTCCCGGGATCAGAGACTGCATTTCTCAGAATTATGAGAGATATCCTGAAAAAAGATGTTTATGAACATCCCTGTCATACTACTTGCACAGGTATTGGTTATCATGGAGATATTGTACCTGTTGAGACGACGATGACAGTAGTGGCTCGTCAGTTTGCGTTAATGACTGAATCAGGATATGAAAACCTTATGCCGTCCTGTATCACTTCATTTGGACTTTATACTGAGATACTGGATACATGGCATCATTTCCCTGAAGTGGAAGAAAAGATAAGGAAGCAGTTCAGGAAAGCTACAGGCAGAGAATTCAAAACTCCGAAGAACCTTGCTCATGCAAGTGATGTTATATACAAATTCAGAAAAGAAATTGGAGCAAAAGCACAATACAGGCTGATAAATAAAAATACAGGTGAACCGTTGAAAGTTGTGGACCATATCGGCTGTCACTATTCAAAAATGTTTCCCTCCAAAGGTGTCGGTGGTGCCGAATACCCCTATGTGCTTGCCGGAATGGTCGAAGAATGGGGAGGCCAGGTAATAGATTATCCTGAAAGGAGGCATTGCTGCGGATTTGGATTCAGACAATATCTTGTGCAGGCAAACAGAGGATTTTCTATTGCATGCTCAAAAGAGAAATTTGAGTCAATGAAACCTTTCATGCCTGATATGATCATTACCAACTGCCCTGGTTGCCCGATGTTTCTCGACAGGTGGCAATATGTGATAAATGAGATGGAAGGTAAAACATACGGTGCTGATGGTGAGGGAATTCCTGTATTTACTTATGAGGAAGTTGCCGGCCTGATGCTCGGATTTGACCCATGGGACCTTGGACTGCAGATGCATCAGACCGACTGTGAACCGGTTCTCGAAAAGATAGGAATAGAATATGATCCGGCTGCAAAATATGTGATCAATGGAGTCAATACAAATACTAATGCCAAAACTTATTTGACAGTAAACTGATTAATGGAAAAGCACGTAGTTGTGATCGGAGGCGGGGTAGCCGGGATGGAAGCGGCCGGACATCTTCAGAAATCAGGCTTCAGGGTAAGTCTTTTTGAAAAGGAAGAAAAGCCAGGAGGGCATCTGAATGACTGGTACAAACTTTTCCCGGATAGGAGAAACAGTTCCGAGGTAAAGGAGTATCTGGATAAGATAACTTCAGAAGATGGGATTAAGATAATTACCGGCAGCACAATTGAAAAGATCGTACCTGATAAGAACCAGTTTCGCATTTCAGACAAGGATGGTACAGAATACTCAGCAGATGCTGTCATCATTGCCACAGGTTTTGATCTTTTTAAGAGCGCAAGGAAAGAGGAGTATGGTTATGGAATATATGATAATGTAATTACTTCTGCTGACCTTGAAAAAATGTTCAGGAGCGGAAGAATAGAACTCGCTGATGGCAGTATCCCTGAAACTATTGGAATTGTGCATTGCGTAGGTTCACGCGATGAAAAAGTTGGTAATTTTTATTGTTCCAAATTATGTTGTGTAACCGCTGTAAAGCAGGCTATCGAGATCAGGGAGCATCTCCCTTCCTCCAAAGTATTCTGTTTTTACATGGATATGAGGATGGGTGGCGCATACTATGAGGAGCTTTATCGTGAAGCACAGGAAGAATGGGGTGTTAATTTCATCAGGGGAAAAGTATCGGAGGTGAGTGAAGCGATAAATAATAAGCTGGTGATAAAATCTGAAGACACCCTTGCAGGCAAACCGCTGAAGATGCAGGTTGACATGCTGGTACTGATGGCAGGGATGGAAATGTCTGAAGGAGGTTTGAAACTATCTGCATCATCTGGTCTGAATAAAGGTGACAACAGGTTTTTCTCGCCGGCCGATCATCATTTTGGAAGCAATAAAAGCAATATAAAGGGAATCTTTTATGCCGGCACCTGCATCATGCCAATGAATATTACCGAGACAATCTCTCATGCAAGGGCTGCGGTTTCGGATGTGATCGATTATTTAAAGGATAGTAAAGCCTAAATGGAAAGATTCGGTTTTGCAATATCAAAAGGACGCCAGATAGATTACGATGCCAACAGCAGGCATATTGCCAATTATATTTCTGAACGGGAACCGAGCTTCAGGGTGTGCATCGAATGCGGATGCTGCGCTGCGACATGCATAACCGGTAATTTTACGGGTTTCAGCCTGAGAGAACTCCAGATACTTCTTAAAAGGGGGGAGAATGAAAAAGTACGCGAGAATATCAAAAAATGCATGCTTTGCGGCAAATGTACCCTGGTATGCCCGCGAGGGGTTAATACCCGCAACGTTGTAACCCTGGCGCGCCAGGCTTTTCAAAAATTTCCAGCTGATGCAGTTTGATCCTTTTATCATACCATTCAATATTGGGCTATACTTCATTGTAATATATGCCGTAGTGCGTTCCGTAAGCTGGTTCGGCGACCTTTCACGACCTGACAAACTCCGGCTGCAGAGAGGTTTTTTTGGTAAGGCATTTGGTCAGAGCATAAAAGAAATATTCCTCGAGAGTCTCATTCACAGGAAAATACTTAAATCAAACCCAAGGCTGGGATACATGCACATGAGCCTTGCTTTCGGCTGGTTCCTCCTTATATTATTTGGCACCATCGAAGCCGACGTTTTCGGTGCTCATCATCTGAATGCACCGTATAAGGCAATTTTCTTTAAGTTCTTCAATCCCGAGCATGGCCGCATGGGTTTCGAAGCAGCCTTTTCGTTCCTGACGGACCTTATCCTGGCCTTTATTCTCTCCGGACTTGTACTTGCGATAATTAAAAGATTCTCGTCAAGGGTTGTGGGAATGAAGAAAACCACAAAGCTGAGGGTTCTCGATAAGATTGCGCTTACCTCTCTTTGGCTGATATTCCCAAGCCGTCTTTTAGCTGAAAGCTTTACCAGCGGCGCTTACGGCACCGGCAGCTTCCTTACAGGTTCGCTGGGTTCAACCCTGGCTTCTTTTCTTCCCGCTCAGGAGATGGCTTACCCTTTCTGGTGGCTCTATTCTCTTTCACTCGGCACATTCTTTATCTTGCTTCCCCTTACAAGGTACATGCATATACCAACTGAGCTGTTTCTGATATTTGCACGGAATTCAGGGATAAAAACCGGAGATCAGCCCGGGGCGTTCAGGGAGATTCAGATTTATTCCTGTTCGTCATGCGGCATTTGCATAGATGCCTGCCAGCTTAATTTCTCAGCAGGAATTACAAACATTCAGTCTGCATATCTTATGAAGGGCATGCGAAACAATGAAAATGTCAGCGATATAGCCTTTAACTGCCTTATGTGCGGAAGATGTGACCAGAAATGTCCCGTAGGCATCGAGCTGACACCTCTTAGAATGCTCAGCAGAAGGGCAGGGGAGACGGTGGAAAATGAGCAAAGCATCTGGCAAAAATATTTTCCCGGCCGGCAGGGCATGCTGCCTATTAAGCCTGTATCCGATCCTTCCTACAGCTGGTTAAAACAGGAGGAACCGGTAAAAACCGATGTAATATATTTTGCAGGGTGTATGACACATCTGACTCCTTCAATTAAAAATTCTATGATAACAATACTTGAAGCCTCAGGGGTCAGGTATAATTTTCTTGATGAAAAGGGTGGAGTATGTTGTGGCAGGCCGCTTATGCTTGCAGGCCAGGACAGGGAAGCAAGGGAATTGATAAATCATAACTCGCAGCTTATCTGGAAGTCGGGTGCACATACAATCGTCACTTCCTGCCCGATCTGTTATAAAGTATTCAAGGAAAGCTATTATCTTGATGTTGAAGTACTTCATCATTCACAGTTCATTAAAAACCTGATCGAAGACGGTTCACTTAAGCTTAGTTTCCTTCACCGTAAAGTCACATATCATACTCCATGTGATCTTGGAAGAGGTTCCGGTGTGTACAACGAACCGAAAGATGTGCTCAGGCATGTGGCAAGACTCCTGAAGTCGGATTTTGAAGATGAGAATTCTCTTTGTTGCGGCGGAAGCCTTGGTAATATGAAGATAAGCAGCAGGCAGAAGAGCATGATTGCCCATGATGTTGCATCAGAGCTTACAAAGGACAATCCCGATATACTTGCGACTTCATGTCCTCTTTGCAAAAAGACACTGTCAGCAGCGACGACAACAAGAGTAGCGGATATATCTGAAATTGTTGCAGATGCGATAGTCAGGCCTGCGATAAAAAAAAAGCTGAATGAACCGGTGCACAAAGTCAAAGTCGCGGTTGATTTCCATAATTGAAATATTTGAATTTATTTTGCACTTTCTGTTGAAATTGCACAATTGAAAGGATAGGGATACGTTCTATGTACGTAAATCCTGTTTAAATTTTAAGAAAGATAATGAGGAGAAAAGCATTTTTATGGGTAGCGGTTTCAGGTCTGACCCTGTTATGTTCATGTGGAAATACCGGTAGTAAAATAAGTGAAAGTCAGGGAGATGAAAACAAGATCATTCAGGGAGCTGACGGTACAATATCTCTGAAACTGGATAAGGCCGCCTGTTACAACGACATCGTGGATCCATCTGGGAATACGGCAGAATGGGATGTAGTTGTATCTAAGTCCGGCCATTATAATGTTTGGATATCAAGTGCAACAAAAGATACCACAAATATTAAATATAATCATCCTGTGCTGGTCAGCATTCAGGACAACAGGCTAGAAGGTCATCCGGGTTGTAACAAGATCATTTTGAATTCCAGCGATGTAATCTATCCATATTTCAGGGCAGACTCTTTTGTCGGGTCGATGTATATACAGGATACAGGCGAGTTTAATATACAGGTCATCAGCGAAAAAATACTTCCTGAAGATTATAATCCGGGAAATGCTACAAGCGAAGATCTTTCGAAACTTATTTCAGTTTCATTTACTCCGGTCGTCCGCTGATTCAATCCATTTCCTTGCATTCACAAAGGCTTTCATCCAGGGAGTGATATCATCATTTCTGCTTTCAGGAGGATAGTATCCGCATTGCCACGGGAAATAAGCCCGTTCCAGGTGTGGCATCATCACCAGATGACGACCATCTTCAGAACATAGTGCTGCTGCATCAAAATCAGATCCGTTCGGGTTTGCCGGATAAGTATGAGCAGAGAATTTCATAGGAATATGGTACATGGATTCATCATAAGGTAGACTAAAGCGTCCCTCTCCATGAGCCACCCAGATGCCCAGTTCCATACCGGCCATATCGCCCATCATTACAGAATTATTTGGAAGTATCTTTACTCCGAGGAACGCAGATTCAAGTTTCCCCGACTTGTTATGCAGCAGTTTCGGCATCGCCTTGTGCTCCGGATATATAAGATTTAACTCGGCCATGACCTGGCATCCGTTGCAAACGCCCAGTGACAGCGTATTACTCCTCTTGTAAAACTTATTCAAAGCATCTTTTGCCTTTTTATTGTAACGGAATGCACCTGCCCACCCTTTTGCCGAGCCAAGGACATCAGAGTTGGAAAAGCCTCCCACAAAGACAATCATGCTGATATCTTCAAGAGTCTCTCTTCCGGAGATCAGGTCGGTCATATGAACATCCTTTACATCAAAACCTGCGAGATAAAGTGCATAAGCCATCTCCCTGTCGCCATTGACACCCTTCTCCCTGATGATCGCTGCATTTATGCCGCTCTTCTTTCTCCTTCCAGGAGAGATGCCCAGTGACCTGAATGTGCCCTTGAAATCGGAGAGGTTGATTTTCAGGTCGTGCCTGATATAACTGTCAAACCTCTCTTTTGCAAGCCCCGGACCGCATTGCCGGCGATCGAAGTTATAAGATGTGCTGAACCACTTGTCGCGGAGATAATCAATATCAAACTGATCGTTATAGCTGCCATTGCTGATGAAAAGAGTCCTTTCGGTAACAGGATGGCCGATTGATAGGTATGATACACCATTTTTGAGCAGTATCTCTGCTATCTCATCTTCATCCTTAACCTGGATAATAATTCCCGGGTTCTGGCTGAACAGGATTTTCAGGGTATCCTTTTCGTTAAGGGCTGACAGGTTAATGGAGATGCCTCCTGAAGTATTTGAAAAGCACATCTCAAGTAGCGTAGTTATCATTCCTCCAGCCGAAATATCATGACCTGCCAGGATTTTATCCTTCAGTATAAGATCCTGGATACTATTGAAAACAGTCGCGAAATATGCCGGATCTTTAACTGAGGAGACAGAATCTCCAAGCCGGTTGACAACCTGAGCAAAACTACTTCCGCCGAGATTGAATTCATCACGGCTCATATCGATATAGAGCAGGCTTGTATACGAGTCATTTACAAGAACAGGTTCGATGGTTTTTCTGACATCAGAAACCTCGCCGGAAGCTGAAATAATAACTGTGCCGGGAGAGAAGACTACCTGGTCCTTATAATTCTGAGTCATGGAGAGGCTGTCCTTGCCTGTCGGAATATTTATGCCAAGTCCGATAGCAAAATCCCTGGCAGCAGTTACAGCATTGTAAAGCCTGGAATCTTCACCAGAATTTTTACAGGGCCACATCCAGTTTGCCGATAAGGAGACACTCTTTAATTTATCTGACAGGGGAGCCCATATTATATTTGTCAGAGCCTCTGCGATTGAAAGCACTGAGCCGGATGCCGGGTCTATCAATCCGGCAGCAGGTGCATGGCCAATTGAAGTTGCCATTCCAAATTTACCCCTGTAATCGAGTGCTATTACGCCTGCATTATTCAGAGGTAATTGCAGCGGGCCGGCGCATTGCTGCCTGGCTATTCTTCCTGTTACGGACCTGTCCACTTTGTTTGTGAGCCAGTCTTTGCAGGCTACCTCTTCAATCTGCAGAAGAGCCTCAAGATACTCATGGATCCTGGAAGGATCATATTCCACCTTCCTGTACCCGGATTCAAGGGTGATATCCTTCATTATGGTCTTCGGCGGCTTGCCAAACAGAGATTCAAGCTTTATGTCTATTGGTTTTTCACCCGAAACAGAGCTGTAAAATGTAAACTGGTGATCACCAGTAACCTCACCTATGATGTAAATGGGAGCTCTCTCCCTTTCAGCGATTTTCCTGAATGAATCGATGGTGTTTTTTTTCATTACCAGCCCCATTCTTTCCTGCGATTCATTTCCAATGATCTCTTTTGCCGAAAGGGTGGGATCGCCCACAGGCAGTTTGCTGATATCTATTTTTCCTCCGGTTGCTTCGACGAGTTCCGAAAGGCAGTTCAGGTGACCGCCGGCGCCATGATCGTGGATTGAAATTACAGGGTTAATATCCATCTCCGCAAGGGCGCGGATTGCATTATAAACCCTTTTCTGCATTTCGGGATTAGCCCGCTGGACAGCATTCAGTTCTATTGAACTGTCATATTTGCCTGTTTCAACTGAAGAAACAGCGCCTCCACCCATGCCGATCCTGTAATTATCTCCTCCAAGGAGTACAATGATATCTCCTTTTTCGGGAATATCCTTTTCGCTATCTTTTTTCTTTCCGATGCCAATGCCGCCAGCCAGCATTATTACTTTATCGTAACCAAATTTCCTGAAATTTTCAAAATGTTCGAATGTGAAGAGGGAGCCGCAGATCAGAGGCTGCCCGAATTTATTGCCAAAGTCGCTGGCCCCGTTTGATGCCTTGATGAGAATATCTTCAGGTGACTGGTATAACCAGGGACGTTCCCTTGTCGCTTTTTCCCATGCTCTTCCTCCACCAGGCCTGGGATAGGAGGTCATGTAGACAGCTGTACCAGCTATCGGAAAAGCTCCTTTGCCTCCGGCAATGCGATCCCTTATCTCACCACCGGTACCGGTAGCAGCACCATTGAATGGTTCAACTGTAGTAGGGAAATTATGCGTTTCGGCTTTTAGGGAAAGAACAGATTCGAAGTCCGTAATTTTAAAATAGTCGGATTTTTCATGTGTCGCCGGGGCAAACTGCTCAACAACAGGACCCTGCAGAAAAGCGCAGTTGTCCTTATATGCTGAGATTACCTTATTGGGGTTTGCCAGAGTAGTCTCTTTTATCAGCTGAAAAAGAGTTTTATCCTTTTCAATTCCATCAATTACAAAGGTCCCGTTGAATATCTTGTGACGGCAATGCTCTGAATTTACCTGGGAGAATCCGAATACCTCGCTGTCTGTCAGCTGTCTGCCTAATTTTCTGCTCAGATTATCAAGATACGCGATCTCCTCTTCATTCAGTGCAAGTCCTTCTTTCTTGTTATACTCACTTATATTATCAATGAAAATGACGGGTTCTGGCTTCTTATCTATTGTGAAAAGATTCTGGTCAAGGCCTTTATAGAGCGACTGAAGCATTGGATCCCATAAAGTTTTTCCTGAAGCCGGATGAAATTCTTCGATCCTGGAGATGCTGCTGAAACCCATGTTCTGAGTAATCTCCACAGCATTAGTGCTCCAGGGCGTGATCATCTCTTTTCTTGGACCGATGAAATCACCTTCCAGTTTTTCTTTTATGTTAATGGTTGCGTTCCCGAAGAGCCAGATCAGTTTCTCTATTTCATATTCGGTAAGATTAACTGATGTTCCTACGGCAAGAATATCTTTGTTCAGGGTTTCAAAAAATGTGATCATGCTTTTGATAGTATTATATTGATTTTAGTCCGCTTCTCTTCAGAAATGCTTCTATTGAAGGTTCCTTGCCCCTGAATGCTTTGTACAGGTTCACAGGTTTATCTGTGCCTCCCTTTTCAAGTATGTTTTTCCTGAACGATGCCGCAGTTATCTTATTAAAAATGCCTGTCTCCTTAAAGTACTCGAAAGCATCGGCATCCAGTACTTCAGCCCATTTATATCCATAATAGCCTGCTGCATAGCCTCCTCCGAAAATATGTGTAAAAGATACACTTGTATTTAATCCTTTGACCGGTGGAAATAATTCTGTTTTTGCCAGGGCTTCCGATTCTATTTCAGCAAGGTCCTTTTTGAAGGGAGTAGTTATCGTATGCCATGCCATATCGAGGAAACCGAAGCCCAGCTGGCGGTTGCATGCATATCCTTCATTAAAGGTTGAAGAGGCTTTGATTTTATCAATAAGCCCATCAGGAATGATCTCACCGGAAATATAATGTCGTGCCCAGGTAGACAGCCACTCTTTCTCGAATGCAAAATTCTGCATAAACTGTGATGGCAACTCTACAAAATCCCTGGCAACACTGGTTCCTGAAAGACTTTCGTATGTGCATTTTGTCAGCATTCCGTGCAAGGAATGTCCGAATTCGTGTAGAAAAGTGGTGACTTCATTGAAGGTCAAAAGCGATGGTCTCGTCTCTGTAGGCCTTGTAAAATTTGCAACTATCGAGACCAGGGGTCTTGTATCAGTGCCCTCATAAAATCTCTGTTCCCTGAAGCTCGTCATCCAGGCACCGCCATTCTTTCCAGGTCTTGGAAAATAGTCTATGTAGAGGATTGCAAGGAAAACGCCGTCAGCATCCATGACTTCCCAGGTTTTTACTTCAGGATGGTAAACCGGAATATCAGAGTTCGCTATGAATTTTATTCCGTAGAGGGTTTCCGCCAGGTTAAATATACCGCGCTCGGCATTTTCGAGAACGAAAAATGGCTTAAGCACTTCATCATCAATATCAAACTGTGACTTCTGAAGTTTTTCAGAATAGTAAGCCCAGTCCCATCTTTCGGGTTCACCAGAAAAACCACTTTTAGCAGCAAATTGTTTTACTTTTTCGAGATCTCTTATAGCAGCCGATTTTGATGCTGAATGAAGTTCATCAAGAAAAGTTAAGGCTTTTTCAGCTGAGTCGGCCATTCTGTCAACCAATGCAAGTTCGGCAAAGTTTTTGAATCCCAGTAAATTGGCCATCTCCAGCCGCAGGTTGGCAATCCTGACTGCAAGTTCGCGGTTGTCATGGGCATTTTTATGAAAGGCTCGTGAACCATAGGCTTTAAAAAGCTTTTCCCTGAGCGAACGGTTAGCGGAATATTTCATGAAGGGAATGTAACTGGGTGCATGGAGTGTGATTACCCAGCCCTCCTTGTTCCTGTTTTTTGCCTCCAGTTCTGCCATCTCAACAATACCATCAGGCAATCCTGAAATATCATTTCTGTCGGTAATATGAAGCTCGAAATCATTGGTGTCTTCCAGTACATTCTCTTCAAACTTTATTTGCATGTGGGAAAGCTCTTCTGAAATTTCCCTGAACCTCGATTTTTTTTCCTCATTAAGATCAGCTCCCCCAAGGATAAAATTCCTGTAGTTTTTTTCGAGAAGCATCATCTGTTCGCTGTTAAGCCCGATACCCTCCCGTGATTCATAAACTGATTTTACCTTCAGGAAAAGCTTATTATTCAGAGTTATATCATTTGAGAAGCGTGCAAGAAGGGGCGAAACATCCTGTGCAACAGCCTGCATCTCTCTGCTCGTTTCAGCGCTGTTCAGGTTAAACAGGACCGAGGCAATATCGCCAAGTTTATCACCGGCATGGTCAAGCGCGGCAATGACATTTTCAAAACCTGGCTCTTCAGGGTTATCTGCAATTGAATCTATCTCAGCAGACGCAATCCTTATAGCTTCTTCAATTGCGGGCTTGAAGAGCGGAATAGTAAACCTGTCGAATGGCGGTGTTCCGAAGGGTGTATTCCATTCCATCAAAAGCGGATTGGCGGAGATCTTATCCATTTAAAGGCACTCTTTTAATCGATTTCATTCTCTTCCCGGTCATCCTTATCAGCACCTGCATATTTTGCAGGATAAGCGATATTCCCTTTTTCAGCAAACCAAAGTATTCTGTTGAGCAGGTCGTCATTGCCCGAATCTATACCGTCAAACTCAGGCAGCATGCTCTTTTTGGCATAATGAAGTGCTTTGCCGTTAAGAGAGACCAGCTGAGGATTCATTTCGTCAATTCTGATATTGGATGGAACTGCCGTGAATGGAGTCTTGTCCATAACATTTCCGAAACAATCAGCCATCGGGTTGGCAATGGCATCCTGGATATTCATTGGAGGCAGCCCGAGTATCTGTTCGATGGTTCTTACCATTGAAGGTTGGGTATAAAATGTATGATTGACCGATTTGAGTCTCGAATATGGACTGATAACAAGCGATACAGTGCGATATGCCGAAACATGATCCCACCCGCCCTGGGAATCATCTTCTACCACAAAGATTACTGTATTTTCCCAGAACCTGCTTTTTGTAACCGCTTCCACGATAAGCCCGAGAGCCCGGTCATTATCGGCAACCATTGCCCGCGGGGTAGGAGAGCCGGGGCGAATGCCATTCGTATGGTCATTTGGCAAAGCCATGATCATCAGTTCAGGAAACTGATCACCGTTAAGCGCTTCATAATCATGAAGTTCCCTGATAAAAGCATCAGCTCTCATTGCATCGGAGAATTCATGATTGCCATAGGAAGGGTATGTCTGACAGAGGATATTTTTGACTGGTTCTATGGTTGTTTTATTGCAGAAATCTACTTTTTCACCCTTTATGTACATATTGTAAATATCTGTCCACTTCAGCTTATTGTCAAAGACAGGCACGGATGCTTCGCCATAGATTCTTACCGATTTCCCGTTTTTTACACCATTGTCCCAGAGAAAACCGGTTGGCGCATATACCAGCGCATCAGTCTGCACGTGAGCATAGCTTCTGAACCAGGCTCTCATGTTTTTTTCAATATAATCCGTAACAATGGAAGCATCTGTCCACTGATGCCCTTCAGCAGAGCATTTGCCTGAAACGTAAAAATTATCAAGAAGCATAAACTCCTCACATAACTTATGGACATTAGGTGTGATTTCTTCACCGAATATGCAAAGTGACGGGTCGCCGTCACCCTTTTTCATGTCTCCCAGAACCTGGTCATAAGTACGGTTTTCTTTTATAATATAGAGAACATGTTTGAAAACCGAAGGCTCACCTATCCTTTCAGGTACTGTTTTCGGCCTGGCACCCGGTAATGGTTTCTCCCTGGAAAGGGTAGCCCTGGCAAGGTCATTTACGGCAATGACTGTATCGGTATATGCTTTAAGTTCCCTCTTCCGCGGAACAGGGATCACTGAAACTGAAGCGAGCATATGATGACTATTATAGGCGGGATGTTTTGATATGTACTCAGGAAGGAGAATTCTGACACCTTCGGCTTCGAGATTACAAACATAGAGGATACCGGGATTCAGAATGCTTATTGCTGAAGGATAGGCTCCTGTAGGTATAAATCCAGTGACAACGCTTGATTGTCCGCATCCCTTTTCGGAAGCCTTTTTACCAAGCTTAATCGATGCGAGCGCATTATCCATTCCGTTTGCCACATAAAGTGTTTTATTGTCAGGCGCAAGGCAGAGACCGTCCGGCGAATCGCCGAAGAACTGGTTTATAGCCGGCTGAAGTCTTACATTTATTGTTTCGGCAACTTCATCAGTTGAAGTATTTATTGCTGACACATTATCGCTGTTGGAGTTGGTTACATAAATAAATTTCCCCTTCCTGTCCGCAATGATTTCATTAGGATGAAGGCCGACAATTATATCCTTGATTATCTTTCCGCTTTCGGGGTCGATCACAGCTATGCTTCCCTCTCTTGTCGCGCCACCGGCCTGGTTATTGACTCTTGCCAATCCCCATGGTACGCCTGCAACGTCCTTGTCCCCGGCATCCGGGAATCTGCCTGCCCAATTGGTCACATATATTTTCCCGGCAGCCATAGCAATTCCGTAAGGAGCAACACCAGGGTTTGCAATCCAGATCGTGTCTCCAGTTATCAGGTCCTGTTTTATCAGGTTATTATTTCCGTTGAGAAGGACATATAAAAATTCCCGTTCGGATTCTTTGGTTATAAGGAATTCGTTAGGGAGAGCCATTTTGGTTTTTGGAGCAGCTTTGTACTCGATAAGCCTGCTGAATTCAGCCTTTATTCCGTCCCATTTTGCAGAGACTATGAACGAGCGGTTTTTTATTCCAATAGCACTCCAGTATACGTAAGTAATATTATTGTCGAGGTGCCATGTAATTCCGGAATATGTGTTCATCCCTTTCTTCAGGTCGGGATGATTATTGTTCGGAAGAGTAAATTTGACCAGGTTATCTGCAGTACTGATAAAGACAATGCTATATCGCTCCATCACGGCAAGAAACTTTCCATCCGGTGAAAGAGCTGCATCCATAGCATGGTTTTCAAAATCAGTGTCTCCGAAATATACCTGGAGGCCTGCAGGCTGGATCAGCCTGTTCCATGAGAGAAGGATCTGACGGGAATTTTGTGGAGAAATATCTGATGGCAGCTGGGCCTGTGAGATTGTTGTCATTAAATAAAAAAGGAGAGGGAGGAACTTTATCATCTTCATGATTGAACCGTAATTATTATATTATGTGAATGAAATAATTTTTAGCCAAGATAAAAAAAAGAGACTGAATTTTTGTTTCAGTCTCTCGTATTCTTTTCAGAATGGCAGATCGCTCATCTCATCATTCTCCGGCGGAAGATCTTCCAGAGCAGGGCGTGACTCGGACACATTCTGTTCGCGTCCCTGCGATGATGCTCTCTCAATCTTCCAGGCATCGAGATTTGTGAAGTAATTTATCTTGCCATCGCGTTCCCATTTGTTGCCTTTCAGGTTGAACCAAATCTTAACCTCTTCATTGAGATATGATTCATTAATGAGGTCACATTTATCCTGGATCAGTTGGAACTTTATATAATCAATGAAAACTGCACTTCCTCCCGACTCTTTTTTCTCAATGACAAATTCACGTTTTTTGAATTTATCACTTACCTGGTTTACGGGTGAGATGTCAATTATTTTGCCGGTAATTTCAAAAGCCATTTTATTCTATTCTTCAATTATTGTGATCTTTTCAATTTTATCGCCCTGGCGTATTTTATCAATAACATCAATTCCTTCAAATACTTTTCCAAAGCATGTATGCTGCCTGTCGAGGTGTTTTGTATTGGTCCTGCTGTGGCAGATAAAGAACTGAGAGCCACCGGTGTTCCTTCCTGCATGAGCCATTGACAGAACACCCTTGTCGTGGTACTGGTTATTACCGTCGAGCTCACATTTTATCTTGTATCCCGGGCCGCCAGTGCCAACCCTGGGGTCGCTCATATCCTTTGAAAAAGGACATCCGCCCTGGATTACAAAGTCGGGTATAACTCTATGGAAGGCAAGGCTGTCATAAAAGCCCTTCTTTGCAAGGGTAACGAAGTTCTCGACAGTTTCGGGAGCGTCAACCTCGTAGAAGCTGACTTTCATAACACCTTTTGCAGTATGTATTTCTGCACTTCTCATTATTTTACAATCTCAAGAAGTTCGATATCGAAAATAAGTGTGGAGTAAGGTTTGATCGATTCACCTGCTCCTGCCGGTCCATAAGCAAGACCCTGGGGAATATAAACTTTAAATTTTGATCCTACAGGCATCAGCTGAAGAGCTTCTTTCCAGCCAGGAATAATATTTCCGACCGGGAACGTGGCAGGTTCATTTCTCTTAACGGATGAATGAAATTCGGTTCCGTTAATAAGAGTTCCGGTATAGTTAACTTTAACGGTGTTCTCATTTGTCGGTTTTGGTCCGCTTCCCATTTTTATCACTTCATACTGAAGACCGCTGGGGGTAACAGTAACACCTTGCTTTTCTTTATTTTTGGCAAGGAAATCTTCGTTCTGCTGAATCCAGTCCTTGAAGAGAATTTTATCTGCTTCGGCTTTTTTTACTGCTTTTTCAGATTCACGCCGATTTATGAATTTCATGATTACTGCTCTTGCAGTTTCATCATTTAAAATTGCCTTACCGTTTTTGCCGTCAAGCATTGCTTTGGCAACAACCATTGGATTGAGATCCAAACTATCAGCAGCAAGCGCATTGTAGTTTACAATACCAAATGCATAGGCAAGAGAATCCTTGTCAGAAGTTATTTTCGTACCCTGAATTGCATTTTTTGCGCATGAGCCAGCAATAATGGCAATCATGGCAGTCAGAACAACTAATCCCTTAAATTTCATATCAGATATTTTTAATTTAATTTTCGCAAAGATAATACTTTGAGCCTTGTAAAAAAGTCTTTAAAACATTTTTTCAGATTTTCTTTGCACTTATCATTTCTCTTTTTCCCGGCGGCCCGGGAAGCAACTTTACATCAAAACCAACAGATCGGAGATTCCTTTTTACTTCACCTTTTGCTGAATAAGTCACAAGAATTCCTCCGCTTCTCATGGCAGAAGCTATTCTTCCAAAGATTTCTCTGGTCCACATAGACGGCTGTTTATCAGGACCGAAAGCATCAAAATAGACGAGATCAATTGGAAACACCGGAATAAAATCAGCCAGGTCTGCTTCTACTTTATAAAGGTTGAATTTATTGCAGATGAGATGCATCCCGCCCCAGGCAGATGAATGGATAAGTCGAAAAATATTTTTTCCATCGGAACCCGCATATTTTTCATGGTTCAATGACTTTATCAGGTTGTTCCCGACAGGGTACTTCTCAACTGAAGTGTAGAACACCTCCCTGTTATCATTTATTGACCTGACAGCAGTAAGAAGTGCATTGAGACCTGTTCCGAACCCGGCTTCGAAAATATACAGCGGGTCTGCCTTGCAATTGTCATAACCTGTCTTTATGAAGATATGCTCCGATTCCTGAACTGCCCCATGGATGGAGTGGTAATGCTCGTTCAGCTCGGGTACGTATATGGTATGCGAACCGTCAGAAGTCTTAACTAAGTGGTTCATTTGCCAGTTGTTTTTCACCACGGAGGACACGGAGTTTCACGGAGTGTCACAGAGTCATTTTTGAACCTCTGTACCGTTTTGCCTTTGCACCTTTTACCGTTGTACCTTTGTACCGTTGTACCTTTGTACCTTTCTTTAAATATGAATTCCTATAACCAATACATCATCCACCTGTTCGCGGTCATTTTTCCATTTCTCAAAGGTATTATCAAGGATTTCTTTCTGAAGGTCCAAAGGCTTTGAATAGTTCCTCAGGAGAAGATCCTGAAATGGCAGGTACATGAACTTCTTACCTTTCGGACCACCGAACTGATCGGCATAACCGTCAGAAAAGAGATACAGGTAATCGCCCTTCTTTATTTCAATTTCCCGGTTAGTGAAGGGAGAGAATGATATAAAATGGATACCGATAGGCATGCGATCGGCCGGATACCTGATCATTTTCCCGTCCCTTATAAGATAAAGCGGGTTATTGGCGCCGGCATAATCAAGCTTTCCGGATTTAAGGTCAAGTATTATGAGGGAAATATCCATGCCGTCACGTGCTTCACCTGTAGTTCCCTTCTGTTTAAGTGTATTAATGATTTCATCACGCAAGAGGTTGAGGATAGCAGCTGCATTTTCCGGATCCTGTGTATTTATTATTTCATCAAGAAAGGCATGACCAAGCATGCTCATAAATGCACCCGGCACTCCATGTCCGGTACAATCACCGGCTGCAAGAATTATCTTTTCATTTTTTTTCACCCCCCAATAGAAGTCACCGCTTACGATATCTTTTGGCTTGAAAAGTATAAAGTTTTCAAGTCCCCAGTCAGACAGGAAGCTGATGGGAGGGAGGACGGCAGTCTGGATCCTACTGGCATATTGTATGCTGTCAGTAATTGACTGGTTTTTTTGTTCAATTATGTCTTTCTGTTTAAGTACCTCCGTATTTTTTATTTCAAGGTCAGAATTGATAATCTCAATCTGTCGCTTGCTCTCTGCCAGCTTCTGATTTTTTTTCCTGGTTGAGATCAGCCCGAAGAGGATGCTTGAAGCAACGAGCAGCATCAAAACCCCGATACCTACTGCAAATTTCCTTTGAAGTTTTTCACGCCTGAGCTCAGTTTCTTTCTGGAGTTTATCCTTTGCAAGAAGAATATTTTCAGTTTCAAGGCTTTTTGCTGCTTCATCTTTCTGAATAAGGCTTAGACTGTCGTTTGCCTGCTGCAGCTTAAGGGATCTGTTTTCCTGAACTCTTTTACTGAGTTCGAAGCGCTCATTTTGAAGAACCAGGGATTGATTAAGCCTGACTTTTTCAGATCTGTCAAGCTCCTGTTGTTTTTGCAGGAGCATGAGTTCTTTTTCTTTCCTCCTGTTGTCGGTTTTAAGATTTTTCAGCACGAGTCCCTGGATCTCTTCGGATGACAATTCACTTTTAATACGCTGCTCTGATTCCTCCATGGCAGTGATCCTGTCGGTTCTCTTTTCTTCAGCCAGGCGATTAGCATAATTGAGGGAATCGCGGAGATTGAGGTATTTCTCATAGTAATTGAGCGCCTTTACAAAGTCGTTACCGCTTTTAAGAACATCGGAGTAATCTTTATAGCAAAGTTGCAGAACATCCAGGTTTCCTGACCTTTTTGCCGCTTCAATGCACTCGAGGTAATAAACTTCAGCATGATAATTATCTCCTTTTTTGAAATAAATTGTACCGATGATCCTGTCAATCCTCGCAACCTCCTCAGTTCTTCCGGAAGCTTTCGCATGCACAAGTGCTTTATTGAAGCTCGCAAGCATGTCATTCTGATTGCCCAGATTCTGCTGGCAGATTGCCATGTTTGACCAGGCATCGGTTAGAAAAAAGTCATCTTTTCCTCCTTTACCGGAATACTCTATAGCTCTGCCAAAATAATCCTGAGCTGCCTTTATATCCCCTTTGTGAAACATCAGAAAACCTACCTGGTTAGAGGCGGATGCCAGGTTTTTATAATCTTTTCTTCCTGCATTAACCGATGAAAGAATACTATAATCTTCAAGTGCCTGATCATACTTTCCGGATCTGGCGTAGAGCTTTCCCATCTTCTCGGTACACCTGAGGTAACCGGATGAATCGGAATCTTTTAAATAGTAATGACTTGCTGCGCTGTACCATTTCAGGGAGAGCGAATCGGAAGGCATATAAAAATATGATTTACCTGCAGTTTCAGCAGCTGAAGCCAGCATCCTGGTATCCTGTTCGCCATATAAAATGAATTCCTGCTCAGAATAAGCTGCTGACTTATTGTAGACTCCTGCTTTATAGTATTTGCCGGCAATTAACCTGAGGATTCTTGCCTCGTTCAAACTATCATGGGAATTTGTATAAGCTGATGATGCACGTAAATAATTTTTCAGCGCTTGGTCCTGGTCCGATTGCCTGTCATAGAAGGTTCCCAATAGTTCATAATCAGCCGCTTCAACACTCTGAAATCCATTTTCGGATGCTATATCGAGTGACCTGGATATATTAGTGAGCGAACTGTCAGCCTTGTTTCCAGCCAAAAAATTAACAGCGTTCTGGTAGAAAGATACTGCCTTTACTGAATCTGCAGCCCTTTTAAGTTTTACATCTGTTGTCTCTTGTCCGTAAGTGCAAAAGAAAATTGAAGAGAAAGCAAGAAAGTATAATATGACCGGTAACTTTTTCTTCATCAGTTAAGAGTATATGTAAGGCCAAAACTTATGCTTCTTCCGGTCTGTGGATTATAGGGCAGCGGGGTGTTCATTCCGGAATAGAAAGGTCCGCCATATCTTTCATCAAAGATATTAGTGACTTTAACAAAACAATTGAGATTAGGGCCTATCTTATAGTCTCCGACAATATCCATGCTGTAAAATCCGTCATAATCTTTCAGCAGCTGCTCGTAAAGGCTTTTAACAGGGATGATAACCCTTAACCAGCTCGATGTCCAGATGCTTGTCACCTGTAAATAAAGGTTCCTGATTGGCCGCATTGATATTTTGAGCTGTCCGTTATGTTTCGGAATAAGCTTAAAGTTGCTTATATAATCAGATGCTATCTGGAGGATTTCCGGGAAATCATAGCTGGTTTTTGCAATCGTAAGGCTCAGTTCCCCGTTCAGATGGATTGACTTCACAATGTCGTTTGCCTTGAAGGTAGCCTGTATTCCATAAAGCCTGTATACTGAATTTTTGGCATTGGACCTCTGAAGGACAGTAGCTGTATCGGATGTCATAAATGCGAGCGGCAGTCCCAGTCCTGCGATGGGAACATCGCGTTCAACAATGTTATTCCTGATCTCGTTATAATAAAGTGAAAGATTGAAGTTGAGTCCTTTCCTGGACTTCTTGATAAGTCCAAGCTCGACATCCATGAATTGTTCAGGTTCAAGGGCGGGGTTTGGAATGGATATATATAGGAGACTTTCATGATTATTCCCTGTCCGGACAGCTAATGACTGGTATGCCAGGGATGATGCAGGAGCTTTGTATGCAAAGCTTACTGAACCTCTGAAACTTGTTCTCGGATTCATAATATAGAGGCCTGCCAGCCTTGGACTTAATTTCATTCCGTAACGTGAGTTGTTGTCTAATCTGACGCCTCCCATGAACCTGAATGATTTGAAGGAATAATAGGTCTGCGAAAAAACAGAAAAGTTATGGTAGACAAGGGGGTTAAATCCGAAATTGTTTGTGAGAGTATCAAGAAGATCAATTTTTGTGCTGAAAAAGCTGTATTTGGATTCCTTGAAAGGAGAATCCAGGAAATTTGTCTGCGGAAGGTTCCCGGAATACTGATAGGTGAACCCCGACATAATTTCAAGTCCATTCTTCGGCATAACGGTGAAAAGCTGCTCAAAGAGAATGTCACGGCTTGCGGCATACCTGTAGACCTGGTCATTATAATCAATGAATGTAACCCCCATATTTGAGTTGTTATCCATTTTATAGACAAGGCTCGACAGGTTGGTTGTTGTCATGAATTTTGGCGTCCATTCATGATTATAGGCCAGCGTAGTCGATCTGATATTATCTCCCCAGTAATTCTGTGGATTATTGTACTTGTACAGGTAAGCTGACTGGCTTAGAGAACTGTGGGTTCTCCTGTACATGTTATTAAACGACATTGAGACACCCCTGTATTTAAGCTGGAAGCCAAGATGATTGCTTGAAGCGGGAAGATTCTCCATATCAGGCATTGTAAGGGAGCCTTCGTAATTTTCAGGATAATTCGCCTTAATAAAGGCTGATGGTTCAATCCCGCCGGCACGAAGAACACTCTCAGTAATATTAATCGGTTCGTAGCTGGTACTTCCGATAGTATATTTGACCCCCTTCTTCTGAAGATACTGAAGCGGGTTGTAAACATCAGCGTAGCCATCCTTAATATTCACATCGCTCACTTCACTCAGCCCTCCGTAAAAGGTATACTGCAGTATGTTCTTATTCTTTCCTGTTTTTCCTCCTACCATAAAATCGCCATTCCGGTAATCCAGCAGTCCAAGCCCAAGGTTCCCAGAGACAAACGTCCCTTTATCGGCCTCTTTCGTAATGATGTTTATTACTCCTGATACTGCATCGGCGCCATAAACGGCAGCAGCCGCACCATAAATAACTTCTATTCTTTCGGCTTCTCTTACGGGGAGCTGTGCTCCGATAGGCATTCCTGCCACACCACTGGGTTTAATTGGCAGTCCATTGATAAGTATCATCGTGTAAAGATTCCCGACAAGTCCCCTTAACTCAAAAGACTCGCCAAGTTCACCGGATCCGGGTTGTGATACCCTGACTCCCGGAAGGCTCTTTAATATGTCAATGAGTGAATTATAATGGTTCAGGATAATCTCCTCGCGGGTGACCACATATATAGTTATTGGCAATTCGCCGATCCGCTTTGAACTGCGGCTTGCCGAGGTGACGTTCATCTCGGCAGTATCTTTCTTGAAATAGAGGTCGCCGGCATCGAGCTTCTGTGTTTTAACCTGCAGCGTATCAGTAGCCTGTTGAGCTGAGACAGATGAAATGGTTAAAACAAGAAATATCGATAATGCAAATTTTGTTCTCATCATGCAGATATTGAGAATAAAATTATTAAAAATAAACATAATGAGGGTGGTAAATCCGGTTTTTCAGGAATCCGGTGACTATATATGCATCTCAATTGCAGTTATTGCACCCTTCCGGACTATTGCCAAATTCTACCTGGATCGTACAGTGCCCAATTCCAAACCTTTCATTCAGCTGGTTCTGTATTCTGCCAATAAAGTTGACATCAGTTACTGTTTTAGTTTTCAGATGAACTGTCAGCGCAGCTTCAGTTGTGCTGAGCGCCCAGATATGGAGATCATGAATATCATAAACTTCAGGCAGACTTTTCAGGTACTCTTTTACTTCGCTGATGTCGATATTTTCCGGAACTGCATCAAGTGCAAGATTTACTGAATTTATCAGCAACTTGTAAGAGCTGTAAAGAATAACTGCAACTATTATAAGTGATACAGCTGAGTCAATCCAGACCACCCCGGTGAATACCATAATAATTCCCGCTACAACAACCCCCAGTGAAACAAGTGCATCGGCAATAAAATGAATAAATGCGCTTCGGATATTCAGGTCATGTTGCTGGTTCTTCATAAAAAGCCAGGCAGTGATACCATTGATAATTATCCCGGCCGTCGCTGTGAAAATAACGGTAAGAGATTTTATCTCAGTGGGATGTTTAAACCTGCCAATTGTTTCCCAGATAATAAATACTACTGCTGCTATGAGGAAAAGAGTGTTGAAAAGTGCAACCAGAATTGTTGATCGCCGGAAGCCATAGGTGAATTTCATGGTCGGCTTGCGTTGTGATAATGCTACAGCCACCCACGAAAATACCAGCACCAGTACATCACTGAAATTATGTCCGGCATCAGCGACCAGGGCCATTGAATTAGACCTGATGCCGGCAATGACTTCTATAATTATGTAAATGATATTGAGCGATATGCCAATTTTAAAGGCTTTGCTCAGGCTATTTGTACTATTATATGAGTGCGAATGCTCCATTCCTTTCAGTTATTACAATACTCAGCCTGGAAAGTTTCAGCAGGCCATTTCACCTGCGTTTTTCTTGGCTGACAGGAGATTATATGCCCCCCTTGTTACAACTTTTGCAGAATCAATATCAAATCCATCAGGCAAAATCACGTGTGTATAACCTTTGTCATTTTCACCAGCCTGTACCTCAACCATCCGGTATTCAGTGAACTGGTATCCGTTCTCGGTTTTATCCCGGCTGAATATAAATATATAGTCTTTATCATCAAAACTAACTATTGCATCCTTAGGCACTGCAGTAACTTTATTAACAGATGTTTCTATAAATGCATTTACGTACATTCCAGGTAATAGATTCTTGCAGCGGCTTAAGACAATTGCATATATCCTGTAAGTCCTGTCAGCGTTTATCAGTTTCCCTGTCTGATAAATAACAGCTTCATGCTCCTCTTGTTCATTATTGATTAAGAATTTTATTTTCTGACCCGCTGCTACTTTTTCTACGTCTTTTTCAAACAGAGTAAGTTCAAGCAGTAACTTGTCGCAGTTGACAATTTCAAACATTACATCAGAAGAAGTAACATATTTTCCACTGTTTACATTAACACTCTTTATGTTTCCCGATATCGGTGAGACAACAGGCAAAAGCCTGCTTATGTTATCTTCGTTCAGAGTGTTATAGTCAATTCCGATAAGAGCCAGCTTTTGTTCCAGGGCGTTGACCTGTGCCTTAAGAATCTTATAATCAGTAGTAACCTGCTGGAGGTTTTGCTGGGAATAAACATCATTTTTGTACAGCTCGGTGTGTCGCGCATAGTCGGCTTCGGCAAATTCAAACTTATTTTTTGCTTCGAGATAACTTTCCTGCAGATCGACAAATTCCTGGTTTTCAATTACCGCCAATGACTGCCCTTTATTAACAGAGCTTCCGGGGACCAGATAAATGCTCTTTACAAAACCTCCCAGCGGAGCGCATACAGTTGCAGCGTTCTGAGGAGGAACTGTAACGAGTCCGCTGACTTTAAGAGTGCTGTATATTTCCCGCATTTCTATACTCCCGGATTCAAGCATAGCCACCTTTATCTGATCGGTACGCATCTCAACGATATCGTCCGGAAGTACTTCTTCAGAAACTTTCTCACTGCTTTTACTTCCACAGCTGCTGCATGAAAAAATTCCGGCAATAATAACAGGTGTAAGCGCTTTAATAAAGAAACTGTATTTCGACATGATACTTGTTTTAAAAAATTTTACCCGTGATATATTCAATATTAATTATTGTATGGTTATAGTCATTGGCTGCATCAAGGTATCCCTGCCTTATTGCCAGAGCCCGTCCAAGGCTTTGTACATAATCAAGATAATCAAGGGCACCTGCATTAAAGCTGCGTGCCGACTGGTCTATAATAAGTTCTGCTTCCGGAAGTGCCTGTTTTTCGTAATATTCCAGGCTTGAAGAGTATTTGCTGTATTCCTCAAGCAGTTCATTATAATTTCCTGACAATGATTTTGAATAATAATCCGCATTAGTCTGAGCAATCGTTTCATTTATTTTTGCTGCTCTCGCCTTCGATGCATATGGCACTATCCATAGCGGAACTGCAATTCCTGCCTGAATTCCCGTGAAACGGTCACCTGCGCCAAAGACTCTCGGAACTCCGTTCACATCCTGAGTGCCAAGTATTGTCTGGCTGAAATAGCCAATATTCAGGTCGGGCATTATGTTGCTCAATGCAACCTTTTTCTCCGAGCGGGAAACTTGTACCATCTGCTTCATTAATCCAAGGTTTGGATTTTCTGATACTGCAGAGCTGTCGGTCGGAGGGACGTATATTGCACGTCTTACAGAAATGTCGGCAGGATAAAATGGAATATTTGAATTTAAGAGCGCCTGCATTTTAAGTGAAAAAATATTTATATCCGCTATTGCCTGGCGCAATTGGTTTTTCACATCAAGGCTCTGAGAACGTGCTGTGATCATCTCAAGCCTGTTTGTCTCTCCTGCTTTTGCTCTCAGCTCTGCAGCCCTGAGCAGACCAGTAAAGAGGCTGTCCTGATAAATAAGAAGATTTTTCCTTGAATAAAGATAAACCAGCTGCCAGTAAACCTGTTTCACCATTGTTGCCGTTTCTAGTTTCGAACCCTTCATCTGCCATTCGCTGCTCTTTATTTTCTCTGAAGCGAGCTTACTTTGATTTATATAAACGGTTGGGAATGATATGGATTGGGAAACGGATAGGCTATTGTCGCGGTTGAAAGAATTCATTTGTCCGTGCTCTATATTGAGGCTGGTCTTCCCGATATCCCACGATGATGATTTCAATGCTTTCTGCTCATCGACCGACAGAACTGATGATTTTACAGCCAGGTTGTTCTCCAACGCCATTGTGATAGCATCTGTAAGATTCATTGGTTTTACCTGCTGGGCGGTCGCAACATTCCCTGCCGAAGTCACTGAAATAATAAAAATGCCGTATGATATAATTTTCATTGTTGAAGGTCTCAGTTTAAACCTGAATTTGTGAGTTGAAAAGAAGATATAGAACACTGGCAATATTATAAGGGTAAGTAATGTTGCAGTAATAAGTCCTCCGATAACAACGGTGGCAAGAGGTTTCTGCACCTCTGCGCCGGCTGATGTTGAAAGGACCATTGGTAAAAATCCCAGAGCCGGAGCAGCACCTGTCAGGAGAACTGAGCGCAACCTTGTTTTCAATCCTTTCAGTACCCGCTCGTTAATGTCAGTAACACCTTCTTTTTCAAGCCTGTTAAATTCAGCAATCAAAACTATGCCATTGAGAACTGCAACACCAAACAATGCAATAAACCCTATCCCTGCAGATATAGAGAAATTCATTCCACGTATCCACAGGGCGAACACGCCACCAATAGCTGCCATTGGAACTGCCGTAAAAATCAATATGGATTGCTTTATTGAACGAAAAGTAAAGTAAAGTAAAACGAATATCAGAAGGAGTGCTACAGGAACTGCAACAGAAAGTCTTTTCTGGGCAGCCTCCAGGTTCTTGAACTGACCTCCGTACGACACATAGTAGCCAGTAGGCAATTGGATATTTTGATCAATCTTAGCAGTCACATCATTTATAACGCTTTTAATATCACGGTTACGAACATTGAATCCGACAGTGATCCTTCGTTTTGTGTTTTCCCTTGAGACCTGGGCAGGTCCCGATTCAATTGAAATATCTGCAAGCTGAGCTATTGGTATCTGTCTGCCGTCAGCCATGGCTACATAAAGATTTTTAACGTCATCAAGGCTCCTGCGATAATCTTTATCAAGACGGACGACAAGGCCAAAACGCTTTTCCACTTCATAAACGACACCCGCCTGGCTGCCTGCAAATGCTGCCCGCAGAACACGGTTAATATCATTAATTGAAAGGCCATATTGTGCAATCCTGTCCCGGTTATATTTTACCTGGACCTGTTCAAGTCCTGTAACTTTCTCAACGTTAATATCTGCAACACCAGTTATACCCTGAATAATCTTTTCGATCTGAGCAGCTTTTTCGGCAAGAATATTCAGATCGTCGCCGAATATTTTCACAGCTATATCCTGTCTTGACCCTGACATTAATTCATTGAATCTCATCTGTATAGGTTGCTGAAATTCGAATTTTACTCCTGCCATCGCTACAAGCTTTTCTTCCATTTTACCGACAAGTTCCTCCCTTGTAGAAGCAGATGTCCATTCACTTTTATCCTTAAGCGTTATTATGTAATCGCCGGTCTCCATCGGGGTGGGATCAGTAGGAATCTCCCCTGAACCAATCTTGCAAACAGTATGTTTTATTTCAGGAAAGTTACTTAGCAATATTTTATTTGCTTTCTCAACCATGTTAATTGTGTTGGTCAGAGATCCTCCCTGAAGAGTCATGACTCCTGCTGCCAGATCTCCCTCTTCAAGCTGGGGAATGAATTCTCCACCAAGGCGGCTGAAAAGGAAGAGACTTATAATAAACAGCAGGATCGCAGATACTGAAACAAATAATTTATTCCCGAGAGCAAAATTTATCAGTGGGTTAAAGCCATTGTGAAACCATGTCATCAACCTGTCAGAAAAATTAGCTTTATGTTCTGTTTTCTTGCTGATTAAAAGAGCTGAAACCATAGGAACATAAGTAAGGGACAGGATTGCTGCGCCAATAAGGGCGAATGTAACTACCTGTGCCATAGGACGGAACATCTTGCCTTCAATTCCAACCAGGGCCATAATCGGCAGATAAACAATGAGGATTATAATCTGGCCGAATGTGGCGGAACTCATCATTCGCTTTGCAGACTGGAAGACATTCTCATCCATCTGGTCCTGCGTTAAATGAGTTACACCGGTGTTATGATGCTTGCTGAGGAAAATACGATGCACCACGCTTTCCACAATTATAACTGCCCCATCGACAATAAGGCCAAAGTCAATTGCACCCAGGCTCATAAGGTTGCCCGAAACGCCAAAGATGTTCATAAGCGATATTGCAAAGAGCATGGAGAGGGGGATTACTGATGCCACTATAAGTCCTGCTCTGAAATTTCCCAGAAGCAGCACAAGAATAAAAATTACGATCAGAGCACCTTCAATAAGGTTGCGGGAAACAGTTCCAATGGCTCGGTTTACAAGATCGGACCTGTTGAGATACGGCTCAATTGTTACTCCGGCTGGCAACGATTTCTGTATTGATGCAATACGGGTTTCAACATTGTCAATAACCTCATGAGCATTAGCCCCTTTTAACATCATCACTACACCTCCGACAGCTTCGGTTGTATCAACAACAAAAGCGCCATACCTGGTTGCATTTCCGAATTGCACGGTTGCAATATCACGCAGCAGGATAGGAATGCCTCCAATGCTTGTTTTTACAACCATCTTTTCAATATCTTCCCTGTTGTTTACCAGTCCTATACCACGTATGAAGTAGGCATTAGGATTTTTTTCTATGTAAGCGCTACCGGTATTTTCATTGTTTTTTTCAAGAGTCTCAAATACATCGTTAAGAGTAAGATTCATTCCTCTCAGCCTTTCTGGGTTTACTGTAACCTCGTACTCTTTTACAAACCCGCCATAACTGTTAATGTCAGCTACACCGGGTGTCCCAAGCATCTCACGACGCACTATCCAGTCCTGAAGTGTACGAAGTTCCATTGGATTATATTTGCTTTCGTAGCCCCTTTTAACTGCAAGCCGATACTGAAAAATTTCTCCAAGTCCTGTGGAAATTGGGGCAAGCTCGATTTTTGCGATTCCGTCAGGAATAGCTTCTTCAGCCTCTTTCAGCCTTTCGGAGAGCTGCTGCCGAGCCCAGTAAACATCAACGCCATCCTTAAATACCACTGTTACTACTGATAAGCCAAGTCTCGATATTGATCGCAGTTCTATTATATCCGGAATATTGGCAACTGAAACCTCTATGGGTGCCGTTATAAAGCTTTCAACTTCCTGTACAGCCAGTGAGGGAGCAATAGAGATTACCTGTACCTGGTTATTTGTTATATCGGGAATGGCATCAATGGGAAGCTTTGTAAGAGAATAAGTCCCCCAGCCTATAAGAGCCAGAACAAAAAGCCCGACAATAAACTTGTTCTTTATCGAAAAATGAATAATACGTTCTATCATGATATAATTGCATAAATAAGAAACAGATAATCTGATGATTATCTTTCCTGATCGGGAATCAGCCGGTTTTATTTATGCAGACGGAGGAGCGCGGAAAGAAGCTGAACTATTCCAGTGTTCAGCAATAAAAGTATCTGAAGAAATTAATGAATAACTGATTGCCAGGCATAATGGGCTGACACTTATTTTTCCGCAGAAGTCAGAATAAAGGTTATCCTGGTTGAACTGGTGAAAGAGGAATCCTGAAATATGACAAATTCTGACATCTTCGGGATGAGGTGCGAATTTGATTGTTCGTCCTGAATCATTAACATCCGAACCGGCCAGGTGATTTGATTTAGTGCAAATCTGGCCACAATCATCAAGATGGTTATGAGGGACTATGTTGTGGGCGAAGATCATTCCCCACGCCAGCATTATCGTATAGGCTTTTATTTTAATCGCTCTTCTCAAAATCAAATGATTTCAGCAAATGTAATATTTTTTTATTGTACTGAATTCCATAAATCTAAACCGGTCGCCGGTAACCGGTTACCGGTCACCGGATTTACCAGTTCGAAACGTACCATGACCGTACATCAGTTGCGATCATCCCTGCCATTTCAGCCGCCTTGAGACCCAGATCGCCATCTTCAAAAACCTCAATTAACGCGGGATCGATTTTCATTAATTCAGCGCATTTAAGGAATGTTTCAGGATGGGGCTTGAAGTTATCGACATCATTTGCCGTAACAATGATATCAAAATATTTCCTGAGACCTGTTATTTCAAGCGTGCGTTCAACAGCCTCCCTGTGCCCGCCTGTTCCGACAGCCATCTGCAGCTTGCCATAGTATTTTCTGACAATATCTGCAACAGGTTCTATTGCCTTTACTTTATGTTGTATCTTATAGAATTCAACCAGCTTTTCTTCAACAATCTGGTCAACTGTTACTTTTCCTTCAAGTTTGCATTTTTTAATGATCTCCGAAGCAATTATCCATCCGGGGCTTCCGGTATGAAGCCTCAGGAAAGCAGGATCCATGTCGGCACCATATTTTCTGCAGGCTTTCTGCCAGCCTTCAAAATGATATGGCATCGTATCTGCCAGAGTTCCGTCAAGGTCGAAGATGAGTCCTTTAACGCCGGGTTGAATATCGTGCAGCATAGTTTTCAAGGCGACAAAGGTAGAAAGAAATTGTTTAAAAGTTTAAAAGGTTGAAAGAGTTTAATCTCTTACCTTCAACCCCTTCAACTCCTTCAACTCCTTCAACTCCTTCAACTCCTTCAACTCCTTCAACATTGTTTCCTTAGGATAAAGCAGGTAATAACTCACCTCTATATAGCAGAAATTTATTAACTTGTGATTGGATTACCATAATAAAAGGAAGGATATTTTAAAATGTCAAAAAAGATGAACAGCAGGGATAAGCGAAAGGCGGAATCCGAAACACAACTGGTGAAATTGTTGCAGGAGTATGATTCATTAAAAACATCATATGAAAAAGACATCACCGAACGCAAACAGGCTGAGGAAGCGCTGGCTCACGAACAGTTTCTGATGAATGCAATCATGAATAATTTTCCGGATCATATTTATTTCAAGGATCATGAAAGCAGATTCATAAGGATAAATAAGTCTCTTTCTAAAATCTTTGGTTTAAATGATCCTGCCCAGGCAATCGGCAAGACAGATTTTGACTTTTTCACCAAAGAACATGCTCAACAGGCATATGAAGATGAAAAGAATATAATCCGCACCGGAAAAATGCTGAGCATCGAGGAGAAAGAGACTCATCCTGATGGCTCAGAGACATGGGTTTCAACGGTTAAACTGCCTTTGTATGATGATGAGGGAAATATCATCGGTACTTTTGGCATATCGAAGGACATCACGGATAAGCAGAGCCTTGAAAATGAAAATCTTTTCAAACAATTGCTCCTTGAAAACATCATCGAAAATATTCCCGATCAGGTTTATTACAAGGACAGGAACAGTAAGTTTGTCTTATGCAATACCCCTGTAGCATTACTGGCGGGTTGTACTTCAGAAAAAGATCTCCTCGGAAAGAGTGATTTTGATTTTCACCCGCATCATTTAGCGCAGCAGTATTATAATGATGAACAGGCAATAATGGACAAAGGCGAAAAGCTTCTTGATTATGAAGAACAAGTTATTAATAAGAAAACAGGAGAACTGCACTGGAATCTATCTTCCAAAGTGCCTGTCAGAGATGCAGGCGGGAAGGTGATCGGGCTGGCTGGAATCAATCGCGATATTACGGCCCGCAAAAAAACAGAAGAAGAGATCAATCTGAAGAATGAACTGCTTGTTACCTTCAATGCTGAAAAGGATAAGTTCTTTTCTATCATTGCACATGATCTGAAAGGTCCGTTAAGTGCCTTTCTTGATGCTACTCAAATATTAACCAAAGAAATTCAGAACATGTCTCTTGAAGAGATTAAAGATATTACTATCAATATGAAGGATTCTGCCTCGAATATTTACGGGCTTCTTGAGAACCTTCTCGAGTGGTCCAGATTGAAACGGGGTATGATGAATTTTAATCCGGAGATAATTAATGTGAAACGAATAACTACTGAATGTCTGAAGGTATTAAAAGAATCGGCCAGCAAAAAAGAAATTAAAATAACCTCTTACCTGCCTGATAATATAGAAATATATGCCGATTCACATATGCTCGAAACCGTGGTCCGCAATCTGGTTTCAAATGCAATCAAGTTCACTCCGAAGTCAGGAGAGATAAGCCTTACGGCTACAGCCACTGAGGGTAATACTATAGAAATAAAAGTCAGCGATAATGGAATTGGAATGCCCGGGGCGCTGATATATAAATTGTTTCTTCTTAATGAAAAAACTAATCGCCTGGGAACCGAAGGTGAACTAAGTTCAGGGCTTGGACTGTTGCTGTGTAAAGAATTTATTGACAAACACGGTGGCAAAATATGGGTGGAAAGCGAAGAAGGAAAGGGAAGTACTTTTAGTTTTACAATACCAGGTAAAGTATAGAAGGCACTAGGCACTAGGCACTATGCACTAGATTCTAGGTACTGGGGAAAAGGATTAGTAAGAACTAATATTAATGAATATGTCAGTGAAAAGTTATAAGGATTTGATTATATGGCAGCGAAGTATGGATATGGTTGAATCAATATATCGGATTACTGAAGATTTTCCTTCGAAAGAAAATTTCGGAATAATATCTCAAATGCGAAGAGCGGCAGTTTCGGTACCATCTAATATTGCTGAAGGTTATGGAAGGCAATCTACTGGCAGTTATTCGCAATTCCTTTCTGTAGCCAGAGGTTCTTTGTTTGAACTGGAAACTCAGGTTGAAATTTGTTTACGGTTAAAATATATTTATAAAACTGAATCAGAAAAATTGCTTTCTGAAATCGTTGAAATCAGCAAAATGATTTCCTCCCTAATCTCAAAACTACACTAATGCCTAATGCCTAATGCCTAATGCCTAATGCCTAATGCCTAATGCCTAATGCCTAATGCCTAATGCCTAATGCCTAATGCCTAACTACCAGAATAAAACCAAAGACGAACTCATAAAAGAGCTGCAGAAATTACAGCTGGATTATGATTCATTAAAAACATCATATACAAAAGAAATTACTAAACGCAAAAAGGTAGAGGAGACGGTGAAATTTACTCGGTTTTCACTCAATAATACAACCGACACGATGGCCATCATAGATTATGATGGGCGCTTTATTGATATCAACAATGCTTTCTGTCGCTCTCTGGGCTATTCACGGGAACAATTGCTTTCAATGACCGTTCACGACATCGACCCACTCTATCCGGCCGCGACATGGCCTGAGTTCTGGGAAAAACTAAAGCAAGTCGATTCTCTCATATTTGAATCTGTTCACCGTACTAAAGAAGGAAAACTTATCCCTGTCGAAATCAATGTAAATTTTTTTGAATATAAAGGTAAAGAATATCAATGTGGATTCGCACGTGACATCACCGAGCGCAAGCAGGCAGAGGAGTTGCTAAAGGAAAGCATGGAACGGCTTAATGAGGCACAAAAACTGGCACACATAGGTGTATGGGATTGGAGATCCGATACTGATACTGTAACCTGGACAGATGAACTTTATCGTATTGCCGGGCTCGACCCGATGCTTCCGGCACCCACCTATAAAGAACATTCCAACCTCTATACTCCCGAAAGCTGGGAGCTACTGAAAACCAGTGTTGAAAAAGCAATGGAAAAAGGTGAATCATACCAGCTTGAACTGGAACTCATCCGCCCGAATGGCGACACCCGCTATGTGAACGCGTTTGGCGGGCCAAAATATGATTCCAAAGGAAAAGTCATTGGACTTTTCGGCACGGTCCAGGACATCACCGAGCGCAAACAAGAGGAGGAAGAGCTTGCACTACTTGCGCACACAATTCGGAGTATAAGTGAGAGCGTGAGTGTCACCGACCAGGAAAACAAGATTCTCTTTGTCAATGATGCCTTTCTGAAAACCTATGGTTATACACTGGATGAGCTCATCGGAAAGTCTATCAGTATTGTCCGCTCAACAACAACCGAACCTTCCGTCGATGACATTTTGCGTACAACGTTTCAAGGTGGTTGGCAAGGCGAACTGCTAAACCAAAAAAAGGATGGAACTGAATTTCCCATCGCTCTTTCTACTTCCACTGTCTGCAACGAGAAGGGACAGGCGATTGCACTTGTAGGGATCGCTATAGACACCACCGAACGCAAGCTGGCCGAAAAGGCACTGGGCGAGAGTGAAGAACGATTCCGTCTCCTTGCCGAGGCGACGTTTGAAGCTATAGCCATTCATGATAAAGGTATCCTCCTCAATGCAAACAACCAATATTTCAAAATGTTTGGGTACGAACCGGGCGAAATACTCGGGAAACAGGTTATGACCATGACTGTTGCTCCTGAGGTCAGAGAGTTCATGACAAAACAAATAGCTACAGGTGGAATGGGACCTTATGAATCTACTGGGCTCAGAAAAGACGGGACAAGGTTTCCAATGGAGATATGCGTCCGACAGATTGAATACAAAGGTCGCAATGTCAGGGTCGGTGCCATCGTTGACATTACAGAACGCAAACGGACTGAGGCGGCACTGCACCTGGAGAAGGAGAACTTTCGCCATTCGCTGGATGATTCCCCTCTCGGAGTGCGTATTGTTACAATGGAGGGTAATACGATTTATGCCAATCAGGCTATTATAAATATCTACGAGTACGATAGTCTCGGGGAACTTCAAAAAACATCTTTAAAGGATCGCTATACACCGGAAAGCTATGTCGAGGCTCTGGAAAGAAAGCGCCAGAGAGAGAGCGGTGATTTAAGTGCCACCGATTATGAAATCAGCATCGTCAGGAAAAATGGAGAAATTAGCCATCTCCAGGTTTATCGCAATGAAGTTTTATGGGATGGTGTAAAACAGTTTCAGGTCATTTACAATGATATCTCCAAACGTAAACAGGCAGAAGCAGCGCTCAAAGAAAGCGAAGCCAGATTCCGCAGTCTTTTCGAGAATTCCCTGATGGGAATATCGGTAGCCGGTATTGATGGTCACCTGGTTCAGGCTAATCTTGCTTATGCACAGATGTATGGTTACAAAAATCCGGAAGAGATGTTAACTGAAATAACAAATGTAGGAATGTTATATGCTAATCCGGTGGAAAGAAAAGAAGTATTACGGATATTACGCAGAAAAGGCTTCATGGAAGCAAGAGAGGTTGAGGCGGTCCGACGTGATGGATCACGATTTTTTGTTCTTGTTTCTGCTTGTGAAATCCGGGATTCTGAGGGGAAGCTGCTTTACAATCAGGCGATCCACATAGACGTTACTGATCGCCGGCGGACTGAGGAGGAAATAAAGAAGTCAAAGGAATTACTTGAAAAACTTTATCAACATCTGAATGAGATTAGAGAGGAAGAAAGAGCATTAATCTCAAGAGAAATTCATGACGAACTTGGACAGTCAATGACTGCTTTAAAGCTCGATTTAAACTGGATGCATAAGTATCTTAATACCAACCCGGAAGCTGTTACAAAGCTCGAAAGTATGATTGAACTGGTTTCAAATACTATTAAAGATGTGCAGCGTATATCATCCGATCTGCGTCCCGGAATTCTTGATGATCTTGGGTTAGCTGCTGCCATCGAATGGTATTCTGAAGAATTTGAGAAAAGGACCGGAATCAAATGCAGCTTAAGTCTTGATGATTCAATACTGGGTGATCCTCAAAAGGACCTCGTTTTTTTCCGTGTTCTTCAGGAAGCTTTGACAAATGTTATCCGGCATGCTAAAGCTTCATCTGTAAGCATCAAACTCTGCAAGTCCGGGTCTGGTACTGCCATGACTGTCCTTGACAATGGAATAGGAATCATCCCGGAGAAAGCTGAATCAGGTAAGTCTTTGGGATTGATCGGTATGCGGGAACGGGTCAGACAATTTGGAGGCAAAATTGATATTGTATCAAAAAAAGGACAAGGAACAAAACTGACTATCTTTATTCCTTCTTAAATAACTGAGGTCGTTGGTTTAAAAAAATGAAAAGATTTAAGAACAAGGATTGATGATTTTTGATTTAAGAAGATAGGTATTTTAACATATTATTAATAATCCTTATCATATAATTATCTATTCATAAATCTTAAATCGTTAATCATCAATCGTTAATCAGTTTCTTAATGAAAACTTAGTAAGTAGAAGCTTAGGTTAAATAAATGATTTTGCTATGAAAATACTAATTGCTGATGACCATCCTATAGTTCGCGAAGGACTTAAACAATATGTGAAGACCCTCGAAGAAGTTAAACTTATTGATGAAGCTATCGATGGAAATGAAGCATGGACAAAGATAAAAGAAGGAGACTATGACCTTGTAATTCTTGATGTTTCAATGCCCGGAATGAGCGGGCTGGATGTATTGCAGAAAATAAAAGAGAGGAATCTGAAGACTAATATTCTGATACTTAGCGTTCACCCGCAGGAACAATATGCCCTTCATGCATTTAAGCTTGGCGCATCCGGGTATATTTCAAAAGACAACGCTTTTGAAGAGTTAACTATTGCCATAAAGAAAATTGCCTCAGGTGGAAAATACATTGGGAAAGCTTTTGCAGAAAATCTGGCTTTTAATGGATTTGATTCCAATGAAAAGCTGCCTCATGAAAAACTCTCGGAAAGGGAATTCCAGGTTATGGTTATGTTGGCAAAGGGAAAATCAGTAACAGAAATAGCAAAGGAAATTTATATTTCGGATAAGACTGTCAGCACATATCGTGCCCGTATCCTTGAAAAAATGGGGATGAAGAAAAACGCCGCGCTGACGATTTATGCGATTAAGAATAATTTGATAGAATAACGACGTAAGGCGCTCGACGCAGGACCGAGGACGAACGGCTCACAACATACGACGCATGGCACAGGACTGACGACCCAGGGAAAGCGAGTCAGAAATTTTAAGATAATTCTAAAAAGGATTAATCGGAACGTCTCGATTTAATGAGATTTGCCAGCATCCCTGAAATGCCTTTACATTCGTTTGTGAAAAATTCCATTTCAGCGTCTTTAAGATAACCAATTTTACCAGAAATAATGAGTTGAGTATATAATTCAGCTGAAGAACCTTTAGCAATATAGAATTGTCTTATCGCCTGTTTATCACTACCCAATTCATCACCTTCAGAAATATTGCTGGAAATACTTACTGATGCTCTTCTCATCTGATCTTTCAAGTCAAAATCTTTTTGAAGGAACTTGTTATCGTCAGTCAGCTTGTAGATTGAAACAGCAAGATCAATGGCTCTATGCCAAACTTTAAGATTCTCAAAATTACTCATAGCACAACGAGATTAAGTAAATAATAATTTATTCCACTACAAATTTAGGAATCAGTCACCAAATAAAAAATACTGCCTTCTAATATTTCTCCCTTTGTCGTTTGCCATGCGTCGTTTGTCGTTCCCCATGTGTCGTTCCGTGTGTGCCGTGAGTCGTTTGTCGTTTGTCGTGTGTAGTCTTTCCCCTACACCAGAATCATCATTCGTCCTACATCGGAATCCGCTAACTCCTTATAAATAAAGGCGTCTGCAAAACCTAAATTTACTCTTTCGGGGAAACTATAAAAGATAATGACCCCTGTTCCGGCTAAAAAATACCAGTTAATGAAAATCCTAATTGCCGATGACTCCTCTCTGTTGAGAGACAGAATAAAAATCTTATTGAATAGTATTAAGAATGTATGTGTGGTGTACGAAGCTGAAAACGGAGTGGAAGCGCTGCAAATTATCAGGGAAAAGAAACCTGATCTGGCAATTCTTGATATCAGGATGCCGGAATTGAGTGGGATAGAGGTGTTAAAGAAAATACGGGAGTTGAAAATGGATGTTAAGGTTTGTATCCTTACAAATTACGCATATCCAATATATAAGAGAAGATGCATTGAAGCAGGAGCTGATTATTTTCTCAGAAAAACTGAAGATTTTGAAGAGATTGAAATTATAGTCAACGAAATGTTATTGGATAAGAAGCAGCAAAATAACTAATCAGTGTTAATATGAAAAATGTAATTATAAAACACTTGTAACCAATTAGAATCAGATGTATTGGAGTCGGAAGACGGAAGTCGGGAGTCAGAAGTAAGAACAATTTTCGGACTTCGGTCTTCAGTCTTCAGACTTCGGACTGATCAGTCACAAACAATTTTGTCTTGAGAAAACATACGATAAGATTACACTGAAAGGGTAACAAATTATGGCACTTTCTTATAAAACCAAAATGACGGAAATACCTGTAAAGAAAACTCCAGGTATTCGAGTGTTAATTGCTGAAGATCCTTCTCTGTTAAGAGACAGGATCATCAGTCTATTGAATAGTATTAAGAACTTTTATATAGCTGGTGAATCCGAAAATTATAAGAATATCGATATTGTTATTCCGGACTATTTAATAAGTAAATATGGAGGATCAAATGAACGAATCCTTGCAAACCAAAATTGATAAAATCGTAGTGTTCTCTCTTGACGAGCTGTTTTATGCTCTCCCTTTGCAGGCGGTAGTAAGAGTTATCCATGCAATAGAAATCAGACACTTACCTGAAGCGCCGGAGATTATTTCAGGGATTATTAACGTTAAGGGCCAGATCATTCCGGTGGTAGATATTCGTAAACGTCTTGAACTGGCAACACGTGAAATTGACCCTGACGACCGCTTAATTATTGCGGATACAGGAAAAAGAGAGGTTGCAATTCTTGTTGATACTGTGACCGGAATTCGGGATTTGACACCTGCACAAAAGGCAGAAGCAAAAGAGACCTTGCCGTTTGCAAAACATTTAAAAGGAGTAGCAAAAATTGACAATGAACTTGTTCTTATCTATGACCCTGACCGGTTTCTGCGACTAGATGAAGAGACGGAGCTGGAGAAAGCACTGAAAAGTAAGAAGAAATGAATCGCAATTTCACAGATATCGAATTATCAATGACTTGCGAAGTGATCGTTTCCCGCATGGGATTGCATTTTCCAAGGGAAAGGTGGCCTATGCTCAGTCGTAACCTGGCATCTGCAGCGAAGGAGTTTGGTTTTCAGAATATGAACGGATTCATTCAATGGCTTTTGTCCTCAGAGCTAAACAAAGATCAAATAATGATACTGGCATCACACCTTACTATCTCTGAAACATATTTCTGGCGGGAACCGCAGGTCTTTTCTGCACTCACAGATTTTATTCTGCCGGAATTATTAAAGTCGAAAAAGAATGGGGAAAAGAGTATTAGGATATGGAGTGCCGGATGTTCAACCGGAGAAGAACCCTACTCTATTGCAATAGCCCTTCATAAAACCATTCCGGAAATTGGAGACTGGAATATTACCATAATGGCAATGGATATAAATCCCCGAGCACTCAGCAAAGCCATGAACGGTACTTATGGCGCATGGTCATTCCGTAATTCCCCGGCATGGTTAAAAAGCAACTACTTTCTCCATAAAGAAGATAGGCAGTACGAGATTATTCCGGAGATAAAAAAGATGGTGACTTTTACCTGTCTGAGTCTTGCAGAAATGTCTGCAATCAGCAATGCTAATACAATGGATATCATCTTCTGCCGGAATGTACTTATGTATTTTACTCCCGATTGGATAAGCAAAATTGCAAATAGTTTTTTTCAGGAGCTTACGGAGGATGGCTGGTTTATTGTCTCGTCCTGTGAACTTTCTTCCCAGGTGTTCCCGCAATTTACTGCCGTTAATTTTCCCGGCGCTGTTTTGTACCGAAAGGGCAAAAATGGATCTGTACATTCCTTGTCCGCCGAAGCTACCCCGATGGTGGATTTCAACACTTCAACATTTCAACACCTTCAACCAATTCAAACCATTCAACCAACTATGTTTGTTGTTGAAAAGTTGAAAAGTTTAAAAGTTGAAATTGACGAATTCAACCCTTCAACCCCCTTTGACCCTCTTCAACAATCTACAGCAAATGTGAAGCCCGGAGAAGAATCTTATACTGACAAGATATTCGCAATTCGTTCACTGGCCAATCTGGGTCATCTTGAAGAAGCTCTTTCAAACTGCAATGGGGCAATAGCATGTTATAAACTCTCTCCCGGGTTATATTTCATGCGAGCTTCTATTCTTCAGGAGCTGGGAAAAAGCTCTGAAGCTATAGTGTCGCTCAAACAGGCTATCTATATTGACCCGGAATATATAATGGGACATTTTACACTTGGAAACCTATTTATCCGGCAGGGAAATACAAGGAATGCAAAACGATATTTTAAAAATGTGCTTGATTTATTAAGCAGATATGCAAATGATGACATCCTGCCTGAATCTGAAGGATTATCAGTAAAGTATATCAGGGAAATCATCTTATCCAATATGCATACACAACTGACAAAATGAAGAAAGAAATCCGTACCATACTTAAAAACCGCGCCATTGCCCTGGCGCAGGAGCCCGAACAAAAAAGAGTGGCCTCTGAAATATTAGAGGTCATAACGTTCACGCTCGCCGCTGAGACTTATGGCATTGAATCTGCTTTTGTGAGGGAGGTGTATCCATTGAAAGATTTTACCCCTCTGCCCGGTGTACCTCTTTTTATTTTTGGTCTTATCAATGTGCGTGGGCAGATACTTCCAGTAATAGATCTCAAAAAATTCTTCAACCTTCCGGAAAAAGGTTTAGGTGAACTGAACAGAGTTATTATTCTATGGAATGATCAGATGGAATTCGGCATTCTTGCCGATGTAGTACATGGTACACAGACTATTGAAACTGAAGATATTCAGGATGCCCCTCTCGCTGTTTCGGGTATCGGAGAAGAGTACCTGAAAGGAATCACAAAAGAGAGTCTAATCGTATTAAATGCTGAAAAATTATTGTCTGATAAAAACATTGTTGTTAATAATGAAGTAACTTAAAAAAGCATAAAGTAAGAATAATAGAATTGAAGATTGGAAATTATAGTAATAATATAAAACAGGGAGGAAAATATTATGTTTAAAAATATGAAAATCTGGTTACGTTTTGTTTTGAGCTTCAGCTTGATACTTGCTTTTTTAATTGCCATAATCCTGGTGAGTTTTAATCAGATCGCAATCAGTAAGGACAGGCTTACACGGATCGTAAAAATTAACAATGTCCGCATTCAACTGGCCAATAATATGATTTATACCGCAAGAGAAACATCTTTTGACGTCAGGGATATTTTATTGATAAAATACCAGAATCAGACAGATGAGAATATAAAAATGATGATGGGCAATCTTTCCGAACATAGGAAAACATACCATGAGACTGCAACAAAGCTCGAAGCTCTATTCCCAAAGGATGACACAAAAGGATTTGATATACTCAGCCAAGTGAGAGTACATTCAGATAGCGTCCAACAGTTTCAGGATAAAGTGATTGAATTAGCCCTGGCAGGAAAACCCAAAGAGGCTACCGATTTTATGTTCACGGTATCATACCCCAAAGTGTTGCGTTGGATAAAAACACTGGACGATCTTATTCACGATAATGAAGAATATAATGTTTTGCATAATAACCAGACAGAAAAGGCTCAGACAACTGCACAAATATGGATGCTGATACTTGGACTAACCGCCATAGGACTGTCTGTAATGATAGCCATCTTCCTGGCATTAAGTATCACAAAACCGATAAAGATTGCGACAGCACTGGTTACTTCAGGGGACCTTACAATGAATCTGTCGGGATACGAAAAAGGGGGTGGAGAATTAAGTCTGATGATCCAAACTTTCAAAAAAGATATTTCAGAGAAAAAATATACTGAACAACAGCTCAGGTTGTTATCAAACGAGTTGGAGATCATCATCGACAGTATTCCCGGTCTGGTTTTTTACAAGGATACAAAAAACAGGTATATACGGGTAAATAAATATATATGTGAAGCACACAATATGTCTAAAAAGCAATTAGAAGGGACTCATCTTAATGACCTGTACCCCAAAGAGCAGGCACAGGCCTATTGGGACGATGACCTTCAGGTTATTAATAGTCGCCAGCCTAAGATAAACATTGACGAATCCTGGAAGACCAGGGATGGCATCCGGTGGGTAAGTACATCTAAGATCCCATATATGGACGAAAAAGGCGAGGTCATTGGTGTCATCGGTGTTTCGATGGATGTCACCGAACGAAAGCTGGCTGAAGAGGAATTAAAAAAGTATCGCGATCAGCTGGAAGATATGGTTAAGCAACGTACAGCCGATCTTTCGAATGTGCTCATGGAAGTTAAGGAAACTGTAAATATCCTTGTTTCCTCTTCCAATCAGATATTGGCAGCAACAACCCAGGTAGCTTCAGGAACGGCTGAAACTGCCACTGCCATCACCGAAACTTCCACCACGGTGGAGGAGGTACAACAGGCCGCAAGACAATCTGCAGAAAAAGCAAAAAATGTAGCTAATAGTGCACAACGGGTGGCTCAGGTATCTCAGAATGGACAAAAAGCAATTGATGAGAGTGTAAAAGGTATGAATCGCATCCGCGAGCAAATGGATTCTATCGCTCAGACAGTTGTTCGGCTGAGTGAACAGAGCCAATCCATTGGGGGTATCATAGCCTCTGTTACAGAAATTGCTGACCAATCCAATTTACTGGCGGTCAATGCAGCCATCGAAGCGGCCAAAGCCGGTGAACAGGGAAAGGGCTTTGCCGTTGTTGCGCAGGAGATCAAGAATCTTGCAGGCCAATCGAAGCAGGCCACTTCTCAGGTGAGAAACATACTTAATGATATTCAAAAAGCAACCGGCGCTGCAGTGATGGCAACAGAACAAGGCACCAAAGCAGTGGAGGCAGGGGTAAAACAGTCGGCAGGGGCCGGCGAAGCCATCCTGATACTGGCTGAAAGCATCAATGAAGCGGTCCAGACATCCACACAGATCCTGGCCTCGAGCCAGCAACAGGTGGTTGGAATGGATCAGATAGGAGTGGCTATGCAGAATATTAACCAGGCGGGAACAGAAACTGCCGTAAGCATGGTACAATCTGAGAAATCAGCAAAGAATCTGAATGATCTGGGACAGAAACTTAAAGATTTACTGGAACGGTTCAAGGTCTGAAAAGAACAAGTATAAATCTAAAAAAAGGAGGAATGGGCATGTTTAAAAATATGAAAATCGGTACACGACTTGCTTTAAGTTTCAGCATAATGCTGGTTTTAATTATTGCTTTGATAGCGGTTGGTTTGAATTCCATATTAAAAATCCATCAAAATCTGCATGAGATAGTTACAAATGAGAATGTCCGTATTGAATTTGCTAATAAGATGAAGGGTGATGTCAGGGAAGTGTCTATATCGCTCCGGACTATTTTATTGGATAAATCAAAAACAGATCAGGAAGACCAACTTAACAGGATAGATTCCCTCAGAAAGAACTATGATAACACTCTTGTGGACTATATGAAATTGATTCCTAAGGACGAAAAAGAAATACTTGATAGAATAGCAAAATTAAATGAACTTAGTAATGAATCAAGAGCTTCGAATAATAGTGTTATTGCCAATGTAAAGGCAGGAAACTATGAAGTTGCACTTGATGAAATGCTAAAGGTTGCTCGACCAAAGGTGAGAAACTGGATTGAAACCATAGTTGGTTTGGAAAGTCTTGAGAAAAGGAGCTCTTTAGAAAGTTTCGAAATCGCTAATAGTACTTATAGCAATGTGAAACTATATTTGTTTTTTCTGGGTGGTTTTTCAATCGTACTGGCTGTTATTATCTCAGTACTCCTGACTTTAAGTATTACCAGACCTTTAAATATATGTGTACAAACAGCTGACAGGATTGCCTTAAAAGACCTTACTCTTGATCTGAATGTGAATAATAAAAGGAACGATGAATTTGGTATTCTGATACAGTCTTTTAGTAAAATGATAGGGATTCTTAGAGAGCAGATACATGAGATTCTGGAGGGGGTAAATGTCCTTGCCAGTTCTTCTTCAGAAATTCTAGCTTCGACCACTCAAATAGCATCCGGTTCCTCTGAAACTGCTGCTGCAATCAGCGAGACTTCAACCACTGTAGAAGAAGTCCGTCAGGCGGCCCAATTATCCAGCCAAAAAGCTAAGAATCTTTCCGATAGTGCACAGCACGTGGCTCAAGTCTCACAGGGGGGCCAAAAATCAGTTGAGGATACTATCAGTGGAATGAGCCATATCCGTGATCAGATGGTCACAATTGAACAGGCAGTTGTACGATTGAGCGAACAGAGCCATTCAATCGGAAGTATAATAGCTTCAGTCACAGATATTGCAGATCAATCAAATCTTCTGGCAGTAAATGCTGCCATAGAAGCGGCCAGGGCTGGGGAACAAGGTAAAGGTTTTTCTGTAGTTGCACAGGAGATCAGGAACCTGGCAGAACAGTCAAAAGAATCAACAATGCAGGTGCGCAATATATTGAATGATGTGCAAAAGGCAACCAATGAAGCAGTTCTCGCTACAGAACAGGGTAATAAGGCAATGGAAACTGGAGTCAAACAATCTCTGGAGGCAGGCGAGGCTATCAGGATACTTACCGGTAGCATCAATGAGACAGCCCAGGTATCCACTCAGATCGTAGCATCAAGCCAGCAACAATTAGTGGGAATGGATCAGATAGGAATCGCTATGCAGAGTATTAATCAGGCTGGAATAGAAACCGCTGCAAGTATGATTCAATCAGAGAAATCGGCAAGAAATCTGAATGATCTGGGACAAAAGCTTAAAGAAATTGTAGAACGGTTTAAAGTATGAAAGATAAAAGATAAAAGACAAAAGACAAAAGTAAAAAGTTGAAGGGTTCAAGGCAAATGCAGCATACCACATGCCACATACCTCAAACCGCAAAGCATCATACTTATTGATTTAAATTATATGCATAACATATAAAAAAATGGATAAAAAAGAGGCAGACTTTCTGAAACGAATCCAGGAAACATTTCGGATTGAAGCCGAAGAACATATTCGTGCATTCTCTACCGGACTGATTGAATTAGAGAAGACTCAGCCAGAGGAACGGGTTACTGAAATTATTGAAACCATATTTCGTGAAGTTCACAGCCTCAAAGGAGCAGCACGGTCTGTCGATCAAAAGGAAACAGAATCACTCTGCCAGCCTCTGGAGAGTGTCTTTTCTTTATTAAAATGCCGGAAGATCACTTTGTCTCCCTTTTCATTCAGCCTGTTTTTTAAGGCAGTGGATTATCTCACAAAACTCATAACTACAACCGGCAAAGACAAATCTGGTGCCGATCATCAGATCATGAGAGAATTGATTCAGCAATTAAAAGAGATGGCTGCCGGGAAATCAAGTGATAATACTGAGATGGCAGAGCTTACATCAGATATAAAGACTATTCCATCGGAAAAAGTTAATTCACCGGATCCTGGTGATTCAGGTCCGGCATCAACTGAAACAGTTAGAATCCGGATTTCCAAGCTCGACCCGCTTCTTTTACAGGCAGAGGAATTAATCCAGTCAAAAATAGCTATCGATCAGAGGATCAATGAACTCAGGGAATTATGTATTGAACTGAACGAATGGAAAACCGAAATCCAAAAATGGAAAAGCCGCAGGACTATTGCCACAATATCCAATTGGAATGAGTGGTGTGATATCAGCGAAATGCATCTGAATAAGACAGCAGGTAAGATGACTGAGATTACCCGCTCAATGGAACGCGATCAGCACAGTCATGACCGTCTGGTTAATCTTCATCTTGAAGCGATGAAACAGGTCCTTATGCTTCCGGTGGGTTCTATGGTTGAGGTTTTCCCCGGAATGGTAAGGGATATATCTCATGAACAAAATAAAGAGGTCGATTTTAATATCACAGGATTAGAACTCGAAATTGACAGGCGTATCCTTGAGGAGCTTAAAGATCCACTTACCCATCTTATCCGGAACAGTATCGATCATGGAATTGGCAAGCCGCAGGAGCGCCTTCTGCTGAATAAATCTGCCCATGGAAAGATAACCCTCGCATTCGCTGCCAAAGAAAACGGACAGTTTGAGGTAATTCTTTCCGACGACGGAAAAGGTATTGATAAAGATCTTGTTATAAAAGCAGCAGTTAAATCAGGAATCCTGTCCAAAGAAGCTGCCGGTAAACTTGAAGATGAAGAGATTCTGAATCTAATCTATCAGTCAGGAGTTTCCACCAGTTCGATTATTACAGATATTTCCGGACGTGGCCTGGGATTGTCTATCGCTTATGAAAAAATCACAAAACTGAATGGGGTAATATCTGTGCAAACAGAAGCTGACAAAGGCACGACATTTCGTATTCGTCTGCCAATGGCGCTCGCTACCTTCAGAGGTATCATGGTCAGAGTAAATGATTTCTTATTCATCCTTCCTACGGTGAATGTTGAACGGGTGTTGAGGGTGGAAGAGGCAGATATTAAGACCGTGGAGAACCATGAAACTATCCTGATCGACTCCCAGATCATTTCAGTTGTTGATATCGGAGAAGTACTGGGTTTACCAGAACATAAGCATGGAGGTTCGGACAGGAAAAATACCGGTTTTGAGAAATCAGATAAAATCCGTGTAGTTGTTCTTTTTTCAGCAGAACAACGAATCGCCTTTAAAGTTGATGACATTGTTGGCGAACAGCAGGTACTTGTAAAAGGGCTGGGGAAATTGCTGAACCGGGTAAGAAATATCTCGGGAGCGACTATTCTGGGTTCAGGTAATGTAGTTCCGGTACTTAATATTAATGATCTCATGAAATCTGCTCTCCGTATAAAAGGAAAGAAGAGTGAAGTACCCGCCGATATGCTTTTCGTTCCAAAAACCGGCAGCATACTTGTTGCTGAGGATTCTATTACCTCCCGGACATTATTAAAGAATATCCTGGAAACGGCAGGTTACAAGGTAACCACTTCAGTTGATGGTGCTGATGCATTTACAAAAGCCCGCACCGGTGATTTCGATATTGTTGTTTCGGATGTGGATATGCCTAAGATGAATGGGTTTGAGCTTACAGCAAAGATCAGAGGTGATAAAAAGCTGAGTGAAATTCCTGTAGTGCTTGTCACGGCGCTTGAATCATGCGAAGACCGTGAACGGGGTATTGAGGTTGGCGCAGATGCTTATATTATAAAAAGCAGCTTTGACCAGAGTAACCTGCTGGAAATTATAAAGAAGTTGATATGAAAAAACGGCTCAAGGCACACGGCTCACGACTCACGGGAAACTATTCTTTCTTCCTTGTGCCGTGCATCGTGCGTCTTGCGTCATTCAAAGTAACAAGTAACAAGAAAACAATATGATCAAAGTCCTAATTGTCGATGATTCGAAGGTAATACAGGAGTTCCTCGCACACCTTCTTTCTTCTGATCCTGATATTCAGGTTGTGGGGATAGCCAATTCAGGCTACGAAGCTATTGAACTCGTTAAGAAAAAGAAACCGGATGTTATAACCATGGACATTCATATGCCGGGGATGGATGGGTATGAAGCTACCAGGAAAATTATGGAAACATATCCCACACCTATAGTTATCGTGACAGGAAGTTTAAATAAAAAAGATGTAACTAATACATTTAAACTAATTGATGCAGGAGCGCTTGCTGTTGTCACTCGTCCTCCCGGATTCGAACATCCTCAATTCGCAGCTTCTCGTAAAGAGCTGATTCAGACCGTTAAGCTCATGTCTGAGGTCAAAGTTGTAAGACTTTTCCCAAGAAGCAGGAAAGAACAAAAAAAGCCGATCTTTTTAGTACAAACCTTTGAAAATGATCTGAAGCGAATTCAGCTTATAGCAATCGGAGCATCCACCGGTGGTCCCATGGCACTGCAGATAATCCTGTCCGGATTACCTGCGGATTTGCCTGTTCCGGTTCTTATTGTACAACATATTGCCAAAGGATTTGTAAATGGATTTCGTGAATGGCTGTCTGCTACTTCCGGTATTAAATTGAAAATCGCTGAAGATGGGGAATTGATCTCAGCAGGTATCGGTTATATTGCTCCCGATTGTCTTCAGATGGGGATAAGCAAGGGAGGTAAAATAATTTTAAGTGATTCACCACCTGAAAATGGATTAAGGCCTTCTGTCAGTTACCTTTTTCGTTCTGTAGCACAATCTATGGGACCAAATGCCATGGGGGTATTGCTTACCGGAATGGGAAAAGACGGAGCTGATGAGCTGAAAACTATGAAAGAGATGGGAGCCTATACTCTGGTTCAGAATGCTGAGAGCTCCGTTGTATTCGGCATGCCCGGTGAAGCGCTCAGGATCGGAGCAGCAGATCAGGCATTATCTCCGGAGAAAATCGCTGAAATTATGGCAAAAACAGGCTCTAAGAAATAAAACATGAACAAAAAAATAAAAATATCAGGTAACGTGACAGATATCTTAATTGTTGAAGACAGCGCTACCCAGGCTGCTCAGATAAAATATCTTCTCGAAAGTCATCATTACAAGAGCGAGGTTGCCAGGGATGGACAGCAAGCTTTGATCTGGCTCTCCGGACATAAACCTTCATTGATCATAACCGACATTATTATGCCCGAAATGAACGGGTTTGAATTGTGTGAGAAAATAAAATTCAACAAGGAAACTGAAGATATTCCGGTAATATTATTAACCTCCCTCACCGATCCTGATGAAGTCATTGAAGGACTTTCATGCGGAGCCGAAAGTTTCATAACCAAACCATACAACGATGAATATCTGATATCAAATATTAAAAAGTTACTTTCAGAAAAAACTTCGGTAAAAACAGAAAATGACCTATCGGGCGTAGAGATTAATTACTCCGGCAAAAAAAGGCTTATCCGGACAGGTAAGGAGAGAGTGATCAGGCTTCTGCTCAATATTTATCAGGGTGCAATTCATCAGAACAATGAACTTATAAAAACCAGGGATGAATTGAGGCTCCTGAATGAAAAGCTGGAAGATCTGGTTGAGGAGAGAACGAAGGAGCTTAAAAAAGATGAAAAAAAAATACTTGCCTTCAATGCAGAGCTGGAGCAACGTATATGTGAACGAACTGCACAGCTCGATGCCGCCAATAGAGCGAAAAGTGAATTTCTTGCCAATATGAGCCATGAGATACGCACACCTATGAATGCAGTATTAGGCTATGCCGAGTTGCTGGGTTCAATGCTTGAGGAAAAAACTCAGAGGGATTATCTCGAATCGATAAAATCAAGCGGAAGGAGCCTTCTGACACTGATTAACGACATTCTCGACCTGTCCAAAATTGAAGCAGGGAAGCTGGAGTTGCAGTTTGAGTTTGTGAATTCACAATCTTTCTTCTCAGAATTCGAACGGATCTTTTCATTAAGATTATCTGAAAAAGGATTGAAATTCATACTGGAAGTTTCTTCAGGTACACCGGCTGGTATTTTTATCGACGATGCCAGGCTGCGGCAAATCATTCTTAATCTTATCGGAAATGCCGTAAAATTCACTGAAGAGGGAAGCATCAAATTAAAAGTCTATACTGAAAATCCTCAAATCATCAAACATTCCAAAGATAAAACAGAAGAATTCATCGATCTTATTATTGAAGTGTCAGATACCGGCATCGGAATTTCACGGGAGATCCAGGAAGAGATATTTAATCCGTTTGTTCAGGGGCAGGGACAGAATGTGAAAAAATACGGGGGAACAGGTCTGGGTCTGGCAATTACTCAACGACTTGTACAACTTATGAATGGAACCATAACCCTTGATTCTTATTTGAAAAAGGGAAGCACATTTAAAATAAGTATTCCTGAAGTTTCTTATCTGAGGGATTTTGAAAAAAGGACAGAAGAAATTCAGCTTGATCCGGCCGATATATTATTTGAAAAGGCAACAATAATTGTAGCCGACGATGTCGAACATAACCGGAAATATCTGATTGATGCCCTGAAAAATACAAAAATAAAGGTAATTGAAGCCACAGATGGACTGGAAGTTTTATCTCTTGTAAAAAAGACAGTGCCAGATCTTATAATTACAGATATAAGGATGCCGGTTCTTGATGGTTTTGAATTGCTTGACAAATTAAAAAGTGATGATTTACTGAAACATATTCCTGTGATCGCTTATTCTGCCTCAGTCATGAAAGCTCAGAAAGATCGTATCCGTGAGAGCAAATTTGCCGGTTTATTGATTAAGCCGGTTCAGGTCACAGAATTATATATTGAACTTATGAATAATTTACCTTATAAGTCAATCAAGGCTTCCGGACCGGAACAGCCTGTATCAGAAACTGTTTTAACCAGACAAATATCTGATCTTCCAGGATTAATTCATTCCCTTGATACCAAGGTTAAAGATGTCTGGATGACATTTGGAATCAGACAACCGATCGGTGAAGTCAGGGATTTCGGAGATAAATTGGTTAAGTTGGGCAAAAACCATAATGCAGTAATGATTACAGAGTATGGGAAGGATTTAATTAGTGCTGCAAATAGTTTCAATATTGAAGCTATTTTAAATCTGATAAGAAAATATCCCGGAATTGTCGAATTATTAAAAGATATAAAAAGTAATAAGACTTAAGAATATGGATAAGGTACATCCACACGGCCCGGTCATCCTGTTAGTTGACGATAATCCCCAGAACCTCCAGGTTTTAGGTAACCTGTTGCAGGCGGAAAAATATGAAATCGAATTCGCCGTAAATGGAGAAGCAGCTTTGGGATGGTTAAAGAACGGGCAATTTGACCTGATCCTTCTCGATATAAACATGCCCGGAATGAATGGATTTGAGGTTTGCAAAAGAATTCGCTCAGATAAAGGAATGTCTGAGATACCAATAATATTCCTTTCAGCTGAATCAGAAAGGGATAGTATTCTGAAAGGATTTGAGGTTGGTGCCCAGGATTTTGTCATCAAACCCTTTGACAGCAGGGAACTGCTTGCAAGAGTAAAAACTCAACTGGATCTTAAGTCGAAAACAGAAAAACTCGAAAAGGTCAATGAATGGCTGGGAAAAAAGATTGATAACTGGCTGAAAGTGAGCGTTGACAGACCCAGGAGCGTGGAGACAGGCGATCTGAGTGCTAAACTGATAGAGTTCGATAAAAATCAAAGTTTTGCTATGAAAGATATTTGCCTTGAGCTTAGTACATCGATAAAGGAAATTGAAAAACTAATCGGGAAGAGTTACGATTCAGATGCTAAAGGCCAGATTAAAGAAATTGTTAAAAGGCTGGAAGACTCAGTGGTGAAACTCGAAAAATTGTAGATGAAATGTATAAAAGTCGGAAGTCGAAGGACGGAAGTCAGAAATCAGGAGTAGTAATATTCTTCGGTCTTCAAACTTCGGTCTTCGGACTAATCAGTTATAAATAAAGATATCTGATGGAAAATAACAATACGATACAACCCCCATTAATCTTGATCGTCGATGATAATCCGAAAAATCTTCAGATCCTTGGAAACTATCTGCAAAATGAAGGATACAAGGTGGAATTTGCTTTGGATGGTAATTCAGCTCTGGATTGGATTAAGCGGACTGAATTTGATCTTGTTCTTCTTGATATCATGATGCCGGGAATGGATGGTTTCGAGGTATGCAGGATCATTAAAAGCGACCCGGTCAAACAAAAGATTCCTATAATATTCCTTACTGCCAAAGTCGATACAGAGAGCATTGTGACCGGATTTGACCTTGGTGCTGTTGATTATGTTATAAAACCCTTTAACCAGAAAGAGCTGATTGCCAGGGTCAAAACACAAATTGAAATTAAAAGGAGCAGGGACGAAATAGCAGGGAACCTTAAAGAGATTGAATATAAGAATAAACTTATAAAGTATAGTATTCAGTATGCTCATACAATACAGGCAGCAGTATTGAATGCATCTATGAATGGTTCAGACTTTTTCCCTGAGCAGTTTTGTCTTCTCCTTCCAAAAGATATTGTCAGCGGCGACTTTTACTGGTTTTACAGAATTGATAGTAAAGTACTGGTCGGTGTTTTTGATTGTACCGGTCATGGTATACCAGGTGCCTTCATGAGTATTCTGGGTGTCACTTTGTTAAACGAAACGGTAATCAGGGAAAAGATTATTGAACCTCATCTGATTTTAACCCGGTTAAGGGAAAAGATCATTGAAGCTTTGGGTCAGAAAGGTATTTCTCTCGAGGTGAAAGATGGTATGGATGGCTCAATAATAAGTTATGACCTGGCAACCAAATCACTGGTTTATTCGGGAGCATTTAATCCGATGTACATCATTCGTGATAATAAAATTATAGAATTCAGGGGAGATAGAATGCCTTTGTCATACCATGATAAGATAACCAATTTTTCATGCCAGGAAATAGAAACCAGACCTGGTGATCTTATTTATCTCTTTACTGATGGTTATATGGATCAGTTTGGCGGACAAAACCTGAAAAAACTGGGTCCCACTAATTTTAAAGAACTGCTTATCACACATAATAAGAAACCTCTGGAAGTACAAAAGCAATTACTTCTGGATGCTTTTCTTACATGGAGGGGCAACGAGGAACAGGTAGATGACATAACTGTTGTGGGGTTGAGACTGTGATTTGGAAGTCGGAAGCTGGAAGTCGGAAGTCAGAAGTTTGAAGACAACAAATTCCAACTCTTCGGACTTCGGACTTCCAATTGATTAATTACAAAATATTTAACAAGACAAAACAAAATAGGTGAAATGAAAAAAGAGAGTAAAAGTTCCACCCAGAAAAGACCGGAAATCCTTATCGCTGAGGACAGTCTTACCCAGGCGACTCAGATAAAGCATCTGCTGGAAAGCAACCATTATAAAGTGTCAGTTGCTCAAAACGGGAAGCAGGCTATGGATAGGCTTTCAAAGCATAAACCATCTTTAGTTATCTCTGATATCCTTATGCCGGAGATGAACGGGTATGAGCTTTGCAAAAGAATCAAATCAAACAAAAAAACAGCGAACATTCCTGTAATACTACTAACAAGATTATCCGGCCCGGAGGAAATCATTGAAGGACTTTCCTGCGGAGCTGACAGTTTTATTACCAAGCCTTTTAATGACAAATATCTTCTTTCTCATATTGAAAAAATCCTTTCTGAGGAAGACACAGGGGACTATGAAAAATTCTTCTTTGATACGCAAATCTATTTCATGGGGAAAAAACGCTTAATACAGGCAGAACAGAAAAGTGTCGTTAAACTTATGCTTAGTATTTATGAAGGAGCTATTCATCAAAATATAAAGCTTCTTCAGACCCAGGAAGAATTGAGATTATTGAACGAACGATTGGAATCATTGGTGGAAGATCGAACCTCAGATCTCAAAGAAGAAATCAAATTGAGTAATCAGATTGCAGAAAAACTCAAGAAGAGTGAAGAAAAATACCACAGGATCTTTGAGAATGTGCTGGATATGTACTACGAGACATCAATAGAAGGAACGATTATTGATGTTAGTCCTTCAATTGAGATCCTGTCAAAAGGTCAATATCACCGAGATGACCTTATAGGAAAATCTATATATGATTTTTATTCTGACATCGATGACCGAACCACTCTCATATCACAAATAAAAGAAAGGGGAACAGTTTCTGATTATGAGATTATACTAAAGAACAGAGATAGTTCCCTGGTTCCTTGTTCTATTTCGTCGAAAATCTGTTTAGATGCCCAGGGACATCCTGAAAAAATAATCGGCAGCATGCGCGACATTACAGAACGCAAGCAGGCGGAAAATGCATTACGGGAAAGTGAAGAAAAATATCGCCTGCTGATAGACACTGCAAACGAATCAATCATCGTCGGTCAGGATGGGTTGCTCAAGTTTGTCAATAACATTACGCTCGAACTGTTGGAGGTGTCCTCGGAGCAGGAACTCATCGATAAACCTTTTCCTGAATTCATCCACCCGGATGATCGGAAGATGGTGGTTGAAAACTATCGGCGACGGATAGGAAACGAAGGAGCGCAGCAACGATATGCTTTCAGGGTGGTTACCCGTAAAGGTATTGTCAGGTGGGTGGAAATCAATGCAGTGTTGATTGAATGGCTCGGCAAACCAGCCACATTGAATTTTCTGTCCGACATCACTGAACGCAAGCGGACGGATGAAGTGTTGAAAGAAAGTGAATCTTCATTGCGGGATGCTCAGGAAATTGCCAAAATGGGTAGCTGGGAATGGGACATGGTTAAACAAAAAACCAATTGGTCAGATAATTTTTATTCTATTCTGGGATTTAATCCCGGCGAGGTTGAACCAAGCTTCGAATTTTTCAGAAACAGAATTCATCCGGATGATGTTCATTTTCTTGACGAAATACAAGCTAATATACTGAAGTATAAAACACCTTCAGATCATGAATTACGTTTAATCCAAACTGACGGCACAGTTAAATGGATTCAAAACTATATATCACCTGTTATTGAAGACGTTAAACTTGTTAGGCTGAAAGGTGTAATTATTGACATTACCGAACGCAAACTGGCGGAGGAGGCATTGCGGGAAAGTGAAGAAAAATACCGCAGCATTTTTGAAAATGTGCAGGACGTGTATTATGAGACGTCAATCAATGGAACTATTCTGGAAATAAGTCCTTCAATTGAGATCCTGTCGAAAGGACAATATAAGATGGATGATCTCATCGGAAAGTCGATGTTCGATTTTTATTCTGAACCCAAAGAGCGACAAGTTCTCCTGGAAGTATTAAGGGAGAAGGGAACTGTCACGGATTTTGAAATCACGCTGAAAAACCGCGATAGCTCTCATATTCCCTGTTCAATTTCATCAAAGATATGTTTCGATGCTCAGGGGCATCCTGAAAAAATTATTAGCAGTTTGCATGATATTACCGACCGCAAGAATGCAACTGAAAAACTTAAGCTGGCAAAGGAAAAAGCCGAAGCCAGCGATAAACTGAAGACAACATTTCTGAATAATATTTCTCATGAGGTGCGTACACCTCTGAACGGTATACTGGGTTTCGCCGAAATAATGTCTCAGACCGACCTCTCTGAAGAGGAAAAGAGAGTTTCACTTTCTATGCTCTTCGACAGCAGCGACCGGCTGCTTAATACAATTACCAACTATATGGATATCTCCCTGATAACTTCAGGAACAATGTCTATTTATAAAAAAGACTTTTCACCTGAACAGGTACTCAGAGAGATATTCCCAAAAAACAAGATGTTGTGTTCATTGAAAAACCTTGATTTATCCTTGAATATCCCTGAACAAACTGAAAATATTTCAATTAGTTCAGATGCCGATATACTGAGGAAATTATTTTATCATCTGTTAAGCAATGCAATAAAATTTACTGAAAAGGGAAGAATTGAATATGGTTATTCAATCCATAAAGATGAACTTGAGTTTTTCGTAAAAGATACAGGGATCGGAATTGGGAAGGAATCTCTCAATAATGTTTTCGAACATTTTGTTAAGGAAGATCGCGGACCTTTAAAAATTACCGAAGGAAGCGGCCTTGGATTGTCAATTTCAAAAGGATTCGTTGAACTCCTGGGCGGAAAGATAAGGGTGGATTCAGAAAAGGGAAAAGGATCAGCATTTTTCTTCACAATACCAAATGATAGAAAACCTGAAAGCCAGACTAAAATTCCAGCTGCAGGAAGACAGAAAAAGAGTTTAAAAAACAATCCTATTCTGGTTGCAGAGGATGACGAAACCAATTTCTATTATCTTAATGCTCTTCTTAAACAAACCACATCAGCAGTAATAATTCACGCTTTAAATGGCAAGGAGGCAATAGAAAAATTTTTGCAAAATCCTGATATTGGTTTAATACTTATGGATATAAAGATGCCCGTAATGGATGGGCTTGAAGCGACACGACAAATAAAGGCTATCAACCGGAATATCCCGGTTATTGCAATAACTGCATATGCAATGGCAGGCGATGAGGCCAGAATTGCCGATGCCGGGTGCGATTATTATCTCACTAAACCAATAGATAAGAAGCTTCTCTTTGAAAAAATAACGGAATTTATTGAGATATGATCCACTGCTGATTTCGTAAATAGCTTGTACTGGAAAAAATGAAACTCGACATATTAAACAAAGTGATAAATAAAGTGAACCTTGCTCATAAGGAGAGTACCTCCTTTATGATTTTGAAAAGTTCTTCCTTCCTTATAGGTTTTGAAATGAAGCCCTGGCAACCGGCTGTAAAACACATATCTTTTTCGCTGGACATGACATAAGCAGTTTGAGCTATTACAGGCAAATCGGGTCTGAACTCTTTAATCAGACGTGTAGCCTCATAGCCATTCATGGCAGGCATTTGAATATCCATAAGAACCAATTCAATTTCCGGATGCTCTTTGCAGAGTTTTACAGCTTCAACGCCGTCTTTGGCCCAGAGTGTTTTTGCTTTGGTATACATACTCAACAATATTTCAAGGAATTTGTAATTCCATTCAACATCTTCAGCAATGAGTACTGTTCTTCCATGCAGGTGGACAGGATAACCGGCTGTGACAGGAGCAGCAGGAGACGTAAGCGACCGGACTGATGATTGATATGGCATGGCAACATAAAATATTGTTCCCTTGTTCTCCTCCGATTCCACCCTGATATCGCCGTTAAGCATCTTGGCAAGCTTGAGCGCGATTGATAGACCCAGGCCTGTACCCCTGTAATGCTTGGTCGATATATCTGCGACTTTTGTGAACCGTTCAAATATTTTTTCAAGCTTTATAAATGATATTCCTATTCCGGTATCTTTTATATAAAAAATAAGATTCTGGTTCATTTCTTCCGTAAAATACCCGAATTCAATGAATCCTTCCGGGGTAAATTTTACAGCATTATTAAGCAGATTCAGTAAAATCTGCCTTAATCTCAGGCGGTCGGTATTCAGAATGTAATCTTTGTTTTCATCTGGAATAATCAACATCGGCTTGACCTGTGAATCAGGATTATCAACTCTCATTGATTGAATAAAAACCTCAAATATCTCTTTTAGCAGGCTATTTATCTGACAATTTTCCAGAGTAATTTTTACCTGATTTGCTTCAATACGTGAAATATCAAGTATATCATCAATAAGTTTTATGAGATCGTTTGCACTCAGATCCATCATCTTGCTGTATTCCAGCCGGTCAGCATCAGTAGTGGAAGGTTCAGTAAACAGGTTTGAAAAGCCAATGATTGCATTTAACGGAGTCCTGATTTCATGCGACATGTTAGCAAGGAATGAAGATTTCAGTTTATCAGACTCCTCTGCCTTCAACTTTGCTGCATTTAGCTCCACCATTCTTTCCAACACCCTTTTTTCAAGGTTCTCTCTCTCTTCCATGAGTTCTTTTTCAGCAATATCCCTTTCCTGTTTCCGCGCTTCAATGCTTATAAGCATGTCATTAAAGCTGTCGTAAAGGACACCTGTTTCATCCGAAGACTTTTTCTTTACGCGCATTGAAAAGTCGCCTGAGGTCTTAATCCTCCTTGTAATATCAGCCAGATCAAGAATGGGCTGGGAAATGATCTTTTCAAGAACTATGGCAAGTACGACAGCAATTATGACTGTGATCAGAAAAACTAACAGGGCAGTACCTATATGCTTAATTGTCTGTTCCCTGATAATGTCTGTAGAAGCTATCAGGAATACTTTGCCCAGGTTTTCCTTCTGCGAGGTTATGGCTTCGGTAGCATAAATTTTATGGTCTTTAAATGATATACCAGGCTCGGACTCAGAAAAGTCAGACGTGTCGGTCAAACCCTTTTTAAAATATTCAGCAAAGACTTTATTATCGTTAGTTTTAATTACACCCTGTAAAACTGAAGGTATATTACTGAGTTTCTGCACAATATTATCGGCTTCATTTTTATCATCAAATAATAAAGTCGTGACTGAATAATCGGATATAAGCTTTGCATCGAGTGAAATATTCCTCATCAGTTGCTTCCGGGAGTTCAGGATATTACTATATACTTCAATAGCGAGTCCTGCCAATATACTTGTTATTGTTATGGCAAGAATTATTGAGATAATTTTCTGCCGGATGGAAAGATTTTTAAAAAGACTCATCTTAATCAGATTAAATAACTTTTGAACTCTTCATCAACAGGGAACTTACTTTGAGTTTTCCTGAATCAATTGATGCTTTATTAATCTCAAATTTAAGTTTATCATCCTCAACAAAAAAATTAATATGTATGCCGGCTAATCCGAAATCTCTTGAATCTGATATCAGCAGAACACCATTTTCATTTGCCAGAGCGACAAATCTTTTAATATCAGGTTTTCCCTTCTCCGAAATATAACAAATGTCACAAAATTTTATCTGATCGTGATCTGTGATTTTCAAGATCTTAACTTTCCGGTCTTTTATGGTCTTAACCCTGAACATTTCAATCAGCGTTTTATAAAACTCAGGATCTTCGTAAACTCCTATAACAAAAACAGTTGGATCTCTGGCACTTATAACCGGAGGCCATTCAATAAACCGTGTTATTCTTTCAATATATGCTGCCTTTATCACATCCGTTTTATACTGGGCTGATAAATATCCGGTCAGAATGAAATGAATGAAGAAAGAACATACAAATATTCTGACATTATGCATATATGGTTTCTTTATGACCATTAATGACTAAAATTGAGCATTTATTTGAAGAAAAACACTACGGCTGTCCTGAATAAGCGCATCCTGTTTATGTTCATATCCTCCGGGATATTTGTACTTCTGGTTAAATAAATTTCTTGCTTTCAGAGATACATCAAAGTATTTGAGAAATTTTATTGTTCTGACTGACAGGTTAAAAAGATACACGTCCCCGGTTTTATTTCCTTTTAAAGTATATCTTCCTGATTCATAGAAAAATTCAGGTGAAAAATTAAGGAAGCGGGGAAGAGGAAATACTAATCCGGATTTGACCATTATTTCCGGAGAATTTGAAAGTAATTCCCCGGAGTCCGGATCCTCTGCTTTTTGCAATGAGAAATTAATGAATCCGTTGCTTCTTTTCGACGACTGGTACCTGAGTTCAAGCTCAAGTCCTGTACCCCTGGCTTCAGCAATATTTCTGAAAACAGTAAGACCATCTGTCTCGTCAAGAGTCAGATCAATCAGGTCTTTCATGGTAAACCTGTATAATGACAATGAACCATATAACTGTTCATTAATATTATGACCCCAGGCCAGTTCAAAAGCGTTTATCTTTTCAGGTTTTATGTCCGGATTACTTTTATGATCGTTTTCTGATGCATAAAATGATTCATATATATTTGGTATTCTGAAAGCTTTGCTGTATAACAGTTTAAGGGATGAAGCTTCAGAATACTTATATACTATTGCTGCCCGGGGACTAAAATCATGGCCGAAAATTGAATAATGATCATATCTTAAACCACCTGTGAAAGTAAGGTTCCTGGTAATTGTAAACTGGTCGTGAGTATATAATGAAAAGAATGAAAATGGGAAATTTTTGTTGAAATATACTGCTGAATTATCCCATTCCTTGTAATCAGCCCTGAATACATATTTATATTCAATTCCTGAAATAATTGAGTTTCTTTTACCTGTTTCCATGTAATACTGTATCTCAGATCCTGCCCACCTGCCAAACGATCTGTCAAACACGTCAATTCCCCCTGAAGGATAAAAACCCTTATAGCAATAGTCGTCATAATAGGCTCTTATAGTCAATAAGTTGTTTTTTTTCAGCTCTTTCCTGTAGCTTGCTTCAAGATAATACCTGTCATCTATTGTATAAACATTACCATCGAGATCAGTTTCAAATGCACCTGTTGGAATTCCTTTCATACGACCTGAATACCCACCCGACAGTTTGAAATCATTCTTTGTGATCCCTGCCTGAAAACCGATAAAATTTTCCCAGTCATTTCCGTCTGATATCCCATTATTTGTTGCCGGGGAGTCAAGTTCCGGGAAATAGTAATTTTCACCCCTGGATAATCCCCCTGTTGCTGATGCTGATATATCTATATTATTAGTCTTTTTTCCGAAAACGGCAGAGAGTTCATTTTTGCCGTAATTACCGGTACCTGCTGAAAAAAGAAGTCCATCTGTCTGGCTTCCTTTCTTCATGATAATATTAACGATATTAAGCATCGCACCTGAACCGTAGAGCGAAGCTCCGGGACCTCTGATTATTTCAATCTTCTCTACATTTTTAAGGTTCAGTCCAAGGTCGTTACCCATGGCTGCAGAGCCGTAAACAACCTCATTTAGAATATGACCATCAATCATAATTACGATCCTGTTATTATAGTCGGCCGGACGTCCGAATCCCCTGGAACCGACATATAAATAATTTTTATCATTCGATAAATACATTCCTCGCTGGCTGTTAAGAGCTTCCCCGAGAGTTGCATAATTGAAGTTTTTTATGTCTTCCGCTGTAATAACTGAAATGGAAGAAGCAGCCTGTCCGGATTTCTGGACAAACTTTGAAGCAGTAACAACCTCTTGATTCATAAGATCAGCAAGAGACATCTCGAAAAGCTTGTTCACATCAGAAGTATCAACTTGTCCGATAGACAAAGTTTTAAGAAATAGGATCAGGAAAATGAACAAATATAATCTTCTCATTATGGATAGGTTAGGATGCAAAAAGATTAAACCTCAGGAAAATTTTACCTGTGACCTGTTATTCAAAGGGCATATATATTCAAAGTTACAATTATTTTCAATGTCCGGGTCTTATAATAAGTTGTACAGGAGCAGTGTTATCAAAAAAAAGCCCCGCCGAAGCGGGGCCAACGAATGATCATAATGCTTACTTTTTATAATGAGCCAGGTAATCCTTCACCTGGCGGTAAACATTCTCAGCAGTAAATCCGAATTTTTCATCCAGAACCTTATAGGGAGCCGAATATCCAAAGCTGTTGACACCCCATACTTTTCCGAATGGGCCCACCAACCCCTGAAGTGTGACAGGAAGACCAGCAGTCAGACCGAATGTTGGTACATTGCCCGGGAGGACTGAGTCACGATAAAACGCATGTTCATTTCTGAATATTCCTTCTGAAGGGGCTGAAACTATCCTGACTTTAAGATTATCCTTTTTAAGAAGAACCGATCCCTCAACCAGCGTCGAAACTTCCGATCCGCTGGCAACAAGAATGATATCCGGTGTGCCTTCGCAATCCTCAACGATGTAGGCTCCGTGCTTTGACTTTAGAGCATCACCGAAGCGGTCTTTGCTTTCTGACGGAAGATCCTTTATGTTCTGGCGTGAAAGTATCAGTGCAGTCGGGGTCTTTTTATTCTCAAGAGCCATTTTCCAGGCCACAGTTGTTTCTACACCATCAGCAGGGCGAAGTACAAGCATGCTGTTTTCGCCGTGATGATTTTTAAGATGTTCCATAAGCCTGATCTGCGCCTCCTGCTCAACAGGCTGGTGAGTCGGACCGTCTTCCCCGACTCTGAATGCATCATGCGTCCAGATATATTTTACAGACAATCCCATCAGGCATGCAAGACGGACCGCAGGTTTCATATAATCAGAAAAAACAAAGAATGTTCCGCAGGCAGGTATGATGCCTCCGTGCAGAGCCATTCCGTTTATTACCGCTGCCATTGTGAGCTCGGCAACACCAGCCTGAAGGAAGGCTCCGGAGAAATCTCCCTTTGTAAATGCTTTTGTGTTTTTCAGGAAGCCGTCAGTCTTGTCGGAATTGGATAGGTCGGCAGAAGCAACAACCATATTTTCAACCTGTTTTGCGAGGACAGAGAGAACAGTTGCTGAAGCTGCCCTGGTTGCTGACCCCTCTTTCTGCTGGATTGCTTTAAAATCGATGGCTGGTATATCGCCGCTATAGAAAAGGTGCAGTTTCTTATCAAGATCAATGTTTGTTTTCGCCCATTCAGCTTTTCTGGCTTTCCATTCAGCAGCAGTTTTGCGTTTCCCATCAAGGACTTTCTTATAAAGATCTTTAACTTCATCAAAGACCCGGAACGGATTTGAAACATCAGCTCTGAGATTGGCCAGTGATTTCTCATAAGATCCGCCTGCTTCGCTTACCGGCATGCCATGTGTTGAAGTTTTTCTCTCAAAGCTATTTCCTTCTTTATCGAGAAGGCCTTTTCCCATGATAGTCTTGCCAATAATGATTGTGGGTTTATCCTTCGATTTTATGGCATTGCCCAGGGCTTTCCTGATCTGGTCATGATCGTTCCCGTCTATTGAAATAACATCCCATCCCCATGCCCTGTACTTCATTGCAGTATCTTCGCTGGTGACTGCTTTTGTTTCAGTGGAAAGCTGAATGTCGTTAGAATCATAAAACATTATAAGATTATTTAGCCCGAGGTGACCAGCGAGCCGGCCGGCGCCCTGCGATATCTCCTCCTGTACACCACCGTCGGATATATAGGTAAAAGTCTTATGTGCAAATAATTCTCCGAATCTTGCAACCAGGAATCTCTCAGCAATTGCAGCACCTGCAGCCATCGTATGGCCCTGTCCGAGAGGACCTGAAGTATTCTCGATTCCCTTCATCACATTCAGCTCAGGGTGGCCTGGTGTGGTGCTGCCCCACTGGCGGAACTGCATGAGTTCCTCGATACTAAAATGACCTGTCAGTGTAAGAACTGAATAAAGCATGGGAGACATATGTCCGGGATCAAGGAAAAACCTGTCGCGGTTGATCCATTTAGGATCCTCAGGATCGAAATTCAGGAATTCGGAAAATAGGATATGGATAAAATCCGCACCGCCCATTGCTCCGCCCGGATGACCTGATTTGGATTTTTCAACCATCGACATTGCAAGAATCCGGATATTATCAGCTGCAAGTTTGTTTATATCTTTACTCATAATAAAAAAATTACCGCATTAATTATTAATGCGGTAACAAAATTAGAATTTATTGTTTACAGAACAAAGCGATGTAAGGTTATCATTAGCTTAACCTTATATTAAATATCAATATATGTCAGGTTATTTATAGGTATTTTCTGTCCTCCTCCGGAACTTCGAAATACTTATCGTAAATCTTGACATCAGGGCCTGTCTCTGCTTCGACCTTATTTCCCCTGATCTTATATGTGCATTTCTCTCCGGCGATTCCTGAAAAGTAAATATTAGATTCCTTTCCATCCTCATCTTTCATCAGAATCCTTACAAGGTGAAGGTACTTCATACTATTTAGCTGAGCTCCGCAGATGGGACAGTTATAAATGTACTCTTCTCCTTCCTTCATCTCAAATGAAGGATGTGTGGTTCTGGTGTAGTTACCGAGCTCAGGATTAAGATATACCAATCCTCTTTGGTTGCGGTCTTTAAGACTTGTAGCGGCAAGGATAATGGAAGTTTTGACATTCAGGTTACCCTTGCAGACTTTGCATTGATATTCTACTGCCATAATTCACCTCCTGTCTGTTTATACGTTTAATTAACTTATATGCAATTTTCTTAACAAGGTACGAGATATTTTCACCAAAGTCAATTTTTTCTGGCTGTATTCCGAGTACGTAAACCGGCATTGGAAAGAAGTCAGACAATCGTTTCAGGGAAATATTGTGAGTATTGAAAGTAAAATCTTGTATCTGACATATATCCAGTAACTTGAATGTTCCAGGAGTTGATTTCAGATCAACACAGTCAATCAGTACAAGTATATCAGGATCAAGGCTGTTGATTTTCCCGATATAATTCTCAATACTGGCTTCGACTGTCAGCGATGTAATAGTTTCGGTATTTTTAATATGCCTGCTTATATACACACCAATCCCGTCATCCATTTTCAGCAGATTGCCAATGCCGACAAAAAGGATCTTTTTCCCTTTTTGCGACAGCAGATTATCGAGATCTTCAGGCACCTTTAAATAAGTATTTTACCTGAACCTGCCTCAGGCAGTTCGGACAAATGATATTGAACATGTCCTTTCGCTTGAGTCCGTCCATGACTTCAACTTTAATATCCTGACCCTCTTCAAGCCTCAGTTTCTGATTAAGCAGATTGAGGTTGAGAATTGAGGAGAAAGCTTTTGGCCCCAGTTTCCTGTGCATATAATGCAGATGCTCTTTTGTCGTTATTATAGCACCGCAGCTTTCGCATATAAGCAATTCTTTCTCCTGGTATTCAACATTTTTTTCTCTTTCAAATACTGCAAGATCGAAAATCTTGTCAGAAAGCTTAACTCCTTTCTGAGTAATGCAATGATCCTGACATTGGCCGCAAAAGATACATTTCCCGTAATCCCTTTTTATTATCCTGATCCTTTTTTCCTTATCATCAGCAAAAGTTATTGCCTGTGGGGGGCAGACATTGGCACATGTTTCACACCCGACACAGTTCTCATTATCCACAACTGGCTTACCCCTGAATTTCTCGAAAGGAACATGAGGCTCTTTCGGGAATTTAGAGGTGTATGCCGGTGTTACAAGCGAAACAATGGCCTCTTTTAATTCTCTTATCTTGGGATACTTCATTTTACAGCATCTTTATAATCATCTTTCACACTTTTATCACCAAGTTTTATCCCGAAATGGTAAGTTCCCCTTATGAGGGCATGTGCGGCAACGGTGGAAGTGAAAAACAGTATCGGGATCGCAACCAGGGCTTTTGTGCCGGCATCACTTATCCCAAAATGAAACAACACTCCAAGAAGGATGCTGCAACAACCCAGGGTGACACATTTTGTCGCTGCCTGAAGCCTGTTATAGGTATCTGGCAGCCTTATGATCCCAATGCACCCCAACAGGTTAAAAAGTATTCCAATTGTTATGAATATCAGACTTATCATATTACTCATTTAGTTTTTTGCCGGTTAGGTATTTTGCCAGGGTTAACGTCCCGAGGAAGCTAAGGATGATCCAGGCGATGCCAATATCTAGGATAAATGATCTTTCTGTCTGAATGGATATTATTGCGCAGATGCCAACCACCAGTATCCCGAAAATATCAATTCCGACCATGCGGTCAGGAATTGTCGGGCCCCGGATAATCCTGTATAAACAGATGCCGCTCAATGCGATCTGGACGTAAAGCAATATATTAAGGTAGCCGTTCATTCTATAATTTTTTTTATGTATTTTTCAAATGCCCCTGTTATAATAGGAGTATAAATCTCAGGATCCTCGGACCTTATATAGATCCAGTGGATATATAGGTAATCATCAATAATGTCAACGGAAATGGTTCCGGGAGTCATTGTTATTGAATTTGCAAGCAGCATTTTTGCCATATCCGACTTAAGAGTGGTTTTTACTTTGACAATACCAGGTCGGATCGGCATGGCAGGATGCAACACCCTGTAGGCAACATCCAGGTTTGCTTTTATACATTCCCAGATGAATATGAAGAGATAAACAATAAACCAGAAATAACGTCGTGGCTGCAGTAATTTGTAAACGTTTGTTATGAAAAATTTTCCGAAAAAAAGTGCGCAGATAATTGAAGCGACAGCTCCGACGATCAGATTTGCAACCGTAAAATCAAATGTCAGCAGCAACCAGAAGATAAACGATAATATGAAAAGTGTAATGTATTTCATTTCATTGGCCTAGAATAAATGTCGAGTATTTCAGAGGATCTGTTAGAATATCAACCGCAGGAGCCAGAACAGCCTCCCTCACAGAAGGTATAACAAGCAGACTGAGAAGGAGACAAAGTATGCTCAATAAGATCATGCTGAATACCATAGGAAAAGGAACCTCTTTGACTTCAGGTCTTTCAGGATTTTCAGGCTTATTATAGAATGCATACCGCTGGAATTTCAGGAATGATGCAAGTGTAATTATGCTTACAATAACGGCAAGTGCTGCAAGCAGATAAAACCTTGCCATTACTGCTGCAATTATGATTATCAGTTTGCTGAAGAATCCGTTAAACGGGGGTATCCCCGAAATTGACATAGATGCAATAAATGAGGTCGCAGATGTTACCGGCATCACTTTTGCCAGGCCACCCATCTCTTTAAGGTTGCGGGTGCCCAATGTGTATTCTATTGCTCCGGCATTGAGGAATAGAAGGCCCTTAAAAGCTGCATGGTTGATAAGGTGGTAAATGCCTCCGGTAATTGCCAAGGAAGCTACCTCTGGTTTCAAACCACGCGAAACGAGTATCATTCCGATGCCCACCGACATGATTACATAACCCATCTGGCTTATGCTGTGATAGGCCAGTAGCCTCTTGATATCCCATTGTCCTATTGCCAGGAACACTCCGATCACCATCGACATGGTTCCAAGAGTTGTTATCAGGATAGCCATTCCTTCACTTATCACGAACATATTAAAGAACAACCTGATAATCACATAAATACCAACAGCTTTGATGAACACCCCGGAAAGCATGGCTGATATTGGCGATGGTGCGGATGAATGAGCATCCGGCAGCCAGGCATGGAATGGGATAATTGCTGCCTTGAGACCAAATCCGCTCAGGATAAGCAACTGTACAAAAAGATAATATTTCTTGTCATAACCGTTGCTGAATGCTGCCCTTATATCTGCAATATTGAGGGTTTTTGTCTTCCAGTAAATAAATCCAATTCCGAAAAGTATCAGGAATGAAGCCAGTCCTCCCAGAACCTGGTACTTAAAGGATGCTTCAAGCTCATTCTTCTCGACTCCAAAAGCCACAAGTGCATAGGAGGAGATGACTGATATTTCAAGAAATACGAAAATATTGAAGAGATCACCGCTGAGCACAACTCCGTTCATTCCCCCGATGAGCAGACAGAAAAGTGCATAGAAATAGTTTTCTGCAGTATATCTTTTAATGTATGAAATTGAATAGAAGACAGCGAGGAATCCGACCAGATTTATGATGCAGACAATTAAAGAATTAAAACCGTCCATCATCATATATATTCCGATCGGGATTTTATTTACGGGCTGCCATCCGCCAACTTTATATAAAGAGAATCCTCCATTTAGATTTATCAGCGAATAGAAACTCAGGACAACAAGAAAAAGAAGGACACAGGATGCGAAGTACTTATTAAAATCCCTGAAAAACCTTCCAAAGATCATTATAAGGAATGTCGCGCTTAGCGGTATAACAACGAATAATGGTAACAGCTGATTCATCATCTACCCTCTTAATTCTTTTATTTCTCTTATATCGAATGTTTTATACTTTCTGTACAGCCTGATGATCACGGCCATAAGCAAAGATGTAGTAGCAAGTCCGATAACAATTGCCGTCAGCACCAGGGCCTGGGGTAATGGATCAACATATATTTTGTCCGGATCAGCAGGGTTGACAATAGGAGCAACCCCATTGTCAATAAACCCGATAAGTGCAAAGAACAGAAATGTACTGATCTCCATTATTGATAGCGAAACTGCAATCTTGACCAGGTTTCTTCTGGTTATAACCCCGTACAGTCCTACGAGAAAAAGACCAAAACACATATAATACGCAATCATTTTGGCGACTCCTCCTTAAAAATTATTAATGAAAGAAATATTATAAAGATTGACGCAGCAACCTCGATGCCAACAAAAATATTATAAAGGGGTAATACTCCAGCACTTACAAGCTCTCCAACCGTTCCTTTTGGCAGAAAATTGTTAAAGAAGACTTTTGTTCCGAACAGGAATCCTGCAGTTGCAATCAATATAACGCAGATTGTTGCAACGCTTTCGACAATTGTAGTCCCCATCTCTTCGTTGACAAGCTTGAAAAAATCAGTTCCATGCGACAGTATGACAAGTATCAGGGAGCCTGCCATGATTACTCCTCCGGCAAATCCGCCTCCTGGCGTAAGATGACCATGAACAATGACATATATGCCATACATGAATATCATCCCGGCAATCAGCTGCGCTGTCTTCTTTACAATAATTGTCATCCCTTTCATTTTGTCATGATTGATTTAAGAACAAGGATTAACGATTTTTGATTTAAAAATTATTTTCAGGCACACATAACTCTCTCTCAATTCTTTAAGTACAATTTTTATTTTATGTATAAAATCTTTTCTTGATTCTCCTCCCTGGGCTTCACCGTAATTCAATGCTGGTGAAGTACCGGATCGGATTAATTGTCCGGACAGGTGATTTGAAGCTTTTGTATCCTTCATATTCTCACATATTTCGACTATCAAAACTGCAAAATCTATGAGCCGCTCCTCCAGATCAAACTTATTCATCTTATTATTCGGCATACTCTTATTATAATACCGTTCTAAAATCTTAAATCGTTAATCCTTGTTCAATATTCTTTTCCCTTTTCTTCTTCCTTCTTCAATCGTTAATCCTTGTTCAATATTCTTCTTCATTCTTCCTTATTTTTTCCCTTTCAATCTTAAAATTGTCAGTACTCCGAGCACTGCAGTAACAAGAACCACTGCCTCACCCATAGTATCATATCCTCTGAAATCAAATACAACACCGGTAACAAGATTGGCGCTGCCTGTTTTTTGTGCAGCTCCATGAATATATGAATCAGCCATACGGAGGGAACTTTTTCCGAGAACATCAAGATTGCTGGCAGCAATTATGAAAAAATACAGCAATACAGCTATAATAATTATGCCCGTGATTGCAGTGATTTTACCTGAAGTGTCAAACTTCGAATATGATTCTTCCCGTGAGCTGTCCAGAACAACTGCAACCATTATTATAAGCGTGATTGTATCGACTACAATCTGAACAATTGCCAGGTCAGGAGCTTTAAGAAGAAGAAAGCAGATTACCAGTCCATAACCTACAATGCCGCAGGCAATGACCGCTGACAGCAGATCTTTTGCATGAATGGCAAATAATGCGCCCAAAATCATTAATCCTGTTATTATGGATAAAGCCACTTCCATTCCGCTTGAGTTATTTATATCATAATTAGAAACATAATTATCAATCCGGCAAATACCCAGAGAACGTAACCCGGAAGCACACCGGTATGAGCTTCACTAAGCTGATGACTCAGCCACAGGACAAATCTTTTCGATAAATCATAAATATCAAACCATTTCTCTTCGGCTTTTTTATAAAGAATGGAGAAAAGCCTGAATTCGCCTATCGTTTTATAAAATTCGGATGTGGAATACCCTGTCTGATCCTGAATTTTTTCGCCGCCAATGAAACTATCCTCGGTTCTGAATTTTTTCAGATTGAAGGCCAGATAAAGAATAATTCCCAGAACTATTGAAATCAGGACGAGCAAAGAAACAAGCGATGAATTCCAGAAACCCAAAAACCGGAATGACCCTGAAACCGGCATGAAAAGCTTTGGCACGACAAGGTTTGTGGCAAATACACCAAAAATGATGCAGAATAATGAAAGAACAGCAGGAGGCAGCCACATCAAAACAGGCACCTCTTTTATATTTTCAAATTCCGGTCTTCTGCGACTCAGGAATATTCCGCCTATAAGCTTGATAAAACTCGCCATGGTAAGTGCAGACCCCAGTACTGCCAGTCCAAGCCATACAATCCACAGCTTGCTGGCAATGCCTGAACCGGTGCCAAAATCAATTATGCCCTGGTAAATCATCCATTTTGATGCGAAGCCGTTGAACGGCGGGATACCAGAAATTGACATCGCAAATATCAACGTCGCGGCGAAAGTTACAGGCATCGCTTTTGAAAGGCCTCCCAGGTCATCAATATCCTCTTTCCCGGTCCTGTATTCAATACATCCTGAAGAAAGGAAAAGGCCGCTTTTGTAGATTGCATTATTAACCATGTGGAAAAGTCCAGCCGCGATACCGATCGTCGACCCAAGCCCGAATCCGAGGATCATGTATCCGACCTGCGAGACTGCATGATATCCGAGCAAGCGCTTGTAATTGTGCTGGACAAGCGCCATCATAACTGCAGTTATAATTGAAATAACGCCTATCGATAATAGTAAGATTGTAAGCCATTCGTTCAGGATGAACATTTTGGTCGTTATCCTTGCAAGAAAATATATCCCGAGAAGCTTGTCCAGGGATGCCGGCATGTATGCAGAGGATGATGCAGGGGCGCTTTTTGCATAATCCGGTACCCATGTATGGAATGGAAAAGCACCGGCTTTAGTAAAACTGCCTGTGAGGAGGGCAAGAAATGCAACCACAGAAAGGGCATTTGTGGTTGGAACCGAAATGCTCCCTATGCTCAGCGTACCCGTAATTTTCCAGATAATACCAATACCAATAATCATGATGCTATCAGACGCACCAATAAGTATCAGAGTCTTCTTGGCTGTTGCTGAGCTCTCCTCATCATGTCCATTGATAAGTTTATATAATGTTATTCCAAGAATACCCCAGAAGAAAATAAACAAAAGCAGATTGTCAGATAATACTGCACCATAAGAGCACCCAAGAGTAATAAGAAAATAAGGATAATAGTTTTTAACGTCTCCTGCTTTAATATAAATAAGGGAGTAAAGCAGAATTAAAAATGTGAAGAGGCTGATAAACAGTATAATAAGCTTGCTAAGGCTGTCGTTGTTAAATACAAGATACCTGCCGGCATCTGCAACAGGCTGCAAGCCAAAAACGGTGAATCCTGATACTGCCGAAAACTCATCAGGACGCATCATCTGATTACCGGAACTGTATATTATAACAGACATGTAACCCGTTATGATGCTTATCAGCAGAGCGGCCAGCCCCTTGATGGTCCTGAATTTTTCCGGGATAAGGAAAAGCAATAATCCGGCAAGAACAGGTACGGTTATTATGCTGATTATCTCTTTCATTGCTGAAGGTTGATGGTTTTCTTTAATTCATTAGTCCTTTTGACTGATTCATTTATAAGTTCACTGGCATTCATTATTTTTTTTCCTGAATTCAGGTCATAGGCCACTGCCATTCTTTCAGTGCAGCAGTAGCAGGGATCGACAGCAGCAAGTGATATTGTTGCATCAGCAATTGTCTGACCTATGCAAGACTTTCTGAATGTTGCAATATTGACATAGCTTGGAGCCCTTATTTTGTGTCTGAAAGGTGAGTTAGATCCGTCAGACTGCACAAAATGGAATACTTCTCCGCGAGGCGCTTCGGCACGTCCGTTCCCGATTCCCTCAGGTATCTCTTTTACTTTTACTGAAATATCTCCTTCTTTCTCTTTCTTAAGTCCATCAAGACATTGATCTATTATTGAGATTGATTCGTACATTTCGAGCAGCCTGACCTGAGCCTTGGCGAAAACATCACCTTCATTTGCAGTTATCACTTTCCAGTTTACAAGGGGATAAGCGGCATAAGGATCATCTTTCCGTACATCTATTGCCAGTCCTGACGCCCTGGCAGTTGGTCCGACTGCCCCATAATCAATGATATCCTGTTTTGTAAGGATACCGACTCCTTTAGTCCTTGCATGAATTACAGGATCGTCCATCACGGCTCCTGTCAGCAAATCGATCTTTTTCCTGGCATCACCGAGGATCTTCCGGATAAGAGGTATTTTTGCCTCTTCAATGTCGCGCCTTACACCGCCAACTTTAAACATCGCATAGCTGTTCCTGTTACCGGAGATCATTTCAAAGAGATCAAGCACAGGTTCCCGGTATTTCCATGCCCACATGAACACTGTATTATATCCGAGGAAATGTCCGGCAAGACCCACCCACAGAAGATGACTGTGAATACGTTCCAGTTCTCCAATAATCGACCTTATATATTTCGTCCTGTCAGTAATTTCAATATCAGCGATTTCTTCAACGGCATTTGCAAATGCAAAAGGATGAGAGGTTGAGCATATACCGCAGATACGTTCTACAAGAAAGAAAACCTGTTCATAAGTTTTTGATTCACTGAGCTTTTCAATCCCACGGTGATTATAGCCTGTTTCCCACTTGATATCCTTCACAATCTCTCCGTCGCAATAAAGCTTGAATAGCTCAGGCTCTTCCTGCAGTGGGTGGTATGGACCGATAGGTATGAGTGTTTTTTTGCTCATTATAAATTTATCTCCGGTTATTTAAACTCTTTTCTCATCGGATAAACTCCTTCAGCCCAGTTGCCTTCAGAAATCAGTTTCTCCTGGTTGGGATGGTTAATGAAATTAATGCCGAAGAGTTCATGCATTTCCCTTTCAATCCAGTTGGAAGCATTGAACATATTCGACAGGGATTCAATCTGCGGGTTCTCCTTTTCAAGCACCACGTGGATATTAAGTATTAGACCAACAGAGTCCTTGCTGAAATGATAATGGATCTCAAATCCTTTTTTTGAATGAATCGCAGAAGCAATAATAAATCGGAATCCTGCACTTTTGTAAAGATACTCAGAAACACTTAGGATAACATCCGGAATAACTGTGATAATTATCCGTCTTTCATTCTTTTTATTTACTTCAAGAATGTCAGATCTGAATCTTAATTCGAATAATTTTATTATTGCTTCACTATCCATTTTCTATTTCTTTTCCTTTTTGCTTATTATGCCCCCTTCACCAGCTTAACAATTCCTGCTATTATAGCCTCCGGTTTCGGAGGGCATCCCGGTATATAGGCATTTACCGGAATTATTTTATCGACAGGTCCGGCAAAAGTATAGCTCTCGGTGAATAATCCTCCGGTGCATCCACAGGCTCCTATTGCAACCACGAGAATAGGTTTTGGAGCCTGGTTATAGATCTCTATGAGTCTCTCCTTATCATGTATGTTTATAGAACCGTTCACCAGGAGCACATCGGCATGCCTGATGCTTCCTACGAGGAGAATACCAAATCGTTCAAGGTCATGCCGCGGGGTAAGACAGTCAAGGATCTCAATATCACAATTATTGCATGAGGCTCCACCAAAATGGAAGACCCAGAGCGATTTTTTAAAGCAATAATTTTTAAACCCCACAGCTAATAGTATTTAATAACCAAATGCAATCAGTACCAATGCAATAATTGCAATCAGATTCATCCAGACCATGAAAAAGCTCATAGCCTGTTTGATCTTGATCCTCGGATTTGTGTTCCTTATCAGCGTGATAAGAAGAACAACACCAATGACTTTCAGGACTGCCCAAATGATATGGATTCCGTTAAGCATGAAACCGCTCATAAACAGGGCAACAAGGAGAGAAGGCAGAATAAAAAACATGATATATTTCGACAACTTTATCAAAGCATAAGCTGCCCCGGAAAACTCAATGAATATCCCATCCGTTATTTCTGCTTCCGCTTCAGGCATATCGAAGGGGACAAGAGCAAGCTTGGCCTGGATACAGAAAACAGCAACAATGAATAACAGCACCCCGGATACGCTTCCGATAAATGGTGATCCCGCCTGCTGGGTTTGAATAATTGAATATAGATCAAACTTTTGTCCGCATTTCATTATAATACCGGCGATAACAAGGAGGAAAGTAAGTTCATAGCTCAGGATAAGTTTCATTTCACGTGAACTGCCGACAGCAGCAAGCGGATTGCCTGATGCAAGAGCTCCTGAAATATAAGAGAATGAAGGTATTGTAAGTAAATAAAATATGACAAGAAGATCTCCCCTGAAGCCGGTTGATATATTGAAAAGGGGCAGCAGGATAAAGACCCCTGCCATCGTTGCCCCGAAAACAGCAAATACCGGTGCTAGCAAGAATATCATCGGTGATCCTTTCCTGGGCAAAATAGTTTCCTTTACAAGGAGGAGCTTGAAGAAATCATAAAATGGCTGTAATAGTGGAGGCCCTTTGCGAAACTGGACCCTGGCAGTGATCTTCCTGTCGAACCATGAAAGGAAAGCTCCCGTAACTCCAACAAAGAGCAAGCCGGGAAAGACAAGAAAATAAAACAGGTTAACTGCCATTTTGATCTTATTTACTGTTTTTCAGTTGTATATAAATACTCCTTTATCAACACTTTCTCATTTAGCCGATATATATTATCCTGTGGCGACTCATCATTTTCAGTAAGCGACACTGTCCCTTCCGGGCACTTTGTAATGAATTTCTTCAACTCATTCTCATCTTTAAGATCGTAGAAAAGATCCCTGTTCCTGTGGTGTTTGAAAAAGTCAGTCATCATGGTCCCAAAAGGACAGATTGTGACACACGATTTACACGATATACAAAGGTTGGTGTGCCGGTTGATCAGCCCTTCATTGTCCTTTTCAAGAGCATCAGCAGGGCAAACGCTTATACATGGAGCATCTTCACATTTCCGACAGGTGAACCTGAATGTGGCAAGTTCCCGGATACTTTTTAAGCCATTGCTGTTTGCCTCAGGATAAAATAAAGCCTCCGGCAGGCTCATGGCAGGGTTTTCAACCATGGCAGAACGCAGCTTTATCATATCAATAAGGATCCTTTGTTCCATTTTTCAGTTTTAAATATTTAGCTGGTTCATAAGCTGGAACCTGGTATCGCTAAGCCTGTGCGAAAGAGTCTGTGCAATTTTCGACATTGTCTTGAATCCGAAATCACAATCCTTTTCAAACTCTTTATTTAGCTCTTCTGCATTAATAGCAATGATCTTAGTGGGTGTTATCGCCATCACCCATGCAGTTGAGATATGAGGGCTGAAGACGGCAGACCATGAAAAAAGCTGACCCTCTTCAAGTGTGCCAAGGTGAATTCTCTTTTCTTTTGCAAGGCTGATCCCAAGGGATAATTTGCCCTCAAGCAGGACAGCGGCCTCAATGAGCTCATCATATTGCTCGAATATTATCTCCTTTACTTTAAATTCCCTGATTGTGCTTATCCGGGTTAAAGTATTCAGCTGCTTATCGGTATATCCTTCAAAAAAGCTGATTTTTTTCAGATCTTCCGCCGTCAGTTTCATGCTTGCCTGATTTTAATCTTTATTATTAGTTATAATAATTCTCCAGTTTACTGTTATTTCCATATGTCCGGAGTATTCTTTAATTCACTGTATGTAAAAACCGGCCCATCCTTGCAGACAAAGAATTCACCCATCATGCAATGTCCACACTTACCAAGTCCGCACGACATGTTTTTTTCCATCGAAAGGTAGATCTGTTCATCTTTGTATCCCATTTCCAGAAGCCTTATGGTTCCGAATTTCATCATTATGGGAGGTCCGCAAACGACCGCAATGGATTTTGAGATATCATACTTTATTCTATTAAGCAGAGTTGTCACTACACCTACTGAACCCTCCCATTCCTCGTCAGCTTTGTCAACAGTACGAAACGCTTCAAACTTTTCGGTTTTATTTAGCCTGTCAAAAAGAGGTTTGTAAATGCAATCGGTCGGTGTCTTGGAGCCATAGCAAAGGGTAACCTTTATAAGTTTATCTTTTATACCTTCAAGGGCGTAAAGCAGCGATCTGATAGGAGCGAGGCCGCAGCCTCCGCCAAGAATAAGCACTTCCTTCCCATAAAAACTCTCGATAGGGTAACCTCTTCCGAATGGCCCTCTTATTCCCATAAAGACACCAGGTTTCAGCTTATGCATACATTCAGTGACATACCCGGTTTTCATGACCGTTACTTCGAGTTTCTCCGTAATAAGCGGTGATGAAGAAGGTGTAAACGGAGCTTCTCCGATACCATCGACAGACAACTCGATAAACTGACCGGTTTTAAATGAAAATCCTTTTTCCGGAACAAGCACAAACGTTTTTATGAGTGGTGACTCATCGATCACATCAGTCAGACTTGCCATAATGGGTTTGTATATGTTCCTTTCATTCACCATAGCCCCTTATTTTGCCAGTTCCATAAATATTTCGTTTTTATTTATCTTACCGATGCAGGCTTCAATGCATCTGCCACATCCGGTACAGGCAGTGGATTTAAATTTCCCGGGTTTCCAGACATATTTGCACATATACCTGTTCCTGAAGCGATTCTGAAGCAAAAAGAGACCGTCTTCTCCTCCTGCAACCCTTTCAAAACCAGGGTACTGACAGGCGTCCATCTGTTTTACCTTTTCAAATCCAGGCTTATCGATAAGCAGGAAGCATGTGCAGGTCGGACAAATTGTTGTGCAGGCACCGCACGAAACACATCTGGTAGAATGCCTTTTCCACAGCTCGGCACTCCCGCCTGAAACAAGAATGCCGGTTTTTTTATAGTCAGGCAAGCCCTTGTTAGCTGATGAAAGTAAGGTTTCAGTTGCATGATGCTCTTTCTCAATAGCTGATAATATCTCTCCGTCCTTAAGAGGAATAGCAGAAGGAAAAGCAGTGTTTAGAAAACCTTCACCTTTGCCGGTTATAATTCTTAAGATCATTTTTCCGTTAAGAAAAATGACAGCAAGATCAGCGGTACTGGTCGAAAAAGGCTTGATATCGTATGTCAGGCAATGGCAATGTTCCTGAATACCAATACAATCTGTCGAAATAAGAATTGTATTGTTACGGTGTTCCCTGTAATTAATATCTGGAAAATCTTCATCAAGATATATCTCATCAAGAATCGAAAGCGCTTCAATATCACAATTTGGAATGCCTAATATTATTCTCTCCTTCACAGTTTTTTCAGATGTGACATTTTCTTTGACAGGAAGGAAAAAACTCTTAAGCGGTGTGGCAGGTTTGGGTTTATTATAGATGATTTTGGGAATGTCGGCCGCTCTTAACTCTTCATAGTCCTGACCTGCATCGTTGGGGATACTTGCAAATATTGCATAAGATAATAATAGTTTCTCTAATGTATTATCCCACTCTTCCTTGTTTATGCTCTTATATTGCATTTATGTGAGAAGTATCACATATAAAATTAATTTCAGTATTAATAAAAGTCAATTAATTCATATATAATTTTATGACAGTAAATAGTAGAAATGATATAAATACCAATAGATCAATAAAGTAAAAAATTGTTTTATATTAAAAAAGAATTATTTAACTTGCATTATTGAATTAAATAAAAGGAATTGATGTGAAACAAATCACAAAATATGTTATTAAAAACAGCCTGAAGAGGATTTTCCTGTATCGTGCTTGTCTTGTCAGGCTCAAGATGATGGGAGTCGAAAAGGTGTTTTCATATACTCTTGCAAATGAAACCGGAGTAACCCCTGATCAGGTTCGAAAAGACTTTTCTGAGTTTAGCATCAAGGGAAATAAACGTGGTGGTTATAAAATAAATGAGTTGCTCGACATAATGGAAAACCTGTTCCACCGTAACAAAGACCATAATATCATTCTTATAGGGATGGGTAACCTTGGTCTTGCATTATCAAAATACAGCAAGTTTGTCCAGCGCAATATGAATGTTGTTGCAACCTTCGATATTGATCCTTTCAAGCAGAAAATCCGATCCGACGTAACGGTTTATTCAATGTCGAGACTAAAGGAAATAATCGACAGGTTCAGGGTCAAGGTGGCAATTCTTGCAGTGCCGGAAATATCTGCCCAGGAGGTTGCGGATGAACTGGTACGAAATGGAATCAAGGGCATAGTGAATTTTGCACCCGTGCTTCTGAAAGTGCCGTCTGATATAATTATCAATAATGTAAACCTTAGTGATGAGCTTGAAAGCGTTATATATTACGTGCATAAACAGTTGAAAGTCGACGGACTGAAAAATCTTGAGATATTATACAAGGATATGAAATATTGATCAGGGGACTGGTACAGGGTGTCGGATTCCGGCCATTTATCTGCAGACTGGCTGCCAAGCATGGCTTATCAGGCGAAGTGGATAACAGAACTGATGGTGTCTCAATCAAATTGCAGGGCGACCTTAAAACAATTGATAAGTTCAGCAATGATATTCTTGAAAATGCTCCTCCTGCTTCTCATATAAAATCAATAGAGATAAAAACAATCCGGTTTGCAGGTTATGATAGTTTCAGAATTGCAGAGAGCAAAACCGTTGATAACCTTGTCACAGAGATCAGCCCTGATATTGCTATATGCAGGGAGTGTCTCGATGATATGGATAAGGATCCTGAAAGAATTGATTATCCCTTCATAAACTGCACCAATTGCGGTCCAAGGTTTACGATCATTGAAGCATTGCCATATGACCGCCCCATGACCTCGATGAAGAGCTTCAGGATGTGCGGCAATTGCAAATCAGAATATGAAGATATTCTTGACCGGCGTTATCATGCACAGCCCATAGCCTGTAATAAATGCGGTCCTATCTGCAATCTCAGTGATAACACAAAAAGCATTAGCAATTTTAATCAGATACTTGATGAGGTATCTATGCAGATAGCCTCCGGAAAAACCGTTGCTGTAAAAGGGACCGGGGGTTATTTCCTAATGTGCGATGCTCTTAATAATAATGCGGTAAATGAACTAAGACAAAGAAAACATCGTGATGAAAAGCCATTTGCAATAATGTTCCGGGACGTTTCCGCCGTAAAAAACTTCTGTTATCTGGATGCAGATGAAGAAAAAGAACTTGTTTCGTGGCGCAGACCGATTCTTATACTCAGGCAAAAAAAGATTTTATCACCCTCAGTCAGCAATGGGCTTAAAACAACCGGGGCCATGCTTCCTTACATGCCGCTTCACTACCTGCTTTTCAGAAATATTAAAACGCCAGCCGTCGTTCTTACCAGCGGAAACATTTCCAATGATCCCATTATTGTTGATGATTCTTCTGCAGAAAAACAGTTGCTGGGGATTGCCGGTTCTGTTTTAAGCTACAACAGGACTATTCACAATCGGGCAGATGATTCAGTAATAAGGATCATCGACCACAAAATCAGTATCCTTCGCCGTTCCCGCGGTTATGTTCCCCGTCCTGTTGATTTGAATATGAATGTCGAAGGAATTCTGGCACTGGGTGCCGATCAGAAGAGCAGCTTCTGCCTGGGTAAAGGATTTCAGGCTATTTTGAGCCAATACATCGGGGATATGAAAAACCCGGCTGTTTATGATTTTTTCACAGAAACGATTGACAGATTCTTCGGACTGTTCAAATTCAAACCTGAAATCATCGCATGCGACCTTCACCCTGATTATGCATCGACACATTATGCAGAAATTCTAGAAAGAGAACTGAAAATTCCCTTGGTCAGGGTGCAGCATCATCACGCACATATTGCATCCTGCCTTGCTGAAAACGGTATCGGGGATGAAGTTATCGGGGTAAGTTTTGACGGAACCGGCTTCGGCACAGATGGTAACATCTGGGGTGGTGAATTCCTGATAGCCGACAATGAAAAATTTACGCGATTTGCTCACTTCGATTATATCCCGATGCCCGGAGGAGATAAAGCAGTCTCAGAACCATGGAGAATGGCATTTTCATATTTATTCAGGTATTTCGGAGATAATCTGGATTATAAGTCGATCCCTCTTTTCAGGTCAATAGATGATAATAAATTGTCGATGGTCAGGGAGATGATTATTAAAAAAATGAATTCCCCGCTTTCTTCCGGAGCCGGCAGATTGTTTGATGCTTTCTCAGCATTGCTCGGATTATGTTCGGAAGAAACTTTTGATTCAGAGGCGCCAATGCGGCTTGAATCTGCAATAAATTGCAGAACAGATGATTATTATCCTTTCATTGCTGCTGAGACAATAATATTTTCAGATACTTTAAAGGCTCTTCTCGAAGATTTACCACGTCATAGAATTCCGGTTATTGCGGCCAAACTGCACAATACCATTGCCCAGGCTATTTTTCAGACTTCTCATCAGATCAGGAGAACGACTTCCATTAATAAGGTTGTCCTCTCCGGAGGTGTTTTCCAGAATAAATATCTTCTTGAAAAATCGTCGGCACTTTTAAGAAAAGAAAGGTTCAAAGTTTATACAAATCATCTGGTTCCGGCAAATGACGGAGGTATTTCACTGGGCCAGTTGATAGTTACTTCAAAATTAAGAAGAAAATGTGTCTGAGCGTACCTGCACGGATAATTTCAATTGATGGCAGCATGGCAGAAGTGTCGTGTGGGGGAACTGTTTTCAAAGCCGGACTGCAAATGATTGAAAATGCAAAACCGGGCGACTATATACTTCTTCATGCAGGTTTTGCAATTCAGAAGATAAGCGATGAGGAAGCAGTCGAAACCCTCAGACTACTTAAAGAAATGAAAGATGCAATGGACGAAATGTGATCATGAAATATATTGACGAATTCAGAGATAAACAGCTTGTAACAAAGCTAGCTGGTCACATCAAAAACCTGGCCCGGGGCGATCTTGCTTTCATGGAGGTGTGCGGTGGTCATACCAGCGCTATTCACCGATTCGGAATCAAGTCCTTTCTTCCTGATAATATAAAATTGATTTCTGGTCCCGGATGCCCTGTTTGCGTTACAGGAAAGGAATTTATTGATAAAGCTGTGGCCTGTTCCCGTTTAAAGGATGTGATTATAACTACTTTCGGCGACCTGATAAGAGTACCGGGAACCATATCTTCGCTCGATAAGGAGAGAGCAAAGGGAGCTGATATCAGGATAGTCTTTTCAGGGTTGGAAGCTCTCGATATAGCCATAGCAAACCCCGGCAGGAGAGTCATCTTCCTGGGGATCGGTTTTGAGACAACTGCGCCGGGGACAGCTGTAACAATGAAGGAGGCATTGAAAAGGAGAGTAGAAAATTTCTGCCTTTTAAGTGCTCATAAAATCATGCCTCCTGCTATGGAAGCGATTATAAAAGAGGGTGTTAATATTGACGGATTTATTTGTCCCGGTCATGTAGCCGCAATTACAGGATCCGGAATCTTTGATTTTATTCCTGAAAAGTATAAATTAGGCTGTGTAATAACAGGTTTTGAACCTGTCGATATTACCCAGGCTATACTGATGCTTGTAAACCAGGTTAACAGCAACGACCCGAAAACTGAGATTCAGTACAGAAGGGCTGTGACAAAAGATGGCAATTCAATGGCAAAAAAGCAGATGGACGATGTTTTTGAGACCTGTGACGCGTTCTGGCGGGGTTTTGGAATTATTCCGGGCAGCGGGCTGAAACTGAGAAATGAATTTACAAAATTTGACGCCGGGGAATTTTACCAATCTGATCCTGAATTTCAGGAGGACGACGGATCCTGTATTTGCGGAGAAATCCTGAGAGGAAAAAAAACACCTCCGGATTGTCCTCTTTTTGGAAATGGATGTTTGCCAGATAATCCGATCGGAGCCTGTATGGTATCAAATGAAGGATCATGCAATACGTGGTTTAAATACAGCAATAATGAGTGTAACAATTACACTTAATCAGGGAAGCGGAGGTAAGCAGACTCACAAGCTTATCGAAGAAGTCTTTGTAAAAAGATTTGGCATCACTGAACCTTTGACAGATTCAGCGCTGGTCAGGAATACAGGGACCGACATTGTATTTACGACAGATTCGTTTGTTGTTGATCCTCTCTTTTTCCCCGGCGGAAATATAGGAAAGCTTGCGGTTTGCGGCACTGTCAACGATCTTGCTGTTTCAGGAGCAGTCCCGGCCTGCCTCTCAGCTGCATTTATTATTGAGGAGGGTCTTCCTGTGAACGACCTGGTTGAGATAGTTCAGTCAATGGCTGACGAGGCTGTAAAAGCCGACGTAAAGATTGTAACAGGCGATACAAAAGTTGTGGAGAAAGGTAAATGCGACAGGCTCTTTATCACTACATCCGGGACTGGCACCATAAACCCTGACCAGTGGCATATCTCAACGGGAGAACGAATTAAGCCAGGCGATAAGCTTATTGTCAATGGCCCGCTCGGAAATCATGCGCTGGCAGTGCTTGGAGCCCGTAACCAGCTAAGTTTCAAGACCCCGGTTGTTTCGGATTGTGCATCGCTGAACCATCTTATCGGGAAAATCATGGAAATCAGCAGGAAAATACATTTTATGCGTGACCTGACAAGAGGAGGGCTGGGAACAGTTCTGAACGAACTTGCAGAAATGATTGGGGCGGGCATCTCAATAAATGAGGAAGCTGTTCCTGTTGATGATCCTGTCAAAGGATTATGCGAAATGCTGGGATTTGATCCGCTGTATCTGGCCAATGAAGGTAAGATACTGATAGTTGCCGGTGCCGGCGATGAATCAAAAATCCTTGAGATACTGAGATCGGATCCTTTGGGAAAAGATTCGAATATAATCGGTGAGATTGTGGAAGACAGAAGAAGCAAGGTAATATTGAATACCATAGCGGGAGGAAAGCGTATTCTTGAAATGCCTTCAGGGATACAGCTCCCGAGGATCTGTTAAAAGGATTGTTATGCATGAAATAAGAATAGCGGAAGACTTGTCTGCCATTGTGCTTGAGACTGCAAAACAGGAAAACCTATCAAAGGTTACCCGGGTAAATATTAGTTTTGGGAAGCTGGTCCAGATAGTACCGGCCATTTTTGAATTTGTTTTCAGGGAAATCGTTAAGGAAAGTGTTGCACAGGATGCAGAATTGTCTATGGAGATAGTACCAGTTAAAATGAAATGCACTGTTTGCGGGACAGACTTTCATGTAAAGGAAAACCTTTTTGCCTGCGCTAATTGCGGATCGACAGATCTCGAGATCATTCACGGGAAAGAATTATTTATAAAAAGCATTGAAGGAGAATAATTATGGAAATAAAGATCATGAAGAATATCCTTGACAGGAACCAGAACAAGGCTGACGAGGTAAGAAGAATACTCTCATCCCAAAAAGTCGTTATGGTGAATATAATAAGTTCACCCGGCGCGGGTAAAACCACACTCCTCGAACGAACCTGCGAAAAGCTGGCATCCCGGTTCAGGATCGGTGTCATTGAAGGTGATATTACAACGGACCGTGATGCTCAGCGGCTTAAGAAATTCAATATACCTATTGTTGTAATCAATACTGAAGGCGGATGTCATCTTGATTCTCACAGCATCTCAAAAGTCCTTGACTCATTCGACCTAGCCAGCCTTGATATATTATTCGTCGAGAATGTAGGCAACCTTATTTGTCCGTCACAATTTGATCTTGGCGAAACTTTCAAGCTGGCGGTTGTAAGTACAACTGAGGGCGATGATAAGCCTGCCAAGTACCCGATGCTTTTCAGGGAAGCAAAGGCAATTATTCTGAATAAAACAGATCTTATCCCTTATACAAATTTTAATCTGCAGAATTTTATTAAGGATCTTAGGAATATAAATGGCAGCGTACCGCTATTGGAAGTATCCTGCACTAAAGGAGACGGCCTGGACGGCTGGTATAAATGGATTGAAGATCAGATAGACCCCCCTGTCACTAGCCTGGCGTCTCCCCTAATGGGGGGCTAATTTTCAACGATAAATTAAATATTCAAATAACTGTGAATCAGGCCCCCTTTAGGGGGCGGGACACGCATTAGCGTGTCCGGGGGTCATTTCCATTGAATCAAAAACACATCCGTCGGAGTCGATTCCGATGAAATATTTATGGCTGGGATCAATAGCCTTTAATCTTACCTGGTAATCCACATTGTTTAAAATAACAGGCAAATATAAATTATTTCAGAATCTGAAGCCGAATTTCACTTCGAGCCTGTTGTAATTATTTTCGTATTTAAAGTCGTAATCATAACTTCCGTTATTATACGTATTTTGTTTATTACTTGTCCTGCAATACCTGTAAGCAAAGCTCAGATATGGTTCAACATCCTCTTTGGCCCAGGAGATACCTGTTCCTAGTGTCGCAGAAAAACCGCCCCTGTAATCATGTTTTTCATACTCATATGGGTTGTAATCGCTATTATTGTCAGCAAGATGAATGAGTCTGCCCGCACGCGCAAAGAAAAATGGTGAAGCCTTGCTGTCTTTTACAATATATTTATACTCCATGAACAGTGGTACGAAGGGTACGCCCAGGAATTCCACACCAGATCCGATCCCTAATATATTCTTTGTCTTGATTGTATACGTGCCAAGAAAACTAAAGCTGAAAGGGGCATCATAATCCGAATTCTGTGCTCCTAATAACAAACCTGCTTCAAGGGACATACCCAATCCATCCGTTCTTCTTCCCTGGAAGGAGGGTACTTCTTTTACCATTTTATCAATATCTGATTCAGGATAGATAATCAGACTGCCATCGGAAAGCTGGAACTTGTACTTACTATCAGCTATTTCGAGCAGCTTGCCATAGATAATGCTTCCGTTCTTCATGTATAAGGCATCTTTATGTCTCTGTGCTGAGAGTTGTAAAGATATCATAATCAATAAGATGACAACAAGAGTTTCTCTTTTCATGGTAAGTTTTTTTAAAGGTTAAGTAGTTTAGCATGATTTTTGAACAAGATAGATTATACTAAACCTAGTCCTTATGAAAGCAAAAATCATTCCAATTCTCACTGTTATTTCATTTTATATGTTCTTATTCACGTCATGTGAAGACTCTACATATAAGGAATACACGGGGAATGCACCGGTTTATATGACGTATGATGATTTAAGGAAATCTGTTGCAGCTGAGCAAAATGTGAGCCTTATGAATCCGGGAAAAATATATTTCAAGGACAATTATATTTTCATTGTCGAGGAGCTCAGGGGTATACATGTTTTTGATAACAGCAACCCGGCATCGCCGGTTAAAAAGACTTTTATAAAACTTCCGGGTGTGATGGATATTTCAATATCCGGATCTACAATGTACGCCGACAGTTTCGTTGACCTGGTTGTACTGGATGTTCAGAATATTGACAATATTCATGAAGTTGCCAGGGTGAAGGATATCCTGCCATATACCGTTCCTCCTGTTGAAAATGATTATCCAATGGCTACTATTGACCAGGAAAAGGGAGTTGTAACCGGATGGAATGTGAAAAAGATACGAGAAAAAGTTTACACGCCAAACACATATCCAATATACTGGAACAAAGGCGTCTTTTATGAAACGATGAACGCCTCAGGTGCATCATCAGGTGTCAGCGGAAGCGGAGTGGGAGTAGGAGGTTCCATGGCCAGGTTCGGCATCAGGGGAAACGTTCTTTATGTTGTTGATAAGAATACTCTTAAAGTATTTGATATTTCTGTCAAGACAGATCCAGTACAGGCAAATGATGTTTATCCGGGGTGGAATGTAGAAACAATGTTCCTCACTGGAAATACAATGTTCCTCGGTACCACTACAGGAATGTCCGTTCTTGACATTTCTGTACCGCTTTCTCCACAATACAAAACATTTTTCACACATGCCCGGAGCTGTGATCCCGTAATCGTAGATGATACTCTGGCATATATTACCCTGAGGTCAGGAACAACCTGCGGAGGTACGCTGAATACACTTAGTGTGGTCAAAGTTAAAAATATCATTTCACCTTCTCTTGTGGCAACATACTCGATGAAAGATCCGCATGGCCTGGGCAAGAACGGGGATCTGCTTTTTATCTGTGATGGTGATGCAGGTCTTAAGGTCTACGATGCATCCGATCCGAAAACGATCGGCACGCATCTCATTTATACTTACCCAAATATAAATGCCTACGATGTAATACCTGTCGGAAACGTGCTTGTCATGATCGGCGAGGATGGACTTTACCAATACGATTATTCAAATATTCAGAACATACATCTGCTAAGTTCCATCCTGGTTGTACATTTAGATTAGCATCATATAATTATGCGTCTAACTTCCTTATTGTTTTTTTTATTTCTGTTTCTCTCTTGCAGTTTGTACGGTCAAACGGAAATAACAGGAAATGTGACGGATTCGTTGAATAATCCCATACCTTTTGCTTCTGTATATCTCTCCAGAACTACTATTGGAACCCTTACATCCAACAATGGATCCTATGCGCTAAAAGTTCCTCAAAACGGAGCGTATGAATTGATTATATCGGCTGTAGGCTTTAAATCTTATTCTCAGAAGGTTTATACTGAAGGCAGGAAGATTTCAATTAATGCAAAGCTCTCCATACAATCTGTAATTTTAAAAGAGGTAACTATCAGTTCCAGAGATAAAAACCGGCTGGAAAATTATTCCCGTTTCAAAAGAATGTTCCTGGGGGAAACCATTAACTCCCAGAGCTGCAGGATTGAGAATCCTGAGGATCTTAAGCTCAATTTTGATTTCGATAAAGGGATATTGAAAGGCTATTCCCTGAAACCCCTCCGGGTGGTAAATAAAGCATTGGGATATACTGTGATTTATGATCTAATGGATTTCAGCTTTGATAATAATTCCGGAGTCTTAAGATTTTCCGGAAACCATTATTTTCAACCTCTTGCTGGAACCAAATCAAGCAATAAGAGATGGACACGAAACCGGTTAAGTGCATATTATGGTTCAAGGATGCATTTTCTGAGAACCCTGTTTACTGATTCTATGTTAAATCAGGGTTATAAAATCTTTGAAGCATCTGAGATTGATACATTAAAAAATAAGCTGACACTGATTACTCCGCTTCCCGTGAGTGAGGTCATTTTTTCCGAAAACAGAGACAGCATAAGCCTCTTTCATGATAAACCTTTATCGATTTATTACCGGGACGAACATTCCGATCTTTCTCAAAGTCTCACGGGTTTTCAACCCCGCGAATTTGTCAGTAAGATAATGTTTACAGATACCGTGACAATTTTTTCAAATGGCTATTATGGTGATTCATATTCAATTACATGGGAGGGAAAGATGGCTGATGAGAGAATCGCTGATATGCTTCCATTTGATTTCCAGCCATATAAAGCCGAAACTAAAAAAACAGGTTCTGATCCAAACATTTCTCCTATTGAAGAATACCTTCTTTCAATGCAGGATTCTATAGGCGATGACCAGGTCTTTGTCCAACTTGACAGGAACATGTACAAGCCAGGAGATACCATTTTTTTCCAGGCTTTTATAAGAGACAGGTCTACCGGTGAATTTAAAACAAACAGCGTCTCATTATATGCTCTTCTTTTCAATGAGAAACATGGGATGGCAGATAGTGCCAGGTATAAAATTGAAAACGCAATGGCGCCGGGGTGGATGATCGTTCCGCATGATGCAGAGCCAGGCAAATATCATTTTACGGCTTTCACAGGTTTGATGCAGAATTACAATCCTTCTGATGCATTCCAGCTCGATCTGAGAGTGAAACAGGTTAAAAGAGAAACCGGGAAAACCGTAAAAGAACCAACCAAAGAAACTACCAATACAACTGACACAATACCCGGTGATCAATTAATTGATGTAAAGTTTCTTCCAGAGGGCGGCCATCTTGTTAAAGGACTGGAGCAGCGTGTTGGCTTCAACGCTGTGAATATCACTGGTAATCCTGTTTATATAGAAGGGCTGTTAAAGGACTCTTCCGGCATAACTCTGGATACAATCAGGTCAGGATCGTATGGTCCGGGATTGTTTACCTGCAAATCACAACCCGGAATGTACGTAGAACTGAAAGCAGGAGAGGTAAAAGAAAAAATCTGGAGTTTGCCGGAACCTGATATGAAAGGGATCTGTTTAAGCGTGAAGAAGGCAGGCGACAGAAAATTTGCTGTTGAAGTTCAGTCTTCAGATTATAATGGAGAACATTTCATTCTTTCAGGGGTAATGAATGCAACCCAGGTTTTTTCGGAGGAGCTTGCACTCGACAAGAAGCAGCGGATCATGGTAAATACCGATCAACTCTCTTCCGGTGTTGTGCAGCTGACACTTTTCACAAAAAATTTGCAGCCGCTGGCAGAACGATTGTTTTATGTAAACCCGGATAAACGACTTAAGTTTAATTTATCGGCAGGTTCTTCTTTTTACAGACCCGGGGAGGAAGCTGATCTTACTCTATCCTTAACCGACGGACTGGGTCAGTCACAGGAGGGGGTTTTTTCCATATCAGTTTCTGATTCATTGTCGGGGCGTGATACACGGATATATGTCCCCGGGATTGGGTATACATTTAACTTCAGTCCATACTTTCCGGCAAACCTGCCTTCAAAAGTACTGACTCAGGGACTCGAAAATATTCATGATGAGGATCGTGATCTTCTCCTGATGGTTTATGGATGGTGCAGGTATAACTGGGATTTTAATAAGGCAAAATCCGTATCTGGCGATTTTACCAATTACGAATTACTGAAGATGAAGATCCTTTATTCCAGGAAGAATGACAGAACCGACAGGCGGCTCGACCTGGTCTCACTTGAAGGTCCCTCAATAAAGCATCTTCTGACAGACACACATGGGGAAATCTTTCTTCCACTGGATTCACTGCCTGATATTACCAGATCAGTAACCCTGATGCCCGATCCAAGGAATAAGAAGAGAGTCAGGGGAGCAATGTTAAGTGTCCCTTATAATCAAAGGTTTTTTAAAAGTCGCGGGCTTTATATTTACCAACCTGAAATTACTGGCTATGATTATAGCATTCCTGTTAATAATAAAAAATATACTCTTGGTGAAGATATGATTGAAATTCCCGAAGTAGTAATTAAGGGGCATTTAGGAAGCCAAAAGATCTATCACGATAAATATGAGGAGACATACCAGTATGCGGAAGTCAAAAGTTTAGATTATAATCTTTTGTGGTCGTCTTTTTCAATGGAGGATGCGATACGCAGACTGATCAGTCCTTTCATGATGACAGACAATTATATTGTGTTAAGACCCCCCAGGTCATTTTTGGGTGGTCCTGCTACGGCACTGATCATCCTTGACGGAATGCCCATATATTCGGAAGGATGGCCATCAATAAAGTCGATTTCACCAAGTGAATGTACATCGCTGACAATCCTTCCCGGGGGGCAAGGTTTTTACCAATATGGGGAAGCTGCTGGCGGCGGAATTATCTTTGTTAATACGAGGAGCAGTGATCCTTCATTACAGAGAATTCATACAGCGTGGAAATTACAGAATTCAAAAGATAAAATGCTTTTGCCTATAAGCATTTACCGTTCGGGGGTTGAGTTTTATTCTCCTTCCAAAGTGAATATTGAATCTGATCCGATGCTCGGAAGCCGCTCAACGATATTCTGGGATCCCCAGGTTTATTTCAACGGGAAAGATCCGGTGCATATTAAATTTACTAACCTGAAACGACAGGGACCGGTGATAATTACCGTTAATGGTGTGTCATTCAATAATTTATTCGGTACAGGCAAATCGAGCTACCAGGTGTCTGAAACCAGCGGACAATAGTTCCATTTGATCCCGTTACACCTCAATACTTTTCACCGTTGCACCTTTGTACCATTGTTCCATTGCACCGTTGTACCGTTGTACCTTTATAATTTATTTTCATTCTAAATTATCAACTATGACATTTGTAAGCTTTTTTTAAAAAGTATTGTTATTAATTTCACACTCGAAAAAATAGGCTCTATTAAACCAAAATAATAAATAATTAATTACCTAAAAACCAAATTAAAATGTATCAGGTAGGAAATCTTGTAAAGGAATTATCCGACAAGCATGGTCGTGAACGAGAGAGTCTTATGCCTATACTCCAGGGTATAGTTGAGAAGCATAATTATCTCACCGATGAAGCTATGGTTGAAGTTGCCAGGGAGCTTGACATCTCTGCTGCAGAAGTTTATGGGACAGCTTCATTTTATACTTTTCTCGATACATCAGTAAGAGGAAAGTATGTCATCAGGATTTGCAAGACAATAACATGCTCAATGAAAGGCAAGGCTGAGATTATTCAGACTCTTGAAGATATGCTTAAGATCAAAATCGGGGAGACTACAAGCGACAGGCAGTTCAGCCTTATCGAGACCAACTGTATTGGCTGGTGCCATAAAGCTCCGGCAATACTTATTAATGAAATACCTTATACCGAGCTTACTCCGGAAAAGGTGGTTGAGATTATAAAAGGTTATATGCAAAAAAAATAATAACAGGGATTCATGGAAAACAAAGGGCTAAGTAAAGTCGATCTTATATTCGAAAAAGTCGATCCAAAGGAGGTTTTGATAAAAGCCTTCAAAATGACAAGTGATGAAATTATTAAGCAGATGCTTGATTCAGGTTTGAAAGGGCGCGGTGGCGCAGGATTCCCTACGGGGCTGAAATGGAAATATACTGCAGCTGAGAAGGAGCCGGTAAAGTATATAGTTTGCAATGCTGATGAAGGAGAGCCTGGAACATTTAAAGACCGTGAAATCCTCGACAAAGTATCATACAAAGTATATGGAGGAATGGCGATTGCGGGCAAAGCAATCGGCGCCCGTAACGGGATCGTTTATCTCAGGGGAGAATACAGGTTTCTTCTTCCCCAGCTTATGAAAGAGCTTGAGTCATTTCACAAGATGATTTCTGAAATAGGATATGATTTCAAAATAAACTATTGTCTTGGCAGCGGAGCTTATATCTGCGGTGAAGAAAGCGCACTCTTTGAATCAGTGGAGGGCGGCCGCGGAGAACCGCGAAACAAACCTCCTTACCCGACTTCATCAGGTGTATTCGGAAAACCTACATCAATCAACAACGTTGAAACCCTTGTGACAACCATGATGATCATCAAACATGGTGCTGCAAAATTTACCGAACTTGGAACAAAAGATTCACGCGGCTCTAAAGTATTTTCAGTTTCCGGCGATACTCCTACTCCCGGGATCTTTGAGCTTGAGCTGGGTATGACCGTGCAGCAGTTTGTAAATGAATTTGGTGACGGCGATACGAAGGCAGTCCAGGTTGGAGGTGCTTCTGGTTTCTGTGTTCCCAGGAAAAAATTTCAGAATACAATTATCGGTTTTGAAGGTGTGCCTACAGGCGGTTCAATGAAACTGTTCAACAGCTCACGGTCAATGTACAATGTTCTGCATAATTATCTTGATTTCTTTGCAGAAGAGTCTTGTGGACAATGCACACCTTGCAGGGTTGGCTGCCAGCAATTGCTCAAGGGTGTTGAGAAAGTCAAAAAGGGAGAAGCAAAATCGACATATCTTAATGAGCTTATCAAACTGGCCGATACAATGAAAATAGCTTCAAAATGTGGACTCGGACAGTCTGTCGGCAACGCATTCAGGACTATTGTCGAGAACTTCAGGGAAGAAATCATTTACTAACTAATAATATTTCGAAATAATGATAAATCTGAATATAAATAACCAGAGAGTTTCCGTACAGCCGGGTACTACCGTTCTTGAAGCTGCCAGGAAACTGAATATCAAAATTCCTACATTATGTAACCACTCTGATCTATGCGTAGCGGGAAATTGCAGGGTCTGTGTTGTAGAGCAGACTGGGGCAAGAACCCTTATTGCTGCATGCGCGATGCCGGTGTCTGAAGGTATGGATATCCATACAAACACCCTTAAAGTGAGAAATGCCAGGAAGCATATTGTTGAGCTGTTGCTTTCCGAGCACAGATCAGATTGTACCAAATGTTACAAAAACCAGAAATGCGAGCTGCAGGCCCTGGCCAATGAGTTTGCATTCGGAGATACAATCTTCCTTGATCTGGTTGAAGATCATCAGTATACAATTGACCGTTCATCGCCGTCATTTATTAAAGATGACAGCAAATGCATCCACTGCCAGCGCTGTGTGAGAACATGCTCCCAATTACAGCAAATATCAGCTATAGCAGTAGCAAATAAAGGCGCACATCAGAAGATATCTTCCTTTCACGACAGGCCGATGAGCCATGTGGTTTGCACCAACTGCGGACAGTGCGTTAACCGCTGCCCCACCGGAGCGCTTGTTGAGAAAACATATATCGACCAGGTTTGGGATGCAATATATGATCCTGAGAAGCATGTAATTGTCCAGACTGCTCCTGCTGTGCGGGTTGCTCTTGGCGAAGACCTTGGGTATGATCCGGGTGAGAGAGTGACAGGTAAAATGGTTACTGCACTCAGACAGCTTGGCTTTGATTCAGTTCTTGATACTGACTTTACAGCAGACCTTACAATTATGGAAGAGGGAACAGAGCTTCTTACAAGACTGAAGAAAATCCTTGTTGACGGGAATAAGGAACTTTCACTTCCAATGTTCACATCATGCTCTCCCGGATGGATAAAGTTTATTGAACATAAATACCCCGAGTTCCTTTCCAACCTCTCGACCTGCAAATCACCGCAGCAGATGTTCGGTGCGCTCGCCAAAACATATTATGCACAGAAACGTAAAATAGATCCTGCAAAAATAGTCTCGGTTTCAGTTATGCCATGTACAGCCAAAAAATATGAAGCCGACAGGCCTGAAATGAGAGCAAGCGGTTATAAAGACATTGATTATGTTCTTACTACACGCGAACTTGCTGTTATGATCAAGCAGGCTGGCCTTGACTTCAGGAACCTGGAATCATCAAATTATGATTCTATTATGGGTGATTCAACCGGAGCAGCGGTTATTTTTGGTGCGACAGGAGGCGTTATGGAGGCTGCTCTGCGAACTGCTTATGAAATAGTTACCGGACGTGAAGTTCCTTTTAAGAATCTGAATATAACCCCCGTTCGTGGAATGGAAGGTGTCAAGGAAGCGACGGTCAAGATTGAAGGTTGTACTGATGACTGGAAATTCCTTGAAGGTGCAGAGCTGAAGGTTGCAATCGCTCACGGCCTTGTTAATGCCAACAAGTTAATGAGAGAGGTGCGTGAGGGTAAATCGCCTTATCACTTTGTCGAGATAATGGCATGCCCCGGAGGATGTATCGGTGGCGGCGGACAACCCATCCCAACAAGCATGGAGATCAGAAAAAACCGGATGAAAGCCATCTACTCTGAAGATGAACACATGGTTCTCCGTAAATCGCATGAGAATCCCGATGTGATCGCTATCTACAAGGAGTTCCTTGGCAAACCTAATAGCCACGTATCGCACGAGCTTCTGCATACACACTACACTGAACGCGATAATTTCTAAGATAAAGCCGGCTAAACCCCGGCTTTTTTTTGCGACAAAACTCCCCCTTTCAAGGGGGCTGGGGTATGTATAAAACATTGTATAGTCCTGCAGGCAAGATATTTTAATAATATGTCTTACCTTAGTGTTGATAAATATTTAATTCCTATTATCATGGAAACTCAGTTTACTTGGAAGAACAGGTTTTTCAGGAGCGATTACGAAATATCCCGGTATGATGGCATTGCCGGTGAACTCAAAAACATTGGATGGAAAAGGAAAGCAGCCGGGGAATTAAATGGTAAAAAAGTGCTGTTTGAAATTAAGGGGTTCTTCGATAAGGACTTCCTGATCTCCAATCCCGACGATAATTCACTCATTGGAAAAATAGTCTTTAATACATGGAGAACAAAAGCGACAATCACAATCCTTGACAAGGTATATAATTGGCAGTACGATAATTTTTTTCATACTAAATGGAGCATCTCCAATGAGAATGGAAACCTTGTGAAATACGAATCGCATTTCAAGAATGGCGATGTAAATTCCTTTGTGAGTGATGAGATTTTGATTCTTGCAGGACTTTATATCAGGAAATACCTGCAACAGAGGGCTGCCGCATCAGCCACAGCCGCAACCTAGGAGTTGTCATACTATCGTGCGATCATGCAATCGTACAAGAATTTGATTCATAAGAACTTTTAACTCTAAGTACTTTAGGCACTCTAGTCACTTTATTCACTTTCCTTGAGAAAAATAATTCATATCGACATGGACGCTTTCTTCGCGTCCGTTGAACAGCTCGATAACCCTGAGCTGAGAGGAAAGCCTGTGGCAGTAGGCGGGAGCGGTGAGAGACATGTTGTTGCTGCAGCCAGCTACGAGGCGAGAAAGTTCGGCGTAAGGTCGGCTATGCCTTCTGTAACTGCGAAAAGACTCTGCCCTGACCTGGTTTTCGTCAGGCACCATTTTGAAAGATATGAGGAGATTTCTTCCATGGTTTTCGAAATATTCAGGAAGTATACCGATATAGTGGAACCACTCTCAATCGATGAAGCTTTCCTGGATGTAACCTCTGATAAGAAGAAAATCGGTTCTGCAACAATAATTGCCAAAGAGATCAGGAAAGAGATCAGGAACAAAACAGGCCTGACAGCATCGGCAGGAATATCTTTTAATAAATTTCTTGCAAAAATAGCCTCCAATATCAGGAAACCTGATGGTCTCTTTATCATACCGCCTGAGGATGCGGAAGAGTTTATTGAATCTCTTTCGATTGAAAAGTTTTATGGAATCGGTAAGGTAACATCCGAAAAAATGCATAAGCTAGGCATTCACCTCGGAGCCGATCTTAAAAAGTGGGACCTTCCTGCACTTGTGCGCAATTTCGGAAAAGCCGGAAAGTTCTATTACGACATTGCTAGAGGAGTTGATGATCGTCCTGTTGAGCCATTTTCAGAAAGAAAATCAGTTGGTACTGAGCTTACTTATGAAAAAGATCTTACCACCAGGTTTGAGATCATTGCAGAGATGTACAGGATCGAAAAGGAGCTTATGGAAAGGCTTGAGCATGCAGATACTAAAGGGAAGACGATAACAGTTAAAGTAAAGTTTGCCGATTTCAGACAGGTGACAAGGAGCAAGACTCTTCAGAAATTTATCAGTGATTTTGATACGCTGCACCGTGAAGTTTCACTGATACGCCGTTCAATGAAGCTTGAGGATGTTAAGATCAGGCTCCTTGGAATAAGCATCTCAAACCTTGAATCGGAAAATAATGAGGAAACCCAATTGCACCTGTTTGATGATGGGGAGAGTAACTAACCTTACCAATTATTAATTGTTGTCAAGTTCTGTGCAGAAACCTTTAAAAAATTCATCCAGGAGCATATATCTTGCTTTGTGTTTTCTGACAAGTTCCGGATAGCGGGTAAAGTTCAGGCTAAAATTTTTAAATCTCTTTTTTGCATTTTCCCTAGCCATCTGACCTAATTTCCCGGGCTGAATGCCTCTTGCAAGATAAATTTCAATATACCTGTAAATCCCGGTATACCCGAATGCATCAAGATCATCAGCGGCAGAAAGCAAGATGAGCAACCTGTTATTTGCCGGTGAATCTAAATACTCTTTATTGTCATGATTATCAATTGCTTCCAGGACATTCTGGTAATCTGACATATCAAGGCTATTCTCATTAAGGAATTGTTTGCACAGACTTCTGCTATGTTGGCCATGCCTGTCGCCGGGATCTACTGCCATTCCAATATCATGAAGATAGCATGCAATCAGAAGTTTTTCAACGAATAAATGATCCCTGTTGATCTCCTCAGGAGCGACATTTTGGAGTAATTCCCTTGCGTATTTCCACACCCGCCTGTGATGTGAGAGATCGTGTGACCAGAGCTTTGTTTCTCCCCATTTCTCAAGGAAAAATGTTTCAAGTTCAGGAAGATACTTTTTTTCTGTTTCGTAAATAGAATTAATAATGTTCATTACTTAAATATAATGTCTTGATATATAATGATTTTCTTTGTGTCCCTTCGCGTTTTCCTTTGTGTCCTTTGTGGTCAATATTTATTTTACCACAAAGTAACACGAAGGATATCACAAAGACGCACTAAGGAATTCAGAATGATTAAAATAAAAAAAGCAAAAGACATTGTCTTTTGCTTTTGAACAGGCATAAGTCTTGCTATCAGTCATGCATCATCTTCTCTGCCAGGTCTAGAATAGTGGTGTCGTCAAAGGTCACGATGCCGCCACCCGGCCCCTGCTCAAAATGAATTCCAACGCTTTGTCCCTTGTCAAAATTTCTCCCTCCGAAGTAGTTTCTTACTGTCTCTTCATTCAGATCCAGTTTTTCAGCAATTCTTTTCATACTACCGGAGGGTAACTGATCTTTGATCTTCCGGAGTTCATTGAAGGTGATTGTCTTGCTCATGGTATTATTTTTTCGTTAATATTTTTGTTCAATCAGCACTGCATTTCAAAGATAATTATAATAAAGATAAATTGAAAATGATATTTACAATTCCCTGATATCCCTTATTATATATACATCGTAATCGCCAAGGCGGGTGAACCCGGCCTTTTTGTAAAGACTGACAGCTTTTAAGTTTGATATGTGCACCTCCAGCTTTACCTGACAGCCTTTTTTTCTGACTAATTTCAATGATTCATCCATCAGTAATTTTGCAAGGCCTTGTCCCTGAAATTGAGGCAATATGCCAAAATGATGGAGGTGGATACGCCGTCCGTCATAAGTCATCCATGAAGTGCCTGCAATTTCCCTGGTGTCGCATTTTTCCATTATCAGAAGGCTGCCCCCGAGCCTGATAGTCTCTTCAATAGTTGCTTCATCATCACCTCTCATGGGGTTCCCCATGTCGGCGAGGTCCCAGAGATGCCTTATCCCATCAAAATCGCCATTACGATACTCCCTGATAATGAATTTGTTATTACTCATGTTATTTTTCATTGTTTGATAGTAAACACTCTTCCCACCTTTCCCCCTTGGGGGAAAATGAAAGGGGGTAAGATTATAAATCAGAGTTTAGCTAACAGATCGAGATATAGTTTTATTGCTCTCCTTTTATCATCATTAAGATCGAAATTCATGTTTTCCGTAAGATATATCCTGAGATCTTCACCCCTTATTGTACCGGTTTTTCCATATTTCTCAACTACGGCAGGGATGTTTTTTACACCTGTTGCAAGGGCATCATTGAACTCCTTCAGGAATTCATTATCAAGTTTTCTATTCGAAGTCCAGCAGGCAAAAGCAAAGGGGAGGCCTGTAAAATTAAACCACTCTTCTGCAAGGTCTATCCTGTACATGAACCTGCTTTCATATTCAAAACACCTGTCACCTATCAGTACATTAGCCTCGTCGTCCGGTATATTGATAAAATCAAAGCCATCTGCGGTATTGTACCATATAAATTCTCTTTTCCATGAGTTTTTTGCAAGAATTTTTGCAAGGTTTACGGAAGATCGTGAACGGAAGTCGAGGTTTATCTTCTTTATTTTATCAAACGGGCAGTTGCTTAAAAGCATAACTGTTCTTACCTTTCCGTATGCCCCAAGGCAAAAATCAGTTATTATATGCGATTCTTTAAGTGAAGGGAGTGCTGCAACAGGTATGAGCCCTATGTCGACCTTTCCGCTGGCCAGGTTGGCTGCACAGTCTACCGGATGATCAGTGGTTAGAATTACTTTCCTGTCAAATCCCGTCTCGGTTAACCCATAAATAAAAGGGTAGGTATTGGCAAAATTAACTGCTGATATCCTGATCTTTTCTGAAGGCATTACGATTATGATTACTATTAAACAATAAGATAAAATTCAGTTTTTTTACAACGTCTAAAATACTACTTTTGTATGTATCGTTATAACAATTGAAAATTCAAAAGGATAAAAATGGAATTAAATTCTCTTACTGCCATTTCTCCGCTCGACGGAAGGTACAGACAGAAAGTGAATGAGCTCGATCTTTATTTTTCCGAGTTTGGGCTTATCAAATATCGTCTGATAGTGGAGATTGAATATTTTATTGCCCTTTGCGATATCCCTCTTCCCCAGCTTTTTGATTTTAAGAAGGAAAATTATAAAGAGCTCCGATCGATCTATGAAGACTTTGATATCTCTGATGCCGAGAAAATAAAGGAACGGGAGAAAGTTACAAATCATGATGTAAAAGCACTTGAATATTTTCTGAAGGAGAGATTCTTCCATTCCGGATGGGGAAAGTGGAGTGAATTCGTTCACTTCGGGCTTACATCGCAGGATATTAATAATACCGCCATACCGCTCTCAATGAAGGACGCTCTTATAAATGTCTACTTCCCTCTTATTTTTGAGCTCAGGGAAGCGCTGGCAGCTTTTGCGGATGAGTGGAAGGATATACCGATGCTTGCCAGGACTCATGGTCAGCCTGCATCACCGACACGTCTGGGCAAGGAGATGGCAGTCTTCATTGCACGGATAGACGAACAGTCAAAGTACTTTGGACAGATCCCTTATTCTGCCAAGTTCGGGGGAGCAACAGGTAATATGAATGCTCATAAAGTCGCATATCCTGAAATAGACTGGATCTCATTTGCCGACAATTTTGTCAATGAGGAGCTTGGTTTGCAGCGTTCGAAACCAACAACCCAGATAGAGCATTACGACAATCTTGCGGCACTGTTTGATAATATGAGAAGGATAAATGTTATACTGATCGATCTTGCACGCGATATCTGGACATATATTTCAATGGATTATTTCAGGCAGAAGATCCGGAAAGGTGAAATTGGTTCCTCGGCAATGCCACACAAGGTAAACCCGATAGATTTCGAAAACGGAGAAGGAAACCTGGGATATGCCAATGCAATATTCGGACACTTCTCCGAGAAGCTTCCTGTTTCGCGTCTTCAGCGGGATCTGACTGATTCAACTGTGCTGAGAAATATTGGCGTTCCGATCGGTCACTCTGTAATTGCATTTAATTCAATTCTGAAAGGGCTCAATAAACTGATTGTGAATACAGATAAAATACATAGTGACCTCGATAACAACTGGGCTGTAGTTGCTGAAGCTATTCAGACAATACTGAGACGCGAAGGTTATCCTAAACCTTATGAAGCACTTCTTGATCTCACCCGTACAAATGAAAAAATCACACGCGAATCAATTTTCTCATTTATCGAAACCCTTGATATAAGTGAAGCTGTGAAAACCGAGCTTAAGGCAATCACACCATTCAACTTCACAGGGTTTTAATCTTTCTTTTACACGATGAACAAAGTAAAACTTCTGTTAAAATATATTTCGCCATACAAATGGTCAGCTATAAAAAGTGTCATATTTAATATTCTAAGTGCTGTTTTTGCTCTGTTTTCTCTGACTCTCATTATTCCCTTCATTAATGTTCTTTTTAAGCCGGCAGAAATTGTTCAGGCACCTGGTGAATTTATGCTGACACTTAAGTACTTCGAACATTTTTCTAAATATTTCTTTTCACACCTCATTGCACAATATGGTCCGTCAACTGTATTGTTGATAGTAAGCGGAACCTATTTGGTCGCAACCATTTTAAAGAATGGATTTATTTTCCTGGCTAACAATACAATGGCTTACATAAGAGCCAGCACCGTAAGAGATCTTAGGAAAAAAATGTATTTGAAGATACTGAGGCTTCCACTCTCGTTTTTCACTGATGCCCGCAAGGGGGACCTCATGACACGTATTTCCAATGATGTGCAGGAGGTTGAAATTTCAGTAGTAGCCTCACTGACAATGATATTCAGAGATCCGATAACCGTCCTGGTCTTTGTAATCTGGCTCTTTATTAACAGCTATCAGCTAACCCTTTTTGCACTTATCCTCCTTCCGATAAGCGGTTGGCTCATTGGCCGTGTAAGTCGCACTCTGCGCTCATCATCGATGATGGGTCAGCAGAAACTAGGCCGATTACTGTCAGTTGTGGAGGAGACTCTTTCCGGCCTCAGGATCATAAAGGGTTTCAATGCTGAGAAAAAAATGAAGGAACAGTTTGGTGCTGTAAACGATCAATACTCAAAGATTCTCAAAAGAGTCTTCCGCAAAGCATACCTGGCATCTCCGTTAAGCGAAGTTCTCTCTTCAATAGTTGTTATATTGATTTTATTTGTGGGAGGATCGCTTGCATTGAAGGGTTCAGGCAACCTCAACTCTGAAAAGCTTATTGCCTTTGTCCTGGTATTTTCCCAGATCATACCGCCAATAAAAAACATAACCACTGCCTGGTTTAATATACAGAAAGGTCTTGGTTCTATCGACAGGCTTGAACAAGTCCTTGGGGCCGAAGAGAAGATACAAGAAAAACCTGATGCACTTCCAATAAAGGAATTCATTGATTCAATTGAATTCAGAGGCGTCTGGTATGCTTATAACAGCGAACCGGTGCTGAAGGATATCAACCTGAAGATCAAAAAAGGTCAGACTGTGGCAATAGTGGGAAAATCAGGTGCAGGTAAATCTACACTGGCCGATCTGATTCCACGCTTTATAGATGTCGACAGGGGAAGTGTCCTCATTGACGGAAAAGATGTCCGCGATCTAAAAATGGCAGACCTTCGCTACCTAATGGGAATTGTAAGCCAGCACCCGATACTTTTCAATACCACTTTCCTCGAAAATATTGCTTTTGGTATGGAAGTTCCGGAACTGGAAAAGGTTAAAAATGCTGCCGGCATAGCCAATGCAAATGATTTTATCATGGATACCGAAAACGGCTATGATGATAATGTGGGGGAATCCGGAAATAAACTGAGCGGTGGACAGAGGCAGAGGATAAGCATTGCAAGGGCTATAATGGCTAATCCTCCGATTCTTATTCTCGATGAAGCAACATCTGCCCTTGATACCGAATCGGAAAGGCTGGTACAGGATGCTATCCTGAAGCTTATGAAAAACCGTACCTCTCTAATCATAGCTCACAGACTATCTACTATCCAGCATGCCGACCTGATAGTGGTGCTTGATGACGGAATGATTGTTGAGTCGGGAACGCACACGGAGCTTATAAATAAAAAAGATGGATTTTATGCAAAGCTGCATAGCTTCCAGGCAATATGAGGAACGAGAGTGCGAGACTGGGGGAGTGGGAGAGAAGGTGAATTTTAGGAATCGCCTCCTGGGAGGTCGGAGCACGCGGAGATTCCGCGGAGCGGAAGGCGGGTGGGTTTTTAAGTCTGGAGCAGGAACTTGATTAAACTTAAAATATAACTCTATAAATAAATGGTTAAACAAAAAAGCATATTTCTTCTGATTCTTTGTATTGTTCTGGTCTTCTCATCATTACAAGCTCAGAAAGCAAAACATACCTTCATATTCAGTCCTACGGAATTCCTTCTAGACGGAAAACCTTTTCAGATCATCAGCGGTGAGATGCATCCGGCAAGAATTCCTGAAAAATACTGGCGCCAACGCATACAGATGGCCAAGGCAATGGGGTGCAATACTATTTCAGCTTATATTTTCTGGAACTATCATGAACAGCAGGAGGGTATCTTTGATTTCACATCGGAGAATCGCAATATTAGTGAGTTTTTCAGGATTGTCCAGGATGAAGGCATGTGGCTGATCATTCGTCCTGGTCCTTATGTTTGTGCTGAGTGGGAACTTGGTGGCATTCCTCCTTATCTTCTCAGGATTCCTGATATTAAGCTCAGATGCCTTGACGCGAGGTATATGGTTGCGGCAGGACGATATGTTGCAAGACTTGCTGAAGAGATAAGGCCTTTTCAGATAACCAAAGGGGGCCCGCTACTTATGATCCAGGTAGAGAATGAATATGGAAGTTACAGCAACGACCATGATTATATGCTGAAAATCAGGGATCTGTGGACATCTAACGGAATAGAAGTCCCGACTTTCACTGGTGACGGCCCTTCAACGCGGATGCTGGAGGGAGGAACAATTCCCGGCAGTGCCGTTGGACTTGACTCAGGAACATCAGATGCCGATTTTGCGCTTGCAACTAAAATGAACCCCAACGTTCCGGTTTTCAGCAGCGAAACTTACCCGGGATGGCTTACACACTGGGGGGAAGAATGGGCAAAACCTGATACAAATGAGCTCTTAAAAGAGGTTAAGTATTTGATGGACAACAAGAAGTCTTTTAATTTATATGTCATCCACGGTGGAACAAATTTTGGATTCACTGCAGGTGCCAACTCAGGCAGCAAAGGATATGAACCGGATATAACAAGTTATGATTATGATGCTCCGATAAATGAGCAGGGAATGGCAACCCCTAAATACATGGCTTTGCGACAGCTTATTGGGTCATACCTTTCTAAAAAACAGAAACTTCCCCCGATACCTGCTCCGATAAAATGTGTGGATGTTCCGGCTTTCTCCGTTGACAGGTTTACGACAATATGGGAGAATCTTCCGGAACCTGTTACTTCTGAAACACCAGGATCTTTTGAATCATACGGGCAGGATTATGGATTTATTCTTTACCGTACCGTGCTCACGGATTATATGAAGGGAAAGCTGACCGTAACCGATGTTCATGATTATGCAACGGTTTTCCTGAATGGTGAATATGCAGGCACCCTGGACCGCAGAGCCGGGATAAACTCTGTTGACCTTCCTGACAGTAAGGTTCAGAACCCTCAGCTCGAGATACTTGTGGAGGGAATGGGACGCATTAATTATGGTAAGGATATTCTTGACAGGAAAGGCATTACTGAAAAAGTTACCCTTGAAGGAAACACATTATTAAACTGGAAGGTTTATAATCTGCCGATGGACAGTAAATTTATCTATCACCTTCGCTCCTCGGGAAAGGTTCTCAATAAGCCGGGGATATTCTTCAGAGGTATTATTTCATTTGCATATACTGCCGATACTTATCTGGACATGTCATCATACAGAAAGGGAATTGTATGGGTGAATGGGCATAATCTGGGTCGTTACTGGGATATAGGTCCACAGAAAAGACTATACTGTCCTGCCTCATTTTTTAAGCCCGGACTGAATGAGGTAATCATTTTTGACCTTTATATGACTGAAGGCAAACTAATAAGCGGAATGGCGAAAGCGGAATAAAGAAAGGTGCAATGGTACAAGGGTGCAAGGGCACAACTGTATAATGGTTATAAATACTAAAGCTGAACATAGTTTATTGAAAATATCAGAAAATAATTCACAGGCAAATTGATATTGAACCCTAATAACCTTATTCAAGAATGAAAAAGTTAATGTATTTACTGGTGCTGATGGCTTTTACTATGCAATCGCCGGCACAATCTGTATGGACAAATGTAAAGGATCGCGGAGCCGATCCTTCAGGAAATAAGAAATGCACAAAGGTCATAAATACTATTATTGCTGAGCTTTCTGCAAAGGGGGGAGGGACACTTTTCTTCCCTGCCGGAACATTCTTTACCGGTCCAATAATCATGAAAAGCAACATAACTCTCTGGCTTGATGCAGGTGCAATAGTGAAGTTTTCTGATGATTTTGACGATTACCTGCCTATGGTACAGTCACGCTGGGAAGATGTCAGGGTAAAAAACTTCGCCTCGCAGGTTTATGCATATCAGTGTGAGAATATTGCAATACGCGGGCGTGGGCATTTTGAAGGACAGGGCAAGAAATGGTGGGATTATATGAGAGCTGCTCCTTCCGGACAGCAGACACAGAGCAAATGGCAGGAGATATTCAAAAAGGAAAATGAAGAGTTGCTTGCCAGGAATGCATATATCAGGGCAAAGAATAATTTTCTGAGACCTCCGATGATCACAACTTATGAATGCAAGAATGTGCTTATTGAAGGAGTAAGCTTCTCTAATCCGCCATTCTGGACAATTATGCCTGCATTTACAGATAACCTTACAATCACCGGAATCACAATAGAGAACCCTTCCAATTCACCAAATACTGACGGCATTGATCCGTCGTCATGCAAGAATGTGCACATTTCAAATTGCCATATAACCGTTGGTGACGATTGTATAGTAATTAAATCGGGCCGCGACGAAGATGGCAGAGAAGCTGCCAGCCCGACTGAAAATATTACAATAACCAATTGCACTATGCTCAGGGGCCACGGCGGTGTTGTTATCGGCAGCGAAATGAGCGGGGGTGTTAAGAGAGTAGCCATCACCAATTGTGTATTTGAAGGGACTGACAGGGGCATCAGGTTAAAGACAATGAGAGGAAGAGGCGGTGTTATTGAGGATCTGCTTGTATCAAATATCGTGATGAACAACATGATTAATGAAGGGATACTGATAACTCTCAGGTACCAGAACACTGCTCCCGAACCTGTTTCAGAAAGAACACCTGCATGCAATAATGTGCGCATTTCTGGCATTATTCAGAGAGGTGGTACCCGGCCTGTTGCAATTTATGGGCTCGAGGAGAGAGAGATCAGCCAGATATCCATAAGCAATATGGAATCCATCACACGAAGAGGAATATTGGTTGAAAATGGGAACGACATCAGTTTTCATGATATGAAGATGGATATACAGGAAGGAAGTGCTCTCGAAGCAAAAGACTCGAAAAAATTAAGCTGGGATAAAATCTCAGTAACAACACCTCAGCCTGAAAGTCCTTTTCTGAAACTCACTAATTGTAACGATATTACGGTAACAAATTGTTACCAGCCTGAAAATATTCCGCTTTTCATAAATGAGGATGAAAAGTCAGGGACTATTATTGTCGCTAACAATATTCTACCAGGAACGACAGCTCTTGTTAATAATAAGGGAACCAACATTACAACTTCCAATAATATTCTGAAGAAATAAGAAATTTTAATTTCAGGTTATTGAAATGAGAAAGGCACTTCATTTATTCTTCCTCATAGCCTTACTGGCTTCAGGAGCAGAAAGCTATGGCCAGAAGGTAAAATGGTCTGTCAGGATGGCAAATACAGTTCTTGCTTCATCTGACAGCCTCATCCACTATGTAGCCGGAAGCCCAAAATGGGCATACGACGTGGCTTTACTTGGAATGGCAATAGACCGACTGGGGAATGTTGACCCGAAATATTCAAAGTACCTTGACAACTGGGTTAATTATTTTATTCATCCTGACGGTTCGGTGACTGATTACCAGATGAAAGAATATAATCTCGACAGGATATTTCCGGGAAGGGATATCATTACTGTCTATAAAAGGAACCCCGATCCTAAATATAAAATTGCTCTTGATAATTTCATCGAACAGCTCAAAACCCAACCTAAAACGAACTCCGGCGGATACTGGCATAAGAGTATATATCCGAACCAGATGTGGCTTGACGGTATCTTCATGGCTTCAACTTATATGGCTGAATATGCAAATGCTTTTAATGCCCCCCAATGGTATGATGTTGCAACCAGCCAGACAAAAATGATTTATGAGAAGACACTCGACCCTTCGACAGGTTTGCTGATGCATGCCTGGGATGAAAGCCGGACCCAGAAATGGTGCGACCCTATTACAGGGAAGTCTCATTATCCCTGGAGCCGCGCTATGGGATGGTACACGATGGCAATACTGGATATTCTCGATTATCTTCCACAAAATCATCCTGACAGGAAGGAACTTATAAAAATACTACAGTCGACTTGCGATGCACTTCTTAAAGTCCGTGACAAGAAATCAGGCATCTGGTATCAGGTACTCAATCAGGGCGGGAGGGAAGGCAATTATCTTGAGGGTTCAGGCTCAGCCATGTACACTTATGTTTTTGCAAAAGGCGCGAGGCTGGGATATCTCGACAAGAAGTACCGGAAAATAGCCAGGAGCTCTTTTAACGGCATACTGAAAGAACTTATTACAGTTGACAATCAAGGGTTGGTTACAATGCATAATATATGCGGAGGCTGCGGACTGGGAGGCATTCCTTACAGGGACGGCACATATGAATATTATGTAAATGAAAAGAGGTTTGATAATGATACAAAAGGAGTAGCTCCTTTCATCCTTGCTGCAATTGAGCTAAACCGTTAGCCCCCCATCCCCCCTAAAGGGGGGCTGATTCTGTACACCATATTAGCTCCCCTTTAGGGGAGATGCCCCGCTAGCGTGGCAGAGGGGTCTTATTCGTTCTGCAGAAAATATTATTAGTTATTTTATATTGAACATCCTGCAAATGTGTCTTTTGTAGATGTTTTCATATACGCATTCCGAAACAGTCTTTTCGTTAACCTCAAGTAATTTAAAGTATTCAGCCATTTCCATCGCTGCCAGTTTATATGCCACATGTATTAGTTGCCTCATATTTGGATTATAATCCTTGTTGCCCGGGACATGCCTGAGTGCATCGGACATCTTCTTACTGCTCCATTTTGCAACTTCTGCTTTTTGCGGAAGCCCTAATATATTAATATCAATTACGTCAGCATAAGGGGCACACAATTCTTCAGTCTTCTCAAGTGATTTATAGTAGATTTCTTTGACAAAATCGAGTGCTTTTCCACCTGAAGCTGCAAGCCCTATTACCTCCTCCAGCCATGTTGTTCCCGCAGTTTTAAGATGAATACCCTTGTCGTGCTTTTTGATTATTGATCCTATAAGCGGGTAAATTGAGAATTTATCAGAACCGGAGTGGACACTCATTTTAAGGTTATCAGGCAGGTTAAATTCTTTTATTGCATAATCAATAACCATCAGGTCTGATTCAAACTCCTCAGCAAATTTATCCGGATCGCCAACATAATCGACACCCTTATTGAATCTTCCGGAGAACTTTGGTGCTATTGTCTGAACCGGGATATTCTCTTCACCTAGCATTTTCAGAATGAAGAAGAGTTCAACCGGCGTCTGGGGGTTTGGAACTTCATCCATTGACACTTCAGTGACAAAATTTTCCTTGCCTTTACTTTTTTCAATTTTTCTGTAAATCTCCCAGGCTTTTATTGCAGCAAAAAGATATTTTTCAGCTATAGTGGTTATGAGCTGCTCTGTAACCATGAGCGGCTTTTTGATACCAGGAATCTTAAGGTCTCCTGAATATTTTTTTGCCCCTGAAACAAAGGATTTTATTTCTTCATTACTCGCTTTTTTACCAATATAGGAAGCTACGTCAATGGTAAAAAAATCAGAAGCATTAATAAATCTGTCAACTGTATCAAGGTTGATGTGATCAGCATCCACATAATATGGCTTTTTGAATTTTGCTGCCTTGGTAACCTGATCTGCTTCATTCCTGACATCGTCAGGCTGAGTGCCGATTATCATATGTTCGCGGTTCGACTTGTTCCAGACAGGAGTGATCTCGACTCCTTTATTACTGGCTTCAATAATTGCTTTCAGCTGAGCGCCACCCTGGTGACCGAACCTGTCGCCAAGCCCCATTGAATATTTTCCTAGTTTCTTCATAATATGTAAGTTATTTTAGTTTAAATGATTTAGTTTTATATAAAGAAATCCACATTTTCGGATGTTACAACATCAATTGGAAGGTACTCCATTTTTTCGGGGATCTTATTTGATGAGAGAAAATCGAAGAGTTTTTTGATTCCTTTATATGTCTGTTCTTCCGGCCTCTGTCCAATCAGAAATCTGATGGTACCCGCTTTAAGGTGTGCGACATTTCTTTCAAGGAGGTCATAACCGATGAGGTTTACTGACTTTATCCCCATGTTATTAAGATAATCGGCGACCTTGAATGATTTTGACCCTGAAACAAATATAGAGCCTATGTTTGAATGCTTATTAAATATTTTATCCAGTTCCATCCTGACGTTTTCACTTCCCGGATCTGATATATTCAAGCTTATCTTTTCACCAAATTTATTGTTGTTGTTTTCGAAAAAGCTTAAAAATCCTTTTGTCCTGTTATTGAGATGGTGGACATTTTGAAGGTTTCTTGCCAGGTTAATTATCAGCAGATCTTTTCCCCCGGGAGTTATCATTTCAGTAAGCTGCCCTGCAACCTTCCCGCTCTGGAAGACGTTTTCCCCAATATAGGCGAGGAAATCGGTTTCCTGTACATATCCATCTACAAATATGAAGGGAATTCTTGCTTTCAGGAGCGACGAACAGAAAGCAATGGACTCGGATTGGAATATTGGAGCCAGAAGAACACCGTCGGGTTGCAGCTTTAACACAGTTTTGGTTTCCTTTACAAAATCTTTTTCGCTTAAAAGATCGAAGTTGATCTGAGTTAGATTTACGGGAAACGGATCGAGTTCAGCCATTGCCTTCAACATCCCAAGCGGGTGCTTAACCCAGAATGTATTATCTTCAGTAGACCTGGGAAGAAGAGAAACAAGATTATATGGCTTCTTCGATTTCAATACCTGGGCCATCAGGTTGGGAGTATAATTCAGTTCCCTGGCTATTTCAAGAACTTTATTCCGCGTTTTTTCCGCGACCTCTCCACGGTCATGCAAGACACGGTCTACTGTCCCGATAGATACACCTGAAAGACTGGCAATATCCTTAAGCCTGGCTTTTTTGATTGTCATAATATGTCGTTTGCAGAAATATTTTCTGCCTGGAGGTAAATTCGTGAATGAGCTTTTATTTTTAAGGATGCGCTGAAATGTTCTCAACGCATCCTTGTATTATTAAACTCTGCTAAAGATCTGTAATAGGTTTATGTCTTGGCACCAGCGTCTTGATAATTGTCCAGGCTATCATGTAACACAGGGCACATATGCAAAACATAATAAGATATGCGGTTTTTGGAGTATTAACATAAAAGTCTGTAAGTCTGCCGGCAAGCTGCTGAATAATTACACCTCCAATACCGCCGGCCATTGTACCGATTCCGGTAATTGAACCTACTGCTTTCTTGGGGAACATATCGGATACGGTGGTGAAGAGGTTTGCAGACCATGCCTGATGGGCAGCTGCGCCAATACATATAACAGCAACAGCGAGCCACATTGCACTGCTTCCAAATCTTTGGGTACTACCGAAATACTGGGTAGTTAAAACGGTCAGAGGAAGAATGGCAATGAGAAGCATAGCCCTCATCCGGGCTTTATAGACAGGAAGTCCTTTATTGATCAGGAAGAGCGGAATGCTTCCTCCGAAGACACTTCCGGCGATAGCCACTCCGTAAACAACAAATGTAGGCCATCTGACTTCCAAAGTAGTCATTCCGAATTGCTTGATCAGGTAATCTGGCAGCCAGAACAGGTAGAACCACCATACTCCGTCGGTCATGAATTTGCCCCAGAAAAACGACCAGGTCTGACGGTATTTAAACAGTTTCAGCCATGGAACTTTCAAATTTTCTTCCTGTGTATTTACCTGTGCAGTAGCCTCTAGTTCTTTATCATCCTGCAGAATATATTCAAGTTCAGATTTTGACAAACGCTTTTGTTTTTCCGGAGAATTATAGAATATGAACCAAAAGATCAACCATAGGAAACCTGATGCACCTGTAATTATAAATGATAGTTTCCAACCTGCTCCGACGCCAAAATAAACCAGGAACCATGGGACTAAAAGGGCTGCAATCATCGCACCCAGATTAGAACCGCTGTTAAAGATGCCTGTTGCAAGCGCTCGCTCTTTCTTCGGGAACCATTCGGCCACGGTTTTAATGGAAGCGGGGAAGTTTCCGGACTCACCAACCGCAAAAAGGCTACGTATAAAAGCATGCATACCTAGGGTGGCACCCACAAAGGCATTTAAAATACCAAATACAGACCAGGTAACTAAGGAAATTGCCAGACCCAGCTTTGTCCCTACCTTATCAAGGAACCTTCCGGCAAAGATGGACATAAGGGCATAAAAAGCTGTGAAAAAGGAGGTAAGGTAGGAAAAGTCAGTATTGGACCAGCCGAAACCACCCTGATCTGTCGCAGAGCAGAAGAATGGTTTCAGATAACTGATAACCTGCCTGTCCATATAGTTTATGGTGGTGGAAAATAGCAGAAGGGTTATTATCACCCATCTGTAATTCCCGATCTTGGTTTGATTGTTCTCCATAATGTTGAAGTTAGTTATTTGTACTAGGGTAAATTAAACAGTGTAAGTTGTCGAGGCAGTGGTACCACCTCTCCCGGTCCAGTTAGTATGGAAAAACTCACCTCTTGGTTTATCAGTCCTTTCATAGGTATGAGCTCCAAAATAGTCGCGCTGTGCCTGTAGCAGATTTGCAGGAAGCCTTTCGCATCGGTAACCGTCGAAATACCCGAGGGCTGACGATATTGCCGGCATCGGTATTCCCTGTGAAACTGCTGTAGATACAACATTTCTCCAGCCTTTCTGAGCCCTCTCTACTATCTCCTTGAAGAATGGATCAAGCAATAGATTGGAAATTAATGGGTTATTATCAAATGCTTCCTTTATTTTTCCGAGGAATGCTGACCTGATTATACATCCACCTCGCCACATAAGTGCTATTCCTCCATAGTTAAGCTTCCATCCGAACTCCTTTGCGGTAGCTTCCATAAGCGAATAGCCCTGGGCATACGATACGATCTTCGATGCATAAAGAGCATCCTTGAGATCGTTGATGAATTTGACCTTATCTCCCTTAAATTCAGCTTTCGGACCGTGTAATATCTTAGATGCTTTTACTCTTTCTTCTTTTACTGCCGAGAGGCATCTTGCGAAGACAGCCTCTCCGATAAGCGTAAGAGGAATACCTGAGTCGAGTGCGGCTATAGCCGTCCATTTGCCCGTTCCCTTCTGACCTGCCGTATCGAGGATCTTATCAACAAGCGGCTTGCCGTCAGCATCCTTGTAAGCAAGGATATCCCTTGTTATCTCAATAAGATAGCTGTCAAGCTCTCCCTTATTCCATTCCGTGAATACATCATGCATTTCATCGGCGCTCATGTGAAGGAGATCCCTCATTACCTGGTATGCTTCGCATATAAGCTGCATGTCACCGTACTCTATTCCGTTGTGGACCATTTTAACAAAGTGACCGGCACCATTTTCACCAACCCAGTCACAGCATGGCGAACCATCCTCTACTTTGGCAGCAATTGCCTGGAAGATCGGTTTAACCTCAGGCCATGCTGCTTTTGATCCGCCGGGCATGATTGACGGACCAAGAAGTGCTCCCTCTTCGCCACCCGAAACGCCGGTACCAATGTAAAGCAGTCCCTTGCTCTCAACCATTGCTGTTCTCCTGTTTGTGTCCGGAAAGTGAGTGTTGCCTCCGTCAATGATAATGTCACCTTTTTCAAGATAGGGGATAAGTAAATTGATGGTATCATCAACGGCGCTTCCCGCCTTGACCATTATCATGATCTTCCTGGGCCGCTTCAGTGATTTAACCAGTTCCTCAATTGTATGAGCTCCGGTTATCTTCTTCCCTTTGGCTCTTCCGGCAAGGAAGTCATCTACTTTTTGTACAGTCCGGTTGAATACAGTTACCTGAAACCCCTTGCTCTCCATGTTGAGAACAAGATTCTCACCCATAACTGCCAACCCTATTAACCCGATGTCAGATAGTTTATTCATATTAAAAAGTATATGTTATAATTGATTGCTATTTTTTCCTATACCTTTGTACCTTTGTATCCTTGCACCTTTGTACCTTTATAATATTCCTTTACCACTTCATCCATTACCCAGCTTGTCCTTGCAGCTGTTACACCTGTGCTGACCACCGTCCCCTTTCCAGAAATAGCTTTAACGACCTGGTCGATCAGGTAAATCTGCACATTATCGGGCCTTTCATTAACAAATTCATGCCTTCCTTCGCCATTCTCAAGAAGAATGGGCTCAAAACTGAAACATGAAAATTTTATATATCCGCTTTCCCCGATAATCTCAATCACATCCCTTCCTGCTTCTATTGCTGATGTAAAACTCCATGTACCTGAGCAGCAGATATTGTTTGGAAAAAAGAACTGGGCTGAAACGAAATCTTCAGCCTTGTAAAATCCTCCCTGGTTAAGAACCATGGATTTGATGCTCTTCACAGGTCCCAAAAGAAAATCAAGGTAATCCAGCTGGTGTGAAGCCAGATCAAAGAAATGGCCGCCGCCTGAAATCAAAGGATCAACCCGCCATGAAAGTTTTCCATCATACTCATCCTCTGATGGTGATTTTAAAAGCTGTATCTGTACAAATCTGATCTTCCCAATAGCTCCCTTTTCAATGATCTCCTTAACTTTCAGGAAACCAGGGAGCGTCCTTCTGTAATATGCCACGAACACTGGAACCCCCTGTTTTTCACCTGCCTTGATAATCTTCTGACACTCAGAAAAATTGAGAGCCATAGGTTTTTCGATGTATACCGGTTTGCCTGCCTTTATTGATTTTATGGCATACCCGGCATGACTTCCGGGAGGAGTTGCAATATATACTGCATTTATGTCAGGGTCATTTATCAGTTGTGATGCATCAGAATAAAACCTGGGTACTTTATGTCTTGAAGCATAATCTTCAGCAAGGACACGATCGCGCCTCATTACTGCAAGAAGCCTTGAATCATTCACCTTGTTAAATGCGGGACCACTTTTAACTTCAGTGACATTGCCACATCCTATTATGCCCCAGTTTATCATTTTTTAAGCCTGTCTTTTGTGCTCCAGAGTCCTACTGCGGGATTTGAGATGTAGAAGATCTCTTCACCGTCAGCCATCATGTTGAATCCGTCCTTAAGCTTTTCGGGGTTATATTTCTTCATCATTTCATTCAGGTCTGAATATCTGAAATTCACTGATTCTATTTCTTCACGGGTGAGATACCCGGGGCAGTATGTTATGGTAAACCTGCCCTCGGTGCTTCCGTGAATAAGGTGAGCAGCAGCTCCCAGATTATTCTGAAGTTCTTCATTCCCCTTTAATGAGGCAAGTGTAGAGGGAGTCCCCCGATAGCCATATTTTCTTATCAGCCTGTCAATCTCCTTGTCTTCGCCGAACTCTTTCAGTCCCGGAGCGAGAACAATCAGTTCACCGTTGTCTGCCATTGCCATTCTCGTCCTGTAAATACTCTTGTTCCCGAGCCAGGTGCTTTTGAACTCGGAAGGATCAAGATATACTACAACTTTCTTAAGCGGTTTATCAAACTTTGTGAAGTTGACTTTTATTGAAAGTTCTGCAGCAAGCCGGAATACCTCTGCATCATCACCTATAAAAAGTCCGCGGATGACAAGCTTGCCTTTCTCATTATACCCGATCACAGTTTGAACATACACAACCGGCAGGTTTGAGATAAAATGGTCACTTGCATAATTGAGAAGGCTTCTGACAGGGTTATCAGCCTTGCCAAGGAGGTTCTCCAGACCATAAACTGCACCGACAAAATGGCTTTTATTTATACCTTCATGGCCTCCGCAGCCCACAAAGAGGTTTTTATTGTAGTTTGCCATTCCAATTACTTCATGCGGAACAACCTGTCCGACTGAAATTATCAGATCATGTCCGCCATTAACTATAAGTTTGTTCAGCTGTGCAGGCCAGGAATAATCCAGAGCCCCGTTTGTCAGCCTGGAAACATACTCTCCAGGGACCGTTCCTACTGTAACAACATCATTTCTCCAGTCGTGAACCCTGAAAAGTTTCAAAGGAACTTCTTTAAACATCTCTTCTAAATCCTGGTCCTTCATGGGTGTATGAGTTCCAAGAGCAGGGAGAATATCCTTCAGGCTTTCTTTATAATATCTATAAAGCAATGTTGTTATCTCACCTGCACGAGAATGGAACCTTGTAAAATCGGGTGGAATCACAAGTACCTTTTTCCTGGGTCCGATTTTAACAAGAGCAGAGTATAACCCGTACTCCAGGTCATTCGAGTTAATGACCGCATTCTCTGATCCAGACTGATAGTAAACCATAGTTTTTAAATTATACTTTAACTAAACTAGCTTCAGGTATCTGATCACTGGCAACCGGTAACCGGACGCCAGATGATTATACTCCTGAGTAAGCGCTGAAGCCGCCGTCGACAGGGATTATAATACCTGTAACTGCCTTCGAGAGATCCGATGCCAGGTAAAGAAGTGTGCCTGTCAGTTCCTCGGGAACACAATATCGTTCCATGGGTGTGCCGTTGATGATTTTCTTTCCGCGGGCGGTCATCTCTCCGGTTTTCTCATCAGTAAGAAGAAACCTGTTCTGGTTCGTAAGCAAAAATCCGGGAGCTATAGCATTTACCCTTACCCCGGCTTTGGCAAAATGAACGGCAAGCCATAGTGTGAAATTATTAACAGCAGCCTTTGCGGCTGAATAGGCAGGTATCTTTGTTAGAGGCCTGTATGAATTCATCGATGACATATTAATAATTACACCGGATTTTTTGCTGACCATATCTTCGCCGAAGACCATCGAAGGAAGCAGAGTACCCTTGAAATTAAGGTCAAAGACTTTGTCAAAGCCTTCAGTCTGGAGACCGAAAAATGTATCTTCAGGTTTCTCTGTGCCATCCATCTTTTCGACCTTTGTTGTTGCAGCCGGAGAGTTTCCGCCGGCACCATTGACAAGAATATCGACTTTGCCGAATTTATCGTGAATTTCTTTTCTTGCAGCTTCGAGCGAAACTTTATCCAGAACGCTTGCTGATATTCCAATGCATGGAGTATTGAACTCTTTTTCAATTTGTGCAGCGATCTTTACAGCTGCTTCTTTGTTAAGGTCGAGGACGACAGTCTTAACACCCTGTGCAGCAAGTGATCTTGCCATCTCTGAACAGATGATGCCGGCACCGCCGGTAACTACTGCAACTTTGTTTTTCAGATTTAATTCGTTCATGATATGTTTTATGTAGTTAGTTTATAAAGAATAAATTTTTATTTGCCAAATCCAAAATGTTCTTTGGCATTTTTATAGGAAATGCCCTCGATAAGCGGTTTAAGGAGTTCTTCCTCATCGGGTATGAGTCCTTTTTCAACTTCTTCGCCAACAACATTGCAGACAATACGCCTGAAGTACTCATGGCGCGGATAGGAGAGGAAGCTTCTTGAATCGGTAACCATTCCCACAAACCTTCTCATCATCCCAAGTGAAGCCAGATCTTTGATATGTTTCTCCATACCGTTTTTCTGATCGAGAAACCACCATGCTGCTCCGTACTGAACCTTGACAGGAGATGTACCGTCGTTGAAGTTGCCTGCCATGGTGATCATCATTTCATTATCTGAAGGATTCAGGTTATACAGGATTGTTTTTGCAAGCTGGTCGTTCTCGTCAAGGCTGCTCAGGAATCTTGACATTTTAAGGGCATCCTGCGGCACACCTATCGAATCCCATCCGGTATCAGGTCCCATTTTCCTGAACATTCTTGCATTATTGTTTCTCATAGCCCCTACATGGAATTGCTGTACCCATCCTCTCTTATGGTTCATCTTGCACAGTTCCGTCATTATTGCGCTCCTGTATACCTCTGACTCTTCACAGGAGAGAGGCTGGCCTTTGAGCAGCTTTTTAAAACATTTATCAGCATCAGATGCATTGAAGGGTGCAAAATAGAATCTGTCCATACCATGGTCTGAAGCCCTTCCGCCCATTTCATGGAAAAACTTATGCCGTTCGTCAAGGGCTTCAACCAGGTCACTGAAACTTTTTATCTCGCGATCACATGCTTTTCCGAGTTTCAGGATATAAGCCTTAAACTTATCTGTGTCTTCAACTTTAATGACGTTATCAGGCCTCCAGGTGGGGAAGACAAGAGTCGACATTGCCCCCTTTAGCTTTTTATGCTGCTCCAGAGTGTCAGCAGGGTCGTCGGTTGTACAAACCACTTCGGCCTTCATTTTCTTCATGATTCCCCTGGTACTGAATTCTTTGGTCTGAAGAGCTGCATTTGCCTTTTCATAGATTGCTGAAGCAGTGGAAGGGGAGAGCAGGTCGAAAATATTAAAGTACCTGGCAAGCTCAAGATGAGTCCAATGATATAAAGGATTGCCCACTGTTGCCGGGACTGTCTCTGCCCATTTGCTGAATTTCTCAAAATCCGGAGTGTCTCCTGTGCAGTACTTTTCATCTATCCCGTTGGTCCTCATTGCGCGCCATTTGTAATGATCACCTTCAAGCCATGCCTGGGTGAGGTTTGCAAACTGGCGGTCATCGGCTATCATAAATGGTGAAAGGTGGCAATGGAAATCAATGATAGGTTGGTTTTCAGCGTACAGATGATATAGCTTTACGGCCGTTTTATTGCCGAGAAGAAAATCCTCATGAATAAATGGTTTCATATAAGTTGATTTTGTTAGTAAAAATTTTGACTTTTAAAGTTAAATAATTATTTTCGTTAACGATCACGAAAAAATGAAAAAGTAACAGTGGAATTAAAGAATTTTAACAGAAATAGGAGATAAACCAGCCTGGAAAAGAGAAAAATAGCCTGTTGAATTAATAGTGTTTCCGGTCAAAGATTGTACTTTTGGTTGAAGTTATTGCTCCGGAATTATTAAACAATTTAAGATATGAGTTACTTAAAATCCTTTCTGATATTTACTCTGTCATTATTAACGACAAATGGTTTTTCACAAAATCAGGGCACCGAACCTCTCCCTGCCCAGGTAGTTCCTGCTTTTAAAGCAGGGCTCAACACCACTGAGGTAAGAACCGTTCTTAAAGCTGTTGCTGACTGGCAGGTCAAGACACCACTTACACATGAATTGGCTGACTGGACTAATGGAGCCCTGTACGCTGGTATGGTTGAATGGGCAGGCATTGCGGGAGATGATTCTTATTACAATTGGTTGAAAGCGATTGCCGATAAACTTAACTGGACATATTATATTCACGATAATCCTCTCCGCAGATACCATGCCGATGACTATTGTGTAGGCCAGTTGTATATAGAACTTTACAAAAAGTATAATGACAAGAATATGATCAAGCCCATAAGGGCTTATCTTGACCAGATGCTGAAAGACCCGGCCAGGGGAGACATGAAATTCGTAAATACCAAAGATTACTGGGCAACTCAGAGGTGGTCATGGTGCGATGCTTTGTTCATGGGGCCTACAGTATGGACTAAAATGGGAAATGTGACTCACAAGAAAAAATATCTCGATTTTATGTACAGTGAGTACAAAGCAACAACCGATTATCTGTTCGACAAGGAAGAGTCTCTCTATTTCAGGGACTCCAACTATTTTACACGCAATGAAGCAAACGGGGCAAAAGTTTTCTGGGGAAGAGGCAACGGATGGGTATTTGCAGGACTTCCGATAATTATCAGGGAACTTCCGTCAAAATATGAGCATCGCGATTACTTTATAAAGATTTATAAGGATATGGCTGCCAGGTTAGTTTCACTTCAGCAACATGATGGTTCCTGGCACGCTAGTCTTCTGGATCCTGCCAGTTACCCAAATCCGGAAATGAGCGCGACTGCTTTTTTTGTTTTCGGATTTGCATGGGGAATTGATAATGGATATCTTGATAAAGAAAAATACATGCCTGCAGTTGTAAACGGATGGAAAGCGATGGTAAATGCCGTATGGCCTGATGGTAAGGTTGGCTTTATACAGCCTATCGGAGCTGATCCAAAAGCGGTTACCAGGGAAATGACTGAAGTTTATGGAGTCGGTGGATTCCTGCTTGCCGGCACAGAGATCTGCAGAATGATTGATAAAGGAAATATCATTAACAAGTAACGAGTACCGGGCACCGAGCAACAAGTAATAACCTGCAATATATGATAACACAATTACGCTATTCAGCACATCCTGAGGATGTAAAACATTATGACACTGAAAAAATCAGAAAGGAATTTCTTATTGAAAAAGTATTCATTCCGGATGAAATCACACTGGTTTATTCGATGTACGACAGGATTATGGCAGGTGGAGCCATGCCCGTACAAAAAGCTCTGAAGCTTGAATCTGTTGATCTTGTTAAAGCATCATTTTTCCTCGAAAGGAGAGAGATGGGTATGATTAATATTGGTGGTGATGCCATTGTTGAAGCCGGAGGTGACGTTTATAAGATTGGTCACAAGGAGGCACTCTACATTGGAAAGGGTACAAAGGATGTGGTCTTTAAATCAGTCAACCCTGCTAATCCGGCAAAACTTTACGTTAACTCCGCACCGGCTCATCACGAATACCCATCGAAGAAAATAACTTTAGAGGATGCTGAAGTAGTTGTAATGGGAAGTCCCGAGGAATCGAACCACAGGACTATAAATAAACTTATACATACAAGCGTATTGCCGACGTGTCAGCTTCAGATGGGAATGACAGAATTAAAACCGGGAAGCGTATGGAACACCATGCCTGTTCATACTCATATAAGGCGAATGGAAGTGTATTTCTATTTTGAAGTTCCTGAAAAACAGGCTGTCTGCCATTTCATGGGCGACCCGGATGAAACCCGGCATATCTGGATGAAAAACGAGCAGGCTGTTATTTCACCTTCATGGAGCATCCACAGTGCTGCAGGCACGTCAAACTATACATTTATCTGGGGAATGTGCGGCGAAAATATGGATTATGGAGATGTCGAAACACGTTACCCTGACACACTTAAGTAAAACCGCTCTGTGGCTCTCTGAGTCTTCTCCTGATTTCCTCTGTGTAATATTAAAGAACTTACACAGAGTGACACTGAGAAATACAGAGTTCCACAGAGATGAAATACAATAAAATATGAAAGAGATTAATGAATTATTTGACCTGACAGGAAAAGTAGCCCTGGTTACGGGCGGAACACACGGAATCGGACTTGCTATCGGACTGGTTCTCGGCAAAGCAGGCGCAAAAGTTTGTGTTAATGATCTGCAGGATGAAAAGCTTCAGAGTTGCAAAGAAGAATATAAGAAAGAAGGACTTGAGGTTTATACTCTTAAATTCAATGTAACTGATGAGAAGGATGTCGACAAGGGCATTTCACTGATCGAAAAGAATATTGGTCCCATTGATATCCTTGTAAATAACGCCGGGATAATAAAGAGGATACCGATTCTTGAAATGGCGATAGCCGATTATAAACAGGTAATAGATGTCGACCTTGTTGCTCCCCTGATTTTGTCAAAGAGAGTGGCACCCAAAATGATTGAACGAAGAAGCGGCAAGATCATTAACATGTGTTCAATGATGAGTGTATATGGACGCAATACGGTTTCGGCATATGCATCAGCAAAAGGGGGGCTGAAGCTTCTTACTCAGAATATGACATGTGAGTGGGCTAAATATAATATTCAGATAAATGGCATTGGCCCGGGTTATATTGTCACATCCCAGACTGGCCCTATAAGGGAAAACGGACATCCCTTCAATGATCTTGTAATGACCCGTACACCTGCAGGAAGGTGGGGCGAACCTAAAGACGTCGCTTATGCAGCATTATTCCTTGCCTCAAAAGCCAGCGATTTCGTTAACGGACATATCCTGTATGTCGATGGCGGAATACTTGCCAACTTTGGATATGTAAAAGGAGAGAATGATATTTAATTATCTTGTGGTGACGAATATTAATTCCTAATCGATTCATTAATGACAAAAAAGGTAGTGACATTCGGGGAAATAATGCTGCGTCTGGCAACCCCTGAACACCAGAGATTTTCGCAGGCTGTCTCATATTGCGCATCCTACGGTGGAGGGGAGGCGAACGTTGCAGTTTCGCTGACAAATTTCGGATTACCAGCAGATTTTGTGACACGGCTTCCTGAAAATGACATTGGACATGCTGCGCTAATGGAGCTGAAAAAGCATAGCGTCGGAACAGCCAACATTATTTTCGGAGGCGACCGGATAGGAATTTATTTCCTTGAAACAGGAGCAGTATCAAGACCCTCCAAGGTGGTATATGACCGGGCTCATTCTTCCATAGCTGAAATAATGCCTGGAATGGTTGCATGGGAAAAGGTTTTTTCCAGAGCCTCGTGGTTTCACTGGACAGGGATAACGCCTGCTATATCGAAAGGAGCAGCAGATACCTGTCTTGAAGCTATTAAAGCTGCAAAGAAGCTGGGACTAATGGTATCGTGCGATCTTAATTTCAGAAAAAACCTCTGGAAGTGGGGAAAGACTGCTACAGAAGTTATGCCAGAAATGGTGAGCTATTGTGATGTCATCCTTGGAAATGAAGAAGATGCAGAAAAAGTTTTCGGGATCAGACCAGATAGTGCTGATGTATCTGCAGGAAAGGTGGGTAGCACTGAATTCGAATCTGTATGCCTGAAGCTTAAGGAGAAATTTCCGGGAGCAAAGAAAATCATTATAACACTCAGAGGTTCAATAAGCGCTGATCACAATACCTGGTCAGGGATTCTGTTCAACGGGGAAAGGTTCTTTAATGCACCTGTTTACCAGATTACTCATATTGTCGACAGGGTTGGAGGAGGTGATTCATTTATGGGAGGGCTTATCTACGGATTGCTGAATTATGCCGGCGATGACCAGAAAGCCCTGAACTTCGCAGTTGCAGCCTCGTGTCTGAAACATACGATACATGGCGATTTTAACCTCGTATCCGTTGCAGAGGTCGAACAACTTATGAAGGGCGACAGTTCAGGAAGGGTTATCCGCTAATAAGAATAGTCGAAAGTCTATAAAGTCCAAAATATATTCAATGACTCTCGACTTTAAGGACTTTATGGACTTTAGACTTTTTTATCTGGATTATCCGGATGATCATCTGAATACGGTTTTGCATAAAGATCCTCAACCCTTACCCTGTCTGGTTCATTATTAGGAACCGGAGTTGCTATTTCGGTTTCGCGAGATCTTCCGTTGAAATATAATATAGCACTGAAAATAGGCATTACCGGTGTTATCAGTGCACTGAGAATGGCAGAAAGTGCAATATACAAAGGGTTCGTAGTGAAATTCATTGCGCTGGCTGCCTCTTCAGGATGTGAAATTATCTTGAAAAAACTTCCGGAGAAAGGAATCATTATGAGCCCGGAAACTACAAATGATACTACCATGATTATCAGTATTACTATGGCAACCCATCCCATGTTTGACCAGAAACCTCTGTGAGATAGTGAGAAAGTCCTTGAAATGGTGTTTCCTATATTATTTCCCTCTGCCATCAATATGGGCAGGATAAACATGAATACCATTGCTAGCCAGAATAATGCGAAGAACATGCCTACAATGAAAAGGATTAAACCAACTATTAGTGCCGCAGCAGCCATGAACATGAATAAAACTAAAATTACGATGTAGGCTGGTATGTATTTTAAAGATTTATAAGCAGCTGTAAAAAAATTTGGATGCTCCTCAAGAGGATTGTACATTACGTAATACTGAAGAATTACATTAAAGACAAGACTTATTGCCGCCATCTCAAGAAATGGCACCATCATGCTCTTGTACTTTTCCAGTAATTGCATCGGGTCGTTATAACTGGTGATTTCACCAAAATTGATCTTTGCCGATATAAATTGCATACAAAGACAAACAACGAACGAAGCAAGGAACAATACTAAGAAGTTCTTCTTGTAAAACTCCCATAACGTGCTCATTACACTGTCTATAGTGTGTTTTCTGTACAACGGGTGATTACTGAACTGATCCATATTAGATTTTTAATTATAACAAAACTAATCATTTATTTCATCTGATAATTATAATCCTGAATTTCGCCTTTCACCTTTCGCCTTGTTACTTTATTTCCCCTTTCTCCATTGAAACAGGATATTACTGAATGGGAATATCGTACTGGGTTTCCTTGGAGGGAAAATACCTTCGTTCACAGCTCTCACATCCTCTATTGTATAGAAGGCTTTTGGATTGAATTTGTCAATTACCTCAAGCACCTTGTCAAGTTCGTTTCTCTGAACGGGGAGACAAAGAATCCCGCAGGTCCTGTCAGGGATTTACTCCGTTACAGGATGATCTGCGGGATAGGTTTTAATATAAGGTGCTAGCTGGCTGGAACCAGATCCTTCGTTTTTATTTTGGCCGGAGTAAAGATCCCAATTACTCCTTTCAGCCCAACACTCATAACAATGTTATAGAAGAAGACCAGAAAACCTATTAACAGAAGTGTTCCTGAAATTGCAGCAAGGATCATATACAAATTGAATTCACCATTTATATAAAGTGATCTTCTGAGCATTCCTTTAAGTCCTGCCATACCCATAAATGCACCCATTCCGATTCCTCCAAGGAGATGACACCAGAAATGGACATTTACCAGTTTATGACTGTAAAAGGCAGCACCATTGGTTAATATCGGGAAAAGAAGATAGATCGCTGAATAGAGGGTCATAGTCAGGCCGACAAGTACGGCAACATGAACATGCGGGCCAACTACCCACTGGGTGTTGTGGAGGATCCTGTTTAACCCGACATCGGCCTGCATAATTCCAGCAGGAACTGCCAGGGCAAAACCGAGCAATCCTCCGAGGAGGAACTTCAGCGGATTGGTCATCTTCAGCGGACGCGCGCTCCATAACGTCGCAAGTGTTATAAAGAATGCAAGGCCCTGCGTTATTAATTCAAATACAGTAACCATCTCACCGGAAAGAATCTTTAGTATGTTTGGCTGTGCCTGGTCGGAAAGGAGGTGATGCGACCAAACGGTCCACGAGACTACCAGCTCGACAAGCAAAGCTGCCCTTGCAATATTCTGCATAAAGAGCGGTTTCCCTGTTATCATGGTTGCCAGGAGATACCATGTTCCGGCAACAAATATCAGAACCAGTCCATCGGCGATAAGGTCAAGTCCCCACCAGAACCAGTTTTTATAAAGAAGGGCATCAATTGCAGTTGACTTCAGATCGAACCCGAGGATCGCCGCTACCATATAGACCAGGATAAGTACACCTGTGAAAAGAATTATAGTCGTATTGAATGTCATATCGACGCATCCGCGGGCTATTGCTGCTACAGGAAGAGGAACAAGATGCTCTTTTTTGTTTTTCCTGAAAAGATTATTGAATCCTGTAATCCCAAGTGCTGATGCCATAAGTGCACCAGCAGGCTGTTTCTCCCATCCCTCAGGAGTGTATGTTATGGTCTTGAAAATATTGATGACAAACAAACCGGTTCCGGCCATCACCATTGCTATTCCTGCAATAAAGAATGTTCCTCCCCACACGCTGAATTGTTTAAAGTCGGCAGGGAGAGGCCAGTAAAGAGTATAAAGCGGTGCATAATGGCTTATAAACCCCGCTGACCAGAATATGAATGTTCCTATGGCAATAAAAAGGAAACTCCAATTGCCGAGCTTAATGCTCCATAGAGGTTTTTTCATAAGAAATGGAACGAGAAACAGAAACGCTCCGCAGACAATTGAATAAGTCGATCCGAAGATTCCTACCAGCGGATGTGCAGTCATAATTGCAAAGAATTGAGGTTCTGTTATGAATGGTAAAGGCTTAACCTCATACATTCGCATCAGCATACCCTCTATTACCACAAATCCGAAATAAACAAGGCCGACAACCACAAAACGGAGAGTAAGTTTCTGCATTGGGGTCAGGGTTTCAGATTTAAAAAGGCCCTGCTCACCATCTATAAGTGTTTTTATAAAACTCATAATCAGGTATATTAATTTATTAATAATTAATAGTTAATTCTTTGCTGTGGCAGGAACCACCTCCACGGCATCCTTAAGAATCATAAATACGCCCTTTGGCCCGGAATACTCCGTTGAACGGATAGTGTACACCCCTTCGCGATCGAATTTCCATAAAAGATCATTTTTGTGACCGGGTACTACCTGCATCTGGAAAAGCATGCTGTTGTCACTTCTGAAGAGACCAAACCCATAAGTCAGGTCTTCAGACCTGACATCAAAAAGAACTTTGTCATTTACATTTATGACAAGTTTCTCTGACGGCATAATGAAATTATGATCCTTTACCGTGATGTTAAAGGTTTTATCGGCCGTTATTTCAGACCTGTTCAGATCCATCTCAGCCCATGGGATCGTGTTATAAGTTATTATATGCAGAGATAACCCCAGTACTGTAAGAAAACCTACAAAAGTGTAAAAAAGAGCAGGCTTTACAACAGTACTCTTACCTTTCCCTGTTACCTTAAAAGCAAACCAGGCTACAAGGAGAATAATTGCCAGGCAATAAAGAGTGTATGCTATAGTTTGCCCTGTCAGAACCATTTTTGAATCAACCATATAACCTCCTTTTTTAAGATGTGATTATTCTGTTTGTAAAACCAAGTCAGCTAAAGATGTTCTATTCAGCATGTTGAGGACATCCTTTCTTATACCCGACCAGAGATTGTGCAATGCACATTTTTTTACCTGACGGCAATCCGTAATTCCCATCATACACCTGTCAAAGCTATTGGTCCCTTCTATTGCTTCTATAATTTCAATAAGGTATATATCGCCTGAATTCCTGATTAAGCTGAAACCACCGTTTCTGCCTTTCTCACTTCTTATGAATCCCTTCTCAGCAAGAGTAAATAACAAATGCCGCAGATATGAGTAAGGTATTGCAAGATTCTTGTTAAGATGGCTGGCCGAAATTGTATCCTTCTCATGTTCTGCCATAAAGCTCAGTACCTTGAGTGAATAAGAAGTAGTCTTTGTGAAATTCATAAATTGATACCTCCAGGTAGCAATTTACAAAGAAATATCAAATCAGGTAGTTAATTATCAGATTATTTTGCAAAAAATTCACTAATTCCTGTCACCATGTGAGGGTTTCTTATATTCGTGTGCCATAAACCGTGTATCGTGTACCCATCTTTCCACTTATCCGCATTTATATTATTTTAGCATCCTGTAAATACATTAACCAATGTCAAGATATAAACTACTTATCGAATATGAAGGCACCCGCTACTCAGGCTGGCAGATGCAAAAGGGGGGAAAAAGCATTCAGGGCGAAATAATTGATGCCTGCAGGGAGCTCTTTGAAAATAAAACACTCGATGTATACGGTGCAGGACGCACTGATGCCGGTGTTCATGCAATAGGACAGGTGGCTCATCTTGAAGTAGATGCAGACCTTCAGCCTTTGAGAATCAAATATGGGATTAACGACAGGCTCCCGCCTGATATCTGTATTATCGATGTTGAGCAGGCTGCCGATAATTTTCATGCCCGTCATGATGCTGTGGCTCGAAGCTATATTTACCAGGTAAGCAGGAGACGGACAGCATTCGGCAAGAAGTTTGTCTGGTGGATTAAAGATCCGCTTTCTGCCGAAAAGATGAATGAAGCTGCAAAAAAATTCATCGGACTTAAGGATTTCCGGAATTTTACCGACAGTGAGCAGGAGCAGAACTCTACCAAAACTGATATAATTCATGCTGAAGTAAAAGAGTTCGGTGACATGATCCTCTTTCATGTTGTCGGCTCGCATTTCCTCTGGAAACAGGTCAGACGGATGACAGGAGTCCTAGTTGAAACCGGACGAGGGAATCTCTCTCAGGATGACGTTGCTTCATTTTTCAAGGGTAAAACTGATATTCCTGCCAGGCTTACTTCCCCTCCAAGCGGTTTATTTCTTGAAAAAGTCTATTATAAAAAGGAAGATATTCAGTTCGAAGCCAGGCCTCTTTTTAATACCAGATAGCTTTCTATTGCAGACTTTCGGATTCATTGCTGAGAAACTCTTTCCCTTTTTTTGACCAGCCGGTATCAATGAGTTTCTGATTCAGATAATATAGATTTTCTTCATCGGGGTTTTTACTGTCGATATACCAGGGTGTGTGATATGCCATATATGGATATGCAGTGCGGTACATCTCAATATTGAAGTTGGCATGCCGGCGCTTTGCCCTTGGCCGGTAAAGTGCAAAAGTTGTATCGATCGGAGCCCAGTAAAGAAATTCATCACATCTGTAATTAAAAAATTGTTTTTCGTGCCTTATTACCTCCTCCTTTAAGGCATAGCAGTCTGGCAGATCATCAATTTTAAGGGAGAATCCAACTTTTTGGGCAAATCTGTGCTGTTTGAGCGTCTCCAGAAAAAAACGCAGAAAATCATCAGGACACTCATCTATCGGTATGATATCCGAGTCAGTATAAACAAAAAAATCATGCTTAAACTTCCTGAAAATACCTGAAATCCACAGAGCGTTCATACCTATATTTTTATCGAGACGGTAAACTGGGTACTTGCAAGTCTTATAATACTCAAGCAATGGCGGATATGTCGACAGATTATCGATAATGTACAGGTTATAATATCCCCTTTTTTCGAGACTTTCGATAAGCTTTCTGGTAGAATCGAGCCTGTTGAAGTTATTTATTATGATCGGGATATTTTTAAAGTCAACGATCTTTGAGGGCTTAATCAGTTCAACAAGGTAAAAAATAAATGAAACTGAACGGTAATAAATGAATTTAATCGAATTCCCGGGGAATGGTCTGGATTTAAAGTTATATGAAAAAATCATTTGGAATACTTTAACCTGAGGTTCACCTTTTTGTCATAAATAAAATAGCACGGCTCATCACATTGATCCTTGACATATCTTACATGAGGGGTAATCGAATTAACTGCTATGTACTGGTTCCCTGACGAGGAAAGATATCTTGCTGCGAAGGTGAAAGTCTTGTTCAGCGGAAGTGTACAATAAGTGCTGTTACTTACCGTGGTGATAGTTTTGAATAGAATGCTGTCCTCAAGGTTGCCTTCAAAGATATTTATCCGGATTTCGCTATAATTATCGCTAAGCTTAATTTCAATTTCTGCATCAGAAGGTTCATCTATCTTGCATTCGGAACAATTTAAAAAATTATCCTGAATATTCTCGCACGAGAACATCAACACCATGAAGACGAAAATTATTGCCCTTGACGCCGCTCTTAAATATTTTCTTAGTACCATTTGATAATTTTACTTTGCATCCTTGCTGTGTCAAAAAAGAATTTATGCGAAATTCCAACCCTTATCCATACAGGCCATATTCCATGAAAATCGGTTGTCATTAAATCAAAACCAGAATAGTAAATATTATTCTTTTTTTCCAGTTTGAATGTCAGTGCCGGAATAATCTTGAATTTGCTCTCAGGTGCCATCGAGGTTCCTTTAAACTTGTTCCCAAAAAAGTATGCCCCTGATAATGACGGTGAGAATAAAATGTTGCTACTAAAAAGATTGTCGGTAAGCTTAAAATCCTTGAAAACACCTGCGTATGCAAGAGAACTTTTATCCATATATTGATAATAGAGATCAGGGCTTAGCTTTACCTGTACCCTGGTGTACCATAGTTTGGTGTCAAATCCGGCAATAAAACCAATATTTTTAAGCGGCTCTTTAAAAGCAAGGCTGAATCCCGTATAAATATCCCTGAAATTGAATTTTGACGAAATTGATAAATCCATCTGGTTAATATGTACATGGTACTTTGAAGAAAAATTATTATTTTCAAGAAGCCTAAGGATCTCTTTTCGACCGTAATTTGCAGCAACATTAAAATAATTCGTCGCATCTCTTTCAGGATTACGCCACTTGTCTCCTTTCCTGAGAAGCCATTCCACCGCAACTTTTTGATCTGATTTGATTGAAATGTCAAGTGCATCCCAGTTATGGTTGTTCTTTTCATAAATATCGACTCCGTTTTTCATAAGCAAATCAAACATTAATGTGTCGCCGTTCTGAGCTGCAATCAGAAACGGAGTGTTCCCATCAGCATCTCTGGATTCAAGGTTGGCTCCATTCTTGATAAGCAAATCTGCAACATCATCATATCCTGCCCAGACTGCTGACATCAGCGGCGTAGTGCCATCATATGACTTTTTATCTATTTCCGCTCCATAGTAAATCAGCAAGTCAGCGAAACCTGCATGACCGTAAATTGATGCATAATTAAGGGGAGTCACACCGAACCTGTCCTGGAAATTTATGTCAGCGCCATGCCTGATGAGAGTTTCAATAATTGCCATTCCGATGGAATCAATGATCTGATCAACACGGGAGGTATAAGCAATTAGCCGTTTTGAACCGGGGTCCTTGATTGCTAAAAGGAGCGGAGTTTCATTTTTGATTGCTATAAGGAGCGGAGTTTCATTTTTGGTGGTTGCTTTATTAGGATCCGCATTATTGTCGAGCAATAAATTTATAATATTTAACTGGTAGCTATAGACAGCGAAAATAAGTGCTGTTCCTCCTTCTGCAGTTTCAGCATTAACCTCTGCTCCCTGGTTTATCATCCTTGCGACCTCATTGATATAACCCTGCGATGTTGCCGTTATCAGGTTATATTCAAGAGCTCCCTTGTAAAAAAGTGGCAGGTATTGTGAAGTGTCAATTTCAACTAACTGTGCAGGAAGTTTTTCCGGTAAACAGAGTAAAGCCCCTGTAAAAAGGAAAATTAATAATTTAAGCGAGCTTCGGCTATGTTGCATAACACAAAGTTAATTTTTTGATTCTTTTTAGAAAAGGTTATATGGTAATTATTAAAAGATTATCATATAATAAAATCATTAAATAGTTAAATTTAATATTCAAATGGAGGGCTGAACAGAATACTTTCTATTTTTGTTCCGTTAAAGCACCAAATTTGCCAAGGATAAGAAAAATATTTCTTGCTACTCTCCTGATCTTACTGGTAAGTTATAACCCGGGAGCTGTTGATAAAAGCAACAGGGTCACTGATAAGCTTGTACCTGGTAATGTCAGGCTGACAAACTCAATTTCAGAGGGGAATGAGTTTGCAGGAGTCGAAAAAACAGTTACATCATTCATGAGAAGATGGTCTATTGCCGGTGCCTCAGTTGCCGTTTCAAAGGATGGAAAGTTGATTTACGCACGTGGATTTGGATTTGCCGACACAGCTTCCCATGATAAGACACAACCTTATAATAAGTTCAGGATTGCGAGTATTTCTAAACTCATTACTGCCATAGCAGTTATGAAGCTGGTGGATGAAGGCAAGCTCTCATTGAGCGACAAGGTCTTCGGTCCTGACGCAATACTGAACGATCCCTACTTCAGCAACCCTAGAGACAAAAGGGTATATGAAATTACCATTGCACACCTGCTGAGCCATGAGGCTGGATGGTCGCAAAGGTGGGGCGATCAGATGTTCATGCCATTGATAGTAGCAGAGAAGATGGGAGTGAAGCCCCCGGTTGATACCCGCACGATTATAAGGTTTGCACTTGACAAAAGACTCCACTTCACACCCGGATCAGGAAAAGCATATTCAAATCTCGGATATAGCATCCTGGGCCTTGTAATTGAGAAAGTTTCAGGAATGCCGTATGAAGATTATTGTAAAAAAACTGTCCTTGAACCTCTTGGAATTTATGATATGTCACTCGCCCGTAATCTGCCTTCGCAGAAAGCTCCCTTTGAGGTTTCCTATTATGAACCATCTGATGTTATTCTCAAACCCTCAATTTATGGTACCGGTGAACTTGTGGAGCCAAGTAACGGCGGAAATGACATTGAGGCTCTTGGAGCTGCCGGGGCATGGATAGCAACTGCTCCCGACCTGATACGACTGATGCTTGCTGTTGATGGTTTTGGTTCAAAACAGGATATTCTTTCTGAAAGGAGCATAAGGTTTATGACCGATAATGACAATGGTTTCGCACCTGTTGGGTGGAAAGGGACTAAGGAAAATGGTTCATGGTGGAGAACAGGATCATTCCCCGGCAGCGCAGGAATGGTGAAAAGAGAATCTGACGGCATAGGATGGGTTGTCCTGTTCAATTCCAGTGCATGGAATGGCCCTGAGATATATTCTTACATTAACAGCATGATGTACAGGGTCCTGGCTCAGGTAAAGCACTGGCCTGAGGATGACCTTTTTAAATATTCATTTACAGTGCCGCTTAAATCAAGTATCGAGGATTCATCAGTAATAAAATAATGTGCTTCTCTGTAAATGTCAACCTTGTAAAGGAAGAAATCGAGGAAAGATATGGCGTAGATTTCCCTGGAAAATACCGCTATGAGCCCAGCTATTATTACCATGCTTTCGGTCTCCCGGAAATCCCTGCAGTATGTTCAGGCAATCCCGGATCGGTTAGTATGCTGAAATGGGGTCTTATACCTGAATGGGTACGGACTGAAAAAGATGCCGGGGAGATACGATTCAAAACATTCAATGCAAGGTCCGAGAGTATCGATATAAAACCATCATTTTCATCTTCCTTTAACTCCAAAAGATGCCTTGTGCCAGTTAAAGGCTTTTTTGAATGGCAGCATGTTGGAAAGGAGAAGGTTCCATGGTATATATACCTGCGGGATAATCAGATTATTACACTTGCAGGTCTTTATAGTGAATGGACGCATACCGGTACGGGAGAAAAATTGTCGACATTTTCCATTATTACCACCGAAGCCAATGAACTTATGGCTGAAATTCATAATTCCGGCAAAAGGATGCCTGCAATACTCGAAAGGGATGATGAAAAAAAATGGATTGACATTTCAATATCTCCTTCAGAAGCACTTGGTCTGTTGAAACCATATCCCTCCGGCAGGATGAATGCACATACAATTAGTCCGTTGATAAATAAAAAAACCGCAAACAAGAACACTCCTGAATTGATCCGTCCATTTGATTACCAGGCAAAAAACCTTCTGTTTTAATTTGCCGTTGCACCGTTGCACCGTTGTACCTTTCTTATTGCGCCACAAACTCATAAGTCAGGGTCCCCGTTTGAACTTTCGGCGAGTTGATATCTGCATTAAACCTCGAAACAAGTGCAGTGCTTACTGCAGTCTCGGCAAGGCACGGATCAGTGGCAGTGCTGTTCGCTTCAATTACTTTTGCCTCCTCAACAATTCCCTGCTGATTAACAGTGATAGATAATTCAATTTTGCCTGATCCCTGGCATTTATATATCGGAATTGGCAGATAAGTATGTATGCGCTTTTCAAGGCTATAATATATTCGGGTTGGCCCTTTGTAATTAGCCTCCATCACCTGTGATTCCCTTGGCTTTTCTTCCTTAAGTGATTCGTTGCTCTTTTCAATAGGTATATCTTCTTCTGGTTTCGTCTCTTTTAATTTATTCTGTTCGTCAATGTAATTATCAGTGCCCAGTTTGCCATCCTTGATAAGTTCATCCTTTACCTTTTCAATGACGTCTGCAGGATTTATTTTCTCATCGGGTTTATTTGCCAGGTTCCTGGCTATATTCAGCATCTCGTTATCTCCCTGGAGCACTCTCTCTATGCGTGTTGCCGGAAGTTCAACAAGTTTTTTCTTTACATCTGGTTCATGCACCTGGACAAACTCAACATTAAAATCCCTGGTAATGCTTTTCTTCAGGGTCCCAATCTGATAAAGCATAAAAACAATGGCAGCGACAAGATGTATTATCACAGTCCCAAGGATGCCAACTATTCTGCCATCATAATTCCTCATAAGGTGCGAAATTATAAATTATTGCTCTTACTATCTAATGCCTGTAATTTATAATTAATTTTACACCTTGTCAGACCAGGAAACAACCCTCATTTTTTGGCATTGACTGATCAGGTAATCAAATATGAGTATCGGCGATCATGAATAAAAGAGTAGTTTTTGAATAGTTATTACCCCCTTCCCAACCTTCCCCCAGAAGGGAAGGAGCACCATTTGAGGCTTTTCCCCCTTGGGGGAAACGGGAAAGGGGGTTATTTGAAATAAAATTAAAGTACCTTCAGAAAAGCATAAAAAGAATATTACTATTTTTTTTAATATTTTTAATGATTACTGATAGTCTTTTAATCATAATAAGGATGATACATGAAATTTTAAAAAACAGGTGGAGCCCATATTCATTTTCTTCTGAACCAGTTGATGAAGTGAAGCTGAACAGTTTATTTGAAGCTGCAGGTCTTGCTCCATCATCAAATAATGAACAACCCTGGCTTTTTATTCATGTGACAAGGGAGAAAGCTGATCTCTTTGATACTTTCCTGGGATTCCTGGTTGAAAGCAACAGGGTATGGGCAAAAAACACTTATGCCCTTGCCATTAGTTTTGCAAGGTTAAACTCATCTTACAATGGTAAGCCAAACAATTATGCTTTGCACGATACCGGCATGGCTGTCTCAAACCTTCTTGCGCAGGCAACTTCTTTGGGAATTTTTGTCCACCAGATGGCAGGCTATTCAGCCGAAAAAGTAAAGAAGTTCTTTAAACTCCGCGATGACGTTGTACCGGTTGCGATTATGGCTATCGGCAATAGAGGAGACGGAAAAAATATTTCACATGAATTGAATGCAAGGGATGAAAAGAGGAGAGGAAGGAAACCTTTAATTGAATATTCCTTCAGGAATGCTCTTCCTGAGAAATATGTAAAATCATAAAGGTCGTGGCTGTCAGCTAACGCGATTTCTTTTTCTTTTTTATCACTTTTGCCGGCTCCGGCTTTTTAAAAGAGTGATTTTTTAAAAGTCCATTCTTGACACCTGTGACAAACTTGGCCCATGCAAAAGGGTTCAGCAGGTTATTGATCGGATACTGACCCCTGGTCGCCATTGCCGAGAAGTTCTGCTCCATGGCATATCTGTAACCTGTTTCAGGCGATATCTTTACTCCAATCTGGTTATTGATTGCCACATATATTGATGCCATGTTTTCATTCATATTCTCAATTATCGGATCAACAGGTTTTTCTTTTGTTATATCCTTAATAAATTCAGTGTAATTTTTCCACGGAAGGATCGTGACTGGTTCAATCTGCATGGTATCAATTTCAAGAACAATATCTGCCAGGCAATGCTTTTCACTATAATCAACCGGGATGATTGTATGGTATTTCTTGAATCCCATCGCCCTGAAAAAGACTGTATCGCCAGGCGTGCTGGTAATGGTGTAGATACCTGAAATTTCACTTATGGAAGCGCGGTGCATCTTTTTTGAGATAACAGCAACTCCCTGAACAGGATTAAATGTTACATCAGTTATTATCCCGCTGAGCTGTACGAATTTATCGGGTCCGCCACTCTGGCTGTAAACTGAACTCAGGGGAATTATCAAGAAAACTGCACTATATAGAAGTCGCTTCAATATTTTAATGTTGCTAGAAACTAACCATTTTAATTAATGCCTGCAAATTAAGCATTATTGAATGTAACGTTAAAACATTTAACGAAATTTTAATAAATATGATAAATCCTCATAAGTTCTCTGCGCATGGTTCGAAATTCGCAATTTTTGGAATAACTTCCGCAAAACAATGGTATTCTTATTATTCATCATTTTAAAATATCAAAAATATTTCAATATTTGTTACTTGAATTTACATGTTAAATCTGACGGTTTGCCAATTATATCTCAAATCAGGAACAGCATAAACATATTGATATTCAGTTATATCAGTTAAATATTTAGAATCATTGCATGAATAAATTATTATTATTAGGAGACGAAGCAATAGCTCAGGCAGGAATTGATGCGGGTTTAAGCGGGATGTATGCTTACCCTGGAACTCCGTCGACGGAGATAATGGAGTATATCCAGGGTTCACATGAAGCTTCTGTTCGCGATATTCACAGGAAATGGTCCTCGAATGAAAAGACCGCCATGGAAGCTGCTCTGGGAATGTCATATGCAGGCAAGAGAGCAATGGTCGCTATGAAGCATGTAGGCCTCAATGTGGCTGCTGACAGTTTTATAAATTCTGCCATAACCGGTGTAAATGGAGGCCTCATAGTGGTATCGGCCGACGATCCGTCCATGCACTCCTCTCAAAACGAACAGGACTCAAGGTTTTATGCGAAATTTGGATTTGTGCCATGTTTTGAACCTGCAAATCAGCAGGAGGCCTACGATATGGTATTTGATGCATTTGAACTGTCTGAAAAGTATAAGGTACCTGTAATGATGCGTATCACTACCAGGCTTGCTCACTCAAGGGCCAGCGTAAAGCTCGTTGATAAAACTGTTCCTGAAAAAAAACTGACTTTGCCTTCAGAACCTTTGCAGTTCGTTCTTCTTCCTGCACTTGCCAAAAAAAGATACAGGGCTTTGTTAAATCTCTATGAGAAGATAAGATTTGATGTCAGGATTGAAAAGTATAATCATTTCAGGGACGGCAGTAAAAGAGACCTGGGAATAATTACCACAGGTATTGCATGGAACTATCTGGCTGAGAATCTGAATGATTCAATGAATGATATTCCTGTTTTGAAGCTTTCTGCTTACCCTTTTCCAAATGACCTGGTCAGGGAAATAGCAGGTCGTTGTAAAGAGCTCCTGATTCTTGAAGAGGGCTACCCTCTGATCGAGGAGGGATTAAGAGGTCTTCTTGATAATGGACCCAGGATCCTCGGTCGCCTCGATGGAACTGTGCCTCGTGACGGTGAACTGAATCCTGCTATAGTTGCAAAAGCCCTGGGACTGCCACTCTCATATGGCAGTGATGTCCCTGAACTGGTAAAGATGAGACCTCCTTCATTCTGTAAGGGGTGCGGGCATGCTGATATGTTCAATGCCCTGATTGAAGCTATTAAACCATTTGGTCCGGGACGTATATTCTCAGATATTGGTTGTTACACCCTCGGAGCTCTGCCACCCTATAATGCAATAAACTCATGTGTCGATATGGGCGCTTCGGTGACCATGGCAATCGGAGCCGCTGATGCAGGTCTGTTTCCCTCTGTTGCAGTAATAGGTGATTCGACATTTACCCACTCCGGAATGACCGGATTGCTCGATGCAGTTACAAAAGATTCTCCGGTCACGATAATCATTTCCGATAACTCAACGACTGCAATGACAGGCGGTCAGGAATCGAAGGCAACGGGAAGAATTGAGCAGATATGTGCAGGAATTGGTGTTAATCCCGGACACATCAGAACCATTGTGCCACTGCGAAAGAACCATGAGGAAAACATTCAGATCATGGGTGAAGAATTCCGGTATAAAGGTGTCTCCGTAATAATTGCTGCCAGGGAATGCATTCAGACAGCTGCAAAAAGAAAAAAAGCTGAGAGCTCCAACCAATAATTAGCATAGCGTTATGAAAAACGATATCATTTTATCAGGAGTCGGCGGACAGGGAATACTGTCCATTGCCGCAGCTATCGGTCTGGCAGCTGTTGATGAAAATCTTTATCTCAAGCAATCAGAAGTTCACGGCATGAGTCAGAGGGGAGGAGATGTGCAGTCTCATCTGAGGCTTTCTGACAAGCCTGTTTCATCCGACCTTATTCCATATGGAAAAGCCGATCTGGTGATCTCTGTGGAACCAATGGAGTCACTTCGTTATCTGCCATGGCTCTCAAAGGATGGCTGGCTAGTCACTAATTCGGTACCCTTTATCAACATTTCTGATTATCCGCCTGTTGATGATATACTTAACGAGATCAGGAAAGTAAAGAATTACGTTATTCTTGATGCCGATGCAATTGCGAAAGAGGTTGGTTCCTCACGATCAGGAAATATTGTTATGCTCGGGGCTGCATCTCACTGGATAAACATGCCTTATGAGAGCCTTAAAAAAGCAGTCAGAAAACTGTTTGAACGGAAAGGAAAAGAGATAGTCGATGTAAACCTAAAAGCTCTTAATGCCGGGAGAGAAAATTCTAAAATCTGACACCTGATGCCTAGTGCCTAATGCCTAATGCCTAGTGCCTAGTGCCTAGTGCCTAATGCCTAATGCCTTTATCAGAACTTAAATAAAGCGTTTACATAAATAAGTCCATTTTTTTGTGCACTTGCTTCGTATGGGTACTTTCCCTGGTAATCGAAAGCAATTTTTATATTAGGACTCAATGTTAGCTGAATCCCTGAAATCAAAAGACTGCCGTCGTTCATATTATTCCAGGGGAGTGCATCACCCTGTATCCTGACAGATGCAGCATAGTCATATCTCATAAAAAACTCGGTCTTCTTTGTCAGATTTACTCCACCTGTTGATGATACTCCATACAGGTGATGACCCTTTATGAGATCTGTATTTGATTTGTAGCTTATTTCTCCACCGATGGTAAGGCGATCGTTCTTGAATCCTAAGAAGGCAATAACGAGTTGCTGCCATATTCCATTCTGTCTTATGATGTCGGTATAGAGCCTGATTGCAATATTATTATTGGGTGTGATGGTCATCCCAAGAGAATTCTTCAGGCTGTTGTCAAGCTGAATTTCAGAATACCCTTCGCCATTCATTAGGGTGTAATCTGCGGTAACGATATCATTCAACTTGTATTCGACAACTACTCCAAGGTCAGCAACCAGGCCGTAGCCATTTAATGACTGGTAAGTGTTGGCAATATATCTTTTACCCCAGAATGTCTGTTGAAACTGAAACATCTTGGTACTGGTTATTCCGCCGGAAATGGTCAGCTTCCCATCCGACCAGCTTAACGATACTTCCCTGAAGAAAGAATATCTGTGCGGTGTTGAGCCAGGTGCAAGATCTTCCGGTGAACCGACATTCAGTATTATTTTACCGGTAAATTTACCGCCTGGCATGAACTGATAACCTAAATATGCTCTGTTGAGACCAAAGCCCGTATGTGCTGTAGTATCATTTAAATTCAGGTGGAAATCAGTGAATATCTCAGTAATAGGTTTCCCGTATTGGTCAATGCTTTGCGAGTAGCCTGCCTGAATAATCATTAACATGAAAACCGATACAGGCAGAATTTTTTTCATTATGTCAGGTTAATCTTACCAGAGATTGAATGTTGACAAAAATATAACTATTGTAGTTACGATCAATTTTTTTAAGTTTTTTTATACAATTTAAACTTAGTGCTTTTTAGCATGTTTAATAAATATCTCAATTTATTACTAAATTTGGAAGCAATTAAAAATGAATGATATGAAACGAAAAGGTTTTATTGGAAGTTTATTAATACTCATATTATCAATTTCATACGTAACTGGTTTTAGCCAGGAAGCAAAAAAATTATATGATCCGTCCATCGATGGGATGAAGCAGCTTAAGGAAGCAATTGCTTCAGTCAGAACATCGGGGAAGCATCTTCTCATTCAATATGGTGGAAACTGGTGTCCCTGGTGCATCAAGTTTGATGGTTTCTGCAAGGGCGATCCTGATATCTCAAAGGTAATTTCAGATAATTATATTCCTGTAAAGCTTAACTACAGCCCCGAAAATAAAAACCTGCATGCAAACGAATATCTGGGGAATCCCAAAAGATTCGGTTTCCCGGTGCTGATCATCGTGGATGGAAAGGGGAAAGTTCTTCATATCCAGGACAGTGGTCTTCTGGAAGAAGGACAAGGATATAATAAGGATAAAGTGTTAGGCTTCCTTAAGAACTGGACAGTTGCAGCTCTGATACCTGATAAACCTGTTGAAAATGCTATAAAATAAAAGCAAGAGGCTGACAGAATCTGACAGCCTCTTTTTACAGGAATGCAGCGAGGTATAGCTCCGGACAGAGTTTATTCTTCTTTTGCCTGTCCTTTCGGCGATTTCAGGAACATCAGTTCATTCAGCACGATTTCAGTGATGTACTTCATAACACCTTGCTTATCCTCGTAGCTGCGATAAACAATCCTCCCCTCGATAGCCACCTGTCCTCCTTTTTTCAGATACTTTTCTGCAAGCTCAGCCTGCCCGTTCCAGGCAACAATATTATGCCAGGTGGTTTCTTCCACTTTCTGACCATCGGTATTTTTATACCCGTCATTTGTGGCAAGTGTGAAATGTGCGACCTTCTTTCCGCTTTCAAGCGTTTTCATTTCCGGATCCTGACCAAGGTTTCCGATTAGCTGGACTCTGTTTCTAAGTGAATTCATGACTTTAAGTTTTTAGTGAGACATAAAATTAATTTCATAGCAAACTTACACCTGCCGGAAAGTCCGTCTCGGTAATTAACCGCTTATATATGCCTTGTAATCATTTATTATCGTTTCTAACCGTTTGAAAACGTTTTTATATATCTATATCAAATTGATAGACATAATTTGTATTTTTTATATCTTTATAAAAACTTTAGTGCTGTGGAAAAGAAATGTCTCGATTGCGGCGATATTATTCGCGGCCGCACTGATAAGAAATTCTGTTCTGACCAGTGCAGAAATAATTACAACAACAAGCTTAACCGTGATACGAACAATTTTGTGCGTAATGTTCACGGACTGCTCAGGAAAAACAGGCGGATCCTTGCAGACCTTTTTAATGAAGGCAAGGTGAAGGTCCATAAGGACGCACTATTCGCCCTTGGATATAATTTCAGTTTCTTTACGCATGTTATAGAATCTTCCGACAAGCGTAAATTCAATTACTGCTTTGAATATGGATTCAGTGAAACAGGGAATGATTTTCTTGAGCTGAAATATAACAGCGCTTACCTCGACTATCAGTGAGATATTTGATATTAACAGGTGACAAGGTATCGGCAAGTCCTACCAGGAGCTGTTCGCAAGATCCCAGATATTTGCAAAGCTTATCCTGACGATCTTTTCCATAATATCCCAGTTTGTGACCTTTACTTCATCAGCAGGGGTATGATATTCTGCCGGATGTGCTGTTTTAAATCTCATTACCGGTATTCCTGCCTCAACAAATGACCTGTGATCGGTTCCTCCCGGCGGATCATCAGATGGCTGATAATCAACGGCTATATCTATTCCATATTTCTTCAGGTTAGCCTCGGTAATATTCCTGAATTGCGGGCACGATTGAGTATAAGTCATGACCACACCTTTCTGATTATCATTGGCAATATATCTTGAGATCATGTCAAAATTTACATTAAGCTTCAGGTTTTTTACCGGAAAGGAAAGATTATTGACATAATAGTGCGATCCGAAAAGTCCCTCTTCCTCAGCAGTCCAAAGAGCAATGATAATGGTTTTGTCAGGTTTCTTTCCTGTTGCCATTAATGCTCTTGCAATGGTCATTACACCAACGGTTCCGGAGCCATTGTCATCTGCGCCATTCCAGATATACCCGTTGCTCATTCCCATATGATCGTAGTGGGCCCCAAGAACAATCACCTGGCTGGGATCATTGCCCTCTATTAGCCCTATGACATTTCTTACTGAAATCTGTGTGGCTTTAATATCTGTCTTTAGGTAAATTGTATTTTCAGGTCCGGTAGAAACAGGGTAAGGCTGGTTGATATCTGCTTTCTTTATATAGTCTTCCGGAACAATTCCGGTTCCCGATAAAATCTCAGCTGCAGCCCTTGCTGAGATAAAAATCCTGTAAGGGTCAGCTGAAGCTGTCTTTCCGGGGAGAAGGTATCTCGAATATGCAGGTCCTGGCACCGGGCTGCGCTCAGAAGGGGAGGGGTTTAAAAAATCCCTGGCTTCCGGTCTCCCGGTGACCAGCGAGAGCGGGTTAAATTCGATAACTCCGGCTGCTCCCATCTCCCTGATGTAGTTATTCACATCCCTGGCGGATGCTGAAATCTCATCGGCAGTAAGTTTTTCCTTTACAAAAGCCGGCGCTCCACTGATCCTGAGTATGAATTTACCTTTGATATTCAGATTACTGAAGTCATTGTATTTTATTTTTTCATTCTTAAACCCATATCCGGCAAAAACCACCGGTGCTTCAATCTCAACAGGTTGATAGGAGGGATAAAGCGTGAAATCAACCTGGTATGTTAAGTCAGTCGTTTTATGCTCACTTCCGGACTGCGACCTTACTTTCAGAACCTGATCACTGCCTGATACTGTCTTAAGCAGTGAAAAATTCTGAAAATAGGACCTTAACGGTTCCTGCGGGCTGTCAGTTACACTTCTTGAATAGATATAATCGCCTCCCGGTTTTATCCCGTAAAACTGAAGCATGCTTGCAATATATTCCGAGGCTATATATTCACCTTTTTCGCCTGCTTCTCTTCCTTCGGTAATGTCAGATGCAAGGAACCCAAGCTGAGCTTTTAAAACATCAGTGTTAATTGATTGCATACCCTTATCGGCAGGAGAGCCCTGTCCATAGGCACCTGGACAAGCCAGGAAACAGATTATAAGCAGTATATACCAATCCTTCTTCATGCCGTCAAATTTTTACTAATGTAACTATTTATGCATTATGCTCTCTGTTTCCTGTAAAATAAACGGGAGAGACCATACGTTAGAGTATCTGGAAGGATAAAAAGATGGCATATTCTGCAACCTTTTGAACCCTTTGACCGTTATATATTATATGAATTTTAACCGAAAACCTGTCAACTGATTGGATTTGTGGAACTTAAAAATTAAATTATGAAAAAATTACTTACAATCCTGTTTATCGTATTGATCGCACTGCCGGCTTTCTCACAGTTAAACTTCGGTATTAAAGCCGGTTTAAGCACTACTTCGATTACAATGGCGGATGCCAAAACCATTACATCTGGCACAACTCATTATACCATTGATAAGATTAAAGGAGCTAACTATGGTATTCATTTCGGCGTTTTTGGCAGACTGAGTATTTCAAAACTCTACATTCAGCCGGAATTGCTTTTTGCAACAAGGTCAAATGAATATACCTTGTCAAAGGTTAATTCTTTAGTTGATTCGATATCCGTAACACAAAACTTTAACAAACTCGATATCCCTGTTATGGTTGGCTTGAAATTTGGTCCGCTTCGTGTAAATGCCGGCCCTGTGGGCTCGTTGCGTCTGGGTTCTCCCAAAGACCTGGTTAACGATCCTGATTTTAAAGCTATGTACGCTTCAATGACATTCGGATACCAGGCAGGTGTGGGTCTCGACATTCTTAAAAAGCTTACCATTGACTTAAGGTATGAAGGCAGTCTGAAAAAATACCAGAACCAGATTGAAAATACTACCGGTACTAAATTCACCCTCGACGACAGACCCAATGCATTTCTGGTCAGCGTGGGAATAATATTCTGAAAAGTTAAATTATATAATGAAAAACTCTCCTCACAGGGAGAGTTTTTTTATAAAATTTACTTCGACAGGAGCATTTTCGCAGCAACCAACAGGAGAAGAATGCCGAATATTCTCTTTAATAAAGTTTGTGGCATTTGGAGGGCAATCCTGGATCCAAAATATGATCCTATCATAAATGCCACTGCAAGTACTAAAGCAAAAATAATATTCACATGTCCTGCCTTCCAGTAATTATATGCTGCAAAAATTCCTATCGGTGGCAGCATTACTGCAAGACTAGTGCCCTGTGCCATCTGCTGGCTGAATCCCAGCAGGAACACCATCGCCGGAATCATTATTATTGCACCGCCAATACCGAGCATCCCTGCCATTACACCTGTGACAACTCCTATTAAAAGAAGCATAAGTAACATTGAAACAGACATTTTCATGAATTTAATTGGTTAATGTTAGCTTTTCAACCGCTAAAATATGAATAAATAGTAAATAATAGGTATGTGTTCATTAAAGCCGGTCACCGGTAGCCGGAAACCGGTAACCGGTCATTGTACAACTAAACTTTATATATAAATTTGCATTCAGTTCAGAAATATATGAAGAATAACAAGCTCTCATACTTTCTCTCAATTCCCTCATTGATCGTTATTATTTCTGTATTTGTAGTTTACAGAATGCTTAATGGGCATAACGTCAAAGTTATTGAACCCAGGTCTCTGATCTATATTCCCGAAGGTTCAAGTTACAGGATGGCTTTGGACTCTGTGGAAGCTCATCTTTCCATTAAAAATATCAAGGTACTTGAATGGGTTGCTGAAAAGAAACATTATCCGACACTGATAAAGCCCGGAAGGTATGTTTTTGACAGGAACCTGAGCTATCTGGAATTGATAAACATTCTCAGGTCAGGCAGACAGACACCTGTGAAGATTACCTTTCATAATATCCGAACGCTTAATGAACTTGCCGGGAAGGCAGGAGGGAGGATTGAGGCAGATTCATCAGAGATAATGACGTTCCTTTCAGATCCCGTTAATTATAGCCGCGACGGATTTACCCGCGAAAATGTCATTTCAGTATTCATCCCTGATACTTATGAATTTTTCTGGAATACTTCTGCAAAGGGTTTCTACTCACGAATGCTGAAAGAGTACAGAAAATTCTGGAACGATGATAGGCTGGCAAAGGCTAAGGAAAAAAATCTTGATCAGGTTGAAGTCGCTATTCTCGCATCAATCATCGATGATGAAGTTGCAAAGCCGGATGAGAAACCCAGGATTGCCGGTGTTTACCTTAACAGGCTCAGGAGAGGGATCCCGCTGCAGGCATGCCCGACAATAAAATTTGCACTGAACGATTTTACCATAACGAGAGTGCTGAAGAAATATCTTGTGGTTGATTCACCATACAATACTTATAAACATAGTGGATTTCCCCCTGGACCTATCGGGTGCCCGACAGTTGAAGGTATTGATGCTGTTTTGAACGCTGAAAAACATGATTATCTGTTCTTTGCGGCGAAGGCTGACTTCTCTGGTTATCATAATTTCTCCAGGACTCTTGCAGAACACAACAGGTATGCAGCTCTCTATCAGAAAGAGCTTAATAAAAGAAAAATATTCAGGTAATTCAGACTATTTCAACCTCCCGTTCGAGCGAGACACCGAATTTTTCAACGACAGATAACCTTATTTTTTCCGAGATATCAAATATATCCTTTCCGGAAGCTTTACCATGATTTACCAGTACCAACGCCTGCTTTTCATGTACACCTGCATCTCCGATTCTTTTTCCCTTCCATCCGCAATGCTCAATCATCCATCCGGCTGCAAGCTTGACTGACCCTGGTCGATCTTTATAACATGGCAATCCCGGGAATCTCTTTTTCAGTTCCTCTGCTACATTATTATCTACAACCGGGTTCTTGAAGAAGCTGCCTGCATTGCCGATCACTGCCGGATCAGGCAATTTGCTTCTCCTGATGTTTATCACGGCCTGCCTGAGGTTTTTTGGCGAAGGCTCTCCCAGTTTCGTAACTTCATCTTTTAAAGTGCCATATGCGAGATCTGGCATAGGATTGGTTTTCAGTCTGAAATAAACCCTTGTCACCAGGTAATTGCCTTTCTCCCTGTTTTTAAAAATGCTGTTCCTGTAATCGAATCCGCACTCGTCATTCGTAAAAAAACGGACTGATCCGTCATGTGTGGAAATAGCTTTTACCTTAACGATCGTCGTCCTTACTTCAACACCATATGCTCCTATGTTTTGTATCGGTACTGCTCCAACCAGTCCGGGAATCAGCGAGAGATTTTCAAGGCCGCCATAACCGTTCAATACACTCCATTCAACCAGTTTGTCCCATATAACACCTGCACCTGCCGATATTATTACAAATTCATCTGATTTTTCTTCAGTTTTAATTCCCCTGAATCCGGGAATAATGATAGTACCGTTAAAATCACCGGTAAACAACAGATTGCTTCCGCCTCCCATAATGAGAGTCGGTCGTTTCAGATGAACTGAGCCATTGAAAAGTGAAACAGCCTCTTTTTCCGTTCTTGCATGAACCATGTGTTTTGCAATGTATTCAAGACCAAAGCTGTTGTACTTTTTCAGCGAAATATTTCCACGGATTATCATCCTCTTTTTTCAGTAAAAATATCATTAGTAGCCGAATAATTCAGAATATTTAAGAAGATTCTTCGCTTCACTTTGTTCCGCTCAGAATGACAGATTTTTATTTCGTTAGGGAAGTGTGGAATCTCTAAATAGTAATACACCTTAATATATTGGGTTACAAATGGAATATAAAAATACTGTGTGAATATTTATTGTTAATTAATTAACAATAGATCAGTAAGTAAAGCATAATATTTATTTTTCCATCGATTATCTGTTACTTTGTATTGATACAGGAAATAATGGAACTTCATTTTACAAAAAGGGAAGAGTGGCGTAATTGGCTTAAGAGTAACCATGCGTCTGTCAGAGAAGCCTGGCTCGTCTTCTATAAGAAACCATCCGGAAAAACACGAATACCTTATAACGATGCAGTTGAAGAAGCCCTCTGCTTTGGATGGATTGATGGTAAGTTGAAGAAAATAAATGATGATTACTACATTCAAAGGTTTACACCTCGCCGGCGCGACAGCATATGGTCTGAAATAAATGTTTCAAGGGCAAGAAAGATGATCAGTGAAGGACTGATGATGAAGTCCGGAATGGATGCTTTCCAGGTGTATCTTGATAATCCTTCGCTGCTGATCGTCAGGAATATGGAAGTCCCTGCCATTCCTGATGAGCTTCTCCGTAAGCTGAAAAAAAATAAGAAAGCCTATGATAATTTTATGAATTTTCTTGTCTCGACAAGAAGACTCTATCTTCAGTGGTTAACCGCTGCAAAGCGAGACGAGACTTTCTCCAGGAGAATAAGTAAAATACTTGAACTTTCAGAAAAGAATATTAAAACCTCAATGTTCTGATATGCCGGCAGTAGTTCATAAACCATTTGTTGCATTTTCGGTTACCAATTGTATTTGCCACGACAGCCGTGTGCAGAAAATGGCCTCTGTTGTAACCAGCCTGGGCTGTGATGTTACCATCATCGGAAGGAGGTCGGGAGTTTGCTGTGATGTAAATGAGTTCAAGTTCAGAACAATACGGTTCAGAATGGTTTTCAGGAAAGGCTTTCTGTTTTATGTATTCTTTAATATCCGACTATTTTTTAATCTGCTCTTGAGTAAGTATGATCTTCTGGTGGCCGACGACCTCGATACTCTTCTGCCAAATTACCTGGTCTCAAAAATCAGAAGAATCCCGCTGGTATATGATTCCCATGAATATTTTACAGGCGTTCCTGAAATACAAAACCGACCGTTTGTAAAGTGGGTCTGGAAAACTATTGAAAGATCCATTTTCCCTCACCTCAGGAATATCATGACGATAAGTGATTCAATTGCAGATAAATATTACGAGGAGTACGGAATAAGGCCCATTATCGTCAGGAACTGCGCTGAATCATCCAAAGGGATAAAGATTTTTACCCGTGAAGAAATTGGAATCGGCCCTGAAGATCTTTTTCTGGTACTTCAAGGCACTGGTATTAATGTCGACAGGGGAGGGGAAGAGCTAGTCGATGCAATTAACATGACAGACGGCACAGTGCTGATGATTATCGGTTCAGGTGATGTGCTTCCAATATTAAAAGCAAAAGTCAGCGACCTGAACATTTCTCACAAAGTTAGATTCATCCCGGCCATTCCATGGAATGAAATGATGAGATACACAAAGTCTGCTGATGCCGGATTAAGTCCCGACAAGGATACAAATCTTAATTACAGATTCAGTCTTCCTAATAAGCTATTCGATTACATTTCTGCCGGTATCCCGGTAATTGCCGGAAATCTTAAGGAAGTAAAAAAAATAATTAAAGAAAATGAATGCGGGATAATTATTCCTGATATTTCTCCCATAGAAATAAGTAAAGCGATAATCAGGCTACGTGATGATCGGTTGCTTTTAAACAAACTAAAACAGAATGCCGTTAAAGCTTCAGAAGAACTTTCCTGGGAAAAAGAAAGCAAACAGGTTATGGCTTTTTACAAAAAGCTTTTAAATATTTAAAAGGTGTTCCTCAGTGGAACTCAGTGGTCCTCTGAGTAACTCTGTGTAAGTTTTTAATCTTTTTTGTTACACTGAGAACCACAGAGAAGACACAGAGTTTTATTCTTACATTATTATATTTATTTTAGTGCATTAAAACCTGAATATTAACTTTAAGAATATTCCATGATGAAAAGCAATCGCCGCGATTTTCTGAAAACAGCAACAATAGCCGGAGCAGGAGCTCTTGCTGGCACAATGCTAACCGGATTCACTTCAGATAAAGAAGCCAGATCACGCCTTGCTTCTATTCACAGATCATCTAAAAAAAAACATTCCCAGCGATTCAATATGTCGGGTTATGCAGCCCCTGCAATACCCAGGGTTCGTGTTGGGATCATCGGCCTTGGCGATCGCGGGAGTGAAGCAGTTCAGCGCCTCTCTTATATCGACGGTCTCGAGATAAAGGCTTTATGCGATAAACGGGAAATTGCCGTTAAGGAATCGCAAAAATTCCTTCAGAAAATAGGAAGCCCTGCTGCAAAGGAATTTTTCGGCGATGAAAACGGATGGAAGAAGCTGGCAGAGCTTCCTGATCTCGATCTTATATATACCTGCACTCCATGGATACTTCACACTCCTATCTCAGTTTATGCGATGGAGAATGGCAAGCATGTTGCCTGCGAAGTTCCGATTGCCAGAACCCTTGATGAAGCCTGGCAGCTTGTTGAGACTTCGGAAAGAACAAAGAAGCATTGCATGATGCTTGAAAACTGCTGTTATGATTTTTTTGAGCTTCTTACACTAAATATGGCAAGACAGGGTATGTTCGGAGATATAATTCATGGCGAAGGTGCATATATCCATAACCTTATGGGTTATAACTTCAAGAAGCCTCTCGACGACAGGCAGGTCGACGGAGCATACACTGACATGTGGCGGCTTAAGGAGAACGCTTCCAGGAACGGCAACCTTTACCCGACTCACGGCCTCGGCCCGATATGCCAGGTATTAAATATCAACAGGGGCGACAAAATGGAATACCTTTCATCCATGGCTAGCTTGGATTTCACAATGGGAAAACATGCAAACGAACTTGCCGCGAAGGACTCGTTCTTCAGGGAATTCGCCAACAGAAATTACAGGGGTAATATAAATACCACTCATATTATGACGAACCTCGGAAAAACAATTTTGGTCCAGCATGATGTTTCATCGACACAGCCTTATTCCAGGATTCACCTTGTTAAAGGGACAGCGGGAATGGCAATCAAATATCCGAATGAACTTATTGCTCTGGGCGAGGATTGGGCTAATGAAGAATTAATGAAGAAAATATCTGATGAACACACTCCCGAGATTGTTAAAAGAGTTGGCGAACAGGCCAGGGAGGTAGGAGGCCACGGTGGGATGGACTTTATTATGGACTGGCGTATGATCGATTGTCTGAGGAACGGTCTGCCGCTCGACCAGGATGTATATGACGGCGCATTGTGGAGTTCAATTGCCCCGCTGAGCGAATGGTCTGTCGCAAACAGGTCGCAGTCTATAGATGTCCCTGATTTTACCTGTGGCTCATGGAAAACTAACAATCCTCACGGAATTAACCTGGAAACAGGCGGAACCACGCAGGTTCTTGAACTTAAGAAGGAACCAGCTTAATACCCTCTTTCACTTACACTTAAAAGCCACACGATAGTTGAGCCATTGTACCTTTGCGCCGTTGTGCCTTTCAATACCCTGCCGCCTGTCCATCCTTCCTCGATTCTGAGGCCCCGTACCAGACCTTGTTTTTGCTATCCCACATTATCGCCTGATACCCTCCAAATCCGCCCAGGTCCCATTGTATTGTATGTCCCATTGACATCAGTTTCTGAATAACCTCTGTCTGAAATCCACTCTCGAGGAGAAGAATTCCGCCGTCAGTCATCTGCTGACCTGTCGGCTCTGAAGAGCCAATATGATGCATCCTTGGAGCATCGCCTGCCTCCTGGAGATTCATCTTAAAGTCAATAAGATTCACAACAATCTGCACATGTCCCTGTGGCTGCATGTCGCCACCCATTAATCCGAAGCTTACCCATGGTTTTCTATCTTTTGTGATAAATGCCGGGATGATGGTCTGAAATGGTCTCTTCCCGGGGGCATATACATTCGCATGACCCTGTTCGAGGCTGAACATCTCGCCCCGGTCCTGCAGAACAAAACCTAGTCCGGTTGGGCACATGCCTGATCCCATGCCACGGTAATTGCTCTGTATGAGCGAGACTATATTTCCGTATTTATCAGCAACTGTCAGATAAACTGTATTCCCGGCCTCAATCACTCCTGCATCATAAACTTTTGCAGCGTTCAGCGGGTCAATTAGTTTCCTTCGTTCAGCCGCATATTTTTTGGAGATGAGCTGGGCTACCGGAACGGATGAGAAGAAAGGGTCGGCATAATACCTGGCCCGGTCTTCAAACGCCAGTTTCTTTGCTTCAGTAAAAGTATGAATGTATTCAGCTGATCCGAAACCCATTGATGCCAGGTCATATCCCTCAAGTATATTCAGGATCTGCAGGGCAGCAATTCCCTGTCCGTTGGGAGGAAGCTCCCATACATCATATCCCCGGTAGTTTGTGCTGACAGGCTCCACCCATTCGGAATGGTGGCGGGAAAGATCGTCATAGGAGAGAAAACCTCCCTGCTTTCTCATAAAGGCATCAATATCATGGGCGATGGAACCTCGGTAGAATTCATTTCTGCCTCCCTTAACTATTTTTTCAAGGGTGGTTGCCAGAAGCGGATTCTTAAATACTTCTCCTTTTGAAGGAGCTTTGCCGCCCCGCATATAAACTTCTTTAATATTAGGGTACTCCTTGAGGGTATTTGTTCTCTTCTCAAGATAAAAGGCAATGACTTCCGTTACCGGAAAGCCTTCCCTGGCATAGTTTATTGCAGGTTGCAGAATATCCTTCATTGAAAGCCGGCCGAACATATCGTGCATCTCATACCATGCGTCGACGCATCCGGGAACTGAAACAGGCAGCGGACCATAGGAGGGAATAAACTCAAAGCCATTATCCTTGAAATATTCGAGCTTCAGTGATCTTGGCGATCTGCCGCTGCCATTCAATCCGTAAAGTTTTCCCTTATCTGCGCTCCAGATCATTGCAAAGAGGTCACCTCCGATACCTGCTCCGGTGGGTTCTACAACACCAAGTACAGCATTAGCAGCTATTGCAGCATCAATTGCATTTCCACCTTTCTTGAGAATATCAAGCGCTACCTGGGTGGCAAGAGGCTGGCTGGTTGCAGCCATCCCGTTGCGGGCAATCACTTCAGATCGTGTAGCAAAAGCATGCCCGGTAATCCTGTCCTGTGGAGTTGCAATAACAAAATTGCATAACGCTAAAACTAAGGACAAAATCCTTTTCATCGTTTTCAAGATTATTATACAAAGGTAAAAAACCGCAGATACTATTTAGCCATTGCCCTGGCTTTTAATTCAGCAGGCATCTTTTCGATAGCATAACGAAGGGATGTTCTGGGCATGGTCGCCTTTTTACTCATTATATAATTGAAGACCTTTTCCTGGTGAGCCTGACTTGCAGCCTTGAGCATCCATCCATAACCTTTCTGGACCATGTCGTCGGGATTGGAATGTAGAATATCAGCTATTTCAAAGATATCTTCAAGGAAAAGACCTTTCCTTGCCGGAACAATCAATGAGACTGCGGAAGCACGCTTTACCCAGCGGTTTTCAGATTTTGCCCATCTCTTCAGTTCTGAAAGGCACAGGGGATACATTTCAATGAAAGAACCCACTGTGTGATTGCATAGAGTATCGCATGCCGCCCAGTTGGTGACATATTTGTTCACCCACATTTCAAAGGTTTTAAAATCATCAGGTTCATATTGCTTTCTGACATTATACGACCATATGCATGCAATGCCAGTCTCTTCCATGAACCCCGGCTTCCATAATTCTTCGCAAAATGAAAATATCACTTTTTTGCTCTTATCAGGAAGGGTCTGATAAAAGGCTTTGCTTATCTTCCCGACTTGTGCTGACTTCAGTCCATGTATCTTAATATCTTCCTTAAAGAATCTCTCTCCCTGAAGCCGGGTCTTTTCATCTGCATTGCTTATCAGCTCATGTCTGATATTATCGATAGTTTTGCTCATATGAATCGTATTTTAATACTCCTGAGAAGTCATTTCATATTCTTCCAGAATTTTTCTTCAGACTGGCGCAGCTCCCTGGTTCTCTTCCTCTCAAGCAAGTAATAGTAGATTATCAGAAGAGCACCGGCAATCATTATTCCCAGGAGCAGGTATTTGATAATTGCCGACATATTTGCATTTGCTTCACCCAAAGTTGAATTTAAAGTCTTTGAGTCTTCAGTAATTTTGTGTCCGACATCTATATTAAATATATTCTTCATGAAGAAGAGTGAGAAAAATGCCAGCAGGCCCGACATAAGTGGTGTAGTCAGCCATCCTAGCGCAATCTGCCCAAGGAGCTTGAAATTAATATTTCTTGCACCTTTATATATTCCGATGCCAATAACGCACCCTACAACAACCTGTGAACTGGAGACAGGAGCAAGTGGTATTGCCGGGAGCCCGATTTTTACGAATAAATTTGATAATCCGGATGATGAAAATATAAAAAGTACAAGTGATTCAGCAAGTACGACAACAAGAGCAGCTTCGGCAGTAAGCTCCACAATATTACAACCGACAGTTTCCATAACCTTCCTTGAATAAGTTAAAATACCGACAGCTATTGCCAGGCTTCCCAGCAGGAATAGTTGCTGGTTTGACGACAAAGTGAAAAAGCCAAGGTGCAGATCCTGAAGATTAAAGGCCGGGGCAAAAACTCCCATAACGTTTGCAATATTGTTGGCACCCAGGCTGTAAGAGGCGAATGCTCCTACAATTATTAACCCGGTTCTGATGTAAGATTCAAATCTTATCAGGTGGATATTGGAGGCTTTTTTAATCCGTCTTATTATAATATAAAGCAGGACTGCAAATATTGCACCCAGAACAGGTCCGATTACCCATGTCAGCACTATCTTTGATAATGTGCTGCTATCTGTGGGGTTGCCGGTAAAAAGGTTCCATCCGATTATTGCTCCCACTATAGCCTGCGTTGATGAGACCGGCAAAGAGAACTTGGTCATTATATATATTGTAATGGCTGCTGCTAATGCCAGTGTGAATGAACCACCTAATGCATTTATTCCACCAAGTTTGCCCAACGTATGCGCAGCACCACTTCCCTGAAAGACAGCTCCCAGAATAACAAAGATGGAAGCAATTATTGCAGCCTTTCTGAAAGATACCATCCTCGAACCAACAGCAGATCCAAATACATGCGAGGCATCGTTAGAGCCGAGTGACCATCCTAGAAAGAGACCGCTTGTTAAAAAGAATAAGATCATTTTGTTTATTGATTACTCCGGTGACCGGTTACCGGCTGCCGGTTACCGGTTTCTACATCACAATTTTAATAGCCATCGCCGATAACAGGTCGGCTGCCTTCTGGGCCTCATCGGAAATGCCTTCAATATGATGAACAATATACCTGAGGTGCGCTTTGTGAGCAAGATCTATGTCCTTCAATTCCTGAAATATACGCCTCTTGGTATTCATTGATATCTTGTCGGTTTCACTCTCAAAATAATAGACTTTAAGGAGTTTTTCCCTGACAGTAAAGGGCGCCCTGAAATAGGCTCGCGCTGCAGGTATAAGTTCCTCAGCGCAAACTGCTGATGTCTCGGTAAGACTTATAAAATCCTTGTTCAATGATGCAGGAATCTCGGGTCTCTCGAGATCAATCTCATTGAGCGATCTTTTTACTGAATCAATGATTTCATCCAGCCCTTCAATGAGATTGAAGACTTCCTCCCTGTGCTGCGGAAGGATTGAGTGTGTAATCATTTCATTTTCTATCTCCCGTTGAAGCCTGTCTGCATTGTTTTCGAGTGTCTCAACTTTCTGAATATGGTTTCTGAACGCCTCCATATCTTTTTCGAGGTACGACTTTATGCCTTCGCGAAAGACAATCAGGCCGAGCTCTATATTGTCAAAAAACTCATTGATCCTGAGAATCAGGTCCTTTGTTGTTCTTGTTAAAAGCGCCATTTTCTGAAATTTATATTTCCTATAAATATAAAAAAAGGATTCTGGTTTTTACTAATATGTATAACATAGTATTATGCGTAACATAATAGTGGCAATATAATTAAAATTCTATGATTTTATCTACCTTGTTCGATCTGAGGTACTGCTTGAGAATAACCTGTACATCGCGGTTATCAGGAAGCTGCTTTATGCATTCATGGAGGGCATTAAGTCCAAATCCCATGTCATTAATGTTAAAATATCCATATCCGTAGTATTTACCGTTAACCATTTTGACAACACATTTTTCCTCAGTTTCCCTGCCTTTGTCAATAATAAAGAAATTGCGCCGGGCGAAAATGAATTCATCAATTGCATGAGCAGCCCGATCATTATATTTTTCCGGAGGTTCTTTTCCGCAGCAGGCTCCTTTGCAGATGCCGACATGATACTGGAAACAAGGTCCGCCGGTCTCGTAAAGACCAGAAAGTCCCTGGCAAAGGTTATAATTGGAGACAAGCGATTCAAGCTTTCCTTTTGCTTTTTCGCGTGAGGTGAACAGCGATAGAGGCTCCTCTTCTGTGCGGACCGGACCATAGCTGAAATTCAGATATCCTTTCTTATCAGTAAAGCTGTAAATACCCCATTGAAAAGTCGATCTCTTTTGTGCCCTGTTATAGAACGGCTTGTTTTCCTTTATTTCCGATGATTCCCTGAGAAGTGCAATGAGTTCGCTGCCTGTAAGTTCCCAATCTATATCTGCTATCAGATCACGCATCTCCATAGCGCGGTTTGTAGTATTGTTTGAGAGATGGGTGCCTATTCTCTGCCTCAGATTCCGGCTCTTGCCAATGTAAATAAGTTCGCCTGATTCGTCGTAAAAGTAATATACCCCTGGCTCTTCCGGGATGGAGTCTACCTTTGCAATATCCAGCTTCGGGTTAAGTTTTGAAACTCTGGTGTTTCGAATAAGGCTCGATCTCATACCGTTTATTTCCCTGTCTTTTTCGAGAAGAATCTCAAATAGCTTTACAGTGGCAAGGGCATCGCCGGCAGCCCTGTGACGTCCATTAATATCAATGTTAAGGTCTCTGCATATATTTCCAAGACTATAGGAGCGGTGACCGGGTATCAGCTTCCTGCCTAAAGTGACAGTATCAAGCATATTTCTCTTGTAATTAAATCCCAGAGATTTGAATTCCTGTCTTAAAAAAGAATAATCGAACCGGGCATTATGGGCTACAAATGTTCTTCCCTCAGTAAGTTCAACAACAGTTTTTGCAATTTCATAGAAGAACGGAGCATCTTCAACCATTTCGTTGGTGATGCCGGTCAGGTTCGTAATGAAATATGGGATATTCATTTCAGGGTTGACAAGCGAAACAAATTCATCGGTTATCTTTTCGCCGTCGTGGAGATAAATTGCAATTTCAGTTATCTTTTCAGTACGCGCGCTGCCACCTGTAGTCTCAATATCAATGATTGCATACATAAAAACTGAACCGTGCCGATTGTTTCACGAATATAAACAGAAATGATGCAGTGTTGTTATAAGTTTGTATTTTTGTTGAAATGGAATTGATATGAATGAGTGTTTCGGAAAGAAATTCGTACTGAACGGTAATCTTGAATCAGCTGATATTTTCGATAATTCACTTGTTTATGAAGGTGATTCCATATATGAGGTCATACGGATGATAAAGGGAACTCCTGTTTTCTTTTACGACCATATGGACCGGCTTGAGACCAGCGTCAGTCTGCAGAAGAAAAAAATGCTTGCAGATACTGAGACCCTTAAAAAGAACATAATCAGCCTTTCAAAAATAGAAAAGAAAAAAGAGATTAATCTTAAGATTGTCTTCAATTATAAAAATGGTGAGGACAATTACCTTGTTTATTTCATAGAGCCGATTTATCCTTCCGTGGAACAGTACAGGAACGGTGTTAAGGGCATTCTCTTTTATGCTGAACGGAAAGACCCGGAATCAAAAGTCATTAACCATAAATTACGTTCGTCAATTTTTCACAAGCTGATACTCGAGGGTGGCTACGAAGCCATTCTTGTAAATGAAGATGGGGTAATTACTGAAGGAAGCCGATCGAATATCTTCTTTCTGAAAGACAATATATTGTACACGGCGCCCGATAATATGATATTAAACGGAATTACCCGCAAGCATGTGCTGGATATCTGTGCTGAAAACGATATACCTGTTAAAATGGTGAGTTTGAAGACAGCAACCCTTTCAGATTATGAGGCTGTCTTCATGACTGGCACTTCTCCCATGGTGCTGCCATTCAACAGCATAGATGACAAGAGATTTAAGGTACGGGTGCCTCTGATCGAAAAACTCAGGCAGCTATATATTGCAAGGGCAGAAGAGAGCATCGCAGGTTTCAGGATTGGAAAATCCTGATCAAATTGGAATCAGGTAATTTTAAATCTTTAAATGATTATGGCAAATATCAGACAACTAAAAAAGGCAATTGATTCACAGGTTTATGAAGTGATAGCAGATTGTTTCACATGGACAAAAGTAAACCCGGGCAAGAAATCTGACGAAGTTGAAGGTATTATTTCAGATGCAGTTAATTTCAGGAATGAGCTGATAAGCAGGATTAATAACACTGACCCTTCGGCCGACCCCAAAGGAGTGAAAGTTCATTATCAGCTTATTGGAAAAGATCTGGCTTCAGGTATCGACTCACTCTTTGGACGGCTTAGTTCTGTATCGACGAAGAAAAAGAAGTAAAGTTTTTGTAGATCTGTGCGCCGCAACCGGCACAATTCCCGTTCTTGTCGAGGTTCTGGATCTTAACATTGTAACCAGACCTTTTTGTAACCACTTTACCGCACTTCGGACAACTTGTATTCTGCCCGCTATCGGATACGATATTCCCGAAATAGACATAATTCAGGCGTTTCGAGGCTATCTCTGAAAGTCTTTTTATGGTATCTGTAGGAGTAGAGGGGTCCTCTCTTTTATACATCGGAAAATACCTGCTCAGGTGAAGCGGAGTATTATTGCCAAGTTCTCCGGCTATCCATTCTGCTTCGTATTCCATCTCTTTATTGTCGTCATTCTGTCCCGGGATAAGAAGTGTTGTTATTTCAAGATGCTTACCTGACAGTGCTATTTGTTTAAGAGCGTTCTTGACCGGTTCCAGGTCTGCGCCGACAATATTTTTGTAGAAATCATTGTTAAATGCCTTCAGATCTATGTTAAAGGCATCAATGAAGGAGATAATTTCTGCAAGCGGATCCTTGTTCACATAACCATTGGAAACCATTACTGTATGTAACCCTTTCTTCTTTGCCTTTACGGCAACATCGCGGATGAACTCGAACCATATGACAGGTTCGTTATATGTGAATGCGATCCCGATATTGTTCAGGGCCGATAATGCATCCTTCACAATACGGTCAGGTTCAGTTTTTATGCTGAAGTCGGCCGATGGCCGCTGCGAAATGCTATAATTCTGGCAAAAATCGCAACGCATATTGCACCCGTAAGATCCGAGTGACAGAATATTTGTGCCAGGGAAGAAATGATAGAGAGGCTTCTTTTCAATAGGATCAAGGGCATAGCCCGAAATGACTCCATATGTAAGTAAATCAATAATTTCGCCATTGCTCCTGCGTGCGCCGCAAATACCTTTTTTCTCCTTTGCCAGTTTGCAAAAATGAGGACATAGCAGGCATTCAACCTTACTATCATCTTTTCTTGAAAGCAACAACATAAGATTATTGTTATAAAGCAAATTTACATCTTTCATCGTCTTGTATCAAATTCTTTTGCTCAATTTGCCCGATGCCTGGTAAGGAATTTTATTAAATTTGAGAAAACTTATCCCATGACAAGAGAACTTTTTCCAGTTTTTGTGTTCACTATTGCCTTTGGTTTACTGCCTGCAGATGGTAACTCTCAGGTGGCAGGTACCTGGAAGGCTTCGCCGGAGACAATAGCAAAATCATCAGAGTCACAATCGGACTTCAATTATTATGAAGAGAAGGTACCGTCATATACTCTGCCCGATATTCTTGTAACAACATCAGGAAAGAAAATTACAACGGCACGGGAATGGACAATAGAGCGCAGACCTGAAATACTTGAGCTTTTCAGAGAGAATATTTTTGGAAGGGTTCCGGCTACGCCTTACACAAGGTCCTTTAAGGTTGTTTATGAGGATAAAAATGCCATGGATGGAGCTGCGACACTTAAACAGGTTGAAATAACCATTGAATCAGAAGGAAAGTCGCTCGTAATTCATCTTATATTGTTTGTTCCGAACAGGATTAAAAAACCTGTCCCGGCATTTCTGCTGATCGATAACAGGGGACCAGGCAGTACGGATCCAACCAGGAAGACTAAGAGCGAGTTCTGGCCTGCTGAGGAGGTTATTGCCCGGGGTTATGCTGTTTCAGTTTTCAGTAATTCAGATGTTGATCCGGATAATTTTGATGATTTTAAAAACGGCATTCACGGTCTGCTCGACAGGGGCATCCGAAAGCCCGATGCATGGGGTTCTCTTGCAGCCTGGGCCTGGGGAGCAAGCAGATGCATGGATTACTTTGAAACCGACAGGGATATTAATATTAAGAAAGTTGCTGTCGTCGGTCATTCACGAGGTGGAAAGACTGCATTATGGGCCGGAGCAGAGGACCAGAGGTTCTCCCTGGTAATTGGCAATGAATCAGGTGCAGGAGGAGCGGCTTTAGCCAGGCGCAGATATGGTGAGACTGTTGCAAAGCTGAATTCAGCATTTCCTCACTGGTTTTGCGCAAACTATAAGAAATTTGCAGGGAACGAAAATGAAATGCCTGTTGATATGCATATGCTGCTGGCGCTGACTGCTCCAAGGGCTTTATATATAGATTGCGCCAGCGACGATCTATGGGGCGATCCACGGGGATGTTATCTCGCCCTATATAATGCGCTGCCCGTATTTCAGCTCTTCGATAAAAGAAGCATGGTCCCGCTTTTAATGCCTCCCCTGAACAAACAGGTTTTTAGCGGTCATACCGGGTTTCATATCCGCGATGGCGTACATAATATGCTGCTGCAGGACTGGAACTACTTTATGGATTTTGCAGATAATGTCTGGAAATAGATAATATGGAAAATACTACTCTTGTACCCATCGGAGTGATGCACTCCGAATTTGCCAGGATACTGAAGAAAATTGGTTTCTCGGATCCCAAAGCTGAAAAATGCGCTGAAATTTTTACCTCCAACAGCATTGATGGCATATATACCCACGGTGTAAACAGATTTCCAAGGTTTGTCAGCAACGTAAAGGATGGGTTTTTTAAGCCTGATGCAGAGCCATCACTTATGCATTCTGCAGGTTCGCTTGAACAATGGAATGGCAACTTAGGTCCCGGACCTCTCAATGCTGTTTTTGCAACCGAAAGAGCTGGAGAACTTGCCGATCAGAACGGAATAGGTCTCGTAACGCTTGCCTTTACCAACCATTGGATGCGTGCCGGTTACTATGGCTGGCATGCTGCAAAAAGGGGATATGTCTTTATGGCATGGACAAATGCTGAAGCAAACATGCCGGCGTGGGGAGCTGTTGATGCCCGCCTTGGTAACAACCCTTTTGTGATTGCCGTGCCATATGAGAACGAGGCAATAGTACTGGATTTTGCAATGACCCAGTTTTCATACGGTAAAATGGAATTGTATAAGTCAGAAGATAAGCAGCTTCCATACCCAGGTGGATTTGATCGCAAAGGACAACTCACAAAAGATCCGGGGGAGATCCTTTTATCGTGGAGAGCTCTTCCTATTGGTTACTGGAAAGGAGCGGGGCTTGCCCTGCTCCTCGATATCCTTGCTGCCGTTCTCTCCGGCGGCCGTCCCACTGCGGAAATAACGAAGAGCAAAAAGGAGACTGGGGCAGAGTACGGGGTGTCACAGGTATTTTTTGCTATTAACCCTAAAAGGCTGTATAACTATCCGTCAATAGGTGATACAACAAGGCAGGTAATAGATTTTATTCATCAGTCAATACCAGAAAATGAAAACAGCTCTATACGCTACCCTGGTGAGAATGTGCTGACTGTAAGGAAGAGAAACCTTGAAGCCGGTATCCCTGTAAACAAAAAAGTCTGGAGTGAAATAACTTCTTTATGATAAAATTTCACAATAGAAATACTAAAACAGTAAGATTTTAAGACTTTTTACATCCCCCAGCCCTCCCGCCGAAGTGGGACAGGCTCTTCAAAGAGGGAGTCTATTGATGTTTCGCACTTTATTCCCTGAATCTTCCATAAAGCCCTGTTTTATTAAGGCCTCTTTACCTTTGTACCGCTGTACCGCTGTATCTTTGTACCTTTAAATTTCTTCCTTCTTCTCTTCGACAGGAATCGAATTCATCTCTGCAAAATCAACAACTTCATCCTTAATGGGGTTAATGATTTCAGTGTTTGACAACCCGAACCTGAAAATGATCTTTTTCTTGTTTTTAAATCTGAAGAGGATACTAAGAGGGAATATTTCCACCGCATCTATATCGTGTGCGTTAATTTCTATTTTTGGCAGGAATGAATTCTGTTTCAGGACTATCTTTTCAGGACCTGTTTTAATATATCTTTCCGTTTTACCCAGGCCTGCAAATACCTGATATACTCCAAAACATGAAAGGAATATAATTGTTATCCAGAGTGTGCTGTCGCTTTTCATTGATTTGAGGTTATGAATTACCCAGAAGATGGCAGTCGCGAAACAGATTATTCCGAACACAATCTGGATTATTTTCACTGCGCGCGGATTCTCCTTTGTTTCCAGTGAAAAATATTTCTTTTCCATGTTAATTCTATAAAAGTAATCGATTAGTCTTCAGACCCGGTGTGCCTGTAAATAATTAATGAGGCAAGATAGATTAAAATTGAATTAATTATTATTTTTATAGATCATAAAAAATTAAATCTACCTGAAAATGAAAGAAGATTCAAAAAACATTTCCCGCCGGTCATTTATCGGAACTACCGGTGCGGTTGCTGCAGGTTTGACCATAATGCCAAGTTCAGTTATAAGCGGTCTTGGCAAGAGAGCTCCAAGCGACAAACTGAATATCGCAGTAGTCGGAATCGGAGGTATGGGTAATTCGAACCTTAAAGCGGTTAAAGGAACCGAAAATATCGTTGCCCTCTGCGATGTTGACTGGGGATATTCAAAAAAGGTTTTTGCTGAGAACCCTGATGCAAAAGCATACTGGGACTGGCGACTAATGTATGACGAAATGGGCAAATCAATCGATGCAGTTATTGTTGCAACTGCCGACCATTCCCATTGCATTGCTGCGTCAAACGCTATGACTATGGGTAAGCATGTGTATGTTCAGAAACCCCTGACGCACTCTGTTTACGAATCAAGGTTGCTGACAAAACTTGCTAAACAAAAAAAAGTAGCAACTCAGATGGGTAACCAGGGAGCTTCCGGTGAAGGTGTAAACCTGACGGTTGAATGGATCCAGAACGGCGAAATTGGAGAAGTAAGAAAAGTTGAAGCATTTACTGACCGTCCTATCTGGCCGCAGGGTCTGAATGTACCAAAAGGTGAATGGGTTCCTGACACACTTAACTGGGACCTCTTCATTGGCCCGGCAAAAATGCGTCCTTATAATAGCGTGTATACGCCATGGAACTGGCGAGGCTGGTGGGATTTTGGAACAGGAGCTCTTGGTGATATGGCTTGCCATATTCTTCATCCTGTATTCAAAAGCCTCAAACTGCAATATCCTATAAAAGCTCAGGGAAGTTCAACACTGCTGTTGACCGATTGCGCTCCAAATGCACAAATTGTTAAGCTTACATATCCTGAACGAATTGCTCCTAAGGGTGCTAAGATTAAATATCCACAGGTTGAAGTTACCTGGTATGATGGTGGTCTGCAACCTCCTAAACCAGCTGGCTGGCCAGAAGGAAGAGATATGAATGATGGCGGTGGTGGTGTATTATTCCACGGTACCAAGGATACCCTTGTTTGTGGTTGCTATGGACGTAATCCCTGGCTGTTGTCAGGTCGTGTTCCTGTTGTTGCGAAAACCGAACGCAGAGTTGAAGGTGGCAAACATGAAATGGACTGGGTTCGCGCATGTAAAGAGAGTCCGGAAAGCAGAATTCTTTCAAAATCAGATTTTTCTGAAGCAGGACCTTTTAACGAAATGGTTGTTATGGGTGTATTGGCTGTCAGGCTTCAGGGACTGAATAAAGAACTCGAATGGAACGGAGAAAAAATGGAATTCACAAATATTAGTGATACAGACAATGTCAGACTGACAATCTCGGATAATTTCACAATCATCGACGGAGATCCTAAATTCGATAGGCCAAATATTACATTGAATGCCAAAGAATTTGCTGCCGGGATGGTTAAACATACCTACCGTAAGGGATGGACATTGCCTGATATGCCTGTATAGTATTGAAATTTAAACATTTAAAATATATTGATATGAAATATGTAAACATTTTTCTTGCATGCCTTGTTATCATTGTTCTGGCAGCATCATGTAAAGTTAAGGAGAAGACAGCGAAATCAGCTGATCAGGGATGGGTTTCAATTTTTGATGGCAAAACTAACGCAGGATGGAGAGGTTATGATAAACCGGCTTTTCCTGAAAAAGGATGGGAAGTTGTCGACGGAACTCTCCATTGCATAGGTTCAGGAACAGGCGAGGCAGGAGGAAGCGGCGGTGACATCATCTATGATAAAAAATTAAGCAATTTTGAGCTTTCGCTGGAATGGAAAATCTCTGAAGGCGGAAACAGCGGGATCTTCATCCTTGCCCAGGAAATACCGGATACACCTATCTACGAGTCATCTCCTGAGATGCAGATTCTCGATAACGACAGGCACCCGGATGCCAAGCTTGGCAAAAACGGTAACAGGATGGCAGGATCACTTTACGACCTGATACCAGCTGTTCCGCAGAACACAAAACCGGCCGGGCAATGGAACAAGATAGATATCATTTGTTACCAGGGTACGGTAGTTTATAATTCGAACGGTGTGAATGTGGTTGAATACCATCTTTGGACAGACGCATGGAAGAAAATGTGCGCCGATTCTAAATTCAAGGATTGGCCGATGTTTATAAATACAGCAAAAGAAGGATATATCGGATTACAGGACCATGGCAATGATGTATGGTTCCGTAATATCAAAATCAAGATTATGCAATAAACTTGCCCCCCATCCCCCCTGAAGGGGGGTTAAAAATGAGCCAGTCATTAATGCCTGGCTCATTTTTTCTCGACTACCTGAATCTGATTTAAAATATAGTTCACAGAATTTTTATTGATTTTCATGCCCCCTTTAGGGGGTCGGGGGGCTGCCTTTCAATCCGATTTCCTCCGCTACAGCCCGCATTCCCATGATACAATCAGTTATCAGTTCATCAAGGCTCACTCCTAGCATCGCTGCTCCTTTTTCAATCACAGACCTGTCGACTCCGGCGGCAAACTTTTTATCATTCCATTTCTTTCTTACTGATCTAGCCTCCATATCCAGAACGCTCCTTGAAGGTCTGACCAGCGCGCTTGTTGCCACCAGCCCGGTAAGCTCATCTATTGCATATATTGTCTTCTCGAGCCTTGTAACAGGTTCAACATCAGTCGCGAGACCCCAGCCATGACTTAAAACCGCCCTGATATAATCTTCAGGCCACCCGTTCTCTTCAAGAATCTTTTTTGTCATTTTACAATGCTGTTCAGGATACATCTCATAATCAAGATCATGGATGAGACCAATGATCCCCCATTTTTCCCCGTCCTCCCCAGATTTTGTGGCCATGTACTTCATAACACCCTCAACAGCAAGAGCATGTCTGTAAAGACTTTCCGATTTGTTGTATTTTCTGAAGAGCTCATAGGCTGCTTCCCGTGTTGGCAGATTTATCGGCATAATTTAACCTTTGAATATAAAAATCCGATGATCAGTTATTTTATTTTAACTACCGGAATAGTCCGGGTCAAACCGGCAAACCTGATCCTGAGATAATATACAGAAGGTTCCATTTTCAGATCCCTGATCGTAATAATATTCCTTCCTGTAAAAAGTTCTTTCTCAAAATCAGTTATAAGCACGCCAAGCGTGCTGGTAAGTGTGAAATGTGCCGTGGATGCTGATTCTGAGTTGATAATAACCTGCAACTCATCGGTAAACGGGTTAGGACATACCGTCAGCAGTTCCAGAATATCGGTATGCACGATGTTTGTCCTCACAGTATCATTAATGAGGTAATCATCATTGTTGTTAAAACTATAAGCGGTAATATTATAAATGCCGTAATGGGAGAGGTCTGCCGCTGTCTTGAAGGTGACCGTAACTGTGTCAAAGGGCACAAGGCGCTGATCAAAATACTGGCTGACAGGCAGAAGGTCGTTGATAGTGTATGCAAGATTAAATCCATTTATTGTATCGGGGGCGACATTCAGCAGTTTTACAATCACAGGTTCTGAGCCCATGGTTTCTTTGTTGACAGGAGAAACGATCCTCGCGGCAAGTATGTCTTTCGATATATATCTTACTGATCCTGATCGGGCAAAATCTATCATATCGATCATCGCCATATCCGACCCCGATGAAACAGATCCGTCCTTAACATAAATCCATTCCATCTTGTTATATCCTGCAGGTATAAAAATAACGGCTTTTTCCCATGGAACTTCACCTGATTTTCTCATGACAACTACGTCATTAAGCTTAAAATAGAAATAGTCATAACCAGATTCAGATGAAACTTTATACCAGAATTTTATCGAGTCTGACGAATTATAATATGTCTTTATTGAAAGCAACGAAGACTGGTTGTGGGTTATTGACCCGGATTGAGCGGCAATCCTTCCGTCATATGGATCGACAGCACTGATTTTCCAGGGGTTAAGACTCCTGTTAATCCACGGAAAAGCACGGAAGGTAGATGATTCAAATGACTCCTGGATCCGCCCAACCTTGAAGGAAAAATCCTTATTGACATTTATTGATCCGCAGTTAAGCTGGGTCGATACCTGAATGGTTGTTCCTATACTTAAATTGTCTGAAAGTTTAACGGGTACTTTAATATCAGTAGATGTTCCCGCTGCAAGATTGCCTGAATTCTTAGTGGGTTCAAGGAGAGTAATATCCTCCGAAGTGGAACTAATAGTAAATAACCCTGAAGAGTTGCTGGTGCCAAGGTTGCTTACATTAAAGATCAGATTCACGGTTTCGCCCGGATCAGGAATATAATTGCCGTTCCCTGTTAGCAAATCATCCAGAAAAAATCCTGTAATATCGAGGCTGGGAGCGTGTGTACAGATATCGATCTTATAACTTTTTTCTTCACGGCCATCCTTTAAAATCAGATCAATGGTGATTAATCCAAGGTCAGGCACATTCCCTAAGATTATAAGAGGAAATGAGTTGTTAAGGACAGCTTCTCCTCCTCCTGACAGGGTGCCAATCATAACTGAATCGTTCAGGATCGATACCCATGGCGAAACTGATGATATTTTTGCATAAAGGCCGCTTGCTGTAATTGTCCCCGCATTGGAAACAGTCAGGTTAAGCATCACACTTTCACCATAGTCGGCTAAGCCGTTATTATTGCCTGATACGTCAGTAATGCCGTAACTTTTAAGGTTTATAAATTCCTTATGGTTATCGGAAAAATAGATTGTTTTGATAAGAGGTTTCCTGTTCTGACCGGTAATGACCATGAGGCATGAATCATTTGATAATCCAGGAAGGTCAAGGGTTACAGATCCTGAAGCGCTTGCAAAGGATGCATCATATAATATATCGAAATGCGAAATGGCAATGTATGAAAACGGCTCAGAAGTAAGTGAATATTTGGTGAGGTTGTTTGGCAGGGTGTCCGGAAGTACAATATTGAATGTATCGGGCTGACCAATAACTGGTATCACACTCGGGTCGCCTACCAGGTTATAGGTTTCCCAGTAATATTTCTTTTTAGAAGATGTACTGGCACTTACAGAAAGATTGCCGGCATAATTTACCTGCCCCATTGAAATATACCAGTCGGAGGCTGCTTCACCATGTGTATGGAACAGCCGATCCAGTGCACCAAGACCTGTGGTTTCATATTTAGGGTCATTGGCTATGGCTCCTGCACCCACAGCCCAGTAATAATCTTCATCCCAGTAAGAGTTATCTGAACAACCAATAAATCCGACAGCTCCTTTATCCTGGGAGGTGACCATCTTATTTCCAAAAGAACCTGTTGTATAGAAGGTTGAAGTTGAACATGCATTGCTAATTATAAAAGGATACATATACTTATTGGTCAGGGATGCAATATCTCCCGTCTTTATATTAAGATAAAGCCATCCATCCGAAGCTCCGTGCCCGGTATAGTTCAGAAAGGAAATACCTTTATTTATGATCTTGATTATTGAATCTTTTGCCAAAGTAGAGGCAGGATAAAAGAAATGATAGCCATTGATCCGGTTCGAAGGATTCAGGTAATTATTAAATCCGTAATATACCTGCCCGTTCATATAATCCTGATTAGCATCGTCAACACCGGCAGTGGCAAGGGCATTGTCATAGAATTTATTGGAAGTCTTGAAGTCGAACTTCTCGTACTGAATGATTTTGTTCAGAACAGTTTTAAGCTCTATAGTGTCTTTTACCGGCAGCCTTCCTGTAAACATATCGGGGATATAATCACCATTACCGTCAAATTCTCCATAGTACATATCGGTGTAATTGCCGCTGGTGTAATAAGGGATCCTGGAAACGTCACCGATGATGAGAAGATATTCAGGAGGAGGGTTATCAGGAGTTGAAGAATTATATATTACTGCCAGTGTATTTTTGATTGCAGTATAGTTGTCCCCGGCAAATTCAGCACCCTTGTATAATACCTCAACCCTGAAACCTTTCTGAGTCTTCCATTTTACGAATGGCCTAATCAGCTTCCTGAAAGCTGTATCGGTAAGTATTATCATTCTTACCGGCTTATCAGAATAACCCGGAACAACGTTTTCGGGATTATAGTTGAGTATCCCTTTGCCGATCGTTTCATTAAAGAGCTTCGATTCCGGAATTGATGCTTTGGATGCTGCTGTCCCGTCAGGTACAAAGGTTATTTCAATTTTCATTGAAGTGATCACTGAAATCTGATTTGTACGAGGATTATACCTGACCGGAGAAATATTGACGCTGGCAAGCTTTTTATGCCTCACAATTCCGATCGGTTCGATTCTGACTGTATCTGACCTGAGATAATCCCTTGCAGCATAGACAGTCTTATCCATTGTGAACGGATGCCTTCTCTGCTGAGTATCTTTGGTTTCACCCTCCTGGACTGGGTATAGCAACCCGCTGATCCTGTTCCTTGAAGGCTTCATCCTTGATGATCTTACTTCAGTAATCCTGACCTTGCAGGAATAGCCGTCAGGGATTTCAATAAGGCGGCTTAAAACAGGCAATTCGGGCTTGCCCACTTCAGATGTTGGGATATGGCCGGGAATTAAAATCCGGAAATAAGTTCCATCAGTATTTGTGACAGATCTAAGGTTAATCTCTGATAATGAATAGTTTATTGTCAGAGAATGGTCGGATGATACAATAGCATTTTCTTCCACGCCAGTGTTGAAAGTGTATCTGTGACTTCTGGATGGCTGCCCGGCCGCAAGTACGGCATAAGACATAAAAAGCACAAGCAGCATTGCTTGTTTAAATTTCCCTAAACGCATCAGTGTTAATTAATTAACGCTGCACCTAAATTCCCGAAGCAAGTTATTAAAAATTCAATATATAACGAATGTGGAATTAATAAATTTGATTAAAATAATTAGATTCGTATTTTTATAGTTGATTTGATTGACGAACATAAAAACCGATATGAAAAGATTCGCCATTTTTCTGATAGTGAACCTTCTTTTTACCGTATTGCCGGCACAGGTAAATAAGTTTGGTGTTCCGTTTATCAGGAACTATTCAACCCAGATTACTCAGGGCTCTGAACAAAACTGGAGCATTACGAAAGATAAATTCGGGAATGTATATTTCGGTAACCAGGATCGCGGGGTTATCCGGTATGATGGAACAAAATGGTCAAGTATTAAGATTAAGAATAATCCGAGGGTTTATTCGCTTGCTTCTGATGAAAGAGGAATTGTCTATGTTGGTGCTGCTTATGAATTTGGATATCTTCAGCCTGATAAAAATGGGACGATGGAATATATCTCCCTGGCGGAACGTATTAAATCAAAACCCGAGATAAAATTAATTTACTCAATAGCGTTTTTAAAAAGCCGTGTATTATTTCTGGGGCCCAACTTTGTTTATATATATAATATTGATGATGACTCTCTTTGGAAAATCAATCTCAAGAGATTTAATGTATTTGACGCCTACAAACTTACTAAGATCAATGATAAGCTTATCATAACTGATAACGTCAATGGTATTTTTGAACTTCAGGATACAGTTGTAAAGCCTTTGCCGGGCGGAGATTTCTTCAGCAAAAAGCTCTGCACTGTTTTATTGCCTTATGATGAAAGTAAGGTTTTAATCTGCACTTTTAAAGATGGAGTATACCTTTATGATTATAATACCGGGAGCATAAAAGACGATTTAATTCCTAAAGAGATCAATGAAAAATTCAAGGCTCTGTTTATTTACGCTGCTGCTAAAATAACCGAAGATCTTTTTGCAATAGGAACAACAAATGAAGAGGGTATTCTTGTAATTGACAAATCAGGGAAACTTGTTTCCCTGATTAATACAGAGAACAGCGACCTTGAAGATAATTCGATCTATGCCTTATTTTGCGATTACCTTAATAATCAAGAATTATGGATATCAACATATGGTATTATAAGCAAGGCATATTTTAATATACCGCTTACAAAATTCGCGGAGAAACAGGGAATAGATTATGCGGTGAATGATATTTGTGAATTTCAGGGTAATATTTACCTCTCCTCTGATGCCGGAATTCTGAAGACTTTTAGGGATAATAAGAATTTTGTAAAGTTTAAAAGAATCCCAGGAACAGATTCACCGTATTTTCCGCTTAAACTGATAAACTCAAATCATGGTGAGTTTTTGCTTGCAGGTGCACTTGACGGGATTTTACAGATATTGCCGAATGATATTATATCAAGGGTTGAAAATAATTGCCGGGATCTTCCCGCTAGAAAATACAACGCAAAATTAATTTGCCAGTCTTCGTTAAACCACGATATTGTTTATATCGGACTAGAAGTGGGCGGTATATTGGTTTTAAAATATGATGGTAATTCCTGGAAATACCTGAATAGGATTAGAAATCTTTCAGGAGATATATCTGGTATTGTGGAAAAAAATGATAATGGATTATGGGTCATTACCAACGATCCAAATTCATTGGTAAGTTTATCATTTACCGACAAAGATACATCGGCTTTTATTTATGGAAAGGAAAAAGGAATCCCGGATATTAACCTGTTCTCCTTGAAGAAAATCAATGATGAAATATATGTCTTTACATCTTCAGGCATCCTGAGGTTCGACAAACAGAATGACAGATTTATTACAGATAACACTCTGACCGGAGGTTATTCTGAGGGGAAAAATTTGCGGAACCTTGTTGTTGATAAAGATGGCGATATCTGGTTTAGCGGATATGATTCAAAGAATTTTGATATGTTATTCAGAAAAACAAGAGAAGGAATCCTTAATTACAGGGGTATCCTCAATCTTCTACCTAATGTACAGTCTATTGACATTCTGAATTCCGGAGGTTTGGTTTATTTTACCAAATCGAAAATTGTTCCTGTTCTCGAAAAAGTGAAACTTCTGCCCGATTCAACAAAAGTCAGCACGAGGTTTGTCTCAATCACCGTTGGCTCTGATTCCGTCGTAATGGCAGGTATGTTCCATAAGGACATCGATGGGAAAAGAAGAGTCCCTGAACTGATGAATCCTTCTGCATCTGTTCCTGAATACAGATATGATATGAATGAAATTTCCTTTGAATGGACCACTTCATATTTTATTGAGGAGTTGCAGACAGAGTATTCCTTTAAGCTGGATGGTTATGATGAGGACTGGTCAAAATGGGAGGGAATATCCTTTGGTTTTACTGCAGAAGCTCTCTATGCCAAAAAAGAATATACCTACCTGCCTTATGGCCATTATACTTTCATGGTCAGGAGCAGGACACTGACAGGACTTTCGGGAAATGAACTGAAGTATGAATTTGTCATTCTTAAACCCTGGTACGCCACAATCTGGGCAGTCTGTGGCTTTGCTCTTCTGGCAATTCTGGCTATTATTGGCATAATAAGCGCTTATACACGCCGACTGAAAAATGAAAATATCCGTCTTGAAGGAATCGTAGCTGAACGCACCGCTGTTGTTGTAAAGCAGAAAGAAGAACTTGAATCAAGCATCCATTATGCAAGCCGTATTCAGATGGCTCTCCTTCCTTCGGAAAAGATTCTGTCGGAGAATATCAAAAATTACTTTGTACTGTTCAAACCAAGAGATATTGTCAGCGGCGATTTCTACTGGATGATTAAGAAAGGGGGAAGACTTTATATTGTTGCTGCCGACTGTACTGGTCATGGTGTTCCGGGAGCCTTTATGAGCCTTCTTGGCATGTCGTTCCTCGATGAAATAATTGACAAGGAGAAAGCTCTCCGCGCTGACTTCATTCTTAATCAGCTACGGCTGCATGTCACAGAATCATTAAAGCAAATTGGTGGCGATGATGAAGCCAAAGACGGGATGGATATAGCTCTGCTGGTTATCGATTTCAATACACAGCGCATCGAATTCTCCGGAGCATATAATCCGTGCTTCAGAGTAAGAAAGCTCACTGCTGATGAAATAAGAAATTATAAGAATGATTTTGCTGAGTCCGACGGAACAATGTCAGATGGCAAATACCTTCTTGAAACAATCTTCGCCAGCAAAATGCCGATAGGCATCTCATCAAAGATGGATAAAGATTTCGTTTTCTACGACTGGTCTCTTGAAAAGGGTACCTCATATTACCTCTTCTCGGATGGTTATATCGACCAGTTCGGTGGAGAACACGGGCGCAAGTTCATGAAAAAGAATTTTAAGAAACTGATCCTCGAGATTCAGGATTACCCGATGAATAAACAGAAGGAGCTCCTCGAAAAGAACCTTAAGGACTGGATGGGACAGTCACCCCAGATTGATGATATACTGGTAATGGGGATCAGGACTGAATAATGCCTGTCTTCTTAACTTCTCGCTTTAGTAATTTTTAACAAAATCTTTAACGATGATTGAGAGAATTATTGCATTTTTAACAATTATGACAATGACCGTTCCATCATTTTCCCAGGGCAATCCTGCTTCCGACAGGTTAACATCCTCGGCAGGAAATATTGAAATGAATTTTATCGGACATGGATCACTTATGTTCAGCCTGAATAATTTCATTGTTTATATTGACCCCGTACGGTCAATGGGTAAGTACGATAACATGCCGAAGGCCGACCTGGTGCTTGTTACTCACGAGCATGGCGATCATCTGGATGCCAGCCTGATAAAGGACCTAAGCAAACCAGAGACAATAATATTTTGCAACGTAGCATCTCTTCCTAAAATCCCGTCGGCACAGGTAATGCAAAACGGAGATAAAAAAAGTGTTGACGGAATTGAGGTGGAAGCTTTCCCTGCTTATAATATTGTTAATATGCGTGCTCCGGGACAACCATTTCACCCAAAGGGAACAGGGAACGGATATATAATCACCTTCGGAGATAAGAGAATTTATGTTGCAGGGGATACAGAAAACACACCGGAAATGAAGGCACTGAAGAATATTGACGTTGCGTTCCTTCCCATGAATCTCCCTTATACAATGACCCCGGCAATGGTTGCAGATGCAGCAATGGCTTTCAAGCCAAAAATATTGTACCCTTACCATTACGGGGATACAAACACAAGCGAGATTATTGATTTACTGAAAAATACAACCACCGAAGTACGGATAAGAGACCTGAAATAATTTTAGCATGAAAGAAATAAACAGAAGAAAATTCCTTAAAACAGGAATTGCCGGCGCAGGAATGGTAGCCATCTCACCAAAGCTTGTTAGTGCAGCAGCATCCTTCCAGGAAAAAAATGTCCTTTACAGAACTCTAGGAAAGACAGGATTGAAGGTCCCTGTGATTAGCTTTGGCGTTATGCGTTCAGATAACCCGGGTCTCTGTAAAGCTGCATATGACAAGGGTATCAGGCTCTTCGACACGGCAAACGGTTACCAGGGCGGTAATAATGAACTCATGCTTGGTAAATTCTTTAAAGATTACAAGCGAGATTCTTTCATTGTCGCGACAAAGGTAAAACCCGGAACGGACAGGGATGGCAAGCCTAACGACCAGGCAACACCTGAAAAGTTCCTTGAAATGTTCAATACCAGCCTCTCCAGGCTACAGATGGACTATGTCGATATTCTCTATATTCACGATGTAAGTAATCCTGAACTCCTTGAATATAAGCCTATTGTTAATGCAGTTAAAAAGCTGAAGAAAGAAGGCAAAATCAGGTTCATGGGATTTTCCACACACAGGAATGAACCTGCCGTGATAAATGCTGCGGCCGAAACCGATAACTGGGATGTTATTCTGACTCAGTATAATTACAAAGTTGCATACCTTGCCGACCTTAACAGCGCAATAAAAAAAGCCGGAGGTGCAGGTATAGGCATTGTTGCCATGAAAACCCTGGCAGGCGGAGGGTACCTAGACCGTGAGAGAACCAAACCAATGAACACCACGGCTGCTCTGAAATGGGTCCTTTCAAACCCGGATGTTCATACTACTATCCCGGGAATGACAAATTTTGATCAGCTTGACCTGAATGCAAAAATTCTGGAGGATATCAGTCTTAACGATCAGGAAAAAAATGATCTGCTTGCTGATAATTCAGTTCCCGGACTGCTATGCTCAGGCTGCAGGCAATGTGTGCTGTCATGCCGGAAAAATCTGCCTGTGCCGGATCTGATGCGGGCTTATATGTATACCTACGGATATTCAATGCCCTCCATGGCTCAGGATCTCCTCGCAGAACTTGGCATTAATGCCGATCCGTGCAGCAATTGCGGGTCATGCAATATCGAATGTTCCAGAAACTTCAATATACAGGAAAGAATCTCTGATGTGTCAAGGCTGGTGAATGTTCCTTCAGATTTTCTTGCCTGATCTTAGTATGAATTAACAATTAGCAGAAGATGAGAAAGAGAATTATCACGGGCTTTTTCTTTGTTGTAATAACAATTGTATCCTTAGGCCAGGATATTTCATTTCCCGAGCTTGAAGGATTCAAAAAATCAACACAATTCCCGGTATATACAAATGCCGATCTATGGAACTTCATCGATGGAGCCGCCGATACTTACGTTGCCCTTGGTTTTGTTGATCTGCATATAGCAGAATACAAAAAGGGCAAAGAGGTTATCAAGCTCGAAATCTACCATCACAGCGATCATTCTATGGCATTCGGGATATATGCCTCAGAACGTTCTTCAACCTTCAGGTTTATAAACCTTGGTTCACAAGGCTATGCTACAGGCGGCGCAATTAATTTTTTCAAGGGAAATTACTATGTAAAGATCAGGACATATTCAGAGAAGCCCAAAACGATTCATTCCGAAGAGTCTCTTGCTGCAAGGGTGGCGAATATGCTGGGCGGTGAGACAGAAATGCCGGCACTGCTTTCAAAATTCCCTGATGAAAACAGGAAAGTCAACGAAGAGACATTTATTAACGAAAGTGTACTGGGCCATGAGTTTCTGAAAAAAGCTTTCAAGGCAGATTATACGATCGGCAGCGACAACTTCAGTATTTACCTGATAAAATTCAATTCGTCTGAGGCTGCGCTCAAAACAGGTCAGGCATATCTTTCTGCTGCCGGTGTTGAACAAGTGGAATCCAGCAATGTGAAATGTGTTCTTACAGACGGGTATAACGGAACAATTTTCCTCTCCTGGTACGAAGATACAATGGTAATAATTTCCGGTCTGGCTAAAGATCAGGCGGACATTGCTGAAAAATATACATCAGCAATTATTAAGTAAAGTATCAGGAAAACCAGGGCCTCTGCCTGTTCTTCAGTTCTGATAAAACCTTGCTTGCGGTATTGACGTCATCGACTATCTGAAAGTCAAACATTCCGACACAGATAAAATCGGCCCCGTTTTCAAATGCAAAGCGGAATCCGTCTTTTGGTTCTATTGCACCTCCGGCAAGCACCTTAAATGCAATCCATGGCTTGTTTATGCCTCTCATGAGCTCAGATGTCTTTTCATGAAAAAGGTCAAACATATTATCATGTATCATGTCGTGATCAGTGTACCTTTTGTAATCAACACTCCATTCGACTCTCTGGGATTCGGGATGAGCTGACCAGTAATTATCGTTATGGTGCGTTTTGACATAATAATCGACAGGAATACCTCCATTTTCCACAGCTTTGATCACCTCCAGGGAATGAGCCCCGACTCCTGCCAGGTATCCTTTCTTTTTTATGTACTCAATCGCTTCCCCAATCTTTTTTACATTCCCCTCCCGGACGTACCTGTCGCCTTCACCTCCCTGTATATATAGCGTATTGGCTCCATTGCCGATTGCTCTGTCAATGTCACCGAAAAAGTCATCAGGTTTAAGGTATGTCTGGCATATTGATTTCATCTTCCCGTTGTAGAGCTTTAGGTATTTGTTGAATATCGGGTAATCGGAGTTGGTGATAAAAGTTGCATTTATTCCTGCCATTTCAGCCAGGTGAAAGGTCTCCAGTATCTTCTGATTAGTATTATAGGCCTTGAAGAGAGTGTTTGCATATAGCAAGTCGCGGGCATGTGCCCATCCACCGATCAGGTTACACCCCATAATCATCCTCGTTATCTCAAGATTGCCCAGTTTCCCTTTCGGAAGTTCTCCTGTGAGATCCGAAACATGCTTATATGTTACCGAAGGCATTGTAGCTCCTGAAATAGCATCTGCTCCCGGTCTGATAATTCTCTGAGATAGGCCCCTGCAAAACCTGCAAGGAAAGGCAATCCGGCAAGCCCTTTCAGCAACTCCCTTCTCTTATTCACAGGCTGGGGAACAGGCTCCGGTTCATTTGCAGCTGGCTTAATTTCTTTCTTTTTCTTTTTAAGAAGCATGTCCAGCCCGAAGAAATTGCCGGACCTGGTAAAAACCAGTACCAGGAGAGCGGCAAGCTCTATCAGGTTTTTGCTGACAATAAGATAGCTTCCTTCGGTTACCGCACCATAGCTGTAACCTCCAAAAGGAGGGTAGGCAAGGTAATACATTGAAAGCATGATAATCCCGGCCCATGAAGCCAGCCTGGTAAATATTCCGAGCATCAGTGCAAGACCTACAGCAGTCAGTCCCCAGGCATTAAGGAAATCAATGATATGTATCCCTGCAGAGCCTGAGGCTATCCAGCGGAAGATATCGCCGAAGATCCACCTTGAGCCTTCAAGGTACGGCCTTGCACTCCAGGCGGGATCGAAAAGCTTTATCAGCCCCTCATAAAGGAACTGCCATCCGATAAGTATTCTTAATAATGCAAGTAACGCCGGTATAATTTTATTCCTGGAAAATATCTGACTCATATTACTTATTAGATTTTAAATGTATTATACTTTAAATATCCTTCAGCCCTCAGCCTGACGCCATCAGCCTTTAATACAGATATCTGTGGCATTCCGAACAATTTGCTTCCTTCCAGGCAGTTCCAATGTCGACAGGATGATGAAATTCAAGAGTTCCTCTGATAGTGGAATATTGCATATTATCAGGCTTTCCCTGCCCCATTATGGTATGACAAAGATTACAATCCCTGCTGATCTTTTTACCATTTTCTGATGTAAAGGCATCATTATGACATCTGAAGCAGCCTTCAGTTTCGAGGTGGCCTATATGCTCGGGATATGCATCATATGTCACTTTCATGCCTGGAAAAGTATTCTGGCTGAAAGAATGCTGAATTGATTCCACCGATTCATTGATCATTGCACTATGAGCATCAAAAAAGCCAGGGTAGCTTGTTTTATAATAATTTAAGATTCCATCTTTAATCTGTAAAAGTGCAGTATCCTTACTTTTGAAAGTATTCCTGAGTATTCCCATAGCTGTTTTCTTGATAAAAGGGATCTCTTTTCTGATAGTCCCTGAAAGCATAGCCTTATCGAAATAAACAGGAGGGGAGTTATAGTTGTGAGATGGTCTGTTATGGCAATCAATACAATCCATTGATCTGGTTTCGGATGCAGAGATCATACTGTCAGAAACAGGTGTTTCCGGATTTTTAAATATTGTCACTTCTCCGGTCTTTGCATTTGAGTACTTCACATAAGTAATTACTTCACGCTTATCATTCTCTGATATGTATTCAATTTTTACGGAGGGATTTATATGCCAGTGAATGCCTTCATTAAATCCGGGTTCCCTATATTCCGGACCTATTTTCATCTGAAGCATTATATCCCATTCCGAGTTAAGCGAATCTGCAAGAAAATATCTGTTGGTCTGAAGCGTCCTTGAATAAAATTTCTGAGGCCAGTGACATTTTTCGCAGGTTTCCCTGGCCGGACGAAGGTCATGCAATGGTGTTTCAATAGGTGAGGGGTATGTTTTTGTCAGGACTGCATATACCTGGTGTAAACCCGATAATTTGGATTTCACATACCACGATGCCCCTGATCCGACATGACACTCGACACATGTAACATTTGCATGAGGAGAATTATGGTATGCCGTGTATTCCGGTTCCATAACCTTGTGGCAGAGTGCTCCGCAGAACTCAACCGATTCGGTTAGATGATAGGCTTCAAAGCTTCCATAAGTGGAAAGGAACATTACAATTATTGTCAATACTGTAAAGACAATAAATGCATTTCGGTGCCTCGGGTCATTTAAATCAACTACCGGTAATCTTTTCTTCTCATTTTCAGAAGCTCCTTTTTTTCTTTTCCTTGTCAGTATTATGCCGAAAGGGATCATTATTAAACCCAGTACAAAGAATCCCGGCAGGATTATATAAATAAATAATCCAAGGTTTGTATTGCTCTTGTTGAATATGGTTGAAATAATGAATAATACGATGATAAGCAGTAGGTTCAGTCCTGAAATTAATGATCCGATGATCGTAATCCAGTTTCTATAGGCAGAAGGTAGTTTCATAAACTGAAAGATTTACCTGATTTAGGTATCAGTAAATATAAAAAATAATCAGATACTTCTCCAATTCTGTGTTAAGTATCAGATTTTTCTGCCGAAATTAAGCAGGAGTCAGTAGATCACTCTTCATGAAGGTACTTCTCTATCAGATCTCTAAGTTCATCATATGAGTTGACAACCGGAAGATCGTTGTGATTATCGATCACATTCTGAGGCGGTCTGTACAGTATGCCAACTTCGGCTTTTCTTAGCATAGCAATATCATTATACGAATCGCCTATAGCAATTACTTTATAACTAAGATTCTGCAGAGCTTCGGCAACTTTCATCTTGCCATTCTCCTGGCGCAGATTATAACCGGTGATGGTTCCAAAGTCGTCTATTGTAAGATGGTTGCAGAAGAGGGTTGGAAGGCCCAGCTTCTCCATTAACGGTCCTGCAAATTCTTCATATGTATCAGAGACGACAATCAATTGTGTCTTTCTCCTGAGCCAGTAAATAAATTCCGGTGCTCCCGGCAATGGCTTGATATAAGAAATCACATGCCTGATATCATCCAGGGTAAGCTTGTTCTGCCGGAGGATTTCAAGCCTGCGTCTCATCAGTACATTATAGTCACTTATATCGCGGGTTGTAAGTTTTAGCTCATCAATGCCTGTGTGCTTCGATACATTTATCCAGATTTCAGGTACAAACACCCCCTCAAGGTCGGAACAAACTATATACATAATCTATCTATTTAACGCTTAATGATATTCTCCTTTAGCTTCCCGTAAATATTTTCAATTTTAATAAAATCTTCTTTTTTATCGACTATACCAATGAGCGAATCTGGCATTTCGACTGAAAAACCAAGAATACGGTTTACTTCATCATTGAATTTTGCCGGATGCGCGGTCTCAAGCGATACTGCAAGATGGCCATAAGTTTTGAAAATATCCTGGTAGCTTTCCAGACCTCTCCATGCTACGGCTCCATGCGGTTCAAGCAGAAGCTTGTATTTCCGGTAAAACTCCAGGATGGTATCCCGGGTCTCCTCCTCGGAAATGCCAGTTCCATAAAAATCACTTCGTAACCTTTCAATATCAGGCTTTTTTCTGATGACGCCATTTTCATCCATTATTCCCCCATACAGAGCTATGATTCTTGCAAGATTGCTCGGATGCCCGACATTCATTGCGCTGGAGATGCAGTTGACAGATGGATTAATTGTTTTATAAACCCCTGTTGTCAGGTACCTTGGCACTTCATCGTTGCTGTTCGTTGAAATTATGAATTTTTCAACCGGGAGTCCCATCTCCCTTGCAATTATACCTCCCATCAGGTTGCCGTAATTGCCTGATGGTACGCTGAAAATGATCTTTTCAGCTGGACTTGACGCAAGCCTCGACCATGAATAAAAATAATAGACTGATTGCGGAAGCAGCCTGCCAATATTTATAGAATTGGCTGAAGATAATTGCTGTCCGGCTAATGATGCATCAGTGAAAGCCTGCTTGACGAGACGCTGGCAATCATCAAATTTGCCGTCAATTGCAATTACCTTAATATTTCCGCCAAGAGTAGTCATCTGCTTCCTCTGTATCTCTGTAACCTCGGTGAAAGGGAAGAGTATGATGACATCAATGTTTTCAAACCCGTGGAAAGCGTTTGCCACTGCGCAGCCTGTATCACCTGAGGTAGCAGTAAGTATCGTAAAATGCTGATTGCCGAGGGATGCAAAATAATTCATTAGTCTGGCCATAACCCTTGCAGCAAAATCCTTGAATGATGCTGTTGGACCCTGGTCGAGCCTTAATATATAGTTGCGGTTGAATACTTTTTCAAGAGGAATACTGAAATCGTAGGCATCATGACAGATGGTCATCAGGGAAGATTCCTCCATTTCATCGCCGAGGAATTCCTTCAGGATTGTAAAAGCGGTTTCCTGGTAATCACTGAAAAAGAGAGATTCAATTTCCTTCTTGCCAAGTGCGGGAATTGAGTTTGGCATATAAAGCCCTCCGTCGGGCGCCAGTCCTTTCAGTAATGCTTCATGGAAGCTCACTTCAGGTGCCTTCAGATTTGTTGAGTAATATTTTATTTTCTTTTCCCCCAACTCTAAACTCTAAACTCGAAACTTATACATTAACCACCCTCATAAGATCAGCAAATACTCCTGCCGCTGTTACATCTGCTCCAGCCCCGTATCCTTTGATCACCATCGGCAGTTCGCGGTACCTCTCGGTAGTGAGCAGCACAATATTATTGCTTCCCTCGAGGTTGAACGAAGGATGATTTGAATCAACAGCAATTAATTTTACAGATGCCCTGCCATTGTCCAGTGTGGCGAAGAACCTCCATTTTTTATTTTCTTTTACCAGTTCAATCCGTCTTTTCTCAAACTCGTCATCAAATTTTCCAACCTCATTATAGAAATCATTTAAATCGCCTTCGAAGCATTTTTCGGGCAGAAACATTTCCACTTGAACATCTTCCTTTTCGATCTGATATCCTGCCTCGCGTGACAATATCAATATCTTTCTGACTACATCAATTCCGCTGAGATCTACACGCGGATCCGGTTCTGAAAAACCTTTTTCACGTGCTAATCGTATAGCCTTGCTCAAAGGCATCTCCGGCCCGAGTTCATTGAATATAAAATTCAGCGTTCCTGAAAGAATAGCTTCTATCTTAAGTATCCTGTCACCGCTCAGAACTAGGTCACTTATTGTTTTTATTATCGGCAGGCCTGCACCCACGGTTGTCTCATACATAAACCTTACGCCTTTTTCACCAGCAATTCTCTTAAGCTCGTTATAATAGCTGTATTCGGAGGAGCATGCAATCTTATTTGCTGTCACTACCGAGATATAGGAGGAGAGAATGCCTGCGTATGTCGACGCAACTTTCTCATCGGCAGTGCAATCAATGAAAGCAGAATCCCTCAGGTTCAGTTTTTTGATCCGCCGGATGAATTCCGGCAGGTCAGCTTTTTCACCCTGGGATCTGAGAATATCGCGGCATTTTTCAAAATCAATGCCTTTAATGTCTATCAGCATCTTGCGTGAATTGGAGATGCCAATTAGATTTACCTTCACGCTTCTTTCGGAAAAAAGGAGATCGTGTTGTTTTTGAAGTTGCTTCAGCAGGCTTGTTCCGACAATCCCTATGCCCGTTACAAATAGATTTATCTCCTTGAACTTTGAAAGGAAAAATCCGTCATGGATCGCGTTCAGTGCTTTCCTGAGACTTTCGCTCCGGATGACGACAGATATGTTTAATTCGGATGAACCCTGTGCAGTCGCAATGACATTTATCCCATTCCTGCCTAGTGATCTGAACAATGTTGCCGAAATGCCTGGAGTATTCTTCATCCTTTCACCGACAATTGCAATGATTGAAAGGTTTTTTTCAATGTTTATCCTGAGCTCATTATTCTGTTCAATCTCACGAATGAACTCCTCAGAAATCGCACTTTTTGCAGTCGACAGGTCTGCAGGGTTTACAGCAAAGGTTATCGAATATTCCGATGAAGCCTGGGTTATCAGTATTATATTGACATTATCTCTGGCAAGCGCTCCAAAAAGTCTGGAGGATGTTCCTGTGACCCCCACCATTGCAGGACCCTGCAATGTTATGAGATCGATATGATCAATGGAGGAGATACCCTTAATAGGGCTTGGACTGGTATCATCAGATTTATGGCTGATGATCGTTCCCTTTGAATCCGGATTAAATGTATTTCTTACACTTAATGGAATATTTGCTTTATAGACCGGACGCAGGGTAGGAGTATAGATCACTTTTGCACCGAAATGCGAAAGCTCCATTGCCTCTGGATATGTAAGGTTATCAATTGTGTAAGCCTTATCGACTTTCCTGGGATCGGCAGTCATAAATCCGTCCACGTCAGTCCATATTTCAAGGATTTCGGCCCCCAGGGCAGCGGCAACGATTGCTGCGGTATAGTCTGACCCCCCTCTTCCAAGGGTTGTTGTATCGCCGTTAATGTCGCTGGCAATAAACCCGGGCATGATGATGAGTTCTTTTTTCTGGCCGATCTTTTCCAGTATGAGGGAGTTTGTAAGGGCAAAATCGACAGACGTAACACCTTGCCGGTTATCAGTTTTTATGATTTTCCTTGAGTCGGCGTGAAGGCAATTATCGAAAAGCTTGCTGATAACAAGTGATGATAATCTTTCGCCGTATGATAGCACCTGGTCGAGTGAGTGCTTTGTGCACTCATGGAGAAGAAAGATGCCGTTCAGTAATTCCCTCAACTCATTCGTTATCACTGTGATCTCTTCAAGGGTTTTTTCCTGACGGGCTTTATCGATGATCAGATTCCTTGCGAAATCATTGTGCTTAATAATGAGCTTTTCAAGATGATCGCGGTATCCTGATATACCCCCCGAAGCAAGCGATGCGATAAGTGAAAGCTCATCGGTTACTCCCTGGAACGCAGAGACCACCACGACGCATGGAAGAGACTGTGAATCAATGATCTTTCTGACTCCCCTTATCAGCTCAGGAGAACCAACCGAAGAACCACCGAATTTCAGAACTTTCATTTTAATTAAGAGGTAATAAAAAAAGCATCCTCAGGATGCTTGTTATGAATGCAAAAATAATATAAATCATTAAATAATATCTCAATAATTACAAATATTAAGATAATCTGACGTATTTATATGAAAACATAAATAAATGACCTGTAAGACTTAATTATTATTGATATCAGATTTAAAATGACCACATCAGGAAGGAGAATATTTTATTTAGCGACTCTCTCGAGCCATTTCACCATAAACCACATAGTTGTCATAGAAATAAGACAAGCGACCACAAATACAGACCATGTAATCCATATCGGCACGCTACCGTACAGAACCGCTCCAATAAACAGAAGCTGGTTGCCTATTGCAGTCGCACCGAGCCATCCTCCCTGCATAATGCCCTGATATTGGGGTGGAGCAACTTTTGAGACAAAGGATATTCCAAGAGGACTGATGAATAATTCAGCGATTGTAAGGATAAAATATGTGCCGAACAGTAAAAAGGGAGTAACTTTCTGGGAATCAGGGAGCCCACCCATTGCAATAACCTCAGTTTTAAGCGGCAGATTCATGGAACCTATTGCCATAACAACATATGCCATGGCAGCTACAAACATACCGATTGCGATTTTTCTGGGTGTAGATGGTTCCTTGCCCCGTGCTCTTAAGAATCCGAAAATAGCCATTATAATCGGAGTGAGCAATACTATAAATAATGGATTTATTGACTGGAAGATCTCAGCACCCTGGATCACAACGAAACCCAGGTTAATCCTTATACTGCTTAAATCGGTATAATCCTTGGCAAAATATGTCAGTGTCAACCCATTCTGATGAAATGAGAACCAGAAAAAGATTACAATTCCAAATACTGCAAACAGTGCATAAAGCCTTTGTTTGATCTCTTTAATGTCCATCTGAATTGCGGCAGGATCAACTGATTTTGATTTTTTAGGAGCAGGATCAGGCAATCTGTTTTTGTTGGAAATATATATTACAAGGGAAATTATCATTGCGAGAACAGAAATTCCAAAGGCATAATGGAATCCCCGGGTAAAAACATCAAGATAGCTATTTGCAAATGTAGTTATGTCATTAACCGGATTTTTAGAGACTTGTCCGGCAAGAGTGATCAGCTTTTGACCCGCCTCAGGTGTTATTGTGCCGGAGATGTGGGCATTACATAATTCAGGAAGTGTCGCATTATACTGAAATCCAAATTTTCCAAGCCATAGGTTCCTCATAGCAATGGCCATAAGCGGAGCAAACAAGGCTCCGACATTAATGAACATGTAGAAGATTGAGAAACCGGAGTCTCTCATCTTGCTGTATGTTTCATTATCGTACATCTGCCCTACAACTGCCTGCAGATTGCCCTTGAACAGACCATTCCCGAAAGCAATTGTCAACAATCCAAAACATGAGATTATCAGAAATAATGTTTTATTAGGCACAGGAGTAGGGGTGGGGAATGCAATTATCAGATAGCCGATTGCCATAACAATTAAACCTGTCAGGATCGTTGTTTTATACTTTCTTGTCCGGTCCGCAATAATTCCTCCTACAAACGCCAGGATATATATTGAAAAATAAAAGATGGAATAAATTAAACCTGCGTCAGTTCCGTTCAGGCCAAATTTGGCCTGAAGAAACAATACAAGAATTGCCATCATTGTGTAGAAGCCGAACCGTTCTCCCATATTTGAGAGCGCAGCTGCTAACAGACCCTTTGGATGATTCCTGAACATAATTGTATAATTTTAAAGGTTATTGTTAGTTTATAATACCCCCTTTCTAATTTCCCCCAAGGGGGAAAGGTTTTACATTGTACTCCTTCCCCCGTGGGGGAAGGGCGGGAAGGGGGTTGTGACTATTTAATAAGGTAATGTTTATTTACAATTGCCGAAACTCTTAATTTTAATTATCATAGCAAGATTCTGGAAATCTGGTTTTATGAATAGCTTTTGATTTTATTATCAACTGAAACAAATGTATTAATCTTTTTTTATTAATGGCTGAAGAGTTTAAATTTGTGAAACTGATGATCAGACAATGAAAATTTTTACGAGCAAACAGATAAGGCAGATTGACGATTATACTATAAAGCACGAGCCGGTTGCCCCGGCTGACCTTATGGAACGCGCTGCCGGAAAGCTGCTGGAATGGTATATCGGACGCTTTGAGATATCAACACCTCTGTTTATTTTCGTTGGCCCGGGTAACAATGGCGGCGACGGATTAGCCCTTGCAAGGCTTCTTTCCGAATCAAATTACAGACCTGAAGTCTATTCCGTCGAAATATCAGACCGGAAGTCAGCCGATTGGGAGCATAACATGAAAAGGCTTCAAAAAGAGACCAGTGTCACTTTCATTACGATTTCTGCAATAGAGCAATTCCCTGACATTTCACCTGGTTCTGTTATTATTGATGCCATCTTCGGTTCGGGACTTTCACGTCCGGCTGACGGACTGGCAGCAGATGTCATCAGGAAAATTAACCTGAAAAGAAACACAGTGATCTCGATCGATATTCCATCCGGCTTGCCAGGTGAAGATGACAGTGATAACAATTCTGAAAATATTATTCATGCGAGTTATACGCTCAGTTTCCAGTTTCCGAAACTCAATTTTATGTTTCCTGAGAACGAACAGTATGTAGGTCAGTGGTGCCTGATGCCTATTGGTCTGGATGCAGGTGAAATTGACCGTACAGAGACTCCCTGGCGATTTACCGAACTGGATGATGTATTCCGTCTATTAAGAAAGAGAAATAAATTTGATCACAAGGGAACATTCGGTCATGGCCTGTTCATTGGCGGTTCGTACGGGAAAATGGGTGCAGCAATCCTGGCCTCAAGGGCAGCTCTTCACACAGGTATCGGGCTCATTACATGTCATATTCCATCGTGTGGTAACATTATAATGCAAAGAGGTCTGCCTGAAGCAATGATCAGTTTCGATAAAGGAGAAAAACATATTTGCGGACCGATCGATGCCGGCCCCTGCACTGCCGCCGGAATTGGACCGGGAATGGGTACTTCTGAAGAGACACAATCTGCTTTTTATGCATTTCTGAAGGATTTTGGGAAACCTTTAGTAATAGATGCCGATGCTCTGAATATATTGTCACTTAATAAGTCATGGCTCAGCTGTATTAACGCCGGAACAGTTATGACGCCTCATCTCAAGGAATTCGATAGGCTTGCAGGTAAGTGCGAAAACAGCTTTACGAGGTTACTCCGGCAGATCGAATTTTCGGCAGAATATAAGTGTATACTTGTCCTTAAAGGCGCATATACCTCAATATCAGATCCTGATGGTAATGTCTTTTTCAACAGCACCGGTAATCCCGGCATGGCAACCGCCGGCAGCGGTGATGTGCTTACTGGTATGATATTATCATTGCTTGCACAGGGGTACTCACCTCTGGATGCTGCAATTACAGGTGTCTATATTCACGGTCTGGCCGGCGATCTGGCGGCAGAAAAATCATCTTTTGAATCTGTGATATCATCCGATATAATCAATGAAATAGGTTCCGCTTTCAGTAAGATCAGAGGTGAAATAAAATACAAGGATAAATAGTCAAACAACAAATTCCATAATATGAAAAATATTGCCAGTTTCTTTACAGTTTTACTCTTATCAATTACTCTCTCTTCATGCGTCACATGGAAAAAAGCGTCTGAACCCTCCAGTATCGTTTCAAAGGTTTCTGATACTGTCAGACTTGGCAATGGCAGCCTGGTATATGCACTTCCGCGTACAGTTTTCACAGTAAAGGTCGAAGTTGAAAGAACAATAATGGTCCCTGGTCCATATGCAGCTTATGCTGAAGACCTGCTAGGCCTGAAGGATGCACTGAAAACCAGGGAAGAGCACTGGTCAGTCAAAAGTCTGTCAGTAAATTCCCATGAGGAGACAGATCCTTCGGAATATTATATAATTCACAGCACAGGGCTATTCCAGACTAATGTGCTGGCAATGAAGAAAGAGGGAATTATCCTTGATATCAATCCTGCTGATAATTACCAGGAAGGGAAAAGTTCCGGGAACGGTGAAATGAACTTAAACAGGTTTCATTCATTTGATCTTGGTTCTGATGAATACTACCAGGTTCAGACGGATACCGCTTTCAGGAGGGTGAAGGTGGATTCCTCATTCATCAGGATACCTTACATTGTAGAAAAGAAAAAGAAGCTCTCAACTGACCAGCTAGCCGAGAAAGCCGCGAAAAGACTTATGGATCTGCGCGACGGGAAGGTGCTGATACTTTCAGGAGAAGCCAATGTATTTCCTCAGAATGATGCCCCAATCAATGAGATCAACAGGATGGAAAAGGATTATACCGAATTATTCACCGGGAAGAATATTATTGATGTAAAAACTTTTACATACCAGTTCATCCCTCAGAAGGAATCGTCAGGTAAGCCAATTACGCTCTTCAGGTTTTCTGAAGCCGCAGGACCGGCAGAATCAGGATCTGCTTCCGGCATTCCCGTTATTGCTGAGGTTGTTCCGGAGCAAAAGATAAAGGATATTACAATTATTGATAATGGAGAGCAGAAATCTTCGGTTCCAAAGTTCGATAAGCTTTTCTACCGGATCCCTGATATGGCAACCATTAAGATCAGCATGAACGGCAAAACGCTATATAGCTCAAGGAAACTGGTTTATCAGCTTGGTGAAGTAATGCAGCTGCCGTCTAATTATATAATTGGAAAATGATCGCCGGTTACCGGTCACCGGTCGCCGGTAGCCGGACTCCTACTTAATCTTCCCTACAAAGCTCTTCTGGTAATCTTCCCATTTAACAGTCAGGTAAGCTTTTTCAGCAAAGAAAGTAAGCAGCACTTCCATCTGCTTCGCATCCTGGAATCCCGGGACAGGAGAGACGCCTATTTTCCCATTTTCCAGGGTAAGGAAGACTACTGTAGGGTATGAAAGCTGTCCCTGGAGAAGAGTAACGGCCAGCTGATGTGCATTGCCGTATTTACCGTCATTTACAAATGTCTGACCCATGAAGGTTATGTTATCCTTGCCTTCAGCATTAAGCTTTACAGGATAGAACTTATTATTGAGGAGATCGGAAATAACTGAATTTGTAAAAGTCTCCCTGTCCATCTTCTTGCACCATCCGCACCAGTCGGTATAAGTATCAATAAACAGTGGACGGGGCGATTGTTTCATAAGCTTTTCGGCATCCTGAATGGAATACCATTTTACCGATGAGTTATCTGAAGCAGGTGTGCTCTGGGAAAAAGCAGTATTGGCAGTTAGAAGAAACAAAGTGATAAACATTTTGTGTCGCATATATTGATATATTTCAATATGTAAATTTCTACAAAAATATAAAATCTCCGGAATATTATTCTAATTCTATTCGTTGACTTATTTACAACAATCAGGCCAGAGTTTAGTTTATTATTAATGATCAAATTAGGGAGTAACATCCATTTTATTTTTTACATTTACCGCACTTAAAACTCACTAATTCATTTTTATGGAAGCAATAACAAAAACCCTGCGCGACTCAAAAGCTGCACGATGGACAGCATTGGCAGTAGTCGCATTTACTATGCTTTGCGGATATTATCTTACCGATGTGATGGCTCCGCTTAAAGGATTGCTTGAAGGTCAGTTACATTGGAATAGTTCTGAATTCGGGTTCTTTACAAGTGCTTATGGCTGGTTTAATGTATTTCTGTTAATGCTTATTGCAGGAGGTATAATTCTCGATAAGATGGGCGTACGTTTTACCGGTTTAATGGCCGCAACAATAATGGTTATAGGAACAGGAATAAAATACTGGGCTGTTTCTACCCATATGCTGGATGGCCAGACATGGCATGTTTTGTTCTGGCATGTAAACGCCCAGGTTCTGATGGCAGGGGTTGGTTTTGCAATATTTGGGGTTGGCGTTGAAACTGCCGGAATTACTGTTTCCAAAATTATTGTGAAATGGTTCAAGGGTAAAGAGCTTGCACTTGCTATGGGATTGGAAATGGCTACAGCAAGGCTGGGTACAGCTCTTGCACTCTCAACTTCAGTTCCTATTGCAAAAGCATTTAATACTGTTTCCGCGCCTATACTTGTTTGCCTTATTATGTTATGCATAGGATTGATCTCCTTTTTTATCTACACTTTTATGGATAAGAAGCTGGATGCATCACAAGCTGCCTTCGATGCAGCAAATCAGACTGTAGATGATGAAGAAGCTTTTCGCATCAAGGATATCTTAAAAATAGTCACCAATAAAGGTTGGTGGTACCTTGCAATTTTATGTGTATTGTTCTATTCAGCTGTATTCCCTTTTCTTAAATATGCCACTGATTTAATGGTTCAGAAATTCCACATAAATGAAGACTGGGCAGGACTAATTCCGGCTATGCTTCCATTCGGAACAATCTTGCTGACTCCGCTTTTTGGTAATTTATATGACCGTAAAGGAAAGGGAGCTTCGATAATGATCCTGGGAGCTATATTGCTGATTTTTGTTCATGTAATCTTTACTATTCCTTTCTTAAATCAATGGATCATAGCCATTCTTCTGATTCTGGTTCTTGGAGTCGGTTTTTCTCTGGTCCCTTCTGCAATGTGGCCATCTGTACCGAAAATCATTCCTGAAAAACAACTAGGCACTGCTTATTCTCTTGTCTTTTGGGTCCAGAACTGGGGATTGATGGGTGTTCCCGCTCTTATAGGATGGGTTCTGAACAAGTATTGTTTTATTGGTTACTTTGCAGTAGCCGGAACCGGTTTTATTACAGCTCAGGGAGATCAGATCTCTCAGGTAGTTGTTTCTGATCAGAAAACTTACACTATTTCTGAAGTTGGAACTGTCAGCCGTAAAAACGAGGATGTTAAGATATCTCAATTTATTAAAAATTCAGATGGAACTGTTTCTGCGGTTATTACCGCTGCTAATGATACTATCCCCTCTGGATACATAACTAACAAATCATTAAAAAAGGCAGTCAGAAAAGGTGAAATAAAAGTCACTAACTATGCATACTCTGACAAGGGCAAGATTGAAAACTTTGTGACAACTAAAGGAGAAAAAATCTCAAGGTTCAACAATGTCTTTTCTTTTTACAACTATACACGCCCAATGATGATCTTCACAGGATTGGGATTGCTGGCGCTTCTGTTTGCGTTCCTGCTGAAAGCTGAAGATAAGAAAAAAGGGTACGGCCTGGAACTTCCGAACATCAAGAAGTAATTATATTTGTATAGATCAGGTGAAGACGTTGCATGCAACGTCTTTACTGTTTTATACCATAATGAACCTTTGGGTAGTTATAATGTTCTATTGTTAATTAATTAACAATAATCAGAATGGAATCAAACGAATTTGAAAAGGCAAAAGTCTTTAGTTTTAACGACTCAGTGGAATATGCAAGCGGTGGCATTCTGAGCAAAACAGTGCTTAAAAAAGAAACAGGAAACATATCTCTTTTTTCATTTGCCAGGGGTGAAACATTAAGCGAGCACACTGCTCCGTTCGATGCGATGATCGAGGTTGTCGATGGACAGGGAGAGGTGACAATAGGAGGTAAACCCTTTATTCTGAAAGCCGGGGAGACTATTATCATGCCGGCAAATGTAGCTCATGCAGTCAAAGCAGTTGAAAAATTTAAGATGGTTCTTACGATGATTAAGAGTAAATAACCGGTTTGCGTCTGGCGGTTTCCGGTGTGCTGCAAAAAATTTCAAACGAGGTAATCCAATCCCAAACACCAAACCGCGAACCTCATGCCGGTCTTATGCCATCTTTATCAGTATCGACTTAATCGTATCTGTGACATCCTCTGATTCATCAACACACCTTTCAAGGATCTCAAGGATCTTGTTGTTCTTCAAAAGCTCGGCAGGATCTTTTTCCTTTTCAAAAAGTTCTGCGATAGCTACATAATAGTATTCGTCGGCCTTATGCTCTATTGCCTTGACATTATCGCATGATCTGGTTATCTCAACTTTATTTGCAGCAGCATCATTAAGACCATGGATGCAAATCTGTATCTCCAGGGCAGCCTCATAAATCGATTCAGCCATCTCCTTATATACAGGCATAAGATTCTTTGGTTTATACAGACATATCCTTCTGCTTATGCCATTTATTGAATCAACAACGTCGTCGATGTTAGCAGTCAACTCATGAATATCTTCCCTGTCGAACGGGGTGATAAATGACTTATTAAGCGCCTGATAGGTCTTATCAGTAATATCATCACCGATATGCTCAACATCTTTTATCTCTTTGTGTATCCGCTCATGTTCACTTGTATCACTAGTTGACATAAGCTCTTTAAGCAGCTCGGCTGCTTTGACTAGGTTTTTTGCATCCTCTTCGAAAAGGGGATAGAAAGAGTGATCTTTCGGAACAAAAAACTTAAGCATTTTATCGATATTCATCTTCAATATGTTATAAATTCAACTTAAATTTTATAATGGGTGTACAAAACTTAGGAATAAGTACATTAATCCTCCGATTATACCTGAAATCGGAATAGTAAGTATCCACGCCCAGAATATTTTTTTTGTTACTCCCCACCTAACTGCTGAAACCCCTCGGCGCGCACCGACCCCTATTATTGCACCAGTAATCGTATGGGTAGTACTAACAGGAATCCCCCAGTGAGTAGCTATAAAAAGAGTTATTGATCCTGCAGTCTCAGCGCTGAATCCTTCGAATGGTTTAATCTTCGTAATTTTCTGCCCCATTGTCTTGACAATCCTCCATCCCCCGAAAAGAGTTCCGAGAGCAATAGCCGTCTGGCAGGACATTTTTACCCAGAGAGGTATCGCAGAATCTTTGGTTGCAAGATTGCTAAGTAACATTGCCATCCAGATTATACCCATCGACTTCTGGGCATCATTTCCACCATGTCCAAGGCTTAATGCCGATGATGAGACGAGCTGTAAACGCCTGAATATTTTGTCAATATTCGCCGGCGCCACCTTCCTGAAAATCCACATGATGAAAGTAGAGATCGCGTGCGATAAAATCATGCCCATTAAAGGAGCAATGAATATGAAAGCTATTATTTTAATTACCCCTCCCGCGATCACTGCCCCGAAACCAGAGCTTGCAACAGCTCCTCCAATTAATCCGCCGACTATGGTATGAGATGAACTTGAAGGTAAACCCCACCACCAGGTTAACAGATTCCATATTATTGCAGCGATGAGTGCAGCACCGATAACATTTATATTTATAACGTCGGTCTCTACAACACCAATGCCCATCATTTTTGCAACCTTCATAGGGAAGATAGTGAATGCTATGAAATTGAAGAAAGCTGCAGCTGCAACAGCAGCAAGTGGTGAAAGTACCTTCGTCGAGACAACGTTTGCTATAGAATTAGCGGAATCATGAAACCCGTTGATAAAATCAAAGATCAGGGCCAGCGTAACTATAAAGTATAAAAATATCATCCCTTAGCTCCGGGTATTAAATCCTGTGTTTTCATGCTTCTTGCCTGGCATCCAGTAGGGTATTTTTCAATTTAGTCTTTTATTAATCAGGTCTTAATTTGGTGCTTAAAAGTAAATAAAAGAGGAGACAATTCAAAATTTGCATCTATTACCTTATTTGTTACAATTCAGACAACCGTAAATAAAATTCAAAAGTTCTTTTTTATTGTTTTTCAATTTTTTATCGCTATTTTTATTTGAAGATTCTTATACATTTGCACGGGGAAATTATGTTTAATTTAAAATAAAGTTGAATATGAGCGATATACGTAAATTACAACCGACACAACTCTGGAATTATTTCTATGATATTACCCAGATTCCGCATCCTTCCAAAATGGAAAAGAGACTTGCCGACTATATGGTGAAATTTGCAAAAGACCATAAACTTGAATGTATTGTCGATAAAGTAGGCAATGTTATTATCAGAAAACCTGCTACTAAGGGAATGGAGAAACGCAAGGGAGTTATTCTCCAGGTGCACCTCGATATGGTACCGCAGAAAAACAGCGACAAAAAACATGATTTTGCCAAAGATCCTATTCAGACCCTTGTTGATGGCGAATGGGTAAAGGCAGACGGAACCACTCTCGGTTCAGATAATGGCATTGGCGTGGCTTCAGCACTCGCTGTTCTTGCTTCAAAAGAAATACATCACGGGCCCCTCGAAGTACTTTTTACTATTGATGAAGAGACTGGAATGACAGGCGCTTTCGGACTGAAAAAAGGATTGTTGAAAGGTGATATTCTGATGAATCTCGACTCGGAAGATGAAGGCGAACTATATGTTGGGTGTGCTGGCGGAATTGATGTAAGCGCAACAAAAAAATATACTGAAGAAAAAGCTCCCCGCGGAATGGTTGCTTACCGCGTCGTAGCCAAGGGCTTTAAAGGCGGACATTCAGGCGTGGATATTGCCCTGGGCAGAGCAAATTCAAACAAGATAATGTTCAGGTTCCTGATGCAGGCAGAATCAGATTTTAAAGTAAGGCTTGCCGAAGCTGCAGGAGGTGATCTCCGTAATGCAATTCCCCGCGAATCCTATTCTATACTTTTAGTTCCTTCCAAATCATCAGGTCAGTTTCAGAAATTTGTTAAGGGTTACGAAAAAATGTACAGGGCTGAATTTGCAGAGACGGAACCCACACTTTCATTCACCTGTAAAAAGTGCGATGCTCCTGCAAAAGTAATGAGCAAGGAAGATCAATTTAAGATCATACGTGCAGTTTTTGCTTGTCCGAATGGCGTCGTGCGAATGAGCCAGGCAATGAAGGGACTTGTCGAAACTTCTAACAACATTGCTATCGTGAGATGCATAGGAGGGAAATTCGAAGCCCATAACCTTACCCGCAGCTCTGTTGACTCATCAAAGGAATCAACAGCATGGCGGATTGCAGCTGTCTTTCACCTGATTGACGCCAAAGTCACCCTGACAGGAAGTTATCCTGGATGGAAACCTAATATGGATTCTCCAATCCTCAAAACAATGAGTGGCGTTTATAAGAAGATGTTTGGCAATATTCCGGAGATCAAAGCGATTCACGCTGGACTTGAATGCGGGTTGCTTGGAGGCGTTTATCCGAATCTGGATATGATATCTTTCGGTCCGACGATCAAATACCCTCACTCACCTGATGAGAAAGTCAACATACCTTCAGTTAAGAAGTTTTATGATTTTCTGTGTGAGACATTGAAACATGTACCATTGAAATAGACTCACGACTAACGGCTCACGACGCACGGGTTCTAATTAATTTCTTTGATTACCGTGCGTCCTGTGTCGTGTGCCGTGCGCCATTCATCATTCTACCTTTATCTCGATAAGGACATCATCCTTCATCACGTTGTCGTTAGCCTTTACGCTGACCTTGATTACTTTGCCGTTTACCGGCGACTGAATTTCATTCTGCATCTTCATTGCCTCAAGAATCACCACCGGCTCACCACGAAGGACATTTGATCCTTCCCTGACAAGCACGTCAATTATCTTGCCTGGCATCGGAGCTTTCAGCGATTCCTGCTCTCTCTTTCCCTTAGTGGAATGCAGGACTTTCATCCTTTGAAGAGAGAACGGCGTTTCAACTGTAAAGGTATAGCTGATGTCGTTGAAAAGGATCTCATATTTATTCTGCCTCGATCTGACTACTTCGACAGGGTATTTGCGGTTCTTCCATAATATATATGTACCGTACTTATCATCCGATTTGAGCTGGACAATATAATCTCTCCTGCCAATGCGAATCTTGTTTTTCAATGGAACGGAGAAGCTGAATTTTCTGTTCTCCGATGACAGAGCATATAGTTTATTGATCTTTAGTTTATTGTTCATTATTGTTTACCTCAAGATCTAAAATTGATTAATCCTTTTATTCATAAGCCATGGACTCATCGCTTTCCCCTTTTCAAAATCAACATTAATGCTGTTTTCCTGGAGATTCTCTTCCACAAAAAGCTTTGTAGCCAGCCAGGCAGCAAGCATCTCTTCGTACTCGCTGTTCAGGTAATATTTCTCAAGATCCTTTTCGATGAAGGCAGTGGTAAAAGTTCCATCCTGGAATTTCTGGTTGCGCACCAGCATCCTGAAGAAAGGAAGAGTTGTTTTGGTACCTTTTATCCAGACTTTGTCGAGTGCCATTTTACAGTTTTTTATTGCTTCTTTCCTGTCCTTGCCTGTAATGATAAGCTTTGCAATCATGGAATCGAATGATGCAACAATTACTGATCCCGGTTCAATTCCGGTATCAACCCTTACATAAGGATCTGAAGGCATGCTAAGGTTTTCTATTTTGCCTGGGTCGGGAGCAAAACCTGCCTGTACATCTTCAGCATTTATCCTGCACTCAATGGCCCATCCTTTAAGTTTTACATCTTCCTGTTTCAGGGCCAGCGTCTGGCCTTCAGCAATCCTGATCTGCTGTTCTATCAGGTCTATGCCGGTTATTGCTTCAGTTACGGGATGCTCAACCTGGATCCTCGTATTCATTTCCATGAAATAAAAATTCTTATCTGAATCAAGGAGAAATTCTACCGTGCCTGCCGAATGATAATTAACTGTCCGGGCGATCTGAACTGCCATTGTACCCATCTCTTTGCGGAGCCTGGAATCAATAGCGCAGGAGGGAGCCTCTTCAAGAAGCTTCTGGTGCTTTCTCTGGATTGAACATTCCCTCTCGCCAAGATGAATGATATTCCCTTTAGTGTCACCCAGAATCTGAAATTCAATATGCTTCGGATTCTCGATATATTTTTCAATAAAAACGGATGGATCATTGAAAGCCTTTTCTGCTTCCTTGCTGGCAGTGGAGAACATCCTTTCCATCTCATCCTCTTTACGCACGATTCTCATTCCCCTGCCACCTCCTCCGGATGCCGCTTTTATAATCACAGGATATCCTATTTTTGAAGCAATTGCGGCAGCTTCCTCTTCATCTGAAATATTTCCTTCGCTGCCCATAGCCATGGGGATACCATTCTTAAGAGCCAGCCTCCTGGCGATGGTCTTGTTTCCCATTTTATATATTGCGTCAGGTGAAGGACCTATGAATATTATTTTGTTTTCAAGACATTTTTGAGCGAAATAGGCGTTTTCAGAAAGAAACCCATAGCCGGGATGAACGGCATCAGAGCCTGTATTTTGTGCAATGAATATAAGCTTGTCAATATCAAGGAACACCGGGAAATCCGAGATATTTTCACTGTTGTCATATATTTCGTCAGCATAGGAAAGATACATTGCATTACCCTCTAAGGCAGTTTTTATGGCAACCGTCTTTATCTTCATCAGGTGCGCCGTTTTCATCACCCTGATGGCTATCTCACCCCTGTTTGCTATTAATATCTTCTTTATTTTCATATCATTTACCCGTTGCACCGTTGTACCTTTTCACCCTTGCGCCTTTACAGAGGCATATTCCCATGTTTTCGTGCCGGAACCTTAACCCATTTATTTGAAAGGGCATTCAGGGCTGATATTATCTTTTCTCTCGTGACAGCCGGATCAATTACTTCGTCAATATATCCGCTCTCATCTGCAATAAATGGATTAGCTATCTTATCACGGTATTTTTTCACGAGCTCTTTTTTCAGTTCTGCAGGATTTTTGGACTCGGCCAGCTCTTTCCTGTAAAGTATTGCTACTGCTCCGTCGGGTCCCATTACTGCAATTTCAGCAGTCGGCCAGGCAAAGCTGAAATCTCCTCCAAGGTTTTTGCTGTTCATCACAATGTAGGCTCCTCCGTACGCTTTCCGCAGGATGATGGTAATCTTTGGTACCGTGGCTTCACTGTATGCAAAAAGCATCTTAGCGCCATGGCGGATAATACCGGCGTGCTCCTGGTCAGCACCGGGAAGAAACCCGGGAACATCTTCAAGAGTCAGGATCGGAATATTGAAAGCATCACAGAACCTAATAAATCTTGCTCCTTTTGTTGATGAATCAATATCCAGTACGCCAGCAAGCACCTTGGGCTGGTTGGCGACTACACCAATCGTTTTTCCCCTGAGCCTTGCAAAACCGGTAACAATATTGGCAGCAAAGAGCTCTGAAGTCTCGAAGAAACTGTTCTTATCAATTATTAGGTTTATGACATCTTTAACATCATATGGTTTGTTAGGATCGTCGGGAATACAATCCCTTAATTTCTCATTAACATCCGGAGTCCCTCCGTCATCAGCAACCATAGGTGGATTCTCCACATTATTAGATGGCAGATAGGATAAAAACTTCTTCAGCGCCAGTATGGTATTCTCCTCGTCATCATAGATCATGTGCGCAACCCCGCTTTTACGGGCATGTATCTCTGCACCGCCAAGATGCTCGGATGTGACATCTTCATTCAGGACCTCCTTTACAACATTCGGGCCCGTGACGAACATATAGCTTGTATGGTTTACCATGAAAACAAAATCCGTCAGGGCAGGGGAGTAGACAGCTCCTCCGGCAGCGGGTCCCATGATAACTGATATCTGGGGTATAATGCCTGATGAATGTATAATGTTCTGGAAAATAGAAGCATATCCGCTAAGACTTGCAACACCTTCCTGAATCCTGGCGCCTCCTGAGTCGATGAGTGCGATTATGGGAGACCCCATCTTGAGGGCCATCTCCTGAATTTTTGCAATTTTTTTTGCATGCACAATCCCAAGAGAGCCACCCATTATTGTGAAATCCTGGGCATAAGCGAAAACCAGACGGCCGTTCACTTTTCCGTGGCCAACTATCACTCCGTCTCCATAGGTCCGGTCAACTTTACCGAATTCGACAGGCTGGTCAGCTGGAGTGACAAAAGCATCGATCTCCTCAAAAGATCTGTTATCAAAAAGAAGGCTGATCCTCTCATGAGCGGTGAGCTTTCCCTTGGAGTGCTGCTTTTCTGCCTGTTTACGACCAAACTGATTTTTCAGAGCCTCCTGCCGTTCTTTGAAAGTCTTGTAACTTTTTCCTGATAGATCCATACCCTATTATGTTTATTAAACATTCCTGTTTAAAACAGATCACTATTCAGAAATGTGTAAAAGCCTCTGTTTTTTCCGGGTTCAAAATTAGTCAATATCAGGATTTCTCCAAAATAAACTTCGACCGGTAAATGTAATGAAATTGTAATATGCAGAGATACAATATGATAAGATATCAAAAGATTCGACCAATAAATCGGTATTTATTTATTTGTTCTTTTCAGCCTGTATTATGGCCGACTCTTTGATGAATGATACCATTATGGCTGCAATCGCTATTAATATTACAAAGGAAATCATGAAAACAGGAAGCAGGGATTTGTTATTCATGCTCATTCCGGTAACCATGATTATGCCGCTAAGCTGGCCAACCCAAAGCATTAATCCCTGAGATGTCGATTCCGGTGCGGGCGCTGATATCTCTGCAGCGTATTGAAAGCCTATAGGGCCGGCACTCATAACAAAGAAACCAAGTATGAATGAACAGACCAGGGCCATTGTGTGAGCAGCTTCAGGATGAACCCCCGGTCCACCTGTTAGAATTGGAGCAAAAGTAATCCCGGCAATTCCGGGAATCATCCCCACCACGCAAATCACAAGGAAAAGCTTTCTCTTCTTATAAATATCAGATAAAACAGGTATTATAATAGCGCCAATTATGCCGCCGATAAGCATTAGTCCGCCTATTAATCCATTGGAATCATCAACACCGATATATTTCGCTATCGAATCGACCATTGAGCTCACTGCATTGAATATTCCAAGCCCGATTGTAAAAAGCAAAATCATTATCCACATGTCCCGCAGGCTGAAAATATGTTTCAGCCCGCTGAAAAAATCAATTCTGGTATAATTTTCGTCCGACGGAGGGGTATGTGGTCTCTCTCTCAGCAGGATCAATCCGGTCACTGAAGCAACAACCGTGATTATGCAGTATATCTGAAGCATTCTTCCGATACCATTTCCATATTCCGGTGACGAAGGCGATGAGACAATGAGCATAGGAGTAATAACCATTGCAATCAGAATGCCGATATACTGTGCAAGGGTTGCCAGACCTGTTGCTATTGCCCTCTCCTTTACCGGGAACCATCGCGCCGCTACAGCTGTCGGAGAATTGATTATAAAAGGCTGTGCAATCGCCAGGATCACCTGGCCTGCCATTACCATTTTGAATGATTCACCTGAAAATCCTTTCAGACTTGCTCCGACAACTGTCAGAAGAACGCCCAGTCCTATTCCTTTTACGATTCCGAAAGTGGAGATGAAGTATGAGGCAGGTATCGCGAAAATCAGGTAAAGGATCATATATGATGAAGCCAGGAAATCGATATTGAAGAATGACAGGGGATCGAACCGCCCCTTATAATAAACCTCAGCAGCTCTCGCAATTGGAGCATGCGTGAGCCATTGAATCTGTGACATCATGGTTATCATCATCAGGGCAGTAAGGATCACCCAGCGGTATTTTGACAGTTTGATAGTTTCCATTTACTTTTTATTGTTTTTTGCAGGTTTAAATAATCCTTCAGGTTTCGATCCAAGCAAGCCTGCCTTGAGCATTGAATCACTGGCATAATAAAGACCCTTTACCATCTTCTTGGTAACTACAGGAAAGTGACGGAGCGATTCAATCTTATCGCCAATATATTCAAGGTCTTCATCAGTGGTTGCCCAATGGCGCGGTTCAAGAGAAGTCAGATCGAAAGGAATTGAATATGACCTAAGTGATTTATGCCCATCAGTATTAAAAAAGAAATCAAAATATGACATTATCAGCTCCCGGAGACTTTTGTAAACCGGCTCCCTGTATCGGAGCGATGTGAAGTTCGATTTGGCAACTGCCCCCCAGAAGCCATTTTCCCTGAAAACTGCTATGACATGGTCATCATCATTTACTGCCAGCATGTCGACAATGAGCGGCTTATATCCAATGAATTGAAGAGCAGCTGCAGCAAACAACGCTCCTTCAAAGCAATGAGCCGAACGCTTCTTCATCACCCATCTCGGTGACCTGCACTCATAATTTGGATTATAGTCAATTGAATCAAGATATGCCTGAATTTTGTCAGGATTACTTAATGTTTTAAGAAACCTGTGCTCTTCTTTTGTCCACTCCATCCTAACTTCTTACTTTTTACTTCTTACTTTTTACTTTTTACTTTAATCAGACCGTCTATAATCTCCCTCATCTCTCGATATTGATCTTCCATGCTCTCAACGAGTTTTAGCTGTGCCCGTGCTCTCTGTAGATTATGATGTTCATGGTTCACCTTGAAATAATTATCGCCGTCAATGTAATCTGTGAGAAACCTCGTGGCTATTGTATATGTGATAAGCCCCGGTGCAAAAGCAAGGTATTCCTTTTCAGTATCATTGAGCGTGTTGCAGGTCTCTGAAAGATACCCTCCGGCATAAGCTTCAAACAGTTCAATATCCATCCTTACTTTTGAAAGCTCTTTTTCATCCTCAGCTGCAGTATTGGCAGCAGTTCTGATGGCATCACCAAAATCATAATGGACATAACCCGGCATTACGGTATCCAGGTCGATTACGCAAAGCGCTTTGTCGTTCCTGTCAAGGAGTATATTATTAAACTTGGTATCGTTATGGGTTATCCTCAGAGGAATCTTACCCTCCCTGCCGAGCCTGAGGATTATCTTCATTTCGTCGGCCCTTCGCAGAACAGATGATATCTCATCTCCGATATTACTGACCCTGCCTAATGGATCTGCATTTATGACTTTTTGAAATGTTTCAAGGCGTTTTTCAATATTGTGGAAAAAGGGAATTGTTTCATGCAGGGGTTTGCCGGGAAGATCAGCCAGCATTGCCTGAAAACGGCCGATTGCCTTTCCTCCCTCATATGCTTTCCCCGGAGTATCAACAATATTGTACGAGCGGTGATCCGAGATGAAAATATACATCCTCCAGAACTTACCCTGCTTATCTTTTATCCAGCTTTTGCCTTCTTTTGATGTGATAAGCTGCAGGCACTCTCGCCTGATATCAGACCCAGGAATATTGCTCAGCTTTTTCCGGAGATGAACAGTGACTCTTTCAATATTCTCCTGTAGTTCAGGTATGTTCCTAAATATCCTGTTATTAAGACACTGAAGGATATAATCATCCTTGTCACTTTCTACGGTTTCGATCCTGAAAGTATCATGAATATGTCCGCTTCCGAAAGGCTCTCCCCTTAAAAAGGTGCCCTCAGTGCAGAAACATCCAAATATTTCCCTGAGATCAGTTTCCATTCTTTAATCCTGCTTTGTGTCCCAGGAATGCATAATACATTATGAAAATGTAGATTGGAACCATAATCCATAAAGCATGCTGAAACCCTATTGACTGGCCGATTTTTGCATAAGTAGGAGGAATCAATGCTCCGCCTGCAATACCCATGATAAGTAAAGCTGAACCTATTTTTGTATATTTTCCGAGATTATTTAGAGCAAGAGGCCATATTGCAGGCCACATGAGTGCATTTGCCCAGCCAAGAAGCGTAACGAAAAAAACTGCGTTGGGGATCAATGGGATATTGAAGCCGGGAAGCCTGTTCAACCATCCAAAAACTGAGGTAAACAAATTATTATCGGTTGTTGATGAGTTGATAGCTCCAAAAGCAAACAAAACGCCAAGGATAGCTGAGAATAAAAGAGCCCTTGACTGACTGATTATTTTTGGAATGAGAACAATACCGAGTAAATATCCAAATACCATAAAAGTCATTGTAAAGGATGTGAGTTTTGATGCATATGACAAGTGCAGCGACCTGCCGAACTGTGTCAGACTATCACCAGCCATCACCTCAACCCCAACGTACACAAAAATTGTAATAATGCCAAGCAGTAAGTTGCGGATTTTAAGAGCATCGGGTATTTGTCTGATAAATCCTCTCATCGTTTCATGGTCGTCTTCTTCAATTTCTATCTCATTCGGCAATGAAGAAAACTTCACCAGCAATCCGAATAAGGCAAGCAATAAACCCATAGCTGCGTAAGGGATAACAACTCTTGAAGCGAGATCGCTGAGCAAAAGATCTTTCTGATCGAAAGTAAGATTCGCCATGTTGAGTTCGCTGAATTTATCCATCCCGTGCATTATCAGAGCAGTAAGAACAAGCGGACTGATTACTCCTGCCATTTTATTGCATATGCCCATTATTGCCATACGCTTTGCAGCGCTTTCCCGGGGACCTATAATCGTAATAAAGGGATTTGTTGCCGTTTGAAGAAGAGCTAATCCGGTTCCCATGATAAACAATCCGGCCAGAAATACTCCGAACATGCGTGAATAAGCAGCCGGGATAAAAGTCAGGGCTCCAACCGCCATTATTAACAGACCAATGGAAACGCCGTTTTTATATCCGGTTCTTTTAAGAACAAATGATGAAGGAAGCGCCATTACGAAATATGCGATATAAAAAGCAAGTACAACCATGCTTGCCTCGAAAGGCGTCAGCTCACATGCAGTTTGTAAGAAAGGCATCAGTGTTCCATTGAGCCATGTTACAAAACCAAAAATGAAATATAAAACTCCTATTATTGAGAGTGAAATGATATAATTACTTTTGGATCCGATAGATGAATTGCTGGCTGTCATAGACTTAATATTATTAATTCCTGAGTTCAACTCTTAAGATTTCAAATCTAATCTTTTTATATAATCCTGCAAAGAAATTTCTTTTTTGTTTTTTTAGTTCAAAAGTTATAGAACTAATCTGAAAATGTCTTAAATTTGTCTGCAATTCTGAATCCTTGAATGGAATCTATGGAAGAAAGTGAAAAAATAAGTCGCGAAATGGTTGAAGAAGCAGGGAAGCTATTTGAGAAATTCGGATTGACACCGATGCAGGGAAGAATTGTGGCTTACTTTACCATAAGCGATCCTCCCGAAAAAACATTTGAGGAGCTTGTAGAATACTTCAAAGCCAGCAAGAGCTCGGTAAGCAACTCACTGAATTTCCTTCTTTCAAATAAGATCATTGATTATAAAACATATGTTGCCGACAGGAAGAGATACTTTTTCATAACAGATTCATTTTTCAGGGTATACTTTGAAAAGGTGCTCGAAAATGTAAGTGAGCTTAAGGAGCTTACATTAAAAACAGTTTCACTGCGTTCTCCGCATCACCCTGAAGCGAGCGCTGTTATATTGAAATGGATTGAAAATGCAAACCTTCTTCAGGATACTATCGGAAAAGCAATGGCGCAGCTTAAGAAAGAATCTGCATGAACTCTTTTACCGCTTATTATTACTTTCGCCGTTAAGGTCCTGAATTCCCGATTTTTCCCTTGATTTTGTCCCAAGATATCCCCCATGGTGTCTTTTTGCGTAATCACCTGCTGTGAACCCGATTTTTTCCATCATCATCACAACAAGTGCATCGCCAATGACTGTAAAAACAGTAGTGGAAGTGGTGGGTGTAAGCCCCAGGGGACAAACTTCTGAAGGAGCCCCGGTAAGGATATGACAATCAGATTTCTGCGCAAGAGGGCTCTCACTGTTGCCGGTAATGACAATGACGGGGATTCCTGGAAAGAGATTGTTTTTAAGATCTATAAGCTCAATTATTTCCCGCGTCTTGCCGGAATTAGAAATTGCGAGCAAAACATCGTTCTCCTGCAGAACGCCAAGATCGCCATGCTGCGCTTCGCTTGGATGCAGGAAAACGGAGGGTGTCCCGGTTGAACTGAATGTAGTCGCAATGTTATGAGCAATCTGCCCTGCCTTTCCCATCCCTGAAGTTACTAGCTTCCCATTTTTCTTATGAACTTGGGTATGTATAATTTCAATGGCATTCTTATAACTGCTGTCAATAGGTATATTCTGAATTGCAGATGCTTCATTATCAAATATCTGCTTGATTTTGGCTTTCATATTTCTCATTTAACTCAAAGAATGTCAAAGTTATAAAAAAATCCTGAACTCACTTCTTTGTTGTTTTTAACCCCCTTTTCCGTTTCCCCCAAGGGGAGGCTGGAGCGTCTGAAAATAGCCCTGTGGGCTATTTTAGCGAACAGGCCTGTTTGCCGCGATGGCCACCCTGCAGGCAGGCTCCTTCGCTAAACCAGCCCACTGGGCTGGTTCTTAACGCTCGGCCCTCCCCATGGGGGAAATCCTGCCCCGCTTCGGCGGGGGCTTGGATGAGGGTCAAAATGTATTAATGGAGGAATGTTATTCCCAATTTAAATGATAGTTATTAAAAATTATTATATTGTCTCTTCATTAGTGAAAAGGGAATGTTTAAAAATGCAGCAGCGATTGGAGCAGACATTGGCCGTTTTTCTTTGAATCTGGCTGTTGTTAATTACGCAGGTGAAATTATTGAATTTTTATCTTTCCCAATTGGTCAGACCCAGGAAAAGAAACATATTATAGATAAGCTTTCAGCAGGGATAGCCGAAATCAGGAGACAGGTCGCAGCTAAAGGCATTAATCCAATCTGTGTTGGTATATCAGCCAAGGGTTTTATCGATCACCAGGTTGGAGTAGTACTTGGGCCTGACCAGGGAATAAAAGGCTGGATAAACGTACCTGTTGCCAGGATTATAAACAGCGATACAGGTCTTCCGGTATTTGTCGGGAATGATGCCAATCTGATGACAATAGCTGAACACAGGTTTGGAGCCGCAAGGAATTTCAACAATATCGTTTTTGTTGCACTGCGTACTGGTATTGGAGGAGGAATTATCATAAACGGCAAACTTTACAGGGGTGTCAATAATGCCGGTGGAGAAATAGGTCAGATGATAATAAACTATGATAATGGCATTAGTGACAAGGGGATAAGAGGATCATTTGAACATCTGGCTTCCGCTTCAGCGCTGGTCAGAAGGTATTCCGTATTAGCTGGGATTTCTTTACAGCAAAAGACAAATATTTTGGGTTGCAAGGAGATCTTTGAACTGAGCTACAAGAAGGACCGATTTGCTGTTAAAGCTGTCAGGGAGAATGCAGAGCTGGTTGGAATAGGCCTTGCAAACCTGATAACGATATTTGCCCCAGAAATAATTGTAATCGGAGGAGGGATGTCTGAAGCGGCTGATTCATATTTAAAACTGATTAAGAAGAGCGCTTTTGAAAATTCTCTTGAAAACTGCAGATCTGAAGTGCGTATTGAAAGAGCTTTGCTTGGATCAAAAGCTGCACTTATCGGAGCCGCTTTTTATTCTCTCTCCAGGCTGGCAGGGAAATCGGTCTGGTGATCAGTGTGGAGGGTTGACAGAATAAAAAATAAATTAGATTATATTAATATGAATTATAAACCATTGAAAGCAGGGCACCAGACATTTATCCTGATTGCAGCATTTTTTACCCTGCTTGCAATTGTTGGTTTTGTATTGTACGGCCTTCCTTTCTTTTATGACTTTTATATTAAGGAATTTGGATGGTCCAGGACGGTTGTAACATCAGGTAATGCGTTGGGCAAACTGCTGGTGGCTCCGTTGTTTGGATTTATTGCAGGCTGGCTGATCGACAAATACGGTCCCCGGAAGCTTATGATGACAGGAATCCTGATGACAACCGGAGCTCTTATAGGCCTCAGCATGATGAAATCGTTGGGTCTGTTTTATATCTCATATATTTTTGTTGCCCTGGGATATATTTTTGGTGGTCCATTGCCTTGCCAGGTATTGATATCAAGGTGGTTCTCAAAAAACAGGGGAAAAGCAATGGGAATAGCCTACCTCGGCATAGGTACAGGTTTTGCCCTTGTGCCACAGATTGCAGCAACTCTGGAAAGAAATGTGGGCTGGCATCTGGCTTTAGTTATACTTGCCGGAATTATAGTTGTGGTTGCACTTCCTCTGGCATTCTTTGTAAAGAACGCCCCTCCTGATTTTGCAAATTCAGCAAGCCCTGAGCCGGCTATTCCAATAAAGGATATTCTTAAAAACCCGAATTTTTACCTGCTTGCATTTGGCAGCATGTGTTCAATTGCTGCAGTAGGAGGCATAAATCAGCATCTTAAGCTATATCTGCGCGACCTTAGCTTTTCGCAGTCCCAGGCAGCAAATGTTATGTCGCTGGTTGCCCTGATGAGCCTCTTAGGCCGTGTTTTAATGGGATGGCTGGCCGATCTTTTCCCGCGAAAGTATGTGATGATATTGATATATCTGATTGTAGGGAGTGCTATTCCATTGCTTCTTCTTCCTGAATTTAACGGCCGCATCTATGTTTTTGCCGTAATTTTCGGACTGGGACTTGGCGGCGATTATATGATTATTCCCTTAATGGCAGGCGATTTATTCGGGGTCAGGATACTCGGAAGGGTAATGGGAATAATCCTGGTAGCCGATGGACTGGCTGAGTCTTCAATGCCCATGCTTGTAGGCAAATTGTATGATATCGGATCAAAAAACTATTCAATCGGTTTTTCCGTGCTGATATGCATTGCCCTGACTGGTGCCCTGGTGGTGTCATTCCTTCCAAAGAAGAAGCTGATCATGGATTACTAGATCATTGAATATTTCTATAATATATAAAACCAACGATGGGAACCAGAGACCGGCATTTAAATGCGACCTCAAATAAGGCGATATAAGGCGCTATCTCATGGCGGGCGGTATCAATTTTGCTCGAAATAAAGTTGACATTGGCTTAACCAAGGTGTAACTTTGGTTACAGGAATCAAATAATAATAATTATCATGAAGAAAGTATTTTTTTTACTTACCATTTCCTGGTCATTATCAGTAAATGCACAGAATTATCTTATCTCTTTTGCTGGCACTGGTTTATCATCTACTATAAATACCGTTAAAGTTGAAAACTTAACGACTGGCACAACTCTCAATTTAAACGGGGATGATATTTTACAATTGACAATTACTGTAGGGATTTCTTCGATTGAAAATACACAAGCATCTAACTTGAAGATTTATCCTAATCCAATGACGGAGAGTTCGACTTTACAGATTTACCCGCCTGCAGCGGGAAATACTACTATTACATTGTCTGACATGAATGGAAAACAGGTAGCCCAGATTCGAAGTTATTTAGAAAATTATCTGCAGGAATTAAGTCTTTCAGGTGTAAAAAATGGTTTTTATCTGATAAGTGTCAAAGGCAGCTCTTATCAATATTCAGGGAAATTATTATGTAATGGCAAATCCTCCGGAACTATCAGAATAGAGAAAATCAGACCTGCTCAGGTGACCGGCGATAAAATCAAAGAGACGGACTCTAAAGGTGTTCAGACTACTATTGATATGCCATATACAAACGGCGACAGATTAAAATTTACTGGCATATCAGGAATTTACACCACAACAATAACAGACATCCCTGCATCTGATAAAACAGTTACTTTTAATTTTGTTTCATGCACTGATTTTGACAATTACAACTATCCGGTCGTACAAATAGGAACACAGATGTGGATGGCTGAGAATCTTAAAAGCACTCATTATTCAGATGGGACAGCAATAGATTTAGTAACCGGCGATTTAAATTGGAGTGCATTAACAATTTTAAGTAAAGCCTACTGCTGGAATAATGATGATCTTCTCAATAAAGATATTTATGGCGCCTTATATACCTGGGCAGCCGCTATGAACGGAGCAGCAAGTAGTACCCACACTCCGAGTGGTGTTCAGGGTGCATGTCCCACCGGATGGAATGTACCAAGCGATGCGGACTGGTATATGCTTGAAAATTACCTTGTTTTAAATGGTTTTAATTTTGATGGCACGACTATCGCACCTAACAGAATAGGAAAAGCCTTAGCAGCTGCGACCGGATGGGATTTTAGCAATGCTTACCCCGGGTCAATTGGCAATAACGATTATCCTGCAAAAAAAAATGCGGCTGGCTTTTCAGCCCTTCCGGGCGGCATGCGTTTCAGCGCGGGTTCATTCCTTCTTGTTGGAAGGTACGCACGCTGGTGGACAGCTACTGAGTATGATGCGACGAATGCCTATAACCGGTACACTAATACCGCTTACGTCCATTTAGCCAGTGATAATTATAGTAAAGTTTCTGGCTATTCTGTCCGTTGCGTAAAGTATTAAAGGGATTATTCGCTTCTTTTATTTTTTTGGTGGTCTCTGAAGCGGTTTTGAGATATGACTATTCGAATGAGGTGGATGGTACCTATGTACGGCACACGAATTCAGCGGGAATAATAACAGGATAAAAAATACTATTACCAATATTCTTATTGCGATTTTCTTTGTCACAAAGCTCCTTTTTTCAAATATAACGCTTTTGCAAACTATAAAGTGTTTTTATGATCCTATTCTTTGGAAATTAGTAACTTTCATTTGGGTCTGTCCTTTCCTTTTTTTTACTTTCGTAAGGGATCATTGACTATTAGACAATTCAACAGGGCTGACCCTTCTTTATATGAAAAACCCCAAATCTCTTCGGGGACTCTGTCTAAAATAAAATTGACTTCGGCTTAAATATGGTGTAAATTTGCGTAAAATTTAATCCACTTCAATATGAAAACATCCACAAAGATACTTTACTGGACAGCAAGGATACTATGTATCTTAGCTATTCTTTTTATAAGTTTATTTGCGTTGGATTCTGTTTCCTCAGAACGCACCTTCTGGCAAAATACCGCTGCTTTACTAATGAGTCTTATTCCATCGTTTGTCCTGCTTGCCGTACTTATCATTGCATGGAAATGGGAGAAAACTGGCGGGATAATATTGACCATTATCGGATTGGCATTAAGCATATTTGTCTTTGTTCTCAATTATAAAAGGAATCATTTTTCCGTTGCGATCAGTCTTAAGAATGCACTTATACTTGCTATTCCCTTTGTTCTGGCGGGTATTTTGTTTATACTAAGTCACTATAGAAAGAAGAAAGAACATTCAGGTGTTCAGTAACAGACTCCTACTGCAGAGCTGATTTTTTCCCAGTTTATATCTTTCTGAAATATAGCATAGTCCTCGGAAATCATCTCCGGGGGCTTTTGCTTAAATAAAATTGACTTTGACTTAAACAAGGTGTAACTTTGATAACAGCACTTACTCATTTTAAATTAATAACTAAAGCCTGTCTCAATGAAAAAAATTATTTTTTTATGTCTGATTATTGCATTGATAATCGGAAGTTGTACGCAACAAAAAAGGTCACCTGTCGAAGGTGCCTGGAAACTGATATTTTCCCAAAGCATAAAAGGAGATTCGGTTTTGTTCAAATTTCCAGGTAATTTCACAATGAGTGACATTAAAATGTGGTCAAAAGGTTACGTTCTTTATGTAGGACGTTATAAAAGAGATACTACATTTATGGACGGTTATGGTGGCGGACCTTATAAACTTGATGGAAACAGATATGAAGAAACTATCCAATTCTTTTCCGTTCAATCTTATGTTGGCCAAACAGTAAAGATGTTATTGGAAATCAGGAATGATACTCTTATTCAAACCTGGCCTGCAGATGATAATGGGAAGATAAATAAAAGTAACTTCAGACAGGAAAAATATATCAGGTTAGATTAAATAGAAGAATAATTACTTTTCAAATATTATGCATGGTGGCGGAAGTAACTCCACAATGCGGTGATTGTAGCCCTCGGAAATCAGCTCCGGGGGCTTTGTCAATAATAAAGTTGACTTTGGCTTTTTACTGGTGTAACTTTGTTTAAGAATTTGGATAATAAGTCTTCAAAGAAATCGACATTGTAGGTATTTGTAACTAACTTATTTTCATTAACTAAAAACTTTCACCTATGAAAAAATTGTATTTCATCATTCTTTCATGTGCCGTCCTATTAATTTATGCTTGTAAACCGAAAGTTGATATTGAAAAAGAAACAGAAGCTATCAAAGCTCTAATTCACAATGAAACTCAAGCATTTCTCCAGAACGATACTGCAAAAGTTCTATCTTATTATGTTCAGGATGACTATCAGACACGTTTAAGTGCAAGTTGCGACACGGTTGAACTTTATAAAGGATGGAAAGAGCTATCAACATTTTTTAAGAATAACCCAGTTGGGGTAACCAACCCTGAGAACACGAAAGACTTTATTCAAATAAAGGTAATAGGTGATGCAGCCTGGGCAATATATAAGGATAATTGGACATACACACTTGTAGCTACCCTACCGGGTATAAAGAAAGACACTATGATAACCACTACAGGTTATTTGCTATGCACAATGAATCTTGAGAAGAAATTGAATGAATGGAAGATTTCAAGTTTTTCAATTTATCGCCCAAAAAATTAGACCTTAACTTCCCTATTGATTTACTATAGATAACCAGATGTTAAAAATCCAAGAAATAACCGGGATTTTTTAAGAAAACCAAGTATATATACCTGTTAATATAGAGAAGCCCGCGGAAATCAGCTCCGTGGGCTTTCTGTTTTTTAATCCTATTCTTGGGAAATTAGAGGCTTTGATGAAGTCAGATTTTTACCCCCTAATTTAGAGAGTCCTCGATAGCAAAATCAGGGATTCTCGATTTAATGCTATTTAGATGTTTCTCAAGATGCCGACAATGATGTAAATATTTAACCCGATGCTTTAATTGATCTTCGAGACTCCATTCATTGATTCTTCTTCTTTTCTTATGAGTGATACTCCTTAATTCGCTTCTAATAGATAACAATACCATCACACAGCATAAACCTAGAATCAGAAATACAATATCCGGTATTTGTATAGTTATCATTTTTATTAAGAAAATTCAACATATAAAATTATTCAATAGAGATATACAATGCAAATTTATTTTATCTCAGCTGGGACGGAGGTTCTTTATTACGTTGTGGAACTGTTGGAGAAATAAGACAATAAAAAAAGCGTAACACGTTGTATTTCAATTGTATTGCGTCTTTTATAAGTGATCCCGAAGGGATTATTCGCCACGCTCATGATCCCGCTTATAGAGGATACAAAACAAACTATGCCGTCTCGCCTGAAGCGGGACTCGTCATTTTTTGTTTTTATCCCGGATTCATGCTTGACGGCATGATCCGTTCTTCAAACAAAAAATGCTCCTTGCGGAGCATAGTTTGTTTTGTGATCCCGAAGGGATTCAAACCCCCAACCTTCTGATCCGTAGTCAGATGCTCTATTCAGTTAAGCTACGGGACCATTTTATAGAGTGCAAATATAATAATTTTTGTTTTTATTAAATGCCTTATGTGCCGGTAAGTTTGGAGTGCCTTAAGTGCCTGGAGTACTTAGAGTTTTAAATAAGAGCCCAAATTTTATTTAACTCTAAGTACTCCAAACTTTAGCTCACTCTAAACTTCAGTTCACTCCTAACTTGTTCTATTTTTACTTTCGGGAATATTATTTACTTTTAATGGTCATAAAAAGCATAAAATCCCGTTTAATAAATATTGATAATCAGGTTAATATAAAATATTATGAAAAAGGCTGCCGGCATAATTGTGAAATCACTGCTTGGACTGGTTCTTTTGGTCCTTATTCTGCTTTTTACTATACCTATAATCTTTAAAGATAAGATTAAGACAAAAGTTGAGAAGGTAATCAACCAATCTGTTAATGCAAATGTCCGATTTGCAGATTACAGCCTTGGCTTCTTCCATAACTTTCCTAACCTTTCGTTCGGGATGAAGGATGTATCTGTGGTCGGTGTCGATAAATTCGCCGGCGATACACTTGCCGGATTTAAATCATTTAACATGGTATTTAACCTTGCAAGCCTTTTTGGAAAGTCAGGTTATGAGGTCAAATCAATAATTATTGATGGGGGAGTGGTTAATGTGATTTACCTGAAAGACGGAAGTGCAAACTATGATATAATGAAGCCATCGGCTGATACTGCAGCTGCTGTAACTGATACCACATCTTCGGGTCTGAAGATTCTTCTCAAGCAGGTCACGGTTCGCAACAGCTCAGTCTCCTATGTCGATAAGGGTTATGCAATGGAAGCCTATCTCAACAAGCTGAATTTCGACCTTAAAGGCGATATGACAATGAGCCAGACCGATTTGCAGATCAGTCTGAATTCCGGTGATGTTACTTTCATTATGGATGGGGTTAAATATATTAACAAGGCTGTTGTTGACTCTAAGATAGATATGCTCGCCAATCTTGATAAGTGGATATTCACTTTCCGGGAAAATTACATATTGCTGAATGACCTTAAGCTGATATTTACAGGTACGGTCGAGATGCCTGCTGATGACATTACAACTGATTTGAAGTTCAGTACCGAGAAGGCTTCATTCAAGTCCTTGCTATCGCTAATCCCTGCTGTATATATGGCAGATTATAAAGATCTTAAGGCAAGCGGGGAATTTACCATGAATGGATCGGCCAAAGGCATTTACAGCGATGCTGACAGCACAATGCCTGATATTTCACTTGCAATTGATGTCAGGAACGGCATGGTAAGCTACCCTGCACTACCGGAAAAAATTCAGAATATAAATATCAGGTCAGATATTTATATTGATGGGAAAGATATGGATAAGACCACGGTGAATGTAGACCGCTTCCATTTTGATCTTGCAGGCAATCCGTTCGATATGACATTTGCCCTGAAGACCCCGATGAGTGATCCTGACTTCTCGGGATCGATGATCGGTAAAATCGATCTGACTGCACTTACGAAAGCTGTGCCTCTTGACAGCATAAGCCTTTCCGGACTGATTGACATGTCAGTTAAGATGGCCGGACGCTACTCCATGATTAAAAAGGAGCAATATGATAAATTTCAGGCATCAGGTTCAATGAATATTAAAAATATGCAGGTGGTTATGATCGGGTATCCTGAAGTTAAAATCAGCGAGGCTTCGTTTGATTTTTCGCCGGCATATGCTGCTATGTCTAAGACCGATATGAATGTAGGAGGAAAGAGTGACTTCAATGTAGCTGGTCGTTTGGAGAATTATATTCCATTTTTTCTGAAAAATGAAACTATCAAAGGAACACTTACATTAAAGTCAAATATGATCGATGTTTCAGATATACTCTCAAAGATGGTTTCGGATACTGCAGCTGTTGAAGACACAACATCGCTTGCTGTGATTGTTATTCCGAAGAACATCGATCTTGATTTCAATGCTGCAATAAACAGCCTTATATATGACAAAATAAAGGCCCATAACATCAAAGGCCATATCTTAATCCATGATGGGATTCTTAGCTTCCGCGATGCGGCGATGAATATACTTGGCGGACTGATATCCATGAATGCAGATTATGATACCCGTGATACCCTTAAACCGGTTATGAAAGCAGATTTCAATGTTCAGAATCTGGGAGTTAAAGATGCATTTACAACATTCAATACAATACAGAAACTGGCGCCTGCTGCAAAGGGGATTGACGGGAAAATCAATCTTCAGCTTTCGTACCAGAGCCTTCTTGGAAGCAACATGATGCCTGTTATAAAAACCATAGTCGGGAGCGGCAAGCTTCAGTCCGACGAGATTACTCTGGTTGAATCTGTTGCTTATAATAAAATGAAGGACGTGCTTAAGCTTAGCGACAAGTACAGCAGTACATTCAAAAATATTAATGCAAGCTTTAAGATAAGTGATGGGAGAGTATATGTAAGTCCTTTCGATACTAAAGTCGGCAACATAAAAATGAACGTGAGCGGCGACCAGGGGCTGGACCAGACTCTGAATTACCTTGTCAAGACTGAAATTCCGAGGTCAGATCTGGGAAGTTCAGTCAATTCGCTCATCGATAATCTTTCGGCACAAGCCTCATCTTTCGGCATCGCTTTTAAACCGGCTGATATCCTCAAGGTAAATGTGAAGATCACTGGAGTATTTGGTAAGCCTGTTGTGAAGCCTGTATTCGGAAGCTCGACAGGGGAGACCTCCTCCGGCCTGAAGGAAACAGCCAAAGAAACTGTAAAGCAGACAATCGACAATAATGTTGACAAAGGCAAGGAGAAACTACGGCAGGAAGCAGAAACCCAGGGCGACAAGCTGGTGAGTGAAGCAGAAACCAGGGGACAGCAGTTGCGGGATCAGGCTGATTCTGCTGCTGTAAAGATCCGTAAGGAATCGGATATCCAGGCTCAGAAACTAACCGATGGTGCTGCATCAAAGGGCACAATAGCAAAAATGGCAGCTCAGAAAGGAGCAGAATCTCTTAAAAAAGAGGGAGAAAAGAAAGCAACCAAACTTAAAACCGAGGCAGATATACAGGCAACTAAGCTGGTTGAAGAAGCCAAAACTAAAAAACAGGAATTAATAAATAAGATCTAGTTCAAAACAATAAAAAAAGCTGCCTTCGGGCAGCTTTTTATCAGAATTTCTTTTCCTTGATACGTGCTTTTTTACCGGTGAGATCGCGGATATAAAATATCCTCGCCCTGCGGACTTTCCCGTGCTTGTTCACTTCAATCTTGTCAATGAAAGGTGAAGCAAACGGAAATATCCTTTCAACACCTATATTGCCTGACATCTTTCTTACAGTAAATGTTTCTGTATGACCGCTGCCGACCCTCTGAATGACAACCCCGCGGAACTGCTGTATTCTTTCCTTGTTACCTTCAACAATCTTATAATGAACGGTAACTGTATCTCCTGCAATGAATTTCGGAAATTCATTTTTTACCGCCAATTCCTTTTCAACTACATTCATTAAATTCATTTCTCGAAGTATTTTATAATCTGTATTTTGATCTCTGAAAATCGGACGCAAATGTATAAATAATATTTATATAATGAATAGCATGACAGAAAATATTTCCTGATGGATTAATTCATCTTTGGCACTCGGTCCCCGATTCTCGGTGCTCGGTGAAACCTTACATTAACGAGGACCAAGTACCCAGCACCAAGGAACAAATTAATGACCAGCACCAGCAGGCACTTGCAGCATTTTCCCGTTATCCTGGATGACCGATTTCTTCCACGAATCCGGATATCCTGGCTGATTTGGCATTAAAGGGGCTCCATATTTTGTCCTTTCAAATTTCCCGTCTTTTTCTTTCTTGATATTTCCATCTATATATTTCACCAGCAGGTATTCACTTAATGTCTTCCACTGATTAAAAGTATTCTGTGCCGATTTAAGAGAATAGGAGGTAAGGTAATCGCAGGCTTCTTTTTCACCCTGGCTGAATAATTTTGTAGCAGCATCATCAACTGTCTTTATATCAGCAAGATATGATGTTTCAAGCTGCTTCTGCACTTTTAATGCATCCTGGCTCATAAGATCATAGCGAGCATAGCACTGGTTTGCAACCCTGTTGAACAGCCAGAAGGCTGAAGTGGGTGAATAGGTAAGCATATCTCCATTACCTACTTTGAAACAATCAGGAACCTGGTTGATTCCGCAATACATCGGGGTAAATACAGTTGTAGCGGCATCATCAACGCCAAACCAGAAAATTCCGCCTATCGGATCAGGAAGCCAGCTTCTTGACTCGGCAACAAATACGAAGCCGGTCTGCTGTGTACTTACAGCTCTTTCGTTGGTATATTCCGGTGCATTTTTGTCATCCGAAATCTTCCATGTAAGCGGACGCCACCTGTAAGGTGAACCAAAAGGACCTGCTCCTATATCTTTTCTCATATCGAATTGAGTTCCTTCAAGATGATCACGCATAAAATTCATCATATCATAGTTTGATATTTTCCTGTCAGGCTTTATCCAGAGCGGCATTCTTTTGCTGAGATCGTGTCCGGATACATAATTGGTATACTGATCCATATCCTTGCTGACTGATTTGAAGAAGGACCAGACCCTTATCTCACACATCCTGGCTCCTGAAAAAGTAATCGGGTTGTAGGTATCTGAGAAGCTGAATTCCTGGTCTGTACCGCTGTAAAGTTTTTTAGCTCTGGCAAAATCAATAACGTCATAGGCGTATACACATTCAACAATAGGATCAGAAATCCCGGAAAGGTCTTTTGAAGTAATTGCAATTGATTTCTTTTTGCCTGTGGCCAGCGGAAATGTCCGTATCCTTGCCTGGTTTGCATGAGCACAAATATATCCGTCAGGGATCCTGAGAGCAACCCATACTGCGCCTTTATTGCCAGGCCCTTTCCCTATGATCTCAAATATCCATGCTTCGTTGGGATCAGAAATAGAAAATGATTCACCTTCGCTTGCATAGCCATATTGTGAAACCAGCTCTGACATAACTTTAATTGCTTCCCTCGCGTTCTTAGCCCTTTGAAGCGAGAGATATATTAAGCCTCCATAATCCATTCCTGCCGTTGTATCAGCCAGTCCTTCCACACCACCATATGTTGTTTCCCCTATTGCCAGCTGATGTTCATTCATATTGCCAACAACTGAATATGTATGAGCCACCTGCGGGATCTTTCCCAGGTGTTTATTAGTATCCCATTCAATTACATCAAGCATCGTTCCGGCAGGATAATCTCTTGCCGGCCAGTAATAAAGCTCTCCATATAGTGTATGAGAATCAGCGGAATATGAAATCATAGTCGAACCGTTGACTGAGGCGCCTTTTGTAACAATGAAATTCGTACAGGCATCTGTACCCTGCCCCTGTAAAAAGCTTGTGAACATGATCACCAGAATGGCTGTGAATAGTTTCTTCATAATATCTTGTTTTTCAAAGTTTATTTAACAATATCTTTTAAGGAATTGCAAAGGTAACAAGCCGGAGAAAATATCAAAGTGATTCAGATCATTTTAAGGATATTTATGATATTTATTATCTTCCCGGGGTCGGCGATCTTCCTCGAAAATTCCGGTATGCCAGCCAATCCGCCCATCGGGATATCCTTTCTTCTGAAAATCATTTCACTCTCAACAATACTCAACCCTGTCGGCGTCTGCCAGTTGCGCATCAAGGGCAGATTCAACACTGCCTGAACATATTTCAAGCTTAAATTTCATATCCAAAACCAAATGATTTTAATAAAAGTAGAAATATTTTCTGTATAATTGCGAATACAAATCTTGAAAAACATGAAACCTACACTTATAGTTCTGGCAGCAGGAATGGGAACCCGCTACGGCGGAAATAAACAGCTTGATGAAGTTGGCCCATCCGGCGAAACAATTATAGATTATTCAATTTATGATGCAATCCGCGCCGGATTTGGGAAAATTGTTTTTGTAGTCCGACGGGATATCGAAGAACAGATAAAGGAAAGATTTGTTGAGCGGCTGAAGGATAAAATAGAGGTCGATTATGTTTTCCAGGAGATTACAAATCTGCCGGAGGGAGTAAAAGTTTCTCCCGAAAGGCAGAAACCATGGGGAACCAGCCACGCTATCCTTGTTACCCGGGAAAAGATCCATGAACCATTCGGTGTCATTAATGCCGATGATTATTATGGGGTTGAGTCCTTTACGATTCTTCACGATTTTCTCGTAAACGATAAGGACCCGAATTGCTACAGCATAGTTGGTTATAAGCTTGGAAATACGCTTTCCGAACATGGACACGTTAACCGTGGTGTATGTAAGGCAGGAAGTGATGGCTTACTACAGGGGATAGTTGAGACACGCCAGATTTCAAAAACCCATGATGGTGCAGTTGCCCCCGGCCCTGATGGAAAAGAACTTAATTTTACCGGTAATGAGATAGTTTCAATGAACCTGTGGGGATTTAAGCCATCATGCTATGATTTCCTTGGAGAGGAATTCAGAAACTTCATAAATAGGAGCGGAATGGATCTGAAATCGGAACTTGACATACCTACATCGGTCGATAAATTCGTAAAAAACGGGGATATCAGAATAAAGGTGCTGATGAGCAACGAAAGATGGTTTGGAGTAACTTACCGCGAAGACAAGCCTTTTGTTGTTAAGAGCATAAGAGAGATGATAAGGAAAGGGACATATCCTGCCAGAATCTATTAGGCTTTACCATTTGAAATCACAGTTGTAAACACTCTGATTCTCTTTATTGTCTGTTACCTTCAGCGTTAAGTTGTGTGTTGTTCCTTTTGTAATCCGGGCAGGATCAAACCTATATACCAGGACATTATTCTTCTGATCATACTCAAAAAGGGCCCATTTCCCGTCAAGTACAGGTTCATATGATTTGATTCCTGATAAATCGTCGGTGATTTTAATCCTTAATTCACTCTTACCCGTGAGATCACTTCCGGATTGCAATCCGTTTGCAAAAATGGATGGCGCCACTGTATCGATCCCGGCAAAGAACATACCAAACGAAAGTATATCTCCGGTTACATACCCATCAGAGTATGAACTGTTTATTGCACTCTTTTTAAAATCGTCGCTCATCTGGACAATCAGCATCTTGGACTCTTTGCCTGCAGGAACTGATGATGGCTTTATTGAAAGAGAACAGGGCTTCTGAAGCGGAGTATATTTGTTATGAATATAATGTACATCAGATAGCATTTGCGGCGTGCCTGCATCGTGCTTATACATAAAATAAAGAGTGTCGTACAAAGCGCCTGACGGGATTGATATAGAAATATTTTCTGCCCTGAACCTGTTGCTCCTGTTATATGGCATCACGACTCCTTCCTTTGCCGGCTTACCATTGACCTTGACTTCCGGGACTATGCTTTTCACATCAAAGGTAAGTGCAGATATGTTGTTTTGAACATCCTTTACAGTGATTTCGACATGATGAGTTTTTCCGTCGGTGAAATTGAAAATTCCCCTGTTTACCACATTTCTATAAACACTCAGTTTATCGTTTGGGAGGACAAATGCCCTCTCTATGAAGCTGTTATCCCTTATATATGTTTCATAATCAATATGACTGTTAATATATCTCGATTCGTTAAATGAGAACTCATCCATCACGTAGCTGAATTTAAGGGAGCTGTCGATCCGGAGTTCAATAGAGTAAATGCCGCATTTGTTGTAACTGTCATTCAACTGATCATAAGATTTTATTCCGAATCCTGCAGGGCCGCGGATGGATATTTCATTTCCGGCCGGGACATAATAATTCCCATTATTGCCGGCGACGGAGATCTTCATTGTTTTATGGAGGCTGTTTATCTCAGAATTATCGATTACAGGGTATATAAAAAGCCTCTCGATCACCGGTTTAATATTGTCAGCAGGGCCAAAATTGAAAAGGAGAGGATTGATCGGAATTTCAGAATCTGTTTTTCTTACTTCAAAATGAAGATGTGGTCCGCCGGAACCTCCGGAATTCCCTGAAAATGCGATTATATCACCCTGTTTTACCTGGAACTTTTCTTTTGGGGGAAAAAGAGTTACAGAGAAACTCTTTCTTTCATATTGCTGTGCTTTTACATAAGCATCTATTTCAGGGGTAAATCTTTCCAGATGTCCATAAACCGTCGAATAACCCGATGGATGTCTGATGTAGAGAGCATTGCCAAAACCTGTTGGTGAGACACCAATTCTGGAAACATAGCCATCAGCAGCAGCGACTACCTCTTTACCGGTAACACCCTGGGTTCTTATATCGATGCCTGAATGGAAATGGTCTATCCTGAGTTCTCCGAAATTTGCTGAAAGAGCCAACGGTATTTTTACCGGCTGAATAAAAAGAGTCCTGTCATCATGAATATCTGAGAAAGTGTGGAAAAGCAATATGCTGAAAAGAATCAAACGGCTAAAAAACATGAGAATGTATCTATCTTGATTAAGAACTGCAAAACTATACTTCTGAGTTGACTGAACAAACTATTTAAGCCATTTTTTTTGAATATATCATTAACAATATTAATTTTGTATTAAAGATTTTAATATGTCCGGTCAGGGTTATGAAGAATTAAAAAATCTGAACAGTAAGCTTGATGAATTGTTAGACAAGTATATTAACCTGAAGACCGAATACACGCAGCTAAAAACCGGGAATGAGGCAATGAAAAGCCAGCTTCAGGATCGGGAAAACAGGATAAGGGAATTAGAAATTAAAAACGAGAGAATAAAATTATCAGGAGCACTGTTGGGCGAAGGAGAGAATGCCACGGAGGCAAGGAAGAAGATAACAGAACTAGTGCGGGAAATTGACAGATGTGTTGCTCTTTTAAACAGATAAAATATACCAATGGATGATAAGCTATCGATAAGGGTTAATGTGGCGGACAGGTATTATCCATTGAAAGTGGAACGGGAAAATGAAGAAAAGATCAGGAAAGCTGCCAGAATGATTAATGAGAAAGTGCTGCAATACAAGCAGCGGTACACCGATAAGGATGTACAGGATTTTCTGGCAATGGCTGCCCTGCAGTATGTGATAAAACTCACAGAAGAAGAGGAAAAACTTGAGAATGATTATCTTCCCGATGCCATAAAAGAACTGATTCAGAAGATCGATTCAGTTCTTGAACCAAAGAGTAACAGCGTTCTTTAACATAGCAAAAGAAATTGCCCGCATTGTTTCTTCATTCATTTTTGAAACTCAACAGTTAAAACTTTGGAGCAAGCCTTAGTCCGGGTAGAACAGGCCTCAGCCCGATTCGTCGGGTTTCCGCCAGCTGGCGGAACAGTGGACGTTCAAACCGAATTAGTAGCTCCAACCATTTATGATATGGGGTTTTATAAAAGCTGAAGGAACTTTGCGGGTTTTTTATTAATATATACTTAAAGGAACAAATAATGACACTATTGATAACGACAATAAACGGGCTGACGATAATATTCTCAGCAGCCGCGCTTTTGCTTGGTTTCGGCCTTTCATACATTGTATGGCAAAAAGCGCTCAGCAGCAAAAATAAGAAAATAATTTCGGAAGCTGAAGCCGAGGCTGAAGTAATTCGAAAAGAGAAAATACTACAGGCAAAGGAGAGGTTTCTGCAGTTAAAAACCGAGCATGAGAAAGTAATCAACGAAAAAAACAGCAGGATAACTCAGACTGAAAACAGGATAAAACAGAAAGAACTTACACTCTCTCAAAAGCTAGAGGAGACACAGAGGAAGAAGAATGAGGCCGATGTTATCCGCGAGAACCTAAATTCTCAGCTTGAAATGGTTGAAAAGAAAAATGAAGAACTTTCAAAATTTCACAAGCAGCAGGTCGAACAACTTGAATCCATTTCGGGATTTTCTGCCGAAGAGGCAAAAAATCACCTTATTGACTCACTGAAAGAAGAGGCTAAAACGGGTGCAATGTCATACATCAACGAAATACTTGATGAAGCCAAAATGACTGCCAATAAGGAAGCAAAAAGAATTGTGATTCAGACAATTCAACGTGTCGCTGCTGAAAATGCAATTGAGAATGCCGTTACTGTCTTCCATATTGAATCAGATGAAATGAAGGGAAGGATCATTGGCAGGGAAGGCCGAAACATCCGCGCTCTTGAAGCAGCTACAGGAGTCGAAATAATCGTTGACGATACCCCTGAGGCAATTGTACTTTCTGCGTTTGACCCGATAAGACGTGAAGTGGCCAGGCTTGCACTTCACCAGCTTGTAACAGATGGAAGGATACACCCTGCAAGAATTGAAGAAATTGTAGAAAAAACGAGAAAGCAGGTCGAAGAAGAGATACTGGAAGTAGGTAAAAGAACCACTATAGACCTTGGAATACACGGTCTTCACCCGGAGCTTATCAGGCTTATCGGAAAAATGAAGTACCGTTCATCCTATGGCCAGAACCTCCTTATGCATTCACGCGAAGTTGCAAACCTGTGCTCTATAATGGCTGCCGAACTGGGACTCAATCCAAAACTGGCAAAAAGAGCAGGATTACTTCATGATATCGGCAAAGTACCTGACGATGAACCGGAACTGCCACATGCTATACTTGGTATGAAAATGGCTGAAAAATTCAAGGAAAAACCGGAAATATGCAATGCCATCGGATCACATCATGATGAGACGGAAATGACAACTATGATTGCACCTATTGTCCAGGTTTGCGATGCCATCTCCGGCGCCAGACCAGGTGCAAGGAGGGAAGTTGTAGAATCATATATCAAGCGTTTGAAAGAGCTGGAATCTCTTGCCCTTCAATATCCAGGCGTAATGAAAACATATGCAATACAGGCCGGCAGGGAACTTAGGGTAATTGTAGGCGCCGAAAAAGTTACCGATAAAGAAGCTGAAAATCTCTCCTTTGAAATTGCAAGGAAGATACAGAATGAGATGACATACCCCGGACAGATTAAAATCACTGTCATCAGGGAAACAAGAGCTGTAAATTATGCGAAATAATTAAACACGAGATAATTCAGGGCATCCATTAAATGAGATGCCCTTTTTATTTTATTGAAATTATCAGATTAGATATTTTGTTAACTTTGAATAAATGGAATAATATCTATTAATGCCAGATATCAAACTTCTAAACATTGTAGGTGCACGGCCTCAGATAATTAAAGCTTCGGCAATCAGCAGGGCTATAAGCAACTTTTATGCAGATAAAATAACTGAGATTCTTGTACATACAGGGCAGCATTATGACAAGGAATTATCAGGTATTTTTTTTGATGAACTCGAAATACATAAACCTGATTATAACCTGGGTGTCGGATCGGCGAGACACGGACGACAAACTTCAATGATGATCACTGGGATTGAAGATATATTGCTTAAAGAAAGACCTGATTGCGTTATTCTGTATGGCGATACAAATTCTACTCTTGCCGGCGCACTGGCAGCTTCAAAGCTTCATTTTCCGGTTATTCATATCGAAGCTGGCCTTCGCTCTTTCAATAAAAACATGCCCGAAGAGCTTAACCGGATCATGAGCGACCATTCATCAACTCTTCTGTTTGCTCCAACCAATGCAGCTTTTAAGAACCTTATGCATGAAGGTTTCAGACCAGAGAACAGTCCTCCTTATACTCTTGATAATCCTAAGATATACCTTAGCGGAGATATAATGTACGACAATACTCTTTTCTTTGCACAACTGGCAGAAAAGAAGAGGGCAACAATTCTCAATGAGCTTTCTGTTGAGAGGGATAACTTTATTCTTGTGACAATACACCGCGAGGTAAATACGGACAATATTGTACGTCTCGAGGCAATACTCACAACACTCAAATCATTATCCGAAGAGTACTTAATTAAGTTTATAATGCCGCTCCACCCACGTACAATAATCTCCCTGAAAACAAGACTTGAAAGGCTTTATAATGAATTGCTGGCATGTAAGCATATAACCATAGTCCCCCCGGTTTCATTTCTTGAAATGACTCTGCTTGAAAAAACATCAAAGTTTATAATTACCGATTCAGGAGGTGTTCAGAAGGAATCACATTTCTTCAGGAAGCCTTGTCTTGTGCTGAGAAAAGAAACTGAATGGATCGAGCTAGTTAATAATGGAACTGCCGTACTGGTTGATGCCGATCCTGAAAAGATCAGGAATGAGTTTAGAAGATTCATGAATGATGGTTCGGATCTTGAATACCCGGGCTTCTATGGTGACGGGAAAACAGCGGAATTCATCCTGAAGGAGATAATGATGATGTTTGAAAAAGTGTGACTGGGCTTCTGAATTTATAACTATTGTTATTTTATTAACAGATGGAGAAAGTATTAAAGAATAGTAAAGTGCTGGTTACCGGAGGAGCCGGTTTCATCGGTTCCAATCTTGTTGAATCATTACTGCTAAACGGCAATAATGTTGTTTGTCTCGATAATTTTTCAACCGGCAAGAGAGTGAATCTGAAAGATTTTATTGCAAATCCGGAGTTTCAGCTTATAGAGGGAGATATCCGCAATTACAATGATTGCGAGAATGCTGTCAGAGGCGTTGATTATGTATTTCACCAGGCTGCTCTCGGTTCAGTTCCCCGATCAATTAAAGATCCTGTAACAACGACTGATGTAAATATCGGAGGATTCGTTAAAATGCTTTTTGCATCTAAAGAAGCCAATGTGAAACGGTTTATTTATGCTGCAAGCTCTTCAACATATGGCGATCATCCTGATTTGCCAAAAGTTGAGGATAAAATAGGGTCGCCGTTATCGCCATATGCAATTACCAAATATGTCAATGAGCTTTACGCTTCAAATTTTGCTAAAACATACGGCATTGAAGTCATTGGTCTGCGCTACTTTAATGTTTTCGGCCGGCATCAGGATCCTGACGGAGCTTATGCAGCCGTGATTCCACTATTTGTGAAAACGCTTATGAAGCATGGATCACCTCTGATAAACGGCGACGGAACATTCTCACGCGATTTTACCTATATCGATAACGTGGTCCAGGCAAATCACTTAGCCGCAATCGTAACCAGTCAGAAAGCTGTTAACCAGATATACAATGTTGCTTATGGTGAAAGAACTTCACTCAACCAGCTTTTTGAATATATTCAGGTTATCGCAGGCAGATTCGACAAGGATATTTTAAAAATAAAACCTTCATATGGACCTGAAAGGGCAGGAGATATCCCTCATTCTCTGGCATCTATCAAAAAAGCAAAAAAGCTCCTGGGTTATGCTCCAACACATAATGTCCGTAAAGGCCTCGAAAAATCAGTCGAATGGTACTTGAGAAATTTGTAACAAATGTTACAAATAATGCAGAAATTGAAAAATCTTGGGTCCGGCTTTCTGAAGAATAAGATTCTGATTGAGAATTTTTCATTCCTGAGCATTCTGCAGGCGGCCAACCTGGTTCTCTTCCTTATAACTGTACCCTATCTGTTCAGAATCCTGGGCAGGAATTATTACGGACTGGTGGTCTTCGCCCAGGCCATAGTATATTATTTTTCGATTCTTGTGAATTTTGGATTTAACCTCACTGCAACACGCGATATTTCGATAAATCGTGATAATAACCTAAAAGTCAGCGAAATAGTATCATCAGTGCTGGTGATTAAATTCTCTTTCTTCATTATATCATTGCTTTTTATGTACTTCCTGACTGTATTCATAGACAGCTTCAGAAATTACAGGATCCTTTATATACTTTCAATGACGGCATGCCTGAGCGAAGCGGTTTTCCCACTATGGTATTTCCAGGGATTGGAAAAAATGAAATATATCACTTTTATTAACGTTTCGACACGCCTGTTGTCAACTGCGCTGGTTTTTGTGTTTATCAGGGAATCGTCCGATTATTTCAGATATCCTTTGATACTCGGTGCCGGAACCTTGTCAGGCGCCATCATTGCTCTCTTCATTGTATTCAGGAAACACTCGGTCAGGTTCAGTTTCAGTCCATTGTCTATGCTTAAATCGTACCTGTCTGATAATGTTCTTTATTTCCTGTCGAATGTTTCTACCCAGGTATATTCAAATGCTAACAGAATAATTGTAGGTACTTTCCTCGGAATGTCGCAGGTTGCCTATTATGATGTTGCTGAGAAAATCATTAATGTCATAAAAGTTCCATTTTCTGTACTGAGTCAGGCATTTTTCCCAAAGTTTGCAAAGGACAGGAATATCTCATTCCTTAAAAAGATGATGTACGGCACCATCTTATTTACTATTGTCATAATTATTGCTGTCTGCATTTTCTCCTTCCCCATAATCAGCTTCTTCACGGGAAGTGCAAATATTGTTTCGGTTAATATTCTCAGGATACTATCCCTTTCACTTCTTCCAATTTCAATCAGCATCTTTTATGGCGATATTATCATGATTAATTTCGGGATAAAGAACGAATATGCAAAAATGCGATTCTTTGGCCTTATAACGTATCTGACCCTTGTCGCTAGCCTGATTGTTTTAAAATACATCGGAGTTTACCAGCTGGGAGTTATAGTAATTGCAGTCGAACTTTTCATATCCTTTTATTCATATTTTATATGCCGCAGGGCCCTCCTTATTTAAAAAGACCTTTTTATTCTGTAAATTTAATTCCTGTTTTACAGGAATTACCTAAAACCGAATCACGTGCCTGATAATTCTTCACAAGAGGCTAAGCCGAAAATTGGGGTGGTCATTGTAAACTTTAACAATTTTAATGATACAATTAAGTATATTAACAACTGCCTTCGAAAACAATTATCTGTTGATCTTACTATTGCAGTTGTAGACAATGATTCAGACAATGAAAGCTTTTCAAGACTGGAAGAAGAATTCCGCGACAATACCGGGATCAGCCTGATCAGGAATATATCCAATACTGGCTATTCGGGAGGAAACAATCTTGGAATTCATTTCCTTGAAAACTCAGGATGCGAATTTATGCTCATTTCGAATAACGACATTGAATTTGAAGATGTGTTTCTCTTAAAACAGCTTACTGAGGAATACAGAAGGCTGAAGAATGTGGCATTCATAGCTCCTGTGATGCTGGTTAACGGGAAACTGAGCAAAGTTCATTATGCCTGGAAACTTCCTGATAAGCTGAAGGAAATCCTTTCTTCGACATATTTACTGAAGCTGCTTGGCTATTTCTATCTGAAAAAATTCTATTACAGTATCGGAATTAATGAGAAATCAGCGCTGAATGTCGATTGCCTTGCAGGTTCATTCTTTTTGGGTTCATCATCCGCTTTTAAAGAAACCGGTTACTTTGATGAAAATATTTTCCTGTACTATGAAGAAACACTTCTTGGTCACAAAGTCAAAAAGATGAACAAGAACAATTACCTGATTCAGGGTATTTTCTATAATCATTTCCAGGAATATTCCATAAACACTAAATATTCAATATTTCAGAAGCACCGGATACTCCTGGAAAGTAAAATCTATTACTGGAAGAATTACTGCAATGCAGGATTCCTCTTCCTAAGCGTTTTGAAATTTCTTTATTATATAAATTTGCTGGAGACTTTCATTATTAAACCCCGAATAGTATTTCATGAGAAAGCTGGTAAATAAGCTGGTTAGCCGGTACAAGGGCGAAGAATTTGTTATCGATGGGCATGTGCCTTCAGGATACCTGATGAAAACTTTTTTGAGAAGAATAATAATGCTTTTACGAGGTTACCTTAGATTTGGCAGATTTAAGCTGACATGCTTTGTAGGACGAGGAGTCAGGATCAGATGCAGGCGATCGATAAAATTTGGCAATGGTTTTACTATTAATGATGGTTGCATTATTGACGGGCTGTCATATGAAGGTCTTGTATTCGGGGAGAACGTAAATATAGGGGTCAGAACAATTATTGAAGGAACAGGAAGCCTTAAACATCTTGGTAAGGGTCTTATAACCGGAAACAATATAGGCATTGGGCCATATTCCCACTTAGGTTGCGCAGGGGGAGTCGTCATAGGAGATGACACAATCATGGGCAACTTTGTAACCATCCATCCAGAGAATCACCTTTTTAGTGACGATTTAAAACCTATCCGGCTTCAGGGAGTGGAGCATGCTGGCATTAAGATAGGAAGGAATTGCTGGATCGGAGCTAAGTCAATGATCCTTGACGGTGCTGAGATTGGTGACGGATGTGTTATTGCGGGCGGATCTGTTGTTCTGAAAGGCATATATGAACCTGATTCGGTATATGCCGGGAATCCTGCCAGGTTTGTCAGGCCAAGAACAGCCGCAAAGATGTGAAAGAATTTTATTGAAATTTATTATATCATTGATAATCAGTCGTAAAATATCATTAGAAAAGTCATTTCTGATTCTTTTTATTTCACTGATTCTGCTGTCAGGAGACCTTATCAGTCCGGGCATAGCATTTATAGCCTCTTTGATGCTTCTTTTTATTCTGATGCTTAAGCACCCGGAAGTAAGCTCAAATGAATTGATCTTTCTCATGCCATTGGTTCTAATTCTGCTTACTGGGCTGATCAGCTCATTGTTTCATAATATTATGTCCGAACCAGGCAAGATTTACCTGATGGGTAAGGATATCTGGTATTACACGAAACCAATTGTTTATTTGCTTACCGGGTTATATATTTTCAGGATGAACCTGGAGAAAAAACAATTCCTGCATCTGGTGCTATATATCTCGTTGCTTATTTCAGTTCATCATATAATAAAAGTAATTGTTTTTGTTGCCGGAGCCGATCCTGCTTCTCTTGTGCTGGACAGGATCAGGTACAAAACCGGACCTGGAAATTTACTTGAAGCCTTTTCATTAGCTTACACCATCGTTCTTCTGCGTAAATCAGATGCAAAGCATAACCTCGCTATCCCTGCGTGGATGTTTATAGTGATTTTTTCGGTTTCAATAATCCTTTCATTCTCACGATCTGTTCTTTTAGCATTTCTGGTTTCTTTGCTTGCAATGCAGAATTTTTTCTCATTCAGGGTAAAAATCTTCATAAGGTCAGTAATTATAATAACGGTCCTGATTATTGCGGCAATTCTGGCTTTGAAATATTTGCATAATGTAAGTGACAGAAATTCTGTTATATATGCTATGACAGAAAAATACCTGAACTCATTTAATGAAATTACTTATGCGAAAAGCAATCCTACATACAAGGAGATTAATGAAAACTGGAGAGGACTGGAAACCAGGATAACAAAGGCTGAAATCAGGCAGGGTAGTATCCCGGAAAGGATCTTCGGATTCGGATTTGGCAAGACTGTCTTCATAGGATATAAAGGGTTCCAGGGCATTGACGATCCAAACATCCCGAAATTTCACAATGGCTTTATCGAGTTGCTGCTGAAAACAGGCTATTTTGGCTTTTTATTATACATACTTTTCTTCTTAGTAGCTTTCAGAGTTGCGGATAATATTTATCCATCTGGTGAGACTGATAAGCTTCTAAAAGCGATTCTTGTTACTTCTTTCGTATGCACCCTGGTAATTACAGGGTTGTACAATAAATCAGCGTTGGATCCAGCCTGCCTGATTACTGGTTATCTAATAGGATTCAGTCTTTTAAAAAGCAAGAATAAAATTGAAGAAAGCAGGAAATAAAATTGTTTCAGAGATTGAAATATTTAATATTAAATTCAAATGAATCTTTTTGTCGACTCACATGTTTTTGATGGGATTTTGCAGGGGAGCAGGACATATCTGAAAGAATTGTATAGTGAGCTTATACGTCAAAACCCGTCAGTAAGCTTCTTTCTTGGAGCGTACGATGTTCAAAACCTGGAAAAAGAATTCGGCAACCATAATAATGTCAGGTTTGTAAGGTACCGGACCAGGAATAAATATCTCAGGATGGCTTTCAGCATACCTTATTTAATCCTGAAGCATAAAATTGATATTGCACATTATCAGTATATTTCTCCTCCGCTAAAGCTTTCAAAAGAGATACTGACGATTCATGATGTTCTTTTCCTGGATTTTCCTGCTCAGTTCCCGACGGTTTATAGAGTAATCAATAAATTTCTTTTTATATGGTCGGCTCGAAGAGCCGATTATATACTTACTGTCTCAGATTATGCACGGCAAAGCATTGCAGGTCACTTCAGGATTAGTCCGGAAGATATCCATCTGATTCAGAATGGAGTTGCTGAAGATTTTTTTGAACCTGTTGGAGAATTGCCTGACATAAAAAAAAGATTTAATCTTGAGAACTACTTACTCTATGTGAGCCGGATTGAACCAAGAAAGAATCATGTGCTATTACTGAAAGCGTTTGTGGAACTAAATCTATGGAAAAAAGGTTATAATCTTGTATTTATCGGTAGTGTTACTCTGAAAGCACCATTGCTTGACATTTATCTGAAAGATTTATCTCCGGAAATAAAGACAACCGTCAGGTTTATTGACGGATCATATGGCAATGAGCTCAAATCATTTTACAGGAATTGCAGACTTTTTATCTATCCTTCACTGGCAGAAGGATTTGGCATTCCTCCACTGGAAGCTATTGCCTCCGGAGTTCCCGTACTTTGTTCCAATACCACATCAATGAGTGATTTCAGCTTTCTGAAGGATGGTTTCTTCGATCCCTATTCAGTCGAGGATCTTAAGAAGAAAATTGTTCAGAAACTGCATGAAAGAAATTGTATTCCGGATTCTGAAATTAGCTTTGTTAGGCAAAATTTCAGCTGGAGAAAATCAGCAATCGATTTTGCCGATTTAATTTTTAAAAGCTGACTCTGAATATTTGAAAACAAAAATGAAAATCGGTCTGGTTGGTACACGGGGAATACCTGCAAAATATGGAGGATTTGAAACGTTTGCAGAAGAAATATCTCCTTTGCTTGCCGCGAATGGCTTTGATATTACCGTGCAATGCGATAAAGATTCATACCCTCTTAATGAATACAAAGGAGTAAAGCTTTATTTTTCGCCAGTTTCCAAGTCTGAGAGGCCCCTAAAATATTTTTATGAGGGTATTAAATGGGGAATCAGAAATAATGATGTTATAATAGTTGTCAGCACAGCTGCTTCCCTGTTTTATTTTCTTAATTTTTTCAGGAGAAGGATAATCCTTACCAATCCTGATGGACTTGAGCACAGGAGAAAAAAGTGGTCAGTTGCAAAAAAAGGCTATCTAAGGCTTTCGGAAATGTTTGCAGTCAGGTTTTCTGATTATCTGATTGTCGATTCTGATTCTATCAGGAAATATTTTATCAGCACTTACAAAGGTGTTGAACGAAAAATCAAATTAATCGAATATGGAGCATATCAGAACAGATATTCCGATAGCGATGTTCTGAATAAATATGGCGTCGAGCAGAACAGCTATTTTCTTGTAGTTAGCCGGCTAGAACCTGAAAATAACCTGGAGATGATTCTGGATGCATACTCTGATGCAGCTACAATCTGTCCTTTGGTGATCGCAGGAAATATTCTGAATAACAGCCACGTTAAAAGCCTTGTCACCAGGTACAGTTCAGAAAGAATTAAATTCATCGGAGGAATTTATGACAGGAAAGAGCTGAACGCATTACGGTTTTCATGCAAAGCATATATACATGGACATTCTGTGGGGGGAACAAATCCTTCGCTGCTGGAAGCTATGGGAAGCCATAATATCATTTTAGCCCACGATAATGAATTCAACAGGGAGGTGACCCTGGGAAATCAGCTGTACTTCAGCACCAGTGAACAATGCAGAAATAGGATAAACGAAGTTGAATTAATGACAATTAAGGAGCGTGAGCGCTTTAAGGAATTGAGCTATAGTATGATAGCTGCCAAATACAACTGGGATAACATCCTTAAGAAATATATTGATCTGTTAAAGGAAATTTCTGTCAATGCTTCTTAGAGATTGATTTAAACAATTCGACTGAAAATTTCATTCCAAACCTCCCTTTTTTATTAACTTCACATGAATTTGTTATCTCTGCTAATTTTTTATTCCGTATTCTATCAGAAGTGAACTTTAATTTAATTCTTAATGATTTTAGCCTCCCGGTCTGGGCAAGGTTTTCTGGAAGTTTTCTTACTGCCCTGATTCTTACATGGATCTCTATTCCGACAATTGTAAAAATTTCGAAGTTTAAGAAGCTTTATGGGAGACTGAATGATCGTTCATCCCATACTGACGAAACCCCGAATCTTGGTGGTTTAGCAATATTCGCAGGATTCACACTGGCTGTTGTTATCTTTACTATTTACTCCGAAGCGAATGAGATTAAATATCTCTTTGGTGCAGCCATTGTGATCTTCTTAATAGGAATAAAAGATGATATTCTGGTCATCGATCCCAGGAAAAAACTGCTTGGCCAGATAATTGCTTCATTGATAATCGTTTGGCTTGGATGTATCAGGATAACTGATTTTCACAATGCTTTGGGAATAGATGGAATTTCCACTTTGTCAGCCATAATTTTTACTTTATTCCTCCTGGTCCTTTTAATAAACGGGTTTAACCTTATTGATGGAATTGATGGTCTGGCATCAGGTGTGGGGATTCTTGCTTCAGTTATTTATGGATTATGGTTTTTGCTGACAGGTCATATAACCTATGGAATAATTTCATTCTCGATTGCTGGCGCCCTGATCGCATTTTTCAGATTTAATATATCTGGTGGCATGAACAAAATCTTTTTGGGAGATACAGGTTCAATGCTTACCGGTCTTGTTGTTGCTGTATTGACGATTAAGTTCCTTGAGTTTGAACTGACTGCGCCTTCAGGCTTTCAGTTTAAGGCTGCTCCATCGATTGCAGTGGGAGTTCTTATAATGCCTCTTTTCGATACCCTGAGAGTATTTATACTGAGGCTGTGGAACGGAAAATCGCCTTTTAAGGCCGACAAACAACACATCCATCATATCCTTTTGAGACTTGGATTTTCTCATCCTTGTGTAACAATCATATTGTTAACCATGAATCTGCTCTTTGTGGTTGTCGCATTCCTGCTCCAGGATCTGGGAGATGTATTGGATATACTTATATTGACTCTGCTGGCATTTTTACTGACGTCTGTTCCTGTTTTAATTCTCAGATACAAAAAACGTGATCTATAATTTTACAGGTTCATGAGGTATATTTTATGGGAAGCCCGATAAAATATTTGCTTGCAGACTTTTCAATTCAGGAGAGGCTGGAAAAATATGGTTTTTATGCTGTTTGCCTGACCCTCTTTCTGATGCCATTTCCACGAAGCTGGTCACTCTGGGCAATGGGGGCATTTCTTTTCTTTGGACTTATGATCTGGCTGAAGCAAATCAGGCGTGTGGCCGGAGCATTCAGAAAAAAGTTATGGCTCATTCTGCCGCCGATGACTTATTTTCTGATCAATTTCATATGGTTTCTTTTTAACCCGGAATGGACATATCTTGAAGACAAGCTGATGTTTCTTCTCATACCGGTATTCGGGTTCCCAATATTTATATCTGATTATTTTGCTGAAAAATCAGCCAAAGCTTTCAGGGCATTTTTATTTGGGATTGCAGTAATCTGCATCTTCAATCTTATCAGGGCAGTATGGACCAGTCTTTCATTCACTGAGGGGCATATCTCTTTCAACAGCATGGTCGATTTTTCAATTTCAGCGACAAGCGGGGATTACTTTTCAGCCATGTCACGTTTCCGTTCTGCCCAGCTTTCGCTCTTTGAACACCCGGTTTACTTTTCGATCAAGGCAATCTTTGCAATAGTTCTTATCATCGAATTCAGAGATCGTCTGAAGATCAGCAACCCTGTGCAACTCATTCTCATTTCGCTTCTTATTGTATTTGTCTTTCTTCTTTCCTCAAGGGTCGGATATATTATATTGACAATTATTCTTATCTATTATATCTCGAAGTTATTCAGCAGACTAAAAGTAAAATGGATAATAATACCGGTTATCCCGGTTCTCATTTTTTGTGCTTATAAAATTTCTGTACTGAACCCAAGGATCCGTGAAAAATCCGATTTATTATTAAATAATATCAGAAATAGGGGAGGTGATCTGAAGAAAATCGACCCAAGGTTTTTATCATGGTTCACAGCTTCTGAATTGATTGCAAAGAATCCCGTCATTGGTTTGGGACCTGACGTAAGGGATATTCTGGCAAGTGAATATGAAAAGAACGGGTATCTAAACGAAGCGCGACTGCGTCTCAATGCTCACAACCAGTTTCTTGAGACGCAGCTTTCTTACGGGATACCCGGGATACTGATATTGTTCTGGATGCTTTTAGCTCTTCTGTTCAACAGGAAAAAATTCAGCAACCCTGATCTGGTTGTGCCATTCCTGATTATTGTTTCAGTATGTATGCTGTTTGAATCCATTCTTGTCAGGCAGTGGGGAATAATGTTCTTCGTGCTCTTCTATTGCATCCTCTCGATGCCCGAAAAAAAATCTGCAACATGAGCTGTAACCCTGCAGGACTTATTGCATTAAAATAAAAGAGGGTGTCACTTATGACACCCTCTTGTTTAATATTTTCTATAGATTTCTCTAAGCTTTTTCCTGTTCCTGTGCAATACAAGGTAGAACAGCATAAGCCCAAAACAGACCGGAATAATTGTTCCCCCGTAATATACTCCGCCATTGGTCCGTTTTAACGGCTGAAAAAAATCACTAAGAATTGTCAGGATATCTGGATAAAGTTCTTTCTCACGGTCATAGGAGAGTTTCAGCCGGTAAAGGTTGTAAATGTCTCCATAAATCAACTGGGTTTTTTGTTCCTGGAGAAAAACTATCTGGCCATCCTTGCCGGGTTGTCTGTTCCTGGTCTCTTCAAAATATTTTACTTTTTGCAGGCTGTCGAGCTGTTTTATGTCATAATTAAGACGGACCAGCATCTCATCAATCTGTCTCAATCGCAGAATATTTTTTTCCTGAAAAAACGGATTGGTTTCAACATAAGAAACAATTCCTTTCCTGATGAGAGATAATTCTTTCGGATCGTAAACCGAAGCCCTGATAACAAACCGATCCTTCATTCTTACATTAATTGAATCATAAACATTGTGTTTGTTTTTATAATCAACGAAATCCGGTATGCTGTCATTATTTCTGTCAACGATCCAGAATGCTTCAATATCCTTTATTTTTCTTGTAGTTTGTTCAGGCAGTGAGAGAGAGGACGCAAGTACTGGCTGATTCTTTTCCTTTAGCAGCTGGTTCAGCTTGTTGATATATGGTATCATCTCAGCATTGGTAACTGCATTTGTCCTGAAAGTAATTTCGGAGGAATATACTGGCTTCATAGTCCATTTGATAAGGAATGATAATGCAACACCGATGAAGATGCTGAGAATCAATAGCCCCAGGTTTTTTATTAGAAAAAATATGCAGACCAGCAGGAAGTTACCGATTGCCGCAAACAGTTTTATTATTGATTTTCCGAATCTTCTGAAAAGATCGAGCAGATCAATTTCATCATCATGCATTTCTTCGGAGGAGGAATTCTTAGGCATTATCTTTTGCTTTATACAAGCAAAAGTAAAAATAATAGATCGTTTTACAAACTAATGTCAGAGGATATGCATTACTCTGAAAGCCAGATCTTTCATTATTGGTTTATAATCGTTGATAAACTCTCCTGTAACACGGTTACCGATTATAACGCAGATTGTAAGAGCTTTATGTCCAAGAAGAGCTGACAATCCATAAATGGCTGAACTCTCCATCTCGTAATTGCTTATGGTCCTTCCCATAAAGCTGAATTCAGCAAGCTTGTTGTTTATCTCGCTGTCAAATGTATCAAGTCTCAGGTGCCTGCCCTGAGGCGCATAGAACCCCGGTGCAGATATTGTAATCCCTTTGATGAAGTTTTCTCCCTCGAAAATCTCCATAAGTTCTTTGTTTGCATTAACTGCATAGGGGTAGGCGAGTGTATCAGGCCATTCAAGGTATTCTACCAGCGCATCTGAAAGGTTTGTATCAAGTATCCAGTCATATCCGCCGTAGAAGTGCAGTAAACCGTCAAAGCCAATGGCTGTTTCGGCAAGAACACATGATCCGGCTGGGATATCACCTCTCAGTCCCCCGGATGTACCAAGCCTTACGATGGAAAGCGAAACTGGCTCCTTTTTAGGAATACCTGTGCTTAGATCAATGTTTACGAGCGCATCAAGCTCATTCATGACAATATCAATATTGTCGGTACCGATGCCTGATGAGATAACAGTCAGTTCATGGTGCTCAAAAGTCCCGGTGACTGTTCTGAATTCCCTATTCTCTTTTCTGACTCTTACCGAGTCAAAAAACGATGCCAGCATTTCTACCCTTCCGGGGTCGCCGACAATAATTATCTTATCTGAAATATCTCCGGGAAGCAGGTTAAGATGAAAGATGCTTCCATCATTGTTTGTAATGAGTTCGGTCTTCTTTTCCATAGAAAAAAATTGAGAGACAAATGTAAGAAATTCCGGGAAACGAATTATTTGTAGTAATCCATTATTCTACCCGAAATGAGCATCAGCGAGATTTCCGCTAGTTTTGCCTGATATTCAACGGTGAGGAGGCTCTCCTTGGCATCAAGAAGGCTTTTCTGAACTTCTCTCAGGTCTAATCCCGACAAACTTCCGAGCTTATATCGATCCATTGCAATTTCAAGGTTCTCCGTTGCAGTCTGCAGATTTTGCTCTTCAAGTGAAATTAACCTGAGATAATTTGTGTAAGCATTGTATATTGTAATCAAGTCTGCTTTAACTCCCTGCTGGATCTCGTTGTATTTAAGTTCATTGTTTTCAATATCAATGGTGGAATTACGGATGTTTCTCCTCTGGTTCAAGCCATCAAAAACATTTATCCCGATTGTCACTCCGTAATTCATGCCATTTGTAGTCAGGTTCTTAGTGGTGTTGTTTGTATAGGTATTATAGTAATAGTTATATCCGGAGGAAAGGTTCATGTAAGGATAGGAGCGTGACTTTATTATTTTATAGTCGTACTCAGAAATAACTTTGTTTTTTGAAGCAATAAGAAGACTTGTGTTCTTTGCCAGCGTCTCGTCAAGAAGTTTTTCATACAAAAGTTGCTGGCCTAAAATGATCAATGTATCCTTCGATATGAATAACTCGCCAAGATCATCAACAGCCATCATTTCATTCAACTTAATTTTTGCCGCTCTTACTACTTCATTCTGCATAGCATAGTTGGAGCTGTCTGAATTGAAATAGACTCTTGATTGAAGAACCTGCAGCTTTGAACCTGATCCGAGTAGATAACGGTCTTCATCTATCCTGAGCCGTTCTCTTGACAGGGCAACAGCATATTTCTTGTTCTTTAACAACTGAACCTGCAGAATGCAGTTGTAATATCCGGAAATAATATCCGCAACAAGATTTTCGACGGTCATCTGGGTATTTAATTCGCCAACCTGTTTAAGCTCATTAAGCTTTTTATAGGTGGTCTGAACATTGAACCCGTTAAAAATAGTCCAACCCAATGATGCTGATCCGTACGAAGTTGTATTAAAAACACCTTTTGAATTTGTTTGTGAACCGTCTGTCATATTTGACTTAGAATCGTTCAGGGTTCCGCTCTGTTTTGCAGTAATGTCGAGAGTGGGCAGAAATCCGGCATTCCCCGGGGTAAAATTGTTTTTGGAAATAGTTTCATTATTCCTGGTGACTAGCAATGAAAAATTCTTCTCCAGACCTGTCCTGATGCAATCTGTCAGGTCATGAACAACCTGGGCATTTGATGTGCCAAAAAGAAACAGTAAGAGTGTACTAAGAAGCAGTAACCGTATTTTCATCAGAGGATATTTTTGATTCACTTGAAATATAAGAATACATTGCAGGCACTACAAATAGTGTCAGCAGTGTCGAAAAGAGCATTCCGCCTACTACCGCGATACCCATTGAGACCCTGCTCTGCGCTCCGGTTCCAAGTCCGAGAGCCAGAGGCATGATTCCCAGAATAGTTGCAAGGCTTGTCATCAGGATAGGCCTGAAACGAGACGCTGCAGCCTGTTTTATAGCTTCAAATTTCGAAAGCCCGGCTTGTTTCCTCTGATTTGCAAATTCCACAATTAGAATCCCGTTCTTTGTCACGAGTCCTATAAGCATTATTATTCCGATCTCGCTAAAGATATTCATTGTCACGTCAAAATACCACAGGAATATCAATGCGCCGGTCACGGCAAGAGGAACTGTCATCATAACAATTAAGGGATCCTTGAAGCTCTCAAACTGTGCGGCAAGAACAAGGAAAATAAGGATTAATGCAAGCATGAAAGCAAACATCAGGCTTGATGAGCTTTCCCTGAAATCTTTGGAATCACCTGCCAGAGCTGTCCTGAAAGTCTCATCAAGGGTTGACTTTGCAATTTTGTCCATTTCGTCAAGTCCCTGGCTTATGGTCTTTCCCTTGGTAAGACCTGCAGAGATTGTTGCTGATACGAACCTATTGTAGCGGTAGAGTTGGGGCGGAGCAGTCTCTTCAGACAGAGTAACCAGGTTATCGAGCTGTATCATGCTTCCTGAGTTGTTTCTAACATACAGGGATTTCAGGTCAAGAGGCTTGTTCCTGTCACTCCTTGCAAGATCACCAAGTATCTGATATTGCTTTCCATTCATGAAAAAGTATCCAAAACGCTGGCCGCTGAGCGCAAGTTGCAATGTCTGACCAATATTCTGGGTCGATACACCAAGGTTGCTGGCCTTATCCCTGTCGATATGAATCCTGAGCTCCGGCTTAGTGAATTTAAGGTTCACATCTGCCATCTGGAAAGTCGGATTCTCCATAACTTTTGCCATAAAAGCCGGAAGGACTTCCCTGAGCTTATCTATTGTTGTAGCCTGCAAAACATACTGAATAGGCAAACCCGCGCGTCTTCCTCCAAAGGTAGATTGCTGCATCACCATTGCCCTGGCTTTGGTTTTCTTCCTGAAAATATTTCCAAGCTGATCGGCAATCTCCTGCTGCGTCCGTTTTCTGTCCTTCGGATCAACGAGCATGATTCTTATGTTCCCGCTTCCGCTTCTTATCATTGAAATAACGTAATTCCGTTCAGGAACAAGCTGACCAATAGATTTTCCCAGGTCATCTATATAGCTGAGCACGAATTCATATGTAGATCCTTCAGGCGTTATAGTGTTTACATTAATCTGAGATCTGTCTTCCAGAGGAGCCATCTCGGCAGGAATCGATTTCCAGAGAAGATAAACGAGTCCAACTGCCAATGCAAGTATCAGGAATGTTACCCTTCTGTGCTTAAGGAAACTGGCAAGCGCATTTTTGTACCAGTTATTCATGGCAGTGAAGAACTTTTCAGTATGTGCGTAGAACCAGCTGTGCCTGGACTCTTTCCTCAGCAGTTTGGTAGAAACCATTGGGGTAAGTGACAATGCCAGGAATGCTGATATTCCTACTGCGCCTCCCATTACTATTGCAAACTCGCGAAATAGCCGGCCTGTTATACCTGAAAGGAATACAATGGGGAAAAAGACTGAAATAAGGGTTATTGTAGTTGCAATAATTGCAAAATAGATCTCTTTCGATCCTGCCAGACCCGCCTCCACGGGCGGCAAACCATTTTCAACCTTTACATATATGTTCTCCATGACCACAATAGCGTCATCCACGACAATCCCTATCGCCAGCACAATAGCAAGAAGAGTCAGTACATTTATACTGTAACCCGCCAGATACATTATGAAAAAGGATCCAATGAGTGAGACAGGTATTACCAGGATCGGTATAAGCGTTGCTCTCCAGCTTCGCAAAAAGAAATATATGATAATAACCACCAGGGCAAAGGCAATATAAATGGTATCCTTTACTTCCTTGATTGATTTTCGTATATACTGAGTGTTGTCATATCCGACCTTGATTGAAATGTCAGCCGGAATATCCTTCTGCATAAATTTTACTCTCTTATAGACCTCATCTACAATATCAATCTGGTTGGAACCGGGCTGAGGTATTATTGCTGTGCCTACCATAGGTACGCCATCTCTCTTCATTATCCCCCTGATATCCTCAGGTCCTAGTTCAGCCACTCCTATATCGCTGAACCGTATTATTTGATCACCCGTCTGCTTTATAATGAGATCATTAAACTCCTTTGGTGTTGTCATAAGTCCAAGGGTCCTGATCGTAAGCTGAGTATTGTTTCCTTCAATGCTTCCGGACGGAAGCTCGACATTTTCACGCGATATTGCATTCTTTACATCTAGAGGAGTAAGCTGATAACCCGCAAGTTTTGCCGGGTCGAGCATAAGCCTCATGGCATAACGTTTCTGACCGAAAATATTGACTGCACTCACTCCGGATATTGTCTGCAGCTGTTCTTTTATAGTAAGCTCTGCAACTTCGGAGAGTTCAAGGAGAGATCTTTTATTACTTTCGATTGTCAAAAGCATTATGGGACTTGCATCCGCATCAGCTTTTGCAACAACCGGAGGGTCGCAATCCTGCGGAAGCTGGCGCTGGGCCTGAGATACTTTATCCCTTGTATCATTTGCAGCAGTCTCCATATCTATTGACAGCTCAAATTCAACAGTTATATTGCTCATTCCCTGACTACTGACGCTTGTCAGCGATCTGATGCCGGGGATCCCGTTAATGGACTGCTCAAGAGGCTCGGTTATCTGGGTTTCTATTACGTCGGAGTTGGCTCCCGGATAAGTGGTCATTACATTTATGATCGGAGGATCAACGCTTGGAAATTCACGTATCCCAAGAAAGGTAACACCTACCACACCAAACAGCAGGATGACCAGAGCAAAGACTGTCGCAAGAACCGGTCTGTTTATACTTGTTGATGAAAGACTCATTGGATTACCCTTCTATCTGTTAGTAATTAGCGTATCAAGCACTACAGGAAGGCTTTGTCTCAGCTGCAATATTCCCGTTATCAGCACAGTGTCACCGAAATTAAGACCGTCTGTAATCTGGATCCTTGATTCTGTTCTCAGGCCTGTGGTAACACTGACACTCTTTGCCCGGCCCCGGTTAAAAATATAGACTATTTTGCCATCCATTGTAGGTGTAATTGCTTCTGTCGGAATCGATTTGGCACTGTCAATTTTTGAAAGTTCAAGAGTCACCGGCGCATAACGGCCTGGCTTTAGTTCTTCTTTTTTATTCGGATAAAGAGCACGCATGACCAATACATGTGTCGAAATATCAAGTTTGGGATCAAATGCATAGACTGAAGCATCATAAGATTTGTCGTCAACTTCAAAGATCAGGGGATATCCTATTTTTATTTCAGATGCATATTTCTCAGGGATTGAGAATTCAATTTTAATCGGGCTGTTTTTAATAAGTCTGGCAATTTTAGTTGCTGTATTTACATATGTTCCTTCACTTAGATACCTTAATCCTATATTTCCATCAAATGGGGCACGAAGCTCAGTTTCAGAAATGTGTGATTTTACCAGGTTAATGTCGGCCCTGAGGCTCTGAACATCTGTAACAATCTGATCGTAGCTCTCCTGGCTTATGGCATCCTTTCCAAGAAGGCTTCTCTGCCTGAATTCTTTTTCCTCAGCAAGTTTAATCTCAATCTCCAGTTTCTGTAATTGAGCCTGAAGGGGCTTATCGTTTATTTTAGCAAGAAGATCACCTTTCTTCACTTTAGTCCCTTCAACAAAATTAATCCCAACAATCTTCCCTGAGGTCTCAAAAGAAAGATCAGTCTCTTCATCAGGTTTGAGTAGTCCGCTTATCTTTATTAATTCACTCATATGAGAAGGAACAACAACATACCCTGAGACATTCAGTTTCTGCTGTGCCTGCCGCATAGGACCTACATTAATGTTTTTCGGTCCGAATCTGGCTACCAGAAACGGTTTATATTTTGGGTAGAAAATGATCCCTGCAAGAAATAATATCAGAATAATAGTGATGGTAACCTTTAGAGTTCTGTTCATCAGATTAGTTTTTATGAAAGTCAGTTTCAACGGCAATTTTCGAAGCTACCTCAAGTAAAGTATTGAATATATGCGAAATAATTAACATTACTTTCCCTTATTTTAGAAGGACAAATTTAGAAAAATATTTAAGGCGAATAGCTTTCTGCACTCATCAATTAATGTTAAATAATCATAAAATAAAAAAGGTTTCAAAAAGCATGTTTTGACTGAAAGAATGTATTTTTGACCATATAAATCTATGAATACATGATTCAGCGAATACAGTCACTCTTCCTGTTATTGACAATAATTGCATCGTCATTATTCCTGACCGGTGGTTATTTGAACCTCGTCAACAGTATTTCAGGTTACGAAGCAGTGGCGAGATTCTCAGGTATATATATGGTTTCATCCGGGAGCGGAAACACTGTTGCCAGCCATCTTTTTCCAGTTCCGGTGATATCTGTGCTGGTACCGGTGATATCAGCAGTAACCATTCTATTATTTAAGAACAGGAAACTGCAGAAGCAAATTACACTTCTCAATATATTCCTTGAGTTGATACTGATAATATCAGCGATTATTCTGTTAATGCCTGTAGTTGAGCATAATTCAGCCATTCTTAAACCAGGATACCGAATAATAATGCCACTCCTGAGCCTGGCATTCCTTGTTCTTGCATATATTGGTATAAAGAAGGATGATGATCTTGTGAAATCATATGACAGGCTCAGATAAATTTTGATAATTAACCCCCTTTCCCGTTTCCCCCAAGGGGGAAAATCTAATTATTCTGTTTTCACCTTCCCCAAGGGGGAAGGCAGGGATGGGGGTAATTAATAAACTTCAGAAAGTGTTGTAGATGTTCTCTTTGATTATCGATGAGTTGATTAGATTATCTGGAGGTTCTCCTGGTTAGTGATTTTCTCGCAGTAATAGCATTTTAATGCAACATTCTTTTTCGACACTACTTTAAACCTGGTTGTAACCGTTTCAAAATTGGTAATGCATTTCGGATTCATGCACCTGGCTATTCCTGTAATAGTATCAGGAACTTCTACCACTTTCTTTTCAATCACCTCGTAATCCTTTATAATGTTCAGTTTTGCGTCAGGAGCCACCAGCGCAATCCTGTTTATGTCATCATCGGCAAAATATTTACCTGATATCTTGATTATTGCTTTTTTCCCAAGCTTCTTGCTTTCGAGGTTAGTACCGAAAGTTATCTGGTTGTCAAAACGGTCAAGCCCCAGTATCTGGATTACCTTGAAGAGGTTTTTTGCAGGAATATGATCGATCACTGTTCCATTCTGGATCGCACTTACGCTTAATTGTTTTGGTTCCTTCATAGTTCAGCCTTTTATATTTTAATTTCAAGGAGAGTGCAGAGGATAGCCTGCCTTGTGTAAACGCCATTGAGGGCCTGTTCAAAATAATAGGCCTTTGGGTTGGAATCCACGTCCGTATGTATTTCGTTCACTCTTGGCAAGGGATGAAGAATACGCATATTAGGCTTAGTGTTTTCAAGCATTGAGTTGCGCAGAACATAAACATTCTTGACTTTCTCATATTCCATTGGATCGGAAAATCTCTCCTTTTGAACCCTGGTCATATATATTATATCTGCTCTCGAAATAATATCAGTGAAATCAGAGTGCTCATAATATTTTAATCCCAGATTATCGAGATAAAGCTTAAACTCATCAGGCATTTTAAGCTCTTCAGGTGCAATGAAGTTAAAAGTAGTATTCCATCTCGACATGGCCATCATCAGGGAATGAACAGTCCTGCCGTATTTGAGGTCTCCAACCATAAAAATATTCAGGTCATCAAGCTTTCCCTGTGTCTTGCGGATGGAATAGAGGTCAAGCATTGTCTGGGTAGGATGCTGGTTTGCCCCGTCACCGGCATTTATAACCGGTACGGATGCAACCTCGCTGGCAAATCTCGCGCTGCCTTCAATCGGATGCCTCATAACGATCAGGTCACAGTAGCTACTCACCATTTTTATTGTGTCGTGAAGAGTTTCACCCTTTGATACACTTGAACTTGAAGAATCGGAAAATCCTACTATTTTACCCCCGAGCCTGTTAATGGCGCTTTCAAAACTTAAGCGCGTACGTGTAGAAGGCTCAAAGAATAATGTAGCGATAACTTTCCCTTCAAGCAGTTTTCTGACAGGTTGTTTCTCAAACTCAACAGACAGATCAAGGACCTTCAGAATTTCCTCCGTTGAGAAATCATCAATCGAAACTAAACTTCTCTTTTTCATTATGTTGGCACATTAAGGAGCTGATTTAAGATCTCATTCAAATTTACTTAAGAATAAACATTTAGCAGTAAAGTGTTGATAATTAATTAACAACTTTATAGCAGATCAGAGATCGTTATTCAACCTCCAGAAAACTGATTTTAAGTCCCTCAACCCTTGAAAACTTTGCCTTGATTTTTTCTGCAGCTGATAACCTGAAATGAATTGATACTCTGCATTCAAGATCAAAGGAGTGATCAGTTTGGGCAATATCTTCCTCTTTAATTATCTTCATCACCTCATTCATCGACTCGTAAGGGAATATTATGTCACAATTCTGTTGTATCAGATGGTCAATTATCTCAGCATTTGAAAGGGCTGATCCGGCAGCAGATTTATAAGCATTTATAAGGCCGCTAGTTCCAAGCAGAGTACCCCCAAAATATCGTGGGATAATTATCAGGACATTAGTTACTCCGAAAGATCTTATCTGCCCAAGAATTGGCTTGCCTGCTGTCCCGGACGGTTCACCGTCGTCATTTGCCCTCCATGCAACTCCGTCAGCACCAATGGCGTAAGCATAGCTGTGATGTCTCGCATCATGATGGTCTTTCCTTGTTTCCTCAATGAACCGTTTAATTTCAGCTTCATTTTTCACCGGGAAAGCTATTGAAATAAACTTGCTTCCCTTTTCCTTGAAAAGGCCGTGTGACACCGACTTAATTGTTTTATAAATGTCTGAAGAGGCCATGAATATCAAAATATATGCGACTATGGGTTGCTATTGCAATTTAAATTAAAACCCGCTGTCAATAGCCGTTTTGCATAAAAAATTCTAATTTTGCTTTCAATAAGACCAGAGATGAGCGTATTACTTGATGAGAAGGACCTTAAGAAACTGATTGTGATTGGCGACAGGATACTTATCAAACCTAAAACCCCGCAGTCAAAAACAAAAAGCGGACTTTTTCTTCCTCCGGGCGTAAATGAGAATGAAAAGGTCCAGATAGGGTATGTGCTTAAAGTTGGTCCGGGCTATCCTATACCTTCAGTAACTGATTCCGACGAACCATGGAAGAACAGGACCGATGAACCTAAATATGTTCCGCTGCAGCCAAAGGAAGGTGACCAGGCTGTTTATTTGCAGGGCAGCGCAATAGAGATTGAGTTCAATAAGGAGAAATATTTAGTAGTGCCCCAGTCTGCTATACTGCTTTTATTGCGTGATGACGGATTTCTAGAATAAAATGCAACATGGATACCAAAAATCTGACTGGTATAAAGCTTCTGATAGTTGAGGATGACCTTTCCAGCAGGCTCTACCTCAATAAAATCCTGGAAAAAACAGGAGCCACTCTTCTTAATGCCGGTGACGGTCAGGAAGCTATTGACATATCAATGGATAATCCAGACATCGACATAATACTCATGGATATACAGCTTCCGGTTCTTGACGGATATTCTTCAGCAAAAAAAATCAGGGAGTTCAGGAACAACATCATTATAATAGCCCAGACTGCTTATGGTCTTTCTGGCGATATGGAGAATATTCTATCGTCGGGATTCGATGATTATATCATCAAACCTATTTATTCAAATCAGCTTATAGAAAAGCTTATCGGATTTTTACCTGAAAAATAGATATCTGCCTTATTCCGGGTATGCCGAAAAAGTGATGAATTCCTTCCTGAATTCCGCTATTTCAAAGTTCCACCTCTCTCTTTCAACATTTACCGCGGTTCGATTAAGAATAGCTTGCCGCATTCCGGAATCGCCAGATAGGATATCGAATGGAACAAGTTTTTCCTCGTATTCATATGGAGGAGGATTGAACTGAAGGGAATTTTCCGGAGATGTCTCAATTATTGCGCTGAATATCTCCATAGCTGTAGCCACAGGGAAATATTTCTCAGGCTCAGTAACATGGATCTGAATCCCATTGCAATTCTCTCCAACAAATTTATTAAACGCAGGAATGAAATTATGAACTCTGAAAGTGCAACCGGGTATATTCCTCTCAATAAGGTTCTCTTTAAGCTTTTCTGCGTTAATGAAAGGAGCGCCGAAAAGCTCAAATGGTATAGTAGTACCTCTTCCCTCTGAGATATTCAGGCCTTCAATAAGAACAGTACCGGGGTAAACAATTAAGCTCCCGGGTGTTGGCAGGTTAGGGGAGGGCAATACCCATGGCAACCCGGTTTCAGCATATAACGAATACCTGTGCCACTCCTTCATCCAGATGATATTGAGGTCGCAGGCCGGATAATATTTCTCCTTTATCCAGAGTGACATTTCTCCCATTGTCATCTTATGGCAGAGAGGTATTGATGCACCTCCGACAAACGTGAAAAACTCCTTTTTCAGAACCGGACCATCAAAGGGCAGCTTTCCAATAGGGTTTGGCCGATCAAGGATATATACAGGTATTCCTGCCTCAGTACAGGCTTCAATGCATAGTTTTACTGTCCATATATAAGTATATAACCTGGCGCCTGCATCCTGCAGATCGATAAGCAGTATATCTATTCCCTTTAGCATTTGTGGTGCAGGCTTTCGGAATTTACCGTAAAGGCTGAACACTGGAATCTTATATACAGGATGCAGATTGCCTTCCCATTCAATCATGTTATCCTGTGTCTGTCCATAGATTCCGTGCTGCGGGCCGAAAATGGCAGAGAGAGCACAATCCTTTCGCCCTGCAATGACTTCGGTTATATGTACCCAGTTGCTTGTGATACTTGGTGCGTGACAAAGCACGCCAATTCTCTTTCCAGATAGCTTTGCTGGTAAACTTTTCGATATAATATCAAGGCCGGTAAGTACCATAAAGGCAAATTGTACACAAATATAGAATATAACCCTGGGAGTCGTCTTATTAAATATTTTTTATGCAATAAAACCGATATTCTTTTTTAAGTTTATAGCATAATTTAAATAACACAAAATGAAATACAGATTTCTGAAGATACTGGCTGTTATATCCCTTATAATCATTTCGTTACCATCCTGTAATAAGTTTATAAAACAGCATGTAATAATTCTTGAAACCACCGATTTGCATGGTGTAATTTTACCATACGATTTCATTGAGAAGCAGAAACTTTCAGCTTCCCTTGCAAATTCTGCAACATATATTAATGAACAGAGAAAAGCAGGTTATCCTCTTTTTCTGCTCGATAACGGGGATAATCTCCAGGGACAACCGGAAGCTTATTATTACAATTTTATTGATACCGTATCGCCACATTTTATATCTGAGGCGATGAACTGGCTTAAATTTGATGCAAGCACTGCCGGGAATCATGATATTGAGGCTGGTCATTCGGTTTATGATAGGGTAAGGAAAGAATATACATTTCCACTACTTGCTGCAAATGCAGTCGATATTAAAACCGGAAAGCCGTATTTTACTCCTTATGTCATCCTTGAGAAGGATAATATACGGGTAGCTGTTATGGGTCTGATAACTCCTCAGATACCTGAATGGCTCCCTGAGGAACTCTACTCAGGAATAGAGTTTCGCGATATGACTGAAACGGCAAAACTCTGGATGCCTGAGATACTGAAGCAGAAACCTGATCTTGTAGTCGGTCTGTTCCATTCCGGTTATGACAGGGGTAATGGAAGTCAGCAAAAAGGATCTCATTCAGATGAAAGCGGAACCGCAGCTGTAGCCTTTAACGTGCCTGGCTTTGATGTAATATTTTGCGGCCATGATCATAAGCTCGCCAATGAAAAAATAGTTAATTCTGCCGGAGATTCAGTACTAATACTCAATGGCGGAAGTAAATCGGAATATATTGCCCGGGCAGATATAGCCTTTGCTAAACAAGGGAATAAGAATGTCAGCAGGAAGAAAATATCTGGAGAAATTATCAAAGTTAAAGATTATGATCCTGATCCCGTCTTTATTGATAAATTCAAAAAGCAGGATGAAGTGCTGAATTCATATGTAAACAGGGTCATCGGTACTTCCCGGTCAACTGTTTCATCCAGGGATTCATATTTCGGATCGTCAGCTTTTGTAGACATGATTCATTCCCTTCAGCTTGAAATAACCGGTGCCGATATTTCTTTTGCCGCCCCGCTATTATTTGATGTAAAAATTCCTGAAGGAGAAATAACTGTCGGCGACATGTTTAAACTCTACAGGTTTGAAAATATGCTTTATACGATGAATTTAACAGGGGATGAGATTCAGAAGTACCTTGAATTCTCGTATGGCCAATGGCTAAACACCATGGAAGGCCCCGGAGACTATCTTTTAAAACTGAGACTTGGAAAGGATGGTAAACCAGTACTTACTGACGGCAAGGCATGGCTGAAGAATCAGCCATATAATTTTGATTCAGCAGCGGGAATTGACTACGTCGTTGATGTGAGTAAACCGGAAGGTCATAGGGTTTTTATAAAATCGCTATCCGGCGGAAAACCCTTTGAAAAGGACAAGATATACAAGGTTGCTGTAAACTCATATCGTGGAAACGGGGGAGGAGGCCATCTTATTGAAGGATCAGGATTGAATGCCGGTATGCTGAGGAAACGGCTTATTGCATCAACAGACAGGGATCTGAGATATTATATTTTGAAATCAATTGAGGAAAAGAAAAGCATTGCTCCTGCACCCGGCAACAACTGGAAGATTATTCCTGAAGAATGGGTTAAGGCTGCCGAAAAACGTGAATATCCACTGCTCTTTGGCACTGGAAGATAGTATAGGTGAGCAGGAAGATTATGAAATAATGAAGATATGCGCCCGTTATATAAAAGTTTTATTATGAGACAGTGTTATTAAATTATCAATGGCTTCAGACCAGAAAAATGATATAAATGGATTGCAGCTTCCTCTGGTTGAGGAATTTTTTTCAATACAGGGAGAAGGCTGGCATACAGGTAAAGCAGCGTACTTTATCCGCCTTGGAGGATGTGATGTTGGGTGCAGCTGGTGCGATTCAAGGTTTGCATGGGATCCTGATGTTCATCCGCTGGTAAAGACAGATGAGATTATTGAACGGGTAGCAGGTTCCGGTGCAGATTCTGCAGTGGTTACAGGTGGTGAACCGCTGATGTGGAACCTTGATTACCTTTGTTCCGGATTGAAACGGAACAGAATTTGTACATTTATTGAAACATCCGGCGCATATCCGTTAAGCGGCAAATGGGATTGGATATGCCTTTCGCCAAAAAAAAATATCCCTCCGGCAGAAAAAATTTGCCGGATTGCCGATGAATTGAAAGTGATAATTGAAACCAGAGATGATTTTAACTGGGCTGAAAAATACAGAAAAACTGTCAGCAGGAATTGCAGGTTATTCCTACAGCCTGAATGGAGCCGGTTTGAGGATGTTATTCCGGATATCGTTGATTATGTCAGGAAAAACCCTGCCTGGAGAATTTCGCTGCAGTCACATAAGTACATGCATATACCCTGAGAAAAAGTGAGAAACACCTTCGTCATATTCTTATTGCTTACTTCCTGTGCTGTTTCAAGAAACAGCTACTCCCAGGGGTTGCATTCCACTTCGGGAAAGGCAGTAAAAGTATATGATGAAGGAAAGGGATCTTATGAAAATCTTGATTACAAGACTGCTGAACAGCAATTGAAGGAAGCATTGAAATATGATAATGAATTTTTCGAAGCATACATGATGCTTGGAGAATTATATACAAACCTGAACAGGTATTTTGAAGCTGCTTCAAATTACCAGGCAGCAATTAAAATTGATTCCATTGCCTACAGGCCGGTCTATTTCAGACTTGCAAATGCAGAACTGATGACTGGTGAATATGCTAATGCGCTGCTCCATTATAAGACTTATCTCAGGAATAAGGGCAATTCAGAGAAAAACAGGCTTACAGCATTGAAAAATATGCGGAACTGCGAATTTGCTATTGAAGCTGAGAAAAAGCCTGTTCCCTTCGATCTTATTAATGCAGGGAATGGAATCAATACGTCTGATGATGAATACTGGCCATCAATAACCGCTGATGGGCAGACACTTATGTTTACAAGGCAGATATATTCAGACCACTATCCCCAGGCAATGGGTTCCACCCAGGAAGATTTTTTTGTCAGCACCAAGTCATCTGGCATCTGGCAGAAAGCGATTAATGCAGGAGAGCCACTTAATACAAAGTCAAATGAAGGAGCTCAAACTCTTTCATCAAATGGAAAGTATATGTATTTCACTTCTTGTGACAGGGCGGGGGGACTGGGAAGCTGTGATTTGTACTTTTCTGCCTTTAATAACGGTAACTGGTCGACTCCGTACAACCTGAAATGGCCGGTAAATAGTACTTCATGGGAATCCACTCCTTCAATCAGCGCTGATGGGAATATTCTCTATTTCTCGAGCAACAGGCCCGGAGGATTTGGAGGAAAAGATATATGGTATACTAAAATGAAGACAGGTGGAACATGGGCAAATCCAGTCAACATGGGCAAGACTATCAATACCGAAGGGAATGAAATGTCGCCCTTTATCCATTTTGACGGTAAAACTCTCTACTTTGCTTCAGACGGACGTCCTGGAATGGGTGGCTATGATATCTATATGTCACGGATGCAGGATGACAGCACATGGTCAGAACCAAAGAACCTGGGATATCCGATTAACACATATAATGACGAGATGGGCCTCGTGATCGATGCTGGAGGGAAGACTGCATTTTTTTCTTCAAAGCGTGAAAATGATAACGGTAAAGACATTTTTTACTTTACTCTCGATGAATCTATCCAGCCTGATCCTGTTTCATATCTGAAGGGAAAAGTTTCAGATAAAGAGACAGGGAAATTGCTTAAAGCAGACTATAAACTGATAAACTTGTCGACAAACAAGGTCACCGTCAGGAATACAACCGATGAGGACGGTAACTTTCTGGTTTGCCTTCCGTCAGGATATAATTATGGGATCAATGTTTCAAAGGCCGGGTATCTTTTTTATTCAGAGAATTTTATGCTGGAAGGGAAACATACAGTTATGACACCGCTGATTAAAAAGATCTCTCTCAGCAAAGTGAAAGTAGGAGAGAAGATGCTTCTGGCAAATGTCTTTTATGAGGTAGATTCATGGGAATTGAAGAAAGAATCAATGCAGGAGCTCAATAATCTTGCTGATCTTCTTTTCAGTAATAAGGACATTGTGGTTGAGATAGGCGGTTACACTGATTCTACGGGCACTGATGAATACAATCTTACACTATCTGAAAAACGCGCCCTTTCGGTCGTCAGCTATCTTATCACAAAAGGGATTTCTTCTGACAGGCTAAGGTACAAGGGTTATGGAAACACTTCTCCGGTTGGTGACAATATTACATCTGAAGGAAGAAAGCTGAACAGAAGGACTGAAGCCAAAATAGTCGCAAGCAAAAAATAAAAAAACCGCCAGATAAACTGACGGTTTTTTTCTTCATGCTATTATTCTTGCAGACATTAATATCATGAATTTATCATATGGCAATCATGGAATCTAAATATTTATTGATTGGGATTGAACCTTCAACGACTTTTACAGGAATTGTAAAATAAATCGATGAACCGGTAAGTCCGTTACACTCAATCCAGACCGAACCATTAAGTATTTGAATTAGATTCTTGGCCAGGGTGAGGTTAACCGCAGAACAGGTATCGTAATATTTGGTTAACGATTCATTCAGATCCTCTGTATGAAGAAATTCTTTGCATTTGAAATAACCCTGGCCAGAATCAATTACATAAAAGGTCACATTATTATCCCTGAAATAATAACCGACCTTAATATACCCTGATTTAGTGTTATTAAGTGAATTTTGAAACAAGTTGCGAATTACCTTGAACACCCTGTTTGAATCAATAATTACCTCAGTATTGTCGGTAAAGCTGTTTTCAGCCACTAGAATCACTTCCTTGTTTGATCCCTTGCTTAAAACTTCCCTGAATTCGCTTAAGAGATCATCAAGAATATTGTTGAGTTTGCAAACCTTTAAATCAGCTTTTGAATTACCCGTTTCAATTATAGCTGAATCAATAAAATTGTCAAATAATCCTACTAATTGTTCACAGGAAGATAATATCTGGTTACTGAATTCCTGGCGCTCTGACTCATCGCATCCATTCCTGCCCATCAGAAATGAGAATGCAACAATCGCATTCATATGGGTTCTTACCTCGTGAGACATTCCAGTTAATATTGTAGGGCAAATTATCATATTGTGGTGTAGTGAGTTATTCTCACTTTCGTCATGCTTTTCTGTAACAATATTTTCAATCTCCTGTGACATATCACCTGTTATAAGATTCCCCGTTATGGGGTTCCTGAAAGCCAGGAACTACTTCATTCTTCTCAGTATTTTACCGGCATTCTTGCTGTGAATACTCCTGGAATTTTTAATTGCTGTAAGCTCATCTGCAGCCTTTTTCATATCATTGGTTTGCAGATAGCATAATGCCAGGTACCACTCTGCGTCTTCAATAAAAAGGTTATTATTATTATCAATGACTTTCGAGAACGATTCCTTTGCTTCCGGATAGTTTTTCACTTCAAAGCTGGAAGTTCCGTAAAACATCGTTGATTCCATGTTTTCAGGGTCATTGTTCAGTACCTTGCTGAAATAGAGGGCAGCATTCTTAAAGTCATGAATATTATAGTAGTCAAGACCGGTCGAATAATCATTGCCTGCATTCGATTGTGAAGATCTGGAAACTGAAACCCCGTCGTAGGATTTATAATACTGGCTTATAATTTCATCATTGGAAAGATGCCTGCTGCTAAAAAATGCAATGCTGCCAATAATTATCAGCCCTGTGACAGCCGCAGCAATACTGACTGGTAATCTTTTTCCGGTCGTTTTTGAGGGAATGTGGCTCTCCCTGTTTTTCTCAATCTCAGAAAGTTTATTGCGCAACTGAATAATGTTATGGTTTTGAAGCACCATATCAGTTTTCTTCCTTAGGGCAACCTCTTCACGAAGCCCTGAATTACCATTCAGTTCCTTGAGAAACCAACTCTCTTCAGCTTCATTCATCTCGCCGGCAATATACCTTTCGATGAAATATGAAAAATCAATTGTTTTCATAAATATTATTTTACTTTAAACTATCAAATATCAAAATCAAATATCATGTTTAGTTAAGTGACTAACTATTAAGCATATAGCTATCAATCAACTATGTAGCTTCACAATCTGCTGATATAAAAATCGGCATCAATTCTTTACAGGACTTTTACGTCCCTGCATAAACTTGTTAAATTACAGTAAGCGCGAACGAAACTATTTTATAATTCCTGCATCCTTAACAGGAAATGAGCATGCTTTTCAGATTTTCACTGGAGGTAATGAAGCTTTTATGATTGGCTCACCACTTTCACCACCACGAACTTTAATCATCTCAAGGTTTGTAAGTGCAAATTTTGAAAAAATGTCATTTGTTTTTTCGAAATTCAGGGTTTTCATAATTTTTTAATTTAAGGTTTGAAACTAATTCAGGGTAATTCGTTTTAACTGTTTTCAAACCTACATGTCATTTCTGCCCTATTTGTGACACAAAAAAATGAAATAAATTTCAATTATTTTCTAATTATCATATAATCAGTTATATAAAAATACGAAATTTCATATAAATCTAATTAGTTTATTTGAGTTATTTTTAAGAAATTTATATGGGGAAAGTAAGCAAGTGATTAAAATGGAAGGATGGATACGGTTTTCAAAACGCGTTAAATTACAGTTTATTCTGTCTGTACTTCTATGCTTCTTACTCTTATCCATTCAATTGACGGGCATTCCAGCTTTATTGCATGATACAGATGGGAAGAAAGGTTTTGCGACTGATGTTCCTGATAAATCTTTAAAGGGCATTAGCCTTAAAATAGCAAGATTGAGTTCGCTGAATAATATTCCTGCGATTTTATCCCTGTCAGACAGCCTTATACGCTCAGTTACTTTAAATAACACTGACAGCGCGTTTTCAGCAGATATATATTATTATGCAGGCGTATGTGAATTATTAGCAGAAAAATATGAAAATGCTGCCAGGTGGCTCAAACTATCTGTTTCGATAAAAAAGAACCTGGCGATATATGATACTGTTTTTTCCAAAGGCCTTTTTAATCTTGGAGTCGTATACAGCTCACTGGGCGATCCCGACAAGGTTATAAAATATGGCAAAGAATATACAGACTATGCAATTATATATTTTGGAGAAAATAGTTCAGAAGCTGCAGATGGATATTCTTTACTTACAGGCATTTCATTTGAGACTAAAAACTTCGAAGAATTTATAACCTATTCATTTAAAGCCCTCGATATTCTTAGTAATAACCCTAAGGCACTTAGCGAAACTAAACAATTTAATCTTTACAGTATTATAGGTTCAGGTTATGCGACAATGGGAGATTATGCCAAGGGCAGGATATATCTTGAAGAGGCAGAGAATATTTTCAAAAAATGCAAGTTGACGCCTGATGCGGATTACATAAACCTGGTTAACAGTCTGGCGATAACATATGGTAACCTTGGACTGACAGAAAAGGAGAATGAATATTTCAATAAGGGTTTGGAACTCGCGAAATATGATAAATCATTGCTCTCGTTCAACATGATAAATACATATGCGGTCGGTCTTGGTAAGGCTGGGAAAATAAAGAAAGGGGAGACTCTTCTCAAAGGAGCAATGGGAAAAGCAAAGATACTGTATGGAACTGATTCACATTTTTATGCGGAGATGCTTTTTGATTACGCTTCATATCTGCTTAACTATGTCCATGATCCTCAAAATGCATTGAAACAATATTCCGGGTGTATCGATTTCCTGAAAAGTCATAGTGAGAATACGAATATTAAGAACATTAATTTGCCAGATTATGCAGACGCATTATATCAATGTGGTGATACTGCGGGTTCACTTGGCATAATTCAGAAGTTTCTGTTCAATTCTGACAATATCAGTAATCCTGAAGACCGATATCGGAATCCGCCTGTTGATTCATTGAAAGTCAATAAGACATCGCTTGACATCCTTCGTCATAAATATGATATAATATGGAGTATTTATTCCAAATCACATGACCAGAAGGTCCTTGAAGCAGCCGCATGGACGTCAGAATTAATAATATCGCTGCTCGACAGGATGAGATCAGATATCAGTGAAGAAGACAGCAGACTGATACTCGGAAGCCGTTTCAGGGACAAATATCTGAAAGCGATACATGATTTTAATCTCTGTTACCTGAAAACGGGCAAACCTATCTTTCTGGAGAAAGCATTTGAATTTGCTGAAAAATCAAAAGTGGCAGGTCTGCTTGCCGCAACACGCGAACTTAATGCAATCCAGTTCCATATCCCTGCAGATGCGGCCGGACTTGAAAAGGCACTTCAAAATAAAATAGGTTTTTATAATTCAAGAATCTCAATTGAGGAAGATAAGGAAAAACCTGATTTGAACTTATTGTCCGAGTTTAAGGGGAAGCTGCTGGCTTCTGTCAGGGAAAGAGATTCGCTGCTTATTACTTTTGAAAAGGATTATCCCAGATACTATGCCCTGAAGTATAATAACAGCGTTCCCTCAATGAAGGATATTCCTTCAATAATAGGACTGAACAATAATTATCTTAATTATGTTGTGTCAGATTCGGTCCTCTACATTTTCGTGATTAACAGGAAAAATATTCAGCTTCAATCCTTTAGTGTTGATTCAGCTTTTTTCGGGAAACTGCGTGATTTCAGGAAACTCTTGTCTGACCAGTCAGTTTCGGTTAATGCAAGATCAAAATTCAATGATTATAAGAGGGAAGGATATGATTTGTATAAAATACTGATAGAACCGGTCCGCAACTCTTTTATCTCAGATAATTTAATAATATCACCCGATAATATCCTTTCATACCTTCCATTTGAGACTCTTATTACAGCAGAGGCTTATGGCAACGATATGTATTACAGGGATCTCGATTACCTGATGAAAGATTTCAATATCTCGTATACATATTCTGCAACATTTATGAAGGAGCTTGTGAAGAGAGGAAACAGAGCTTTGAATGATCTTGTGGTTTTTGCACCAGTATATACCAGATCAATTAACACTGATTCTCTTTTCGTTGGCCGGCAAAGCGGATCAGGAATTCTTTACGACTTGCCCGAAGCGCGACAGGAGGCTGAGTATGTCTCGAAAATGACCAAAGGGAAATCATATCTTTTCGGTCATGCAAAAGAGTCTGTATTCAAAAAAGTTGCAGGTAACTATAGAATCATACACCTGGCAATGCACACCTACCTGAATGACCAGAATCCTATGAATTCTGCAATGATATTCAGTCAGGATAATGATTCACCCGAAGACGGGTTGCTTTATACCTATGAAGTTTATGGCATTCCCATGAAGGCCAAAATGGTTGTCCTCAGTTCATGTAATACCGGGAATGGAATATTATCGTCAGGAGAAGGAATATTAAGTCTTGCAAGGGGCTTCCTTTATTCCGGATGCCAGTCTGTTGTGATGTCGCTGTGGGAAGTTGACGATAAATCCGGAACAGAAGTCATGAAAATGTTCTACAACAACCTGCTTAAAGGAAAATCCAAAGCCCAGGCGCTTAAAGATGCAAGAACTTCTTATCTTAAAAATGCAAGCCAGCTGAGGTCGCACCCGTATTTCTGGTCGTCGCTTGTGGTTTATGGTGAAAATAAACCGGTATATTCAAAGCATGGGATACCACTGATTGTCACCTGTTTTCTGGGGATATTGGCTGTCTCTCTTATTGTCTACTTCCTGAAGCGAAGGTATTCCTGATATTCAGGATCTTCCCGCACAATTTCCAGAAGAGCCTCTTTACCCAGGTATTTTTTTCTCCTTGCATAGTTTTCATTCTTCAGGTTCATTCTGGCTGCTATCTCTTCATAGGAATAACCATCCGAAAACAGATTAAGTACAGTCTGCATATCTGGCTTAAGTTTCTGAAACGACCTGCTGACAATTCTTTCAAACATTGGGTCATTTGAATCATTTTCATCAGTATCAGCAACTAAATCTGGATCAAGTTCCTGTGTATCTCTTTTTTTCCTGAGATATGAGCTCCAGATATTTCGAGCAATGCCAAAAAAGTAACCTTTAAGATCAGATGTCAGATTCAATGAATTATCGCAGATCTGACTGTAAAGGGTGATGATTGAATCCTGGAAAACATCTGAAGCATCATCATGTGTTCCGCTGTTTTTGAGTATGTGATTTTTAACTGTCTGAAAATAATTATCATACAGCCAGTTAAGAGTCTTATCATCCTGGTTAAGGATACCCTCAATTATGCTTTTATCTGATAGTCTTTTAAACAACCCCGTGCCGGTACAAATCAAATGGCAAATATACTATTTCCGAAAACCAAAACTATTTAATGTTTCCAGCCCCCGAATTTATAAAGAACAGCGTTATATTCTATATGAATATAAATATCTTTACTCAAAATTAACTTTTCCGGTAAACAATGTCTTTCCCTTTTGTAAAACAACCTGACGCAATGGATTGTGGTCCGGCCTGCCTTAAAATGGTTGCAGGGTTTTATAAAAAGAACTTTACTCTTGAGACTATCCGGAAAAAATGCTTCATTACACGTGAAGGTGTTTCATTCCTTGGCCTATCGGAAGCAGCCGATAATCTTGGGTTTCGAACAGTTGGAGTCAGGATCCCCTTCGAAATGCTGGTTGAGAATGCTCCATTGCCAGCCATAGTTCACTGGAGACAAAAACACTTTGTTGTTGTCATTCAGATAAAAAATGATAAGGTTTTGGTCGCTGATCCTGCTGTTGGGATCGTAAAATACTCAAGGGCGGAGTTTACCAGGAACTGGGCCTCAACGATCACTGATGAAAAGCCTACGGGACTTGTTCTTATTATTGAACCTACACCGGCGCTCAATGAAATAGAGAGCGAGCATGAGAAGTCGGGAGGGTTCAGGTTTCTGCTTAGATACTTCAGGCTTTACAACAAGTACTTGTTCCAGCTTCTGCTTGGCCTCTTCCTCGGAAGCTGTATTCAGCTGATAATCCCGTTCCTTACTCAGTCTATAATTGATGTCGGGCTTAACAATAACGATATCAGATTCATTTACCTCGTTCTGTTTGCCCAGCTGGCGCTTGTCATCGGACGCATGACTGTTGAGTTTATACGAGGATGGCTTCTTCTTCATATAGGTACCAGGGTAAATGTAGCAGTCATCTCAGGTTTTCTTCAGAAGCTGATGGCACTGCCGGTTGCTTTTTTCGATACCAAGCTCACAGGTGATATCCTCCAGAGAATTGAAGATAACGACAGGATTGAAGAGTTCCTTACATCTGCAAGCCTCAGCATACTCTTCTCCTTTTTCAATATAGTGGTTTTTGGAATTGTCCTTGCAATCTTTAGCGCTAAAATTCTTCTCTTGTTTCTTGCAGGCTCATTGCTTTATGTTGTCTGGGTATCCTTGTTCATGAAATCCAGGGCTCGTCTTGATCAGCAGCGTTTTAAAAAAATGTCGGAATCAGGAAGCAAGCTGATAAATATGATAAATGGTATGCAGGAGATTAAGCTAACCCAGAGCGAACTGAGCAACAGATGGGACTGGGAAAAGCTTCAAGCCTCTCTGTTTGGTTTGAAAATAAAGGGTCTTGGATTATTACAATATCAATCTGCCGGAGCAACATTCATCAATGAGATTACTAATCTTTGTATCACCGTTGTGGCTGCCACTGCAGTTATAAAAGGCGATATTACACTGGGTACAATGCTCGCGGTTCAGTTTATTATCGGCCAGATGAATGTTCCATTAAGCCAGCTAATTGGTTTCTTCAGGATATCACAGGACGCAAAGATGAGTCTCGACCGTCTTGCCGAGGTCCACGAAATGGACAATGAGGAGGCAGAACCTGAAACAAAGGTCAGAAAGCTTCCTGACCATAAGGACATATATATTAACAATGTTTCGTTCCAGTATGAAGGACCCCATTCACCTTTTGTATTAAAAAATATTGATCTCTTCATTAAGGAAGATAAGATTACGGCAATTGTAGGAACCAGCGGCAGCGGGAAAACAACCCTCCTGAAATTACTACTGGGCTTTTATCAGCCTGTAACAGGTGAAATACTTATCGGTGATACAAGAATTTCAAATCTGTCGCTCAAAGTGTGGCGGGCAAAAACCGGTGCGGTAATGCAGGATGGATTCCTTTTCCCCGACACCATCGCATCAAATATTGCCCCGGGAGTATCAGAAGTAAATGAAGAGAGAATGATAAAGGCAGCAGAAACTGCCAATATAAAAGGCTTTATTGAATCGTTACCGCTTGGATATAATACTAAAATCGGTGCAAATGGGCATGGACTAAGTGAAGGGCAGAAGCAGAGACTGCTGATTGCCAGGGTAATATATAAGGATCCGGAGATCATCATTTTTGACGAAGCAACAAATTCGCTGGATGCCAGTACTGAAAAAGTTATTGTAGGTAACCTTGCCAGTTTCTTCAGAGGAAAAACCGTGATTATTGTTGCACACAGGCTGAGCACTGTCAGAGATGCCGATAACATTGTGGTTATGGAGGATGGCCGGATAGTCGAAACCGGACCTCATTCAACGCTGATAGCAAAACAGGGAACCTACTATAAACTTATCAAAAACCAGCTCGAACTCGGAACCTGAAGAGTGAAATAATGAACGAAAAACCTAAAATATTATACTCTGATCCGATAAATGAGATAATCTCAGTTCCCCCGCGTAAGTTAATACGCAGAGGAACCACTGTGATATTCATCATATTCCTTCTTTTGCTGTTGCTTGCCTGGTTAATTAAGTATCCCGATCTTGTTCCTGCACCGATTGAGATCACAACCGTCAATCCTCCGGTAACACTCGTAACAAAGGTTACCGGCCGAATTAATAATATATATGTACGTGATGGTGAAAAAGTGACTTCGGGGAAATTGCTCGCAGTCATGGAAACTACTGCTTCCATAAATGAAGTAATGACACTCAGGAGTGTCATCGACTCTGTCAGGCGGCCTTCAGATATTAATTACCTGACGCTTCCCCTTCTTTCCGACCTGGGTGACCTTCAATCATTTTATGCATCATTCCTTAAAGCTCTTTCCGATTATACCACTTATGTCAGGAATGATTTTTATGGCAATAAGATCAAATCGGTTACTGATGAAATTTCAGTTCTCGAGGAGTATATCAGCAGGATGAAGGTGAAGGAAAGGCTTATTTCAGACAATCTCAGGCTGGAAGGACGAAAATATTCACGTGATTCAATACTATTCATAGGAAAAGTATATTCCGAGAGCGATCTTGAAAAATCAAAACAGTCACATAACAGCAGCAAGCTCGATCTCCAGGAGGTCAGGCTTAACCAGTCGGAAACTTCCATCACACAGGAAGAAAAGAAACAATTGCTCCAGGACTATATAATCAAACGTGTTGAAGAAAAACAAAATCTCTCATCTATTCTTGATGAAGCATTCCTCAACCTGCAGGCCCAGGTAAAGTTATGGGAAAACAAATTCCTGCTTATTACTCCTGTGGCCGGAACTGTCACTTTTACAAAATACTGGAGCGTAAACCAGTCCGTTACAATTGGAGAACAGGTTCTTAATGTAGTTCCTGACAGTACCGGCGATTATATCGGCCGGATGACTCTTAGCATGCAAAGATCTGGAAAAGTAAAACCCTCTATGGCCGTAAACGTAAAACTGAGCGGATTTCCATACCTGGAGTACGGAATGGTGAGAGGTTACGTAAAGTCAAAATCGCTTGTCGCCAGCGGAGATGCATATATTATCGAAGTAGCTCTGCCACAGGGGCTGACAACTTTGTATAACCGCAAGCTTGATTTCACCCAGAATATGCAGGGCAGGGCAGAGATAATTACCGATAATGTCAGGCTTCTTCAGAGGATAATAAATCCTTTCAGATATATTATCTCAAGGAATAAATAGAAATGACTGATTACTTCTTTGAATAAGGTTCATAATCATCATCTTTGGAAGATGATGAAAATACTGAAGATGATTTTGAGTCTTGCCCCGAAACATTCGGCAAACCCTTCTTTTTCATATATCTCCGGTACAAACTAAATCCTACGCCAAGGAGTGCAACAACCAAAATTATAATGTCTTTCTTTTCCATTTCTAAATATTGTTATACTGATCCGGTTTTGTTAAGTTATACAAATTACATGATCAAAGATATTATATATATTCCGATGAAGACTGTTCGTAATTTAAAATATTGTTTTTCATAGTGCATGTTTTCTATCTCAATTGCAAAGATTCACCGTGATGGTGTTCCCTTATTTATTTATGCAAATCTTTGAGTTTTAACAAATATTTGAATATTTTCGTAGCTTTAAAATTCCCATGGTGTGCCATGGTAATTTATACTTAATGAGGCTGACATAAGAAAGGATTGAAAATGACTAAGAAAAATCCCGAAGAATCTGTTCTTGATGAACAATCCGGGGCAAATGATAATGCCACCGGAACTGAGGAAAACACACATGCTGAAAAAGCGATTGAAGCTGACTCACCTGGCGAAGCAGCTGAAACTGAAAAGAGCCCGGAGAAAAGCGAAGTATTAGAAAAAAAGAGACCTGCAAGAGCGCGGGTTACTGCCCCTGAAAAGATCGAAGTAGGTGATGCGGAGAACCTGGATCCCGGACATGATCATGAACAGATACTGGACGATATTATTCTTCCTCCTGTCGATTATTCAGGGTTTTCAAAAAATGAGCTGGTCAATACTCTTAACCTTATAATTGAAAACAGACCCCCTGCCGAAATCAGAAATGATATTGACCGTATTAAGGTTCTTTTTTACAAAAAGCTGAAGCAGGAAGCTGAAGAAAAGAAAAATAAATTTCTTGAAGAAGGCGGCAAGATCGAAGAATATCATTCCTGGGTTGATCCTTCGGAAGCCAGGGTAAAGCACATGCTGGAAAAATATAAAGAGAAAAAATCTGACTTTAACAAGGTTCAGGAAGCAGAAAAATATGAGAACCTTAAAAATAAATATGAAATAATTGATAAAATAAAAGAGCTTGTGAATCGTGAAGAATCGATTAACAAGACATTCCATGAATTCAGGTTTCTGCAAAATGAGTGGCACTCCATTGGGGTTGTTCCTCAAAGCGCGCTTAAGGATCTATGGGAGAATTATCATCACAATGTAGAGATATTTTACGATTACATTAAAATAAACAAAGAGCTCAAAGACCTTGATCTGAAGAAAAACCAGGAATCAAAAGTGCTCTTATGCGAAAAAGCCGAAGAGCTGATGCTTGAGCCTAATCCTGTGAATGCTTTCAGGTTTTTGCAGGATTATCATAATCAGTGGCGTGAGATAGGTCCGGTTCCTCAGGAATCTAAAAATGAAATATGGGAGAGATTCAAGGAGGCAACTTCACAGATAAATAAAAGGCACCACGAGTACTTTGAGAAACAAAAAGATGACCAGCGTAAGAACCTGGAATCAAAAATTACGCTGTGCGAAGAGGTAGAGGCGATAAACCTTCTTGAAATAAAAAATTTCAGGGATTTTGATGAAAAAGCTTCTAAGGTTGTTGCTCTGCAGAAGATGTGGAGAACTCTCGGATTTGCTCCCAAAAAGCAGAATAATAAGGTATATCAGCGATTCAGGGATGCATGTGATGCCTTCTTTGAAAAGAAGAGAGGTTTCTATGCCGATAATAAAGAGGTGCAGCAGACAAACCTTCAGAAGAAGATTGAACTCTGCATACAGGCCGAAGCATTACAGGAAAGCACTGAATGGAAAGCTACTTCAGATGCTCTGATCAAACTCCAGAAAGAGTGGAAGGAGATTGGGCCGGTTCCCAGAAAGCAATCTGAGAAAAGCTGGAAAAGATTCAGGAAAGCATGCGATCAGTTCTTTAACAGGAAAACAGGATTCTTTGCCGACCTTGATACTTCATATGAAGATAATCTGAAAGCAAAGCTTGCCGTTATTGAAGAGCTTGAAGCCTTCGAACCAGGCGCTGATGTCCAGGTTTCTTTTGATCGTCTTAAAGAACTGCAGCGGAAATGGACCGAAATCGGATTCGTTCCATTCAATAAAAAAGAGGAAATTACCAACAGATACAGGAATGCCCTTAATAAAGAGTTCGATAAGCTTAAAATCGCTGACGAAGATAAGAGCATTCTTAAGTACAGGACTAAACTCGATAACCTTAAAACAAACCCCAAGTCTTCCAGGAAAATACACAACGAGCGTGAGAAATTCTTTACCAAGATCAAACAGCTTGAAGGCGATATAGTTCTATGGGAGAATAATATAGGGTTCTTTACCAAATCGGTAAACGCCGATAATATGATAAGAGAGGTTGAAGAGAAGATCGAGAATGCAAAGAAAATGATTAAGACTCTTGAAGAAAAAGTTAAGATGATAGATCTGTCAGGTCTTGATGATTAATTTTGAAGACCGGGTTATTAAATATAAATCTTTCAAACATTGGCTGACGTTAAATACGTATTTGTTACAGGCGGGGTTACCTCTTCACTTGGAAAGGGTATTATTTCTGCTTCTCTTGCAAAACTTTTACAGGCAAGGGGCTATTCTGTCACAATTCAGAAACTCGACCCATATATAAATGTCGATCCGGGAACGCTCAACCCTTATGAGCACGGCGAATGTTATGTAACACTCGACGGCGCTGAGACGGACCTTGACCTGGGCCATTACGAAAGATTCCTTAATGTCCCTACCAGCCAGGCAAACAATGTAACAACCGGCCGGATTTACCAGTCTGTTATCAATAAGGAGAGAAAAGGAGATTACCTGGGTAAAACCGTTCAGGTTATTCCTCACATAACTGATGAGATAAAAAGGAGAATTAAGCTGGTAAGCTCAGGAAATAAATATGATATAGTGATTACCGAAATCGGTGGTACAGTAGGTGATATTGAGTCGCTTCCTTACATTGAATCTGTACGACAGTTGAAATGGGAGCTTGGGGCTCAGAACTGCATCGTCATTCACCTTACGCTTGTACCATATCTTCCTGCAACAGGGGAATCAAAAACAAAACCTACCCAGCACTCTGTTAAAGAGCTTCTCGAGACCGGGATACAACCTGATATCCTGGTGCTCAGAACACAGAGGCCGCTAAATATAGATGTTAAGAAGAAAGTCGCATTATTCTGCAACGTCGAAGAGAATGCTGTAATTGAATCTTTAGATGTTACAACGATTTACGAAGTGCCCATTAAAATGCTCGGCGAAAAACTGGATCAGACGGTCTTGCGGAAACTTGGTCTGCCCATCGACAAGGAACCTCCGTTAACCGAGTGGCGGGAATTCCTTACACGACTTAAGAATCCAAAACACTCAATAAAAATAGGCCTTGTTGGAAAATATGTTGAACTGCCTGATGCTTATAAATCAATCTCCGAATCGTTCATTCACAGCGGATCTTATAATGAATGTGCAGTTCATGTTGAATATATTCATTCAGAGGATATTACAGAGAGCAATGTAACTGAAAAACTCAAAGGGTTAAATGGAATACTTGTAGCCCCGGGGTTCGGATCGCGTGGGATCGATGGTAAAATATTTACTGCAAAATACGCAAGGGAAAACAACATACCTTTCTTTGGTATTTGTCTTGGAATGCAATGCGCAGTAATTGAATTTGCCAGGAATGTCCTGCATCTGGAAGGCGCTCATTCAACTGAAATAGATCATAAAACAAAGTATCCGGTCATTGACCTGATGGAAGAACAGAAAAGCATCATCGACAAGGGAGGAACAATGAGACTTGGCGGATACAAATGCATAATCAGCAAGAATTCACTTGCTTATGAAGCATATGGGAAAACAGAGATTATAGAAAGACACCGGCACAGGTACGAATTCAATGATAAGTATTTCGACGATTTCAGGAAGAACGGTTTTATACCTGTTGGAATAAATCCTGAATCAAATCTTGTGGAAATTATGGAATTGACGGGACATAAGTGGTTTGTTGGGGTTCAGTTTCATCCTGAATACAGCAGCACTGTGATAAAACCGCATCCTTTGTTTGTTAAGTTTATTCAGGCCTGTATTGGCTGAAAGGGTTTGTGCTGAAGAAATGGTTTATTAATTTTAATTGAAAGAATGGATAAGAATACAATAACAGGCATCATCCTGATTTTCGCGATTTTCATCGGGTTCAGTATCTATAACGGAAGCAAGATGAATAAGGGTTTTGAAAACGCAGTCAAAACCGCCGAGTCTGAAGTAGCAGCAGGAAATTTTGAACGTGCAAGAACTGAATATGTAAATGCATTACGATTCAAGGCAAACAATCCTGAGGTTCTTGCAAAAATCGAGGAATTGAATGTCAAACTGGGTATCACACCAGTTGGTCAGGTTGCCGATACTGCCAAATTAGAAAACGCTTCAAAGACGGATTCTTTATCAGGCCGGCCGGCAATACCTGAGGATGCAAATCAGTATGGAGCATTCGCCAAAGCTGCAATCGGCGAAAATGAGTTCATAACTCTTGAAAACAATAAGATTGAACTAAAGATCTCTACGAAGGGAGGGAGGGTCTATTCTGCACGTCTCAAGGACTACACGACTTATGATTCGCTTCCGTTGATTCTGTTTTCAGGCGACTCAACCGTCTTTGGCTTCAACTTTTTCACAGTTGACAATAAAGCTGTTCGAACTAATAACTTGTTTTTTAAACCTATATCAGACCAGAAATCTGTTGTTGTGACCAACCAGCCTCAGAGCATCAACCTGAGGTTATATGCCGGTGACGACAAATATATTGAGTACAGGTATACTCTTGCACCCGACAAATACAGCGTTTCATTCGAGGTTATCTTCAAGAATCTTACTGACATCATGCCGGCAAACCAGAATAATATTACACTCGACTGGAGGATGTACATTCCCCAGCAGGAAAAGGGGAGGCAAAATGAGGAATATTATAGTACATTGAAATATAAGTTCTATCAGGACGATGTTGCCTATATCAGATATAGGCAGCAGAAGGAACAGGAGAAGCTGGATATAACTACAAAATTGAGCTGGATAGGATATGTGGATCAGTTCTTTTCATCTATAGTGATTACAGATGATTATTTTCTTAATGCTTCACTTGTATCGAACCGGACTCTTACATCACAAAAATATATAAGATACTATACATCAGAGGTTGGCGTTCCATTTACTCCCGGAACCGAATCAAAAATCGCAATGAGGTTCTATTTTGGCCCCAACCATATTTCAACCCTGCGAAAAGAGGGACTTCAACTTGATCAGATAGTTTTTCTGGGGAAGAACATTATAGCATGGATAAGCAGATTTGTTATAATTCCGATTTTTAACTGGCTGAATAACTATATAAGTAACTATGGGATAATCATCCTTATACTTACACTTATAATTAAAATAGTCCTGTTCCCTCTTACATTTAAGTCATTCCAGTCTACTGCTAAAATGCAGGTGCTTAAGCCAATGGTCGAAGAATTAAGCAAGAAATATCCAAAGAAGGATGATGCAGTGAAGAAACAGCAGGCTACCATGGAACTGTACAAGCGGGCAGGAGTGAACCCGATGGGAGGCTGTTTGCCAATGCTTCTGCAGTTCCCTATCCTCTTCGCAATGTTCAGGTTTTTCCCGGTATCAATAGAATTGAGGCAGGAGCACTTTCTATGGGCAACCGACCTGTCAACTTATGATTCGATACTTAAACTTCCCTGGGACATTCCGATGTATGGTGATCATGTGAGCTTATTTACTATATTGATGACAGCTTCTTCCCTTCTCACAATGAAGATGACAGGCTCTCAGCCTGGGCAGGATCAGCCAGGAATGAAGATGATGACCTATATGATGCCGGTCATGTTCCTGATAATAATGAATAAATTCTCGTCAGGTCTTACCTATTACTATTTCCTGGCAAACATGATAACATGGATCCAGAATATAGTCTCAAAACGATTTATTGATTCAGACAAAGTCCTTGCAACTCTTGAGGCCAATAAAAAGAAACCTGTTCCCAAATCAAAGTGGCAGCAACGACTCGAGGAAGCATCAAAGCAGAGAGGAATTAACCCTCCTAAAAGATAGATCAGTGAATAATTTTCTGAAAGAAGATCTGGATAATAATTAAAAGAATTAAGAGTGTGCTTTTTGGTACACTCTTTTTCTTTCGCAAGATTATTGTTAAAAATTATTAATAAACCGGTCTCAATCGAAAAATAACCTAAATTTAAATTTTTCATACAAACGGGGAAATGGGGAAAAAATTCAAGAATAAAGATTTAGCCGCGAGGTTAGGTGTCTCAGGCACGCTCGTGTCTCTGGTACTTAATAATAAAGCCGACCAGCACGGCATTCGTAAGGATACACAGGAGAAAGTTCTTGCCTTAGCCAGGCAGATGGGATATTTCAACTTGGTTGCCGAAAAGAATGAAACTGCTCCTATGGAGGAGACTCCTGGTATAATAGGAATGATTGTGCCATCACTAAATGATCCTTTCATAACGGGAATCACACCTTATCTTCAAAAGGCCTTTTCAAGCATAGGCGTAGGGTTTTCAATAATTACCAAAGATCCGGACGACCAGAGATTTGAACGTCTTACAAATGCTTTTAAAAAATTCTTTAGTGGTCTTATACTGGTAGGAGAGACTGCCGATGATGCAACTGTACGTTCTCTGAGGGCAACAGATTACCCATTTATTCTCCTTGAAAAAAACCTCAGGACAGGTAAGCTCAATAGCGTAAATACTGATATGGCTGCTGGTGCACAGATTGTAGCAAACCACACCAAAAAGTTTGGATATAAAAATATTATTATCGCCGCAGATTGCAAAACCATTAAATATGATCATCCGTTAATTGATGAGATTGAAAATGCATTAAGCATTATCCCGGGAGTTAATAAGCCTGTTGTCATTGAACTTGACAGGTCTGCTTCTGACGGAGAGACAAATTTTGAAGATTTTGACTCCTTTCTCCGGCCTCCTTTCCGTGCCGAACTTGTTATAACGCTGCATTCTTACCTGGTGTACCCTCTTATGTCTCACTTCAGGAAAAGGAAACTCCGGGTACCACAGGATATAGCACTTATCTCGATGGAGGAAGGTGAAGGTTTTGACCATTTGTTATCACCGGTTACATGCCTGAGAAAGCCATTGCAGGGCATAGCAATTAAATCTGCAAATATGATTTGGACCGAAATCAAAAACTCAGGCAAGGGAAAATTCAAGAGGCAGATTAGCATCACTCCTGAGCTGATTATCAGGAATTCCTGTGGAAATATTTAGATTATCCCGATTATGAAGCATTTATCTAAAATAATTGCAGCCCTGTTTTTTCTATTAATAGCAGGCTGTTCCGGAAGGCATCTCATAACTGACAGTGATTATAGAAAAAAAGTTGATTCTGGTTTTGTAAAAACGATCACTCTTATTCCTGAAAATAAGAGCAGTCTCAAAGATCAATTCAACCAGAACCTTTCGCTGCAGCAGGAGGAAGCACTTAAATTCCTGTATGCCTTCATGCCGCTGAACGACCTGGCAGACTATAGTGTCGATTTCTTCATGTCAAATATAAATGTTACACTCCGGGCAAGAAAAGAATTCCCATGGGGTAAAACTGTCCCTGAAGATATTTTCCTTCATTATGTTCTGCCGGTAAGAGTGAATAACGAAAATCTTGATTCATTCAGGATCAGGTATTATGATGAAATTTCTTCGAGGGTTAGAAATAAGAGCATTGTCGACGCGGCACTTGAAATCAATCATTGGTGTCATGAAAAGGTCACTTATCAGTCTTCAGATTCAAGAACATCAGCACCCATGAGTACTATCTTGTCGGCCAGGGGAAGATGTGGCGAGGAATCTACATTAACTGTTGCCGCCCTGCGAACTGCAGGCATTCCAGCAAGACAGGTATATACTCCCCGTTGGGCACATTGTGATGATAATCATGCCTGGGTTGAATTCTGGAACAATGGCCATTGGTCATATATGGGAGCCTGCGAACCTGAGCCATTCGCTGACTTGGGATGGTTCTCCGAACCTGCCCGGAGGGCAATGCTTGTGAATACAAGATCCTTCGGGGCTTCCAGCGGAAAAGAGAATGTAATTACTGAGTCAGACAAATACTCTATAGTAAACAATCTCTCAAAATATGCAGTGACAAAAAGAATTTATGTCAAGGTTATAAGTTCGGATGGGGCTCCTTCTAAAGATGCAATTGTTGAATATGGGCTTTATAATTATGCAGAGTTCTTTCCTATTGCAACCGTGCCTACAGATACAAATGGCATCAGCAGTCTTGAAACCGGATTTGGCGATCTCCTGATCTGGGGAAGGGAAAATGATGACTTTGATTTTAAGAAGATATCTGTTGGCGAGACCGATACTCTCTTTCTTAAGCTCGGCAGCAATTGTGCAGGTAAAAATACTTTTGATCTTGATCTTTCAGTTCCGGTAAAAAAGACACCAGGACCAGGAATCGCAGCTGAACTTGCTGAAGAAAACAACCGAAGGCTTGATGAAGAAAATTCCATTCGTAAAAACTATACTGATTCGTGGCCGGATCATGATGCAGCAAAGAAATTTGCTCTCTCACACGGTCTTGATACATCGGGAGTTGCAGCATTAATAACCAGGAGCATGGGCAATTATAAAGAGATCTGTTCATTTCTTGTTGCAGCCCCTGACACTCTCAGGAAACAGGCAATTACATTGCTCGGAGTTATTGCTGAAAAAGATCTCCGTGACACTAAAAGCGATATCCTGATGGATCACCTGATGAATTGCAAAAAGAATTCAGATAACACTGATGACAAGGAATTTGCTGACTATATTCTTAACCCCAGGATTGCAGATGAAAAGCTTGCGGCCTGGAGAAGTTATATATTGAATATACTACCACCTGAGCTCAGGCAAAAGGCTTCAAATGATCCATCAGTAATCGCCGGTTTTCTTGATCAGAAAATTAAAACAGACAATGATCTGAATTATTCTAAAACGCCGATAACTCCCATGGGTGTTCTTAAACTTGGAATATCTGATTCCAAATCGAGGGATATATGCTTTGTTGCAATTGAACGTTCATTGGGAATTCCCGCCCGCCTGGAACCAGGCAGCAATATCCCTCAATATTATTTCAAATCAATATGGAATGATGTATATTTTTCCGATCAGACAAAACTCCCTGATAAGAGGGGCTTTTTAAAATTCACTTCGTCAGACAAGAATCCCATACCTGAATATTATAAAGATTTTACACTTGCCCGATTCGAAAATGGCAGGTATAACACCCTTGAATTTGAAGAAAACAAACGCGTAAACGATTTTAATGAACTGGCATTAATACCGGGACATTATATGCTTGTGACAGGTAACAGATTGGATGATAACAGGATACTCGCATCTCTTGATTTTTTTGATATGTCCGAAGGAGAACACAAAGTGGTTGACATAAAAATCAGGCATGAAAACAGTCAACAGGAGATACTGGGCAAGGCAGAACTTACAAAAATCCTTATAGGTATTGACGATGAGGAGGATAAATATAAGAGCATGGCCGGAAGAGATGCAATCATTGCCTGGCTGGAAACAGACAGAGAACCTTCAAGGCACGTACTGAACGACTTTATGCAACTCGAAAGGGAACTTGATTCATGGGGAGGAGCTTTTGTTTTTTTTACAGTCGGCGGCACGACGGTAAGCCCTGAGGAGAGACAAAAACTTCCTTATAATTCATTATTCAGTGATGATTCCGACCTGAATGTTTTGCATAACGATATAAACTGTAAAGACCTTTCCGGGAACAGTTACCCTCTTATTTTGTTAGTCAAAAACAATGGAGATATAATTTTCAAATCTGAAGGATACAGGATAGGAACTGGTGAACAGATACTCCAGAGACTTAACTCTGCCAGATAGAATATATTTTTAACAGCCAATCTGCAAACTGACGCCCGACGCCTGATGCCTGACACTTATTTATTAACACCTGTTGATATTTCTTAAAACTATAGTTTTCCCAGCGTCATTTATTAATGTATCTTCGCCATGTATTGGTGTTGCACTGAAATAAAATCAGTGCGATGAAAAGGGAATGCGGTCAGAATCCGCAACAGTACCCGCTGCTGTGATGCCCGATCGTTCTAACGATGATGGTTTTGCGATAACCTGCCACTCTTTGATTTTTCCGAAGGGGAAGGCTTCATAAAACCGGGACAAGTCAGAAGACCTGCCAGACATATCTATGTTCAAGGCTTTCGGGAAGAAAGGCTCCGGATCGTTGTGAATCCTCTGTAAAATTCCTGATTACTCCTGACATAGTGTAAAACAGTTGTATAATTTTCATAAAACTGATTATGAATATTTCGGGAGTTAAATTGAATTTCAGGTTATTATCATTTCTTCTGGTGATTTCAATCCCTGTTGCAGGCCAATTTCAGACAAAGGAAGATACTGTCAGGATTAAAGAGGTTGCAATAATCCGCATCAAATCATTTCCGGCAGAGCCGGGTTTTAAGACAATAAGTGTAGATTCTACACTTATCCGATATTCTGCTCTTTTACCCATTGTCGCGACTCTTAATAACAACTCCCAGTTGTTCTTCAAAAGCTATGGAGCAGGAGCAATGGCAAGCACATCATTCAGGGGCGCAGGTGCTGCACGGACAACAGTAGCCTGGAATGGAATCACTCTAAATGACCCAATGCTGGGACAGACAGATTTTTCATTGTTCCCTTCCGGAATGACTGATGGCATAAAGGTTAGCTATGGAGCAGCCTCAATGTTAACCGGTTTCGGTGGCATAGGTGGCCTTATTAACCTGGAAAACAGGCCAGTCTGGACTAAACATACCTCAATTGACATTAGCACAGGCATCGGAAGTTTTGAAACCTGGTCGGGGCTGGCAAAAGTTCAGACCGGCACAAGTCGCTTCCAATCAATGACAAAAGCGTATTTTTCATCCTCAGAGAACAACTTCCCTTTCCTGAATGCTGATGCGTTGCCTCAGCCAGTGATGCAGAAAAGGAAGAATGGCAGCGGATCTCAGAAAGGATTTATGCAGGAGCTCTATTTTAAAAATGTCAGCAATGTTACATCTGCCAGGATATGGTATCAGTCAGCTTCACGTGACCTTCCCGGTTCCACTCTATACGAAGTACCCGATTCAGGAGAGTACCAGTTTGATGAATCATTAAGGACCCAGGTAAGCTCGGAATTTAAAGGTGAGGAAACAGATTTCTTTGTAAATGGCGCCTGGATGTACTCAAAACTTAATTATTCCTTTCCCAAATATTACATCGACTCAAGGAATCATTCAAATTCATTTATTCTGAAAGGTGGAATAACAAATCGCTTAAGTGATTTTACTACTTTAAAACTGATGCTCACTGATGAAATGAGCTCAGTTGTAACAGTAAATTATCTGACTAAAGCTTCAAGAAATACAGCATCAATGACTCTTTCGGCAGAACATAAGTCGAAGGGCAGGTTAGGAGCTCTTATTCTTCTCAGAGAAATTCTGAATGATGGTAAAATACTGGTGCCAGACTTTTCGGCGGGTGTCGAGTACAGGCTGGTATCCGGAGAAGATCATTTTATAAAGGCTAACGCTTCGCGTAATTCATCCATTCCAACGATGAACGACCTGCACTGGACACCTGGAGGTAACCCTGACCTTAAAAATGAGTATTCATACTCCTATGAACTTGGGTACTGCATGGATCAGGAAATATCTTCATTACTGACAATTAATTCAGAACTTACCTTTTTCAAAAATTATATCAGAGATATGATCCAGTGGCATCCGGGGGATAGCTATTACTGGATTGCTGATAATATAGGCAGCGTGAATACATCAGGGTTTGAATCAGTACTTTCATTAAAGTATTGTGTCGACGATCTTACCATAAAGTTAAATTCAGGCTATTCTTTCACCAAAGCCTCAGAAATAAATTCAGAATCGCAGATTAATGATGGCAAGCAGCTGATTTATGTTCCGGTTAACAGAGCTAACGGATCAATCCAGGTACAGTATAGAAATTTATATCTATTCTGGGTTACCAATTTCACAGGACGCACCTGGATAACCGCGGATAATTCAGAATTCCTTACGGGATATACGCTTAACGGACTCACTGGCGGATTAAAGTTAAAGCCAGGAAAAAATTTAATTGATCTGAATTTCGGGATCGACAATATCTTTAATATCAGTCACCAGGCAATTGCACATTACCCTCTGCCAGGCAGATCATACAACCTGACAGTTCTGTTTAGTTTTAATAACAGCAGCATTGAGAAATGACAGATCGATATTGCTTTATAGTGCTGCCGTAGGGTCAATTCTCACTTTTCTGGCATTTATTTCCTTTTCATGCATTCATAAGGGGAATAAACCAGAAAATTCTGAAGCAACCGGGCCGACACAGATAATAACAAAAGCAGAGCGGTTTACCCTTGAGAAGACCGACAGTTGCACAATTCTGAAGATAAAAAATCCATGGCAGGGCGCAAGAAATATTGAACAGGTTTATTACCTGGTACCCCGTGAAGCAGGACTTTCACATTTTGATGACTCATCAAGGGTGATTCCTGTACCTGTGAAAAAGATAATCTGTACGTCAACAACCCATATTGCAATGATTGAGGCGCTTGGTGAAGAGGATGCAATTGCCGGCGTATCAGGTACCAGGTATGTTTACAATATGTCTGCAGCAGATAGAATAAAAGATGGATTGATCCCCGATGTCGGGTATGATGCTGGCATAAACAATGAACTTATTTTTAAAATTAATCCTGACCTGTTGATTATGTATGGAATAGGCGGGGAAGGAGAAGGTTATACCAGTAAGCTTAAGGAGATGGGAATTAAGGTGATGTTTGATGCTGATTATCTTGAGATCGATCCTCTTGGAAAGGCCGAGTGGATTAAATTGTTCGGAGCCCTCTTCTGCAAAGAGAATATTTCTGACAGCATTTTTGCGTCTGTTTCTAAAGAATATAACAACCTGAAGGAATATATTGCAAACAATATTAAAAACAGGCCATCGGTACTCCTTGGACTCCCTTTTAAAGATACCTGGTATATCTCACCTGGTAATTCCTATGTAAGCAGGTTGATTGATGATGCAGGCGGCAAATACCTTTGGAAAAATAAGGAATCTTCAGTTTCGATGCCTTACAGCCTTGAAAATGTTTACATGCAGGCGGTTCAGGCCGAATTCTGGCTGAATATCGGAAGTGTACTATCAAAATCCGAAATTACTGATTTTGATCCCAGACTTGCTCTCCTGTCCCCATTTGTCACCTGGAAAATGTATAATAATAATAAAAGAATTTCACCTGGTGGCGGCAACGATTACTGGGAAAGCGGGACAATTAGTCCCCAGGTCATCCTGAAAGATATTGCCTGTATCCTTCATCCGGATCTTTTTCAAAATTACGAACTGGTTTATTACAGAAAAATTGAATAATAAACAGATGGCAACCGGAAAAGGGATATATAGTCACGGAATGATATCTGCGAAAAATAAGGTCTCATTGATTTTAGGCATTTTGATCATCCTTCTTTTTGTGGTATTTATCCTCGATGTGTTCCTCGGTTCTGTAAATCTGAAAGTTGGTGACGTTCTGCAGGCATTGACACATCATTCCGGATCTGATGTTGAGACTATTGTCATGAAGTTCAGGCTGCCAAAGGCTCTGACGGCAATGTTTGTCGGCATAGCGCTATCAATTAGTGGTTTACAGATGCAGACACTATTCCGAAACCCAATGGCGGGTCCTTATGTTCTCGGTGTTAGTTCGGGAGCAAGCCTGGGGGTTGCAATAGTGATTCTTGGATTCTCGGCCGGCATAACCACCGGTAATCTCCAAGGCCTTGGAAACTGGGCACTGGTATTATCTGCATGGATCGGAGCAGGGGCAGTGATGGTACTTATCCTTTTTATTTCTTCCCGGGTTCACGATATATTTGTCATTCTGGTAATAGGATTGATGTTGTCAGGCGGAATATCTGCCCTGGTAAGTATTATGCAGTATTTCAGCAATGAAACCATGTTAAAGACCTATGTTATCTGGACCATGGGAAGCCTGGGCAATCTGACCAGTTCACAATTAAATGTACTCATAATTTCAGTCACGGCAGGAATTATCCTGAGCGTGGCTTCTGTTAAGATGCTTAATGCCCTGCTGCTTGGAGAAACTTATGCGATGAGCATTGGCTTAAATATCAGGTTTTCACGAAGCCTTATATTTGCATGCACATGCATTCTGGCTGGCAGCGTGACAGCTTTCTGCGGACCAATTGGTTTTATTGGCATTGCAGTCCCTCATATTGCGAGAAATATTTTCAGAACTTCTGACCATTTTATTCTCGTTCCGGGATCGATGCTGATCGGCGGTATCATAATGATGGCAAGCGATCTGTTATCACAGGTGCCTGGCACAGGAATCCTGTTGCCTGTCAACTCTATTACATCGCTTATCGGGATACCAGTTGTAATATTTGTAATCCTGAGGTCAGGTAAAAAATCAGGTTTCGCATGATGGAAAGTAAAAGTGAAGATATATTATCCATTGAGGCGCTAATCATTGGCTACATTTCAGGCAGACACAGATATGAACTTCTTCCGCCTGTTTCTGCAGTTGCAAAGAAGGGGGAACTAGTTGCAATTCTTGGTCGCAACGGCATAGGGAAAAGCACTCTCCTGAGGACAATCATGGGGCTTCAACCCTCGCTGGGAGGAAAGGTTTTTATTGATGGCCGGGAGAGTTCAGAATACTCCAGATCTGAACTTGCCACAAAGGCGGGTTATATTTCAACAGAAATCGTCAGGGCAAGCAATATGAGAGTTTATGATCTTGTAGCCCTTGGCAGATTCCCTCATACCGGCTGGACCGGAAGCAATGATCCTGAAGGGAAGGCAGCTATTTCATCAGCACTTGAAAAGACCGGAATGACAGGCTTCAGTAACAGGTACGTTTCCGAGCTTTCCGACGGAGAGCGGCAACGGGCAATGATAGCAAGGGTGCTGGCCCAGGAGACCGCTATTCTTATTATGGATGAACCTACAGCATTCCTTGACATTTCGGGCAGATATGAGATGATTCACCTGATGTCTGGACTTGCCCGTGAAGGCCGCACAATCCTTTTTTCAACGCACGATTTTAATATTGCCCTTAACCAGGCTGACAAGATATGGCTGATACTCGATAACTCTCTCATCGAAGGTTCGCCCGAGGACCTGGTGCTGAGTGGTGCTTTTAATAATCTGTTTGACCCGGGTATTGTAGGTTTTAATCACCGTGATGGGACTTTCTCATTACGGCCGGAAAAAAGGGGAGAGCTTTTTGTTAGGGGCGAAGGACTGACCAGGGATTGGACTATCAAAGCTCTTGCCCGTGCGGGATATACGGTTTCTGATAATTATTCTGTTCCATATTTAATAACACCTGGGGGAGAAACCCTCAAATGGGTGATTGTTCTTGAGAATTCTTTAGCCGAATTTGACTCAATTTACAGCCTTGCTGAATGGCTGGTTAAAAACAAAAACCTTATTTCCTGAAATACTTCCTGTAATTTTCTATAAATGAAGGAATATCTTCAACTGCAAGTCTCTTTGCTATGATTTTCTTATTCCTGTCAAGAATATAAATTGTAGGAGTCGACTGAACATTATAAAAATAATCAAAATGCGAGAGTCGCTCAGGATCCCATCCATTAATCCAGGTCAGCTCATGTTCTTCAATATATTTTGACCAGGCAGCTTTATCTGATGTTGTGCAAATTGCAAAAACCTCGACACCATTATTTTTTGCCTTATCGTAATAATTTTTGAGTTTGGGTGTTTCCTCCTGGCAATGTCCGCAGTTCGGCTCCCAAAAATATAATATGGTAAACTCCTTTTCAATATCATATAGAGCCACATATATTCCTTTGTACGAATCCATTACAAGGTTTTCTGCTTTCATGCCGATCAGGTTATGCCTGAGCAGCTCGACCTGTTTTCGCAGATCATCTACAAATTGTTTTGTAACCCAGTCAGCCTTCCCTGACAAATAGATATCATCAGCGATCTTTACCAGAACAGCATCATGCCCCATGATCTCACTCTCGCGGAAATGATTGAAAAGGTAAACGGAAATAAACTGGAACATTTTATAATTACTCTGGCACTTAAGAAGCAGTTTGTCAATCTGACCGTTTATTGAATCTGCAGACTGAATGAGGACATCTGTGAAGAATACGTCAAGCCTGGACTGCAGGATTGGCGTCCGCAGCAACCTCTCATCTTTAAAATCTATATTATCAAAAAAATGGTCTTTGTTATAATTGTAGTTCATTACCCATTTAACCGAATCGGCATTGTGCGACCCGGTTGGAACTGTGAACTCAGGCACATCTATCGGTATCATTGATTTTACGAGCACTTCCAGCAGGTTATTATCATTCTGACTGACAACACTCTTCAGATATGATTTCATCTCCTGGTTTTGAATATTCTGTTCTTCCTTAAGTATCCTGAGGGAATCACTGTTCCCTCTGTTGCTTTGAACTCTTCTGCCTAAACCGGATGCCTTCTGTTGCATCACGCTCCAATTCTTCTGGTAATCGAGGAATCTTGTATTCTCCGGCGAGTTTGAAAATTTAAGAGAATTAAAATAATCCGAATAGAGGCACGAGATAGCGAATTTTTGATCTGCAGAGATCAGAACCTCGAAGTATTTCTTGCCCGGCAGTACAACAAGGTAGATTCCCTGGGGAAGAGCTTCCTTCCCTGAGAATGTGCCGTGACCTCTGGCATCAAGAGTGATTGTATCTTTAATATATTGCTTGTTTCCAAAGTGATATGCCAGGTTTATTGATGAATCCCTTATATCAGGTATTGAAATACCAATATTATAGCCAGTTTTAACCTGCGACAGTGATGAGACTGTTATCAGAGTCAAAGCAATTCCAAGTAAGATTCTTCTCATCAGGAGACCAGTTTATAAAAGTATTGACAAAATTAATCATTGCAATTTCTTTGCCAAATTGCCCTTCAGAGAAAATATAATAAATATTACGTACTTTTGAATTATAAATCCAATGAATTCAATATGACTATCTCATTGCTCATCCCGGTGTGCGATTATGATATCGTTGCTATTGTCCATAGTATGAAAAGCTGTATGGGTACTATACCGGAGTTTGTGGAAATACTGATAGGAGATGATGGCTCGACGCCGGAAAACAGAGCCAGGTATATGTCACTTGAGGGTGACGGTGTCAGGGTGATAGTTTCTGAAAAGAATATCGGCAGGGCTGCAATAAGGAATAAGCTTGCACTTGAGGCAAAGGGAGACTACCTGCTTTTCATTGATGCTGATACTATGATACCCGGAACTGCTGAGGCTTACATTACGAAATGGGTAAAAGCAATACCATCCGCTAGAGTAATTTCCGGCGGTGTCCTCTATCACGAGTCCCCTCCCGGTGATCCCGACAAGATGCTCAGGTGGAAATATGGACGTAAAAGAGAACAGCGAAAAGCATCGGACAGGAACAAAAGACCTTATGCCGCATTCTCCACCTTTAATGTCCTGATAGAAAAGAGCATTTTCTCAAAATTGAGATTTAATGAGGATCTTAAGCAATATGGACATGAGGATACACTCTTCAGTTACCAGCTTGAAAAGGCTGAAATTAAGATCTTGCATATTGATAACGGATTGATTCATGAGGGGCTGGAATCGAACAGGGAATACCTTAATAAAACAAGACTTGGAATTGAAAACCTGAGTATGCTTTATGACAATGTTACTGATAAACGTACTTTCTCTTCATCAGTAGCAATGCTTCGCATATACAATGTACTCAGGGTTTTCAGGCTTACTCTTATCCTTGCAGGAATTTTTGTCCGATACAGGGAAAGAATGGAAATAAAAATCGACTCCTCAAATCCTTCAATACTGCTTTTCAGTGTTTATAAGGTCAGTATGTTCTGCACCTACCGCGAAATACATGGAAGAAGAAAGATTTTACCTATCTTTTAATATATAGTTGTAAATTAAGTATATAGAATCTGCGAATGATATTAATAGCCTTTGATTTATTGTCATTCGCACTCGGATTTGCCTTTTTCCGGATGTTGTCAGCCGATTAATATTCAATCTTCATCAGGTCGATATTCCCATCAGCTCTTTTTTCTCCTTTCAGAATAAAATCGAACCTGTTCAGCATTGTGCATAAGAAGTAATCCGTAGGAGGGGAGAAGTCAAGATTAACCGGATCAAAGAACCTTTTGCCTGAGCCTTCTCTGAGCATACTGATTCTTTCATCATAATCTGTCTCAATATTCTCTAATCCGGATTTTATTATTTCAGCGCATAGGATATCTTCATCTGCCGAATTTGTCGACCTGTATCCCATTGCAACAAGCGACACCTGTGTCGGGTTAAGAGATTTTATGTACCTGGTAACTGCTCCTGCATTAACAAGGCTGCCGGTAATTACAATATCAGCATTGATTGCGTTAAGAAGGCCATTTGTACCTGCTGTTGTAGTCAATATTAATGTTTTCCCGTGAAGGTCGGTCCTGATAATTTCGGTCGGACTGTTTCCCATGTCAAATCCTTCTATTTTTTTTTCTTCCCTCTCACCGGCAAGCACCTGGTTATGGTATAGTTTTTTAAGAGCATAGGCTTTGCCGATCTCACTTGTGGCAATTACTCTTGAGGCGCCTGAATCAAAAGCGTAGCAGGCAGTTGAGAATGCTCTGAATACATCAATTATAACTGCAATTCCTCTGGCTTGTTTTGCTCCTGCTACAAATTCAAGAATTTCTATTTTCATTTTTACGCTTATTGCGGGATGAAAATAGTAATTATTTTTCTTTCAGGTTTTTGTATATTTGAACCAGCGTGTTCTCAACGGTATAATTTACAAAGTAAAAAAGAATACTTACGTCATGGGAAATCCGGTATCATGGGTGTTGGACCAGACCAAGAGGCTGAATGATGCCATCTGGCATACGCCGCTTTCCGAGCTGTCAAAACGGAAGTCATACCTGATAAGGCAAATGAGGATCATGGTCCTGGCGGGCAGGGGTTTCTTTGACCATAAAGTGCAGTTACGTGCGGCATCTCTTACACTATATACTTTACTTTCAATTGTACCTGTTGCTGCCATTGCTTTTGCTATTGCAAAGGGATTCAACCTTGATCAGGATCTTGAGAAGATCGTACTCACTAAATTCTCGAATTATACAGAATTGCTGAAACCTCTTCTGGAGAGTGCCAGGAGCGCCATACAGGCAACAAGCACTGGATATCTCGCAGGTATTGGTGTAATTATTCTCTTTTGGTCAGTTATGTCGCTGCTGACTCAGATTGAAAGCTCTTTCAACCACATCTGGCAGATTAAAGCTTCCAGATTCTGGTACAGAAAATTTACCGACTACCTTACAATAATGCTTATTGCACCTATTTTTTTGATTTTGTCGAGCAGCATTACTGTGTTTGTCAGCACACAACTTCCTGAGTATATGTCCCATGCAAGGATACTGGAAGTATTTAAACCGCTTGTTAGTTTTCTTGTCAAGCTTGCGCCATTTTTTCTTACTTCACTGGCACTTACGATTCTTTTTATTGTAATGCCAAATACCAAAGTTAAATTGGTACCTGCACTTATTGCAGGAGTCATCACCGGAACTATCCTTCAGTTCCTTCTATGGTTATATATTGACCTCCAATGGGGAATAACAAAGCTCAGTGCGATATATGGAAGTTTTGCAATGATCCCTCTTTTCATTTTATTTATCCAGATGTGCTGGACATGCATCCTTCTTGGGGCAGAGCTGTCATTTGCCAACCAGAATATTTCCCGTTATGAATATGAGGAAGAAGCACTGACTATAAGCAATTATCAAAAGAGAGCCCTTGCCCTGATGATTATGCATATCATTGTGAGGAATTTCGCTATGGGCGATAAACCTTTAGGGGCCGAGGCAATAAGCAGAAAACTTAAGATGCCGGTTCGACTCTCACGCGGCATTCTCAGTGATCTGAGCGGCGTTGAGCTTGTTTCAGAGATACACGAAAACGATCAGAAGGAAAGATTGTACCAACCGGCTCTTGATATTAATAAGCTTTCAATATGCTTCATACTCTCGCGGCTCGACAAGAAGGGTACTGAACAAAGAACTGTTTTGAAAAACAGGGAGTATGATCATGTTATTTCTACTCTTGATAAATTTGATAGGATAACCGCAAAGTCAGATTCAAATATTCTTATTAAGGACATCTGATTTATTGGTTCATTTGATGGCAGCGGGAGCGCTTTTCCTTTTATGCCGCTCCACGAACCTGATGAAATCAGAATATGAATTCCAGTATGGGAAGAAATAATGAGGCAGCGGAACTTTGATCTGTCGCGTCGATTTCTGCATTTTCCAGTAGCTATTCATATTCTCTGACGGAAAAACCCTGTCGGTTTCGCTTGTCACAGCAAAATCCCATTTGAAGCTGGACTCTTTTTGTTCCATCATCCTGTTATAGAGCCATCTGAGCTCATCGTTAAGTGATTTGATCGTTCTATGTGGTATCTTATCGGAGTTTTTCAGATATGTCCTTTTGTCCCCAAACATCCTGAGATAGAATTTATCAATATTGATTTCAGAAATATTATTAAGCGTTCCTTCAAGTATTTTAAGGGGAATTCCATATCTGTCGTCAGCCGGTAAAGGTGTTCCGTTGACGGCAATAGTAGTATGAGGAATTATACCGGTTTTTGGAAAGAGATATTCTGCAGCCCATACTCCAAGAGACCATCCAATAATGGTTATTTTCCTGTAAGTCTTTGTCTCCGGAAGTACCAGGGCCTCATCGGCTGAGTAGTCATAGAAAAGTATAAAGTCAAAATTATCGTTGCAAAAGGGTGTAAAAACATTTTCATCAGTGCCCCAGCCACCATACAGCACCACCAGCTGATCATTCTTTTCCCTTCTTCGGATATATGTCTTCATTAGCAGTTACCCTGGCATTCAAGCCCCTTCTACATTGTTTTGAATCACAAAGATAAATTAAAAATATATTCTCATTAAAAATGACAGGAAGAGGATGTTCAAACTGACAAGTTCGTACAAAAAAAATAAGAGGAGAAAGGGAGGTAGTGAAAATCAGGGAGCGGGATTAATTTAATAATTCCCGTGTCTACTGTCTGATAAAAGGATGGAACCATGGAAAGCTGGCGCTATTCCTCAGGTTCCGATGTGAAAGTCAATGTCTGCAATACAATCCTGTTGATTTCCACTCCCTACCCTTGCTCATCTCCTCTTATACCAATATCATGAGCTTGGTAACAAATTTACACAATAAATTCAATTTTTCAAATTTATTTTATAAAAAAATTAAAGAACTATCCATCGCCGGAATTAAAAGAAAAGAAGTTTTTAATTTCATTATACCTGCCCCATTAATTCATAAACCACAAATTAATATATGTGTGCCAGGAATCATGAATAAAACAAATTGCTTCAATAGTTTTTACCCCCTTCCCAACCTTCCCCCAGGGGGGAAGGAGTACCATGTAAAGCTTTTCCCCCTTGGGGGAAACGGGAAAGGGGGTTATTGGATAAACCAATTCATTAATTGATCATAGGCATTATAAAACTGATATTTATTTTTTTTATTTTTTGTCATTGATTACAAATAGTCGTTATTTAATATATGGTGAACCTTTCTCTTTAATTAATTAGAAATATTGCTTAAATTTGGTATCACTCAGAAGATAATGTTATGGTTGCGGAACTTGAGAAAATTTCATATAATGACGGAGGAGGGTTCACAGCTGATTATATTTCCGATACCGGTGGCTTATGGCATTTTCATCCGGAGTATGAACTTGTACTCAATATTAAAAGCAATGGCACCCGTATTATAGGCGACAGTGTCGAATTATTCGATCAGATGGATATGGTCCTGATTGCCGGAAATATCCCTCATTCATGGAACTATTATATGAATGAAAAAGCCCTTCCTGAGAAACATGGAATAATGGTTCATTTCAGGCAATCGTCTCTCGGTGATGACTTCCTGTCGCAGCACGAAATGCACAGCGTTAGGGAACTGCTTGAACTGGCTGAAAGGGGAATAGGCTTTTCAGTTGAAGAGGCAAAGTCGGCACATAAGCATCTGGTCGATATGGTAAACAACAAAGGCATTGATAAAATGATTGATTTTTTCAATGTAATAAGAATAATGTGCAACGCTTCCAGAAAAGTCTTTCTCTGCTCTGAGAATTATAAGCAGGCATACGATGAAAGAGGGAATAAGAGAATGGCTGATGTTTATACATATATCAGGGAAAACTACTTCAAGCCAATATCCCTCGAAAAAATCTCTAAAGTTGCCCATTTGACACCCGTAACTTTCAGCAGGTTTTTTAAGAAGAACTGCGGAGCCGGATTCGTTGAATATCTTAACCGTGTACGGACAAATAAAGCCTGTTATCTTTTGCGGGAAACAGACTACCAGGTGCATGATATTGCAATAGAATGCGGTTTTGCAAGCATCTCTAATTTTAATAAGCAATTCCGGAAAACAGAAGGCATCTCTCCGAGGGATTACAGGGCACAGTTTAATTAGTTTCCGGTCACCATTTTCTGGACTGCATTAATACTTAAATTATATGGCAATGACATTGCTCGAGAAAATACTTTCGGCACACTCAAAATTCGGCTCAGTAACCCCGGGGCAGATTATTGATATAGAAATTGATTCCAGGGTTGCAAGAGATTTTGGAGGCGCAAACGTTGTAAAAAACCTTAAGGATTTCGGATTGTCTTTGGACGACCCTGGAAAGACTCTGTTCACCTTTGACTGCAACCCTACCGGGTCAGATCAGAAATATGCTGTTAACCAGCATATTTGCAGACTGTTTGCCCGTGAAAACGGGATAAAAATATATGATATAGATGCAGGCATCGGGACACATCTGCTTATTGATGAAGGTTTTGTTTTTCCTGGCGCTACAGCCGTTTCAACCGACTCACATGCCAATATACTCGGAGCAGTGGGAGCATTCGGACAGGGTATGGGTGATATGGATATTGCTGCCGCATGGAACAAAGGCAAATTATGGTTTAAAGTACCCCCTTCAGTCCTGATAAATTTCACAGGCGATATTCCTGAAAATGTCTCACCAAAAGATATTATCCTCAACCTTCTTAAATTATTTGGGGCAAATTCACTACTGGGATATTCAATTGAACTCTCGGGAAAATCCATTGACAAAATGCCAATGGATGGCAGGATAACCATCTCATCGATGGCAACTGAGATGGGAGCAATAATAATCTTATTTCCACCTTCCGATGAAATAATTGATTATTGCAGGAAAAGGACAGGCAAGGATTTTATCCCGGTTTTTGCAGATAAGGATGCTACTTATGAAAAAGTCTTTAATATTGATATTTCAGGTTTTGTACCGATGGTTTCGCGACCGGGGGAACCCCATGATGCAGTTGATGTCAATACAGTATCCGGACAGAAAATTGATTCAGCATTCATTGGAAGCTGCACAAATGGAAGGATGAGTGACTTGCGTAAAGCTGCCACTCTCCTGAAGGATAAAAAAGTGGCGCCTGGGGTAATTCTGAAAATTGTACCTGCTACTGACAGGATATGGAATGAATGTCTGAAAGAAGGACTTATCGATATTTTCAAGAAGGCCGGAGCGCTGGTATCTAATGCCGGATGTGCAGGCTGTGCAGCAGGACAGGTGGGCCAAAATGGCCCTGGTGAAGTTACTATCAGCTCGGGCAACAGGAATTTTCCCGGAAAACAGGGCAAAGGGGATGTCTTCCTTGCCTCTCCTGAAATTGTTGCGGCTTCAGCCCTGGCAGGTTATATAACTACACCTGATAAAATCCCGGCAAATCCTTCAACCTTCATTATGACAGGGAAAACAAAAAGTGTTACCGGTAAGGTGACTGTTCATAAAGTTGAAAAGCCCAGGTCTTCTTTCCTGGAAGGAAGAATATGGATCGTACAGAAAGACAATATCGATACCGATATGATCTTCCATAACAGGTATCTTGCCATTACCGAATTAAAAGAGATGGGGCAATATACCTTCGACAACCTTAAAGGGTACGAGGATTTTGCAAGGAAAGTTCAGCCGGGAGATCTGGTTATTGCCGGAAAAAATTTCGGCTGCGGAAGTTCAAGACAACAGGCAGTCGATTGTTTTATTTCGCTTGGAATAAGCGGAATAATTGCAGAATCATTTGGCGCAATTTATGAACGGAATGCCATAAATGCGGCTTTTCCAATAATTACTTGCAAATCAATATCTGAACTTGAAGCAGCTTCCGGCGACAATATCAGAATTAACCTGAAAACTGGCCAAATGATCAATCTCAGAAACAACCGGACCATCTCAGCTGAACCATTTTCAGAGGTTCAGTATGAGATTTATGAGAATGGAAGCCTCCTTGGCTGAAAGATCTTCCCCTTTTGAAGAGCCTGTCCCGCTTCGGCGGGAGGGAAAAGTGGATGTAAAACATTAATTGATAACTATATATGAATCAATTGACATTTGCTGAAAAAATATTCAAGGCACCTTGCGGAGCAATTGTTTTTGCAAGGCCCGACCTTGTGCTTACACATGATAACACCTCAAGCATTTTTAATACTTTCAGGAAAATGGGAGGTGAGAAAGTTGCTGATCCCGGCCAGCTGATGGTTGTATTGGATCATAATGCTCCTCCTGCCGATGCAAAACTGGCAAACCAGTACCAGGATATAAGAGATATCGTTAAGAGGCAGGGAATTGGCAGATTTTATGATTCCGGCAAAGGGATATGTCACCAGGTGATGTCGGAACATGCCCGACCCGGCATGCTGATAGTGGGCAGTGACAGTCATACTTCAACTGCCGGTGCATTTAATGCCCTTGCTGCCGGAATTGACCGCACTGAGGCAGCCGGAATATGGAAAAGGGGAGAGACCTGGTTCATGGTCCCATCATCAATGAAAATAATTCTCAAAGGGAAGCTGAAGGAAAATGTTTCAGCAAAAGATCTGGCATTATGGATAATTGGAATGATAGGGTCGGATGGTGCAAATTATATGTCGGTTGAATTCCATGGTCCTGGTGTTAATAATTTAACAATATCAGACAGGATGACCATAGCCAATCTTGCATCCGAAATGGGAGCAAAAAATGCGGTATTCCCTGCCGATAAGGTACTTGAAGATTTTCTTGGAGCCAAATTGTCCGGAGTATGGGCCGACAATGAGGCGAAATACGCCAGCGTGATAGAAATAAACATGAGAGATATTTTCCCAGTGGTTGCAGCGCCGCATAATGTCGATAATATAAAATCGGTTCATGACGCTGCCGGGACAATAGTTCATGAGGGACTTATCGGAACATGCACCAATGGACGTATTGAGGATCTCAGGATAGCAGGAAAGATCCTTAAAGGAAGGAAGATAAAAGATGGTTTTCAGCTTAATGTAATTCCGGCATCACGCAAAATATACCTTGAAGCAATAAAAGAGGGGATCATTTCAGATATCGTTGACGCAGGAGCAAATGTACTCACTCCATCATGCGGTCCATGCCTTGGAACTGGCCAGGGTATTCCTGCATCAGGCCATACAGTGATCTCAACTGCAAACCGGAATTTCCCTGGGAGGATGGGAAATAAGGATGCGCAAATCTATCTTGCATCACCTGCAACAGTTGCTGAATCGGCTATTACTGGTATTATTACTGACCCCAGAAAAAAACCCGGGAACGAAAAGTTTCCATATTCTTCGCCTCAGAGCCGCACCTTCAGCATCCAGGAAGGTGAAAACCGGAAAAATGGCAATGTATGGAATTACTCTGATGTCGATAATTTCAACACCGACCAGATGTTTGCCGGAAAACATACCTATAATATATTAAGCTCAGATCCTGCAGCTATCCTTCCTTTATTATTTGCTGATTTCGATCCTGCTTTCAGTAAGAATGTTTCTGCAGGCGACATAATAATTGCAGGCGATAACTTCGGATGCGGAAGCTCAAGGGAGCATCCATCAGTTGGCCTGGCTTATGCAGGTATAAAGGCCATTATCGTAAAATCAGTCAACAGGATATTCTATCGGTCGTCAATTAACCAGGGTCTTGCTCTTATTGTGCATAAAGAGGCTGTGGAAGCTTTCAAAGCAGGAGATAAAGTAGAGATATCATTTGAAAATGGTGAAATAATCATTGGCATGAGTAAATTCAGATTTGAACCATTGCCTGAAAAGCTAAGGGAAATAATAGATAAAAAGGGCCTTGTTAACTATATGAAATCGGTCTGAAGACAAAAACAGGCAAATCTCAGACACGACCGCTGCCTTAAATATTCAGATTGCATGAATTAAAAAAAAATGTATTTTTGCACCCGAAAATGGTTCCGTAGCTCAGTTGGATAGAGCAACAGCCTTCTAAGCTGTGGGTCCCGAGTTCGACTCTCGGCGGAATCACAAAAAAAGGCACTCTTATTGGGCTGCCTTTTTTAGTTTACGCATTTCATCAATCGCCATCTTCTGAGATATTGTGAAATCTGCCCCGCAGGTTGTACAGGAATAATTCATCAGAAAAGCACCTGTATAATATACTTTCTCAAATGCCGGGTGATCACATGGTTTCTTTCCCCATTCCTCTTTTAGCTTCTGTGATGTTAAATAGTCCATACCTGACCGCTTTTAAATTCTGAAAGAAAAAATATTGAACAACATGCCAAATTAACAAAAAAGACTATAATATTTTCATTGTAAAAGCTGATTATTAACCGGAAACCAGAGCAAGTGATGTTAAAACCTGAATCCGATTATGGAAAGGAATCCATCGCCCAGAAACCTTATTGCCGGCCAGATTGGAAAAAAATTGAAGGTTGTGATGGTCGATCCTATTATTAACGCAAAGAGGAGGTAGGACCCGTATCTGTACAACCCATTATATAAAGCAGGGAACTTCTTGAAATAACTTAGTAAAAAGTGAGAACCATCAAGAGGAGGGATGGGTATCAGGTTAAAGATGAATAGTCCCCAGTTAATGTAGATTGCATATCTGAAGCTCTCATAAATAAAAGAACTGACCTTGCTGTAATCGTAGGTAATGGTTTTCATCCAGATAACGAAAATAAATGAAAGGATCATTGCGATCAGCGCATTTGATACCGGGCCCGCAGCTGCAATTTTAAGAACATCAGTTTTAGGATTTTTAAGGTTTTTCTCATTAAACTCGACCGGTTTAGCCCAGCCAAAGCCGGCTACAAGCAATATAATAAAACCAAGAGGATCGATATGTTTCAGCGGGTTTAGTGTGACCCGGCCCTGATCCCTGGATGTTGTATCACCGCATTTGGTTGCGACAAACGCATGGCTGAACTCATGAACCGTAAGTCCCAGAACAATGCCCGGGAGAAACTTCAGAGTCCTTAGCAGGTCAATGTTGTCCATTTAATCTTTTGTTAACAGGCTGGTAGAAATCATTCAGAGTAAGTCTGCATTCTCTGATCATCTCCCTTGCATATTCCGCACCAGAAAAATTAGCATCCGCATTATTTGTGCCCACAGTGAATAATAAGCCGGCTTTGTGAGCTCTCTGTATGAATTTGAGTGAAGGAATTTTGTATCTGTTGTTGATCTCAATGGCAATATGATTTTCCTTAGCTGCCTTTATTACCTTTTCCATCCGTTCCTCTGTCCAGAAGCTTTCGTAGCGGTCAGCTATACGGGCCGGCAGGTAGGTAGGATTAACATAAACATTTATCGGCTCCTCATTCATTATTTTTACAATAGTGTTTACATAATGGTCCATGAAGGTTTCTTCATCATCAATCCAGGTCTCGTCTTTAAGCCATATCCTGTTCCTTCTTCCTTTATCGTCAGTGAAAGTCATTGCATCAGTGAATACATAATCAAACTTGTCTCTTGACTCCTTTGAGAACATATTTACCCATTCCCTGCCTTCAGCCTGCATTGCAATATAAAACTGGGGATAATCCCTCATAATATTTAACACTGAATCGATCTGGCTGTCTGAATGAATTGGGAACTTAAGGCCACAGTTAAAAGCAATGCCATAGCTTATGTTCTCAGCTTTAGACTTCTTAACCGCATCTTCAAGAGTAAAACCACCTTTCAGATGTATATGAAGGTCCGTTATCGGGAATTGATTTGCATTCTTGCAACTGGTTGTATATATAGATATTGCAATAATAATTAGAATAAATCTTGTTTTCATGTTTTTCTGATTAATAGTTTTCAAAGATTGACAAAATAATTTTTCTTTTTGCATTAGCCACCAGTTATTTCCCTGACCAGTCTGAAGAAGGCTTTTTTCCTTGCTGAGTTAATGCTCCAGTCCACAGGTACGTTCTGATACCCATCTTCATAAGGTTCATCCTTCATTCTGAAATCAAAATAACCCCATGAGGCATAGCCTTTCAGAGCAGAAACAAAATTATTCTGATCCTTGTCAAAATCGAAATGATCATCTTCATTGAAAAGGATTGGTTTAGCAGTATAACCCTCGACATTTCTGACTTTATTTATCATCTCAAGAATACTGGAAGGCTCTGTTACACCATTACCGTGCATTAGAATAAAATCAGATGAACTCACAACATTCGGCAAAGGAATAAAACCCCCTCCATAACTGGTTCCCGCATAAAACCTGTAACCATTTTCTTCCCTGCTCTTTACAAGGTCAATCAGCTCATGAACCCTTTCAGGTTTAAGAATCTCATGGTCATATTTAATGTTGCACTCGTTGTTGATCTCTATGAGAACATTTCTGTAATTATGAACAAACAACCAGTCAATCATGTTATTAACTGCATTAATTACTGCCTTTTCATCTATCAGCCTTTCATCTTGCCCAAAGTAGAAGAGGCCTAGAATAGGAGCCATATCCAGTTTATCAGCCATGTCAAGTATCTTCTCAAGCCGGTTCATATATTCCGGACGAAGGGAACCATCTTCATAATAGCCTGAGTTATACCAGGGCTGAGCTTGAGAATAACCCTGAGGACTTCCTCCCTGCATATTTATTGTAAAGGAGAGAATCCCGGACTGGCGCCATTTTTTCATATTTTTTATAAACTCATTTGTATTCCTCTCCGGATCCCATCTTTTTGTATCAGGGTAAACCCAATTACTGACCGTTTCAGGATTGAGATCATCAAATATACCCTGGACCATTCTGGAATTCAGAAGTAACCCTTCAATCTTTAGTCCTTTCCAGTACCTCTTTTCGTAAGTCGGCTTGCCATTAATATAAAACTGGTCACCTTTTATTTCCACTATTGTCTTTTTATTCTGAGAATAGCTGATAGGCTGTATCAGCAATAAAATAAAAAGTGAGAGCAATATCTTTTTCATTACCAGCGGAAGATTGTATAAAGATTATTACTATTGACCTGTTAAAATTGTGAGATTCTGAGCGAAACGAAGTGAAGCGAAGAATCTCTTTTTAATTTCATCAGTTATCAATTACTAGTTGATGACTATTATCAAAAATGTTCGGCAATTTAGTTAAAAGCAAAAATAATAGTACTTCCTGAATGCAAATTCAGTAGTTATTTGCACTTTCGCATTACCGAAGTATGTTATTATCATAATGTTTCCGAGATGAAAAAGAGTATACTTATTTTGGCATTTATCCTGATCGCCGGGAATATTCATCTATATCCACAGTCATATTCTGCGATCCGGGCTTACCTGGTGACTTGTGCACCCGGAACCGAGACATACTCGATCTATGGCCACAGCGCTCTGAGAATAGTAAATATGTATAATGGAAGCGACCTGGTATATAACTGGGGAGTTTTCGATTTTTCTACCCCTCATTTTGCTTTGAAATTTGCAAAGGGCCGTCTTGATTACATGGTTGATGACACTTCTCTGCAATCCTTCCTTGAAGAGTATGTTTATGAAAAACGGTCGGTTTATGAGCAAAAGGTCAACCTCGAACCTGAAGAGATACAAAAACTTCTTGCTTTGCTTGAAGAGAACCTGAAACCCGAAAATATAAAGTACAGATACGATTTTTTTTATGACGATTGTTCCACAAGGATCAGGGATTTGCTTGAAAAAACTCTGGGATCAAAACTTTTATATCCTCCCGAAGAAAGGAAAGGCCAGCCTACTTTCAGAGAAAAAGTTGGCAAGTACCAGAAATCATACCCATGGCTCGATTTGGGTATTAACCTGATAATGGGACACCCGGGAGAGAAGAAAACTACATTCCGCGATAATATGTTTCTTCCGCTGGATCTGCAGGGTTGTCTTTCGCAAGCATTAGTTAACCGCAATGGAAGGATGATTCCGCTTCTCCAGAATCCTGAAGTTCTTCTTCAATTCGATCCGCCTGCAACAAAATCAAGGTTTTATACTATTCCGGTATTCCTCTTCACACTTATGCTTGTTCTAATTATTATTTTACTCTCCTTAAACAGGAAGAGGAAGTTTAACAGGATACTGGATTTACTTCTATTTACAGTTTTTTCAGCCCTCTCTTTATTAATGATCTTCTTCAATTTCTTTACTGATCATATTGAGATGAAATGGAATCTCAACATTATCTGGCTTAGTCCTTTTGTACTTTTATGCCTTACTTCTCTCATATTAAATAAGGATTGGAGAACATGGTTCAGAACCGTATTCTTTCTTTGTCTTATTTCCTTACTGATCCAGTTGTTTTTTCCGGGAGGTTATATCATTGCCTTTATCCCTCTTACCCTTATTTTGATGCTCAGAAGTGCTGCCAGGGCTGGATTCAGCTGGAATCCATTGTCGCTTGATTCAATTTAACACAACTTTAACAGTTATTAACATCACTTTATAAATTCGTGTGCTTCTTTTGTGTACTTTATTTTTTGAAGTAATACGGAAGAAGAAATTATACCTGTTTATTTATATTTGCCACTTAAATATTTACAACATGGAGCAGACAGCTGACATTAGATTGCTTAATGAAAAAATAGAAAAAGAGAGTGCTTTCACCGACATCATCAGGATGGAGATGAATAAAGTGATTGTAGGCCAGAAACACCTTACCGATAGCCTGATGATAGGCCTTCTGTCCAATGGCCATATCCTCCTTGAAGGCGTGCCCGGGCTGGCAAAAACTCTCGCAATAAAATCGCTCGCTTCAATAATTGATGCCCGTTTCAGCAGGATCCAATTCACACCTGATCTTCTCCCGGCTGACCTGATCGGAACCATGATCTACAGTCAGAAAAAAGAAGAATTCATTGTGAAAAAGGGACCTGTATTTGCCAACTTCATACTTGCCGACGAGATTAATCGGTCCCCTGCAAAAGTTCAGAGTGCACTCCTCGAAGCTATGCAGGAACGCCAGATTACCATCGGGGAATCGACCTTCCACCTTGATGAGCCTTTCCTGGTGCTTGCAACCCAGAACCCGATCGAGCAGGAAGGAACATATCCGCTGCCTGAAGCCCAGGTCGACAGGTTCATGATGAAGGTGCTGATCGATTACCCTTCTATTGAGGAAGAGAAGCTTATTATCCGGGAAAACCTGGCAAAAGAGTTCCCTAAAACAAGCTCAATCCTTAAAACATCTGATATTGTGCGGGCCAGAGATGTTGTAAGAGAAGTCTATATGGATGAAAAGATTGAGAATTATATACTGAATATTGTATTTGCCAGCAGGAATCCCGAGAAATACGGGCTGCCGGCCTTCAAAAATATGATCTCTTACGGCGCTTCTCCCCGCGCTTCAATTAATTTGGCGCTAGCGGCAAAAGCATTTGCTTTTATCAGGAGGAGAGGCTACGTAATTCCTGAAGATGTCAGAGCAATCTGTCCCGATGTAATGCGACACAGGATTGGATTGACGTATGAAGCTGAAGCTGAAAATATCAACCAGGATAAGATCATTGCAGAGATACTTAATATGGTTGAAGTTCCTTAATATATCATAGAATAATATTACTCTACCTGACCACCTTTCTTATTTCCCCCAAGGGGGAAGGTCGGGATGGGGGTAATAAAAAGTGTAATAAACGATTAATTGAATTGAATAATTTTTATATAGTTGCGTAGGATGGAAGCAACTGATCTGCTTAAGAAAGTCCGGAAGATTGAGATTAAAACCCGTGGTTTGACCAGGCATATTTTTGCCGGTGAATACCATAGTGCATTCAAGGGCAGAGGAATTGAATTCAGCGAAGTAAGGGAATACCAGTACGGCGATGATATACGAAGCATAGACTGGAATGTCACTGCTCGCCTTAATCATCCATATATCAAGGTTTTTGAGGAGGAGAGAGAGCTGACAGTAATGCTTCTCATTGATGTCAGCGGATCAGGTTCTTTCGGAACAGTTGTAAATTTCAAACGTGATGTCATGACAGAAGTTGCTGCTGTCATATCGTTCTCAGCAATATTCAACAACGATAAGATCGGAGTTATCTTTTTCTCCGATAAAGTCGAAAAATTCATTCCTCCAAAAAAAGGCAGAAAACATATTTTGAGGATTATCAGGGAACTTCTTGATTTTAGGCCTGAAAGTCTTAAAACAAACCTCGATGAACCACTGAGATATCTTACAAACGCTATTAAAAAAAGATGTACGGCATTTATACTTTCAGATTTTATTACTCCCGGATTTGAATCAGCTCTCCGGATTGCCTCGAATAAACACGATATAGTCGCCCTTAAGGTTTATGACCCTATGGAAACTTCACTTCCCAATGTCGGACTAATAAAGGTATCAGACTCTGAATCAGGAGCCGAAAGATGGATAGATACTTCTTCGAAAGGTGCAAGAATTGCTTACAGTGATTGGTGGAACGGTCACCTGGATGAAAATAGATCTGTATTTAAAAGGTGTGGGGTTGATTCAGCCTGCATAAGCACGGCTGAAGATTATGTTAAACCCCTTATTAAGCTGTTTGAGGCCAGATAGGCATGAAGAAATTACTTATCATATTAATTGTTTTTATATCAGCGGTTTTATCAGCTGGGGGACAGGATATAAAAGTTAGTGCCTCTTTTGATACTTCCAGGATATTTATTGGCGATCAGGTGCATTATACTATTACCATTGAAAGACCATCTGATCTTTCTGTTTCAATCAAAACATTAAGAGATACCCTCTGCAAAAATGTTGAAATAGTCTCGGGCCCTTCAGTTGACAGTTTATTAATGCAGGATAATAAACTGAAAATAATCAGGAAATATCTCGTAACATCTTTCGATTCAGGATTTTACCAGGTTCCTCCGGTTTATGCGGAAATTAAAGATGCCTCCGGCATTAAAAGATATTATTCAGATTACTCTCCTCTTCAGGTAATGCGGGTAAAAATTGCCCCGCCTGATACTACGGCTAAAATATTTGATATAATAAAGCCTTACAAAGCACCAGTTACTCTCGGGGAGATCATTCCCTGGCTCATTATTGCATTGATTGCAGCTGCACTTGCATGGGGGGCAATTCTTCTTTTCCGACGGTTTAAAAAGAACAAAAGTGTTGACGAACCTGTCAGAAGTCCGGATCCGGCACATTTAATTGCCTTCCGCGAACTTGAAAAACTCAAAGAGGAGCAGGTTTGGCAGAAGGGTGAGCTAAAACATTACTATACAAGGCTTACAGAGATCCTGAGGCAATACCTTGAGAACAGGTACGGAGTATGTTCTCTGGAAATGACTACTTCCGAAACTCTGGAAGCATTGGTTAAAACAGGTTTCAGAAAAGATGAATCCTATACTCTCCTTAAAACAATCCTGAATGGCTCTGATCTTGTGAAATTTGCAAAATATAAACCCGATCCGGCTGAGAACGAAGAGCATTTCAGCAATTCATGGAAATTCGTTGAAAACACTAAAGTAAAAGAAGAGATTACTGAAAATAATAAATCAGATGAAAAGGAGGTCAGGCAATGACGGGGATTACATTTGCTCAACCGCTCTTTCTCTGGCTTTTATTACTGATCCCGGGGATAATCGCATTTTATCTTTTCAAGCAGCAGAGAACCTCTGCTTCATTGCAGATGCCGGGACTTCAACAGTTTAAAAACTACAGGGATACTTTCCGTAATTATCTTCGTTATATTCTTTTCGGGCTTAAAGTTCTTGCAATAACGCTACTGATCTTTGTTCTCGCCCGTCCACAGAAAACCGACAGGTTTCAGAACTCAACCACTGAAGGAATCGATATCATTCTTGCAATAGACATATCCGGAAGTATGCTTGCCCGCGACTTTAAGCCCGACAGGCTTGAGGCTTCAAAAAATGTTGCAACGGAATTTATCTCAGGACGCCCATATGACAGGATCGGACTTGTTGTTTTCAGCCGTGAGAGCTTTACTCAGTGCCCGCTGACCACTGATCACGCTGTTCTTATAAACCTTATGAGGGAAATCAAGAGCGGCATGATTGAAGATGGTACTGCCCTTGGTAACGGTCTGGCAACAGCTGTCAACAGGATTAAAGATTCACAGGCTAAAAGCAAAGTAATAATTCTGTTGACAGATGGAGTTAATAACATGGGAGATGTAGCGCCTGCAACAGCTGCAGATATTGCAAAAACGTTTGGTATAAGGGTTTACACAATTGGTGTTGGAACGCAGGGAACAGCTCCATACCCTGTTCAGACGCCATACGGCATGCAATTTCAGATTATGCCGGTTGAAATTGACGAGGCAATACTTAAGTTTATTGCAACCGAGACCGGAGGCAGATATTTCAGGGCTACTGATAATAATAAACTTGTCCAGGTCTATGGTGAAATCGACAAGCTGGAGAAATCCAAGATCGATGAAAAGCAGTTTACGCGAAGAGAAGAGAAATTCCTGTTTCCTGCTTTGATTGCCTTTATCCTTCTGGCACTTGAAGTCATTACGCGTCAGACAGTTTATAAAAACCTTACTTAAAAACGGAAGAGAATGCAGTTATTCAGATTTGCAAATCCAGATTATCTGTACCTGTTGCTGCTGCTTCCGGTTATGATCCTGTTTTATGTATTAAATTATTACTGGAAGAAAAAAGCTTTACTTAGAATGGGTGATCCCGGTTTGATCAGGAAACTGATACCGGAGTCTTCTGTTATACGTCCTGCTCTTAAATTCATTCTTCAGCTGGTTGCTATGGCATCACTTATAATAATACTCGCCAGGCCGCAGTTCGGTTCAAAACTCGAAGAAGTTAAAAAGCAGGGTGTTGAGGTAATTATTGCACTCGATGTCAGTAACTCAATGCTTGCCGGTGATATTCAGCCTGACCGCCTTACCAGGGCTAAACAGGCCCTTATCAGGCTTATCGATAACCTTGATAACGACAGGATCGGATTAGTTGTCTTTGCCGGAGATGCATATACCCAGATACCTATAACGACGGATTATATTTCGGCAAAGATGTTCCTGAATGCTATTAGTCCTGAAATGGTGCCGAAACAGGGAACCGCCATTGGATCTGCTATTGAACTTGGAATGCGGTCATTCAGCCCGGGTGAGGGAAAAGGCAAAGCCATGATAATAATTACTGATGGCGAGAATCATGAAGACGATCCGGTATCAAAGGCAGCCGAAGCCGCAAAGGAAGGCATTGTAATACATACTATAGGGATCGGATCCACAGATGGCGTTCCTGTACCAGTGACAATTAACGGGAAAAAAGAATATCTTAAGGATATCGACGGCAATACTGTCGTATCAAAGCTCGATGAAGATATCCTGAAAAGAATTGCCATTGCAACAGGAGGTAGTTATGTAAGGGCAAACAATTCAAATATCGGACTCGACGAGATATTCCGCGAGATAAAGAAAATGAAGAAACAGGAAATGGAAAGCAAAATGTACACTGAATATAATGACCAGTTCCAGATTTTTGCAGCAATTTCATTATTCCTTTTGATACTTGATTTTATTATAATGGAGCGCAAAAACAGGAAACTCGCAAATATCAAATTATTTAAATTCGGGTTATAAGGATAAATTTGTTCTTACAATGGTTGAAGAAAGACATACTGATATTCATAGTTTCAGACCCGGTATTCTGATCTTAATCTTATTTTTTGCATCGGCAGTTATAACATTTGCCCAGGCCGACAAGAAATTCATCAGGCAGGGCAACCATGCTTATGAAAAAGAGAAATTCCCTGACTCGGAGATCTTATACAGAAAAGCTCTTGATAAGAATAAAGAATCAGCAGATGCACTATTTAATACCGGTGATGCCCTTTACAAACAGAAAAAATATGAAGAGGCTGGCAAGCAGTTTGATGTGAATTACAGTATGAATGAAGATAAAAAAAAGAAATCTGCAAGCCTTTATAATATGGGGAACTCGCTTCTGATGGCTAATAAAGTCAAAGAGAGCATTGATGCATATAAAGGCTCTCTGAAACTTAATCCGAAGAATATAGAAGCCAAGTATAACCTGGCTTATGCCCAGGACTTGCTACAGAAACAACAACAGCAGCAACAGCAACAGCAACAACAGCAGCAAAAAGACCAGGACAAGAATAATCAGGATAAAAACAAGGATAAACAGCAGCAGAACAAGGACCAGAAAGATAACCAGGACAAGAAAGATCAGAACCAGGATAAAAAAGATCAGCAGCAACAACAACAGGATCAGGGAATATCGAAGGAGGATGCCCAGCGGATATTGGATGCTCTTGCAAATGATGAGAAATATGTCCAGGAAAAAGTCAGGCTTGCAAAAGCTGCAAAGGAAAAGGTCAGAACAATAAAAAACTGGTGATCTGAAACATTGAAATGAGAAGAGCAATTTTAAATACTGTTTTTTTAATACTACCGGTTATTCTGAGATCTCAGGATATCTCAGTTCAGACAGAATATCCTTCTGTTGTGGAAGCGGGCCAGCAATTCAACGTCACCTGGACGGTCAACGAAGGGGGCGGAGAGTTTTCAGCACCTGCATTTGACGGATTTACCAAATTAATGGGACCGCAAACATCGTATAGTTCAAGCACTCAGATAATCAATGGCAAGATGTCGCACCAGACATCTTATAGTTATATGTATTATCTTCAGGCTATGAATGTGGGCAAGTTTGAAATAACGCCAGCTTCGTTCACATTAAAAGGAAAAATTTACTATTCCGACCCTATGAAGATCGAAGTAGTCAGCGGGAGCAGCCAGTCTCAGCAGAATGTAAAGGCAGGCGGAAATCCAACTCAGAATAATGAAAATGTTGAGAATGCCGGCAGGAACCTTTTTCTCAATCTGTCGGTGAACAGGAAGGACGTCTATATTGGTGAAGGTATTGTTGCAGGTGTAAAAATATATACAAGAACTAACATTGCCGGCATTAATGAGATTAAATATCCGGCATTTAACAATTTTCTGAAAGCCGATATCGAAACACCACCACTCACTTCATTGAAGCAGGAGAATGTAAATGGTACTGTATACGGAACAGGATTGATACAGCAGTTTCTCCTGTATCCACAGGTAACAGGAGAGATGACCATCGACCCAGTGCAGATAACGGTCCTGATACAGCAGAAGAATGGTCAGCAGGATCCCTTCTTCGGAGACTTTTTCACTTCTTATGAAAATGTCCCGAAAGCAGTTGCCAGCAAACCTGTCAGGATAAATGTCAAGCCTCTGCCTGGCACAAAACCAGATGATTTTTCAGGTACAGTGGGTAAACTGGCTCTGAAAGCCACATTGACTAAGGATTCTGTAAATGTGAATGATGCAGTCAATTTCAAGATCATTATCTCAGGAAATGGAAATTTAAAGCTTGCTGAAGCTCCTGCCCTGAAGCTCTCGTCCGATGTCGAAGTTTACGATCCGAAAATAACTGATGATATCAAGAATACAATAAACGGAACGTCAGGGCAAAAGACTTTTGATTACCTTCTTATTCCGCGTCATTATGGTGATTTTACCATCCCCTCAGTAACTTATTCCTTCTTTAATACTTCAACTGGAAAGTATGAGAGGCTTGCCTCAGGAGAGTTCCATCTTCATGCCAGCAAGGGAACTGAGCAGGTAACACCAGGAATTGCCGTCTATGGCGGTGTTTCAAAGGAGGACGTAAAATACCTCGGCAAGGATATTCGTTTCATCAGGAATAACCCCGGAAATCTTTCAAAATCGGCTAATATCCTGCTGGCAAAAAGGTCCTACTACAGCCTGTTTATTCTTGCTTTGCTTATTTTCCTTACTATCCTTTTTGTGCGAAGGGAACATATCAGGCGCAACGCCGACCTTACTGCAGTAAGAAACCGCAAAGCAGGTAAAATTGCCGCGAAGAGACTTCGAAATGCATCAGACTGCCTTAAACGGAATGAGATGGACAGATTTCATGAAGAGATACTCAAGGCTTTATGGGGCTACCTTAGCGATAAGCTGAACATTCCGGTCTCTGACCTTACAAGGAATAATGCTATCTCTTCCCTGAAGGAAAAAGGCATTGATGATGAGAAAATCAGGGTACTGACTGAGATCCTTGACAAATGTGAATATGCAAGGTATGCACCAGCTTCAGACGGGAGCCATGCAAGTAACATTTACAATGGAGCTTCTAAGTTTATAAGTGATATTGAAAACTCAATCGGATAGAAGATGAAATCAAGAATATTTGCGCTATCATCTCTTCTTGTCCTGCAGCTATTTTTTAATGAGGCATTCCCCCAGAATGTAAAGAATGAGAAATTCAGGCAGGGAGTTGATCTCTTCACCTCCGGCAGTTTTGATAAAGCCCTGAACCAATGGATTGACCTTTACAATACCGGTTATAGATCAGCAGAACTTGAATATGATATAGGCAATGTGTATTTTAAGCTGAATAATATTTCCGGAGCGATCCTTTTTTATGAGCGTGCACATCTGCTTAAACCTGCTGATGAGGATATTAACTATAACCTTCAGATTGCCAGGACACTGATTGTTGACCGTTTTGAAGAGATCCCTGAGCTCTTTTTTGTCAGGTGGTTTAAGTTTGTATCATTGTCCTTATCAACCAATACCTGGGCAAGCATCAGCATTGTGACTTTCGTCTTATGCCTCCTTTTCCTTTCGCTCTATTTTTACTCTTCGAAATACAAGCTGAAAGTACTGGGATTCTGGTTCGCATTTCTGTTCCTCCTTGTTTCACTTTCCTCACTGGCATTCTCAGCCACGAGCAGGCAAATGGTCCACAACAGTCATAAAGCGATAGTATTCAGCCCTCAGATCAGCGGTAAAAGCTCGCCGGATAACAGCGGGACTGATCTTTTCATACTTCACGAAGGCACAAAAGTGACGACAGGTGAGAAAGTTGGTGATTGGTATGAGATAAGGCTTTCTGATGGAAATAAGGGCTGGATACCAGCCGGAAGCATACAGATAATTTAGTCTTCCTGCAACTTTTTTACTATCTTTAGGGTCAGTAAAAAGTAAACCAACAAATCCTATCCTGCTGTGAAAAAAATAGTTTTCTTTTTTTTTATAGTTATTTGCCTTGTTGCATGCAAGAAGACAAAATTTGCTCCGGAGGGACCCACGGATGTCAGAGTTGAAAACCTTTCCGATGTAAACTGGGTAGAGGTTATTGTCAATACTTCTGGCGGTATTGATACGCTGGGTAATATCCCTTCCGGCGGCAAATCAGGATACTTCCGCTTTAAAAAAGCATACAATGTGGCCGATATCACTGCAACTATCAATGGAGAAAAGTATTCTACTACACCGGTAAATTATACTTATCTCGTTTATATCGGACAGGATAAGATTACATATTCGGTATATATTAAAAATCCTGCCACAAAGCTTCTTGAAATATTCCATTGTTCCCGCGATGCACCCCTTGACAGCATATGAAAAATAAAACTATCAACAGCGCTCGGATTCCATTATACAGAGACGCTGGATTTGAGCTGATAGATGCCGCAACAACTTCAAAGGCATTTGCAGGGGAGGCAAAAAATAAGCATGAACCTGAATTATATATTTATTCACGGTACAGAAACCCTACTGTTGTCGCCGCTGAAAAAGAGATAATGAGCCTTGAAGGCTCAAAATGGGCTCTGTTAACGCAATCAGGCATGTCGGCAATCGACATAGCCTTTTCAATTTTTCAGAATGGTAAAAAGGTAAGACCATGGCTTCTTTTCAGTGAAATTTATGGTGGTACCATATCATTTGCGGAAAACATACTGAAGAATCGCAGAGGTCTTGATATCCGAAGTTTTGTTCCCGTAAATGAAAAGTACGACCTCAGAGCTTTTGAACTCCTGATGAAGAGTCTCAGGCCTGAGATTTTGTACATTGAAGCAATTTCAAACCCAATGCTTATCGTTCCTGATGCGGAAGCTGTAATTAAAATAGCAAAGAAATACGGCGCAAAAATCATTGCCGACAATACCTTTGCCACTCCGTATCTGTGGAAACCCCTGATGAGCGGTGTGGATATTGTAATACATAGCGCAACAAAGTATTTTTCGGGACATGGAAATCTTACTGCAGGGGTCCTTTGCGGAAACAATATTTCATATATGAAATCTGCGATTGAATACAGGAAGTTAGCAGGCCACATGATATCGGCAGATGATGCTTACAGGCTTCATACGCAGGTTCAGACTTTCAGCCTGAGGTTCAGACAGCAATGCTTTAATGCTTCAATGGTTGCTGAGATATTGGGAAGGTCAGAAAAAGTTAACAAAGTGTGGTATCCTGGACTCAAGGGTCATTCAACTCATAAAGAAGCTCTGAAATTATTTGGCGAAAAGGGGTTTGGAGGTATGGTTACTTTTGATTTTGCCGGCGCCGATGGTACTGAAAAGAAGAAAAGGAGGGATAGTTTCATTAAGGCAGTTTCAGGAAGCATAAAACTCATCCCCACCCTGGGCGATCCACGCACTATCCTAATGCCCGTTGAAGCAGTCTGGGGGGCAAAATATCCTGAACCCGGAATGATCAGACTATCTGCAGGCTTTGAAGATGCTGACCATCTTGCCGGAACGATAATACATGGCCTTCAGGCGGTGAAATAAATTCCGGATATTACTTCACCTATTAAGGTTATCAGCAGATAATTATCTGTTTTATTACCTCCAGTTTACCGGCTCAATTCCCTTTTCAGAAAGGTAACCGTTGCATTTGCTGAAGTGCCTGTTTCCAAAGAATCCTCTTGAAGCAGAGAGAGGAGAGGGGTGAACCGATTCAAGCACAAGGTGCCTTGATCTGTCAATTGATCCTCCTTTCTTTTGTGCATAGGCTCCCCAAAGGAAAAAAACCAGATTATTTTTGTCTCGGTTCAGTATAGTGATGGCAGCGTCAGTGAATTGTTCCCATCCTTTCCCCTGGTGTGAGCCTGGAGTATGAGCCCTGACAGTAAGTGTAGCGTTAAGCAGAAGGACACCCTGGGAAGCCCACCGCTCAAGATTACCGGACATTGCCGGTTTATAGCCGAGGTCAGATTCAATCTCCTTAAAAATATTAATGAGGCTTGGAGGAAAATCTATTCCTTCCCTGACAGAAAAACATAAACCATGAGCCTGTAACGGCCCGTGATATGGATCCTGACCGATAATAACCGCTTTTACCTTATCAAATGGGCATAGGTTAAAGGCATTGAAAATAAGGCTGCCCGGAGGGTAAATAGTTTTGTCCCTGTATTCCTCCCTGATATATTCAGAGAGCCTGGAAAAATATTCTTTCTCAAACTCATTCCTGAGTTTAGAACCCCAGCCTGATTCAATTTTAACCTCCATAAACAATGAAAATATTTGCAAGTTCCGGCATTATACAACGGACTGCAAATTAAAATAAATATTACGGATTGTCAATTAAACGTGGCTGCCGGAATACTCCGGCAGTCGTTTGTACCAAATCACCCTCACACCTAAACTAAAACTACTCCTGTTGATTAAAAGCAGTCCATACTCATCTTAATAATTAAAATATGAAATATGTTATTGATGATAAATTTATGAAATATATAAACATGATGCATATATATTTCAATTAACAATGTGATTTATTTATAAACATTAATAATGTGAATCAAGAGTTAAAAATTAGAAAAATATAAGCAGCTGCGATTCGACCAAAGATGTGTACAATAAGTCCACTGGTAGATCGCACCTTTGACGCTCTTTGAATATCTGTTTTCTCAATAAGCCAATTGAATAAAGCTTCAATAGGTTGTCGGATTTTTGATACAGCTGTTGAATATAGATCATTAGCAGCTTTATCTCTTTGTACAATAGTTTCCGATTGATTCTTAACAGCTTTAACTGGTGTCATCATTACTGAGTTATTTGTTTCAGCCATCTTCCTGAAAAAATCTTCATCATTGTAAATTTTGTCACCATAGAAAGTTCTGTTGAAAATGCTACTCCAGTACTGCTTTTGAACATTAAGGTCATTTTCAGATGTAGGAGTAATGATAAGACTTTCAGGAAAAGGCAAATGGCCTGGTCGGTGAAACGCTAATGCATGAAGTTTTGATCCATAGTAATACATGCTTTTAGTTGAACAGTAGTCTTTGTCTGTTAGTTCTTTTACCTTGGGAATCATACTTGTTGACATAAGTTAGCGCTTTTTGTCTTAAGATATTGATTCTCAAGGTTTTAATCAAATATATTTAATGTATTTTATTGACATTCAGATATTTATATGTTAATAACTATTTTAACTTTCAACCCTTAATTCGCATGACTATCAGATATATATTAAAGTTGCAAAAAGTTAAGAAATTAAGGATAGTCTCCTTTAGAATAACCGGCCATCCTGTTTAATAAGACTAATACTGTTTATTATTATCTTTAAACAAAAAAATGGCGACCGAGACAGAGCGGAAGTTTCTTGTGAAAGGGGAATTCATAAACCTGGCAGTAAAGAAGATAAACATCATTCAGAAATACCTTTCTATTGACAGTTACAAGACCATCAGGCTTCGCATAACCGGCGACGATGCATTCATTACCATAAAGGGAAGGCCTGCCGGGAATTCAATTTCGCGTAACGAATGGGAATTCAGGATCCCGGTAAAGGATGCTAACGAAATGATGAAAATCTGTTTGCCTGGCATGATAGAAAAGACCCGTTATATAATTCCATCAGGTGCACATAAGTTTGAAGTCGATGTCTTTCATGGCAAAAATGAAGGTCTCATAATTGCCGAGATTGAGCTCTCTGATGTATATGAAAATTTTGAAAAGCCCGGATGGCTGGGAGAGGAGGTAACCGGGAAGCCGGAATATTATAATGCCAACCTGATCAAATAAATCTATCTTAAATTAGAAGTACTTACTGTGAAAAACCAGTATAGATTTATTATAATACTTTGACGTATACCTGTTTAGGGTCTCCTGGTCCGTAAAATTCCTTCAGGCTGGCAGCCAGTTCATATCCGTTTCGCTGATAGTAGGCTTCTGTTGAAGCATATTTTGGCCTGCCTGATGTTTCGATCCAAAGGATCTTCCCTCCACGTTTGCGCACATCATCTTCGACAGCTTTCAGAAGGGCACTTCCCAGTTTCTTATGTCGTGAATTATTATGAACGGCAATCCAGTATAATTCCCATGAGTGGGTCGAAAAGGCATTTTTCCCATAATTTGCAAAAGCAACAATACCTTCATCGTCAACTACCTTAAGCCAGAAGTAGCCGCTTTTTTCCATGCCTTTGGAGAGCGTTTCATCTGCAAGCTCAAGTGCTGTATCTATCTCAAATTCATAAAAAAAATCGGTTGATCTCAATATCTCTTCAACGCCCTTTCGCTCTTCCGGTTTTAACCCTTTTGAAATTTTTGCCATACAATTAAATATTTAGATCGTTGATTATGCGCTGAAGCACTACTGTGAAAGGAAGTCCTGCAGCATTTGTTGCAGCCACCAACCCGCTGTCGGGAGAAAGGCATGGGTTGGCATTTACTTCAATCACAAACGGATTATTATTTTTATCAATTCTCATGTCAACCCTTGCATATCCTTTCAATCCAAAGACATGCCAGCATTCAAGAGCAACTGCCATTATTCTCTCTTTAAGAACCGGATCGAGATCCTCACCCGGGAAATTTCTTATCGTATTCTCATACTCAAAAGTACCTTCTTCCCATTTTGCCCTGAAGTCGACGATCTTAGGCATGTCCGACTTAAAATTATGAAATACCATCTCGGCAGGAGGCATTACTTCAGGCCCGTTTTCTCCCGGCAGAATACTTATATTAAATTCCCTGCCATCGATAAAATCTTCTATAAGCCAGTGAGTATCCTTAAATATTTTAAGTTTCTGTTCATATTCCGGAGTAAAAGTGAAGACAGATTCACCTGTAATTCCAAGAGAACCGTCTTCCCATACCGGCTTTATAATATACTGATTGCCAGGAATGAGTTTTGAATATTCCGAAGGGGAATAACCGCCCGGGTTGTTTATACCGGAGCTCTTCAGGGTCTTGCTTGTAAGCGCCTTGCTTGTCGTGATAAACATTGCCTCCACAGGGTTACCTGAAAATGGTACGGAATACATGTTAAGAAGAGCAGGCACGAAATAGCAAAGCTCTCCTTTATTATTTATAGATTCGACGAGGTTAAATACAAAATCAGGCCTGTTTTCAGCAAGATCGGCAATCTCGTTCATAAAATCAGCAGTAATTCCTTTTCGGTAAGTTTCTATGCCAAGTTCAAGCATGTTTTTCTCGATCCACTCAACCTGGTCAATTACGTCCAGTTCATCAGGCAACGCGTTCTCGCGCGGTCGGTTAAATATAATACAGCATCTTCTACCTGTCATAAAGTCAAATGATGTCTTTCTAATGTAGCTTTCATTATCATTTCCATCAGGGGCTGGTATTCAATCCCGATTATTCTTGAAAGAATAGGCAGGTCAGAGTGGATCGGGTGAAGTCCGGCAAGAGGATTAACTTCCATGAAGCAAATTCTTCCGTTCCTGTCGGCTTTTAAATCGACCCTTCCCGCGTCGACGGCTCCCAGCGCATTCCATACATCAAGCGCAACTTTCTTGCACTCTTCTGTAACATTCTTTGCCATTGGGATGTATTTGCAATATTCCTGATAATTCTCCTTGTATTCAACCGAATAGGGAAGGTTATCCTTGCATTCAATTTCCATTCCTCCAATTGCAACAGATCCATTTCCCTGACCAATCACACCTACAGTGAACTCTCTTCCAGGAAGGTATTCTTCCAGCAGGGCAGGCTGATCGAACCTCGAAAGTATCCATTCTGCCATCTCCTTCATTTCAGCAAAAGAGTTTACAATGCTTTTTTCATTAATTCCTTTTCCTGTCCCTTCCGAAACCGGCTTTATGAAAAGAGGGTATTCAAGATTGCATTTTTTTATATCTTCCTTTGTCGAGATAAGCATTCCAGGGCTTACCGGAACTCCTGCAGCAGAAACAATCAGCCTCGAAAGATATTTATTGAGTGAGACTCCTAGTATAACAGGTCCGCTGAAGACATAGGGTATTTTGTACTGATCAAGAATTGCGGGCACTACTGATTCTCTTCCGTCGCCATAAAGACCTTCAACAATATTAAATACCAGATCCCACTTTTTCCCTGAAGCAAGAGCTTCAATCAGCTGAAAGCAATTTCCAACCGGTTCAGTTTCGAATCCCATCTTATGAAGGGCTCCGGCAATAGCATCGACTGTCTCCTGCTTGTCGAATTCTGCGGTATCTTCCATAGAATAGCCGCGGTCAAGATACCACGACCGAAGGTCATAAGTTAAACCAACTTTCATTAAAACCTATTTTTCAGGGTATTCGCAGAGGACACCCTTGTAGTTGCGCAATACTATTTTCTCACTGTTATGTTCTACAACATAATTTGGGAGCAAAGGAATTTTCCCGCCACCGCCAGGGGCATCAACAACAAATGTAGGTACTGCATAACCACTTGTGAAACCTCTCAGTCCCTTCATGATTTCAAGGCCTTTTTTAACCGTTGTACGGAAATGGCCGGAACCCGGGATAAGGTCGCACTGATATAGATAATAAGGACGTACTCTTATCATAAGGAGCTTATGCATAAGCTCCTTCATGACAGGGACATTATCATTTATACCCTTTAACAGTACTGTCTGGCTTCCAAGAGGGAAGCCTCCGTCAGCAAGTTTATTGCATGCCTTTGCACACTCTTCGGTTATTTCTGAAGGATGTGAAAAGTGAAGGCTTAGGAAAAGCGGATGGTATTTCCTGAGCATGGCAACCAGGTTATCCGTGACTCTCATCGGAAGAACAACAGGGATCCTGGTTCCAATACGGATAATTTCAACATGCGCAATAGCCCTGATATTTGAAAGTATATATTCCAGTAAGTCATCGGTGAGTGTGAGCGGGTCGCCACCGCTGATGAGCACATCTCTCACTTCCTTATGAGCTGCAATGTAGGCGAAGGCTTTTTCGAAATCCTGTCTTCCGAGTTTGTCAAGCTTGCCAACTGAATGCGAACGGGTACAATATCTGCAATAATTGGAACAAACTTGTGTAACGGTAAACAATACCCTGTCAGGATACCTGTGAACGATTCCCTTTATCGGAGAAAATGATTTCTCATGAAGAGGATCTGACTGCTCTGTGCTGTGCTGCAGCAACTCTTCAACCACAGGAACTACGTTGCGCCGCAACGGATGGGAATAGCCCGTCTCATAAATGAGCGAAGCAAAATAAGGAGTTATCCTCATTGGAAGACGGCCTTTAAGATTATTAATAGCCATAATCTCCTTTTCGGATAATTTCATGATTTTCTTTAGCTCGTCAATGCTTGTAATTGCATTTCTTAGCTGCCATTTCCAATCATTCCAGGAATCGATAGTTGTTAGGGGGAAGTAGCGGTGCATGAACTCCGAACTTCGGTTGCTAACTAACTGAATTGGGATTTCGTTTTGCGAAAAAATCGTGGTTTTCGCGCCAGGCTCTTCATCAGAAGAGCAACCCACGAGGCGACTCTCGCCGTGGAGTGTCGTAACCTCATTATTGTTAGCGTTCATAGCAGATGATGAAAAATTTCACCGTGTCTTTTGATTAATTTGTTTTTTAATTTTTACTATTAAATAATTTAATTGGGGCGAAAGTATATATTCTACTAATACATTGTATCACTTGAGTATCAGAAATATTAACACAAATAGCATTTTATTAACAATCAATTTTATGATTTCAAATTTAAAACTTTATAATGCGCTGTATGATAACATATTACGATCATTTATTTTTATTTGTGCAATGAATTGCTGACTGCTTTTATTTTTGATTTTTTTTCACTTTCAATTTTTAATTTCATTATTTAAAATAATATTCTAAAAAATCTGTTCAGTAAATTTTAAGATTCCTGATTATCAATAATAATGCCATACTCTTTTCACGGCAAAAAAAAATGATAATGGGATCGAAATATAATATTGGAAAATGAAAATAAGATGAAGAAAAGAGTATACTATCAATCATCATTATTCAACTCTGTTTCTTTGCGAAGCTTTTTCAGACTGCTCCGTTTTTTTTTCTTATCCAGCCTCTCCCTAAAAGATGCAAGGGTAGGAGAGGTAGCTTTCCGTTCAGGCTTGTCCTCAAGTGCCCTGCAAATCAATTTGTAAAATTTCTCTTCGGCTTTTTGCCTGTTTAATAACTGCGTTCGCGCTGATTGTGAAATAATTATCAGATATCCTCTTGATGTAATTTTATTTTTTAATCTGATGAGAATTTTCTCCTTTTCATTTTCTGACAGGCTTTCGGTTTTATAAATGTTGAATCTTAATTCAACCTTTGTATTTACCTTATTGACATTCTGTCCTCCGGGTCCGCTGCTTCGCGAAGTGGAAAAAACCAGTTCACTCACCGGAATACGACTTTTTAATTCTTCACAGTTCATCTTCACCTAAATAAAAAAAAGTGCAATACCTGCCACGCTGATTAAAGCACCAACGATCTCCTTAAGAGTAACTCTCTGCTTAAAAAGTAAAACTGCAGGTATCAAAATAAAAACAGGAACCAGTGCCATGATTGTGGAAGCTATTCCTGAAGCCGTAAATTTCACTGCAATCAGTGAAAATGAGACACCTAGAAAAGGACCAAAAAATGCCCCAAGGGTAGTTGCACCAACGGCCTTTTTATTCTGCATGGCTTTCCCGATACTATTCCATCTCGACATGATGCTGATCAGGAATACGTATCCTGTAATCCCAGCAATAATGCGGATCTGAGTTGCAGCAAACGGGTCATAATCCTTCATTCCCAGTTTACTCAGAACAAGCCCGAGAGCCTGTCCGATAGCGCCTCCGATTGCATACAAAACACCTCTTGACGACATCTTCAATGATAATCTATCATCACCTTCTTTCCTGCTGAAAATCGCCAGGGAGATTCCAGAAACAGTGAGTAACATCCCGATAAAATGGAAAATTGATAATCGCTCACCAAGAATCAGGAAACCGGCGAAGGCTGTCATCGGAGGTGAAAGGTTCATGATCAGCATTGAGAATCTGGAACCAATAATAGTATATGATTTAAAGAGAAACAGGTCGCCGAATACGAAACCAACTAACCCTGACAGCAAAAGCCAAAACCAGTTATATCCTGTGGCATCTGTCGGGAGCAGCATGCCTCTCCTGATCAATGTGAATATGCTCAGGAAGATAAATCCGGTAACCAGTCTGATGATATTTACCGGAAGTGAACCTACCTTGCGGCTTGCAAATTCAAATGATAAGGATGTGACTGTCCAGAAAACTGCCGTTAGCAAAGCAGCCAGCTCTCCAATATGCTGTTCCACAAAGATCATTATACCATTCTAATAAGGGCTATGCAGAAACAAAATTCCTGCCTTTATACACCTGTTTGTCATTCAGAAAACTCGAAGGTGTAATCTCCGGATCCTCTTTCCAGAACAATCCTTTTACCTTCCCGAATTTTTTCAATTATTGCTAAATCATTATTGCCCTGAGGCAAGGGATGATTGTTCTCTGTAACTTTTGCAGGATCATCAACAGGAAGCACCACAGTAGCTTTTGTATTTGCAGGTATGGTGATGTGTACAATGATCCTGCCATCTTTTCTTGTCCATCCTGAGGCAACTTTGCCATAGGGGCTTTCAAATGATGCTTTTGCGTACGAGAGATTTTTTGCCGGGTGAGGCTGAAGCAATAAATGTCTGTAGCCCGGATTCTGTGTTTCAATACCAGCCGATACCCTGTACATCCAGTCACCGATAGCTCCGTAGGCATAATGATTAAATGAGTTCATGCCTGCATCCTGGAATGTGCTGTCAGTCTTCTGACCATCCCATCTTTCCCAGATTGTCGTTGCTCCCATTTTCACCGGATAGAGCCATGAGGGATAAGTCTCCTGGAGAAGGAGGTCATAAGCAACATCTGTATATCCTGCATTAGTGAGCTCATGACATATATAAATTGTACCAAGAAAACCCGTTGAAAGATGATTCGCCCGGCTTCTTATATCATCGACCAGGAATTTTGCAGCTTTTTCTTTCAGATCCTCAGGAAGAAGTCCGAATTTCAAAGCAAGAATGTATGATGTCTGCGAACATGTTCCGACTCTTCCTGCCGGAGTCACATATTCGTGAATAAATACATCTCTGATTTTGTTAAATAGTTCAGTATAGTTTTTTTCATCATCGGTTTTGCCAAGCTCTTTAGCGGCTTTGGCAAGAAGTGAAGCGGAATATGCAAAGTAGGCAGTTGCAATAAAATCAGGTTCAGTATATCCGTCTGCAGCTGTATGATTATTAACTGGCGGGTGATAAAACAGCCAGTCACCATATTTGCTTCCACCTTTCCATTGATATGAATCGCCTGCTTTCTTCCTTATATATTCAACCCACTTCTTCATGCTTGGATACTGTGTCTCGAGCAATCTCCTGTCGCCATAAACTGTGTACATTGTCCAGGGAACGATAACAGAAACATCTCCCCATCCTGCAGAGGGCAAAGCTGTTGTGGAATTCTGAGGATTTAAAACATCCGGGATCACATCAGGCACTTCACCGCCTGGTTTCTGGTCGGCAGCGATATCTTTCAGCCATTTAGTAAAGAAAGATGAAACATCATAATTGAATGCAGCAGTACGGCTGAAAGCCTGTGCATCGCCTGTCCATCCAAGACGCTCATTCCTTTGCGGACAATCTGTGGGAACATCCACAAAATTGCCATTCTGTCCCCATACTATATTATGCTGAAGCTGATTAATAAGCGGATTAGAACATTCATAGGTACCGGTTGGTTCCATATCGGAATGAACCACCACTCCGGTAAGGTTTTCTGTTGTGAGCGTTCCGGGGAATCCTGTCACTTCAATAAACCTGAATCCCATGAAGGTAAACCTAGGTTCATATGTCTCTTCACCTGAACCGGCAAGAGTATATATAAACTGAGCTTTGGCCGACCTCAGGTTAGTAGTATAAAACTCTCCATATTTATCAAGCACCTCGGCATGACGGATTTTTATCACTGTTCCTTTTGGTCCTGTAACCTTAAGTCTTATCCAGCCTACCATATTCTGTCCCATGTCGGCGACAAGACTTCCCTTAGGAGTGCGGAAAACTTTAACAGGTTTAATCTCCTGAATTTTTCTAACCGGTGCGCCTTCCGAAGCTATGAGGTTAAAAGGATGATTGCCAATGGTCACCTTTTCCCATTTTGTATCATTATATCCTGGCTGATCCCATCCTGTCAGCTTCTTGTTAGCATCATAGATTTCACCATCGTAGATGTCACTCATTCTTAGAGCGCCATCGTTATTGCATTTCCATGACTCATCCGATACAACCAGCTCTTCACTTCCGTCGGTATATACAAGTTTCAGCTGGACGAAGAGACCTAATTTTTTACCGTATATAGCCCAGTTATCTCCCCATGCAAGAGTGCCCCGGTACCATCCGTCACCAAGAACTGCGCCAATCGCATTGTTGCCTTTAACAAGCTGTGATGTTACATCATAAACCTGGTATTGCAACCGCTTTCCATAGGAAGTCCAGCCCGGAGTTAGTACCTGGTCGCCAACTTTCCTGCCATTGATATGCAGTTCATAAAAACCATGTGAGGTCACATAAACCTCAGCTTTCTGAACGGTTTTCGCTATTATAAAATCTTTCCGGAAATGAGGTGATGGTGAAAACCTGTTGGTATCGCCTTTCATCTCAATCCATTCTGACTTCCAGTCGGAAGGAGACAGCAATCCCATTTCCCACGAAGCCGGATCGCTCCATTTTGATTCTTTTCCCATATTATCCCGGACCTTTACCTGCCAGAAATATTTGATTCCCGATTTAAGAGCAGGACCGTTATATGGTACGAGCAAAGATTCCCCGCTCTCTGTTTTTCCTGACTGCCATACCATCTTTCCCGAAGAAAATTTTTGATCGGTTGCGACTCTTATTGAATAAGAAGTCTGCATGATATTATTGCCAGTACCATAGATTTTCCAGGATAGCCTGGGTTGCAGGACATCAATCCCAACCGGATTTTTCTTGTGTTCCGTTGTAAGATTCTTTACTTCAATGTCCTGAGAATAAATGCTTCCGAAAACGAAAAGCAGAAGGAGAGATAGTTTTAGTGATTTCATGTCAGATATGTTTTATTATTGAAACTAAAGGTTAGAAAAAATGTATTAATAAAAAAGTGTGTTAAAAAAGAAATTCCTTGAGTAAAGTTTTTAAATTGCGATTCCGTTTAAAAATTTAACAGATGAATCCGATAGCAGGAATATTGTTAATTGCTCTTGGGAGCATAGGCGCTGCAAGTTTTTATGTTCCTTTCAAAAAAGTAAAATCATGGGCATGGGAATCGTACTGGATTGTGCAAGGAGTTGCAGCCTGGCTGATAGCCCCCTGGTTGCTTGCTTATTTTGCAATTCCTGATGGAAATCTGCTGCACTTGTTATCTCAAGCTCCGCTCAAAGCCAAGCTATGGGCAATGTTCTTTGGTGCATTGTGGGGTGTTGGCGGATTAACATTTGGCTTAAGTATCCGTTATCTTGGAGTAGCATTGGGTCAAAGTATTGCATTAGGATTCTGTGCAGCATTCGGAACATTAATACCGCCAATTGTAGCAGGTGGTAAACTTTTTACTACCAGTGCCGGAATTCTTACTATAGTCGGTGTAATTATTTGTATTGCCGGCATTGCAACAATCGGTTATGCAGGATCTCTTAAAAATAAAGGATTAAGCGAAGAAGAACGAAGGCAGGCAGTTAAAGAGTTTGCGCTAAAAAAAGGGTTGATTATTGCCATCTTCGCCGGTGTTATGAGCGCTTGTTTTAGTTTTGGTCTCGAAGCCGGAAAACCAATTGGAGATCTCGCCATTGGCGATATTTTTAAGACTAACCCGTTATTCCATGACAATCCTATCCTTATTTTTATTCTGTTTGGTGGTTTTATTACTAATTTGATATACTGCCTTTTTCTGAATATTAAAAATGGCACTATCCGTGACTATGTTACAGGAGGCGGTGGCGTAATTCTGAATAATATTTTGTTTACATTCTTAGCTGGCTTTCTGTGGTTTATGCAATTCCAGTTTTTTGGGATGGGAAAAAGCAAACTGCCACATTCTATGATTCCGTTTGCCTGGAGCATTCTTATGGCTCTGAACATTTCATTTAGCAACATTTGGGGCATTATACTTAAAGAATGGAAAGGAGCTAAACGGAAGACATTAATCATTTTATGGATTGGCATCGTAATACTTATCCTTTCTACGTTCATTGTTTCAATTAAAACTTAAAACATATGACAAAACGATTTGGCTTTAAGATGAAGATGTTCCCCGGGTTTAAGGAGGAGTACAGGAAAAGACACAGTGAAATATGGCCGGAGCTTGTAAAGCTTCTGAAAGATGAAGGCATCGGTAACTATTCTATCTTCCTTGATGAGGAAACAAATACTCTCTTCGCATACCAGGAACAGTCGGGTATTGCATCGTCCCAGGATCTCGGAACAACTGAAATAGTAAAAAAATGGTGGAAATATATGGCCGATATTATGGAGACAAACCCTGATAATTCTCCAATATCCATACCGCTTGAGCAGGTTTTTTATATGGAGTAACCGGTAACCGGTAACCGGTGACCGGCCATTCATAAACTGGAATTGTTATTAAATTAAAAATACTTTAAATATGAAAAAAGCATTGGTAGAGAAAGCTTATAAGCTTGCAAAAGAGCAATATGCAGCCCTGGGTGTTGATACCGGCAAGGTTCTGGCTGAGATGAACAACATTAAAATCAGTCTCCATTGCTGGCAGACAGATGATGTAGGAGGTTTTGAAAAACCGGGGGCTGAGCTGGGTGGTGGTGGTATCCAGGTAACGGGCAACTTCCCGGGCAAAGCAAAGACCATTGAACAGATGAGGAATGATCTTGATGTGGTTATGTCCCTCATTCCTGGAGAGCAGAGGCTGAACCTTCATGCCATTTATGGTGAGTTCGGAGGAAAATTTGTTGATCGCGACAAGATTGAAGTAAAGCATTTCAAGGGTTGGATAAGCTGGGCAAAAAAGAGAAAGATAGGCATGGATTTTAATTGTACTTGTTTCTCTCATCCGTTTGCTGCGGATGGTTTTACTCTGTCGAGCAAGAATGAAAGGTACAGGAAATTCTGGGTTGAGCATACAAAGAGATGCCGGGCCATCAGCGCCGAAATGGGAAAACAGCTTGGCACGCCATCAGTCCATAATATATGGATACCCGACGGATCAAAGGATACTCCGGTCGACAGGAACACTCTCCGGAAGCTCCTGAAGAAATCACTCGATGAGATTTTTGCCGTTAAATACCCAAAAAAATATCTCAAAGACTCGGTCGAAAGCAAACTCTTTGGAATGGGCCTGGAGTCGATGACGGTCGGATCACACGATTTTTATCTTGGTTATGCTGCCAAGAATGGTACAATGATCACTCTTGATAACGGTCATTTTCACCCGACCGAGCAGGTTGGTGATAAAATATCCGCATGTTTGCAGAGCGTCGATGAAATTCTTCTTCACCTTACAAGAGGTGTAAGATGGGACAGTGATCACGTGGTTACTTTCAATGATGAGATCACGCTTATTGCTGAGGAGATAGTCCGTGCAAAAGTTCTTGACAGGGTCAATATCGGGCTCGATTATTTTGATGCCAGCCTTAACAGGATAGGGGCTTATGTTGTAGGCGCAAGGGCTGTTCAGCTTGCATTCCTTTATGCTCTCCTTGAGCCTTTCAAAACACTTGTTAAATTCGAAGAGCAGGGCAAAAACTTTGAAAGACTTGCATTACTGGAGCTTTTAAAAACAAAGCCGTACGGGGCTGTCTGGGATTATTACTGCATGATCAATGATGTTCCTGTAGGACAGGACTATATTGAGAAGATACAGGAGTATGAGCAAGCGGTTTTAATGAAACGATGAAAGAAAAAGTAATAGCGGTTTTTGATGTCGGCAAAACAAATAAAAAGATACTTTTATTTGATTTTGACCTTAATATAGTATCGGAAATTGAGGAAAAGTTTCCTGAGATCACCGATGATGATGGTTTTGAGTGTGACGATATTGAAAAAATTGAAAATTGGATATTATCGTCAGTAAAGGAACTCCTTGTCTCGGAGAAATATGATCTCGTAGCTGTTAACTTCGCAACTTACGGTGCCACCCTTGTTTATCTCGACGAAACAGGTAAAAGGCTGACACCCGTATATAATTACCTTAAACCAATTGATGAAAAGATTCCTGAGAGGATCTACAGGAAACATGGCGGGCAGGATGAGTTTTGCAGGCAGACGGCTTCTCCGGCTCTTGGCATGCTCAACTCCGGGATGCAGGCACTCTGGCTGAAGCATGAGAAACCGGAAATCTTCGCCAGGGTGAAGCATATTCTTCACTTTCCTCAGTACCTTTCCTATTTACTTACAGGGAAAATTTATTCAGAACATACATCGATAGGATGCCATACGGCTCTATGGGATTTTGACACAATGAAATATCACAGCTGGACAGGGGAGGAGGGACTTTATTTCCCTGACCCGGCAGATGTCAGAACAATTAATGAGGTTAATATTGAAGGGAAGAAATTTTACTCAGGCATCGGCATTCATGACAGCTCTTCATCTCTTGCGCCATACTTCACTGCAAGCAAAGGCAAATTCATCCTCATTTCAACCGGAACCTGGTGCATCAATATGAATCCTTTCAATGCTGAAAAACTTACTGCTGAACAACTCGATCTGGATTGCCTCTGTTATATGAGCATCACAAAACAGCCCGTAAAATCTTCAAGGCTTTTTATGGGACATATCCACGATGTTGCTATGCAGAAGCTGAATGTGCATTTTAATAAAGACGAGGATTATTATAAGAGTGTTGAGACAGATAATAAGCTCATTGACCTGTGTCGTGAAAAACGTAGCAAAGGAAGAATCTTCTTCGCCAATAACCCGTACTCAAGAGAAGTAAAAGATAAGATCGACTTCTTTGTATTCAAATCATTTGAAGAGGGATATCATCATCTTATGATGGAACTGTCGGAACTGGCAATTGAATCAATTGACCTTATAATTCCTGAAGATAATGATATTGAAAATATATACCTGACTGGCGGTTTCTCAAAGAACCCGATTTTTAACAGACTGATCTCTGATTCATATTCAATAAAAAATGTATATACATCCGAAATCTTCAATGCCACGGCACTGGGAGCAGCTCTTGTTATACTTCAATCACTTAACCCTGGAAAGAGACCTTCTCTTAATCTTGGTTTAAATCAATGTTGAGATTATGATCCAGCATAATGATTATACGGATCTTCTGAAAAATAACCAGCTCTGGGCAGCAGAGAAGCTGAAAACGGATCCTGGTTATTTTGATGAACTTGCAAAACCACAGAAACCAAGATTCCTGTTCATCGGATGTTCTGACAGCAGGATACCTCTCGATCTTATCACGGAATCAGAACCTGGTGAAATCTTCGTCCACAGAAATATAGCAAACCAGGTTAATTTCACGGACCTGAATCTATTGTCAATAATTGAATATGCAATCGAGATATTAAATATCGAAGATATTATTGTTTTGGGGCATTATAAATGCGGAGGAGTTAAGGCTGCCGTTGAAGGGTTAGACACAGAGGACATTGTTGAGAACTGGGTGAGCCAGATAAGTGACATTTATCATTATCACAGAAAGGAGCTTGAGGAACTGGGTGATAAGACGAAAATTTATGACCGACTCTCTGAAATGAATGTGGTAGCTCAGTTGAAAAACCTGTTGCGCACACCCATAATTCAAAGAGCATTCAGAAATAAAAAGAAAATTAATTTCCATGGCTGGATTTTTGACATAAATACCGGTTTAATAAAAGATCTTCCGCTTCCAGTTCAGGAATGGAAGAATTATGACCTCCTTCCTGATGATTTTTAAAATTGAATAAGTTTTTCTCACTTACTATAATCCCTCATCAGCCGTGCCAGAAACAACGAATTCAATTTGTATTAACATAAATATTCATTTAGTTTACAAAATATTTGGCTGCGGTTTTATTTTATTTTAGGGTAAATTGTCTGATTACGGTATTCTAAATGATTTTAACATTTTCAGAAAAGATCTGATGTCCAAACCAAACAAAAGTAAAAATTTGACAAAGCAGAAAGCTGGTATTGTAATTATCATACTGGCTCTGATTGTATTGTTCCAGGCAGGATGCGAAAAAGAAAACACCCCGGAATCGAGTATTGTCATCAATGAGGTAATGCCGGTAAATACATCCTATATAACTGACCAGAATGGCGAATTTGATGACTGGATTGAGTTGCATAACAACTCTTCCTTGTCATTCAATATTTCAGGTTATTATCTTTCTGACAGCAAAACAAAATTATCAAAATGGAAGATCCCGGCCGGTACAACAATCAGTGGAAATGGATACCTTGTTTTCTGGGCAGACAAAGATACAACCCAAACCGGGCTTCATACAAATTTTAAGCTCTCCTCAGCAGGAGAGAAGGTCTACTTTGTCACGCCTGACTTTCTCATAATTGATAAAGTAGAATATCCGGCTCAGTCAGAGCAGCTTTCATACTCCAGGAATCCAGACGGTACGGGGTTTTTCAGATGGCAGTCACCGACATTTAATTCATCTAATAATTAAACTGATAAAATATAAAGTCATGAAACTATTTAAAAGTATTTTATTACTGTTCCCGGCTGCTCTCTTTATGATGAGCGCAAACACTGCAGCTGGTCAGCTAAAACCTGTACAGCCAAAGGTTAAAAGCGTAACTGTTTACGACGAGAAGTTTGATAAACTTGTTGCTAAGAAAAGCAAGGAATCAGAGACAGTTTATGACACACACGGAAACATAATTGAAGAAATTGAATATATTAACAACAAAGTCGACAAACATTTTCAATATCAGTATGACGCCTCTGACAATAAGATTAAGGAGTTTGAACTGGACAGTTCTGGTAAAATTACCAAGACCAGCGAATACAAATACGACAAAGGGCTTAGAATTGAGAAGACAATTGCCGGGGCAGATGGGAAGGTCAGGACCAAAAAGACATATGTATATACTACCTTCTGAAAAAAACCTGCCAAAGTAAACTACGATTAAAGGTTACGATGCAATTAAGTGAAATACATCCTTTGTTATGTTCCTGTTCTCCGATAACCCTTGAGGAGATGGATAGCGTTAAATTGATGAGCCGGTTTGATACCAAGTATGTATTTTCTGCTGCAAAGCTTCCTTCATTTCTTAAATCCCTGATGAATAATTATAAAATACTTGAGATATCAGGAGAAAGATCATTCCTATATAATACACTCTACCTTGACACTGCTAATTACTTATTTTATAACCAGCATGTTACAGGTAAGCTCTCAAGACATAAGGTAAGATATCGCACATATGAATCAACCGGGGTGACTTACCTTGAAATAAAGAAAAAGACAAATCAGAACAGGACTGTAAAATGGAGGATTAAGAAGAATTTTGACTCTGTAACACTCGATAATGAAGCTGCTGAATTCATTCAGAAGCATATTTCACAGCAGGATAACCTTGATCTTCATCCGGTAATGAGGAACGGATTTACAAGGATCACTATGGTTGGCGTTGACACTCATGAAAGGATAACAATTGATTTCAATATGGATTTCCACTCTGTGAACGGGCAAAGCGTCAACCTTCCGTTCATAGCAATTGTTGAGCTTAAGAGCGAATCATTTGCATGCCATTCGCCATTCAGATCAGCAGTTCTGCAATCGGGTATTCATCCGGTTGGGTTCAGTAAATATTGCATTGGCAATGCAATGCTCCTTGATATTCAAAGAAAAAATATATTGAAGCAGAGATTACTATTAATAAAAAAGATCGAAAATGAATATCCTAAGTCTGCTGTCTCCTGAAAAAATAAGGCTGGGCAGCATCGAACTCATTGACTTCTCAAGCTTTTTTGAGATGTTCATCCGTTTCTCGCTGAATATGATTGTGATCCTGATCCTTATCAGGTGGCTTTATTATTCAACAACAAGGAGGAAAGATTACCTTTTTACATTCATCCTGATAGCATGCGTAATCTTTCTTTTGTGTTACCTGCTCGCGAATGTCAAGCTGCAGCTCGGGTTTGCTCTTGGACTTTTTGCCATTTTCGGTATAATAAGGTACAGGACAAATGCAATGCCGATAAGGGAAATGACCTACCTGTTCCTGGTAATCGGAATATCCATAATAAATTCTCTGGCAGATACCAAGACAAGCGTTGCCGAAGTGCTGTTTACCAACCTGATAATATTATTTTTCACATTCGGTTTCGAGAAATTGTGGCTTCTCCGACATGAAGTATCAAGGCTTATCAACTATGAAAAAATAGACCTGATAAAACCTGAAAAGCATAATGAGCTTATTGCTGATCTCCAGCTGAGGACTGGGATACAGAAAATCGACAGGATAGAAATCGGTAAAATTGATTTCCTTAAGGATACCTGCCTTATTACAATTTATTATGAAGAGAATAGCAAGAATATGAATATTGAGGGAGAAATTGAAAATGACAAGGACGATGATGATGACGATGATTAAAAGAACCAGTGCTGTTCTCATTGCGGCTATCATTACCATAACGCTTTCGGCACAGGATAAAGACTTCGGAATATGGTACGGCGCTAATTTAAATAAGGGGTTTACAGATAAGATTGACCTTAATGTTTCTGCTATGGTCCGTACATTTGAGAAAGCTTCAAAGGTCGATCAGGGTTTTCTTGAGGCCGGATTAGGTTATAAAATCAATAAACATCTTGATGCTGCTCTCTCATACAGGCTTACATCCTCGCTTGAGGATGATTCAAAATATCATTTCCAGCATAAGGCATTCCTCGATCTGAAAGGAGATGTCAAACTTTCGAATTTCTCTTTCTCTGGCCGATTCAGATTCCAGGCAAGAGTAAAGACCTACCTTGAATATGTCTCAGACAAATATCCTGATTATACAGGAAGATTGAAGCTCAAGGCAATTTACCGAACTCCATCGTTTCCGCTTAATCCATATGTTTACTGTGAATCTTTTTGTCCAATGTTTGCCAATTCTGAAAGGCTGATAGGGAAGAACAGGCTTTCATTCGGCGTTGTATATAAGATATCCAAATTACATTCTATCGACATTGGATATATTCATCAGCGCGATTATCTGCCAAAGATTTCCAATATGAATATAATCTCACTTGAATACAACCTTAATCTCTGAAAATTTAGCATTACCGGTTTTGATAATATTGATGCCGCCGACCTTATTTCTCAGATTGTTTCAGAATAACCTCAATACAGTCGCTCCCCAAGAGCAGCCTTCAGTCTGTAAATACTTGCAGTATAGTCAATCCTGGCCTTCAGCAACATGAGCATGCTTTGCGAAACTGTTGTATTTGCATCGAGCAGTTCGAGATTTGTTATTACACCCGACCTGAAGCTTGTTTCGGCAAGTGAGTATGCTTCCTGTGCCTGTTCAAGCTGAAGCCTGAATTGCAGTTCTTTCTGCTTTGCAGAAGTGACATATTCTTCCGCCTCCCTTACTTCAGATGTGATGGTTCTCCTGGTTCCTTCATTCTCGAAATTCAGTGAATTGATCGACGACTCAACCTGCTGCAGGTTGTATTTAGTCTTCATGCCATCGAAAATCGGGACAGCTATTCCGACTCCTACGGCATAGTTTAACTTAGGCTGAGCAAGATCAGGCAGGTAACCGTTTTTGGCTCCTCCTGTAGCAAAGAAATTAACAACCGGCTTGTCAAGAGTTTTGGTAAACTGGTACCTTAATCCTGCAAGAACAGCCTTTTCGTGGTTTATTGCCATTTCAGGACGGTTACGGTAAGCAAAGTTCAGAAGTGAATCGGCAGATGTCACAGGAGCAGGTATGTCAAGCTCTTCCTTCACAACAGGGGTCCGGTCATCTTTACCGGTCAGCGAGCAGAGATATGACTGCTGGATTATGAGTGCTGCCACAAGGTCTGATTTCTGGCTCTCCGCTGTTGAAATCTTTACCTTGGTGGAAAGTACCTGGTAGTCAGTTGCAGATCCTGTCGATTTCATTGTTTCGATATACTTCAGATGAGCCTGCAGGGTAACAAGCTGTTCATCCATGATCTTAATTGCGTGCTGAAGAAAAGCCAGCGTATAGAAATTATTAATGGTTGCCAGGGCCATCTTCTGCCTTACCTGATCGAGGCTCTTTTCACCTATGATCTTACTCTCATTTTCTATCTCAATATTTGTCCGTGTTCTTCCGAAGTCATAGATCAGCTGCCTGTAATTTATTGTTGCGGAGTAGTTGTTCTCCGGATAAAGCTGAAAGGTTCCCATTGAGGGTATTGTAATCTTCATTACCGGTCCGATATTTGAAAAACTGGCTCCGGCATCCACTACCGGATAATATCCTGTCCTGGCCAGCCCGATCCGGGCATCAGCATTCCTCAAAGCTTCCTCTGCACCTTTGATTGTAGGGTGAGTACTGATCACTTCTGCTATTACAGATTGCAGAGAGAGTGAATCTGATTTTTCAGAGGCTGCAGATCCCTGCTTATCCTGGCAATTTGCAGATAAGTTGAAAATGACTATTAAAGCCGTTGATAGAATGTACGATCTGTATTTATACAATTTATTCATTTACAGTTATTTTTTCAGTTTTTGATTTTTTAGTGTGCATAAAAATAATAGGGATGCCTCCCAGGAGTGTAATTACTCCGGCCAATAGAAAGTCGTCATTGATTCCTTCAATATAAGCCTGTTTACTAATATTAGACATTATTGCTGTCTGTGAATATTTTGCAGCATCACCAGGAGATGCCCCGGCTTCGTGCTGAGCATAGTATCTAATGTTCTTTGTAGTTTGCTGATAAGTTTCCGAGCGGGTATTTAAAGATAGTCCAAACTGCTGGGCATGATAATTTACCCTTGTTGTAAGAAGTGTTGCAAGTATAGCCACGCCAAGGCTTCCGCCAAGCTGACGGATAGAATTAGATATGCCTGAAGCCTGTGCCATTTTCTCCCGTGGTATCTCGATAAGTGCAATAGTGCTCAAGGCTGTAAACATAAAACCCATTCCGACTCCTCTGACATACAGGGAGACCGTTATTGCCTTGATTTCGCTCAGGAATGAAAGTTTTGAATTGAGATAAAAGCTGAAAGCCATCAGAATAACTCCGATAAATATTGGAATCTTTGGATTCAGCTTGTCAGAAATCCGGCCGGAAATAGGAGCAAGGAATCCCTGTATTATTCCCACTGGAAGAAATACGGAACCAGCCTGTAAAGCGGTATATCCCATCGAATTCTGTAGATAAACCGGCATCAGGAAGGTACTTCCGAACATCCCGATGCTGAAAAAGATCATAATCAGCGCCGCAAGTCCGAAATTATGATTTCCAAGAAGCCTCAGGTCTATAATCGGATCATCTGCTGTTAGTTCTGTAGTGATAAAAACAGCAAGGGCAATAGCTGAAATAGCTGCGAACAAAAGAATATAAGGTGCATGCCAGCCTGCAGAATTTGTTGCTGCATTACCCTCCGAAAGCGTATAGAGCGACAGTGGAAGAAAGATTGTTACCGATATAAAGCCAACCAGATCAAATTTTCTTTTTAGCGGGTGCTTGTATTCAGCCTGGATAATTATTGTAAAGAACATTGCCAGTATCCCGATCGGAATATTAATAAAGAATATTAACTGCCAGCTGAAATTGTCAATTATGAATCCACCTATCGATGGACCGAATGAAACAGATGCTGCCGCTGCAATTCCCCAGAATCCTATGGCAAGACCGCGCTGTTTCACCGGAAACTCCCGTGTAATTATTGCCAACCCCAATGGTTGAAGTGTCCCGGCTCCCAATCCCTGAATCACCCTTGATATAATCAGCATATTCTCATCATGCGACAATCCGCAGAGAAATGAACCTGTTGTAAATAGAAGCAAACCAAGGAAATACATCCGTTTATAACCGAACCTGTCCGCAAGCCATCCTGAAGTTGGCAGCATCACTGCCATTGCCAGCATATAGGCAGTTATAACCCATTCAATCTTGTCGATACCCACGCCAAAAGACGCCATGATCTTCGGAAGACCCGTATTCACAACTGTAGCATCAAGAACGGCCATAAAGGTACCGAACATGATGTTACCCAGCAGAAACCATTTGTATAATCTATGCCTGGGATGGATTACAGAATCAGGCTTCCGGATAAGCATCCTGATCCTGTGCGACGGGGTTATCCTGCGTTCCATCTTTATTTCCTGGTTATCTTTACTTCAGCAGACATTCCCGGCAAAATATTAAATGATGAAATTTCCTTCCCGTTGCTGACTGAATCAATGGATATCCTGACGGGAATCCTTTGAGTTACTTTGGTGAAATTTCCCGATGCATTACTGGCAGGTATCAGCGAAAAAACTGATGCAGTGCTTGTACCGGTAAGGAATACTTTCCCGTAGAATTTCACATGAGGGAAAGCGTCTATTGTGAATCTCACAGGTTTACCATTTTGTATTTCAGATATTTTGGTCTCTTCAAGATAGGTGATCACCCATTTCTTACTGTCATCGGTAAGGGTGAAAGCCGATTGTCCGGGTTGAATGACATCACCCGGCAGAAGCCACCTTTTAGCGATGACACCGTTGCCCGGCGACCAGAGCCTGGTATTCTTCAACTGTGTATCCAGAACCTTAATCTGTGCATTTGCTGTTTCGACTGCTGCAGATGCACTGCTTATCTGCGACTTTGAAACAGCGATCAGGGCCCTTGAAGCATCAATCTGGGCCGATGCTGCCTCGTACGCTTTTGTGATGTGATCGAATTGTTCCTGGGTAATAACACCACCTTCCGACTGTTTTTTGGCTCTCTCAAGGTCTTCTTTGGCCCGTTCGAGGTTTATATCAACAACTTTAAGGCTTTGCTGATCTGATGTAAACTTTGCATTTGCCTGTCCCAGATTTGTCGATGCCTGAACTCTCAGAGCTATAGCCTGGTTTCTTTGTGCAATAAGATCAGAGCTGTCGAGCTCAGCAAGAAGCTTGCCCTTTGTCACAACATCTCCTTCCTGTGCATAAACAGCCACAATTCTTCCGAGCATCTTAGACCCAACGGTCACATTATCGGCGTCGATCCGCGCATCGTCAGTGGAAATATATTTGGTATAATCCCTGTACCAGTACCATGCTCCGGTAAGTACTGCAATTATCACTATACCCAGGGGTATATAAACTTTAACCTTGTTTTTCTTTGTATTCGGTACCATTCTTTGAATTAATATTAGATTATTACTCTTATTCTTTATACATCAACCCTTTGATAAAAATATCTGTCGCCGCTTCAACCCTGCGTGATAGCTCTTTGTATTCTTCATCATTTATTGAAACGAGCTTTTTATTATTAAAAAATACGCTGCGCAGTCCTCTCAGGATATCCAGGAAAAGTGATGCAGTCTCATAAGCATCCCGTGTTTTGAATTGCCCGTTATTTTCTCCTTTTTCCAGGATCTGCATCACAAGCTTCTTTTCCTTTTCCCTGAAATTTCTAAAGGAATCTGCAATAAGAGGCTTGAAATCAGAAATCGACTCAGGGCTTACCCTTCCCAGATTTACCAGGTATTTAAAATAGGAGAGGCGATTCAATGCATAATGCCTGAGGCATTCTGCCGGATCCGAATTATCAATAATATTCTTCTCCAGAGTCTCCAGGAACTCGGCCTGTTCTTTCTCAATGACTGCTTTGTAGAGATTCTCTTTATCGGGGAAATAATAATAAAGAGAGGCTTTCGACATATGAAGACCTTCAGCAATCTCCCTCATGGATGTCTTTTCAGCTCCATAAAGACCAAACAGTTTCTGAGCAGCACTAATTATCAAACCTGCTTTATCTTCTTTCAGTTCGCTGTAAGTTCCCACTTTAAAAAAATTAAGTCGCAAATATAACAATCTTTCTGACCGATTTGTTTAAATGGTCAGCTCTTTTTTTTCTCACCAAATCAAATAGCCCGTTTTTCAGATATAACAGCCCTGAACTACATATAAGTATTTTTGATATTTTTATGAAATTCAAAATAGATCTAAAAAAATAAATCAAATAAAATGAGGCAGAAGATTCTTTTAATATCCGGAATTTTATTATTAATGAACCTGACTTTTACTTACGGGCAGATTAATCAGAGCCGGCAATGGCCATCATACAGAGGTTTTTTGCTTTCCGGTGTATTGGATAATACCGGGCTGCCGGAATCATTTGATATCAACACCGGTAATAACATAAAATGGAAAACTGAGATCCCGGGACTTGGTCTCTCAAGTCCCGTTATTTGGGGTAATGATCTTATTATTACTACCGCAATAAGTGAAACCGATAAAGCCGGATTTAAACCCGGGATCTATGGGAGTGTCGACCCGATAAATGATGCCTCAGTTCATGAATGGAAAGTAATCTGCCTTGATAAGGAAACCGGGAAGATAAAATGGGACAGGACTGCCTGCACAGGTGTTCCTGCTATGAAACGGCATCCAAAATCGACACACGCAAACTGCAGTGTCGCAACAAATGGTGAGTATGTTGTTGCATTTTTTGGCTCCGAAGGCCTCTATTGTTACGACATCAACGGCAATCTGGCATGGAAGAAGAATTACGGGATTCTTAAATCAGTTTTTTTCATGATGAAGAATGCTGAATGGGAATTCGCAAGTTCCCCTATAATATATAATGGTGTGCTTATTATTCAGTGTGATGTACTTGAAAACTCATTTGTAGCAGCATACAACGTTGCTACAGGAAAGGAACTCTGGAAAACAAATCGTTACGATTACCCGGGATGGTGTACTCCAAATATATATACAAATGGGAAGAAAATTTGTGTTGTACTGAATGGGTACAACCACATTGGCGGATATGATTTCACAACCGGCAAAGAGATATGGAGTATGTCCGCAGGGGGAGATATTCCGATTCCTTCGCCAATTATCGGTAAGGACCTGGTTTATTTTAATAGTGCTCACGGGAAGTCTTCTCCCATAATTGCAGTTCAGACTAATGCAGAAGGCGATATTACATTGAAAACCGGTGAAACATCAAACAATTTTGTAAAGTGGAGTCAGCCCAGGGGAGGTTCATATATACATACAATGCTGTTGTATCACGACAGGTTGTATAATGTAAACTGGAATGGGACTATAAATTGTATTGATCCTCTTACCGGGAAAGAGATATATACTGCCAAACTTGGAAATTCGAAAAGTTTTATAGCTTCACCAGTGGCTTCGGATGGTAAAATATATATTGTAGACGAGGAGGGAACAGTATACATCATGAAGGATGGAGATACATTCGGTCAGCTGGCTGAAATCCCACTGAAGGATAATTGTCTTACAGCTCCTGCATTAACTGATGGCTTGATTTTCTTCAGGACTCAGAAATGGCTTATCGCTGCCGGAAAGAATCAGGTATTACTCAATCCTCAGGTTGGTTACAAGTGATCTGCTCTTTATATTTGACAGTGCGAGGAAAAGGGCTATAGTTCCTGTTGCAACTAATGCTGTGATCAACAATGCCAGGCTTCCCCAAGGCATTGCATTTCCGCTTTTCAGCGATGGAAGAGTAGCAGCCAGCGCAGATAGCAGACCGGTTCCTGCACCCCAAACAAGGATAATTGTGTTGTCACGCAAAATAATTGATCTTATTTTCTGCAGGGAGAATCCTGAAGCAAGCATCAGGGCGAACTCATTTTTCCTCCGGTTGAAATTTCTTAGAAGCACGAAGCCTAATCCTGCAACACCCAGAACTATCCCGAAAATCCCGAGTATGGTAAATACATCAAGATAAGTATTTGTAACACTGAAAAATGAGGCAAGTTTCTCACCGGAGTCTATGACTGAGCATCCATAACCGGATAATCTTTCGGTTATTGTTTCCTTATATTCCTGTAAAAGTTCAGGCTTTCCGTCAATAAGAAATATTGATCCGCCCGCAATGGACGGGAAATGCTTTTCAAGATTCTTTTTGCTTATAAGCAGGTATCCCTGGAAAAATGAAGGCTTCAAACCTGCACAGATTATGATGTTCAGATCTTCTCCTGTCTCAGATTTATATTTCAAAGTATCACCGGTTTTTAACTTCAATCCCCATTCAAGGACGCTCTGATCAGCAATTCCATAAATAGTATTCTTTCCCGGAATCTCATCAAGGAAACTCCATGGATTTTTTCCAGGATTCTTTTTAATCAGTGAAGCGAAGGAAAATGATCCTCGTTCAATAAAATGCTCCTGATCGATCCCCAGAAGAGGTGGTGTCGAAACGTGGTTAAGATTAAGGCAGCTGGCATCATCGCCTGATAATCTGGCTACCTGCTCAATTATTATATCATTGAATTCTGGCTCATCAAGGCTCATTTCCTTTTTACCTTCGATCGAATTAAGATTCGTTCTGACAGGCAGGGCAGTTTCGGCAAAAAGCAGGTAGCCTCCTGTTCCGCCCGGGTCAAGCATATCTTTTGGTCCGATGACCCGTTTATTGGCCCCGGTGATAATAACAGCGAATATCCCGGCTGCGATTAAGATTGCAGGAGTAATGGCTTGTCCGGGGTGAAAAGAGAAATATTTATCCACAAGGCTTTTCAAACTCAAATGATCACTATCATTTACTTTAACTCGCTTTATATAATAAAATCTCAGCATCAGTATCAGTGCAGCGAAAAGGAATGACCCGCCGGCAAAGGCAAATATCATGGAATGCCTTTCATTGAATGACGATAAGATAAGAGTCAGGACAGATGCTGCTCCCGCAAGTATGAGAAACAAAAGATTTTTCCCGGTTGAAGGGACTCCTGAAGCTCCTGTTTCGGGTTCTGAAAGTCGCTTCAGAAACTTTCCGAGCATGATCAGGATAACAATTGAGGCAATAAGAAGAGTAACCAGAAAGCCAATGAGAATTGGAATGAAGCTGAAATCAGGTGAAAGAGTATTTGTCTGAACTGCTCCTGACCAGACTGAATTTAACTGTGTTATAATAATCCGGTTTATTAAATACCCGGCAAATGCTCCCGTTAATGCACCTGAAAATGAAAGAAGTGCAGATTCAATGAACAGCAGTAATCTGATGTAGCTGTTCCTGAATCCTAAATAATACAATGTTTTTACCTGTTTCTTCCTCGAATCAAAAAACATTCCCATGGACAGTACAAGAAGAATGAGGCAGGAGATAACGATAAATAATCCAAGTCCCAGGAAGAGAGTGCTGAAATCCACACTTTCGTCGGCTGCCTTTTCAGAAGAGAGTCTGGCATCAGAAACAGTGAAACCCGATTTTGCCACATCAAAAGATCCTCTGAGTTTTTCTGCTATTTGGTCCACCTGCATATATGGCGGAAACCTAAGCGAAGTTGCAGGTCCGAAATTATTTCCCCAGATCTCTTTCCCGGTATTATAACTTATGTAAGCTTTTGGCGTACCTCTGAAATCGTTCCAATATGCTTCATCTTTCTTGCGAATTCTGTCCATTATTATTGGTATACCGGCATCCCATCCGGAGCAAGTCGTGCTTCCTGAAATCCCAGGAAAATCCGGCATAAGTGAAGGATCACACCACTTGCTGTCATTTTTAATTATTTTCCTGACAACAAACTGCCTGGATTTTTCCTTCAGCAGGTTGTTGAAACCTGTATCAAACCATTTAAGGGTAAGAGTATCTCCGGGCTTGCCACCAATGTCATCTGCGAGCCACCTGTTTATTATTATCCCGTCATCGTTCAGGTCTGGTAAAAGTGACAGAGGCAATGCGGCGACGAAAGAGTAGGGGGCGCTTTTGCCATCTATGGTCAAACTGTTGGCGAGGTATGTGATTACAGGAGCAGCTGTTGGTATTATTGTTTCAACTTCAGAAACGATTTCGCTGTCGATAAAGATCCTGTCGGATATCATCTCAGTCTCTCCGGTCTTTTGAGACCTCCGCAGCGAGAGCCCGATGTCAGAAGGTTCAAGAAGACCCGAAATAATTTTCTGGAATTCACTTATAGATCTTTTTGCGATATTCCGGATTAAGATCCTGTTTGCTTTGGACGCTTTAATATCACTTTCCTCAAAATCGCTTGTATTCATGAAAATATTCATAGGTATGACCTGGCTTACACCTGTTGAGAAATTCCCTGACTCAGAAGAATTGAGTATCCTGCCTACTTTCATTACCCTGTTGCCGCCGCTGATTTTTGAAGGTGCAAAGGGTGCATTTGAAGGGATGGGGTCAACCTGCCTGAAATGTACGATTATCTCATCACCCTTATATATTCCAAGCCGGGTCGCCAGTTTTGAATTGACAGCAACAAAGCCTGGTTTGACAGATATTGTATCGTTATCGTTAAAGGCAAAGAAATCTTTTCCGACACCGTAAATTTTTATATTCAGAACCGATGATCCGCTGTTAAAATTCTGAGAGTATCCATCGGATTCGAGAAGGGAAACCGCTTTTTCGCCGGTAGCAGCTTCAATTCTCCGCGAAAGAGAAGCATCAAAGTATCTTAAACCCGAGCTCACGATTATATCCGTCTTCCCAAGTTTTTCAGCTGATGTCTTTCTGAGGCTGCTTCGAACGGAGTAGCCGGTGAACAGAGATCCTGTAATTATTGCTGACAGCAGAGCAACAATAATAACCTGGTAAACGGAATCTTTCACCGAATAACGGATACTCCTTACAACTGATGTTAAGAGATTCTGCTTCATAAACATATTCACTTCTCCCGTCAGGGTTTCAGTTTTCCATTTTCAAGTTTCAGGTGAAGCTTCAATTTTGAAGCCAGTTCCGGCGAGTGAGTCGTAACCAATAATGAAATTCCCATATCCTTATTCATTTGAACAAGAATGTCACCAAGCAAACTGGCATTGGTAGCATCAAGCGATCCTGTCGGTTCATCAGCCAGAAGAACCGAAGGTTTATTTATAAGCGCCCTTACAAGAGAAACCCTCTGAGCCTCGCCACCTGAAATGTGAAACGGGTATTTATCTTTTAATGAATCGATACCGGTTTTGCTCATAAGCATTTCTGCAAAAACTTCTTTATCGGAGTACTCTTCATCTGTTATTTTTCGTGCGAACAGAGGGAGCATAATATTTTCTTTCACCGTCAGGTAGGGCATGAGAAGATGATCCTGGAACACAAATCCGATATTCAGATTCCTGTAGAGAGCGGAATCTCCGGCGCTGTAACCCAGTATAGACTCGTCCCTGAATACAATATCGCCGGAATCTGGCCGGTCCAGCAGTCCGATTATGTTCATCAGAGTGGTTTTTCCTGAGCCTGAAGGACCAGTAATTACTATTGAATCGCCTTCGCCAACCTCAAGATCAAGATTGTCTAGAACGATCCCCCTCTGGAGAAATGATTTTGAAATACAAGTCAGCCTGAGCATTTATTATAATTTTTAAGTTTTATCAGGAATATCCAGCTTACTATATACCACGGAGAGTCCAGCAGCCATCCTGTCGAGCGACAGCTCCGATCTTACCCTCATTCTCCCGGTCTCCCCAAGCTTTTTCCTCAAAACATCATCTTTAAGCACTTTCAGCAGCGACGACGCCAGTTCTCCGGATGTATCAGGGGAATAAGTTATTCCTCCGCCTGTAGTATTTATTATTTCAGGAAATGCTCCTGTAGTCGGCTGTACAACAGGGACACCTGCACCATTTGCCTCGAGGATATAAAGGCCATATCCATCATATTTTCGCACAGGAACGCTTATGACATCGACATTATTAAAGAACTCCATCTTCTTATTTCCCTGGAATTCAGGATATATCCTCACACTTTTTTCAAATCCCTTTTCCCTTATTTTTTTAATCTGAGAGGAGATGAATGGTTTATCATCACTTGTAGAGCCTCCGCAGACATGTAAAGTCAGATCCTTCAGATCAGTTCCTGATTTTAATTCAATGAATGCATCAACGAGTTTATCGAATCCGTTCATGTGGTTTACCCTGCAGAAATAACCTACTGCCGGAGGCTTTACTTCTTTCATTTGTCCCTCAACCGGGTCCGGATCAAAACCGAGAGGCACGACAGCGATATTATCACCTTTCATCCCGGTTTTCTCTATAAACATTACCTTGTAATAATTGCTTGGCGTAACGAAATAATCAATTGCCTCTGACTCCCGTGCTATCATCTCCCAGGCTCTTCCACGGTACGGCTCGGCCATTTCGTCTATCCAGTCATCCTCATTAAGAAGGGAACAAACTATTTTGACATTAATTCTCTTTTTAAGTTGTTTTGCAAGGCCTATGATAAGAGCGTTTGACATATGTATAACATCAGGAAAGCCTTCATTCCCGAGGTATTTAACGAGCCTGTCGACCTCATTAGCACGGAATGCACTTCCGCCCGTTATCATATTCAGTGTTAGCTCCTCCATTCCCTCGGTTCTTGTCGTGCCTGCCTGACGCGCCGCCAGATTCAGCAAAGGACCTGAATCAAATAATTTATCCAAAAAGGCTGGCATATTTCGAAGCAACTTCACCTTTTCCCTGAGGTACAATGAGATTGCCCCAAAGAATACTTTATCATCAAAACCATATTCTGACGTGTTTTTACCTGGCGGAAGGTAAAGCGGGATTGCTTTTGCGATTGTTCCGGGGACTTTATGCATTGCCCTGAGATATAGCATATCGCGATAGCAGTTACCACAGTAAAATGAACCACCGGAACCGGTTATCAGGTAAACAATCTTCATTTTTTCACAACGTTTTTATTTCCAAAAGCAAGTATTCTCCCATCTTCAGTAAGAAAATAAAACATGTCGTCGGCAACTGCAGGTGAACTGGTAACAGGTGAGCCGGCGTTAAAGCTCCACAGCTTCTTTCCGTCCTTTAACGAGAGCATATAAATATTACCGTCACTGCTGCCTACCAGAACTTTAGAGGGTGTAATTACTGCCGAACCTTTTATGCTTCCATTAGTACGATATTTCCAGAGTAACTTTCCCGTGGAAGAAGTATAGCAGTAAATGAACTTATCATCCCTGCCAATAATGACAAAATTCCCGTCAGTTGCAGGAATAGACATGATTGAACCTGACCCGTCAGTAAGTCCGGTTTTCCAGGCTAATTTGCCCTTTACCATATCGACGCAATAAAAATTGCCATCATAATCACCGAAATATGCTTTCTGACCTGAGAGAGCCGGAGAGGCCGCAATATAAACTCCAATATTCATTGTGTCCCTTTCCTTGCCAGTGACAGGGTCGACCACCCTCAGGAAACCGTCGCAGCCGCCAAAAACGATCTTATTATCTGACACTGCCGGTGTTCCATTTATATAATTCTCTGTTTCCAGGGTCCACATTTTCCTGCCTGAATCAGGATCAAGACAGTAAAGACAATAATCATAGCTTCCGAAGATTAGTCCTGCACGCTTTCCGGCAATCCAAATATTAGCTGATCCTGCAATCTGATTTCCTGCCTTAAATGTCCAGGCCGGCTTCCCGCTTGATTTTCCAAGGGCTATAAATAACCCATTGTCGCTGCCAAAAAAAACCTTGTCACCATAAACCAGTGGAGGCGCTGTAACTGCACTTCCGGCATCATAGGTCCAGCTTATTTTTTTATCAATTCCTACAGCATAGATTGTTCCCTTGTCATTTCCAAAAAAGAGAAGCCCCTGGCTGATCACGGGTGATGATTGCGATTTCGAACCAGTAGGAAGACTCCATAGCAGGCCAGGATTTGAAGGCAATTCATTTTTCAGGCTTCCGGAAAGATCACTTTTACCTCTGAACATAGGCCATTCACTGGCAGGCACCTGTGCTAATGAAAGAGCTGGAACAAAGAGTAATAATATAACCTGAAAATACTTTTTCATTATCTAATCCTTTAAATGGCCGAGCGCTCCTGTTGGACATACATCAATAACCTTATCCGTCTGCGTCGTGAGTATACTGCTGAACTCATCTGTCAGCGGTTCAGAAATTATTGATACAAAGCCCCTGTTAATAAAACAGAGAGCCGGTTCATCATTCCTGTCCTCGCAAACCCTTACGCAAAGGTCGCATTTTATACATTTGGCATTTTCAAAAATCAGGCCGGTTTTATAGTTTATCTTTTTAGTTATTTGAGAATTTACAACTTTACCAACCGGATCTTTAAGTGAAAACTCCTGTGCAAGTTCCCTTAGCCTGCAATCACCGGCAGCCCTGCAATCGCAATGCATACAACTTTCAGCTTCGGTGCCGGCTATGCGGAAATCATTGATTTCCCTGAACCGGGGTGCATCATTTTTTGACTCTTTGATCCATTCTTTAAGCTCTGATTCCTCAAGGCGGCCAATACGCGATGAGAAGCGTTTTCTTACACCTTCAATATTATCCCTTCTTCCTGTCTTCAACATGGACAGGTCATTCTCCCCGATATTTTGAAAAACAAAAAGCTGGATGTTCCTTATTGAAACAGAAAGATCAATTTTCTTCCTGCGGCATGCGTTCTCACAATAACCCGGACAGGTTGCACATCGAATCTCCCTGGAATCAAGTCCGGAAAGTGTAAGCTCTACAGCTTCCCTTACTTTGCCATCTGCAAGCAACCTGTTCATTTTTGGAATGTCATAACCGGCAGGACATACAACCCTGCATGGAGCTTCACATTCAGCCCTGTGTTCAGAAAGAAGCAGCTCAACGGCTTTCTTCCTCAGGTGAATCACATCATCAGATGACGCATCAATTTCCATCCCTTCCTGAACAATTGCAGAACATGACGGTATGAAGTCATTTTTCAGGTTATTCTTCACCATGCAAACCATGCAGGATGAATAGTGTTCAATACCATCATTATGGCAAAGTACCGGTATATGAATACCCGCCTTATTGGCAGCATCGAGGATAGTTGAGCCATCGGCGGCTTCCACAATTATATTATTGATTCTGATCTTTGGCATTGATATTCACTATTTCAACTGCATTATCACGGCATACCACCCGGCAATTATCACATTTTGTGCAAAGCTGCTGATCAATTTCATGTTTTTCATATGGCTTGAAACTAATAGCCTGAACAGGACACTCCTGGAAGCACCTTGTGCATCCAGTGCAATTATCTGTTATCTCGTACCTTATCAGTTCCCGGCATTTCTTTGCCGGGCAATATCCGTTTGCATGAGCCTCATATTCCTGCCTGAAGTATCGCAGACCTGTAATAACAGGGTTCGGAGCGGATTTGCCAAGCCCGCAAAGACTTCCGTTCTTCACATCAGTGCATAATTTCTCCAGCTGATCTATCTCGGATATATCTGCTTTCCCTTCACTCAGCCTCGTGATGATGTCCAGCATATGTTTTGTTCCAACCCTGCAGAAAGTGCATTTGCCGCATGACTGTTTATGAGTGAACGTCAGAAAGTATTTTGCAACATCAACCATGCAATCTGTATCATCCAGGACAACCAATCCGCCGGAACCCATCATAGCGCCCATCTTTTGCAATTCCTCGTAATCTATCGGAGTATCTGACATTGCTGCAGGGATACATCCTCCCGAGGGTCCTCCGATCTGAACTGCCTTGAAAGTTCTGCCCTCAGCAACACCAAGGCCGATCTTCTCCACGATGTCACTGATTGTTATTCCCATAGGCACTTCAATCAGTCCTCCCTTTGATATCTTCCCTGCAAGTGCAAATACTTTCGTCCCTTTGCTTTTATCGGTGCCGATTGCGCTGAAGGCTTCTGCGCCATTATTTATAATCCATGGGACAAGAGAAAGCGTTTCAACATTATTGACCAGTGTAGGTTTGCCCATAAATCCTTTTACAGCAGGGTAGGGAGGTCGCAGATGAGGGGTTCCCCGTTTACCTTCAAGGGAGGCAATCAGCGCAGTTTCTTCGCCGCATACAAAGGCTCCTGCTCCCTCAAAAATCCTGATATCGAACGAATAAAGTGTATTTAGTACACTTATTCCGAGAATACCTTTTTCATAGCATTGCTTTAATGCATTTCTTACTCTTGATACAGCAAGAGGATATTCTGCCCTGATATAAAAAATGCCCTGATGTGCACCGGTTGCAACACCTGCAATCAGCATTCCTTCAATTACCCTGAAAGGAAAAGATTCTAAGAGCATCCTGTCCATAAAGGCTCCGGGGTCGCCCTCATCTCCATTACAGACAATGAATTTTTCATATGACTTGGTTCTGGAAAATATTTCCCATTTTCTGCCTGTTGAAAATCCTGCTCCTCCTCGTCCCCGTAGTCCGCTCTTTAAAATTGTTCCTGCTATATTATCAGGTTCAGACATGCTCAGGCAATCTCTTATTGCTTTAAACCCTCCGAAGAGCATATATTCATCAATTGATTCGGGGGAGAGGATTCCTCCACCATCAGTTGCCAGCAGGACCTGCCGGCTCAGGAAGTTGCTTAGATATTTTTCCCTTAGTTCGCCTGGAATGTTGACAGGACTATTAACCATATCGTCCGATAAAAAAGTATCGGCAAATTCTGTTATTCTGAATTTTATTTTCTTGTTAAGCCTGCCTGGCCTTACATGCTTAAGAAGTATCTCTTCGACTTGCTCTTCCCTGACATTGGTATACCGGTAGTGAACATTTTCTTTTGTAACTATTTCAAGCAAAGGAGTCTGGTTGCATACCCCGACACATCCTACAGGCTTAATTTTTATATTGAGTTCATATCCTTCCTTTATTTCAAGCAGTCTCGAAAGTATCTCTTTGCTGCCGCCAGCAACGCAGCATGATCCAAGTCCGATTCGGACTTCAGCATCTGATTCGTCTTTATGTGTCTCTTTCTGAAGATGGATCTCTTTTTGCCTCGTCCTGAGAAAATCATCAATTATCTCATCAGCCTGGGTCGGTTTCACGTGACCATAGGTTTTTCCGTCAATCTGAACCACCGGAGCCAGAGTGCAGCAACCCAGACATGCCACCTCCTCAAGCGAGAAGAGGTTATCGGGAGAAGTGAGCCTGTCGTCATTTATTTTAAGCGCTCTTTTAAATGATTCTGAAATGAGCTGTGAGCCTTTAACATGGCAGGCTGTACCGGCACATACCTTAATAATATGCCTTCCGGCAGGAAGATGCCTGAACTGAGAGTAAAATGTCGACACACCCGAGATCTGTCCCGGTGTGATATCTGTCAACTCGCAAATGAGCCTGAGGGCTTCAGAGGGAATGTGATTCAGCTTTTTCTGAACCTCCTGAAGAATTTGAATTACCTTGTCTTTTTCCCTGCCGGTAGAAGCAACTACTTCTTCGACAGCCGATTTAATAAGGTTGACATCAGCTGGTTTGCAGCCACAAACGTCATTTGCAATATGTGTGTTTTCTTCAATCACTTCTCAGAAATACAATAAAGGTTATCCTTTCCCCGTATAAAAATAAAGCCCTCGGAAAATGACGGTGTGCAATCCGATGATTCGCCAATTGAAGATTCAGAGACAAGCTCAAATTTCTCTGATTTATTTACAATGTGCATCTTTCCGGTTCTGTCGAGAAACCATACCTTATTATCTGCAATAATCGGGGAAGCATAAAACGGATCCATGAAATAATGTGTCCATAAGGTATCGCCTTTCTGGGAATTATAACAGGCTACATCACCATATCCTGTCGCAACGAAAAGGAACTCATCGGTTGCGACCGGACTGGATACATCAGGGGTATAAGTATTGTCTTCCCACTTTGCTGATGCCGGCGTACCTGGAAGTATTGCCACCAGCTTTGCATAATCAGTCACTGAATAAGCCATTGTACTATTGACTGCTGCCGAAGGAGCGACATCACCACTCAGGCAGTCGAACGACCACAGCAGCTTACCGGTTGCTGCATCAAATCCGGCAGTTGCAGGATTCCCGTTAATAACCACCTGTGTAGTATTGCCGAAGTGAGCCAGTACTGGTGAGGACCATACCGGCCTTCCGGAACGCAGAGTTTCCCATTTTAACACTCCGGTCTCAATATCGAATCCCATAAGTGAAAGTTTCTTATCAGAATCATATTGAACAATAAGAGTGTTTTCAAATATTATAAGTGACGAAGAATAGCCGTATGTAGTGCCTGGAACTCCCAGGTTGGTCGACCAGAGCTTCTTCCCATCATGAGTGAGGCTTATCAGGTTACCATTCGCAAACACGGCGCAAACAGCTTTGCTGCTTGCTGCAACAGTTGATACTGCAAGGCCGGCATCTAAAGACATCTGTGGCAGAGCAGATGGTTCACCCGGGATCCCGGAAGCAGACACAGTCCATTGTATTTTGCCGGAATTCTTATTATAGCAGTACACCTTACAAAGAAGACCTTCAGCACCTGTAACGAAAAGCTTATCACCCCATATCACGGGAGAGCTCTTTCCCTTGCCCGGGATTGCAACGCTCCATTTTATATTTTTCCCGGTACCGATATTCCATTCTGTCGGATAACCGCTTCCTCCTGCTATACCTCTGGAATCTTCACCCCTGAAGAAAGGGAAATTTGTTTTGCCGGGCCTGAAGGTATCAGGCTGGCCAAATTTAACAGTAACCTTTTTACCCGCTGACGACGTTGCTTGCAGGTCAGGCAAATTGCTCCGGAGCATAAAGGAGGCGATAACTGCTCCGACTGTGATTATTGCCGCCGATCCTAAGAGATATTTTCTGTATTTGTTCCTGTCGGCTGAAAGATCAGGTTTTGAACCTGGAATTACAGGCATTATCTTCTCATTCCCGGCAATGATTCGCTGACATAAAACGAATACTATTGCTCCGGCAAGAAGAAGATAGGAGCCGGTCTCGACCTGGCGTCTTGAAGTAAAATATGCTTTTCTTGCCATCAGGTCCATTGCTCTCAACTGAGCTGCTTTTTCAGCATTGTCCTGATTATTGTCAAATTGTTCCCTGATCGTAAGAAGTGCAGGATTATCAAGCGGGTTCACGCTCTTCAGCTGAGCCAGGCTGAAAATCATTATAATGGCGATTATAATTGTAAAACCTCCTGCCGCCTGGCTGATCCCTCTTAATATGCTGATATCTTTTTCGCTGAACTTCATTTCTTTAATTTTTAACTTCTACCGGGCAATATTTAAAGCATCGTCCGCAACTGTAACATTTTCCCTGGTGCGGTTTATAACCTATCCTGGAGCGTTTCGTTGTAAGAGATACAAGGCTTATGCCACAAGATAATCCAAGGAATGCGCCTGCCCATGGTGAAGCTTTCCTGAAGCGTTCAATTATTCTCATTTCACCGGCAAAAAGCTCTTTTTCTGTTTTACCTGCTTCTTTAAAGGCGACTGCAGCCTTGGATACGGCTTCGACGCCGGTCACTCTTTCATTTCTTATCTCTTTAGCCAGTCTTACATCCCTGTTGATTGAAGCCAGCGAAGGGGCAAGATTATAAAAAACAAGGGCACCAGCAGCAGTGATGAGAGGAACCAGCAGCAGGTAAACGATGAATCGCCTGCGGGCTTTTCCTGGGTTTTCGCTGCTTGTAATGCTTATTGAAGGAAGAATCGCATCGTAGGGGCATGCTTCCTCGCACAATCTGCATTCAGTACATTCGGCAGGAGTAATAGACAGGTGTTTACCGGCAAATCTGGAAAATATGCTGAGAAGAACACCATAAGGACAAAGATACCTGCAATAGGGCCTGTTAATAAAAATACCGGCCAGGAGGAGAAGGGCACCGAAAATAATCATTGTGTAGGTGGCATTCAGCCTGAAAATACCTACAAACGGATCATACCTGCATATAATAAACTGGTTCCCGGTAGCGGCAAACAGCACCGCGGCTGTCAGATATATAAAAGGTATAGCAACCATTATTGATTCAACTGGTTTTGGTAGTTTGACCGGTATAAATCCGGTCAGTTCCTGGATAGCACCTAAAGGGCAGACTCCGGCGCAGAATACTCTGCCGAATGCAAGTGCGAAGAGTAGTGGAATTATAAAAAAGAGAAGGGCTGTAAGCGGAATGGAATACCCGTTATTAAAGAGAGCCAGTGCGACATTCTGAACCGAACCTACTGCGCAGATACACCCCTCACGGTAAAACCCGAAGTAAGCCAGGGAAAAAACAGATAACCAGACAAGTCCCTCTCTTGACCTTTTATATATTGCAAGCCATGCAGCTGCGGAAAGGGCAAATATCAGTACAGCAACATCGACATATTGCCATCCCTGAGCTCTCTGAAGCGCAAACTGGTCAGTCGGGTAAGCATATCCTGACTCAAACTCCGGTCTTGGGAACCTATCCTGGGCGTAGAGTACGGTATGCCAGCAGATAAGCAGAAGCAATATTATATATGGGATATACTTTCTTTTCATACTGTGGTTCTTGTTGCTTGGTGCTCGGTGCTCAGTTTATGATTTCGGAGTTGGCTTGATAATATTTTTATCTTTTGGTATGTACTGGTGGTCTGAGGGAACCCTTGAGATGGCCTGCGAGGGGCAGTTCCTTGCTATGGAACAATCATTGCAGTTATCGCACAGGTCCTGGTGAATCTGGAGGTACATCGAGCCGTTGCCGAAATCATTGCATCCCTTAACGCATTTTCCGCAGGCATCACAGAGGTCCTTGTTTATTGTGTACTCAAAATATGGCTCTTCAATATACCGACGCCTGATAGCGCCGGTGGGACACTGTTCCCGTTCAGCCCCTGTGCCTGTTGTTTTTATTCCCTGCCTCAGGTAAGCTCCGCACAGGTCACAATATCCACACACTAAATATGCATGTGTACATTTAACTGCCGATGGTGTTTTGACACATTTTGTCTTGCACTGCCCGCATTGAGTGCATTTAAATGGATCGATCTGCCAGACATATCCTTTTGCCGAAGTCTTCCTTGCCAGAAAAACAGGAATGGAGATCAGCGGTGCAACCACGATTATTTTTCCTGCATTTCGGACGAAATCACGACGGGACTGATATTTATTCCTGTTTTCCTTCATTTCTGAGAAAGATAAAAGGTACAGTCAGATTCTCCCCGGCAAACGCCGTTTCCTGAGCATGAAGAACAATTCTTCCGTGTTGAGGCTTTTTTACCCAATGCAAACAGGATAAATGCCAGCAATGCAAAAAGTCCTGCACGGACTACTGTCGTAATAAATTTATTCCTGTTCATTTTCTCTTGAAAACATAAAGTTTAGAATCTGCCTCATTGGCGCCATAAATAGTTTTGCCGTCAGTTGATGCGATATCAAGCGGAACCGATGGGACAAATTTGTTATTTACTGATACAAATTCAATGAATCTGCCATCCATTCCAAGTATTTTAATCCTGTTCAGTCCCTTTTCAGCCGTTACGAATCCACCGGGTATTAATGCAAAATGAGCAGGATTGCAGCATGCATTGAACTCATCAGGACCGGTTCCCGGCTTTCCGAACTGAGAGATGAAAAATCTATGTGTATTCCATTTTTCTATTCTGTGGTTGCCAGTATTGGCGATATAAATCGTATCGCCTTCAGTCAAAACAACATCAAAATAGGAGCTGGGTATAATGAATCTTCTGTCACGTTGCCCGATAATACCAAGTACTTCTCCGTCTCTCCTGAGTATAAAAACCATTTTGTTTGCAGCATCAGCAACAGCAACGATACGGCTATTTGCTGAGAGTGATGTAAATATGCTGTTTACCTCGAAAGGTCCCCACTCACCGATCTGTTTGCCGACAGTGCTTACAATGAAGACTTTGCCGACAGATGATGCAAAGACTGAATCGCCGGACACGGCGACTGCTGTTATCCTTTCAGGCATCTTAAGAGTCCACTGCCTTACAAACTCGCTGTTGTAGCACGCTATAAAAGATTCGCCTCCAAGGTAAACAAGTCCGCTCTTCGATATAGCCACCGAGGTTAATGGACCTTCCTGTGTCAGGAATTCCTTTGCTATTATCCAGTTTTCAGTGTAAACCGGTGCTTTCGCGCTTTCCGGTTTTGTTTCGGTCTCAGGATGGGAAACAACAGTGTCGTAAACAATATAACCAATGAAGGTTAATATAATAAGAAGAGAAAAGACCGCAATGTATTTCTTATTCATGGCTTATCATTTTTTTCCGATATCGAGGCAAACCAGGTTTCGTGAATCTCTCATAATCAGAAACTTTCCGGCAATGGCCATAGGACCCCAGGCTTCGATTCCCTCTATTATCCTGCATTTTGATATAAGGGAAGCATTTGGTCCCTCCAATTTATATAAAAATAGATTTGCATCATCGTCAAGCAGGTAGAGCTTATTTCCGCTGACAATATAAGGTCCCAGACCACGTCCAAACCTGACATCTTTTCCGCTTGTCCATACAGGTTTCAGCAGATCTGATTCTGAATAGCAGACAAGCTGTTTTTTAAGAGCACCTGCATTCTCCGGCATAACAGTCCTGATAAATCCTCCTGTTATTACCGGTGTCTGCTGATCGCTCGACAGACCATCCGGAGCCTTATGTTTTTCAATCATTTGTGCGGAAAAAGATGTTCCGTCAAAGTTGATTTTTATCCTCGCGCCTCCGGCACCATAACTGCCAAAAACGGCAATTTCATTGCTGCTAAGCTGAAGAGGAGAAGCAGCTGTTGTTGAGGGGCTCCATTCGGACGTTTTCCAGAGCAGTTTACCCTTATCGTCACCTTCTGCAGAGATACCGCATACGCCTCCAATGGCATTGTAAACGTACATTTTTTTACCTTGAATGACCATGGGCATTATTGAACCATGCGACATTCTCAGGGAATCAGGATTTGGTGTCATCCAGAGGATTTTTCCGCAGTAACAATCCACACCTATCATAAGGGCTTTCCCGCCGGGAGCCAGAACTGCTATATTATTATCGATCAAAGGACACTGCCCGGTATAGAAATCCGGTGTGATCCTCCCTTTTTCTTTTCCCCTGATGCCAAACTCCTTTTCCATATCCAGCGTCCAGATAAGCCTACCAGTAAGCGGATCAAGACACATTACTTGTGAGCGGGGACCAATTGTGACAATGTATTTATCTGTAACAGCGGGAACCGTACGTGAATATCCATGATTTCTTTTAAGATCGACGTAATACCAGCGTCGCCAGAGTTCAGTTCCTGATTTAAGCGAGAAACAGCGAAGTACATCTGCCTTTCGCCTTTCATTAAAATCAAGAAGGTAGACCCTTCCATTCTTCACCGCAGGGCCTGAATAACCCTCTCCTAATGAGACTTTCCAGATGATTGGTGGTCCAGTTGAATCCCACGATTCAGCAAGAGGAGTAGAGTCCCTGTTTATATTATCAAAATAATTTCCGCGAAATCTTGGCCATTCTCCCGGGGTCATTTCATCAAATTTCCCAAGAGTATCGAAGAACTGGCCGATTATAACAGTATCAGGGCGTTCAACCTGCTTTGGCCTGTTATCGGTACCCGGTAATCTTTCTGAAATTACAGCAGGCAGGTGATCTCCAGCTATCCACCAGAAAAGAAAGCCAGCAAATACCAAGCTTACAGCCCCGACTGCCAGAATTCTATTTCTATTAAAGGCCATTTATCAGATAAGTGTTACAGGCATTGTATTCATTCAACATTTTTCAAAAATAACACATAATAAAAGAAATCAGCGGGAATACTTCTCATTTAATAAAATTTAAGATTTTCATGACTTTTATCATATTTATTTTGTAAGCTAATTTTAGGTTTTAAATTTACTTCAATAATAATATATACCTATTTGCTTAATATTTTAAACTAAATTATCATAATTAATATCATATTATATTTTAATATTTAAATAATTTATTAGTTTTGCAAAGAATATTTATTGATTATTTCCTGTAAAATAAATTGATATGTGCGGTATAGTAGGAGTCTTTGATTTGAAGAGCAATTATATGGATTTGAGGCCAGTCGTTCTGAAGATGTCTAAGAAATTGAGGCATCGGGGGCCGGACTGGTCTGGAATTTTTTATTGTGAAAAGGCAATTCTTGCCCATGAAAGGCTCTCGATTGTTGATCCCCAGTCAGGTAAGCAACCTCTTTACAGCAAGGACGGGAACCTTATTCTTGCCGTCAACGGCGAGATTTATAATCATCAGGAGATTCGCAGGCGGTATGAAGGTTCGTATGAGTTCCTTACCCATTCCGACTGTGAGGTGATACTTCCGCTTTATAAGGAGAAAGGTCCGGCATTCATGGAGGAAATGAACGGCATTTTTGCATTTGCTCTTTATGACAGGGAAAAAGATTGTTATCTTATTGCACGCGACCATATAGGCATTGTTCCTCTCTATATCGGATGGGATCAGTTCGGGAATTTCTATGTGGCATCTGAGATCAAGGCACTTGAGGGTATATGCAACAAAATCGAGGAATTCCTTCCGGGGCATTACCTCTACAGCAAAGATGGGGTGATGAAAAAATGGTACACACGCGACTGGATGGAATATAAATCCGTGGAAAAGAACAAAACATCCATTGCTGAGCTTCGCAGCGCGCTTGAAGCATCAGTTCACCGCCAGCTTATGTCTGATGTTCCCTACGGAGTTCTGCTGTCGGGAGGGCTCGACTCTTCAATTGTCTCGGCAATTGCGAAGAAATTTGCGCCTAAAAGAATAGAGACACAGGATAAAAGCGAAGCATGGTGGCCGCAGCTCCATTCATTTGCCATCGGTCTTGAAGGATCTCCTGATCTTGCTTCTGCCAGGAAGGTTGCGGAGCATATCGGAACTATCCATCACGAAATAAATTTCACGGTTCAGGAGGGTCTCGACGCAATCCGTGACGTAATCTATCATATCGAGACTTACGATGTGACAACAATAAGGGCTTCCACTCCAATGTATCTTCTTGCGCGGGTTATAAAATCAATGGGGGTGAAGATGGTTCTCTCCGGAGAAGGCGCCGATGAAATTTTCGGAGGGTATCTCTATTTCCATAAAGCTCCTTCAGCTCAGGCTTTTCATGAAGAGACTGTGAGAAAGCTGAGCAAGCTCCATCTCTACGACTGCCTGAGAGCCAATAAATCGCTTGCAGCCTGGGGTGTGGAAGGTCGTGTTCCTTTTCTCGACAAGGAATTTATGGATGTAGCCATGCGCCTGAACCCTGATGACAAAATGATCTCAAAGGAGAGAATGGAGAAATGGGTTCTTAGAAAAGCCTTTGAAGATTACCTTCCTGCTTCGATAGCATGGCGCCAGAAAGAGCAATTTTCCGACGGTGTGGGATATAACTGGATCGACTCGCTCAGGGCTATTACAGCCAAAGAGGTGACTGACGATCAGCTTAAGAATGCTAAGTATCGCTTCCCCATTAACCCGCCAATGTCAAAGGAGGAATACTATTACAGGACGATCTTCGCTGAGCATTTCCCTTCCGATTCGGCAGCATCATGCGTTCCTTCAGTTCCATCAGTCGCCTGCAGCACTGCTGAAGCCCTTGCATGGGATGCGTCCTTTAAAAATATGCTTGATCCTTCAGGACGCGCAGTAAAAAGCGTTCATGTCGATTCATATAAATGATGTTCAGCAAAATTTCCTAATTTTATGGCAAGAGAATTATGCTGATAACCTGCCATAAATGAAAAGAAACATACCTATAGCTTTATTTGCATCATTTGCTGCTGTAACAAATGCACAGCCGGACAAGTTAAAAGCTAATCCAAATATTGTCTTTATCCTTGCCACGCGATAATCCTAACCGGAAAATACAGCCATATTCTACAATGACATTGATGAATGGGAGCTATTGAATCTAAAAGCTGATCAAAGCGTTCAGAGTTAACGTGAATTAAAAATTATAGAGAGAGGAAACCTTTTAATATCTTTATATTTTCCATTTGAAAACATGGTTGTCAAAACCTTAAATTAGACTGAAATGAGAAGAATTTGCGTATTATTCTTTTTAATTACAATTATCCTATATGGTTGTCCATACGGCTATCACTATAACAGCGGATCTTTCCCCACAGAGCCAGTGAACCTGGCCAGCCTTAACTCCGAATATGATGACTATAACTCTGCTTCACCGATAATGGGGGAAGCGTTTCCACTTTGCTTTTCGTCAAATCGTTCCAGCCAGGGAAAGGATTTTGACATAATTTATAAATTCCTGAATGTGGTTTTATACAGATCTAACGGCGAAATCTATATAGGGGAGGATTTTGATGCCTGGAATTATGAATATGCGGCCTGTCAGACCATTGAAGATGCCTTGTACAGGATTAATACGGGTTCGAATGAACTTGGACCATACCTGATACCGGTAGGAAGCGGACAAATTCAATCTGGCACCGGCTGGTCTCCGTACCAGAGATTCATTTTTATGTTTGCCTGTGATGATTCCGGGAAACTGGATATAAGATTCACCCAGAATGTATCAGCTAATGAATGGTCATCACCCAAAAACATAGACTTCCTTAATTCAACGGCAAACGATGCATATCCAGTTTTCAATTCAGACAATTCCGCCATTTACTATTGCTCAGACCGCGGAGGAGATTTTGATATTTACCATACCACCCTGGTGCAGGATGATGACCTGTTGTCGACACTGAGCAAATCTGAATCTGGCGCAACCGTAAAAGAAACAGTTCTTTCATCCGGTTATAATGATAAATGCCCATTTATTTTCGATAGTGTAATGGTATTTGTGTCTGACAGGCCTGGAGGGTATGGAGGATATGATCTTTATTCGTCAAAATTCAGAAATGGCGAATGGCAGCCGCCTGTAAACATGGGAGATAAAATAAATTCGATGTTTGATGAATACAGACCGATTGTCAGGCAAAATATTGAGGGTTTCACAAATAATTTAATGATTTTCTCATCAAACCGGCCTGGCGGGAAGGGCGGATATGATTTATATTACGTCGGAATTAAATGACAATTGCCAAACCAGCCAGAAATAATTCAGTAATGCAATCTTCGAATCTTGCATTATTGTTAATTATCCTGAGTTTAATTCCGGCATTATCATCATGTAAATTAATCACTGAGAATAATCTGACTCCAGCTCTGGCTGTATCGGAAAACAGACGATTTATAGCCACTGCAGAAGGGGATCCGTTTTTCTGGCTTGGTGATACCGGATGGCTGCTATTCACCAAGCTTTCACGCGAGGAAGCTGAGCAGTATCTTGAGACCAGACGGCAGCAAGGATTCAATGTGATACAGGTCATGGTGCTCCATGATGTCAGAAATGCAGTCAATGTCTATGGAGATTCTGCACTTACCGGCAACAGAATAGATCAGCCAAAAGTGACAACTGGTGACTCATTCAATGATCCCGGGCAATATGACTACTGGGATAATATTGATTACATTCTGGATATTGCGGGCAGGAAGGGTTTATACATGGCCATGGTTCCTGTCTGGGGATCCAACGTCAGAAGCGGCCTTGTTACCAGGGAACAGGCAGAGAAGTATGCCCTGTGGATAGCTGAAAGATACAAAAACCGGCACAATGTTATCTGGATCAATGGCGGTGATGTCAGGGGCGATGATTCTACTGCCATTTGGAACATAATAGGTTCCGCTATTCGAAAAACATGCAAAAACCAGCTAATTACATATCATCCATTCGGAAGGACCCAATCCTTTGTATGGTTTCACAATGAACCATGGCTTGACTTAAACATGTTCCAGTCAGGACACCGGAGATACGATCAGGATACAACGGGACTTGCTTATGGTGAGGACAACTGGAAATACGCATCTGATGACTATTCCAGGACTCCTGTTAAGCCTACAATTGATGGGGAACCTTCGTACGAGGGAATACCCCAGGGTCTTCATGATACAGCACAACCTTTCTGGACCGACACTGATGTAAGGCGATATGCTTACTGGTCTGTTTTTGCAGGCTGCTGCGGGTTTACATACGGAAACAGTTCGGTAATGCAGTTTTACAAGTCCCCGGATCATAATCCGGAATATGGAGCAAAGGAATACTGGAATACTGCAATGAATGCAACAGGGGCATCTCAAATGAAATATCTCAAACAGCTTATGCTGTCCAAACCATACTTTGAGAGAATTCCTGCAGGGGAATTGCTTGCCGGGAAGCAAGGGGAGAAATATGATTATATTGCAATCACCAGGGGAAAGAAATACGTTTTTGCATATACATGTAATGGAAGTGATATATCTTTGGATATGAAAATGTTATCATGGCCGGAATATAAAGTCTCCTGGTTCGATCCACGCAATGGGAAAATGACTGATTCCGGTTCAGAAAAGAATACAGGAACAACAACATTTAATCCTCCGGGAGATAAAACAAAAGGGAATGACTGGATATTAATTCTTGAAAAAATCTAGGATGATAAGTGACATCATAAAAAGAAACTTACTTCCTTTGGTCGATTTTATCTTTGGATTTGCTGACCTGAACGGACTTATCGATAAAAAATTTGATGGATTCAGGTACGGAATATCAATTGGGAAAAGGCTGGATGACAGAATAATAGATAAAATTATTGATGGCCCTACAATTGAGTATTATAATTACTACAACCAGGTAAATAAAGAACTTGCTGAACTTACCAGGAGAATAGTGAGTGATTTTATTGCATCAGGAATAGAATCAATGGCCATTGAACCAACTGTCAGCCATGCTGAGGAAAAGTATAAGGATTACCTGAAGACCCTGACTGTCGACATCTCCCATAAACTCGTTGCAACAAGAGCAGGTCTGGGATGGATTGGTAAAACCGATTTATTCATCTCAGAAAGATTTGGTCCAAGGCTAAGATTAGTGAGCATATTGTTAAAACGTGACCCGGGAATTGCAGCTGTTCCTTTTGATGAAAGCAAATGCGGAGGATGTTCCATTTGTGTTGAGAAATGCCCTGCAAAGGCTGCTACCGGCAAATTATGGAACATAAATCTGCACAGGGAAGAATTCTTTGATGCTCAAAAATGCAGGAAAAAGTGCGCTGAACTTGCAATGCAAAAGCTTCAGGTTGACGAAAGAATATGCGGTATGTGCGTGGCGGTATGTCCATTAGGAAAAAAGAAAAACCTGGCAAATTAATTATATGAAAACTGTTGTTAAGAGTGTCGTCCATTCCATTTTCTTTGTATTAATCATCCTTGCTGGCTGCCGGCCTAAAGCGATAGATGTTTCGGATAGTTTTGATCAACAAGGCCTGAGCAGCATCTGGAGCACAGACAGAATGGAAAACCAATCATTTGAAATACAATCAAAGATTGTACACAATGGCACCGGAGCTGCAAAAATAACATTGAGAACCGGAGATACACATGAAATAGGTGTGGGCAAGGACAAGCCGACTGAACGCGATGAGCTGCTTGAAGCGACACGGCTTGTTTCCGTTGAGGGTGCTGAATATGAGTTCAGGTTCAGTATGTTCCTTCCGGATACGTTTCTTATTTCACCGGTAAGACTTGTCATTGCTCAGTGGAAAGAATTCTGTATTGGTGATTCCTGCCATAACGATAGTCCGATTGTTGCTCTCAGGTATTCGTCAGGGATACTTGTGATCTCCCTGCAGACCGGTGACCATCGCATTAATCTTTATGAGAGTAGCAATGAAATAAGGAACAGGTGGATTGATTTCAAGTTTCTTCTCAGGTTTTCAAGGCAACAAAACGGGGAGCTTATTGCATATATTGATGGTAAGGAAGTCGTGAACTATAAAGGAATCACAAGTTACCCGGAAAGCCGTGGATATACCCTTAAAAAGAACCGTTATTACTTCAAAATGGGTCTTTACAGGGACATAATACCCGAGCCTATGTGCATTTATATTGATGATTACAGCAAGAAAGAAATAAGGTAAAATGAGAAAAAAACGAATGGATTATGAATTGCCTCTGGCAGTAAAGGAATGGGGGTGGCGTTACCATCACATCGGTATACCTACAAAGGGACCGATAGCCGGCGAGACTTTTGTGCCAAAGTTTAAGCTCACCACCGGGGGATTTAAATCAAGCCCTTTTGGCATAGAATGGATGCGATACGAACCTGACAGCCCTATCGATGATCTCATTAAAAGAATTCCTCACATAGCCTTTGAGGTTGATGACCTTAATCTTGAGCTCAAAAAACATAAATTCAGGATCATCACCCCTCCAAATTCACCCAGCCCCGGAACAAGGGTTGCAATGATTGAACATAATGGCGCTCCGGTTGAACTTATTGAATTCAAAAAACAGGCAAAATGAACATGTTTGATATAATGGATAAAACAGACAGGATATTCTTCAATTTTCTGTTTGGATTTGTATTACCTCTTTTTGGTTTTGAAGCAGCTGTCTGGTCTGCGTTTGTTAATGGTTATGCCGAAAAAACCATATTCCATTCAGCGCTGCTGGGATTTTCAGTCGGACTTATAATAAGCCTGCTTATAAGGTTCATTCTTAAGCCTGATATTTACAAATTACCAATCTGGATCCTCATTCTTATTTATATATTTTATAATGTCTGCATTTTAGGGTTTTTCATGGGAGTTCCGGTTTTTAATCTGGTGGCAGGAGCACTTGCAGGTTATTACTGGTCAAAACGGATTTTAAACCGTAATGAGCTGAATAACAGTGGAAGGTATATTCAAAAGGTTTCGATGTTTACTTCATCAGTAACCGCAACTGTATGCCTGACTTCTGCAGTGATTGCATTGCTGAGCAAATCAACCCCGGAAGATCTGAAGGGCATGTTCCATCTTAATTTCGATATCACCAGGCCTCTTCTTGTAAGCTTAATAATCATCGGAGGTATAATGCTGGTTGCACTTCAGTATTACCTGACGCGGTTTATTATGGTAAAAACTCTTAGAATTATCGGTGTTTAATCTGAATACCGGATTTGAACAAAACTCGATGCCAACTTGACTTTTAGCCCTTGTACCGTTGTACCGTTGTGCCGTTGCGCCTTTGAGCCTATTTTATCTTTCTATAGCCATCCATATAATTGCCTCGCGTGATCAGAAGCATATTATTCATTATGGTAATTGGAAAGCTTACTGAAGGGCTATCCAGACTAAGTGTCCCAAAAGTGTCATCTGATTCAATGATGTTATAACCAGTCTGGAGATAGAGAGTATCATTACGCTTTTCGACATATTTGCCATCTGAACTGAATTCTATTGTTGCATACTGTTTCTCCGTTCTGTAGAAACAGGTATCATTATACCCTCCGCAAGTTGATTCCCACCTCCAGGTGCCTGGTATCTGGGCGATTGACGTCACAGTAATATCTTTTTTGCAGCTGATAATAACTAACAGAATTGAACAGAGAATTAATAGCGGAATATGCTTTCTCAAAGTAAAATATTTTTATTTATCAATGATTCAAAGATAATAAAAATATACCGCTTCCGGATGTTTGCAGCTCTATGTAAGCGCTCTTTGCTCCATTGCCAGAGCATCAAAGAACATCCAATCAGTATTGATAATATAGCATTTCAAAATTATCAATCCGGAAAAGAATAACAAGATATATCCTTAAAGAATATGTTGAATGAAAAACTGAATAAAGGAGACTATGGTTTCCTGTTTGCAATGCGGGATAAATACCGAATCCTGGCCTCTTCAGGATCAACGCTCTGTGCAATGTAAATAGTTGTTCTGTGATCAATAACTACTGCCTTCAGATTTGCAAGGTCAGGTGATTTATAAACGGATGGTTTCTTTTCGTACATAAATAATTGATTTTAGAAAAAAAAAGTCCCGCTTTTGGCGGGACCAAAGATTTTAAATGTTTATTAATAGATAAACTAAACTAGTTTAACATTTACTGCATTTAATCCTTTCTTCCCTTGTTCCAGATCAAACGTCACCTCATCGTTCTCGGTGATGTTATCATTTAAACCTGATGAATGCACAAAGTACTCTTTGTCTGAATTTGCTTCTTTAATGAATCCGAATCCTTTCGAAGCATTAAAGAATTTTACTGTTCCATTACTCATAATATGATTTTAAATTAATTGGCGCAAAGATACACTTAATTATCGGTATATCACATTTAATTTCAATAAATTAATTATTTGTTCAAGTTCATTGAATATTTTCGTTTCAGAACCTTATTAAAAACTGCTTACAATTTTATGATTGCTGCCGCAGATCGTAAGCCATTAATACATTTCCATGCCTTATAAACAATGGGAGTAGAGCGTCTTTGAGGCCAGTCTTTTTCCTGAGATGTCTATTAGATTCAATTGTATATGACACCTGAGCAGCGAAAAACCCTACCAGCGCGGTCGTCACTTTGGGAATTCCTTTATCACATTAAATACCCCGTTTATAAACATCTGGACAGCTATTACGGCAAGGATCAACCCCATTATTCTTGATATTACTTTTATGATCGCAGGACTAAGCCTGTCTGCTATTTTTTTGCTCAGAATAAACATAAGATAAGTTATACCGCATACCAGGGCGAAGATCAGAACTATCAGTATTGTATAGAGAAAGCTTCTCCCTTCTCCCACAAAGTTCATTGCCGTCGATATAGTTCCCGGTCCTGCAAGAAGTGGAATACCCATAGGAGATATTGCCATGTCCTCATATGAGCTTAAAGTGACTGGTATTTTAGAATGTTGTGCTCCGGATAATTTGCCCTGAAGCAGATTATAACCAATAAAAAACACGATTATTCCTCCGGCAATCTGAAAAGCCGGAAGTGTAATGCCAAACATCCTGAAAATCAGATGTCCGAAAAGACTGAAGATTGTAATTATAACAAATGCAGTCAATACAGCTCTGAAGGCAACTTTCTTAATTACCGTTCTGTCAGCTTCGCCAACCATAGAAATAAATACCGGAGTATTTCCAACAGGGTTTAACATTGCGAAGAATCCCAGGAAAACAGTAGGGAGAAATAGTGCGAGGTCCGTCATTATATTTATCTATTATCTTATTTACCGATACAGAAATTCCTGAAGATATTGCCTAATATCTCATCGGTTGTAATCTCTCCGGATATCTCACCCAGAAAGTGGATTGCCTGGCGGACATCTATAGCAATCAAATCTTCAGGGATCTTTTTATCAAGTCCTGATAGTACCCTCTCAAGGCTCTCTGTTACTTTCGATAACGCCTCGTAGTGTCTTATATTTGTGATTATTATGCTTTCTTCCTGAACCAGATCACTTCCTGCAAGCTTACCAAGCTTTGACTTCAGTTCTTCAATTCCTGAACCTGTTTTTGCTGAAATGAATAACAGCTGTTCATTATTAGTAAGGATTGGTTTATCACAAAATTCCTCTCTCTTATTATTTATATCGTTATCAATCTTGTTTACAAGTATCATAAGCTTTCTGTCTGAACCTGTCAGTTGCATGCGTAAATCTCCCAGAGTCTCATCAAGTGCCGCTAAGCCTTCATTTACATCTGCTACCATGAGTATGACAGATGCTTCAGTGATCTTCTTATAAGTTCTGTCAATACCCAGATTTTCCAATACATCAACCGTTTCCCTTAACCCGGCAGTATCAATAAAACGATATAATATACCTTCGATTACAACTGTATCCTCGATGTAATCCCTGGTAGTACCCGGAATCTCTGAAACAATAGCTTTTTCATCCTTCAGGAGAAGGTTCAGAAGAGTAGATTTCCCAGTATTGGGCTTTCCCGTAATTACCACTGGAACACCATTTTTGATGACATTACCTAAACTGAACGATGATGTAAGCTCTTTAGTAATTGTAAGGACCTTTAGTACTATCTCCCTGAGCTGATTTTTGTCGGCAAATTTAACATCCTCTTCCCCGAAATCGAGTTCCAGTTCTATAAGTGATGCAAAATGAAGAAGGTCGGCTCTGAGTATGCTTATCTCATCAGAGAATATACCACGCATCTGGCTGATCGCTATTCTATGAGCTTTCTCTGATTCTGATGCAATAAGGTCAGCGACTGCTTCCGCCTGCGACAGGTCCATCTTGCCATTCAGGAATGCCCGCTGGGTGAATTCGCCTGGCTGCGCAGCAATTGCCCCGTTCCTGACAAGTAGTTCAAGTATCTTTTGCTGAATATATCCTGAGGCATGGCACGATATCTCGATGGAATCTTCTCCGGTATAGGAGTGAGGGGTCCTGAAAACGCTGACAAGCACTTCATCAACAATATCATCCCCTGCCCGTACTTCACCGAAAACAATAGAATAACCCTTTTGATCCTCCACCTTTATTTTAATATCGGAGGGAAAGAATATCTTTCCGCAAATTGCAACACTTTGCGGACCACTGACCCTTATAACTGCAATTGCACCGCCTTTTCCCGTAGCCGGAGCACAAATAGTTTCACTGGTTCTGATCATAAAACCTCTTTGATGCAAATGTAGAAAACTTATATAAACCGGCAATCGTCGCGGTTGAGGTGTAACACTTCAGAACTTATGAAATATATTCTATCCCTGACCATCAAGACCCCCTTTCTTATTTCCCCCAAGGGGGAAAGGATGAATTAACTCCTGCCCCCCTGGGGGAAGGATGGGAAGGGGGTATAAGACAAAGAACCATTTGTTTAATTATTCAGTTAAGGTTGTTCCCTTCATTGTGATGAATAACACGACAGGCATCCGTTTTTATCTTTCCAGATTCTGTATGCTGAAAAAAGAATCATCAATTTTTGGGTTATCTGAGATATTTGTGAAGGTAATTGCTGATTTTCTTCCCGTCAGTACATTGTTTGCAGTCATCTCACGGATTATATACTTGCCCTCAGGCAGAGGATGAATGCTTTTTACTTCAATTATTTTGAATAGCTCATTCTCAAAATTATAGAATTCCATTTTAAGCACCTGGCATTTATCCATGCTGAAGTAGGTTATTTTCCTTGAATAACCATATTCATCTGCTATTTCTGTGCTTAATGGTATACTCTCTATTACCCATTGGTTATCTTTTCCGGAAGACGCAGTATGCTTGTTTGTAAAATCGGTGAGAGAAGGAGAGCTCATATCGGCATTTGAAAATTCTGAGCTCATGAAGTTCTTGCCCTTTTCGGATGATACAATACGACGCGTTTTTTTCAAAGCCGGAAGGTAAATCCACATCTCATCTGCCGAGCTTTTATTGTCATATATCAGCATTGCCGTACCTCTCACATCTGCCGGATCGAGGAATTTGATGAATCTCTTTTCCACTCCTTCAGGAAAGCTTTTGGAAGTCATGGAAATAGTTCTGTTCCGTACCGACCCGTTTTTCTCTGTAATCGAAAGACTTATGGTAGCGCTCAGGGAACTTGTCATTGTGAGTTCGCGGCTTTTATTCATAATCTGACTGGCGTCCTCTTGCTGGGCCGAAGCCTGCAAAAGCGGCAGCAGGAACATTAATAGCACCATTCCTTTTTTCATTTTTTCTCTTTTTAGATTTACTCATGTCATTTTCAACAAAACCGGGTCTGAACCACAGGATTATAGCCGGTATCAGAACTATAGCACCTATCAGGCATGAACCAACTGAAATTATGACCAGGTAACCAAAGAACCGTATTGATGTGAAGCCTGAAAACATTAAAGCTGAAAATCCTGCCATTACGCTGAACGCGTTGATCAATATGCTCCGGCCTATAGTTCCGAGTGAAGCCCTGGTCGATTCCTCATAAGATAGTCCTTTCCTGATGTGAAGATTAAAACACCATATATACTGAATTGTAAAATCAACGCCTACACCGATCATTATCGACGAAAGAAGGGCTGTAGCACTGTCAAGGGCGATACCTGCATATCCCATGAAACCGAAAAGAACCAGGATTGATGCTGCAAGTGGTATTGAACCAATCAAACCGCCCTTGAATGACCTGAATATGATGGTAAGCAGGATAGCGACTGTAATAAGTGCAAAGAGGAGAGAAGATATCTGTCCGCGGATTATCGATCTGGCAAAATCAGCCATTATTATCGCATATCCTCCCACAGTAATTTCGGCAGGTATCTGAGCAGCAAGCTCTGAAATCCGGTTTCGTAAATCTGTTATTATGCCCTTTTCAGGATCAGAAAGCCTGATCAGAATGTGAGCCTTGTTGTTTTCAGGGTTCATAAGCTGCTTAAAGTCGGCCGGATCGCCGCTCATATTGTAAAGCTCAAACATCTGGGCAATTCCTTCAGTAGTACCGGGGATTCGGTCATAGCCCTCTTCACCAGGGACAAAAAGTGCTTTGCTCATCTCCCTGACTGCTTGAGATATTGAGAATACCTGACCAACACCTTTCATTTTTTCAACCTGCAGGGTAAGGTTATCTATTCCGTTCATAATTGCCGGGTCTTTAATATCGCCGGAAATCATTACAGATATTGTCTGAGAACCTCCGAACTTTCTGTTTATCAGGTCGGAAGCCTGCTTCACCGGATTATTCTTCGGGAAGTAGTTTTCCTGATTGGTTTCGGTTTTGAGCAGAAATATGCCTGAGGATAATATTAATGTCATTAGCAAAGAAATGATTATTACCCGGCCGGGATGCCTTATTATTATTCCGGAGAGAAAATCAGTCAGCCGTGCAAAAGTCCAGGAATCAGCTTTGCCTTTTTTCCCGGTTGTAAACCCTTTTTTGCGCATGAATATCAGAGCAGGAATAAAGAGAAGACTCATAAGCAGGGCAGCAGTAACTCCTGTTGCAGCCAGAACACCGACCTGCCTGGCAGGTATTATTGAATGAGTCAGCAACCCGAGAATACCTGCAACGGTTGTCAGTCCGCTGAATAGTATAGGCATGTTCAGCGACCCTGTAAGCTCAGTGATTATCTGGTCCCGTGATAGGTTCCCATCCCTGAGGCTTATTTCCTGGAATCGTGCGACGAGGTAAATCCCATAGTTATTGGCCACTGCGATAAGTATCACAGGAACAAGAAGTGTGATTATTGACATTTTCCATCCGAGCAACGGTATCAGGCCCATGCTTATTCCGGTCGAAAGCAGCACAACTGTAAAAGGCATCATAACACTCTTCCACTCGCCAAGCGTAAGCTTGAGAACCAGGAGCATGATTAACAGGGCCAGCGGGACAAGGATTATAGCATCTTTACGGACATCCTTCATTATATGCTGTCTGATATATGGAAGTCCACCCTTCAACACACTGGCTTTTCCCGGATGAGCGGCAATTACAGAATCAATATTGTGAAGCGTGGAACGCTCATTCCCCGGATTGTTGATTGTCGCCGTGATCGCGGCTGCAGACATGTCGGAGGAGACAACAATATCGCGTGCAAATCTATTATTTATTATATCCTTTTTCAGAGCAGATATAGCTGCACTGTCAGATGGGATCCTATTTATCATTGGATCAACTTTCATCATGCCTTCCGAACTGATGATGCTCTTCACTGTGAATGGCGATATCCTGCTGGCAACATCACTCATGGTTGAGATATCCCTGTCAATCTCCTTGATCTGCTTAAGGTTATCAGGCGTGATTATGGACGAGTCCCTGAAAAGCAACATCACCATATCCTGGACTCCGAACTCTTTTTCGATCTTGTCTGTCTCGATCCTGGAGTTCATGCCAGAAGGAATATAATTCCTGATCTCAGGGTCAGTTTTCGAAAATGGTATAAGACATGCGAAAGAGATACCTGCAAGGAGACAGGATATTACTATATACCAGCGATATTTAATTATAAACTGTGTCATTGTTTTAAAAATCAACTCTTATTCCGATCCTTATGCAATTCATGAATTCATCTATTATATCATAGAGAGAGCCTTTAGTGCCGGAATAGAAATCAGCGCCTGCACTTATTGTAACTCCGTCAGACGGCTTGTATCTTAATTCAGGCATCACAAGGAGGTCCCTGGTTGTGAAATTATAGAGTGTAAAAACTGAAGCAGTAAGCTTGCCATACAACAGATCCGTTTCTACTCTGAAAGCAGCTGAATGATAAGATCTTTTAAGCTGATAATTATACAGCCTGTTAAATGCGCTTACTTCCTGGCGGACATATTCCCTGAGATCAAACCCCGGGGTTCCCAGCAGAATTGCCAGTTGAACCGGATCCATATCCGTTCCTATAAATGGGCTGACAGAAGAGGCGACGAAACCCGGAATGACTTTGCCCGAATATTCACCTGTGAAGCGCCAGTTACCTGAACTCCAGTCGAATCCGGTAACCCAGCTTATTTCCCGGCATGGAACATCTTCATATATTTTGAATGATTTATATGGCAAAGTATATGCAGCTTCACCTCTTAATCCGAAGCTCCCAATGTTTGTCTCGAAATCAAGTCCGATATTTCTTATCTTATATGGTCTCATAGAAAGTTCTGTATATGGTACCGGCAGAGGGCCGGAGAGATCAAGGTTGAATCCTGTAAGGGCTGTCCCCGGCATTGGGTTATAACCATCAAACCACGAAAGGCTCATGTCAATCCCTTCTAAATGAAGGTCGGTTTTAATACCATAACTGAACATTTTCGGTCCGGTAACTAGCGAATCTATCTGATTAATCTTTACATATGATGGCAGGGAGAGAGGCTTGACAATCATAACCGAGGACCTGTATAATGGTATTGCCACGGCTTCAAAAGTTATTTTTGAAGAAGGATAATACCTTCCGCTGAGAAGCAGGTTGCCGAGATCCATATCCTCCGGATCAGGAGAGCGATAGACAAGGTTTTTAGGAGTAAGCCTGGAAGTTGGATTTGTAAAATCTGCGCGGCCCCACTTGAGGATTTTCTGGCCGGCAGTCATATCCCAGCGCCTGCCATTAATTTTTACGTATGCTTCCCTTATCTCAAACCTGTTTACCTGATCAAAAAACTCTGTTCCATATCGGAATCTAAGGTCGGCAAAGGCCTTATAATTCAATCCATCACCTGTTTCAACCTTCAATCCAAAATCAGTGAATGCACTGGATATGAATGGATTATCATAATTATTATAATTACCATAAAATCCTGCCCGGGTAAAACCATAAATTGTTGTCTTTTCAGTTTTTGCGGAATCGATCTGGCCAAAGAGGCTTGATGAAAAAATGAAAAAGAGTCCGGAGAGTTTTAATAGCTTTATATTCATCAGGAACTTTTCCCGCAAATTAACATCACAGGCGATTAACTATCGTCTCATCCGCTATTCCCGAACCTTATTATATAAATTATCTGGTCCGTCCCGCACGGAACGTACAGTTTAAACCTTTATTCCGGTTGCTTTTTCCCTGTATTGGCTGGGAGTCATTCCGGTCTGGCTTTTAAAGATGGAGTTAAATGTGGTTTTTGAATTAAAACCCGAATCATAGGCAATGGCAAGGATTGTGAATTTATCGTTTTCAGGATTCCCAAACCTTGAAATAACATCTTTGACCCTGTATTCATTTATGAATGTAAAGAAGTTCTTCCCATGCTTTTCATTGAGCACCTGAGTGATGTGATGTCGCTGGATCCCCGTCATCTCTGACAGATCCTGTATGTTCAGATCCCGGTCGAGGTATGGCTTTTTCTCCTCCACAAACCCTATTAGCTTTTCAAGATATAACTTTGCCTTCTCATCCTTCAGCCCGCTTTTAATGTATTTTTCACTCTCTTTTTTTCCCTCATAATTTAGTTTTCCTTCCTCACCGAAAATCACAGGCTGTTTTATGACATAGAAACTGTAAATGAAAGAGAAAAGAGCAATAAAACAGAATATCACAAAGTAAGGATCAAATGGAATGAAGTTCCCGATCATGTTCAATCCTCCCAGTATAAAGAGGATCAGAAAAGCGACATAGAAGCTGATCGATAATATTTTCAGCCAGTTGAGCGTGATAACACCTGATGTGAAAGAGATCATGTTTTTAAGCTTATCCTGATGTTTCCGGATTTCAATGAATGACAATATGCTGTAGACTGATACTGAAAGGAAGAATGTGGAGCTATAAACAATTCTTAATGAAATAAATCTGTCAGGAGTGAAAAAGTTCCTAAGGTCTTTAAGAAGCGGAACAGTACGAAAAACTACTGATACCACAAAAAAGACCAGAAAAGGAATAAAATGGATAAGCTCAATGCGGTTGAATTTCCTTCCGGGGTTTGTCATGTATTTTACGTATAGGAAAAGGAGAGGGCCATAGGTGAAAGCTACAAACGGGAACGCATACATTTCGATGACCCTGGAGTTAAGAAGGGCAAATATCAGTTCAATGCATATCAGGAAAAGCCAGGCAGCCATAAGCCTGTTGGCTGTTGCATAGGGTTTCTTTGTAGAGATGAGCAATCCCGCAAAGAATGATTGAGAGATGCCTATGTACAATACAGGATCAATATTCACCATAGACAAATATTTTATAATCAAATATAATGAAAACCTGCCGATATTTAGGTATTTTTGAATTCCGGCATACGTCAGGGTATGGGCTGCCGGAACAATCGGATTGTTAATTAATTAACAATAAACATTAGCTTCATGAGTATCTTACTGAACAGAAATTCAAGAGTTTTAGTCCAGGGTTTTACAGGAAGCGAAGGTACCTTCCATGCTACCCAGATGATTGAGTACGGGACAAAGGTTGTCGGCGGCATTACACCCGGAAAGGGTGGTCAGCAACATCTTGGATTGCCCGTGTTCAATTTTGTCAGGGATGCAGTCAAAAGTACCTCTGCTGATGTCTCGGTTATATTCGTCCCTCCGCCATTTGCTGCCGATGCAATTATGGAAGCTGCCAACGCTGGGATAAAGCTTATCGTTGCAATCACTGAAGGAATACCTGTTGCAGATATGGTAAAGGTGAAAGAGTACCTTAAGGCATACGACTGCCGCCTTATCGGGCCCAACTGTCCCGGGATAATCACTCCTGGTGAAGCAAAGGTTGGAATCATGCCGGGATTCATTCATAAGAAAGGAAGTGTAGGGATAATATCCAGATCAGGTACTCTTACCTATGAAGCCGTTGACCAGGTAACAAAACTTGGCATGGGGCAATCGACGTGCATAGGAATAGGAGGGGATCCGGTAATCGGTACAACAACTCTGGATGCTGTGAAGCTAATGATGGAGGATAAGGATACCGAAGCTATCATAATTATCGGTGAGATCGGAGGCAACATGGAAAGTGAAGCCGCTGAATGGATCAAAAAACATGGCACTAAGCCCGTAATTGGTTTTATTGCAGGGCAGACAGCACCGAAAGGAAGAAGAATGGGACATGCGGGTGCGATAATCGGAGGAAAAAACGATACCGCGGCTGCAAAGATGGCAATAATGAAAGAGTGCGGAATTCATGTCGTCGAATCACCGGCTGACATCGGTAACACAGTAGCAGAGGTATTAAAAAAATAAGCAACTATCTCTTTAATATATAGTTCAATACCACGGCTTTACACCATTATCCCATTGTACCTTTGTACCGTTGAACCTTTTCTTTTATATTTGCACAAAATAAATTCTGGCATATGGAATTACTCAAAGGTAAAACTGCTCTGATAACCGGGGCTTCAAGAGGAATAGGGAAAGCAATAGCACTATTATTTGCCCGTGAAGGCGCCGATATAGCAATCACAAATATTGCTGATGACGATGAGTTCAGAAATGCAATAAAGGAAATTGAGGCCTGTGGTGTGAAGGTAAAGGGATATGTTTCAAATGCCTCGAAATATGATGATTCCCAGAATGTGATCATGAAAATAGTAGAGGATTTCACAAGACTGGATATACTAGTAAATAATGCAGGGATCACAAGAGATACCCTGCTCATGCGAATGAGTGAGGATCAGTGGGATGCGGTAATAGCAGTTAATCTTAAATCAGTATTCAATCTTACAAAGGCTGCTATTCCGGTGATGCTTAAGCAGAAAAGCGGTTCAATAATTAATATGAGCTCTGTTGTCGGGGTTTCCGGAAATGCAGGACAGAGCAACTATTCAGCTTCAAAAGCAGGGATCATCGGATTCACGAAAAGTGTCGCAAAAGAGGTAGGCTCAAGGAATATCAGGTGCAATGCCATTGCTCCGGGATTCATTATTAGTGAAATGACAGAAAAACTTCCTGCTGAAGTGAAAACGGAGTGGATTAATAAAATTCCTCTCCGGCGTGGCGGAACCCCAGAGGATGTGGCAAATACAGCACTTTACCTCGCATCGGAATTATCATCTTATGTAAGCGGACAAACAATTCATGTTTGCGGAGGTATGTTAACTTAAAAATATTTATTATATTTACAGCTTCGCAGGGTGTCTATCCTTTTAGCACGAGGAAATGCAGCGAGACATATTTATTCCACACTTATTTTAAACAGACACCCTGCTTCTTTTTTTTATCCCCTTATTATTATGCACAATACCATATTCTACCTTATCATTATAATTCCTGTTGCAGGATACCTGGTTGAACAGTACCTCGAATACCTTAACGGGAAGATGTGGTCAGATACCATTCCTGATAAGCTGAAGGGCATATGCGGAGAGGAGGAGTACAGGAAATCGCAGCTTTACGATAAGGATAATAAAAGACTCTCATTCTGTTCTTCTACCTTCAACCTGGCGATAATGCTTGCAATGATTGTTGCCGGAGGCTTTTCTTATGCCGACAACATTGCCAGAGGTTTCAGCATGAATCTTGTCATCGTTTCCCTTGTATTCTTCGGAATTATCGGATTTGCATCCGATATAATTAATATCCCCTTCAGCCTGTACGAAACCTTTGTAATTGAAAAGAGGTACGGATTCAACACAATGACCCTGAGAACATTTATCACGGACCATATAAAGTCATTGTTTATTGCCTTGCTGGTAGGTATTCCAGTGCTGGGGCTTATTACCTGGTTCTATTATAAGACCGGACATCATTTCTGGCTTTATGCATGGGGATTAATTACTCTCTTCTCCATTTTCATGAACTTCTTCTATTCCGAACTGATAGTTCCTTTATTTAATAAGCAAATACCTCTTGAGCCCGGATCATTAAGAGATAAAATTGAAGAATTTGCCACCAGAACAGGTTTCAGGCTCAGGAATATCTATGTAATTGACGGATCTAAAAGAAGTACAAAGAGCAATGCCTATTTCTCAGGGTTCGGCTCTAAAAAGAGAATCGTTCTGTACGACACTCTCCTAAAGGAAATGACTGAAGAAGAGATTGTTGCCGTGCTTGCACATGAAATCGGGCATTATAAGAAAAAACATGTTCTGCTTTCGCTTCTGTTTTCCTTCATCCTCACGGGTTTTATGCTATTCCTGTTCTCTGTCGTTGTCGATCATCCTGAATTATCCCAGGCGCTCGGTACTGAAAAATCAAGCTTTCATCTTGGTTTGATCGTATTCGGCATACTTTACAGCCCGCTATCACTCATTATCGGCCTGGTTACCAATTATATCTCAAGAAGAAATGAATTTGCGGCCGACAGGTTCGCAAAGGATAATTATAAGCCCGAAATGCTGGCAGGGGCACTTAAGAAGTTATCTGTAAAGAACCTTTCAAATATGCTTCCCCACAGCGCATACGTGTTTTTTCATTATTCACATCCTCCTTTATTGAAGAGGCTGGAGAAATTGGAATGAATTTTTTTATATTTGCGGCGATTTCTGCCTCCTTAGCTCAGTTGGTAGAGCAGCTCATTCGTAATGAGCAGGTCGTGGGTTCGAGTCCCATTGGAGGCTCAAAAAGTAAAGACGGGCAATTTGCCCGTCTTTACTTTTAATGAGATTTGATCTATTGAGCGGGAAACGGGGATCGAACCCGCGACCCTCAGCTTGGGAAGCTGATGCTCTACCACTGAGCTACTCCCGCATTTTATACCCTGTTATATCAGGACAAGGTGCAAAGATAAAGTAAAATCATCCATCCATCCAAATGCTGATTTTCTTTGATTCAGGACAAATGTCAGAACTTATTTTTCCACATTCCACTCTTCAAAGATGCCACCAGTCATGCCCGCTGTCGTACCCAGAAAGGTGTTCCTTAACAAATTTTTCAGCCAATTCAACATTATTCCTGCTCATTTCGGTCTAATTAATTGTCCGTTGAACTTACAAAATATATTTTTGTAAACCTTTATTAATTACATCCGGCAATCATGAAAGCACAGATAATAACAATTGGAGACGAGCTGCTTATCGGCCAGACGATCGATACTAACTCAGCATGGATGGGTGCCGAACTAAGCAATCTAGGATTCGATATCGTACGTAAAATATCAATCCATGACCTCCGGAAAGATATCCTTGAAGCATTGTCGGAGGTAACCGGAAAATCAGATGCAGTGATGATCACCGGCGGACTTGGACCCACAAGTGATGATATTACCAAGCAGACTATCTGCGAATTCTTCGGGACGAAGCTGACCATGAATAATGAGGTCCTGGCGATGGTCACTGAAATGATGAAGAAAAGAAACTTCCTGATGAATGAGAATAACCGCAGACAGGCAGAGGTTCCTGAATCATGCAGGGTACTTAAGAATGGCGCAGGAACCGCCCCTGGAATGTGGTTCGAGAAGGACAAAACAATATTCATCTTTATGCCGGGAGTCCCTTATGAGATGAAATATTTAATGAAGGAACATGTACTGCCTGAATTAAAGAAACGGTTCACTTCACAAGTTATAATTCACAGAAATATAATGACATATGGAGCTCCGGAAGCAAAGCTTGCCGAACTGCTTGAAAGCTTTGAATCATCGCTTGCTCCAGAGATAAAACTGGCTTACCTTCCTGCCTGGGGTATAATTAAACTGAGACTCACAGGAACCGGAACAGAAAGAAGATTGCTGGAGAAGGCAATGGAAGAAAATGTCAGTAAACTATATGAAATTATTCCTCATCTGATCTATGGTGAGAACGAAGAACCATTTGAAGTAGTTGTAGGGAATCTGCTTTTGGAAAGGAAACAGACAATCAGCACAGCTGAGAGCTGTACAGGCGGGAATATTGCCCATTTGCTTACAAGTATACCAGGAAGTTCACGCTATTTTATTGGATCTGTCGTTGCTTACGACAATAAAGTGAAGGAAAATATACTCGGAGTGCCGGTTGAAGTTATCCTGAAATACGGTGCTGTGAGCGAGGAGACAGCAAGATTGATGGCGGAAGGAGCAAGGCGTATTATGAAATCAGATTATGCTGTCGCAACCACCGGAATAGCTGGCCCCGATGGAGGGACAGATTTAAAACCTATTGGAACAATTTGGATTGCTGTCGCATCTGAATATGGAACAGTTTCGGAAAAATATGTGTACGGAAATGAGAGGATCAGCAATATCAACAGGTTTTCCATTGCCGCACTAAGCCTGGTCAGGAAGCAGATTATCGGCCATTGAAGAATAAATAATTCAGCCGTCGAAAAAAAGTAGCTGAAATATTTGGTTAATCAGATAAAAATCACGTATTTTGCGCTTCATTTTTAAAGACATAAAGTCAGTTAGAAAGTAAAATAAATATCAATGTCAAGGATTTGTCAGGTTACAGGGAAGAAAGCGATGGTAGGAAATAACGTATCGCATTCAAAGAGGAGGACTAAAAGAAAATTCTATCCAAATCTTTTTATGAAAAAATACTACCTGCCCGAAGAGGAGAGATGGATTTCTCTCAAAATATCAGCCGCAGGCATACGCCTCATCAGCAAAAAGGGGTTAACAGCAACCCTTAAGGAAGCAAAGGAAAAAGGTTACATTTTGAATTACTAATAAAGTCAGGAAATGGCAAAGAAGGCAAAAGGAAACAGGCAGCAGGTAATCCTGGAATGCACCGAACATAAGGAAAGCGGTCTTCCCGGAATGTCGAGATACATTACCACAAAAAACAGGAAGAACACTCCTGACAGGATGGAAAGAATGAAATATAATCCTATCCTTAAGAAACATACACTTCACAGAGAAATAAAGTAAACAGATCACACCATGGCAAAGAAAGTTGTTGCAGCACTCAAAACAGGAGCAGGTAAGACATTCAGCAAATGTATCAAGATGTTGAAATCTGAAAAGACAGGCGCTTACCAGTTCAAGGAAGAGATTGTCCATAATGATCATGTCAAGGACTTCTTCTCCAAGAAATAGCTATTATTCTTAAACAGAAGATATTCAGGGCTTTCTTCAATGCTGAAGAAAGCTTTTTTTTATATTTACAATTCCAAAATTCGATAAAGAATGGCTTTGGGATTCCTCTCCACGGAAAAGAAAGATAGCCTGAATAAGGGGCTCGAGAAAACGAAAGAATCGGTTTTCGTAAAATTGTCACGGGCTGTCCTGGGTAAATCCAAAGTTGATGAAGAAGTTCTTGATAACCTTGAGGAGATACTTGTATCTGCTGATGTTGGCGTTGATACTACCATCAGAATAATTGAGAGAATTGAAGCCAGGGTGGCCAGGGACAAGTTTCTGAATTCCAGTGAACTAAATGCAATACTTAAAGAGGAGATTGTTGCTCTCCTCGAAAGCAATACTTCAGGTGCCGGGTCGGATTTTGCATCACCTCTGGAGTCTGTTCCTCATGTAATTATGATTGTCGGCGTAAACGGCTCAGGTAAAACAACAACAATAGCAAAACTGGCTTACCAGTACAAAAAAGCAGGTAAAAAGGTACTCCTTGGTGCTGCCGATACTTTCAGGGCTGCAGCAATTGATCAGCTCCAGATATGGGCCGACCGAACAGGTGTCTCATTAGTAAAACAGCAGATGGGATCAGATCCTGCTTCTGTTGCTTTTGACACGGTGAAATCGGCAGTTGCTGGAGGATATGACATTGCAATAATCGATACGGCGGGCAGGCTCCATAACAAGGTTAATCTTATGACTGAACTGTCAAAGATTAAAAGAGTAATGGAAAAGGTTCTTCCGGGCGTACCACAGGAGGTTCTCCTGGTTCTCGACGGATCGACCGGTCAGAATGCGTTTGAACAGGCAAAACAATTCACTGCTGCAACTGATGTAACGGGCCTTTGCATTACCAAGCTTGATGGCACTGCAAAGGGAGGTGTCGTAATAGGAATATCAGATCAGTTTAAAATACCGGTCCGGTATATAGGAATAGGCGAAAAGCTTGATGACCTGCAGGTATTCAACCGGGCTGAGTTTGTAGATTCACTCTTTAGTTCAAAATGAAACTAATTTCAGCTTTTGAAAACGACTTAATAGGTCTTTTCATTATAATATATTCTTTTACCCCCTTTCCCGTTTCCCCCAAGGGGGAAAGCCTGCCCCGCTTCGGCGGGGGTTAGGATGGGGGTAAAGTCCTTGGATTTGAGAATTCTCCTGATGAAAAACAAGAAAATCAATATTGTAACCCTCGGCTGCTCCAAGAACGTGGTCGACTCAGAAAAGCTCTTGAGACAGATCAGGTCAGGAGGATATGAAGTAGTGCATAACGCTGATGATTTTTCAGCTGGAACTGTAATAATCAACACCTGCGGATTCATCAACGATGCGAAAGAAGAGAGTGTTGACACAATCCTTAAATATGTCAGGGCCAGGGAAAGTGGCAATATAAATAATCTTTACGTAATGGGTTGTCTTTCTGAACGTTACATGGAAGACCTAAAAACTGAGATCCCAGGTGTAAAGAGATATTTCGGCGTCAATAATATAAATGACATTCTTGATGAACTTGGCATCAGGTTCCGTGAAGACGTGAGAAATCAACGCGAAATTTCTGGTCCCGGACACTATGCATATCTGAAAGTATCGGAGGGTTGTGACCGGAGCTGCGCATTCTGCGCTATTCCGGCCATAAGGGGGAAATGCGTCTCGAGGCCTTTGGAAGAACTTTTGAATGAAGCCAGGTACCTTGCTGACTCAGGCGTCAGGGAGCTTATACTTATCGCCCAGGACTTAAGTTATTACGGACTTGATCTATACAAGACTCAGAAACTCCCTGAACTGGTTACCGAACTCCTTAAGATCGAATCATTCGAGTGGATAAGACTTCATTATCTATACCCGGCCAATTTTCCAATGGAATTAATCCCTATAATGCGTGAGAACCCCAGGATCTGCCGCTATATTGATATTCCGGTACAGCACATCACTGATAAAATGCTTGGGCTGATGAAGAGGTCGCACAACCGTTCAGAGACATTGTCTGTCCTCAATAAATTAAGGCAGGGTAATCCCGGCTCAGTTATCAGGACGACACTTATTGCAGGTCATCCCGGTGAAACAGAAGATGACTTCAATGAGCTTCTGGAATTCGTCAGGGAGTTCAGGTTCGACAGGCTCGGTGTATTTGCATACTCTCATGAAGAGGATACGTTCGCATACAATAATTACAAGGATGAGGTACCTGAAGGAGTAAAAGAATCGAGGGTTTCGGCGATTATGGAACTTCAGCAGGAGATTTCTTCAGAGTTGAATGAAAAACTTGTCGGGAAAGTCCTTAAAGTATTAATCGACAGGAGGGAAGGGGAGTTTTTTGCCGGAAGAACAGAATATGACTCTCCCGAAGTCGACCAGGAGGTTCTGATACCTGCAGAATATGATCTTAAACCAGGTAATTTCTACCAGGTTCTGATCACTCAATCCAATGAATTTGATCTCTTCGGGAAACCTGTGCCCCCCGATCCCCTAAAGGGGGAGTAAAAATAGTACGGTTTTAGGCCCCCTTCTTCGCCTTCGCGTAGGCGATGTTGGCGAATGGACGGGGGTCACTCATCAGGATCCTCTTCCTTCTCTTCACCGGCATCCTTTTTCTTATGGATCTTCATCTTGATTTCCGATTTGGCGCTATTAAATCCGACATTTATAATATCTCCTTCGCCCTTACCTGCAATTATAAGCAGTTCGGCCATTGGATCCTCAAGGTATTTCTGAATGGCTCTTTTCAGGGGCCTGGCTCCAAAATTTGCATCAAATCCCTTATCTGCAATAAAATCACGGGCAGCAGGAGCAATCTTTAACTGGTAACCAAGCGATTCTACACGTTCGTAAAGGCCCTTAAGTTCAAGGTCAATTATCTTATTAATCTCCTCTTTCCCAAGTGAATTGAATATAATCACATCATCGATCCTGTTAAGGAATTCAGGAGCGAATGTTTTCTGAAGAGCTTTCTGAAGGATGCTTCTCGTCTGTTCATCCCTTGTTGCTTTTTTGGTCTGAGTATCGAAACCAATGCCGTGACCAAATTCTGATATCTGTCTTGTTCCGATATTTGAAGTAAGAATAACAATGGTATTCCTGAAATCTATCCGGCGGCCAAGGCTGTCGGTAAGCTGTCCTTCGTCAAGCACCTGAAGCAGAATATGGAATACATCCGGATGTGCTTTTTCAATCTCATCAAGGAGTACCACCGAATAAGGCTTTCTCCTGACTTTTTCGGTAAGTTGTCCGCCCTCTTCATATCCTACGTATCCCGGAGGGGCTCCGACGAGCCTTGATACAGAGAATTTCTCCATATATTCGCTCATATCTATCCTGACAAGGTTATCAGTTGTATCAAAAAGGAATTTGGCAAGTACTTTGGCAAGCTGAGTCTTGCCCACACCGGTAGGACCAAGGAAGATGAATGTGCCGATAGGCTTGTTGGGATCTTTCAGCCCGGCCCTGTTTCTCTGTATGGATTTTACGACTTTCTGAATTGCTTCATCCTGGCCGATCACGCTTCCCTTAAGCGCATCAGCCATCTTCAGCAGGCGGGTTCCCTCGGTCTGAGCTATTCTCTGGACTGGCACACCTGTCATCATAGCAACAACCTCCGCAACTTTATCAGCATCAACTGTTTCGCGGTTCAGTGCCAGTTCCTTTTCCCATTTTTTCTTTTCAAGATCTATTGAATCTAGAAGATCCTTCTCGCGGTCGCGGAAACTGGCAGCTTTCTCAAAGTTCTGGTTTTTTACAGCTGTCATTTTTTCCTTTTTCGTCTCCTCAAACTGCTTTTCAAGAGAGAGAATCTTTTCAGGCACGACAATATTGGCTATATGCACCCTTGACCCTGATTCATCGAGAGCATCGATGGCCTTATCAGGAAGGTGCCTGTCAGAAATATACCTGTTTGTCAGTTTCACGCATGCTTCAATGGCGTCGTCGGTGTAAGTTACATTATGATGTTCTTCATATCTCTCCTTAATATTATGGAGAATTGTAATTGTTTCCTCGATTGAGGTGGGTTCAACAAGTATCTTTTGAAATCTTCTTTCGAGGGCACCGTCTTTTTCTATATGCTGCCTGTAATCGTCAAGAGTTGTGGCTCCAATACATTGAATCTCACCTCTTGCCAGTGCAGGTTTAAGCATATTTGCCGCATCGAGTGACCCGGTAGCTCCTCCAGCACCAACAATAGTATGTATTTCGTCGATAAAGAGGATTATGTTATTATTCTTGGAAAGCTCGTTCAATATGGCCTTCATTCTCTCTTCGAACTGGCCCCTGTACTTTGTTCCGGCAACAATAGATGCCAGATCAAGGGCAACTACTCTTTTATTAAATAGAACCCTTGATACATTTTTCTTCGAGATTCGCAACGCAAGACCTTCAGCTATGGCTGATTTGCCTACACCCGGCTCTCCAATAAGAACAGGATTATTTTTCTTTCTCCTCGACAATATCTGAGCCAGACGTTCAATCTCGCGCTCCCTTCCTACAACGGGATCAAGCCTTCCTTCATCAGCAGCTTTAGTAAGATCAATGCCAAAATTGTCAAGAACGGGAGTATCCGATGATGACTTTGGCGAAGAAGGCGAACCTGATGCTCCTTTTCCCTGGGAACCAAATCCCTGCCCTTCATCATCCTCGTCGCGCGGGTAATCAGCTTTGGCGCTCGGTGATTCCGCTTCAACCACCCGTTTGACAGCAAGGTAATCAACATCCATTTCAGACAGGAACCTGGTGACAAGGGTATTTTCATCCTTCAGGATTGCGAGCAGAAGGTGTTCCGATTCAATTGTAGGACTTTTTAAAGCTTTCGCTTCAAGATAAACGAGCTTAAGTATCCTTTCAGTGCTCCTAAGTAACGGTATAACCTCATGATCAGCCACGGGAACGGGGCTTTCCACCTTAATGCTCTTTTCAAGAGATCCCTTCAGAACCAGCAGGTCAATACCTTTGGACATAAGTATCTCGATTGCAGTACCTTCACCATCCCGCAAAATGCCGAGAAAAAGGTGTTCGGGACTTATATGGCTGTTACCAAGCCTTATAGCCTCCTCCTTGCTGTAACCAAGTATATCTTTTACTCTCTGTGAAAATTGTGAATCCATATAATATATTAGTCTATTTCGTTATAGTTTCCCGATTTGCGACATTCTGTCAGAAGGCTTCCGACAAAAGTACAGATAACCGGAATTTCAAAGTTAAATTTTGCAATAATTATGTATGGCAATTATCATGCCCATTTATGAACAATGACTGTTTACAATTCACACATATAATAGCTCAAAAATAGCCAAATTATCACTATTTTCGTAGTTCAAATCCAGGATGGGGATTTTATTTTGTAATTAATTAATTATTAATCTGTTATGTCAGAGAGAGAGAGGATAGTACAGGTAAATATCGAGGAGGAAATGAAGTCGGCCTATATCGATTATTCGATGTCGGTCATAGTATCGAGGGCATTACCTGATGTGAGAGATGGTCTGAAACCAGTTCATCGTCGCGTACTTTTTGGTATGTCGGAGCTGGGAGTGATGTCAAACAAGGGTTATAAGAAATCAGCAAGGATAGTGGGAGAGGTGCTTGGAAAGTACCATCCCCATGGTGATACTTCTGTCTACGACGCAATGGTTAGAATGGCCCAGGAGTGGTCGATGCGCTACCCGCTGGTCGACGGGCAGGGAAACTTCGGGTCGGTTGACGGAGACAGCCCTGCAGCAATGAGGTATACAGAAGCCAAACTCAGAAAAATTGCGGAAGATATACTGGCAGACATAGATAAGGGAACTGTCGACTTCCAGCCAAACTTTGATGATTCACTTACTGAACCGGTTGTACTCCCGACAAGAATTCCAAATCTTCTTGTGAACGGAGCATCCGGAATTGCCGTTGGTATGGCTACTAACATGGCACCTCATAACCTCTCCGAGATAATAGATGCCACCATCGGCTACATAGATAATAATGATATCACCACTGATGAGATTCTTCAGTATATCAAAGGTCCTGATTTTCCGACAGGTGGTATTATTTACGGACAACAGGGTATCCGCGATGCCTGCGAAACAGGAAGGGGCAGGATTGTCGTAAGAGCAAAGACCGAAATTGAATTGACCCATTCCGGGCGCGAGTGCATAATTGTCACAGAGATTCCGTACATGGTCAACAAAGCCGAAATGATAAGGAAAATAGCTGACCTGATCAATGAAAAGAGGCTTGAAGGAATATCATATATTAATGACGAATCTGACAGGAACGGGATGCGGATCGTCATCATCCTTAAGAAAGATGCTACTGCCAACGTAGTTCTGAATCACCTTTACAAATTTTCTTCGCTCCAGACCACATTCAATGTCAATAATATAGCTCTGGTAAAAGGTAGACCCAAAACCCTTAGTACAAAGGATCTGATACATTATTTTGTAAAACATCGCCATGATGTTATACTCAGGAGGACAAAGTTTGATCTTGACCAGGCTGAGAAGAGGGCACATATACTTCAGGGATTGATCATTGCAAGTGATAATATTGATGAGGTAATAGCAATTATCAAATCATCACCAAACACTGATGCTGCAAGGGAAAGGCTCATGGAAAGATTCAATCTGTCAGAAATTCAGTCCAGGGCAATCGTTGATATGAGGCTTCGGCAGCTTACCGGCCTTGAGCAGGATAAACTACGCTCCGAGTATAAAGAAGTAATGGATCTCATCGAATACCTTAAGAGCGTGCTTGCAGATTTAGCCCTTCAGATGAAAATAATCAAGGATGAGCTTCTTGAAATTAAGGAAAAATATGGTGACGAGAGACGCACTCTGATTATCCCGAACGCTGAAGAATTCAATCCGGAAGACTTTTACGCCGATGATGAAATGGTAATAACCATCTCGCACATGGGTTATATCAAGAGAACCCCGCTGACTGAATTCAGGAGGCAGAACAGGGGAGGAACCGGGGCAAAAGGCGGGGCAACAAGAGATGAGGATTTCATTGAACATCTCTACATTGCAACAATGCATAACACAATGCTTTTCTTCACAAGCAAGGGAAAATGTTACTGGCTCAAGGTGTACAACATTCCTGAGGGTTCCCGAACATCGAAGGGAAGGGCCATGCAGAATCTTATAAATATCGAACCGGATGATAAGGTCATGGCCTTTATCAATGTAAAGGATCTGAATGATCCTGATTATATAAATAATAATTATATAGTCCTTTGCACCACCAGGGGAATTATCAAAAAGACATCGCTTGAAGCATATTCGAGGCCACGCGCTAATGGCGTAAATGCAATTACAGTGAGGGAAGGCGATGAACTCCTTGAAGCAAGGATGACTAACGGGAACCACCACATAATGCTTGCAGTTAAATCGGGCCGAGCAATCCGTTTCCCAGAATCTAAAGTCAGGCCTATGGGACGCACAGCTTCGGGAGTAAGAGGAATCAGGCTGGCAAATGAAAAAAGTGATATTGTCGTCGGCATGATCACTGTTGAAAACAAGGAAAAAGATATCCTGGTAGTGTCTCAGAAAGGTTATGGCAAAAGGTCAGATATTGATGGGTACAGGATAACCAACAGGGGCGGGAAAGGAGTCAAGACCATAAACATAACTGAAAAAACCGGTCCACTGATAGCGTTGAAGGACGTGACAGATAATCATGATCTTATGATAATTACGCAATTCGGCAATATTCTCAGAAGCCCAGTTAAGGCTTTGCGTGTAATGGGAAGGGCAACACAGGGAGTAAGACTGATTAACCTGAAGGAAAATGATATAATAGCATCAGTGGCGTGTGTGCTTGTAAATGAGGATGATGAAGAAAATATTGTAACTGAAACTCCTTCTGAAGATGAAAATAATTCTTCACCAGATGAAAATGGCAAAGAATTTGAAGATTAAGAAGTAATATTATAAATTTGGAAAAATTTTAATGGCAACAAACAAATAAAAATTATAATCATGAAAAAAGTTTTTCTGCTCATAGCATCTGTTTGTATTTCCTTAGGAGCATTTTCGCAAAAGGGTAAGGTAACTGCGGCTTTAAGTTACATTGACCAGAACATGCTTGACAAAGCCAAAGAGTCTCTGGATCAGGCTTTTACTGATGAAAAATCAAAAGACTGGTTTAACACATATTTTGCAAAAGGGAAACTGTGCCAGGCAATTTATACTGCCGATAATCCCAAGTACAATTCCTATTATGCCGATCCTCTTGAAGAGGCATATGCAGCATATGAGAAGGCCATGGAACTTGATCCAAAAGGAGGTATCAAGAAAAAAATCATTACAACCTCGGTCCTGAATACGCTTGCCAACAGCCTTTATAATCAGGGAAGCAAGAGGTTTGAGGCAAAGGATTATGAAGGTGCGCTGAAGTCGTTCAGTACTCAGATAAAGATTGCAGAAGATCCGATTTTTGTAGGTGCGCTTGATACAGGAATGTATTACAATGCAGGCCTCGCAGCCGTAAATGCTTCAAAATACAACGAAGCCGTTACTTATTTCCAGAAATGTGCAGATCTGAAGTACCTTGGTATAACACCGTATTACCAGATGTACCAATGCTACATGAATCTTGGCGATACTACAAAAGCAGAATCTTTTCTGCTTGACCTGCCGAGTAAATTCCCTGGTGATAAAACAGTTACTCTTCAGCTAATTGACCTTTATATAAAGAGCAACAAGTATGATGAAGCATTCAAGTATATCAAAGTTGCCAAGGAAACGGATCCTGATAATTACAGCCTTTATTTTGCATCTGGCATAATGTTCCTTAACCAGAACAGATTTGATGAAGCTATTGCTGAATTGTCAAAAGCTGTTGAACTAAAGGGCGATGTTTATGATCTCCAGTATGCAATGGGAGTGGCTTATATTAATAAAGCTGCAGCAATGTTCGTCAAGGCAAACGATATCATGGATGTTACCAAATATACCGCTGCCATAGATGAAGCCAACGCAGTTTATGCAAAAGCTTTACCTTTAATGGAGAAAGCACTTGAGCTCAAACCTGATGATGTTTTTGCAATGAGAAGCCTCAAGGAACTCTATTACAGGCTTAAAATGACTGATAAGTATAATGCTGTCAAAGCCAAGCTTGACGTTATGGATCAGAAGTAATTCAAAACAACTTAAAAAAGGAGGGATGCCAGCTGGTATCCCTTTTTTTGCTATGTCCGGAAGGGTAGTGAACTGAAAGGTAATTTAAGGATTCTGATCAATATCAAATAATTCTATTTGACATAATATTAATTATAGGAAAAATATATTACAATTAAGAACAAGCTGATAATTGCGTCCAGCACGGCTCACCTTATACCATACCATGACAAACAGCAGGCACGTCCACTTAAAGCTTAGCCAGGTTACTCTTCTTAGTTTGATGTAATAGTACAATCAATAACCCCATCTGTAATAACGGCAGCTGAGTTATCAATAGGTTTTAAAACAGTCGCAGTAAATGTACCTTTTATAGATGTTGATGTCAGTGCGGTAATATTTACGGCACAGCTTGAACCAGGTGTCATTGCTGTAGCTATATAAGGATTAACGTTTTTATCAATAAAAGATACAGAAGAAATAGCTTCAGAAGAAGATGCTGTATAAGTACCTGTCTTTATAGCTGATGTTGCAGTATAACACGTTATTATAATCGATCCATTAGTTCTGACATCTGCTGTTGATGTTTGAATTGTTAAGCTGGTTGAAGCTGCAATTACTTTTGAAATGGAACATGAATATTTAATTCCGCCCATCGTAAATGTAAGTGTACCGGAAGCATTAAAAGTTCCATTTGACGGACTATCATTACTAGTGTTTGATACAGTATTGTTGTTTGTCGTTGATGCTGCATTATTGTTAGTGTTTGATGTAGCTTTAGGATTCTTTTGACCACAACTACAAACTATTATTCCAACTGTAATCAACATGCTGATAAATAGAGCTTTTTTCATAATACTATTTATTAAGTTATAGATTAAGAAAATAAAATTACGGGAAATATGTATTCAAAACAATTTTAATTTCCAGGACAATTTATTTATATTGAACGGACGGCCTTCTCCCCTTCATCCTCTGTTTTCTTCTAAAATCTGAATTTACCCACATCAATGATATCTTTCTGATTCTCAAGACGAATAGTAATTTCCTGCTTTTTTTGATCGATTTTCCCAAAATTTGTAATAAAAGTTAAATGCAGGTTGACTGGTGCCAAAACTGATTGAGAGTGAGTTCCATAATAGTTAGCTTGAATTTTATATTCTCCCTGAATTGCCTTTTTGATCATAAATTCTTCAGGGCCATAACCATTTGTAAAATCATTAGATATTTTACCTCCTAATCGGGTTAACTTATTCTCATAGAAACATTTTTCACCAGATGGATCGGTTACCCAAAGATCTATATCACAATTATCAGCATCCCAGGTTAGTATAACACGGATATTAACTGGCTCCTTTTTAACCAGCCGCTTGTCAATAAATGAATAATCAAGTTTTGGATGTATTGCAATTATATTATTTATTTCGTTCAAAACAATGATCTCTATAGCAGGGAAACGCCCATCCCATTCTCTTTTCACCACTTCATAAAGCGTATTGATTGCCTGTTGAGAACTTCCATCTGCTTCGTATGCCAGACCAAGATCACGGTACGACTGGGGTTCTTCTTCTTTAAGTTCCAGTACCTTCTTGAAAACCAACACTGCCTCAGCATTATAATTTAAACCTAGAAGTTTATTGCCTAAAATTCTCAACAGTTCCGGTGATTCAAGCCTTAGTTCTGCCAGGTTTGAAAGAATTCTAACGGCTGTGTCCTTATTTCCTGATTTTGAGAAGAAATCGGATGCATCAATATAAAATGCGGGTGTCCATCCATATTCTTTTTTTAGTTTTAAATAGGTTGCATATTCTTCTCCGCTTCGGGCATATTGAAGTACCTTTAAATATGGTGTTTGCGGATCCCAGGCATTTATTTGAATATCTGCTTTGTTCCCCCCATCAAAAGAAGCAGATGCGTTATTTGGTTCTTCAACCATCATAAATACCATATTAGGCTCTGCAGAAGATTCATTTACACGAACTCCTGAAACCGAACCTGTAATTCCGGTTCTTCCTTGCGTTCCGTAGCCGACAACTACAACATCTGACAAACTATCATCAACTACAGGAGGCGCATACAGAACCTGGTTATTACCTGATTTATTTACATTTACTGGTTTCTTAGGTAAAACCGGATAATTAGTATTCCACCATTTGCTTTGTTCATCAGACAATTTTACAACGTATTCAATATGATTCTTTGTTTTTTCAGAAGCATCTTTTTCAACAATATGCTTTTGTTTGAAATATTCATTCTGTATTTCTTTTGGCGGAACAATATCGTATTGCAGATAATCGCTCAGGTTTTCAAGTACTAGTAAAGAAGTATTTTCAGTAATTATGCCAAATTCTTTGCCGGTAAGGGTAATTTTATCTTTGTTTTTCTCAACATCCAGGTTAAGTTCTGCAATTTTTTTCTCAGCCCATAATCGTCGAAGTAGTTCAGGTTCGACTGAATTGTCGGCAGTAATCATTATTCGTTTCGAATACACTACAGTTGTCCCAAAACCAAAGTTTAGTATTAAGGTGGCCGATTTATTTGCCATAATCCCGGTCAGACTGAAAGAATTAGTAAACTGGCAAGGCATTGATGGATAAATATTTGAAATATTTCCGTTTTCGATTTGCGCAGAAATAAAGTGAAAATTGTTAGTATTTAGTAGCGACAAAGCTTCAGCATTAGTCAACTTGTTTAAATTAACATATACTCCTCCGCTACGTTGAGCTATATAGGTAAGAAAATCATGGTTAGCAGAAACACTTGAGTTGATTGTATTTACAGGAGTATCAGAGAATTTAGGTTCTGAGTTTCCAAAATCTGTTATTCCATCTGAAAAAAGAAGAATCTCATCACTTTGATATTTAGTAAAATCAATGCTTCCGAAAGAAGTTCCTCCATCATAAACCATTGTCTTTATTACTGATTTAAGTTTATCCCAGTTCCCATTTGTTATGACAAATGTTTCAGCTTTCTCAGTTCTTATATTAAATGGTACCAGTTCTACACTCAAACTCCCTGTTTTCTGAAAGTATGCATTGAGAATGGATAAATCTTTTTCAATATCTCTGGCTTGAGATGAATTTGAATTATCCCAAAACAATGTTATTAGTTTCGGTAACAATTTAGCTTTTACCGACAGTTTGGGCCTTATGGTTAAATAGAAATATGAAGAATCTGAATTGTTGTTCTTAGTCGCTGTAAAAACCCTTTCAGTATCGCTTATATGTGGAAAGGCTAATGCTATTTGCTTATCGGGTAAATAATTATCTTGTTCAAAATTTGCAATATATGAATCGTTCCAACGACTGAATGATAAATTACTTAACTCGTTTTCTTCCGTATCTAAAACCACCTGGTTTTTAATAACCTCCACATGAACAGAAAACTTGTCAACAACTTCATCAATTTTTAATGGAAGCAAATACAAATCATTTTTCCCTTTATCAGTTAATTCCTGTTCAAAAGCTAGTACAATTCTTCTCGTTCCCTTTGCAGGTAAGGGGTATACTCGCATTCGGAAGTTATTTCCTTTGGTCATTTCAAGCAGACCAGGATCAATGCCTTTCCGGACAACTGCTTCAAAGGTTTTACGCCCCTGCTCTTTTTCTACAACAACACCTTCGCGCAGTGTGCCATTAATATCAAGTGCAAAACGTGAAATAGTTTGTCCTTCGCCCAAAGGAAAATTAAACTCCCCTTCCATTACACGTGAATTGCTGTTATAATAAGTAATGTCTAAAGTCGTAACAGCTATTTGTCCAATAACCTTAATATCAATCTTAAGGATATCAAGCCGCATAGGATTCTCCGTCATGTTATTCAGATTACTGACTTTCATTATCGGATTGACTGCTATCTGACTGTTTTGTTGAGCATTTGCATAATATGTAAATGGTTGAAAAACAATGCAAAGGAGAACAAAGAGAGAGATCCTTCTATAAAGTACTTTCAGTGTTTCCATATTGGTAAGATTTAGAAATTGAACTTAGTTTTCATACATGATGCAAAAAGTTTATGAATTCCATAAATTTGAAAAGCTCTTCTTATCAATATTCTCAATCCCCATGCCAATTATTCTCAATTGTCAGGTCTTCTCAGAAATATTTATATAATATTATCTGGCAATAATGATCCGTATGAAAAATGTTTCATCTCATTTTCTGTTTATTTGACGGATGAAATTATCTTTGGGCCTTTCTAAATGACTAAACCAAATTGCATGAATAACATTAAAGTTGTTTTCGTTCTGACTCTGCTCCTGTCATCATGTTCAGGAAAAGAAAAGATTTATGAATGGCGGGGAAAAGACCGCACCGGCATATACATTGAATCAAATCTGCTTAAAAAGTGGCCTGCTGATGGACCTAAAGAGATATGGACTGTTGAAAACATAGGAAATGGTTTTGTTTCACCCGTTTTTACCAGGAATAGTTTCTTCATTACCGGAGAAGTTGATTCAATGACGATTCTATTTTGTTATAACCTCAAGGGTGAAAAACTCTGGCAGACCACACTTGGCAAGGAGTGGAATAAATCTTATCCGGGCTCAAGGTGCACTCCAACCATTGTCGATGACCTGATCTATGTCGGAACTGGTTTGGGAAATCTTTATTGTGTAAGCAGAAAAGACGGCAAAATCGTCTGGTCGAAGGACTTGATCAATGACTTCAATGGAGTTCTTCCCTTATATGGATATTCTGAAGCTGCTCTGATTGATGGTGATAAAGTATTCTGGACTCCCGGAGGTAAAGAATTCAATGTAGTCGCACTTAATCGTTTCACCGGGGAATTGATCTGGGCAAATAAAGGATTTGGAGAGACATCAGCATACAATCCGCCGAAATTGATAACGCTCCCATCCAGAAATATTCTTGCAACGTTCTCATCTTACCATTTAATGGGGTTTGACACCAAAACCGGAAAATTGTTATGGGCTCATGAACAGGACAACTATCCGCTTGATCAGAGAGCCCCGGGATATGGTGACACTCACAGCAATACTGTTCTTTTTGAGGATGGTTCAATATATTATGCTGAAGGCGATGGAAATTGCGGTGTAAAGCTCACGCTGTCAGATGATGGTACAAAAATCACGGAAGTATGGAGGAATAAGGGATTCGACAGTTATATGGGTGGAATTATAAAGTCAGGCAACTACCTGTATGGAAGCGGGTCTGCAAAACCCCTGCTTCTTTCAATTAATGCGACTACTGGAGAACTGACTGATTCATTGAAGATTGGAAGCGGAACCCTGATCTCTGCTGACAATATGCTGTATTATTACAATCAGAAAGGCGATCTGATGCTTCTGAGCTATGACCAGGGCAAGATGGAGATGGTAAGTTCCTTCAGAATTAAGAAGGGAACCTTTCAGCATTTTTCTCATCCCGTAATAAACAATGGGAAGTTATATCTAAGGCATGGCAACGCTTTAATAGCTTTCGATATAAGTAGAAAATAATTAAACCAGGATTGTTAAGGAAGGTATATTTATTCTCTTATCTGTAGCCAATTGCAGCATATCCAACCCAGTGGCAATCAGTTGCAATGGCTGTCCTGCCCATTCTTATATCATCAACTGGAATATGATCTGATGTGATGCTTGTTGAATAACCGACTAATTCTCCCTTCAAGGGTTTTGAATCATTCAGAAAGAACGAGGTGTATAGTGCTACTGGCACGCAATACCTGCCGCACCAGGTCCATTTGTACTCTTTATAATTCTCTGTTTTTAAAGTATATGCACTGAATAATCTAAAGTTCTCCTGCATAATATTTCCTGAAAAGCATTTCTGAATTATTTCATCCTCATGCTGAAGAGCTTTTCTGTTTCCGGTTGAATCGCAGCCGAAAAATGCCATGTCGGCTCCGCCCCAATCCTGGTTGCCATAATGGACAGCATCAGTGGTTGCAACAATGGCAAAATCGCTGCCCCACTCCCACTTATGTTTAAATGTTACCTGCCGGATTGCCTCTGCCAGTGCCTTGCCGCACTCCTGCATCCTGTCAGGGCTCATTGCCGGTACGAGTATAGGTATAATTGTTATATCCCTGTCAAAATACTGAAGAAAGGGTATCATTGCTTCAAGGGAATGCTCAACTTTCTGAAGAGTATCGCTCATAATTGCGAATCTGCCTTTCAGCAAACTGAACACCTCCTCATTTGCCGGCGAAACAGGAACGTTATTCCAGGGAGCCTTCCAATAGTTAAATGAGCCAAATACCAGGGAGTCTTCAATCCCAAGCCGTGCAGCTTTATGTGCCACGCCTATAAGGAACAGGTTCTTCGCTTTAATATTTTGCAGCAGTTCAGGGTAAAGCTTCCCGACATAAGTGTAATCGTCGTGGGGACATATTACAAGCTTCCATGGCAAACCATCCTGTTTTTCCCAGCCTTTTCTGTCCAGCCTTGCCATGAGACTGTCCATTTGCCATGCATATTGTGCAAAACCTACAGTATCAACGAGATGCCTTACATTCTTTGCCTGTAGCTGTCCGGGATTGGCGGTTCTGCAACCTGAAAGTATTCCAAGTATTGTTAAAACACCTATAATCTGTAATGATCGCCTCACCTGGTCTTACTTAAAATAGTTATATTAATTAACTGTTTTAAGGATATCGCCCAACAGCCTGTCGAAATCCATGTTATTTGACCTTGGGGAACAACCAAGTACCACGACCACCATCTCTTTTGAAGGGATTATGAAGATCTGCTGACCATCATGACCTTCAGCTGAAAACATATCCTGAGGAGCTGATGGAACAGCTTTTGATAAATTGAGCCAGAAGAAGGCTCCATACTCACCTTTACTGTCTGATGCAGGTGTTGTTGTATACTTTACCCACCCTTCAGGTAATATCCTTTCGCCATTAAATACTCCGTCGTTGAGGTACAGTAAGCCAAACCTTGCATAATCGCGGGCGGTTGCATAGAGATATGCAGAACCGATAAAAGTGCCTGAGGGATCGACCTCAAAAACTACATCAGGTGCCCCGATCCTGTTAAAAAGCTGTGTGTGTACAAATGAATAATACAATGAGTCGTTTTTTAACTGCTCCCTGATGAGGCGGGTTATAAGATTCACGTTGCCAGATGAATAGGACCAGTGAGTTCCTGCAGGATATTCCAAAGACTGACTGATTGCAAACTCTCCCTTATCTGCTTTCGTAAAAAGCATCAGGTTTACGTCCGACCTGCTTCCATAATCCTCATTCCATTTAAGTCCGCTCTGCATCTGGAGAAGATCGTTTATAGTAATTTTGCTTCTGTTATCGCCCTGCCATTCTTTTATGCCAACAGGAGCTGAAATATCCATTATGCCTTGTTTTACCATTATACCAACAAGTGCATTGGTAAAACTTTTAGCCATTGACCAGCTCAGAAACCTTGTTTGCTGGTTAAACTGAGGCTTGTATGCCTCTGCAACAGGAACACCTTTATATAGCACCATAAATGCAAAAGCATTACCGTTATATGCGTTATCAGTTATCAGTCGTTTTGAAATGTTATTCAGCTCTTCCGTGTTTACACCACTTAGAGGTCCGGTTAAAACGTCACCAAGCGGCCAGGCAATGGTATCCTGTGAATATCCGGGCTGAATATTACGCGGGTAAAAGGTTTTACGCAGGATTGCTTCAGGAATTTCAGTTAAAACCGTAGCACCGAAACCATCCCTGTAAATTGCTTTTGATTTACCCCAGAGAAGACGGCTTACGACGCTCTTCTCATTAAAATCCACCTTATTTTTAGTAAATTTAATGAATGAGAAGTTCATGTCTGTCGATTCTACATCCTGCTGTGTTCTGGCCGATATAAAAACATCGGAACAGAGGGTTTTGGCTGCATAGCCTGTAACTATCGGCAGAACTGAATTCATGTAAATGGCAGCACCCGATAGCACGATTAGCAGGGTAATCAAAATTCCGTAAAATACTCTTTTCCTTGTCATTATGATCAATTATTAGTGGTTTGTCAGATTCCTTTCAAATATAACCAAAAACCTATACAAATTTCAATCCTGTTAATATCGCTAATAATTTATATACTGAAAATTCCCGGAAAGTTTATTAAACTTGCATGAATATTCTTAAATCTTCTGTTATGGTACAAATCGAGAAATCAACAATGCAGTATCTCTCTGACCTGAAAAAGCATAATGACAGAGAATGGTTTGCTGCGAACAGAAAAAGGTATGAAGGCGCCAGGAAAAACTATACTGATTTTATCCAGGCAGTAATTAATGAGATCACATCTTTTGATCCCATACTTAATGGATTAGAGGCTAAGACCTGTATATACAGAATCAACCGTGATATCCGTTTCTCAAATGATAAGTCGCCTTATAAAACACATTTTGGAGCATTTATCCTCAGAGGCGGAAATAAAAACATGCATTTATATGCCGGTTATTATATTCATATCGAACCGGGAAACTGTATGCTTTCAGGCGGTGCATATATACCACCGACGTCATGGTTATCTGCAATCCGGGAAAAGATTGATGAACATGGCGGTGAGTTGCTGAAGATAACCGGCAACAAGGAATTTATTAAATATTTCGGGGAACTTGAGGGTGAAAAACTTAAAACTGCTCCAAAAGGTTATCCAAAGGATCATAAATATATTGAACTTCTCAAATTTAAAAGCTTTCTTTCCACAAAACTCATTCCGGATGCAGAAGTAACGAAGAAAGAATATTTCAGCAATATTATAAGTGGATGCAGGGCGATGAAACCCCTTATTGACTTTTTAAATGATTATTAAAAGCTCCTCTTTACAGGAATCTTTCTTATACGAAGGTTTAACGGAGTAACCTCCAGGTATTCATCATCTTTAATCTGTTCCATCAGTTCTTCAAGCGAGAACCGCAGCTTCGGAGCTATTTTCAGGCTTTCATCTGATCCGGATGCCCTCATATTGGTAAGTTTCTTGCCTTTCACAACATTTACATCCACATCATTCGGACGAGTGTACTCTCCTACCACCTGGCCTTTATAAACCTTTTCACCCGGATCAATATAGAACCTGCCCCTGTCCTGCAGCCTGTCGATAGCATATCCTGTAGCCATACCCTGATCCAGGGAAACAAGCGAACCATTTGGCTTTGGCAACAGATCATCTCCTTTATATTTATCATAAGCCCTGAACCGGTGGTGCATCACAGCCTCACCTGATGTAGCTGTCAGCATATTGTTCCTCAAACCGATAATACCCCTTGATGGAATGTCGAACTCCAGATGAATAAGATCTCCTTTTGGTTCAATGACAATCATTTCACCTTTTCTTTGAGTAACCAGTTCAATTGCTTTGCCTGATTGTTCAGCAGGGACATCAATGGAAAGCGTCTCGTAAGGTTCCGACTTAACTCCCTTTATATCCTTTAAGATCACCTTGGGTTTTCCGATCTGAAATTCGTATCCTTCACGCCTCATTGTTTCTATCAGGATTGAAAGATGAAGAATGCCACGGCCAAAAACATTGAATGTATCTTCAGAATCTGTCGCTTCCACCTTCAGAGCAAGGTTTTTCTCGGTCTCCCGGAATAATCTCGTTCTTAAATGTCTGGAAGTTACAAATTTACCTTCCTTCCCAAACAGCGGAGAATTATTGATAGTGAAAACCATGCTCATGGTTGGCTCATCGACCTCGATTCGCTTGAGAGCTTCCGGATTCAGGAGGTCTGCCAGAGTATCACCAATCTCAAAATCTTCAAGTCCTATAACAGCACACAGATCTCCACATCGAACACTTTCAGTCTTAACGCGTCCGAGACCTTCAAAAACATAAAGTTCCTTAACCCTGACCTTTCTTACTGCTCCATCTTTCTTACACAATGTATAATCGACTCCGGTCTTTACTTCACCTCTGAAAACCCTGCCTATTGCTATTCTTCCGACATAGCTTGAATAATCGAGGGAAGCTACCTGCATTTGAGCTGTACCCTCAATATACGGGGGTTCAGGAATCTGTTCCAGTATTGTGTCAAGAAGGAAAGTTATATCTGTTGCAGGTTTCCGCCAGTCTTTGCTCATCCATCCAAACTTTGACGAACCGAAAACAGTTTCAAAATCAAGCTGATCCTCAGAAGCATCGAGGTTGAACATCAGCTCGAATATATCCTGCTGAACGTCATCGGGCCTGCAGTTCTCCTTATCTACCTTATTAACCACTACTATAGGTTTCAGACCGAGGCTTATTGCCTTTCCAAGAACGAATCTTGTCTGCGGCATCGGTCCTTCAAATGCATCTACAAGCAGCAGGACGCCGTCAGCCATTTTCAGAACACGTTCCACTTCTCCGCCGAAATCCGCATGTCCCGGAGTATCAATAATATTGATCTTAACGCCTTTGTAATTTACTGAAACGTTCTTTGAAATGATTGTTATTCCCCTCTCCCTCTCCAGATCGTTGCTGTCGAGTATCAGATCACCCGCATCCTTCCTCTGGTCAAGCACCTTACATTCCTGGATGATCCTGTCGACCAGGGTGGTTTTGCCATGGTCAACATGAGCGATAATTGCTATATTTCTTAACGACTGCATAAAAAAAATTCAAGACTGCAAAAGTAATATTGTTAGCGGGAATATTGTAATAAACAGATTAAAATCGGTTTATAATAAAAAATTCATATATTTCGTTTCTAATCATAAAAGCAATTGTATGAAAAAAATGATCTTCACCCTTTTATTCGCCGCCCTGACTATGATATCGGTTCATGGGCAGGCCGGTGTCAAGCTTGAAGTAGGCATGAAAGCACCTGACTGGACATTCACTGATTCTGAAAAAAAGCCTTTTACAATGAATTCCTGGCCGGGAAAAGTTCTCCAGATCAACTATGTCGATCCTGATGAATCTGATCTGAACGATCCGTTTAATGATGCAGTGAATAAGGCAACAGATGTTGACAAGACTATAAGCAAAGATTTATTCAAGGGCTTTGGCATCGTCGACTGCAAATCGACATGGAAGCCTAACGGGCTTATCAGATTGATTGCCGGCAATAAAGCCAAGAAATATGACACCACTATCCTGTTCGATTATGATGCAACACTTCAGAGACTCTGGGGTATGCCGAAAGACAGTTATAGTGTTGTTATTGTTGATAAGAACAGGATTGTCAGGGCTTTATACAAGGGAAAGATACCTCTGGCGGATAACGCAAAAATCGTTCAAATGATCATTGATCTGACAAAAGAATAAGAAGAATTTCTTACAGACAATAGTTTTAACCGCAAAGAGCGCTAAGAAGAGCAAAGCACGCAAAGGAGTCAAGAAGGTCATATCTTTGCTTCCTTTGCGTAATTTGCTTCGCGAACTTTGCGGTTATTTTTTTTCTGAATAATTTTCCTTTTTATCTGATTACCCTTGGGTTCCTAAAAAAAGATGATAGTTCCTAATCTTCTGTTAATAGCCGGGACAGGCAATAAATCGGGCAAGACCACGCTTGCTTGCCGTGTCATTGAAGATTTCCGGGCGAAAGAAATAATGGCAGTTAAGATCACACCCCACTTTCATGATACAACACCGGGACTTCTTCTGCTTTCTGAAAACAAAGGTTACTCCATATTTGAAGAATTGGATCCGAAATCAGCAAAAGATACTTCGAGGATGCTCAGGGCCGGGGCACGAAAAGTCTTTTTTGCAAAAGTAACCGATAACGATCTTCTGAACACATTTACTGAAATACTTAAGTTTATACCTGACGGTACACCGATCGTATGCGAGTCGCCCGGTCTCAGGTATTTCCTTAACCCCGGAATCTTTATAATCATGAAGTCGGAAGAAGCGTATAATAATAAAGATATTAATAAATTGCTAAAATTGCCTCATGTATTGATGAAGCTTAATGATCTTAACAATCTGGAGCGTCTTCCATTCAATTTCAGTAACGGAAAGTGGGTATTCAACACCCTGTTTGACTGATCAGTTTGATTCCCTGATATCGGAAATATCCCTGCCTAATTTTGCCTTGATTCTTTCAAGGTCATTTTTCATTGCAGCGACAGCCTGGATAAGTTGTTTCTCAGGCAGCACTGGGTCAGGAAGCACGCTGCTGATGAAGTTTACAAATTTCCATATCTCCTTTACCTCGTTAATATGAACCTCATAGGGCTCATAAACAGGGTTCAGCGAATAGAGGACAAGTTTCCCGTCGTTTGAAAGGTTGTTCTCCACCACCTTAAAGACAATTCCGTCATTTATTGTGAAGATAACATAGGCTTTCCCGCTTATTATCTCACGCCAGTCCTGGACGAACTCGCCTGTAACCCATGAGCCGTCGGGGATCGGAAGCATTGAGTCGCCTTTAAGCTGGAAGGTTCTGTATTTTCTTTTTTCCGAAAGAAACGGGAGCCTGAATCTGGGCAATTCACCAATGAATTCAGGGTCGGCGTAACCTGTAGCGTAACCAGCCTTGGCCTTCTCCGGAACCAGCTCTATGTTTTCGAGGTTGTCGGAGTTAACCGTAGTAGCCAGCACCCGCAGGTTGCTTCCTTTAATATAAGCGTCATATCCTCTTTCGAGTTCGCCAAGCTGGCTCTCCGAGAGTTCAGGGATATTGATCTTCAGCATCGTGTCGATCGACAGGTTGAAGTATCGCGAAAACGAGACCAGGATATCAATACCCGGCTGGGCCACACCGTTCTCATAACCGCTCAGGGTGGAACGTTTAAGGTTGAGGGCCACAGCGACATCATCCTGTGTCCTGCCCCTTCTCTTTCTTAAAAATTTTATATTGGAAGCGAAGTACATATTGAAAATTGATTATATTGTAATCATAATATTGATTAATTTTTAATCAAAACTAAATCTTATTTGTTATATAAACAAGAAAAAGTTAAAAAAAATCACCTCTGTGTATCTAATTGACACGTACTCACCCCTTCCTTCGCTCCGCTCAGGATTCCCCCTCTCTGCTGGCGCAAAGAGGTGGAACTGGCTCATCTGTAACGAACTAAGCCCCCTTCCTTGCGAAGCAGGGAAGGGGGTTGGGGGATGGGTACATGAAGACACGGAGAAGCACAGAGGGCCACAGAGAAACAATTATCTGCAAAATGTTCATAGCTGGAAACATAGAAAGATCTGTTCTGCATCTTGACCTCGACACCTTTTTTGTATCGGTCGAAAGGTTGAAGAACAGCAAGCTCGTCGGAAAGCCGGTGATAATAGGCGGCATGTCGGACCGTGGCGTGGTGTCGAGCTGCAGCTATGAGGCAAGGAAATACGGGGTGAGTTCTGCAATGCCCATGAAGATGGCGAGAAACATGTGTCCCGATGCCATAGTGATACGCGGCGACATGGAAGCATACAGCAATTACTCTAACATTGTGACTGAGATAATTGCCCAGAAATCGCCGCTCTATGAGAAATCGTCGGTTGACGAGCATTACATAGATATCACAGGGATGGATCGCTTCTACGGGTGCTACCAGTGGTCGCATGAATTGCGACAGCAGATAATAAAAGAGACGGGGCTCCCGATATCGATCGGACTTTCAGTAAACAAGACCGTATCAAAAATAGCGACCGGAGAGGCAAAGCCAAACGGCGAGATAGAGGTACGAAAGGAGATTGTCCTCCCCTTCCTCGATCCGCTTTCGATAAGCAAAATACCGATGATCGGGCAGAAGACTTATCATGTGCTCCGCTCAATGGGCATAGCAACCATATATACATTAAGGAATATTCCGGTAGAGATGCTCGAAAAGCTTATGGGCAAAAACGGCATTGAAGTGTGGAAAAGAGCCAACGGGATAGATTCAACTCCCGTTATAAGCTACTCTGAACAAAAATCGATAAGCACCGAACATACCTTCGAAAAGGATACCACCGACATGATCAGACTTAACCAGCTTCTCGTGAGCATGGTGGAGAAGATCGCCTACGAGCTTCGGAAGCAGGAGAAGCTAACCTCTTGCGTAACAGTGAAAATAAGATATTCGAATTTTGATACACATACCCTGCAGAAGCGGATACCATATACCGCATTTGATCATGTGCTTATGGATATCACTAAGGAGCTGTTCAGCAGGCTATACCAGAGGCGAATGCTGATCCGGCTCATAGGAATAAGATTCAGCCATATGGTGCGCGGAGTGCAGCAGCTCGACATGTTCGACGACACGCCCGAGAAGGTGAGCCTCTATATGGCCATGGATAAGCTCAGGAAGCGTTTCGGACGGGATGCAGTGCGAAGAGCTGCAGGGGTGATGACCAGCAGCGAAAGAGAGGAAAAGGCCCTTAAACAGCTCGAAAATGCCCGTAAAGAGCAGGAAATGATGGAGAACAGGTTAAGAGGATACTTTATGCATGGAAGATAGAAGTTTGGAGTACCTAGAGTTGGGAGTACTTAGAGTTAAAAAATAACTCTAGGCACTCTAGGCACTTTAGGCACTCTAGGCACTCTAGGCACTCTAGGCACTCTAGGCACTCTAGGCACTTTAGGCACTTAAACAATGTATCTCAATTGTCACTCATATTACAGTCTCCGCTACGGCACAATGTCAGTGGAACAGCTTGTGCAGAAGGCATCTGCTGCAGAAGCCGGCACTATCGTCCTGACAGATATAAATAATTCAACGGCAATCCCCGAATTTGCAGGGGAGTGCGCTAAAAACAACATCAGGCCGGCAGCAGGAATAGAATTCAGAAACGGCAACAACCTGCTCTACACCGGCATTGCCCGGAATAACAAAGGATTGAGGGAACTAAACGAATTCCTTTCAAAATGCAATTTTGAAAAAACAGAGGTCCCCTTCCCTGCCCCACGCTTCTCAGATGCATATACCATCTACCCGTTCACCAATCCTCCCGGGCGCCCGATGTTCGACAACGAACGCACTGGCATAAGGGTCTCAGGCATCAACAGGCTGTTATCGGTCACTCACACCCTCAGGAACCGGATGGTGATCATGCAGCCGGTTACATTCGCCGGAAAAGATGATATATTCATTCACAGGAGCCTCAGGGCAGTCGATAACAACATTCTTCTCAGCCACCTGAAACCATCACAGTGCGCCGGGGAGGATGAGCTCTTCCTTTCGCCCGGTGAAATGAAAAGAGTATTCTCTGCATACCCTGAGATCCTCAGGAATACCTGCGACCTGCTGGATGACTGCAGCCTGGCATTTGACAGAGAGAGCCAGAAAAACAAAAAGATCTTCTCCGCAAGCAGGTACGACGATAAGCTGCTCCTGGAGAAGCTTGCCTGGGACGGAATGGAGTACAGGTATGGCAGGAACAACAGCGAGGCAAGAAGAAGGATAAGTCATGAACTTGAAATAATCGACAGGCTCGGCTTCTCTGCCTATTTCCTGATAACATGGGATATTATCAGGTACTCGATGGCAAGAGGCTTTTACCACGTAGGAAGAGGAAGCGGGGCAAATTCTATAGTTGCTTATTGCCTGAAAATCACTAATGTTGACCCAATTGACCTGAACCTTTACTTTGAGAGGTTCATAAACCCCAAACGAAGCAGTCCTCCCGATTTCGATATCGACTATTCCTGGAAAGAGAGAGACGAGGTTATCGATTACATCTTTAAAAGATACGGGTATAAACATACGGCACTTCTGGGCACCATAAGCACCTTCAGGGGCAAGTCGATCGTAAGGGAACTCGGAAAGGTCCATGGACTGCCAAAAGAAGATATTGATTCACTGATAGATAATCCGTCGTCGGAGGCAAACCGCAATGAGATCACCGATATTATCTTTTCTACAGGGCTAAAGATTGCCGATTTCCCGAACATGCGGAGCATCCATGCGGGCGGCATTCTTATCTCTGAAGAGCCTATGGCGTCATTCACTGCCCTCGACATGCCTCCCAAAGGGTTTCCAACGACACAGTGGGATATGTACACTGCCGAGGAGATTGGCTTTGAGAAGCTCGATATTCTTAGCCAGCGCGGTATAGGACATATCCGCGAGAGCGCAGAGATAATACTCCGGAACCGCTTGGTTGATGTGGATGTGCACGCAATACAGAAGTTCAAGAACGATCCAAAGATCAAAGAGTACCTGAAAACCGGTGAGACAAAGGGATGTTTCTACGTCGAAAGCCCATCGATGCGCGGACTCCTGCAGAAACTCAGGTGCGACGATTATACAACGCTTGTGGCGGCCAGCTCGATAATCAGGCCAGGCGTCGCACGATCAGGGATGATGCGTGAATATATCTTTCGCTTTCATAACCCTGATAAATTCAAATACCTGCATCCTGTGATGAAGGAGCAGCTCGAAGAGACCTTCGGCGTAATGGTCTACCAGGAGGATGTTCTGAAGGTATGCCATCACTTTGCAGGTCTTGACCTGGCAGATGCCGATACGTTGCGAAGAGCTATGAGCGGTAAGTACAGGTCGAAACAGGAGATGCAGCGCATAGTCGATAAGTTCTTCTCGAACTGCCGCGAAAAGGGCTACAGCGATGAGATCACAAAAGAGGTGTGGCGCCAGATAGAGTCTTTTGCAGGATACTCATTCTCCAAGGCCCACTCGGCATCATATGCCGTTGAGAGCTTCCAGAGCCTCTACCTGAAAGCACACTACCCGCTCGAGTTCATGGTTGCCGTGATCAATAATTTCGGAGGCTTTTACAGGACATGGGTATATGTGCACGAAGCAAAGAGATACGGGGCCACTATCCAACTGCCCTGCATCAACAAAAGTAATTACAAGACAACCATTTATGGATCTGACATCTATCTTGGTTTCATACACATAATGAGCCTCGAGAGCAACCTGGCAATTGCAATTGAAGAGAATCGCAATTCAGAGGGCGAGTTCGACGGGATGAGCGACTTCATAGCCAGACTGGCCCCCGGCCTTGAACAGATGATACTTCTTATCAGGACCGGCGCCTTCAGATTCACAGGAAAGAAAAAAGCGGTACTCCTCTGGGAGGCCCATATGATGATGGGCAAAAAAAAACCCGAACCTATGAAACAACTCTTCTCCTCTCCTCCCCGCGATTTCAGCCTTCCCGACCTTGAACACAGCAGACTCGATGATGCCTACGACGAGATTGAGCTGCTGAGTTTCCCCGTTTCGCTCACCTGGTTCAATATGCTGGAAACATCCTTCCGGGGCGAGGTGGCTGCGAAAGATCTTATAAGACATGTCGGGGAAAAGATCAGGATGGTCGGGCACCTGGTGACAATCAAATATATTAAGACAATAAAAAAGGAATGGATGAACTTCGGATGTTTCATCGATCCTGAAGGAAGTTTCTTTGACACGACACATTTCCCGCAATCGCTTAAAAACTATCCATTTAAAGGCGCAGGAACATACCTGATCATGGGAAAAGTGGTTGAAGAGTTCGGATATCCGTCAGTTGAGGTCGAAAAGCTGGCAAAACTGCCGATAAAACCGGATAAGAGATATTAAGAAGGCGACCGGTAACCGGTTGCCGGATTTCATGCACTATCATAACGGGTTACTTTCAGGATACCCTTTATGGCTTGTATTTTTCTCATAACTCCATGCAGGATATCATTATTAGGTACCATTATATGAAGCATTCCTTCGAACAGACCATCGTCCATTTTATAGTTAAAGCTTCGTATAGTAACATTGTTAACTGCAAGGATATCGGCTATCCGGTTGACCATTCCCATATCTTCAATTCCGGTAATTTTCACAGATGCCACAAAAGAGGGAGCAGCTTTTGATTTAGTCCACTTTGCTGAAACCACTCTGTAAGGATATCTCGACATCATATTATGGGCATTGGGACATCCTCTCCTGTGGATTTTGATCCCTTCGGAGATGGTCACAAATCCAAAGATTGAATCCCCGAAAACAGGATTACAGCATTTTGCAAGGTGGTAATCAAGGCCCTCAACCCTGTCTTCAATTACAAGAAAATCAGAATATTCAGATTCCGGGATCTCTCTTACTTCTTTCTCCGGCGATAAGAGCGCCGACTCTGTCTGTACCGGAGATTCCTCCTTCAGAAGCACCTCTTTAATCTCGAGAAGTTCAATTTTACCCGATTCTATCAGGAAATACAGATCCTGTGCCGTCTTTAAGTTGTAATGGTTAATCAGCTTCTGTATCAAAGTATCACCATATGGAATCTTCCAATTCTTAAGCCGGCGGAGCAGTATCTCCTTTCCTTCGGCAGCAGCCCTTACCTTATCTTCATTCAGAACCTGCTTTATCTTTGTTCTGGCTTTGTTTGTAACAACGAACGAAAGCCAGTCCTGCTTCGGCTTCTGGTTTTTTGACCTGATTATGTCGACATGATCGCCATTCTGAAGAACATATCTTATTGTGACATTCTTTCCATTCACTTTCCCGCCAACACAGGAAGCACCGACGGCAGTATGAATATCGAATGCAAAATCAAGAACAGTGGCCCCTGCAGGAAGCTGCCTGAGGTCGCCTTTGGGTGTGAAGACGAATACCTCATCGATATATAAACCTGACCTTACCTGGTCAAGAAATGCAGCATCCTCTTTTTCCGGTGACTCGAGGATTTCCCTCATTTTAGTCAGCCATGTATCGAGCCCGCCTTCTCCTTTTAATCCTTTGTACCGGAAATGAGCAGCCATGCCTTTTTCGGCTATCTCGTCCATTCTCTCCGACCGTATCTGCACTTCTACCCATTTGCCTCTGGGACCGATGACGGTGGTGTGAAGCGATTCATACCCGTTTGATTTCGGCACAGAAATCCAGTCCCGAAGCCTGCTTGGATTTGGCTGGTACAGGTCGGTAACAACAGAATATGCTCTCCAGCATTCTGACTTTTCACCTTTTTCATCGCTTTCAATAATTATCCTGACAGCAAAAAGATCATACACTTCATCGAAATCAACACCCTGCTTCTTCATTTTAAGCATTATGGAATAAATTGATTTCGTGCGACTTTTAATCGTGAATCTAAAGTTTTGCTTTTCAAGCTTTTCCTGAAGCGGAACTGAAAATTCCCGGATAAACCTGTTCCTTGAAGCAGTTGTTTGCTTCAGGCGGTTCTCGACATATTGATATTGTTCCGGTTCAAGGTACCTTACTGCCAGATCCTCAAGTTCCGATTTTATGTTATAAAAGCCGAGACGGTGAGCCAGGGGTGCGTAAAGGAAATATGTTTCTGACGCAAGAGGCAGCCTCTCTTTTTCAGGCGCATTGTCCAGGTTGCGCATATATTCAAGCCTTTCAACAAGTTTTATGAGGATAACGCGGATATCATCGGCAAGACTAAGCAATAGTTTCCGGAAGTTCTCAGCCTGGTATGACGACTGCATCGAGTCAATTCCCGTGACTCTTGAAAAGCCATTGAGTATCTCGACAACCTTTTTACCAAACTCTTTTTCAAGTTCCTTTTGGCTGATGTCAAGACTATTATAGGAATCATGAAGAAGAGCAGTAATTATGGAAGTAAGACCCAATCCCATCTCTCCTGCAATAATTCTGGCAACCGAAAGAGCGTGGAGAATCTGAGGTTCTCCTGTAATGATTACATTATCGCCGCATGCTTTAACTGCAAGGTCAAGAGCTCTCCTGATCACCTTATTGTCTTCTGCAGCAACTGAGCTTCTTGAAACCCGGAGAAGAGCCCTATATCCCGATTGAATTTTTTCTAAATCCAAAATTATCCTGAATTATCGTTTCGCCTGAACAGCACAAATATATATTAACCTTCAATTAGTTGTGTTATTCCTAAAAAAAATCCCCGGAACTTCCATCAGCCCGGGGATCTTGATATTTTATATTAAAAATTATCTGAAGGAGACTCCCAGTCCTGCTGAAACAACATTATACTGTGACCTGGTGTAATCAACATGAAAAGTTATTACGGCTAGTTTGAACCTGAACCCTGCATTAGCCCTTAGACCTGAGAAATTCTCAATGTTCATTTTTGGAAATTCATTGCCGGCCTTGATACTTCCGCTTCCGGTAAGGTCATTATATTCCGCATGTGGAGTACCACTAGTAACAAGAACCGGCGCAGGATAATAACCTTCCAGTTTAACAGTAGTCCTTGTTTTACTGTATCCCAGTCCTGCATAAAATGTAATAATTTTCAGGTTGACTGAACCAATTGCGCTAATGTTAAGTGCTTCAACCATAGCCTTCATGTTCTGGTCGCTGAAATAAGTCAATGGATCGATTGTGGAATAATTCCAGGCAACAGATGCATCGGGCTGGAGACTCAATGGTACATTTCCTGTCAGCCTTGTATAGCCTGCAAAGATGGAAGCTTCTACCGGAATAAGCTCATGACCAGGTATGTATTGCATAATACTGTGCATCAATCCGACTCCCCATAAGGAGATGTCGCCCTCCTTAATCGGGATTTTAGGGATAAATCGTGCTTTTAATTCAGTTCCTAAAGGAAGTCCGATACCAACCTGTAACATTGGAACTGGTATATATTTCCATCCCGTTCCGGGAGGTGTTTTGAAAGAAGCAAGCGTATATCCACCAGAACTATAGGTCATTTGAGGACCATCGGTATTCGGACCTGAAACTGTTGATGCTGTTCCTGATCCTGATAGAGTCGTAGAGAGTCCGATTGAAGATATATCGAATGTCCCTGCAGAGCCTGGTACTATGCCGACGTTGAATGAGGTTGTAACATCAAATCCTCCCAATTTATGAGGCTTTGCCGTATTATACCAGCTTCCGTTCAGTCCGGCCCCGAAAGCATTTGCCCAGGGTGAAACATAGGCTTGTACAAGTTTTACGGCATCAGCAGGGGCGCTGCGCAGAAAGTCGACGTTGCTGAATTGAGAAAAAGCAACTGATGAAAAAAGGAAGGAAGTTACAATCATAGCCGCAATGCGGCTGGTGGTTGATTTGCTCATGTCTTTATCAGTTAGTGACGTTTAATAAACAAATATAGAAAAATCCTGACATTATCATCAGGATTGTTCTCTTTACCATAACCAGCGCAGTGCGGTAAAGGTTGCATTTATGGAGGAAAACCTCTTTATTTCTCCAGCTTCTTCTTATCTGCTTTATCAAGATCCTCGAGCTCCTCTATTCCAGTCGCTTTCGATAATTGTGACAACTGCCTGAGGTCAATATCGCCTCTTATGGAGATAAGAGAATTAGAATGTTCACCTCCGGTAATTAAAAGAAGCTCCGTTATTGTGTTGCCCTTCTGACGGACAAGGAATTTGGTTACCTCCTTTTGTTCCTTTACAACCATAAGTTCTTCGTAAGCAGAGAAATCAAGCCTTTTTGAAAGCTCGCTATAGAAGTTTACCTTGGTAAGATTCAATGAATCTTCCGTCAGTATCCTTATGGACGTAATCTTTGGTACTGGATTCGCCTTACTGTTTTCATCTCCGCTCATCTGGGCAAACATGCCAAGCATCCTGCCTGAGATAAATACAGAGGTAAACCCTTCCTTATCTGAATACTTATCAAACAGTTCATCAATAGGATTATTCTGGGCTCTGACCGACATGCAGAATAAAAGCGCTGTTAATATTAAAAATGACCTTTTCATTTCTCCTGGGATTTTATGTAATTAATTATTTGCATTCTTCTGATAAACATATGAAATCCTTTTTATCCGGCCGATAGGCTTAAGGCTCTCGGTGAAAAGCGAAGCGGATTTGCTGACAGTCCTCATACCGGAATCAGCGGCTCTTTTTATTTTAGTTACGGGTTTAAGTGCTGCTGTCCCTCTGTTCAGCTTAACCGAAACTTCGGTCAGAACCTTTATTGTCTCGGCATATGCAAGCCGTGGATCAGAAAAGGTATCTTCAGGCTCAGCATGATGCTTCAGCATGAAATATGAAGCTACAAGTATCAATAATGCAGCAGAAATGCTCATTACTGTATATCTGCGGATTACAGGCGTCTGTTTCGACTGATGTTCTTCAAGATGATCGATGGCAAGCTTAATCCTGGCTTCGAGTCCATCATCCGGAGCTGTAATTTCTTCTGACGCTGAATATAGCCGGAAAATTTCCTTCTCGGCTTCATAGCCAGGATGGACTTCGTCGCCCGAAAAATATTCCTTCAGGCTCAATTCCTCTTCTACTGAAGTATCTCCGTTATAGTACTTTTCCAGCAGTTCTTTCAGAAGTTCCTCTTTCATATGAATGTTTTAAATATTCCTCTTTTATAATTTGCCTTGCCCTGGACACTGATACCCTGATGCTGTTTACATTTGCCCCGGTTATTGAGGCGATCTCCTCGTATGATAACCCGTCGATCTCCCTTAACTGCACCAGTTCCCTGAAGTTTGGAGAGAGACCTGAAATAATTTTCCGGACAATCTCCTTTGTTTCTTTTATTACCATCTGATCATATGGCGAAACAGGATTCTCAAAATTCATTACTGAAGGTCCCTCCTCACCCTGTCCATTAAACTTTCTTCTTCTAACCACATCGATGCATTTGTTCTTTATAATTGTAACGGCAATTGCCTCAATATCATTATATTCATCAAGTTTTCCTCCCATCGTCCACATTTTCAGGTAAACCTCCTGAACCGCATCCTCAGCTTCGGGTTTGTTCTTCACAATCCTGTAAGCTATCATGAACAGTTTCCTGTATTGCGAATGAATTATTTCATCAAATCTTTTCCGGGTCATTGGTCATGGCAGCTTATTGCCTTTTCAGCTCAAAGATACTAACATCATTGTTCAGTCAACAGTACAAACAAGGTTCTTACAATGATCCCTCTTTACATTCTCTGAAAACTTCTTTGCATCCTGAAATGAAAATGAGCCTTTGACCTGGATCACAACATTGTGTTCACCCCCGGCAACCATCAGAAATTCACTGAATTCCCTACCATGAGACTTTACGAGCAGAATCGTGTTCTGGGCAACGCTCTTAATCCTCATGAACTCCTCATACCCTTCCGTATCAAGGTTTTTCATCACCATTTTATAAAAGTCCGGCATCTTTACCTGATCATCTTTCTGAGCAATCAGCCTGATCTCGGTAACCTCCTGGGGCAGGCTTTCCTCATCGTCATTATTGCTGTTTACAACAAATCTTAAAAGGTTTCCACTTAGGTGCATGGTAAATAAGTTATCCTTATCGGAATACATATCAAAAAGCCTGTCGACGGACTTCTGGCCAAATCCTGCAATGACTGATGCTGATAAAAACAAGGTAAAAAACAATCTTTTCATAGTGACTTAATTTGGTTAATTGATAAAGCTTTTTTGTTGAAGACGATCGTATGACCAATTCATTACAGAAAAACCAGAAAATATTACAACGGGTCTTATATCACTCCAGTAATTAAACAAAAGATTAAAAAAAGAATTCCTGCTTTGCAATATTTTAAATTTATCATACATTTGCACTCGCATTTTTAAGCGGATTGATTTAGTAGCTCAGTTGGTAGAGCACATCCCTTTTAAGGATGGGGTCCTGGGTTCGAGCCCCAGCTAGATCACAAACAAAGAACCCGGCCAAGATAGCCGGGTTTTCGTATTTTTATGATCAATTGCCTTCCAGGAAAAGAAGGAAATTATTTTTTACCTCGATAGCACCGGAATCTGCCTGTTTATGGATTCTTCAAGTGAAATGAGGGTTTCTGTTCGCATTATCCCTGTAATATTCTGGATCTTTTCAGTGAGTATATCTTTCAGATGCTCATTATCTCTTGTATATACTTTTATAAACAGGGAATAATTTCCGGTTGTGTAATGACATTCAATTATTTCTGGAATATCAGTCAACTTTTTCACGACATCACGGAAATGTCCCGGATGTTCGAGGAAAATACCGATATATGCACATGTTTTAAACCCCACCAGTACAGGGTCGACCTTGAATTCCGATCCTTTAATAACACCGATACGTATCAGCCGCTGTACGCGCTGATGGATTGCAGCGCCTGAAACTCCGCAATCTCTTGCAACTTCAAGGTAAGGTATCCTTGCATTTTTTGTTATTATATCAAGTATCTTCCTGTCGAGGTTATCAATCTGTAGATTTTCTGCCATTTTAATAAAGGATTTTTAATGGATTTAAATATAATATCGTTTAAACTAACAAATTTCAAGGAAAAGATAAAGATTATTTTCTGAAATACAAACGTTTTATATCATTTGCGACTCCAGTGAGTAATTCATCTGGTTAAATTACTTCGAAAGGTTTAAAAATCCGGTTATATCCCTTATATCTGAAAACCCTTTTGCAACGAGGTAATTCTCAATGCCTTCCAGTATTTTCACAGATATCTGAGGATCAATGAATGAAGCAGTGCCGACCTGTATGGCAGAAGCCCCGGCAAGTATGAATTCAATGGCATCGTCAGAATTCATAATACCCCCCATTCCTATTACAGGGATATTGACAGCGCTGGCCACCTGCCAGACCATCCGCAAGGCTACAGGCTTGATTGCAGGCCCGGAGAGGCCGCCCGTAATAGTCGAGAGGGATGGTTTCATACTTCTGACATCGACTTTCATTCCAAGTAAGGTGTTGATGAGGGATATTGAATCGGCTCCCTCTTCCTCTGAAATATGAGCAAACTCAACAATACTCGTGACATTCGGCGATAACTTCACAATGAGTTTTTTAATGCATACCCTCCTGACAGCTTTTATTACCTCACGCGCTGAAACAGGATTTGTGCCGAAAACCATCCCTCCCATTCTCACATTGGGACAAGAGATGTTCAGCTCAATGGCAGGAATTTTTTCAAGCTTGTTAATCCGCTCTGCAAGGGCAACATAATCATCTATGCAGCTGCCGTTTATATTGACAATAACGTTAGTATTGTATTCTGAAAGGCGGGGATAAATATTCTTTTCAAAGTAATCAATCCCTTTATTCTGCAAGCCTACAGCATTCAGCATTCCCGAGGCAGTTTCCGCCATCCGCGGATACGGATTGCCTTCTCTTGGCTCAAGGGTTGTCCCTTTGACTACAATACCTCCCAGACGCGATACATCAAGGAAATCATCAAACTCAGAGCCATAGCCGAATGTACCGGAAGCCGCAATCACCGGGTTTTTGAATTGAAGATCGCCTATTGAAAAGCCAAGTTTTACCATTTCAACTCCTTAATATTAAATACCGGGCCGTCAGTGCAAGTGCAAAGGTGCCCCTTCACAGTGTCAATAACGCAACAGAGACAGACTCCTATACCGCATCCCATGAGGTTTTCCAGCGATACTTCACAATCAGTATTGTTCTTTCTGCACCAGTCAGCTATTGCTTTCATCATCATTTCAGGTCCGCAGCAAAAAACCTTATCATAGCTGGCTTTTCCAAGAAGAGAGTGACTTGTAACAAAACCTTTTTCACCTGCTGATCCATCCTCGGTAGTCAGGAAAACATTACCTATAACTTCATAATCATTGTATTCCAGAATGCGATCTCTGTTTCTGAACCCAAGTAGTATGTCCGGGATAATACCTTGTGACTTAAGGTACCTGCCGAGATATAGTAGCGGAGCAATACCACATCCTCCGCCCACAAGGAGGGTACGAGCACCCTTCGCGGGAAGAGTGAATGAATTTCCCAGGGGATAAATCAGATTAAGGGAATCTCCTTTATTAAGCTTTGAAAGCGATTCGGTGCCTTTTCCAACTACCTGAACCAGAAGCTTAAACGTGTTCCGGATAAAATCAACATCATGTATTGAAAAAGGACGACGTAAAAATGTTTCCTGGCTTCTGTCAACCCTGACCTGGACAAACTGACCGGGCTTCATTTCAGGAAGCTTTCCGCTGCTTTCCAGTTCTATTATAAAGAAATCTTTTTTAAGAGGCTTATTATCAATAACTTTCAGAGATTCAATCCGTTTTGTCATCAATAAAATGTTTGAGACAAATATAACTTATAAAAATTATTTATGGATATCGGCAATCATGAATAAAACAACAATTGCTTAAATAGTTCTTACCCCCTTCCCTCCAAAGTACTCGGGATTCCACCACGAGGAGGGCCGAGCGTTAAGAACCAGCCCAGTGGTCTGGTTTAGCGAAGGAGCCTGCCTGCAGGGTGGCCATGGCGGCAAACAGGCCTGTTCGCTAAAATAGCCCACAGGCCTATTTTCAGACGCTCCATCCTCCCCCTGGGGGAAACGGGAAAGGGGGTTATTTGAACTTATATATATAGATATTCTCCGGAATCAATCACCTGAGGGGAAATACTCCCTGAAGGTGCCATTTTTATAAAACCAGGCTATTTTTTCAACATCCCGGCTCTCTTTTACTGCTTGTATCGTTTCATGTGGCATTTTTACATCTTTTTTTATGCTATCCACGAACAAACCAGTTTCATTAACAGGGGTCTTCTGCTCACTTTCCTTTGCTTCGTTGAAGAGTTCCTGCATTGATTGATCCCTGTACATCTCACCCTTGCCGAATAATAGCCATTCGGTAGATAAAAAGGGGTATTTTTCAAGCATTTTCACTACAAAATCAAGACTTGGCTTGTTTCTTCCCGAAATAATATGCGAAATACCTGAAGGTTGAACGCCAATTTCTTCAGCAAATTGAGAAGAAGATTTGTTTTCGGCCTTAAGGAAGGCAAGGATGCGATCTTTCATAGCAGTAAAGTCTATATTACAAATGTAAATCAAATATAAATTACATATGTAACTTTAGATAATTACATCTGTAATATATGTGAGAATTATAAATTGAGTAGATCTGCCTTTAAAGTCTATCCTATTGTATATATGCGTTTTACAAACATAACTTACCTGATGCAGGACAGAAGATTAGATTTATATTATACTGGTTTATAGTTATTTATTGCTTATTTCTAAAAATTATAGGATGAATTTGTCTATATCTAATTAGAGAGAAGTGCTAAATAGAGCAGATAATGCTATGTATATGACTGATATTATTATATTTATTCATTTTGAATATGTTTCATTAATATATTTACAATTGTAATCTGAATTTTCTAATTTATCTCATTACATCTGTAAATAAAGCATATTTTTGACCTGTTTACAAATGTAAAATGGCAATCCAAGCGAAAACTGTTAAAATGATTTGATGTTCCGGGGAATTCCCTTTCCTGATCCTCTTGCCAGAATTTAATATTTACTTATCTCAGGGCAACCGTTAGAGAAAAATGAAATCTCAGGAAGCAAAGTGAAAGTGAAAGAATAAGGTTAATAGCCGCTATATCTCCTATTCAGACTTAAAATGCCTGGCAGCATCGTCGTCGAACTCCTTCTCTGATCTTGCAATGACGGCTGTTGCCAGGCAATTACCTATCACATTAACCGATGTCCGTGCCATATCCATAAGGACATCTATTCCCAGGATTATAAAGACAGGTTCGGCCGGCAGCCCAAGGCTGACCACTGTTCCCATCAAGATCACCAGTGCAGCCCTTGAGACGCCTGCAACCCCCTTGCTTGTAAGCATGAGGGTAAAACATATTATAAGCTGTTTGCCGAAAGACAAATCAATACCGGCTGCCTGTGCAACGAAAATTGTCGCCAGCGAGAGGTATAGCGTGGTGCCGTCGAGATTAAAGCTATATCCTGTTGGAATCACGAAGGAGACTATTTTCCTGGGAACCCCGAATTTCTCCATCGACTCCATTGCTGAGGGCAAGGCAGATTCAGAATTTGAGGTGGCGAAAGCAATTGTTGCAGGCTCCGACACTGCATTTATAAAAGGACGCACCGGGATCCTGAATATCAGTGCAACTGGCAGCAACACAAAGCCCAGGAACAATATCAAGGCTACATACAGGGTTGCAAGAAGCTTAAACAGGTTATACAAAACATCGAGCCCCATGTGTCCTACAGTATATGCAATTGCCGCAAAGACTGCGACAGGTGCATAATACATGACTATTTTTGTGAATTTAAACATTATCTCAGCAAGGCTTTCACTGAAGCGAACTACAGGATTCCTGTATTTCTCATTCACCATTGCGACTGCAATGCCGAATATAATGCTGAAAATGACGATTTGCAGGATCTGTCCCTCTACGACAGCCTTTGCGATGTTCTCGGGAAAGATGTGAAGAAAAAAATCACCCGCAGTCTGGGCTTTCATTGCCGTAACTGCCGAAAAATCAACATTTTGTGGAAGAACTACTCCCACGCCTGCTTTACTTATATTGATGGCAGCAAGTCCTATGAAAAGTGCAATAGTCGATATGATTTCAAAGTATAACAATGACTTCCATCCCATCCTGCCTATCTGTTTAATATTGGCATGACCTGCAATCCCCACCACCAGGGTTGAGAAGAGAAGAGGTGCGATAATAGTCTTGATGAGCCTGAGGAAAATGTCGCTCAGGAACTGGAGCTTACGCGCAATAACCGGAACATCATACCCAAACTCAGCCCCTGCAAGCATTGATACAAGTATCCATGTTGTGAGAGATCTCTTTTTAAGTGCGTAGATCACGAGCAACGCAAGACTCAGGAGACGGAATACCAGCAGAACGCTATTGCTGATATCCAGTATTTTATACGCTCGCAGAATAAACATTACCAGGGTGACAGAGATCACACCGATCATAACAACCGGAAAGAGTTTCCTGGTGGTTTTCATAAAACAATTAAACAATATTTATCTCATAGACCCATTAATTGCAGCTTCCTGAACATTCTGAGGAACTATTGCTGCTGCAGCCGGAGCATGAATTGACTGAGGAATAGAGTTCGTCATCAGTTGCTTCACGTACATCCATTATGCTTCCCGAGAAACAAAGGTCAACTCCTGCCATCGGATGGTTAAAGTCCATCCTGATGTAAGTATCTGATATTTCTATAATTGTCCCCGTGATACGGTTGCCGTTTGTATCCATCATCGGGACTTCATTCCCTACTTTGCATATATTTTCATCTATCTTGCCGTCACTTTCAAATATCGAAGGAGACAAATTGATTATCATATCTTCCCTTCTCTCGCCATAAGCAGACCTGGCATCAAGTACAAAATTAAAATTGTCTCCTTTTTCAAGAGAAAGCAGATGCGATTCAAATGACGGGAGCAGCCTCTCGGAACCACAAATAAAAGTCATAGGCCTGCTTTCTTCCAGGGCCTCAATCACCCTGCCTTCCGAATTCCCTTCTTTAAGCTCATAAATAAGAGAAACCGCTCTGTTCTTATCTATTTTCATTAAATCGTTTTTATATCGTTTTGACCGGCAAATATAGCTCAATTTGCCGCCAGCAAAATCATTTTTGTTAAAATAGAAGAATTCCGGGAGTATGGCAACAAAATCAAAAAATTATACTGACCCTGATTTCCGGATTACTGTATATATCATATTCAGGAGTGACCAGTGTCCACAAAACCGCAATATTAAGCGAGATTCGCTTCCCAAGGGGCTGGGTTATACCAGCTCCTGCCAAAGGTGTATTGATGAAAAATCTGTCAGACTTTACAGGAGGCATTTTCCAGTATAATGATTCGAGGCTCAGCAGTTCATCTTCTGCCTGAAGAAAAATACCATAATGCATACCTAACGGTATCAAATTATTAAGATCCTGGATAACAACAATTTGAGTATAGGCACTTCCTCCGATTATATCAGTCCGGCCAAAATGGTCCTTATAAAACCTATAATCAGGGCCAAGAGCTACTGCAAGTCTTGGCAATACCCATAAGCCAATTACAGGAGAAAGCTGGATATCAGTTATGCCTCCAAACTGCAATCCAAGACTTCCGCCATAAAAAAGCCTCTCCTTTAAAGCCGGTGCACCGTTGTCAATCCTTTGCGCTGATAATGGAGAAACTGATAAAATTATGGAAATGAGAGCTATAAATATAACGATCTTTGTTTTACCGTAATCCTGCCTTCTGCGAGTGAATTTCATAACTACATTTTTGTAACTTTGATGTGATCATTGCAAATAAACGAAAAAAATCGGCTAATAATATACGGCACCATCATGAACATAGTAATTAGCGGCGGAACAAGCGGTATAGGGAAGGAAGTTGCTCTATGCCTGGCAAGGCAGAAAGAGAACCATCTACTTGTCACTGGAAGAAATAAGAGTGCACTTGAAGAATTATCCGCTGGAACCGGCTTCAGCAATATTCTCACGCATCAGATTGATCTGGAGGAATTTGAGAAGTATGAGAGATCTTTTTTAAAATTCGTTGCCGCGCATTTCCGGAATATTGATATTCTTATAAATAATGCAGGTTTGCTTATAGTGAATGATTTTATGAAATCATCATCAGCCGAGGCCAGGAAAATGATGGAGACAAATTTTATCGGACCAGCAGCATTGACCAGGACACTGCAGCCCTTGATGCAGAAAGGGTCGCATGTAGTCAATATTTCAAGCATGGGAGGCTATCAGGGCAGTTCAAAATACAAGGGACTCTCCTATTACAGTGCGTCAAAAGCCGCGCTCTCAAGCCTTTCTGAATGCCTTGCTGAAGAATTCCATGAGTCGGGCATTATCGTCAATTGCCTGGCGCTCGGATCGGTCGGAACCGGAATGCTTGAAAAGGCTTTTCCTGGCTACAAAGCGCCGGTTACAGCAGCGGAAATGGCAGAATTTATTTCGTGGTTTGCCGAGAATGGAGGTAAATTCTTCAACGGCAAGGTGTTACCTGTTGCATTCAGTAACCCTTGAATAACGTTCCGCCCTAGGAATAAGTCTTCACCTCGATTTTGCCATTCAGAGCCAGCAGGCCATTGAAGGCCAGTGACTTTATCTCATCTTCACCAGGATAAACAAACACAGGTGCAATAAAATGGATCATCGTTTTTATCTGATCCACAAGGTGTTCCTGGAATGCCATTCCTCCTGTTAGGATTATAGCGTCGACTTTGCCGCCGAGGACAGCAGCCATTGAACCTATCTCCTTGCCAACCTGGTATGAAGCGGCATCCCTTATCAGGGCAGCCTTCTGGTTGCCTTCATCGACCATTCTGCAGACCTCCTTATAGTTGTTTGTACCAAGGTATGCTACCATGCCACCCTTGCCAGTTATCATTGATTTAACCTCATCATGAGTATATTTTCCGCTGAAGCATAGGTCGGCAAGCTGGCCGGCAGGAAGGGTTCCTGATCTCTCCGGAGAAAAGGGACCATCGCCATGGAGGGCGTTGTTCACATCTACTACTTTGCCTTTCCTGTGTGCACCGACGCTTATCCCACCGCCGAGGTGAACAACAATCAGGTTAAGATCCTCATATTTCTTATTTACCGATGAAGCATATGCACGCGCCGTTGCTTTCTGATTCAGAGCATGAAAAATTGAAACACGCTCAATTACAGGATGACCTGATATCCTTGCCACCGGCTGAAGTTCATCGACAACAACAGGATCGACAATATATGCTTTGGCATTCGGCAGAGAGGAAGCAATATCATGCGCAATCAACCCGCCAAGATTGCTGGCATGCTGGCCAAGAATCCCGGTATTCAGGTCAGCGATCATTTTATCATTTACTTCATAAATACCTGATTCAATAGGTTTTACCAGACCTCCCCTGCCAATTACTGCAGCAATGCGTTTGAGATCTGTATTCCTGTAACCCAGTTCCCAGATAATCAGGTCGCGCCTGAAGTGAAATTGATCTGTTATTTTCTTAAAATCAGCCAGATCCTCAGCAGTATGAGCTAGCGTCAGCTCGAAAATAGAGGTATCCTCTTCATACAGGGCAAATTTTGTTGAGGTCGATCCGGGGTTGATGATGAGCAGAAGCCGTTTTGTCATATAGATTTAATTAACTTATTTTCAAGTAGTAACCATTTATGCCATCAGGCAGGAAAGGGCAATGCAGTAATATTTTGATTTTTCACTTTCACTTCTTGACATCAGGACAACGGGTTTCTCAGTCCCCCTTATCAAGCCTGCAAGTTCACCGCCTGCAAATAGCATAAGGCTTTTGTAAAATGGATTGCATGATTCAAGTGATGGAAAGAGAAGTACATCTGCATCACCATTGACAGGTGTGCTTACGCCCTTTATTTCAGGGCTTTTGATGTCGCATGCCAGGAAAAGATCCAGCGGTCCGTCCATGACACAGTTATTAATCCGGCCATCAGCAGCCATTTTGCACATTTCAGCATAATCTTCAGTATAACTGAAATGATGGCTCTTTTTTTCAGAGGCGCCGATAAGGGCAACCTTTGGGATATCAATGCCAAACCGCCTTGCCATTTCTATTGCGTAATTCACCATCGCAATCTTCTGATTCAGATCAGGATATGGAATGACAGCAGTATCTGTAATAAACAGAAGCTTCTTATAAGCCGGTATCTCTACAGCCCCAACATAGCTCATGGTTGCTCCCGGGATCATGATTCCATGATCCTTATTCATCACTGCTTTCAGGAACTTGTCTGTCCCCACGAGTCCCTTCATTACAATATCCGCTTCGCCTGATTTCACAAGCCTGACAGCTTCCTCCGATGCTGAAGTTTCATTATCGGAATTAATTATACGGAACAAGCCAGGGTCAAAACCCGAGTTCATGCATATGGCTGTTATCTGGTCTTTCCTGCCAATAAGGATTGCTTCAGCGAAACCTTCATTAAAGGCTTTAAAAACAGCACCGATGGTATTGAGATCCTGCGCCCAGGCAACAGCTATGCGATGCCTGCTGCCAAGAGCAAGCACTTTCTCAACCATCTGATCGAGGCTACTGATCATAAAGTAATTATTTGCTGGCGGCTGCAGATAGTAAAATGCTGTCGTATTTAGCCTGTTCAGAATCTGATCTGGATGTAAGTACAATTGGAACACGGGCACCAAGGATCACCGCTGCCACTTTTGCCTTGGCAAAAAATACGAGGGACTTGTATAAAACGTTACCAACTTCAATATCAGGCATGAGCAGAAGGTCGGTATCACCTGCAACTTCACTCCTGATCCCCTTAAACTGTGCGCTTTCCAAGCTCACCGCATTATCGAATGCCAGTGGTCCGTCAATAATACAATTTCTTATCTGGTCGCGTTGATTCATTTTCGAAAGCAGCGCTGCATGTAGAGTGGCTTCCATGTTTTCGTTCACCATCTCCACAGCTCCGAGAATTGCTACCTTGGGCATAATATAACCAAGCTTGATAAGACACGAAACTGAGTTATTTATAATGGCTATCTTATCCTGGAGATTAGGCGCTATGTTCATTGCCACATCAGTAACGGCGATTACTTTTGGGTAGGTTTCCACCTCGAAAAGTGCGAAGTGAGAAAGAAGATTCCCGGTTCGCAGTCCCCACTCCTTGTTCAGAACGCATTTCAGGAGTGTCGATGTGCCCACCTTTCCCTTCATCAGGATATCGGCCTCTTTTTTACTGACCATTCTAACTGACATCTCAACAGCCTTATCCATATCGGGTTCATGAATTATCCTCACCCCTGAGATATCATAATTATTCTCTTCACAGATGTTTTGGATACCCTCCTTATCGCCGATAAGAATTGGCTCAATAATATGGTCTTGAAAGGCTCTGATAACAGCTCCCAGCGAATGCTGATCCTGTGCTGCTGCCAGCACCATCTTTTTTACAGGGCCTCCGGCAACAATGTTTTTAAGGTCGGCAAGACTCTTTAACACCATTTTATAATGTTTTAGTTGAAATTAAACTGTTCTCTGTTCTACTATAACGCGTGTATCCGAGGCAATCACGAATTCTTCGTCGGTAGTGACAGCCATAATCGTCACCTTTGATTCGGGTTTCGAAATGACTAGGTCTATTCCCCTAGCGCCGTCATTGACTTCTGAATCAAAGATGATTCCAAGGTTTTCCATGTCAGAGCAGATCATCTTTCTCATATTGAAATCATTTTCCCCTATTCCACCTGTAAAGACAAGGAGATCACATCCGTTCAGCGCAGCCATATAATAACCGATGAATTTCTTTGCCTTGTAAGCATACATCCTCAGTGCAAGCTGTGCTTTTTTGTTCCCGGCACTGGCAGCAGTCTCAAGGTCGCGCATATCGGAAGATATCTGGGATATCCCGAATACGCCGCTTTTCTTATTGATCATATTGTTGACACCGGTGACGTTAAGATGTTCCTTGTCTGCGATATAAACAAGGACCCCCGGATCAATCTCACCTGTTCTGGTGCCCATAATAAGTCCATCCACGGGTGTAAAACCCATTGAAGTATCGATTGACTGTCCTTTCAGTATTGCAGTCACTGAAGCTCCATTTCCGAGGTGACAGGTAATTATTTTCAGGTCTTTCACATCTTTGCCGAGAAGCCCCGCTGCTTTTGAAGCAACAAACTTATGGCTTGTTCCGTGGTAACCATATTTTCTGATCCTGTACTTTTCATAATACTCGTAAGGAATGGCATACATATAGGCATAGTCTGGCATTGTCTGGTGAAACGATGTATCGAAGACAGCCACCTGCGGGACGCCCGGGATCAGCTTTTCAACTGAAAGTATTCCCTTGAGGTTTGCCGGGTTATGAAGGGGAGCGAGTTCAATACAGGTCTCGATATCTTTCTTGACATCGTTATCTATAAGGACACTATCTTTGTAATTCTCACCTCCATTTACCACCCTGTGACCAACTGCCTTGATTTCGTTTACATTCTTAATAACTCCATGCTTCGGGTCGCAAAGAACTTCCATTACCATGTTTATACCTGTCGTATGGTCAGGAATATCGGTTATTACCTTATATGGTTCGCCGCCTGTGGGTTTATGGGTAAGAATACTCTCATTCAAACCGATTCTTTCAAGCAGCCCTTTTGCAAGCATTTTACAGCCGTCCGACATTTCAAATAGCTGGTATTTGATTGAAGAGCTGCCGCAGTTTAATACTAGGATTATCATTGTAAAAAAAGGTTATCTGGGATTGTTAATTATTTCACACCTGAAGCCTGGTTTGCAGCAATGGCAATCATGCTTACGATATCGCTGACTGAACATCCCCGTGAAAGGTCGTTTATGGGAGCAGCCATGCCCTGTAAAATCGGACCGATAGCTTCCGCATGGGCCAGCCTCTGAACAAGTTTGTAGGCAATATTTCCGCAATTAAGGTCTGGGAATATCAGTACATTGGCTTTTCCTGCGATCTTGCTTCCGGGGGCTTTTTTCAGGCCAATGGATTCAACAAGGGCAGCATCACCCTGTAGCTCGCCGTCGATCATGATGTCCGGGGCCATCTGTTGTGCGATTTTTGTAGCGCTTATAACCTTATCAACCAGTTCATGCTTTGCGCTTCCTTTCGTTGAGAAGCTGAGAAGAGCCACGCGCGGCTCCATCCCTGCAATTACCCTTGCAGTATGGGCAGAGGCAACTGCGATCTCGGCCAGTTCCTTATCGGTAGGGTTCGGGGAGACAGCACTATCAGCAAAGATCAGAACACCATTGTCTCCAAAACTTTTATCCGGGAGTATCATTATAAATGCACCTGAAACTATAGAGATCCCGGGAGCTGTTTTAATATAATGAAATGCTGGTCTCAGTACATCACCTGTTGCATGGTCGGCTCCGGAGACCTCGCCATCGGCATCTCCGCTCTTGATCATCAGAACACCCAGATAGAGCGGGTCTTCAATAAGCCTTGCAGCCTCTTCATATGTCATTCCCTTGCTTTTGCGGAGTTCTATCATGAGATTAATATACTGCTCCTTTTTTGCATGTGATTTGGGATTCACTATCGTGGCTTTACTTAAATTCTTCAGGCCCAGCTTATCACCATGGCTCATTATCTCCTCAGGGTCTCCTATCAGGATGATCCTGGCAATTCCCTCCGCTATTGCAGCATCGGCCGCCTTGATATTTCTTTCTTCATATCCTTCGGGAAGCACAATCCTTTTATTATGTTTCCTTGCATTTTGCTTTATGGTATCTAATAACTCCATTGTATATCAGTGATTTAATAAGTTCGAGATATTTTTCTAAATGTACGAAAAAAAAGTCCTATTTTACAATTATGCAAAGCATGATTATTGTCAGATTTTTTTTTGATACAATGAAACAGATGACGGTCAAATCATTTTTCTAAATTAGCAGCTCAAACAGATTTATGAAAAGCGATACCAGATATCCATTGCTCGATGCTCTTAAGAATGATCTTGAAGGCGATCTTCAATATGACACGATAACCCGCACAATTTACTCGACAGATGCATCTGTATATAAGGAAAAGCCTCTGGCAGTGGCCTGGCCCAAGGGTAAATCAGACCTTAAAAAAATACTCTCTTTTGCAAACAGGGAAAAAATAAGTATTACTCTCCGTGCTGCAGGTACCTCCCTTGCAGGGCAGGTAGTATCCCCTGGAATTATCGTTGATATCTCGAAATACATGAAGAGGATAATCGAGATTAACAGTGAAGAGATGTGGGCCAGGGTCGAGCCTGGGGTTGTCCTTGACGAACTGAACATTGAACTTAAAAAACACGGACTTTTTTTCGGTCCGGAAACATCGACCTCAAACAGGTGCAACCTGGGAGGAATGGTAGGAAACAACGCATGCGGCTCACATTCTGTTATTTATGGATCAACACGAGAGCATCTGATCGGACTTAAAACCTTGCTGAGCGATGGCAGTGAAGCTGAATTCGGGCCGCTGGATAAATCATCGTTTGAGGAAAAATGCCTTTTACAAAATCTCGAGGGAGACATCTTCCGCTATGTACGGGAGTTATTGAATGATAAAACTAACAGAAAGAACATTATTGACGGTTTTCCTGATCCTTCAATACCCAGGAGAAATACCGGATACGCTCTCGATATCTTGCTTAGAAATGAGGTTTTTAATGCATTTTCTGACCAGCCTTTCAATTTCTGCAAGCTGCTTGCCGGTTCTGAAGGGACTCTGGCTGTGACAACAGAAATCAAGCTTAATCTTGTCAAGCTTCCTCCTGCTGAGAAAGCTCTGGTCTGCATTCACCTTGAAAAGCGCAATGATGCCTTCTCTGCTAACCTTATTGCTCTGAAATACAATCCTGGTGCAGTAGAGATGATGGATAACAAGATCCTTGAGCTTACCGAAAACAACTTTAGCCAGCGAAAGAACAGGTTCTTCCTGGAGGGGAAACCTGCTGCCATTGTTATTGTGGAGTTTGCCCGGGAAAAGAGCGAGGAGATCGAATCCATAACCAGTAACCTTATCGCTGAACTGAAATCTGCCGGTCTGGGATATGCGTTCCCTGTAGTTAAGGGCAAAGATATTCCCAAAGTCTGGGAGCTCCGCAAAGCCGGACTCGGAGTCCTTACCAATATGAAGGGTGACCCAAAGCCGGTATCGCTCATTGAGGATACAGCTGTGGATGTAAGAAAGCTTCCATTATTCATTGAGGATTTTGAAAAAATATTATCGGTTTACGGTAAAGAGGTAGTTTATCACGCGCACATCGGAACGGGCGAACTGCACATAAGGCCAATATTGAATCTTAAGGATCCTGAGGATGTTGCGCTATTCAGGACGCTGGGTCTTGAGATGGCAAAACTCGTCAGGAGATACCGCGGGTCAATGAGCGGCGAGCATGGCGACGGAAGGCTTAGAGGTGAATTCATACCCATCGTCATCGGGGAATATAATTATGACCTGCTGCGCAAGGTAAAGAGGTGCTGGGATCCTGATAACATACTTAACCCGGGAAAAATTACCGATACACCTCCTATGAACAGCTCCCTGAGGTATATACCCGGAAGAGTAACCCCTGAACCAGAGACGATATTTGATTTTTCATGCACGGATGGAATCGTCAGGGCAGCCGAAAAATGCAATGGATCAGGTGATTGCCGTAAGACTATGGTAATCGGCGGGACCATGTGCCCGACATTTATGGCGACCGGCGAAGAAAAGAATTGTACCCGGGCCAGGGCAAATATTTTACGGGAATTTCTGAATGATGGCAGTCAGAACCCATGGGATCATAAGGAAATATATGATATTCTCGATCTCTGCATCGCCTGCAAGGGATGCAAATCGGAATGCCCTTCCGGCGTTGATGTGGCTAAGATGAAGGCTGAGTTTCTCCAGCACTGGTACGACATACATGGCATACCTCTTAGAACATGGCTGATAGCTAATATTACTGCAATCAATAAAGCAGCATCACTTGTTCCCGGTCTCTTTAACTTTTTTGTCAGGAACTGGTTTTTATCCGGGATGTTTAAGAAGATAATCGGATTCGCCGGGGAGAGGTCAATACCTCTATTGCATAAGTTCACACTGAGCAGGTGGATAAAGAAAAATCTGGATTCCTTAAACCCTGAAAAGCCAATTGGAACGGTATGCCTGCTGGTAGATGAATTTACGGAATTCAATGATACTGAAACCGGCATTTCAGCAATCAGGCTCCTCACTTCGCTGGGATATAAAGTCATCACATTGCCTCATTTCGAAAGTGCCAGGACCTTTCTTTCAAAGGGTCTTATAAGAAGAGCAAAGAAGATAATCAGGAAGAATATCATTGTATTCAGTGATATTATAAGTGACCAGCTCCCCCTTGTCGGGATTGAACCTTCTGCTATTCTGGGTTTCAGGGATGAATATCCGGAACTTGCAGGAGATGATCTGAGGGAAGCTGCTGAAAGGTTATCAAGAAATTCTTACTTAATCGATGAATATATTGCAAGCGAATACCGTGAGGGAAAAATTAAAAGAGAAGCCTTCTCAGCAAAAGAGACCAGTATACTTCTTCATGCACATTGCCAGCAAAAGGCTATTTCATCTTCGCTTCCGACAATAGAAATGCTGTCAATACCAGTTAATTTCAAAGTCAGGGAGATCCTTTCAGGCTGCTGCGGAATGGCAGGGTCGTTCGGTTATGAGAAGGAGCATTATGACTTGTCAAACAGGATAGGCGAAATGGTGCTCTTTCCCGAGGTAAGGAATGCTGACCAGGAAACACTTATTGCCGCTCCTGGTACAAGCTGCAGGCATCAGATTAAGGATGGCACCGGCAGAAAGGCGCTTCATCCGGTCGAAATAATGTATGCGGCATTAATAAAGTGAAGGGTGCCCGGTGCAGGATTATTACCCCCCATCCCCCCTGAAGGGGGGCTAACCCGGTAGATGTGTTTTAAATTCAACTGGATCAGAGGGGGTCAAATCAGAGTGAATTCGTCTGCATCCTTCATCACAGGAAATTTCTTATGGAAATCGGATAACTCTTCCATTGAAATCTCGCCTGAGACTACGCATTCCTTATCATTTGCCGGTGTTGATATTATATTTCCGCGCGGGTCGATGAGCACCGAATCGCCGCAATAATCCACTCCTGCCCCATCTGAACCTGTACGGTTTGAACCAGCCACATAACACTGATTTTCAATAGCCCTTGCCTTAAGCAGTGTCTGCCATACAGAATGGCGCGGAACAGGCCAGTTGGCCGAATTGATAAGCAGATCGTAATCGTTTCTGTTCCTGCTCCAGACCGGAAAACGCAAATCGTAACATATATTTGGACAGATACTTACGCCTCTGAAACTGAAAACAATACGTTTCTTCCCTGCTGTAAATGCATTATCCTCACCTCCCATTGAGAACAGGTGACGCTTATCATACTGAAATGTTTTATCATCAGGCGACACAAATATCCACCTGTTATAGTATTTGTTCTTCTCCCTCACAATATAGCTGCCGCAAATTGCACCACCTGTTTTTTCAGCCATCCTTTTCATCCATTCAAATGTAATTGAGAATGGTGGCTCAGAGGTTTTAGCAGGCTCTACAGAGAACCCGGTATTGAACATTTCAGGCAGTACAATAATATCTGCATTAAGGGCTCCTCCGGTAATCAGGTTTTCAAGCTTTTCGAAGTTGGCAGATTTATCTTCCCAGATAATATCGGGTTGAATAATTGAGATCTTCATTGTTATTTCTAATAACCCCCTTTCCCGTTTCCCCCAAGGGGGAAAGCCTTACATTGTGCTCCTTCCCCCATGGGGGAAGGTTGGGAAGGGGGTAATTTATTAATAAATTAATACTTTTTTCATTATGGCTAAAACTCAATTAATAAAAAAAGTACAGGCTTAAACCGACCTGCACTTTTTAATATTCCGAAATTAATAAAGTTTCTATTTTTTTGCCATTGAGCTGTAATAGTCATTGAATATCTCCGCGATAAGAGGCTTATAATAGAGCCAGAAGAATCTCCTTGTATCATCCGGTTTGCTTGAGTACAGGACAAACTTCAACTTTTCAACTCCGACAAACCTTGAGGTCCACAAAGGGATGCTTGTATCTGTGAAATCGCCTGAGAAGTAATAGGTTCTCATCTGTTTAGGCTCCTGCACAGCAGCAGGGAACAGATTTGTGAGTCCGTAATCGGCAAGCAAAGAATCTCCGAGGGCGGTAGTTTCGATTTTGAATTTAGAGATTACATTGTTTTCCAAAGGATCAATTATATCAAACCAGTGATCGAAAGCAACCGATGATGGTACTTTATACTTTGTGCAGTTGGCAGAATCTGTAATGATATGGGGCAACGAAGATTTGAGCAGAGTACCTTCTTCAAGAACTATAATTGCCTTATCTTTCAGCAATATAATGCCCTCTTTTGTGAATGTCCATGGTTTTTTAAACTGTCTGCGGTACATTGCTGTCATCCAGATGGGGAAATCCTTTCCTGTGGTATCGAGGGAACTGTAGTATTTGCCAGTCCATCCTGACCATTTGATTCCAAGCCTATCCTGGATCCTGTATGATTCATAATCTGCAGTTGGATAATCAAAGCAATTATATTCACAGATAACAAGCTTGTTCCTGTCTTTCATTTCCTTGATCAGGAGGTTATCGTTATTATTAAGGGCACCGAATAGTTTCCTGGATTTCCGGCTTATATTAAGTCCCTGGTACCAGTCATTGAAAAAGACTCCGTAAGTATCGGCAAAATAAACAGCATCGCTTTTTTCCCAGAGGTCAGGCAGATTGGCAAGATGATATTCATTTCTGTCCCAGAGGTGGTTTCTCAGCGGCCGTGTGGGCATAAACCCGTAATAATCCTTCCTGTATGAATAGGCAGTCCCTTTCTCTTTCTTAACAACTCTGTCATTTGTCAAAACCCAGTTCAACGATTTATGTTTTTCACGTTCCAGGGTAGGCACAGTTTTATCAACAATAATAATTCCCATTGGCTTTTTTGTCTGAAAAGTCCATCGGAGCGTGTTGATTACCGGCAGGATCAGAATTACTGCCAGAATGATTACTACAATTAGCAGAGGTTTTTTCATAACTGAATTTATATCAGAAAGTACTCAAATACAATAAGCTGTCTAATGTTCAACGATAAATTAACTGTTAAAAGTATTAATTTATTTATTTTAATGAAAATAAAACTGAAGCAATTTAGTAAAAATTATTCAACCGCAAAAATTGTTAGTAACCACATGCAGCGTTATTACCTCTCCAATCTGCTCCGGCGGCAATTTTCCCGTCAGGAAGTATCTCAACAGCGTTTACACTGCCGATCGTAGTTCTCTCCCTCAGATTATAATTCATTCCTTTAAGTCCCTTAATCACAAGTGAATCAATGGTTCCCTTCTCAAACATAATGTAATCGGGCAGCCATTGATCGTGAAATCTTCCCGTATCTACGGCCTGACGGATGTTCATTTTATAATCAATAACATTTGTAATTACCTGAAATACAGTTGTTGGGATTGTCGATCCGCCAGGAGATCCGGCCACCAGAAAAAGTTTTCCATCTTTTTCAACAATTGAAGGTGTCATTGAACTTAGCATCCTTTTTCCAGGACTTATGGAATTTGCTTCCCCTCCAACCAAACCATACATATTGGGAGTTCCGGGCTTTACAGAGAAATCATCCATCTGGTCATTGAGGAGGAATCCTGCTCCCTCCACAACTATGCTGCTTCCGAAGATATTGTTAAGTGTTGTGGTAGCTGAAACGGCATTACCATAATCGTCTACTACGGAATAATGGGTTGTTTCATCGCTTTCATAACCGGTCAGAGCACCTGCTTTAACCTGCTTTGAATCGGTAGCTATGTTGAGATCAAAATCGATAAACCTTCTTTTAAGATACTCAGGGTCGAGCAGAATATCGGTATGAACTCTGACAAAATCAGGATCGCCTGCATATTCCGCCCTATCGGCAAATGCTCTCTTCTCAGCCTCGGCAATGAGGTGAATTGTCTTTAGAGAATGGAAACCTGATTCCCGGAGGGACCATGGTTCCACCATCTTCAGGAGCTGCAAAAGAATGATCCCTCCGCTTGAGGGTGGTGGTATAGAAATGATCCTGTATCCCCTGTATTCACCCGAAAGCGGTTTCCTGAACACCGCTTCATATTCAGCAAGATCCCGGCCTGAAATGATCCCATTGCCACGCTTCATCTCATTGATGATCATCTCAGCGGTCTTGCCGGAATAGAATCCATCTCTTCCGTTATCCCTTATCCTTTCAAGCGTTGCAGCAAGTTCGGGCTGCCTGAGTATATCTCCGGTTCTCCACTCCCCATCTTTAACAAATGCCGGGCGTGAAGCATTCATCTTCAGGAAATATTCCCTGTTATTATTAAAAGTTTTTGCCTGCCCTTCAGTTACCGGGAATCCTTTGGTAGCCAGATCAATAGCAGGTTGAATTATTTCCCTGAAACTTAGCCTGCCATACTTTTCGTGAACCCTGATCATTCCATCAACAGTGCCAGGGACCCCTGCTGCCAGGCGTGTCTCAGTGCTGGATCCCTCCGTTAAATTGCCCTTCTCATCAAGAAACATATCCCTGAAGGCATCGAGAGGGGCCTTTTCCCGGTAATCAATTACATCAGTCGAGCCATCGTTCATCCTTATCAGCATAAACCCTCCGCCTCCTATATTGCCGGCTTCAGGGTAACACACTGCAAGTGCAAATTCAGTCGCGACCGCTGCATCAATTGCGTTTCCCCCTTTCTGCAAAATAGAAATGCCTGTCCTTGAAGCTTCAGGGTGTGCCGAAACCACCATACCGTGTTCAGCTGTAATATTACGGCCCGTAATTACAGGAGAAGGTGTTTCCCGGCATCCTAAAATCAGAAGTATTGAAAGGAAACTTATAGCTGTTCTGTTCGTACTCATTTTTCTTTTTATTTTTAATTGACTTCAAATTTATCAAATTAGGTGCATCATGGGGAAATTATATTTGTGATACATTCAGCTTAGATTTTCAATAACGACATTGAAAATTAATTTTGTTAATTTTACACAAACTTAAATTTATGCAGCCAAACCAGCCGCTTGCTGAGAGGATGAGGCCCAGGGATCTGGATGAATTTTGCGGACAGTCTCATCTTGTCGGCGAGAAGGGTGTATTAAGAAAGGTGATTGAGTCGGGGAATATACCCTCGTTTATCCTCTGGGGCCCCCCCGGAGTAGGAAAAACAACTCTCGCATCCATCATAGCCAATACGATGAAAAGACCGTTTTTTCATCTCAGTGCTGTACATTCGGGGGTCAAGGATGTGAGAGATACAATTGAAAAGGCTAAGAGGCAGCAATTCTTCAACCAGCCGAACCCGATACTTTTCATTGATGAAATCCATCGCTTTAATAAATCGCAACAGGATTCCCTTTTGAGCGCCGTCGAACAGGGGATCATTACCCTTATCGGAGCAACTACTGAAAATCCTTCATTTGAAGTGATTTCCCCCCTCCTTTCGCGATGCCAGGTATATGTTATGAATCCATTAAGCGAAGAGAACCTTATCGGTCTGCTTGACAAGGCTATAAAAAAGGATGCTTTCCTGGCTGAATATAAAATAGAAATATCTGAATATGAGGCTTTTATGCGTGTCTCTGGCGGCGATGCCAGGAAGCTTTACAATGCTCTTGAACTCATTGTTGCCGGTGAAGCCGATGAAGCTGCAGATGGTAAAATATTAATCACTGACGAAAAGGTCCTGTCTCATGTACAGAAGAACCTTGCATTATATGACAAGAACGGTGAACAGCATTATGATATAATTTCAGCGTTCATAAAATCTTTGCGGGGAAGCGATCCCAATGCAGCCGTTTACTGGCTCGCAAGGATGGTTGAAGGAGGCGAAGACCCCAAATTCATCGCCCGCAGGATGCTTATCCTGGCTGCCGAGGATATAGGTCTTGCAAATCCGAATGCCCTTCTGCTTGCCCAGGCTTGTTTTGAAGCCGTCAATGTGATTGGCTGGCCGGAATCAAGAATAATCCTTTCAGAGGCAGCAGTTTATCTTGCCACATCACCCAAAAGCAACGCCTCTTATATGGCAATTGAGAATGCACTCGGAGCAGTAAAGGATAACGGTGATCTCCCTGTTCCTCTTCACCTCAGGAATGCGCCGACAAAACTCATGAAGGATCTTGGATACCATAAGGACTATAAATATGCTCACAGTTTTGAAGGTAATTTTATAATCGAGAATTATCTGCCGGAGGAAATAAAGGGATCTCAGTTTTATGAACCGGGAAATACTCCGAAGGAGGAAGAAATAAGAAAGAGGCTAAAGAACCTCTGGAAAGATATTTACGATTATGGGAAGGAATAACTAAGGGCTAGCCCCCGTCCCGCTGAAGCGGGACTGCCCCCTAAAGGGGGCCTGTTTAAGGTGATGGACTTATATCCAATTAATGAGCCCCCCTTCAGGGGGGATGGGGGGCTAAACAAACAGGGAAAAAGCACCTTCAGAGGAGAGGACGGATGTTTAAATGGATATTAGTTGCTTAGAGTATATTGGTATGGTTTTTGAATTTCAACTAAAATTCATATTTTTACATTAATGAATAAGAGCGGAATAAATATTCCCGGCATCAGTTACGGGAAATCCGGGAACTTTTTCCTAATAGCCGGACCATGTGTCGTTGAGAGCAAGGAGGTGGTTTTCGAGGTAGCCCGGCATCTGGTAAAATTATCGGAAAAGTACCAGATTCCCTACATCTTCAAGGCATCATACAGAAAAGCGAACAGGTCAAAAATTGATTCTTTTGCAGGAATAGGCGATTTAAAAGCGCTTAAGATCCTTGCAGAAGTGAAGAAAAGATATTCCGTCCCGGTAATCACCGACATTCACAATCCTGAAGAGGCAGCAATGGCAGCCGAATATGTTGATATTCTTCAGATACCTGCCTTCCTCTGCAGGCAGACAGACATTCTTGTTGCAGCTGCCAGAACAGGCAAATGGATCAATATCAAGAAAGGCCAGTTCCTTTCCGGTCCCTCAATGAAATTTGCAATTGAGAAAGTAAGGGAATCAGGCAATGATAAAATAATGGTCACCGACCGTGGCAATATGTTCGGATACCAGGATATTGTTGTTGATTTCAGGAATATCCCATTAATGCAGAAGACCGGTGTACCCGTTATAATGGATATAACACATTCGCTCCAGCAACCTAACCAGGAGGCAGGAGTATCCGGAGGAAATCCGGAGATGATTGAGACTATCGGCAAAGCCGCAATAAGCGTCGGAGCCGACGGTATTTTTATTGAGACCCACCCCAATCCCGCCATGGCAAAATCGGATGGAGCAAATATGCTGAAACTATCAGGAATGGACGATCTCTTAAATAAATTAGTAGCACTTAGAAAAACAATAAATTCATTTAATAATTAAAATTACAGATTGTATGAAAAAACTATTTTTATTCACCACCTGCCTTCTGGCTGCAGTAATGATAAATGCTCAGACTCTCGATGAGATTGTTAAAAAGTACACCGAGGTAAACAAGCTTGACAAGATGTCGAACTTCAAAACACTCAAGATCACCGCAAGTATGTCAATGATGGGTCAGGAAATGCCTCTGGAAATGTGGATGAAAAACCCGAATAAGATCAGGACAGTCACCAATTTCGGCGGACAGGAAATGATACAGGCCTATGACGGAGTGAAGGGATATATGGTGAATCCGATGGCTGGATCGAGCGATCCCGTTGAAATGACTGAAGACCAGGCCAAGAGTCTGATAAAAAGCAACATCTTTCAGAATTACATGGCAGATTACCTTAAAGATGGCAAACTCACCCTTGAAGGTGAGGAGAGTGTGAACGGGAAGCCGGCCTTCAAGATTAAGGCCGTTGTCAGCCCGGAAGCAACTGCTACCATGTTTATTGATAAATCATCCTATTTCCTGGTAAAGACCAGTGCTGATGTGAACCAGGGAGGACAGGTAATGACCGTTGAATCCTACCCATCAGATTACACCGAAACGAATGGTGTCGTACTGCCAATGAAAACCACTACTTCGGTGAGCGGAATGGATTTTGTAATGAACTTTACAAAGGTTGAAGTGGACATTCCGATGGAGGACAGTATATTTACGATAAAATAACCCGACAGCTAGAGACGGGTCTGAGACCCGTCTTTACAACATAAAAGGCGGATCAAAAATCCGCCTTTTATGTTAGCAGCCGGCCTGTAAGCCGGGTTCTGTGCGGTTTAGCCTTCTTCGAGAGAATATTAAACCGATTCCCATCATTTATCTTGTCACGCCATTGCTGATGTGATCCTACGACCTACCCCCCGGCATCGGACGAGCAGCCCTAAAAGCCGGTATACATGGTCTTTCAACCCATCAGGTGTACGGCTCCCGATGTTACCACCGGGACCGGTGAGCTCTTACCTCGCCTTTTCACCCTTCTCCCCGACGCGAACGCCAGGGAAGGTTATTTTCTGTTACACTGCTATACCCTCGCAGATATCTTCCCGTTAGGAAGCATGGTGCTCTCTGTTGACCGGACTTTCCTTCCCCCTCCTTGCGGCGGAGAACGATGGGACAGCCTGCTGCGCTGCAAAGTTAGTAAATCCCTGTGAAAGGACGAAAAAGGCATTTTTTTAGTTATTTTTACTGGCTAATTACCCCCGTTCCGTTCCGCAAAACGGAACGGGCCTGCCCCCTGCCTTGCTCCGCCGAAGAGGCTACGCGAAGGCGAAGAAGGGGGCCTGATGCAGTTGACAGACTTTAATCTGGTACCGAGTCAGCCCCACTTTAGGGGGGATGGGGGGCTATTAGATACGACCAGCAACCAGCAATAAATTAGTAATGAACAAATTATTTAATGTCAATATAGAAGATTTTGATTATTACCTGCCTGAGGAGAGGATTGCGAAGCATCCGGCTGCTCAGCGTGATTCTTCTAAACTATTGCTATATATTAATAGTCTCATCTCGGAGGATAAATTTAATAACATAGGAGATCATCTGCCATCAGGCTCACTCCTGGTTTTTAACAATACCCGGGTTATCAGGGCAAGGCTCCTCTTTCAAAAACCAACCGGGGCAGTTATTGAAGTCTTCTGTCTCGAACCCATCTCTCCTGCAGAGTATCAGCAATCTTTCAGTTCCACGAAAGAAGTTGAATGGAAATGCATAATCGGTAACCTGAAAAAATGGAAAACAGGAACAATCACTGCGCAGTTTGATTTTAAAGGCAAAAAGTATATGCTTGCAGCTGCAAAAATGGGCCCTGCCGGTGAAGCCTGGAGAATAAGATTCAGATGGGACCCTTCTGATCTTACATTCGGAGAGGTGATTGAAAGTGCCGGACATATCCCTCTTCCTCCTTACCTGAACAGGAAGGATGAGGCCGAAGATTACTACAGGTACCAGACTATCTATGCAACAATAAAAGGATCGGTGGCTGCTCCCACTGCCGGACTTCATTTTACGAATGAAGTTTTCTCAGACCTCTCCGGGAAGGGTATCGACAGAGCTGAAATAACGCTCCATGTCGGCGCCGGGACATTTAAACCCGTTAAAGCCGGTGATATATCTGATCATGAGATGCATTGTGAACATTACTTCATCACCACTGAAATCCTGGAAAAACTGATCAGTTTCCGGGAGAGAATAATTGCTGTTGGCACTACAAGCGTCAGAACGCTTGAAAGCCTTTACTGGCTCGGGGTCAGGATGCTGGGCGGTACGGAAAAGTCAGATGACCTCTTCACGAATCAATGGGAATATGACAAGCCGGATGCTGAGGTACCTCTGGAGGATTCATTCAGCGCCATACTTAAATTTATGATTGATCGTAATATCTCGATTCTTCATGCATCAACGAAAATAATGATCCTTCCCTATTATAAGTTCAGGGTTATCAAAGGAATGATCACAAACTTTCACCAGCCGAAAAGCACTCTTTTGCTGCTTATTGCTGCCTGGACAGGGAACAAATGGAGAGACTTATATCAATATGCTCTGGAGAATGATTTCAGATTCCTAAGCTATGGCGACAGTTGTTTATTTTTGTGACCAGGAATTCACCACATAAAATTATCAGTTGGTCAATTAATGACCCTGGATCTTTGAATTCAGACTGATTTTTATTTTATTAGCACTTAATTTAAAACTGATGAACAGCAACAAAATGCTTCAGCAATTTCACGCGATGTTCGGCATCTTCATGGTTATGTTTTACCTGGGTGTCGGCATTGCCCTTCTCTTTTTTCTCAAAATGTTCAAAATCGATCAGGCTTTAAGAGGTATAATAGGTTCAACATTCCTCCTATACGGAATATACAGGATGACAGTTACATATAAACAGATCAAACAGGCTTTTTTTACTAAAGAGAATAATGAGGAATAATACTTCCGTAGTGAAATCAAATTATGAAACAATCATATGGGAGGTACGCATTTCTTGGCACATACTTTGCAGTATTGTCAATGTTAATTAATTTAACTTTGACAAAATTTTAAGGATATGAGCATAATGACATTTATACAAAAATTTATTATTATTGCGTACCGTAATATTAAGAACACTGCCGGTTATCCAGTGACGATGATCAAAAGCCATACTCTTTTTTCAGGATTGCGAATACTTGCAATCGGGATACTTATTTCGATGGTTTCCTGCGGAGGCGGACCAAAATTTCCTGAGGAGACTCCTACCCAGGGCAATATCAAGATCATTTCTGATGAGTCTTTCCAGCCTCTGATTGATGCCGAGGTATTTACCTTTACCCATCTCTACGAACATGCCTTTGTTAAAGCGAAGTACAAACCTGAATACGATGTTATAAATGATTTCATGAACGATTCAGTAAAGGTCATCGTAACCAGCAAAAAACTTACTGACGACCAGATCAGATATCTGAGGGATACTCTTGTAATTGCCCGTACCATAACATTTGCATATGATGCACTTGCGCTTGTAACAAACAAGAGCAACATTGATACGCTGCTTACATACAAGTCGGTAAAGGATATTTTCCTTGGAAATGTCACGAACTGGAAAGATATAGACAGGAAATCAAAACTTGGAAATATCCGTGTCGTTTTTGATAATACAAAGTCAGGCAATATAAGGTATTTCAAGGAGCTGTTTGAAATTCAGGACAAGCTGCCTGAAAATTTTTATGCGGTGAATAGCAATGCCGAAGTAATTGATTTCGTTTCAAGAAACCCTGATGCAATCGGAATTGTAAGTGTAAACTGGATCAGCGATAAGGACGATCGTACAAGTATGAACTTCCTGAAAAAGATAAGAAGAGTGGCAGTATCCCAGCAGCTTTCATCTGATTACTACTACTATCCTGACCAGGGTTTCATTTACGACAAATCGTACCCGTTCGTAAGGGAAATATACCTTATATCAAGAGAAACATTCAAGGGACTTGGTTCTGGCTTTATACAATGGGCTACTGCTGAACAGGGACAAAGAATAGTTCTTAAATCAGGACTTGTACCTGCAACGATGCCAATAAGGCTGGTGCAGATAAAACATTGAAAAAGTTTGGAGTTTGCAGTTAGGAGTTGAGAGTTGAAATTTAAAGTTGAAGGAAGAATAGGAAATTTAAAGTGAATAAGTGTATAAAATACATTAAAAAAATGAGTATAATTGACCAAAATAAAATTCAAGCTATGAAATGTTCATTTTCCACAAAAGGTATAATTCTGGCATCCCTGATGGCAGGAATGATCATTGGTAATATTCAGGGACAGGATCTTAACTCTGCACGGCTACTTACGAAAAGTGAGCAGTACGATAAGGCAGGCGCAATGCTCGATAAACTGATCCAGAATGAACCGGGAAACAGTAAAAACTATTACTTCCTCGGTGAAAATATGCTGCTGGAATATTTTGCAGATACAATTTCAAACTCGCTTACTCTTGCAACAAAGAATGCGAAAGAAGTTTTCAACAAGGGGGTGAATGCAAATTCAAACGACCCGCTCAACTATGTCGGTCTTGCCAAAGTTGCAGTTCTGCTCGATGACGATAAGACTGCCGATGAGATGAGGGCTAAAGCAAAAAGCTTCCTGCTTCCATACAAGAATATCAAGAAAATAGTTCCACCTGCAAACGAATATGCCCTTGTACTGGCAAAAATAGCCGAGTCATATATTGAGAATGGCGAAGTTGATACATCAAAAGCACTTCCACTGATAAGGCAGGCTATTTCTATTGATCCAAAGAATCCCAATATTTTCCTGATCGCCGGCGATATTTATATTCTTGCCCACGACGGCTCGAATTCGATAAAGAATTATAATCTTGCCCAGTTCCTTGATCCCAAATCACCAACTGCAGCCATGAAGATCGGAAATATATATGTGAGAGGAAAAAGCCTCCAGGCTGCAATCCCGAATTTTGAAGATGCCATTAACCTGGATGCCAATTTCGCTCCGGTTTACCGTGAACTTGGACAGCTTTACTACCTGGCAGGAAGGCTGGATCAGTCTAAAGCTAATTATAAAAAGTATCTCGACCTTACTGAAGGGAACATTCCTGCAAAAACCAGGTACGTGAACGCTCTGTTTTACGCGGGCGATTATGATGAAGTAATAAAGAATGTTGAAGAGATTCTTGCAATCGATAAATCAAGGTCATATATGAACCGTCTGGCAGGTTACTCCTATTATGAAAAGAAGAATGCTGATTATGACAAGGCACTTTTCTACATGGAACAACTCTTTAAAACCGTTCCTGCCGATAGGATCCTACCAAAGGATTATCACTACACAGCAAGAATCCTGATGAAAAAGAACATGAATTATACCAAAGCGGCAGATGAGCTGATAGGCTTACAACAGCAACTCCTGAAGGATAAAGCAAAATATAATTCTGCGTCAGCAGCCGATAAGGCCAAGCAGAAAGCAGGACTGGACGAGCTTACAGCCAAGGTTGACAAGCTCTCTGCCGATGTTGCAAATTCAAAGAAAGAAATCGATAGAGGATTTCAGCAATATGCAAAAGTCCTTGAACTTAAACCTGAAGATAAAGGTGTGATAAATGAGATGATCTTCAATTACAGCCAATTCAAACGTTACAATGATGCTGCAAAAATGATGGCACAACTTATTGACCCCTCTAAAGATGATTTTGACGCATATATGAAAATAGGAAGAGCATTCTACAATGGGGAAAATTACAAAGCAGCTGATTCAGTATTTAATATTATTATTAAAAAATCTCCCAATTATCTGCCTGCTCATTTACAGATTGCCCGGACCTATTCAAAAATGGATCCCGATTACAAAATGGGACTGGTAAAAAACAAATTCGTTAAGGTTATTGATATAGCTGATAAAGATTCAGTGAAGAATGAAAGTGAGATGGTTGAAGCATGTAACTTTCTTGGATATTACTTTATGTCAAAGGGCGATTATAAAGCTTCAAAGGATTATTACGAAAGGTTAATCTCATTAAATCCTAATAATAAGGATAATAAGATAAAAGGCTATTATGGCATTGGTTCACTTGAGATACAGATGGTTGCAAATGAAAAAACAAATGAAGGCAGGCTTCTTGTATTATCAAGAGCTGGTGATGCTTTTAATAAGATACTGTCAATAGATCCAAACTATGCAGCAGCAAAAACCCAGATAAACTATGTTCATGAATATGAAGCCCAGGTTAAGAAAGGGATCAACCCGAATGAGATCAGGGGCGTGGTAAAAGATGCCGCAACAGGCGCAGGTATTGCTTATGCATCAATCAAGATTAAGGATACGGCTGCCGAGAATCTTTCAAATGGTAAAGGTGAATTCAAGTTTGAAATCCCGCGGGGTTCTGAAATTCTGGTTGTCAGCGCTAAAGGATACAAGGCACAGGAAATACCAATTACAAAATCAAGAGTTTATAACGTGTCACTTTCTAAATAAAGGAGATTGAGGAGCGAAACGACGAACCGAGCCGAAGGCGAGTTCGGCAAAGCCAAATTTCGCGAAGCGGAAAAGGAGAAGTTTAGATTCCGCGTTTGCCGAAAGGAGAACAGGAAAAGGATAAGTTACTTATGCATTTTTAACTTATTTTGAATAGGGTTCTAATAGATTCAAAGGTCTTTCAAATTGAAAATATTAACTAAACTGATTAAAAGTTTAACATTCTTTTATACACTCTTGGAAAAAAACAATTGATAATATATATTTGCTAGTTGTTAAATCTTAAACCTAAACAAATCGATAAAAATGAGTAAAAAAGGAAGTTCGTTCAAAGATGCGCTGCAGAATGTTTTCGCAGCTAGTGCTATTTTAATAGCATTTATTGTTTCCTATATTCTTTTCACACAAGTTATGGGAAACCCGGTTAACTTCGAGGGACGTAACCCTAATGGAACCGCTCTTAACTACCTGGGAATGGTTTATAGAGGGGGTACGATTGTTCCCATCCTTATGACCTGCGTTATAGTCCTCATCATTTTCGTCTTCGAAAGGGCAATAACTCTTACAAAGGCAAAAGGAAAAGGCAGGATAAATGAATTCGTTCACCAGCTTCAGACTCTTCTTGCAGAAGATAAAATTGAAGAAGCTATGGATGCATGCGACAAGCAGAGAGGTTCACTTGCAAATGTCATGAAAGCTGGACTGTTGCGTTACCGCGACCTTCAGAATGACAAGGAACTTGAAAAAGATCAGAAGATCCTCTCAATCCAGAAAGCTTTCGAGGAAGCAACCGCTCTTGAGCTGCCGATGCTATCAAAAAATATGGTTATGTTCTCAACCCTTGCATCAATATCCGTGCTTATCGGTCTTATCGGTACAGTGCTTGGTATGATCAAAGCATTTGCCGCTCTTGCACAATCAGGCGCTCCTGATGCTCTTAAACTTGCATCAGGTATTTCTGAAGCTCTTGTTAATACAGCATTTGGTATAACGGGATCAACATTATCAATTATCGCATTCAACTTTTTCTCAACATCAATTGATTCATATACGTTCAAAATTGATGAAGCAGGATTCAGTCTGACCCAGAATTTTGCTGCTTCGCTGAAAAGCAAGGTATAAGAAATTTATCTTTTGGTCAAAACATATAATTTAAAACTAAAATGCCAAAGATTAAATTACCAACCAAGTCGCCCCATATCGACATGACGCCCATGGTTGACCTCTTCGCGGTTGTGCTTACATTTCTTATGCTCACAACCACTTTGAGGCAGCCTGAACCGGCAACTGTTGATACGCCTTTTTCAATATCAGAAAAACCTACTCCTGATTTTAATACGATGACTTTCCTTCTATCGAAAGATGGTAAAGTATTTATCAATTTCGATAACGGACCCGATACACTTCTCAAATTCAGACCAAAGATTCTGGATGAGATGGGGAAAAGGTACTCAATAGAATTCACTGATAAAGAAAGAAGAGAATTTCAAAAGTATCCTTCATCTATCGGTGTTCCGATCCTGAGGATGAAAGAGTTTCTGGATCAAAAAGATTCAAAATCCAGAGATCCCTACCAGGTCGGCGTTCCACTCGATTCTACTGACAACCAGCTTGCAATGTGGATCTTGTGCGCACGCCAGGTAAACCCAAATATCCAGGCATCCATTAAGGGAGACTCCAAAACTGAATTCCCGGTTGTAAAGAAAGTGCTCGATATCCTTCAGGATAAAAATGTAAACAGGTTCAATCTGATTACAAGCCTCGAAGCAGCTAAAATAAACCTGGACGAAATACAGAAATGATATGGCAGAGATAATTCAAGAGGAAAAAGGCGGGAAAAAGAAAGCCAAGAAAGTCGCACCGCATATCGATATGACACCGATGGTGGACCTTATGTGTCTGCTGATCACGTTCTTTATGCTTACAACTGCTTTCGCTAAAGCCAAAGTCATGGAGATCATTCTCCCGGATAAGATTACCCCTCCGGACTATAAGGCGCCAACTGTTTCTAAAGCACGTACTGTAAATATTATTCTTGGTCCGGATAACAGAGTTTTCTGGTACCCTGGAGTTGTTGACGCGGCGGACTATAATAACCTTCCTCCGCTTAATGAAACAGACTTTAGTGCCACAGGTGCCAGGCAGATGATCCTTGAAAAGAACAGAACACTTGCCAGGAAGATCGCTGATTTCAGAGCCCAGGTCACTACAGGGAAAATTGTTCTTACCCCTGACTCTGTCCGCGGCACGATCAGCAAGATTAAATCTGACGATGATACTGGTCCAGTTGTGCTTATTAAAGCTTACAAGAAAGCCAACTATGGGAACTTTGTTGATATACTCGATGAGATGAATATCTGCGGAGTTGCCCATTATATGTTTGTCAATATTACCTGGTTTGAAGAGAAAATGGTTGAATCGGCCATGGCGGCTGCTCCTACCAAACCTACTTCACCCAAATAACAATTAAACCCAGAAGAAGATGGCAAAAGAAAAAGATGTAGCTCCTGCTTTTGATGATATCGTTTTCGAGATCAGAAACAAGGAGTATGGTGCTTATAGCCTGCGCAAAAAGTACAGCAGAAATGTGCTTATTTCGCTCCTTATAGGTATATTAATTTTGGGGACAGCTGTTATTACTCCCTTCCTTAACGCAAAAGCTGTAGAGAATAAAAAACGCGCTGAGAGGACTGTAGTAATGAATATGGAGAAGCTGGATACTCCAACCGATCAGGTCGCACCACCACCACCACCACCTCCTCCTCCCGCTGAAGTTGTTCAGCAGGCAAGATATGTTCCGCCGGTAGTCGTCGACTCGGTAAAGCCCGATGAGAATGTGAAGCTCATGTCAGCTGACCAGGCCAATACCGAAGTTAAGAATGATGTAGTTGTTGAAGAAGTAACACAGGCAAAGGAAGAAGTTCAGGAAGTTGAAGTTGAACCCGAACCATTCGTTGTTGTTGAAGAGATGCCTCTGTTCCCGGGCGGCGATGTCGAACTTCTGAAATATATCAGCGAACATACCAACTATCCTGAAGTTGCTAAGGAAAATAACATCCAGGGTAGAGTTATCGTCAGGTTTTGTGTAACATCCAAAGGCGGCGTAAACCAGGTCAGTGTCCTTAAAGGTGTTGACCCTGAACTTGATAAAGAAGCAGTCAGAGTTGTAGGAACACTTCCAGCATTTAAGCCGGGTAAACAGGGCGGAAAGCCTGTACCTGTATGGTATATGGTGCCTATTACCTTCACGCTTAAGTAGAACTCATTTTATTGATTATATAAAAGGCCGGAGAACATCCGGCCTTTTTTTTGGGCGACTGCTTCGTCGATTCTCTCCTCGCAGTGACAATAGATATTATAGAACAACCTGTCATTGCGAGGAGTCCCGCTTCGAGGGACGACGAAGCAATCCCATCATTAATTACCAAGTTCCGTTTTAAGAAGCCTCACAAACTCATCAATATCCTCCTCTGTCGTATCCCATGAACACATGAGCCTGTACTCCGACCTCGATTCATCCCATGGATAAAAGAAATACTGTTTAATGACTCTCTCCGCTGCATCGTAAGGGATAATGACAAAAATCCCGTTGGACTGAACCTTTTGGGTGATCTGTATGTTTTTGATCTCCTTAAGCTTATCATACAGGATAGCTGCCATGGCATTTGAATGCGATGCACACTGTTTCCAGAGGTCATTCCTGAAATAAGCGATGAACTGGGCAGAAATAAACCTCATTTTTGAAGCAAGCTGCATTCCCTGCTTCCTGATATATTTAAAATCGGAAGCCAGCCCGGGTTTAAGAAAGCATATTGCCTCCCCTGCCATCAATCCGTTCTTTGTTCCGCCAAACGACAGTACATCAACGCCGGCATCAGTTGTAAATTCCCTGAATGGAAGGCCGAGAGAAACAGCTGCATTGGCAAGCCTTGCGCCGTCCATATGCAGAAGAAGTCCTTTTGAATGGGCATAAGCAGATATCTGTTTTATCTCCTCAACAGTGTAAACCGTTCCCATTTCAGTGGACTGGGTTATTGAAATGACCTTTGGCTGTGCATGATGCTCAAAGTCGAAGCCGTGAATGTGCTTTTCAATCATTTCCACAGTGATCTTGCCATCAGGAGTATCGACGGTTAAAACCTTGCATCCAGTGAATTTTTCAGGTGCTCCGCATTCATCTGTCTGCAGGTGTGCGGTATTTGCAGTTATTACAGAATTCCATGAGTAGGTCACACCGCTTATCCCCAGCACATTGGCAGCCGTTCCGGTGAAGACAAAGTAAACTTCTGCATCGGCTCCAAGGTGCTGCTTAAAAAGGTCCCTTGCCTCCCGGGTATATCTGTCACCACCATAACCGATCTCATGGCCATCATTGATCCTGGCAAGCTCTTTCAGTATTTCAGGGTGAGCACCGGCATTATTATCACTGGCAAAGCCTCGTTTAATCATAATCTTTGACAAAATTTACCCCTTCCCAGCCTTCCCCCAGGATGAAATTCCTCCCCTGCAGGCTGGCTCCTTCGCTAAAATTGCTCACAGAGCAATTTTTTAACGCTTGGCCCTCCCCGTGGGGGAAACGGGAAAGGGGGTATATAATATATATATCTACAAACTATTTCGACTTCAATTCTTTTTACCTGATCTTCGATCCTTTTACTGCAAAGAATACCATATATAGGTAATAAATAAACATACATCCTACTGCAAGCATCACACTTCCAGTAGCACTCTTTATAGCTCCCATAATTGGCATTAGAATAGCTGCTCCAATAACGGAAGTCGCGATTACTCCCGAGCCAACTTTTGAGTGAGGACCTAAATCTTCGAGAGCGAGGTTATAAATAACAGGCCACATAATTGAATGGAATAATCCGGTCACGATGAACAACCACATGGAAAGTGTGCTAGCACTCGAGCCAAGAGCAAATGAAGAAGCTAGCATAACTGCACCACCAATTGCGCATAAGCTAAGAATGCGACCGGGTTTGTATTTACGAAGAATAAAAATACCAACAACACGTCCTACCATCAAACCTGCCCAATAAAAAGTCAACATTGCAGTTGAATCAATTTCTGTTTTTCCTACAAGGTGTAAAAATGAAACCAAAAAATTCGGAAGTCTGCTTCCAAATTCAGTAATACCAATTTTAGAAGTGAAGTCGGCAAAAAAGCTCGGTATTCCAATTTCGATACCCATATAAAAGAAAATAGCAAGAGAGCCCAACCACATATGCGGGTATTTGAAGGCACTCGATTTATATTGTTTTACTGCACCATTTGAAGAATCCGCTTCGTTTCTTATTTCGGGCAATTTCAGAAAAAACATGATCGCCAAGATAACCGCTGTTATTACACCTATAATTAAGAATGGTTTTGAGACAATAGCTTGAATAGCACTGTTTTCCAGTTTTTGCCCTGTCTGTAACTTAGGAGTTACCAAAAGAATGGAAACAAATATAGGTGCAATGACTGTTGCTACTGAGTTAAGAGCATTGGTCAATGTTAAACGGCTTGCTGCTGTTTCAGGGGAGCCCAATGCATTTACATAGGGCGCTGCTGCAACCTGCAAAATGACAACGCCAATTGCGAAAACGGAAACTGTGCTTAAGAAACTATAGTAACCTCCAGAAACACCAAGTATACAAAGAAAGAAACCTAATGAAATTAATGCTAAACCAGCTAATACCCCATTTTTATACCCAATTCGTGTAAGCATAAAACCTACCGGAACAGACAGGATATAAGCACCATAGAAAAAAGTGTTAGGTAATTGTTTTGCAACATCGCTGAGGCCAAAAGCATTTTTTAAAAAATCGATGGTAGAGTTGTTCATAGTTGTGATAAAGCCAAACAAGAAGAATAGCGAGGCCATCACGATCAGAGGGAACAGAAATTTGTTTTTTTTGTCTTCCATTTTTATAGGTTTTATGAATTGATAATTAAATAAATAGTTGCTGGTTTCTTTTGGTCGCCCCCCGTCCCCCCTGAAGGGGGGCTAATGCAGTAGATAAACTATTAAAATCTACTGAATCAGACCCCCTTTAGGGGGCAGTCCCGCTTCAGCGGGAAGGGGACTTTTTACTTCACACTGAATTTATATGCACATATATGTTTATACTCTTCTCCCGGACTTAAAATCGTTGACGGGAAATGCGGCTTGTTGATTGCATCCGCGAAGTGCTGCGTTTCGAGGCAGAATGCCCATCGTCTCTGGTATCTCTTGCCACCCTTGCCTTTTTCATTATCTATCCAGTTTGCCGAATAAAGTTGTACTCCGGGTTGTGTGGTTAAAACTTCCATAACACGTCCGGATACAGGGTCGTGAGCCACAGCAGCAAGTCCAAGTGTGCCCGAACGGTGCTTAAGTACCCAGTTATGGTCGTAGCCGGCACCGTATTTCAGCTGAATGTCATCCTGGTCAATTGCTTCACCAATCTTCCGGGGAGCTGTAAAATCCATTGGTGTACCAGTCACAGGACGAATCTCACCTGTAGGTACATTGGTATCATCGGTCGGGGTGAAAAAATCAGCATTGATCATTAGTTTCTGATCGTATATGCTTCCCGATCCCTCGCCTGCCAGGTTGAAATAAGAATGCGATGCCAGGTTAAACACTGTGGGTTTATCCGTCATAGCATGGTAATCCAGTTTCAGTTCATTATCATCAGTAAGCGTGTAAGTAACTGATACTTTAACCTTTCCGGGGTATCCTTCCTCTCCATCCGCTGAGATGTATTCCATTTTTACGCTTGAACCGGACTTCTTTACGACATCCCATACTACCCTGCTGAAACCGGTTATGCCTCCATGGAGATGATTTGGCCCATTGTTCACGGCAAGAATATACTCTTTACCAAGAAGAGTGAATTTCCCTTTGGCAATCCGGTTGGCACAGCGTCCGCATACAGCTCCCATATAAGGACCATTACCATCAATATATTCTTTAATTGTATCATAACCCTGAACGACATCTGCCATCTTCCCGTTGCGGTCAGGGGCAAAAATGCTGACAATGATAGCGCCATAGTTAGTGACCTGGGCGACGAGCCCGTTTTTGTTTTTCAGAGTATAAAGAGAAGTAACTTTACCTCTGTGCACTCCTTTAAATGATTCTTCCGGGATGATATTCATGATTAATTAAATAGGATAAAAAACAATAATGCTCAAAAATTATAATTCCACTCTTCCTGCGCCTTGATGCCTGATAAACAGATTATGGCATGATCCATTCCCATAGACATGCTCCAGGGTCTTGATATACTTGTTAAGGAGGTTCTGCGGTACGAATGCCTGTATTGTACCGGCAAAACCGCCACCATGAACACGCCATGCTCCCTCTCCCTTAAGAACGAGTTCACTCAATGCAAGTGCAAGTGATACTCCCTGTTCCCTGACATTATTAACAGGGTAGATATTCTGGTTGTACATATAGGAGCTATAACCCGATTCGGTTACCATTCCCAGGAATGCTTTAAAGTCGTTTTTTTCAAGTGCAGCAACCTGGTCTACCACGCGCTGGTTATCGCCCTGGAAATGAATGGCACGCAATATAGCACGGTCGCCTACTTTCTCCCTTATCTTTGGGGCAATGTCTATTATCTGTTCCAGGGTGACCTGTCGGAGTACTTTTGCACCCAGTTCTGCAGCAACTGCTTTCATATCTGACGGTAGCGAGGCATATTCATCATTCAGGTCGGCATGATTGCCTCCTGTATCAGTAATTACAAGAGAGAATCCTGTGGCAACAAAATCGAAATTTACCTTTTTTACAACAGGCTTCGACGGATCTTTGAAATCAATCGTTATCAGTCCTCCCATGGCACAGGCCGTCTGATCCATTAATCCGCATGGCTTGCCGAAATAGTTGTTTTCGGAGTACTGCCCAATTATGGCATTCTGAATTGGATCAACCTTCCCGTCATTGAAAAGCTGACTGAGAATGGCACCGATCAGGACTTCAAATGAGGCTGAGGAACTTAATCCGGAACCCTTGGGCACACCTCCGTCAATGCATGCGTCAAAGCCGCCGATAGCATAGCCTGATTCCTTGAAGCGCGAACATATACCCCTTACAAGGGCAGCTGATGTCAGATGTTCCTTCTTATCAGGTTTCAGGGATGAAAGGTCCACATCGAATCTGGGGTAGCCTTCTGATAAAATATGAATAACATTGGTATTATTCTTTCCTGCAACGCATACGTTATCAAGGTTAACAGCGCCGGCAAGTACCCGTCCCCAGTTATGATCAGTGTGATTACCGCCGATTTCAGTACGGCCGGGTGAACTGAAGAAATCAATTTCCCTGTTACCGAATGTGGAACTGAACAGCTTCAGCATTTCAGTATATCTTTTTGCATTACGCTTTAACTCAGCCTGATCACTGCCGTACAATTCACGAAAAGCTTTGTTGTCACCGTTGTTAATCTTTTTGATCAGATTTTCACTTGTTGCCATGGATATTTTATTTTGGAGTTATGATTAAATGTAAAAATAATAATTGTCTGGAGATTAAGCACAGAGACCGTCTCAAAATAAAATACGAGGCGGCCTTCTGTGTTATTCAAGTGATATTTTAAGTTCTATAGTCTATTTATGCTTACTTCCGACGAGGGCAAAAAATACAATATAGAGGTAACATAATATTGGAAGGATAAATGCAAACTGTACGTGGGAATGATCGGCAATAAGTCCCATCAGGACAGGAACAACTGCACCACCGACAATAAGGGTATTGATAAGCCCTGAAGCCATGCTGAGCTCGCCCTTGTCAAGTCCGTCAACACCCAAAGCGAAGATGTTGGGGAACATGATAGAGTTGAAGAAGCCTATTGAGAGTCCAGCCCACAGCAGCCAGCTTCCGTTCAATGTTATAACAATAACTAGGAGTAGGGCTGCAACCAGAGCAAACACTGCAAGTGATCTTGCTGCCTTGCCCCTGCCAAGCTGTATTGCAAGGTAGTTTACAACGGCAATTCCTGCGAAAATCAAACCATCTGTTATATTACGGTTTACAAACCAGCCTACGAATAATGCAAGCGCAACCACCAAGACGGCATATAAGTATTTCTTCGATTTTTCAACATTTGAAAGCATGAATGATCCGTAGAACCTTCCCACCATCGCGCCGCCCCAGTAGAGGGCTATCATTTTAGCTGCATCGGAGCGTATCATATGCAATACTTCCTGGAAATATCTCTGAAGCATGGCAGCTGTTCCCACCTCTGCACCTACATAACAGAAAATACCGACAGCACCGAGTATCACATGAGGGTACTTCCAAACGCTTTTTTTCTCTTCTCCCTGAGTTGGGATTACAGGCAATTTAAGGAAGTAGATGACCACTGCAATAACGAGTACTATAATACCGATAATCAGGAAAGGAGTGGGCACTGACTTGGCTGCCTCGGCAGGTGTAAGTGCATTGGAGGCAGCCTTAAAAACGAATACACTTGCGATCAAGGGTGCTATATAGGTTGCGATCGAATTAAGTGCCTGTGTCAGATTCAACCTGCCGGATGCGGTTTCTGATGGTCCCAGAGCTGTAACATAAGGATTTGCGGCAACCTGAAGAAAGACTACACCGCTGGCCATTACAAATATGGCAAACAGGAAGAAAGGAAACGATAATGCCTTTGCGGCAGGAAAGAACAGGAAACTTCCAATAGCTACCAGTACCAGACCGGAGATAACTCCAGCCTTATAACCGATCTTTTTAATGATACTGCCACACGCAAAAGACAATAAAAAATATGTAAAGAAAAAAGCACCGTTAACCAGCTGGGCCTGGAAATTCGACAGTTCAAAAACTGCCTTGAACTTATCGGCAAGGGTAATGTTGAAAGTCGTTACGAAACCAAACAGGAAGAATATCATTCCCATGAAGGCCATGCCTGCCACCTGTGTATTTTTCTGTTCTGTCATAGTGTAAATATTAGGTTTAACAAATAATCAAATGATTTTTTGAATAAAGTAAAATTACATTTTAAGATCGGTTTTCAAACATATCGTTCTTAATAAATATTAATATTTTAAATAATTAACTTATTTTATTGAATAAGTATATTTGCACAATGAGCCTGTTGAAAACACGCTATTTCATTTTCATTTCGTACAAAGGAACATCCTACCACGGATGGCAGCTGCAGCCCAATGCCGTAACTGTCCAGAAAATCCTAGATGAAGCCCTTTCCACTATTCTGGAAGAAGAAATACTTACAACAGGGGCAGGCAGAACCGATACCGGCGTCCATGCATCAGTATTTTGTGCACATTTTGAGAGCGTAGCAAATGATATTGATACTCGTAAAAATCTGGTTTTCAAATTAAACCGCTACCTTCCAAAAGATATTTCTGTATCTTCGATCAGAAGGGTACTTCCGGATGCGCATGCAAGATTCAGTGCAATCTCACGAACGTACAAATATTTCATCTCAAGGATAAAAGATCCGTTCCGCGAAGAATCTTCCTGGTTCATCCATGGGAATTTAAATGTTCCACTAATGAATCAGGCGTGTGCAATCCTGCTGGAACATAGTGATTTCACAAGTTTCAGCAGACTACATTCCGACAATAAAACAAACATCTGTAAAATATTTTCAGCCTGCTGGGAAGAGGAAGTTAACGGGCTGGTGTTTACTATAAGGGCTGACAGGTTTCTGAGAAATATGGTAAGGGCAATTGTTGGCACCTTGACTGAGGTTGGCAGCGGGAAAATGAGTCTGGATGAGTTAAGGGATATAATACTTGCGAGAGACCGCTGCAGAGCAGGCAAATCGGCCCCGGCCAAAGCTCTTTTTCTTACAGGTATTGAATATCCGGATGAGATTTTTATCTGATCCTTTAATTATATTTGCGAAACATTTCCGTTACCGTTTCAGAAAAAACAAAAATTAAAAATAATTTTATATGGTTCATTGCTTTATATCAACACTCCCTCAAGCCGTTCTTGCAGTTTCAAACGGACAGGTTACTAGCATCCTCGATCTTATGATGAAGGGGGGGATAATCATGATCCCTATTCTGCTTCTCTCTGTCATAAGTGTATATCTTTTCATTGAAAGATATGTATACATCAGGAAATTATCAGCTATTGACAGAAACCTTGTGCCGTCGGTTATTGGCGAACTGAAGGCAAAAAATCCTGAAAAGGCGCTGACACTGGCCAGGAATAACCAAAGTGCACTTGGCAGGATCATGGAAAGCGGAATTGAAAACTCCGGTAAAACATCCGCTGACATTGAAAGGAATCTCGAAACCACAACGAACCTTATGGTCACAAAGATGGAAAACCATTTAGGATACCTTGGTATAATAGCCGGGATAGCGCCTATGCTTGGATTTGTAGGTACTATTGCTGGGGTCATCAAAATTTTCTATAATATATCGCTCGCCGATAACATAAGCATCGGGATTATATCCGGGGGGTTATACCAGAAAATGATATGCAGCGGAACCGGTCTGATCGTTGGCGTTCTGGCTTATACCGGGTACCATCTTTTACAGATGATGATCGACAGGTATATGATTAAGCTGCAGGAATCGCTTATACAGTTTTTAAAAGCTTTCTGAGATGAATATCAGAAGAAACAGGCAATTCAAACCCGAGGTAAGCACCTCCTCGCTGAATGACATAATGTTCTTTCTGCTTCTTTTCTTTCTCATTGTTTCTACCCTGGCCAATCCGAATGTGATCAAAGTTCTCCTGCCAAATTCAAAATCTGCACAGGACATTAACAAGCAGCAGATCAATCTTACGGTTACGGCAGATAAAAGATACTATATAAACCAGAAAGAGGTTCAGTTCTCGCAGCTGGAACAGCAGCTTGTCGACCAGACAAGTAATATTGAAAACCCGACTATAATCCTGAGGTTCGCCAGAAGCCTGAACATACAGGATCTTGTGGATGTTTTGGAAATTGGAGTAAGGCGTAACTTCAAACTGGTTATGGCAACGGAAAAGACATCCGCGCCCTGATCGTCTCCGGTTAATATTTTTGACTAGTATTCATCCGGCAGCTTATTAAGCTGCGCCAGCGTGAATACAGGACCATCCTTGCAGACATAGACTTTACCTACATTGCAGCGTCCGCATTTGCCGAAACCGCATTTCATTCGGTTCTCCAGCGTTGTAAATATATTTTCGTCACTGAAACCGAGCTTTGCCAGCACCGGGAAGGTGTACTTTATCATTACCGGGGGACCGCATACTATCGCTATTGTATCTTTTGAAGAAGGCGCAACCTTCTCAACAATTGTAGGAACGAAGCCTATTTCTCCTCTCCAGTCGGGTGATTCTCCTCCCGGGTCGACGGTTGTAACAAGCTTAACATCAGGACGGCTGCCCCAATCCTGCAGCTCATGCTTGTAAACGAGATCCTTGGTGCTCCTGGCACCGTAAATAATTGTAATATCTTTAAAATTATCGCGCAGGTCGAGAGCATTCCATATCACACAGCGCATGGGCGGAAGAGCTATTCCCCCGGCAATGAAGAGAAGGCTTTTGCCTTTCCATTCGTCAAGGGGAAAAGTATTACCATATGGGCCCCGGAATCCTATTATGCTGCCCTCTTCGCAATCCGAAAGAGCGTTGGTTACTTTTCCAGTCTGCCTGAATGTACATTCTATATATCCTTTTCGTGTCGGTGATGACGAAATGCAAAAAGTCGATTCGCCAACTCCATATACTGAATATTCACCGAACTGTCCGGCCTTGAAATCGAATTTATTCTGATCTTCTTCATTAACAAATCTGAGCATGAATGTCTTTACGCCGGGTGCCTCATAGGTTATCCTTTCAACCTTCATCAGGTACGGCATATACAGGTTGTTTGTCATAGAGCTGCCTCTTTTATTGAAATTAGATGTTCTAGAATATTCATATCTACCGGACATGCTCGGCTGCATCGTCCACAGCCAGTGCAGCCGTAAATGGAAAGTCTTTCAGGCATATACGAGAATTTATGCATAATCCTTTGTCTCCATCGGGCTGATTGTACTTCGCGCGGGTTATGGCCTGAAGTATGAAGGGTGAAAAGAGAGAATCCGCATGAATCCCAGCACCTCACACGCGTCCCCAACTTGCCGTGCGAGTCATCCTGGATATCAAAGCATGCGCATGTAGGACATACGTAAGCGCAGGCTCCGCATCCAATGCACCTAAGCGATTGCTCTACCCACTCCTCACTATCGAAGAATTTTTCAAGCTTGCCATATATCTCCTTGTGGCTGAACTTAACAGGAACATCTGCAAGGAATTTCTCCTTTTCAATATTCCCTGCTGCTTCAAAAAGTTCAGGAGCAAGAGTAATAACTTTCTCACCTTTCTCAGTCAGTATCTCTGCCAGATAATCGCCATTTTCGCCCAACTGCGTGAAAAGGATATCACTGCCTTCAGTATTGCCAGGATTGCCTCCTACCGATGTACAGAAACAATATTCATCTGCTTTGCTGCAGCTGAACCCAAGAACTGTGACTTTAGAAAGACGGTTGTTATAAATCTCATCCTTATAATCCCAGTTGAATATCGAGCTCAGCTCACCTATCCCCATCGCGTCGCATGGCCTTATGCCCCAAAGCATTATCTCAGGTACCTGGTCAGGTTCAATACCCTTGACAGACATACCATCTGCATTTTTGGAATAATCGAGTATCTTTTCAGTCCTGGGAAATGAAACTTCCTTCGAGGATTGGGTTGTCTGTATATAATCAGTCGCTATATCGCTGAATTTTTCAATTTTGCGGTAAGAGGTCCTTCCATTTCTTAAATATGGGGCATAGACCTGACGGTTGTTCCCCTTCAGCAGTTCAAAAAGCTTCTCCAGCGAGCCTTTCCTGATTAATCGTCTGTCACTCTTCATGGCTACATTATAAAATTATCCTTATCATCAGGCTTATATGTCGACATCAGGTGGTCGGCCTTGATAGAAGGCTGATATCCTCCGAAATGTTCTTTTGCGTCAATCAGCATTCTCTTTGTAAGAAGGTTAAGAGGAATGCCAAGCGGGCAGGCATTGTAGCATGCATCGCAATCGATGCACCGGCCTGCAAGATGGATCGCCCTCATCATATGCCATTCGAGGTTGCCGAGATCATGTGATGGAACCGGAATCCACTGCGGCTGATTGAATTCAACAGTGCACTTGTGGCAATAGCACATGGGGCAGGCAGCGCGGCATGCATAGCATTTAAAGCATGGGGAAAGCTCCTGTATCCAGAAATTCCAGCGTTCCGAAGGAGTCATTTTATCGAGCTTCTCAAGCTTTTCGCCGTATTTTGCTTCAATCTCAACCGTGTATTTGTGGACAAATGCTTCAACCTCAGCAATATCTTTAAACTCAATCATTGTGCTTTCGGGTGTAATGCCCAGGACAAGAAGATTGTTATCACTAACCTGGAATTCACAGGCAAGCTGAATAATCGCCCTCATCACCGGCAGTGTGGCTGTTATGGCCATTTTGCCTTTGCCTTTTACTTCTGCCTTTGTAATATATGTAGCAAGGTTCATTACACATCTGCTGTCAAAAATAAGTTTATCGGCATCCTCGGGTTCTTCGGCAAACAGAGCCCGTGTCCTATCGCCGGTACCATTTTCATAACCGATCACCACTTTTACAGTTCCGGCCTCAAGAAGCTCTTTTGCCCGTTTTCTCAGTTCATCCATGTATCACCTCCTTTACCGGCTTATTAGCAACTTTTTTATATTCGTCGTAAGGTCCCAGTTCGCGCACTGCAGTTACTGTTGAGTTTACGATGTTGGCCCATTTTGATCCTTCGGCAGCGGAGACCCACGAGAATTTTATCCGCCTGATATCAATTCCCATGAAGTCACATAATGAACGGAACATTATCCATCTTCTCCTTGCATGGAAGTTTCCGGAAGTATAATGACAATCGTTGGGATGACATCCGGAAACAATAATGCCGTCAGCGCCTTCATCAAAAGCCTTGATCAGCAGCATATAATCGATGCGCCCGGTACAGGGAAACCTCACTATACGGACATTTGAAGCATATTTTATGCGGCTGGTGCCAGTCAGGTCCGCGCCTGCATATGTACACCAGTTGCATACGAATGCCACAATTTTTGGTTCAAACTCGGCCATTAATTCTTAATATTAATATTCATTCAATAAAGCCATCACCTCAGAATACATCTGTTCGTGTGTATATCCTTGTATGTCAATCGATTTCGTACGGCAGAAAGCAACACAGGTGCCGCATCCCTGGCAGAGGCCCGGGTTCACCCTGGCAAGAGTTTTAATTACCTCTCCTGCCCTGTTTTTGATCTCCTCCTTCTCGATAGCCTGGTAAGGGCATGCCGAGACGCAGAGGAAACAACCGACGCATGAGGAATAAACCGGAGGAGCCATCCGGTTCACCACTGCTATCAACGGGTCCCGGGTCAGTTCGTCCTGTGAGAAGAGACCGGCAACTTTTACTGCAGCACCTGAAGCCATCGCTACAGATTCCGGAATATCCCGCGGCGCCTGACAGGCTCCTGCAAGGAAAATACCCGCAGTATTCGTTTCGACCGGTTTCAGTTTCGGATGAGCCTCTGCAAAGAATTTATATGAGTCGTAGGAAATATGCAATTTCTGCGCCAGCTCATCAGCACCGCTGTTGGCGACTCCGGCAGTTGCCAGAACAACCATATCTGCTTCAATATCTACAGGCATAGCCCCGAGAAGCGTGTCCACACCTTTCACTATCAGCTTGCCGTTCTTCTCGTAGATCCTTGATATCCTACCGCGTACATAATTGACACCGTCCTCCTCAATAGCACGCCTGACAAACTCTTCATAGTTCTTCCCTCCTGCCCTTATATCCATATAGAATACGTAGGATTTACCTTCGTGAACCTTGTGCTGGTAAAGCATTGCATGTTTCGCAATGTACATGCAGCATATTTTCGAGCAATATGGTATTCCTTTCGCTTCATCGCGCGAACCGGCACATGAGACAAAAACTATTTTCTGCGGCACTTTACCATCAGAAGGCCTGCGGATCTCGCCAAGTGTCGGCCCTGATGCTGACGCCAGTCTTTCAAACTGAAGACCGGTGATAACATCCGGATATTTTCCATAACCATATTCAGGGAAGAAATCGGTCTGCTTTACAGTAAAACCTGTAGCAATAACTATTGCACCGATCTCGACCTCCAGAATTGTATCTTCCTGGTCGAACCTGATTGCCTGAGTGGGGCACACTTTTTCGCAGATGCGGCATTTGCCCTTTAAATAATAGGTGCAGTGAAGCCTATCGATAACAGGTTTGTTTGGAACAGCCTGCGGAAAGGGAACATATATTGCAGGCCTCATGCCGAGACCTTCGTTGAATTCACTCGGTATTTTCTTTATGGGGCATTTGGTGGTGCATAGTCCGCATCCGGTACAAAGTTTCTCGTCGAGACTCTTTGATTTCCTTCGGATCTTTACCTTGAAATTTCCTATAAAACCTTCAATACTCTCAAGTTCAGCATAGCTATACAGAGTAATATTAGGGTGCTGGGCAACCTCAACCATCCTTGGAGTAAGGATGCACTGAGAGCAGTCGAGCGTCGGAAATGTCTCAGAAAGCTGCGACATATGGCCGCCTATGGAAGGATCCTTCTCGATCAGGATAACCTTGTGCCCTGTATTTGCAATGTCGAGGCTTGCCTGGATTCCTGCAATGCCACCTCCAATTACCAGTGCTCTCTTGGTGACAGGCACCTTTATTGCATTCAGAGACTGGTTATACTTCACCTTCTCAACAAGTATCCTTACCAGGTCTATAGCCTTTTCAGTGGTAGCCTCTCCTTTTTCATGAACCCATGAAACATGCTCACGCAGGTTGGCCATTTCGCACATATAAGGATTCAAGCCAGCCTCAGCACAAGCTTTTCTGAATGTAGGTTCATGCATTCTGGGTGAACAAGCAGCGACAACAACACCTGTAAGCCCCTTTTCTTTAATCGCGCTCTTGATCAGACTTTGCCCGGGGTCGGAACACATATACTTATAATCGACGCTGTAAGCTACACCGTCTAATTTACCTGATGTCTCCGCAACCCTTGCACAATCGACCGTTGAACCAATATTCTCACCGCAATGACAAACGAATACTCCGATTTTTGACATATGATTGTCTTATATACTATTAACTATATAACCATTAGATTGTAACTTTAACAAAATGCCTCTGAAGACCAAGTTCTTTCCTATCGAGCCCGATCGCAAGTCCCAGAGCCTGTGTTATATACAGAACAGGAATATCGACTTTCTCTCCCAGGTATTCATTTATTTCTTTCCTCCTCATATCGAGGTTTGAATGGCACATCGGGCAGGCGACAATAATTGCTTCTGCGCCGCGGTCTTTAACGTCGCCGACTATCATTCCCGACAACTTTCCGACAGAAGGGGTCCTGGAAACGGATAGTCCTGCACCGCAGCATTCGGTTTTAAACGCCCAATCTATCGGAGTAGCGCCTGCTTTAAGCATTAGCTCGTCCATAGACTGGGGATCCTCTTCACGGTCAAACTTGAGTATTTCGTGAGGTCTCACCAGAAGGCATCCATAATAGCATGCCACTTTCTTGTTAAATGGTTTCACGACCTTTCCCTCTAGTTTTGGAGTGACGTATTTATCGAGCATCTGGATAATGTTCAGAATGGTAACGGAACCTTTATATTCCATACTGTTTACCTCTGAAATTCTTGCCTTTAATGTCTGGTCGGCTGCAAGTTCATGCTGCGTGACCGTGAGTCTGCTATAGCATGCAGCGCATGGAACTACAATTTCAGTCAACCCCTGCTTTTCAGCCAGGGAAAGAATCCTGGCAGGAAGAGCAAGGGATAGTTCCCTGTTCATATTATGTGCTGCTGTCGCCCCGCAGCAGTTCCAGTCGTTGATCTCTTCTATAGCAATATCGAATGCTTTTGTAACGGCAAGAACTGATTCAGCATATTCACGGGAGGATCCTTTAAGTGAGCAGCCCGGATAAAATCCTAGTGTCATAATTTCAGTCTTTATGTTTCTTTTTTGTTTTCCTGAAGATCGAGGCCATGCCTGAGAGGTCCTTTATCATCTCAGGAAAAATATTAAGCTTGCCTCTCTTCAGCATGGCCGGGGCAAGAGCCATATCTTCAAATATTTTCAGAGTGCGTGCTTTATAATCGACAAAGAGACCTATTTCATAAAGTCTTCCGGTATAGTGTATCGAATCGAGGAAGGACTTATGGAAAGCAATGATCTCCTTTGCTTTGGGGTTAGCTTTTTTCTCTTTGAGCGCCTTCTGGCGCAGCTGGTCCATCATTTTGGGAATATCTATGCTCATCGGGCAGCGTGCAAAGCACATCTCGCATGTGAGGCATACCCAGATTGTAAAGGAGCGCAGCACTTTCTCTTCCAGTACAGGGTTACCTGTCTGCAGCATTCTCATCACCATGCTGGGAGGGTAATCCATCTCCAGGGCAAGAGGACAACCGGCAGTGCATTTCCCACACTGGTAGCACCTGGTGACCTTCACATCAGATTGTTCGAGCAACTCCGTACCCAGTTCGGTAAGTGCCGAATGATGATTATCTGAACTCATATTTTGTATATTAATTTCTAAAAGGAATCTTATAAAAAGTGGCAGAAAATTAGCAATTAAAAATCAGAATATAACATGAAAAATATCATATTGCTTCCACTGTACATTATTAATTATATCCTTAATTTTCTTTATAAAAAAAGCTAAATTTGGCAAAACCCGATTACACTTTATTTGCCTGATCGCAAGGTGATAATTATCATTTTTAATAACTGTTAATAATTTCACAAAGAATAAAAGAAATTATATTTTTGTGCGGCTTTCAATAAAACTAAAACCTGGCTTATGAGTAATCAATACCTTGTTTTATTCTTCCTGGTTGGGGCTATATTTGTAGGTTTGGTACTTATCCTCTCCGGAATAATCGCCCCGAAATCATTCAATCCCCAGAAATTTGAACCTTATGAATGCGGTATTCCCACACAAGGAGTTACATGGCTTCAGTTCAATGTGGGGTATTACCTGTTTGCCATTCTCTTTCTTGTTTTTGACGTTGAGACAGTCCTTGTATTTCCCTGGGCTGTTGTAATGAAAGAAGTTGGTCTTACAGCTTTTATTGAGATTGTGATTTTCTTCTTTATACTGGGTCTGGGGTTATTATACGCCTGGAAAAAAGATGCGCTGATATGGGAATAAAAGGAATGAAGAGAGAAGAGTTCATAGACAACGAGTCTCTTGATCTTTTAAAAGGATCAGGCTCAAATATTCTCCTTACAACAATTGATGATGTTATAAACTGGGGAAGGAAAAACTCCCTCTGGCCGCTTACATTCGCAACAAGCTGCTGCGGGATTGAGATGATGGCTACAGGAGCTCCGCGTCACGATTTTGCCAGGTTCGGCATGGAGGTCTATCGTGCCAGTCCCCGGCAGGCTGATGTTATTGTTGTAGCAGGAACAATTGTAAATAAAATGGCTCCTGTGCTTAAGCGTCTTTACGACGAGATGTCAGAACCCAAATATGTTGTGGCTATGGGTGCATGCGCCATCTCAGGCGGACCATTCTTCCTTAATTCATACTGCGTTGTAAAAGGTGTCGAGCATGTAATCCCTGTTGACGTATATGTACCCGGCTGCCCTCCGCGTCCTGAGGCTTTATTATATGGTATGCTTCAGCTTCAGCGGATGATAGAAACAGAAAGCATTAAATCGAGGAGGAAGCGTAACAGATCACACGACTCAATATAATCCTTATATAAATGAATAAGACAGAACTTGTAATACTCGTCAAGTCGCTTGCACAGGAATGTGAAGTTAAAGAGGGCAGGCAATTCGCTGAGGTTACGATACCGGCCTCTTCACTCCATAGCCTTGCAGTTCAGCTCAGGGAGAAGGAAGTGTGCTCTTTCGATTTTCTGGTCAGCATTACAGGTGTGGATTACGGCAAGGATCTTGGTGCCGTTTACCACCTGCGTTCTGTGAAGCACGAACACATGATAGTTCTGAAAGTCAGAACAAATGACCGGGAAAACCCTCATTTTGACTCAGTTACAGATATCTGGAAAAGTGCTGATTTCCTCGAGAGGGAAGTTTACGACCTGCTCGGTATAAAATTTACGAATCATCCTGACCTTAGAAGATTGTTTCTCGACAATTCATGGGGATTCCCTTTGAGGAAAGACTATGTTGATGATATTAATATTGTGACCAAGTAAAATATGGAAGAGGAGGTAAAAAAGACCGGCGTCGACGAACAGGAGGAATACATTATTAACATGGGCCCCCAGCACCCCTCCACACACGGAGTACTTCGTCTCGTTCTTTCGCTCAAGGGCGAAATAGTTAAAAATGTTGAACCTCATCTCGGCTATATCCACCGTGGCATAGAGAAAATGTGCGAGAGCATAACCTATCAGCAGATAATTCACCTGACCGACAGGATGGATTACCTCTCAGCTCACATAAACAATGAAGCTGTCTGCCTCAATGTCGAAAAAGCCCTCGAGGTCGAGATCCCCGACAGGATTAAAATCATACGTACGTTAATGTCCGAACTTACCCGTATCCAGTCGCACCAGCTTTTCTGGGCTAGCTTCGGAATGGATCTGGGTGGACTTACGTGTTTTTTTTACGGGCTCCGCGACAGGGAAAAGGTTCTCGATATCTTTGAGGAGACTTGCGGAAGCCGCATGATCGTAAGCTATAACTGTCCGGGTGGCCTTATGTACAATATCCATCCAAACTTCCAGAAACGAGTTAAGGAATTCCTTAAATATTTCCGGAAGAAACTTCCTGAATATGATCAGCTGCTTACAGGCAATGTGATCTTCAGGGAGCGCACCGTTGGCATCGGTAAGTTATCTCTTGAAGACGCCATTTCATATGGAGTTACAGGTCCTTCAGGAAGAGCTTCAGGCTTCTCTTGCGATGTCCGCAGGCATGAGCCTTACAGCGCCTACGACAGGGTCAAATTCAATGAAATCCTTTTCACTGAAGGAGATACTTTCCACAGGTATTTTGCACGAATTCAAGAGATGAAAGAATCGATGAATATAATTGACCAGCTGATCGATAATATCCCTGAAGGCCCTTTTGCAGTCAAGATGAAACCTGTTATCAAGCTGCCTGAAGGTGAATATTTTCAGAGAGTTGAGACGGCCCGTGGTGAGCTGGGTGTATATATTATAAGTGATGGCAATAAAAACCCGGTCAGGGTCAAATTCCGCTCTCCTAATTTTGTGAACCTCGGAGTTTTGAACCATATAGCCAGAGATTTCAAGATTGCTGACCTGGTTGCCATTGGCGGATCACTCGACATGATTATTCCGGATATTGATCGGTGACCGGTGACCGGTAACCGGTAGCCGGTAGCCGACGACCTAAAGAAGAATATAAATATATAGTGAACACAAAATATTTAGAACAAAACATATGAATGAGGGTAAGGTATTTAGTTTATATGATTTCACTGCGTTAACCAAGTGGATTGACACCGGTCTTCATAACGCAATGTCGCCTTTCTGGGCTGTAGTCATAGAGTTACTGATAATCGGTGTGCTCATTCTGATCTTTTATGCGCTGATAGGTTTGTTTCTCGTATATGCCGAGAGAAAAGTATGCGCATTCATGCAGAACAGGTTGGGACCTAATAGGGTAGGCCCTTTTGGAATGTTCCAGACAATTGCAGATCTTCTGAAACTCCTGTTCGTTGAGCTCATTCCGATCAAAAATGCTGATAAATTCCTGTTCAACCTCGCTCCTTTCATTGTAATTATTGCCTCATTCATGGCAATCGCTGCGATTCCCTTTGCAAAAGGACTGCATGCAATAGATCTGAATATTGGTGTTTTCTATGTCATGGCAGTATCTGCCATGGGAGTCATTGGTATTCTTCTTGCAGGATGGTCGAGTAACAATAAATACTCTCTAATAGGGGCAATGAGAAGCGGCGCGCAGATTGTCAGTTACGAACTGTCAGTCGGTCTTGCTCTTATCACTGTCGTGATTCTTGCCGGATCGATGCAGCTGTCTGTTATTGTTGAAGCGCAGAGAGACGGATGGTTTATCTTCAAGGGACATATTCCCGCTTTCATCGCTTTCATCTTATTTCTTATTTCGAGTACTGCTGAGACTAACCGCGGTCCTTTCGACCTTGCTGAAGCCGAGTCGGAACTTACTGCAGGTTATCATACAGAATACTCCGGGATCAAGTTTGCATTTTTCTTCCTGGCCGAATACATGAATATGTTCATCGTGGCGTCGATAGCAGCAACCGTATTCCTTGGCGGATGGATGCCATTCCATATCGGAGCCTGGGAAAGCTTTAACCATGTGATGGATTTTATTCCGCCATTTATCTGGTATATCGTGAAGACATTCTTCGTGGTCTGGCTGATGATGTGGTTCAAATGGACATTCCCGAGGCTCAGGATCGACCAGCTCCTGACGCTCGAGTGGAAATACCTTCTCCCGTTCAATCTTGTCAATGTGCTGGTAATGGCTTTTATTGTCCTTATGGGCTGGCATTTTTAGAATATACTTTTTAATATATATCTCTTTATGAAGAGCATTATTAATTATCTGAAAGAAGTCATTTGCGGGGTATGGTCTCTATTAAAAGGTATGGCAGTCACCGGAAAATATTTCTTCAGTCCGGGGCAGATAGTAACCCAGAAATATCCGAATAACCGCAAGAGTCTTGTAATGATGGAGCGGTTCAAGGGTGAAGTGATCATGCCTCATAATGAAAGGAATGAACATAAATGTACCGGTTGCGGGATCTGTGAGATCAATTGCCCGAACGGTTCCATTGAGGTCATCTCCAAAATGATAACGACTGATGACGGGAAAAAGAAGAAAGCCATAGACCAGCATATTTACCGGCTTAGTATGTGCACCTTCTGTGCACTTTGCGTAAAGAATTGCCCATCAGATGCTCTTGCTTTCGGACAGGAATTCGAACACGCTGTCTTCAACAGGGCACTGCTTATAAAAGTCTTAAATAAACCGGGTTCACAATTAATGAAAGGAGTTGAGTAATGAGTGCTAACCAGATAATGTTCCTTTTATTCGCTGTCGCGATTGTTACGTTTTCGATCCTGACAGTAACAAGCCGCAAGATCCTCAGGGCTGCGGTTTACCTGCTGTTTGTCCTGGTATCTACCTCGGGACTATATTTCATGCTGAACTATCAATTTCTTGCAGGAGTTCAGCTTACCCTTTATGCAGGCGGGATTGTTGTGCTGATAATCTTCTCGATTTTGCTTACAAGTCATATCAATCAGAAGTTTGAACCGACAGGCTGGAGAAAATCATTACTATCAGCCATCGCATCAGCTGCAGGTGCAATCCTGGCAATTACCACAATTCTTGACTTCAGATTCGGAGCGACCAGGGAAGCAGCATTGGAAGTAAATATGCATTCTATCGGCAGAAATCTTCTCTCTCTCGATTATAATGGTTATATACTTCCGTTTGAAGTGATATCCATTCTGCTGATAGCAGCAATGGTCGCAGCAATTGTGATCGCGAAGAAAGGCGGTCCGGTTAAACAGGAGTCCCAAAACTTAAATCAGCAATAAGATGAATTCAGGTATCCCACTTCAGTTTTTCCTGATACTGGCCACTATAATGTTCTTCGTCGGTGTCTACGGTTTTCTTACCCGACGAAACCTCATTACGATCCTCATGTCGGTCGAGCTTATCCTTAATTCGGTGAACATAAATTTTATGGCATTCAACAGGTATCTCTTTCCTCACAAGATGGAAGGAATGTTTTTCAGCCTCTTCATAATTGCCGTTGCCGCTTCTGAAGCTGCAGTAGCTATAGCCATAATAATTAATATATACAGGCGCTTCACAACAATTAATGTTGAGGACGTGAATGAAATGAAGTACTGATTATTATTTAAGGGAGATATATTTTATGATAAATTTCACTTACACCCTCTGGATCCTGGTTATACCCTTCCTAATGTTCATCTTCCTGGGACTTGCAGGTCATAAGATCGGACCGAAACTTTCAGGATTGCTGGGAACCGGAGCACTGGCAGTAATAACGGCATTGTCGTACATTACAGCATACTATTATTTCTTTGCAACTCCAAAAACAGCGGAGACTTTTAAAGCTATCGTGGCAGCAAACAATACCTGGCTTCAGTTTACTGACAAGCTGCACATCGATCTGGGCGTCCTCCTGGATCCTATTTCAGTGATGATGCTGATTGTAGTCACTACTGTTTCTCTCATGGTTCATATTTACAGTACAGGGTATATGAAAGGTGAAAGGGGTTATGAGCGGTTTTTCTCTTTTCTCTCTCTCTTTACCTTCTCAATGCTGGGACTGGTAGTTGCTCCAAATATCTTCCAGATGTATATTTTCTGGGAACTTGTCGGTGTTTCATCTTACCTGCTTATAGGGTTCTACTATGAGAAACCATCGGCAGTGGCAGCATCAAAGAAAGCATTTATTGTGACAAGGTTTGCCGACCTCGGTTTCCTGATCGGAATATTGCTGCTCTCCTTCCATACAAAAACTTTTGATTTTATTACTCTCACTGACCCTTCAGGGCCGGCAATAGCAATGGCAGGCGGCGCGTCATTTATGGGCCTGTCCGTCATTACATGGTCGATGATCTTTGTATATATGGGCGGTGTCGGCAAATCGGCAATGTTCCCGTTCCACATCTGGCTGCCTGATGCAATGGAGGGTCCTACACCGGTATCTGCCCTTATTCATGCTGCAACAATGGTGGTGGCAGGTGTATACCTGGTTGCCAGGATGTTCCCTGTTTATGCCCTCGCTGCACCCGTTGCACTTAACGTTGTGGCTTACGTCGGGGCATTCTCATCCTTGTTTGCTGCGATTATTGCCTGCACCCAGACAGATATTAAAAGGGTCCTGGCATATTCAACGATATCACAGATCGGTTATATGATGCTTGCACTTGGAGTTTCAGGATATGGAGGTCGTGAGGGACTAGGTTACATGGCATCAATGTTCCATCTGTTCACGCATGCAATGTTTAAAGCGCTGTTATTCCTCGGAGCCGGTGCAATCATACATGCTGTTCACACCAACCTGATGACCGAGATGGGAGGACTCCGCAAATACCTTCCGATTACCCATATGACATTTCTTATTGCTTGTCTTACAATTGCAGGAATTCCGCCTTTTTCAGGGTTTTTCAGCAAGGATGAAATACTTGCCGCAGCCTTTAATCATAATAAATTCCTGTTTGCCGTTGAATATGCTGTAGCAGGTCTTACGGCATTCTACATGTTCAGGCTTTATTTCAATGTTTTCTGGGGAAAAGAGACCCAATATGACCACACTCCTCATGAAGCTCCATTTTCAATGACCATACCACTTATAATACTGGCTTTAGCCTCCATGTTCACCGGATTTATTCCTTTCAATAAGCTTGTTACCAGCAACGGGCAGGCCTTTGAATCCGGGATTGAATGGGGTGTGGCTATTCCCTCGGTATTGATTGGTTTACTTGGAATAGGAATTGCATCTATAATGTACAGGAAGGAAACCTCAATTCCGGAAAAACTGGCTGCCACATTTAAGTACGGTTATAAGTGGGCATACAACAAGTTTTATATAGACGAATTATACATTTTTGTTACCAAGAAAATCATATTCAGATATATATCAGAACCGATAGCATGGTTCGACCGGCATATTATTGATGGCACAATGAATTCAATTGCAACCGTTACTCAGGTGATATCATTCAGGATCCGGAAATTCCAGTCTGGCCAGCTCCAGCAATATGCATTTGTTTTTGTTTCCGGGGTAATTTTGCTGGCTGTGCTTTTGATATATGTATGGTACTGGTAATCTAAATGATAATGTAAGAACACTATGAATATTTTAACCCTATTTATTATAATTCCGGTGCTTACAATCACCGGGATAATCTTAGTAAAGGATATTAAGCAGGTAAGGCTGGTGTCAAGTATCGGCATGGGACTGCAACTTCTTCTGGCAGCGCTGCTGATCGTTCTCTACCTGATCCAGCGAAGGGCAGGGAACACTGAAGAAATGCTGTTTATCAAGGATTTTGTCTGGTTTAAAAGCCTTAATATTCATTTTGCCGTTGGAGTAGATGGTATCTCTGTGGCAATGATCGCTCTTACATCGATAGTCGTCTTTGCAGGCATTTTTGCCTCATGGGAAGTCGAATTCCTTAACAAAGAGTTTTTCGTTTCGCTCCTTTTACTGGCTACCGGGGTTTTCGGATTCTTTATATCGATCGATCTCTTCACCATGTTTCTCTTTTATGAACTTGCGGTAATACCAATGTATCTTCTTATCGGGATATGGGGAAGCGGTCCAAAGGAGTACTCGGCCATGAAGCTTACACTGATGCTGATGGGAGCATCAGCTCTGTTGCTGGTCGGAATACTTGGAATCTATTTCCACTCTGCCCCTGATGGCAATTCCCTTACCTTCAACATACTTGAGATCTCAAAATATATAATGCCGATTGAAGCGCAGCGCGTATTCTTCCCGATGACGTTTGTGGGTTTCGGTGTGCTTGGTGCTCTCTTCCCTTTCCATACATGGTCTCCTGACGGCCATTCATCAGCTCCCACCGCTGTTTCAATGCTGCATGCAGGAGTCCTTATGAAACTCGGAGGCTATGGCGCTTTCAGAGTGGCAATATACCTCATGCCTGAAGCTGCAAAAGAATTATCATGGATATTTATTATCCTTACTTCAATCAGCGTTGTTTACGGCGCCTTCGGGGCTATGGTTCAGAAGGACCTCAAATATATCAATGCCTATTCATCTGTAAGCCACTGCGGGCTCGTGTTGTTTGCAATACTTATGATGAACAAGACTGCGATGAACGGCGCGATACTCCAGATGATCTCACATGGATTGATGACGGCACTCTTCTTTGCACTTATCGGAATGATATATGGAAGGACACACACCAGAATGATCAATGAAATGGGCGGGTTGATGAAGATCATCCCATTCCTGTCGGTGTGTTATGTAATCGCAGGGCTTGCATCGCTGGGGCTTCCGGGTTTAAGCGGATTTGTTGCTGAAATGACAATATTTGTCGGCGCTTTCCAGCATCCTGATCTTTTCCACCGTATTTTGACAATAGTGGCTATTACTTCAATAGTAATTACTGCCGTTTATATCCTGAGGGTTATTGCGATCCTTCTTCTGGGTCCTTCGGGGAATACCCATTATGAGCACATTCCTGATGCAAAATGGTTCGAGAAGATATCAGCAGTCACTCTGATTGCAGTTGTTGCTGCCATAGGGCTGGCTCCGTTCTGGCTTTCATCAATGATCGGAACAAGCATGCAGCCCATAATTGACAGAATACTTGCAGTGAACCCATTCTGATCTATTTAAGTTAACAGGTACAAAAAAATATGAGTCTACAAAGTTTATTAGTAATGCGTCATGAATTGCTGCTTGCAGTTGCGGCGATGCTTATACTGATTGCAGAAATATTCACTTCCCCTGCCAGGAGAAAGTCGATAAGTCTTTTTGCCATAACCCTCTTTGCAATAATAACCATAACAGGATTTATTCCTGTCAAACCGATAGGCGCATTGTTTGGCGGAATGTATGTTTCGACAAACGTGGCCACTCTGATGAAAAACATCCTTAATATAGGAGTGCTGCTGGTCCTGATTCAGTCTGTCACCTGGCTGAAAAAAGCGGAAAATGCAGACAGGGTGAGCGAATACTTCATACTTATCATGTCGACTCTTATTGGTATGGACTTTATGATCTCAGCAGGTCATTTTCTGATGTTCTATATCGGGCTTGAACTTGCCACGATACCTGTTGCCGCGCTTGCAGCCTTCGAACGGTATAAAAACAAATCAGCTGAGGCAGGTATTAAACTCATCCTCACATCTTCATTATCATCCGGCGTGCTTCTTTATGGATTATCAATGATCTACGGCACCACAGGGTCTCTCTATTTCTATGAAGTATCAAGGCTTTTCACGGGCAGTAGCCTCCAGATCCTCGGGTTTATTTTCTTCTTTGCTGGCATGGCATTCAAGATATCAATCGTTCCTTTCCATCTATGGACCGCTGATGTCTATGAAGGAGCTCCGGTTAACATTACATCATTTCTCTCCGTCATTTCAAAAGGTGCTGCGATATTTATTTTTGTCATTATCCTGTACTCCGTATTTCCTGTTATAATGGCAACATGGCAGAAAACAATCCTGGTCACCTCTATCCTTACAATGACGATAGGCAACCTCTTCGCTATCAGGCAGCAGAATATTAAGCGATTCCTGGCTTTTTCATCTATCTCACAGGCAGGATACATCCTTGTCGGAATGATCAGCGGAAGCCAGCTTGGAATGGCATCAGTTATCTATTACATTCTGGTGTACATCTTTTCAAATCTTGGTGCCTTCGGGGTTGTCACGGCAATCTCCAATGCAACCGGGAAGGAGAACATTGACGACTATAATGGACTCTACCGGACAAACCCCAAACTTAGCCTGATAATGACACTGGCTCTGTTCTCACTTGCAGGCATTCCGCCTGTTGCGGGATTTTTCGGAAAATTCTTCCTGTTTGCTGCTGCCGCAGAGAAAGGATTTTACTTTCTTGTTTTAGTTGCAGTTTTCAACACAATCATATCACTCTATTATTATCTGCTGGTTGTAAAAGCGATGTTCATAAATAAGAATGATGTTCCGATTGCGTGTTTCAAGAGCGATTTCCCGACGCGGTCTGCACTTTTAATCTGTGTTGCCGGTATTTTTATCACTGGTTTCACCAGTATAATATTTGAAGTAATTAAAGGAATAAGTTTTGGTAATTAATTGTTTTTGATTATGGCAATCAATAATGCAAAACATATTATCGGAGAAATTGACGGGATAAGGTGCACGATAGTGGAATCAGGCACTACTCTTGAGCGCGCGGCATTTCTCCGGCAGCTGCTCGAGTTCAATAAATTTGAGGTAAAAGAACAAAAGCTCGTTTCTGAAGTCCCTGGTGAAGAACCCAAATACACTATTGGTGTTACCAGTATGCTTTTTAATCCTGTGTTCGCAATTTATGAATGCCTCTTAAAAATACCTGAAGGCGGCTATGTCACTCCCGGTTACTGGAAGCAGGAATGCGTCGATTGTGATCCGAATTATTGGATACGCAGAAAGAAAGCTTAGATCATAGATTCTCATCATTCCAGATCTCCCACGAACGTTCCGCCTGGGAATAGAACATTTTTAGCCCTGTGATAATTGTACAGCCCCTCTCCTTTCCCATCTTCAGGAACATCGTGAATTCGGGGTTATAGACAAGGTCAAAAAGTGTATGCCTTTTGTCAAGGAGGCTGAAGTCAATATCAGGTTTACTTTCTATATCAGGGAACATGCCAAGAGGCGTGGCATTGACTATCAGGTCTGTATCTTCCAGAAGTTTAGCGTTGATCTCTTCATATCCCAGGATTCCTTCCCTTTTAGTTCTCGAAACCATCAGCACTTTGAAGCCCATGTTTTTCAGAGTCCAGGAGACAGCCTTGGAACCACCTCCTGTTCCAAGGATGAGAGCGTTACCTTGCCTGCCGGTAAAGGATGAAAGAACTGAATCCCTTATGCCGACAACATCGCTGTTATAGGCATATATCCTTGATTTTCTATCTTCCCTTCTGATCTTTAATACATTAGCTGCGCCAATCTCTCTGACAATATGGTCTGTCTCATCAACATATTTCAGTATATCAGCTTTATATGGAATTGTTACATTGAGTCCGCAGATGTCAGGGTTGGAAGCGATCAGGTCCGGAAAACTATCGAGGGATGAAAGCGGGAAATTATCATATGAACTGCCTGCTATATTTTCTTCAGAAAATTTTGCAGCGAAATATTTCTGAGAGAAAGAGTGTCCCAGAGGATACCCGATCAGGCCGAATTTTCTCATTGAAGGGATGAGGTTAGTGGTTGGGCAGTGTCACTTGCCCTGCAGATTATCAGGAAGAAACTGGAAAAAGGTATCTCCGCGAAGTCCAAGGCGAAGTGTCTCGAGAGGTATGATCTCATATGGGGCGATATTCCCAAGGTTTATATTGGCTCCGAAATGCTTAATGAACCATGCCTGCTGAGCCTTCAGAGGGGCCTCCCATATTACATTATCAAGCTTTACATGTTCTGATATTGCTCCGATTATCTTACTATTGATTGAGCCATCCTCATTATAGATGCCTGTTGTGCCTGATTCCCTGGCCTCTGCAATTACTTTTACCGAACCTGCTTCCAGCTCAGATTTCATCAAAGCAACCCACTCATCGGGAGAATAAACCACCTCTTTCTTCTTTGAGCCTACTTCCGAGATCACTGTTCCTCGTTTTGAGAGGATCTTAATATACTCCAGTTTTTTCTTATGTTCAATATCATAGGATCCATCGGATACCTCAACCAGATCTATCTCATACTTATCAAGGTATTTAATGAATTCCCTGAACATATCCCTGATTACAAAGGCTTCAAAAAGTGTTCCCCCAAAATATGGAACGACTCCGGCTTCCTTATATATCCTGATTTTTTTCTTTAATCCCGGAGTGATAACTGAAGTTCCGAACCCAAGTTTCACAAAATCGGTATATTCGCTGCCAACCGACATAAAGTCTTCAGCTTCTCTGATGCTAAGCCCTTTATCCATTACCATTGTGAGGCCTGAATTTCTTGGTTTAGCAGGACGTTCCGGTAAAAACGGGAGTACTGTTTTCATAAATATAATAGCTATGTGTAGTGTTTTCAGTTAAGATCAGCCGATTTTAAAAGTCTGGCAATCTTCCTGGTAAGCAGGGCCGGAGGAAATAATTCAGAGTATTCTTTGAATATATCCTTATCAATATTAACGGCCAGTGAGATGTGTCTGAATGCCTTGTCAGCAGCTCCCGTTTGAAGGTAAAGCGACGCCATGATATAGTTTATCCCCGGGACATCACCCGTGACCTTATATGCATGTTCAAGGTAAAAAATTGCCTTCCCGGAGAGGTTCTCTTTCAGGAGTATCCTTCCGAGGTCGATCCACACATCATCATAATAGATATCGAGCTTAAGCGCTTCTCTGAAGCAGCTTAATGATGATTTGATTTCACTTTTCACGTAATGGGCTTTCCCAAGGAGGTACCAGAATTCAGGGTTTTCATCGTCGAGACGTACTGCTTTTCTGAAATAAATGAGGCTGTCGTCGGCATTACCTGAATTCAGTTCTATCACTCCGAGTCCGAACCATGGATCAGCAAATTCAGGGGCAAGATCAATAGCGTCGTGATAATATTTTTTAGCCAGCGTAAGGTTGTCACACCTCTCGTAACATTCTGCCAGGTAGGTCATTGATTCAAAACTATCCGGCTCATTTTCGAGATATTCATGATAAACAGGTATTGCTTCGGCATACCGGTCAAGATTGCTCAATATGTTCGCTTTGTTGAAAAGGGCAAAGGTGTTTTCAGAGTTAATGGCTAGTGCATAATCATATGCTTCCATTGCGTTCTCTGATTGTTCAAGCTTGTTGTAGATAATCCCCAGGTTGTACCAGGCAGAGTCTGAGAAAGGTTCTGCTTCAAGATATCTCAGGTAAAAAGAAATACTGTTTGCATAATCTTCTGTTTTCTCGTAGGCATAAGCAAGATCATAAAGATGAGCGTTGAAATTTGGCTCCCTTTCCATAAGTTGGATAAGATAAGGGATAAGCTGTTCATAATAATTCAGGTTTTGCAGTACTGATACTATGGCAAACAGGATATTCTCAATATCATCGGAATCGAGTGACAGAGCATAATCGAACATCTTCCTGGCTCCCTGGATATCTCCAAGCATACCCATGGCTGTTCCCTTGGCCACATAAATCTCATGGTTTCCCGGTTCAATATGCTCAAGTTTCTTAAGTATCCTGAGAGTTTCAACAGCACGGCCCTTATCAAGAAGGACTTTGGCTTTCCTTAGCTGGATAGATACAGAGTGCGGATGCTGTTCAGTAGCCATCGACGCTGCCTCAAAAGCCTGCGCCGGGTTATTTGATTCAATATAGTAGTCTATTATTGACTCGAATTCAATGACATCAAAGAAATAATTTTCATTATTCCTCCGCATCCTTTCAAACTTCTGGACAGCCTGCTTGACCTCTTCCTCATATGGGTATCCGAACTTGTCCTCTTCCATCGCTCATGCTGTTACGATACAAAAATAATACTAATTCTAATAGTGATCATCCGACCTGTCTTCAATTATCAACAAATTTATTTTTTTTTAAACATCTTATTTCCAGATCAATACAAACTAAAATATTTTTTTGTAATTTTTTTATTCAATAAACGCAACCTCATGGCCATAATATTCATCTTATTTATTGTAAAGACATTTACTAATACCCTATACCCAATTTACCCTAGAATTAACCTAAATTCTACCTCAGAAGAACCGGGCACCCACCCGGTTTTTCATTTAATACTAATTATTAATATCTTTACGTTAGTTATTATATGTTAACCTGCTTGCTATGAAAAAATCATCTGCAAAATTATCTTTAGCATTGGTTTTTAGCATATTAATCATACTTATTGCATTTACGGGATGCAAGAAACCAAAAAAGGTTAAATATCCATATGGAGTATTCCCCGATTCAACCACTGCCCTTACAGATATTAATTCAACTTACGACGATATTAACTCTGATTTGCTGTATGTTCTCAATGGCTCTAAATCATTGATCTTTTCAAGTAACAGGAATAGTTCCGGAGGCCAGTTTGATTTTGTCCAGGGCTCCATTTCTTATATGTGGGATCAGACAAACGGAAATTTCTCCGTGGAATCCATGATTACGGAGGATGCTTTTCTTACAAAGCTTCTCACAGCTGCAAACAGTGCAAATAACGAATATGGACCATACAGCCTTTACAGTCCTGTCGACGGGTATGAATACCTCTTTTTTGCTTCGGAGAATGGCAGCGGCAACCTCGATTTCTATTACACTAAGAACAGACCTGTTTCAGTTGCATCAGGCACACTCCCAGATATTCTTGGGCCTTACCCTGCAACCCTGTTAAATACATCAGGTGATGATGCCTATATCAGTTTTGATGCAAACCAGGATACCCTCTATTTCTCTTCTGCAGCAGGAGGAAATTTTGATATCTACCATAAATCCAGGTCATTGGATACAGCTCTTTCGGTCTGGATGAGTAAACCGTTCCGCCCTCTGGTTAAAGTCGATAGCATAAACAGCACTGGTGATGATAAATGTCCTTATGTATATAAAAAGTTAATGGTTTTCGCCTCCAATCGCACGGGAGGTATGGGTGGATTTGATCTGTACTATTCTCTGTTCAGGAATGGCAAATGGAATTCTCCTGTTAATTTCGGACCTGAAGTCAATACTCAATATAACGAATACAGGCCGGTAATCGGCTATAACAATTCATTCCTGAATGTCTATATGATCTTTTCATCCGACAGGCCGGGAGGGAAAGGTGGTTATGACCTTTACCTTAAAGGAATCTGAAAGCCGGATTTGCTTAAGTTGTGTTCTTTCTCTTCATCTTAGCTGCCAGAAGTGTATTTCTGAGCAGTGAGACTCTTGTCATCGGACCAACACCGCCAGGCACTGGTGTGATAAAGGAGCATTTCGGAGCCACATTTTCAAAATCGACATCGCCTGATAGCCTGAATCCGCTTTTTGTACCGGGAGCAGGAATGCGGGTAGTGCCGACATCTATTATGACTGCTCCTTCCTTTACCATTCCGGCTTTTACAAAACCCGGAGAGCCCAGGGCAGCTATAATTATATCTGATTCTTTTATAATATCCGGTAAATTTTTAGTCCTGCTGTGGGCTACAGTAACTGTCGCATCCATGCCTTTCTGAGAAAGCAGGATACTTACCGGGCGACCTACAATATTGCTTCTCCCAAGCACAACACATTTTTTCCCGGATGTTTTAATTCCGTACCTCCTGATGAGTTCAATAATTCCGAATGGTGTAGCAGGTACAAAACCTGGAAGCCCAATAACCATTCTTCCCAGGTTTACGGGATGAAACCCGTCAGCATCCTTAGAAGGATCAATTGATTCAATAACCTTATTCTCAGATATGTGGGCCGGCAAAGGCAGCTGGACAATAAACCCATCAATATCACTGTCATTGTTCAGGTCCGCTATTCTTTCGAGCAAAACAGCTTCGGGAGTATCCTTTTCATACCTAATGAGCGTTGAATGGAAACCTACTTCCTCGCAATCCTTAACTTTATTTGCAACATAGGTCTGGCTCGAAGGGTCGTCTCCCACAAGGATTGCTGCAAGATGAGGGATCTTTTTCCCTTCATTCTTAAGTTTCAGAACTTCACCTGCAATCTCCTTCCTTATTTCAGCAGCTGTTTTCCTGCCGTCGATTATTGTGTACATATCTTGATATTATCTGCGTCCCATCAACCTGGCTGCATTTCCACCCTTAGTGACCATTTTCATCATCTTGCGGGTCTCATCAAACTGCTTTAACAGCTTATTCACCTCCTGAACACTGGTACCGCTTCCCTGGGCTATCCTCTTTCGCCTGCTTCCATTCATCACAACCGGGTTTGACCGTTCCAGCGGTGTCATACTTTTTATTATAGCTTCTATATTCTTGAAGGCATTATCGTCAATATCAAGGTCTTTTATTGCCTTTCCAACACCGGGGATCATTCCCATAAGGTCCTTGACGTTACCCATCTTTTTAATCTGCTCTATCTGGGAAATAAAATCGTTAAAGTCGAACTGGTCTTTTGCAATTCTTTTCTGCAGTTTCCTTGCTTCCTCGGCATCAAACTGTTCCTGGGCCTTCTCAACGAGTGAAACGATATCTCCCATCCCCAGTATCCTGTCGGCCATTCGAACTGGATAGAAAATATCAATTGCATCGAGCTTCTCGCCCGAGCTCACAAATTTTATAGGCTTATTTACCACTGCCCTGATTGAAAGTGCAGCTCCACCTCTTGTATCGCCATCAAGCTTCGTAAGCACGACACCATCGAAATTCAATCTTTCATTAAATTCCCGTGCCGTGTTAACAGCATCCTGGCCGGTCATCGAATCAACTATAAAGAGGATCTCATGCGGAGATACTGCATCTTTTATGGAGGCGATTTCATTCATCATCTCCTCGTCTACAGCAAGTCGTCCTGCTGTATCTATGATAACAACATCGTTCCCGTTCTTTTTAGCCTCTCTAACAGCATTCTTCGCTATTTGTACGGGGTTCATGTTCCCGTCTTCGGTATAGACAGAAACCTCTGCCTGTGAACCGATAATTTTAAGCTGCTCGATAGCAGCAGGACGATAAACGTCGCCTGCCACGAGCAACGGATTTTTGCCGCGCTTGCTCTTTACCCATTTTGCCAGTTTGCCGCTAAAGGTTGTTTTACCTGAACCCTGCAGCCCTGCTATAAGGATGACCGAAGGATTGATCTTGATATTAATGTCAGTCTTGTCGCCCCCCATCAGTTCGGCAAGTTCATCATGAACTATCTTGACTATCATCTGTGATGGGTTCACTGACTTAAGAACTTCCTGCCCCAGCGCCTCGGATTTGACAGAGTCGGTGAATTGTTTTGCTATCTTGAAGTTGACATCAGCATCGAGAAGTGCCCGCCTGACCTCTTTGAGAGTCTCAGCTATATTTATCTCTGATATTCTTCCCTGGCCCCTGAGTATCTTAAAGGATTTCTCCAGCCTTTCACTTAAATTCTCAAACATCTTGCAATCAGGTATATAATATTAATGTATTTACATTCTTTCAGGCATCTCGATCCCCAGAAGACTCATTCCTGAGCAGAGTATAGAGCTCGTAACTTTTGACAGGGCAAGCCTGAAGTTGCGCCTTGCTGGATCTGGTTCGCCGAGGATTGAAAAATCGTGGTAGAACTGGTTATACTCTTTTGAGAGCTCATAGCAGTAATTGGCCACTAAAGCAGGACTATAACTGTCAGCTGCCTCGCTAACTGTATCAGTAAATCTCCTTAGAAGCCTGATAAGGTTTATTTCTTTTTCTTCTGCTTTAATATTGCCATAGTTATTCTGATCGAAACTGATTCCTGTCTGGTCTGCTTTCCTGAAAACCGACTTTATCCTTGCATATGTATATTGAATGAAAGGACCGGTATTCCCATTAAAATCAATCGATTCGGAAGGGTTGAATGTCATATTCTTCTTTGGATCGACTTTGAGAATGAAGTATTTCAGAGCTCCTAATCCAATTTTTCTGAAAATCTCATTTTTTTCAGCATCAGCAAAATCAGATAGCTTTCCCAGTTCCTGTGATACCTCCCTGGCAGTTGTTATCATCTCAGATATCAGGTCATCTGCATCAACTATTGTTCCTTCCCGCGATTTCATTTTTCCTTCCGGAAGCTCAACCATGCCATATGAAAAATGAAACAATCCGGCGGACCATTCATAGCCCATCTTTTTAAGAACAGCCTTAAGTACCTGGAAATGATAATTTTGCTCATTCCCCACAACATAAAGGCATCTGCTGAAGCCATATTCATCATGCCGCAAGACTGCTGTTCCAAGGTCCTGGGTCATATAAACTGCAGTGCCGTCGGACCGAAGCAATAGTTTCTGATCAAGGCCTTCAGCACTTAAATCAGCCCATATTGAACTGTCAGGGTTCTGGTAAAGTACATTATTCCTCAGCGCGGAAAGTACCAGGTCTTTGCCGTTCTTATAAGTTTCCGATTCGTAGTATATCTTGTCAAAATCAATACCAAGTTTCTTATAGGTTTCATCAAAGCCTTTATAAACCCACGAGTTCATCATTTTCCACAAGTCCATTACGTCTTTGTCTGCGGCTTCCCATTTTAAAAGCATTCCCCTTGCCTCCTTCATTAACGGGGCTGAATTCCTGGCATCTTCCTCACTGATTCCCTTTGCCATAAGTACACTGGCCTGGAGCTTTAACTCCTTCTCAAAAATGACATAATATTTACCCACAAGGTGATCGCCTTTCATGCCTGATGAAGCAGGTGTTTCGCCGTTCCCGTATTTCAGCCACGCCAGCATCGACTTGCAGATATGAATTCCACGGTCGTTGACTATGTTAGTTTTAATGACTTTATGTCCGCAGGCAGAAAGTATCCTGAAGAGGGAGAAGCCAAGAAGGTTATTCCTGATATGGCCAAGATGCAGGGGTTTATTTGTATTGGGAGAAGAATATTCCACGAGGATAACCTCCGGGGAATGAACACGGCATCTTTCTAACAGATCACTTTCTGTTTCCATCTTGCGGAAATAATCTACCCACCATTCATCTGAGATTTCAAGATTAAGGAAGCCTTTAATAACATTGAAACCGGAAACCGCAGGAAAAGTCGCTGCAATATGGCTTCCGATCGTCTCTCCTGTTTTTTCCGGAGTGTTCTTCGAATATCTCAGCAAAGGAAAAACTACCAGGGTAAAATCTCCTTTAAAATCCTTCCTGGTCTCCTGTATCTGAATAAGGTCATCACTTACATCAGTATTGTACAAAACCTTTAAAGTTTCCCTTATCTTTTCCTTTAGAATGTTCTCCATCATTCTTCTTAAATTTCAGCCGCAAAGATAATATATTAATGTATTGGCGTACACCAAAACAAGGTCAAAAACCGGAACTGTTAAAAGTGATAAAGATCATCATTCTATTTAAAAGGATTGAAATATTTGACGACCGGACAATTCTTTTTGATAAATAGTTGAGATTTAATAAAAAAGTAATTATATTTTTGATATAGTTTTTGATTAGAAAATAGAATTTATTGTTATTACCAGGTGGAACTGAAGAATTTATATATTGAACCAGGCAGCAAAACTCCCCAGATTGATCTCAATTCTCTTTCGGGCGAACTTATTTTTTCTGGCAGGTCAATCCCTGAAAATGCTGCAAAAATCTATGAAGATGTGCTGAAATGGGTATCGCTATATACAGCTAATCCCAAACGCACTACCAATCTTCGCCTGAACCTTGAGTATTATAATACGGCATCCACCATCTGGATTGCAAAAATCGTAAAGGCTCTCTGTACCATAAAAGAATCCGAATTTACGGTTATTATCCATCTTTATTTCAATATCGAAGAGTTCGACGCAATGGAAGCCGAAGACCTGAAAGATGAGCTCAGCCCGATTATCGATATGATTGGTATCACAACCGTCAGCCTTGGAATTAAAATATACGGAACAGACGATGACGGGCATGTCCTTAAAGAATCGATGGTGCTGATCTGAAACAAATCATTCTGAATTTCCCTTTCTTCATTTTTTTGGCGTAACTTTATTACGCAAAAACGTTATTTCTATATGCGTTCCATATTTATAGTTTTGTTTTCAATACTTACAATTATGGAAATTCATTCCCAGGATAAATCATTGGACCGGAAGCCATATGCAGCTGGTAAATTCTATTCAGACAATAAGGATACTCTTAAAAACGACCTTGCAAAAATGTTTGCAGAGTGTAAAAAGCCGTCAGAGACTCTGAATGTGAGGGCTATAATTGCCCCTCATGCCGGATATGTTTTTTCAGGAAAGATTGCTGCTTCAGCGTTTTCAGCCACTTCGAAAAAAGGTGATTACAAAAATATATTTATTATCGGATCAAGCCATGTAATGGCTTTTGAGGGAGCATCCGTCTACAGTGAGGGAGATTATGTCACTCCACTTGGCAAAGCAAAAGTCAACAGGGAGATTGCCTATGAACTCAGGAAGAAATCCAAGCTATTCGATTTTTCATCTGATGCGCATTCACAGGAGCATAGTATTGAGGTTCAGGTCCCTTTTATACAATATTATTATGATAAAACCCCTCCTATCGTTCCGATAATATTGGGAACCAATAGTACAACAATTATCAGGGCTATTGCTGAAGCTCTCAGGCCATGGTTCACACCTGATAACCTGTTCGTCATAAGCAGTGATTTTTCTCATTACCCTCCATACAACGATGCTGTTGTTAATGATAAACTTACATCCGATGGTATTCTAACCGGCGACCCGGCCATTTTTCTTTCGGTTTTGAAAAAAAATGCATCAAAAGATACTCCCGGGTTAGTCACCAGCATGTGTGGATGGACTTCCGGACTTACTCTCCTGTATCTTTCTGAAGGTGATAAGACTCTTGAATATAAAAGGATCGATTACAACAATTCAGGTGATTCTCCACACGGAAGCAAAAGCGAGGTAGTAGGGTATAATGCAATAGTACTTGTTGAAAAGAAGCAGGACCAGAAACCGACACAGAAATCTCCGGGTGAAGTAAGTTTTACGGAAGAGGAGAAAAAGGAATTATTCACTATTGCGAGAAATAACATCAGGTCAAGACTTTTTGATGAAAAAAACATAAGCATTGATGAAAAGAAAATACCGGAGGCGCTGAAACAGCAATTTGGGGCATTCGTGACACTAAAGATCAATGGCGTGCTGAGAGGTTGCATAGGCAGGTTTGTATCTTCCGACCCTCTCTATGATGTAGTTAAAGCTTCTGCCATTTCGTCTGCCTTTGAGGATCCCCGTTTCCCACCGCTCACAAAAGAGGAGTACAATAAGATTGACGTCGAGATCACCGTTCTGGGACCCATGAGAAAGATCAATAATATAAACGAAATTATCCTGGGCAAACACGGCATCTACATCAAGAAAGATTTCCGTTCAGGAACAATGCTGCCACAGGTTCCGATTGAATATGGATGGACACTTGAAGAATTCCTGGGATATACTTCAAGGGACAAGGCAGGCCTTGGATGGGATGGATGGAAGAGTGCTGACATTTATATATATGAGGGACTAGTTCTGGAAGAAAACAAGAAGTAACCATGTACCATGTTTTTGGAACCTGCTTAACTGTTTCCATATTATATTTTATCAGCTTGTGTTTCTGCCGCGCCGGTTTTTATTCTATTTCACTTCACAGAAAAATCTGGAATTCAATCCTCGCAATTACACTGCTTTTCGTAGCTCTTGCGGGAGTATTCATGGCTTTGCAGATAAATTACAAGTGGAATATTCCATTTATAAAGCAGTTGATTATGTGGCACGTTGAAATAGGTGTAGGTAGTACACTTATCTGCATTTTTCATTTTTTGTGGCACCTCCCCTATTTCAGAAATATTTTTTCAGCAAGTCAAACGCCCACACAGACAATAAATACTGTTCAAATAAAGCCAGAATCGATCATTTTAAGTCTTTTGGTTACTGGATTCACAACCACTTCAGTTCAGGTTCTGCTGGTAAGGGAAATGATGAACATTACCGGTGGCTATGAGCTGATCACCGGCGTATTCCTTGGATCATGGCTGATATCATCATCTGCAGGAGCTATAATTGCAGGCAAATCAGGTCTCAATGATATCCGGAAGTTAAGCCTTATATTTTCCATAACACCTTGTATATCATTATTATTGATGCTTCTATTCTCGAGGTTCTTTCTGGAGAGAGGAGAGACACCTTCATTTCTGATAAGCATGATCTTTACTCTCATTGTGCTGCTCCCCTTTTGCCTGGTATCCGGATTCTTTTTTATAAAACTTCTGTCATGCGCCAGGCAATCATATGAAATCACACCAGGAAAATCTTATTCGACTGAGACAATCGGAGCTGCAATTGCAGGGATATCAGTTTCAGTTTTAGCATCAGGAATTCTTAATAATTACCAGCTCTTCCTGCTGATTACCTTGTTATCACTGGCGTTCACTTTGCTGACATTTTATATTGAAGAGAAAAGAAAGAAACTGGTACTAAAAATTTTCTTTACAGTAATTATTTCACTTGTTATAATATTTGATCCGGATATCCTTTTCAGGCAGGTGCTTCTTCATGGCTTGAAAGTCACTGATACAATGGACACCCCATATGGCAATTTAACTAAAGGCATTTATGCTCATGAAGCGGCTATATATTATAACCATAGACTCCTTGCCTACAATGATGACGCAATTGAAAGGGAAGAGGACATCCATTATGCCATGCTGCAGCGCGCAAATCCTGAAAATGTCATCATTATCTCTGGTAATCTCGGGTCATATCTTGCGGAAATTGAAAAGTATCATGTAAAAGAAATAACATTTCTTGAAAGAGATCCGGAACTTGTAAAAAATGCCAGAGAGGGTATCAGGGATCTTCCAAAAAATCTTACAATTGAAAACGAAGATGCATTCAGATATATCAGGGAAAAAGGCAAGCAGGCAGATGCCATCATTCTTCTTCTTGCCCCTCCATCTACTCTCTCATTAAACAGGTTCTACACCAGGGAATTTTTTGCAGATGTTAAAATGAGGCTCAGGCAGGGGGGCGTATTTATGTGCTCTCCTTGTCCGGGTGATGATTATCTCAACCGTGAATCATTAAATCTATGCTCCTCCGTTTATAACAGTCTTGCAAAAGTATTCCGGTTTGTAAAGCCGGTTCCCGGACAAAAGCTATATTTCATTGCATCTGATGAAGAGGTGTCAGTAGCATTTTGCAGTCTGGCTGCGAAGCGTGGAATAAAAAATATATATGTCAGTCCTGACTACCTTGAGGATGATCTTATTGAAACAAAATCAGAAAAAATATTATCGGCAATGATCCCTGGTGCCAGGCAGAACAGTGAGACATTCCCTGTAGCAGCATTCCATTTCCAGGCTTATAATTTAAGCAGGAATGTGAATGAGAAGTACCCTGCCATGGTACTCCTTGTACTGATCTTCGCACTCCCGGCATTCTCAGTCCGGAGGAAGAACATACTGATGTATTTCAGTGCATCTGCCCTGGCAGGTTTTGAGATAATCATGCTGCTGGCTCTTCAGCTTACTGCGGGAAATATGTACCAGATGACAGGTCTGTTTTTTGCAGCGATGATGGCCGGACTGGCGGCCGGTTCAGGATCAAAGCTGAAACTCCCTGATGGGATTTCAATGCGCGTTCAGGCTCTTTTTCTGGTTTTCTATTATGCAGTCATTGGCATATTCTTCAGCCAATTGCTGGAAATAAAACACTCATGTCCTGTAATATTAATAATACTCCTGACAACATTGCTGCCTTCATTTATAACAGGTCACCTGTTCCGTGAAATTTCAAATTCTGTTTCTGAAAAATCAGGCCCATCATCAGTTTACAGTGCCGATCTTGCCGGTTCCGCTTTGGGGTTTATTCTGGTCTCTGGAATATTAGTTCCGCTCCTGGGTATAAAGGCCTCGTTGTTTTTTCTCTCGATAATGATTTTTACTGGTTTTCTTTTTGGTGCAAACCGTAACAAATCGTAGTTTTATTAAATTATTATTATCGTCTTATTAATACCCCCTTCCCATCCTTCCCCCACGGAAGGAGCAAATCTTTTCCCCCTTTGGGGAAACAGGAAAGGGGGTACATTGAAAAAGAAATAATTAATTTTATCGATCTTAAAAAATTATTACTAGAAATTGAATAATACGAACCTGAATATTTCCAAACGTCTCTTTCTGAAGAAGTGCCTTGCTTTTTCTGCAGGAATCGTTTGTTATCCGTCAGGAGGTTTCCTAATGGGTTCGGGTTCAGGTGACGACGATACATTAAAAAAAATAGCATTGTTCCAGGAAGAGACTCCCAGAGGAATAATGTGCATGATATGTCCAAATGAATGCGTACTTAAAGAAGGGGAGATAAGCAAATGCAATAACCGGAAAGTTAAGGATTCAAAGCTGTGGACTATGGCGTACGGCAATCCCTGCTCGGTAAATATCGATCCCGTGGAGAAGAAACCGTTATATCATTTTTTCCCTGGATCCAGGGCATGGTCGATTGCAACGGCAGGATGCAACCTGGCGTGCCTTAATTGTCAGAACTGGACAATTTCCCAGTTAAGTCCCGACAAAACCAGGAATTATGATCAGATGCCCGAAAAAGTAGTTGACGGAGCTGTAAAAAGCAACTGCAGATCAATAGCTTATACGTACACCGAACCTGTAACTTTTTATGAGTATGCTTACGATACTGCATTGCTTGCAAGGAGGGCTGGCATCAAAAACATTGTAAAATCAAACGGTTATATAAACCCCGATCCTTTAAAAAAGCTATGTTCGGTTATCGACGCGGCAAACATTGATCTTAAGGCTTTCAATGACAGTACTTATTTAAGGCTGACAGGCGGCAAGCTTCAGCCAGTTCTTGATTCCCTGAAAATTTACAGGGATATGGGAGTATGGCTTGAGATCACTAACCTGGTTGTCCCGCAATGGACCGACAATCCGGATGAAATAGGAAGGATGTGCAAATGGCTCAGCGAAAACGGTTTTAAGGATACACCTCTGCACTTCAGCAGGTTTTATCCTACATATAAACTTGAACAGTTGCCTCCTACCCCGGCTGAAATACTTAAGAATGCTGTAAATACGGCTGCTGCCGAGGGATTGAAGTATGTATACACCGGAAATGTTCCCGGCGATGAAGTATCCGATACCAAATGTCCTTCATGCGGGAACCTGGTTATAACCCGGCAAGGCTTCAGGGTAACAGCCAATAATCTCAAGGAAGGCAGATGCAATAAATGCGGGAATGAAATCAGCGGAGTCTGGAACTGAAAATTAATATTTCTATTTAGCCGGGATGAAGCGATCAGAAGCAAAGAAAAGAATTGAAAGGCTCCGAAGTGAGATTGAAGGGCATAATCGTAATTATTATGTTCTGAATAAACCGGTCATAACTGATTTTGAGTTTGACCTTTTAATACATGAACTTGAAACACTTGAAAAAAAGTTTCCTGAGTTCACGTCCGATAAATCTCCAACCGGGAAAGTGGGAAGCGACCTTACCAATGATTTCAAGCAGTATGTCCATCAGTATCCGATGCTCTCACTTGGCAACACCTACAACGAAGAGGAACTAAGGGACTTTAACAACAGGATTGAAAAAGTGACCGGCTCACCTGTCGATTATGTCTGTGAGCTGAAGTATGATGGGGCCTCAATAAGTATTATCTACAGGAATGGCAGGCTGTATCGCGCACTTACCAGGGGAGATGGCACCAAAGGTGATGATGTAACACTGAATATCAGGACTATAAATAGTATCCCGGAAAAAGTAAAAGGAGAAAATGTGCCGCCGGAATTTGTGATAAGGGGTGAGATACTTATGCCCAGGGCTGTCTTTGAGAGGCTCAACGATGAAAGAACAAAAGATGGACTTCCTCCATTTGCCAATCCTCGCAATGCAGCTTCAGGAACACTTAAAACACTTGATCCGAGGATCGTTGCATCAAGAAACCTGGATTGCAACTTTTATTTCCTTTTATCAGAAAATCTGCCCCATGAAACCCATTATGACAACCTTATGGAAGCCGCAAAGTGGGGATTCAGAGTTCCTGACAGTGTAAAGCTCTGCAAAAGTTTCGATGAGGTACTTGGATTTATTGACCGTTGGGATTCGGAACGGAAAAAACTACCCTTCGATATTGATGGTGTCGTTGTGAAAGTCAATTCTCTTCAGATACAGGAAGAACTTGGCTTCACTGCAAAATCTCCCAGATGGGCGATAGCTTATAAATACAAAGCAGAACGGGTATCGACAAAATTATTGTCGGTCTCATTTCAGGTTGGAAGAACTGGGAACATCACTCCTGTTGCAAATCTCGAACCTGTATATCTTGCCGGGACAACGGTCAGGCGCGCAACACTCCATAATGAAGATCAGATCGCGATGCTTGACCTTCATCTTAATGATACTGTTTTTGTTGAAAAGGGAGGTGAGATAATTCCAAAAATTGTAGGTGTCGACCACTCAACAAGGAATGAAGACAACATTGAAATAAAATTCATCTCGACCTGCCCTGAATGCGGTACTCCTCTCGTCAGGAATGAAGGGGAAGCAAATCATTTCTGTCCGAATTACCTGCATTGTCCTCCCCAACTTAAGGGCAGGATTGAACATTTCATCAGCAGGAAAGCCATGGATATTGATGGCCTTGGAGAAGAGACAGTGGATCTTCTTTTCAGTCAGAAACTGATAAGAACTTACGCTGACCTCTATGAGCTTAAAACAGAGCAGCTCATTCCTCTTGAACGGATGGGAGAGAAATCTGCATCAAATATTATTAAAAGTATCAGGGATTCATTGAAAGTGCCTTACAGCCGTGTCTTATATGCCCTGGGCATCAGACATGTTGGAGAAACCGTTGCCAGGACTATTGCCGGGAGATTCAGAACAATTGATGAGCTCTCATCAGCTTCCTTAGAAGCGCTGACTTCTGTAAATGAAATAGGTCCCAAAATCGCATCAAGCATAATCTCATTTTTTGCGGATGCAGATAATATTTCAATAATAAACCGCCTTAAGGCATACGGGTTAAGGTTTTCGGCAGAGGAAGAAAATGGACCAGAGAGCGACAGGCTCCAGGGAAAATCGATTTTGATATCAGGTATATTTCAAAAACATTCCCGAGATGAATACAAGCTTATTATTGAAAAGCATGGCGGGAAAAACGTCACCTCACTTTCAGGAAACACTTCATTTGTACTTGTCGGTGAAAATATGGGGCCGTCAAAAAAAGAGAAAGCAGCAGAACTGAAGGTACCGCTGTTAGATGAAAAAGATTTCCTTAAGATTATTGGCGAAGAATAATTTTTATGATTTGCTGACTTTAATAAAAAACTGTTAGGTTTGCAATATGGAATTCTTAAGAAATACAAGGCTGAAAATCGGGAATTCAATTCTCGTTAAAAAGGCAGCCAGGTTAAACAGAAAAGTGCATTACTCAAATATAGGCCAGGTAAAAACTATTGGGATTGTCTGGGATGCATCCAGATCCCAGGATTTCATCAGCTTGTCGAAGTTCTTTCAGAAAATGCATGATCGTGGTATTGATGTCAGGATAATCGGATATTACCCCGGCAACGAACTTCCTGACCAGTATACTGCCCTGAGATATCTCACCTGCATCAGGAAGGATGAGATAAGTCTTTTTTATCTGCCAAACTCGCAAGAATCAGAGTTTTTTATTAAAAACCGTTTTGATATCCTTATCGACATTAATTTCGATGCCAGACTACCATTATCATTTATAACTTCACTATCAACATCAGGGTTTAAAGTCGGATTGTTCGATTCATACGAAGGAGATTCGACATTTGATTTAATGATGGAAATAAAGAAACCTGTCCAGATCGAGAATTATCTTAACGAGATAGTGCGTTACCTTGAAATGATAAATTCCGGATCAGCCGATCAACCTGCCAAATAATTAATTATGAAAAGATTCAGAGGAACAGGTGTCGCAATAGTTACACCTTTTAAAAATGATTCAAGTATAGATTTTTCGGCTCTTGGCCGTGTAATCAATCATGTAATAAAAGGCAACGTAAATTATATAGTTGCAATGGGTACTACAGGTGAAGCCTCTACACTCACAAAAGACGAAAAACAAGCAGTCATATCTTATGTTCTGGAGACTGTCGATAGCCGCGTTCCTGTTGTTATTGGCATCGGAGGAAACAATACCCATGAAATAATAAACAGCATCAGGGAAATGGAGCTTGAAGGAGTTGATGGAATATTATCAGTGTGTCCCTATTACAACAAGCCAAGCCAGCGTGGAATTTTCCAGCATTTCAAGGCAATTGCCACAAGCAGTCCACTACCTGTAATCATTTACAATGTCCCTTCCAGGACGAGTTGCAACATTACTTCTGAAACCTGCCTTGAGATTGCACATGAATGTGAAAATATAGTCGCAGTAAAGGAAGCATCAGGCGACATAGCCCAGATAATGAGGATCGTGAGGGGAAAACCTGAGAATTTTCTTGTTATCTCCGGTGATGATATGATGACATTACCTGTAATTGCTGCAGGGGGTTCAGGTGTTATTTCAGTGCTGGCAAACACATTCCCTTACGAATGCAGCGAGCTTGTAAACTTTGCACTTAAAAATAATTTCAAAGCAGCACGCGAAATTCAGTTCAGGTTTATGGAATCCATTGAATTGTTATTCGCTGATGGCAATCCTTCAGGGGTTAAAGCATTTCTGAATATAATGAACCTATGCCAGAATAATCTCAGGCTTCCACTGGTTCCAGTCAATCGGACAATCTATGCCAGGATTCAAAAAGCTGTTGAGGATCTGAAATAATCCATCTCCGGTTCACGATCTTGCATCAGCGCCTCCGGCTGCCTGCTGCTGCCCATGACAATTCTTGTATTTCTTTCCGCTTCCGCAAGGACAGGGATCATTTCTTCCGACTTTCTTATCGACACGTACGGGCTCTGTTTTCCTATCCCTATCAGCTCCTCCGGACGGACCAGAGGTCTGGATGGAATCAGTTCTGGAGGTTCTCAGGTTTTCGACCTGGCGTCGGCGCTGCGCTTCTTTAACCTGGTCCGGGTCCTGTGAAGGGATGTGACCCTTCATAAGTGTACTGACAAGATCCTTGTTTACTTTATCGATCATCGTTTTGAAAAGCTCATACGACTCGAACTTGTAAATCAGGAGCGGATCTTTCTGTTCATATGTAGCATTCTGCACCGATTCCTTCAGCTCATCCATTTCACGAAGATGCTCTTTCCATGCATCATCAATAGTCGCAAGAACAACTGTCTTCTCATATGATTTTGAAAGCTCCTTCCCTTCCGATTCAGCATTAGCCTTCAGGTTGGTAATGACCTGGAACACTTTCACACCATCGGAAATAGGGACAACCACATTTTCATATGTATGTGACATCCGCTCGTAAACATCCTTAAGTACAGGGTAAGCCTGCTGTGAGATTGTCTCAACCTTGCGTTTATATGTATCAAGGACCTTTGCATATACCTGATCGGTAACCACCTGGCTTGAATCTTTCAGGAACACATCTGAAGATACCGGAGAATCCATTGAGAATGAACGGATAAGATCGAAGTCGAACCCTTCAAAGTCACCGTCCTTATGGTAATATTCCACAAGTCCGGATGTGACATCGTACATCGAATTTGCGACGTCGACACTCAATCTCTCTCCAAGAAGGGCATGCTTCCTTTTCTTATAAATAACCTCTCTCTGTGAGTTCATGACATCGTCATATTCGAGAAGCCTCTTCCGGATGCCAAAGTTATTCTCTTCCACTTTTTTCTGGGCGCGCTCAATTGATTTTGTTATCATTGAATGCTGAATCATTTCGCCGTCTTTTAATCCCAGCTTATCCATTATACCTGCAATTCTTTCAGAGCCAAAGAGTCTCATCAGTTCATCCTCAAGAGAAACGAAGAACTGAGACGATCCTGGGTCACCCTGCCTGCCTGAACGGCCACGAAGCTGCCGGTCGACCCTTCTCGACTCATGTCTCTCGGTACCGATTATTGCAAGACCTCCTGCCTTCTTGACATCGTCGGTAAGCTTTATATCAGTACCTCGGCCGGCCATGTTGGTCGCAATTGTTATGGTTCCCGTTTTACCGGCTTCAGCCACAATCTCGGCCTCTCTCTGATGAAGCTTGGCATTCAAAACGTTATGCTTAAGCCCTTTCATTTTTAGCATCCTGCTGAGGAGCTCCGATATTTCTACTGAAGTTGTACCGACAAGTACCGGACGCCCCTGCCGGTTCATTTCAGATATCTCTTCAATAACGGCGTTATATTTTTCCCTTTTTGTTTTGTAAACAATATCTTCCTTGTCGTTCCTTACAACAGTTCTGTTAGTCGGGATAACGACAACATCCAGTTTATAAATATTCCAGAACTCTCCGGCTTCCGTTTCGGCCGTACCGGTCATCCCTGCAAGCTTATGATACATCCTGAAGTAATTCTGCAGGGTGATGGTCGCATATGTCTGAGTTGCTGCTTCCACCTTTACATTTTCCTTAGCTTCAATAGCCTGATGGAGCCCGTCAGAATATCTTCTTCCTTCAAGAATACGTCCGGTTTGCTCATCAACTATCTTTACCTTGTTATCCATAATGACATATTCAACATCCTTGTCGAAAAGTGTCCAGGCTTTAAGAAGCTGGGTCATCGTATGGACTCTTTCAGATTTTACTGAGTAATCCTCAAGCAGATCATCTTTCAGTTTAACTTTCTCCTTATCGCTTTTTCCGGACTTTTCAAGCTCGGCAATTTTTGAGCCAACATCAGGAAGGATGAAAAAGCTGGCATCCTCAACAGAGGTGGATATCAGGTCGAGTCCATTTTCTGTAAGCTCGATGGAATTTGCCTTTTCATCAATAATAAAGTAAAGCGGATCCGTTGCTTTCGGCATCTCCTTGCTGTTATTCTGCATGTAGAGGTTTTCAGTCTTCTGAAGCAGGGTCCTGTTTCCCTCCTCGCTAAGGTATTTTATGAGGGCGCTATTTTTCGGAAGGCCTTTATAAGCCCTGAGAAGAAGCAAACCTCCCTCATCATTCTTACCATCCGAAATAAGTTTCTTTGAATCAGCAAGTATCTGGGTAACCAGTCTTTTCTGGGCACTGACAAGCTTATCAACTTTTGGCTTTAGCTCATCAAACTGCTGCGTATCGCTTTTGGCTGTAGGTCCGGAAATGATCAGCGGGGTGCGGGCATCATCGATGAGCACCGAGTCGACCTCATCAACTATAGCATAATGGTGCTTGCGCTGGACCAGATCTTCCGGGTTGAGCGCCATATTATCCCTCAGGTAATCAAATCCGAATTCATTATTGGTTCCGAATGTAATATCAGCATTATATGCCTTCCTTCTTTCGCCTGAATTAGGCTGATGTTTATCGATGCAATCGACAGAAAGGCCATGAAATTCATAAATCGGGCCCATCCACTCCGAGTCACGTTTTGAAAGGTAATCATTGACAGTGACTATATGAACGCCTCTGCCGGCCAGTGCATTAAGAAAAACCGGGAGAGTGGCAACGACTGTCTTGCCTTCGCCGGTTGCCATCTCTGCAATTTTTCCCTTATGAAGCGCAACTCCTCCGAAGAGCTGTACATCATAGTGAACCATATCCCAGATTATCTCGTTCCCGCCTGCGATCCACCTGTTCTTCCAGTAAGCCTTATCGCCTTTGATTGTTATGCTCTCCCTTGTCGCTGCAAGGTCTCTGTCGTATTGCCTGGCAGTCACTTCAAGCTCGCTTTGTTCTTTGAATCGCCTGGCAGTCTCCTTAACTATTGCGAAAGCCCGCGGAACACATTCATCAAGAATTATTTCCAGTTTTTCATTGATTTGCTTCTCAATCTTATCGATCTCGTTATACGACTCCTCTTTCCTGTAAACATCTTCTTCTGCCTCTGCACTCTCTTTGATCGATTTTATTTTGTTCTCATCTTCAGCAATATATTCCAGTATCTCCTTTTTAAGTTCCTGGGTTTTATCTCTCAGCTGATCATTTGATAAGTTCTGCAGTTTCTCAAATTCAATATGAATCTTCTCAACAAACGGATTAATCTCCTTCATATCCCTCTCATACTTATTCCCGAGGAAGAGACCCAGAATATCATTAATTATGCTCATTTTATCTGTTTTTCAAAATTTCAAAATATCCCGCAAAATTAGTTTATTTTTCCAATGCGGGTTGAAGAAACACCTATAATAAAGGATGTACTGAGAGCTCAAACATTCAGTACAACAACCCGGGTTATCATTTTACCAGGTTGTATTTAAGTGACCGGATCCCCTCGCTTCTGTAGATAACAATGAGATATAAGCCAGGAGAATAACCGGATATATTTATATTCATTTCGCTCCCTCCGCTGCTTGTCCCTGTGAATAAACAAGCGCCGGATGAATTGATAATGCTGTACTTGAGTAGTCCGCCCATGCCGTTTCCTTCATCCTTAACGGTAAATATCCCATTTCCTGGATTTGGATAGAGTACCAATCCGGGATAATTAACCTCCTCTGCCTTATCGATCAATGGTTCCACATTCAGATCCTCGATCACCCATCCCCAGCCATGTGCATAGGGATCTGAGAATAGCCTGAAACGTACCATTATTGTGTCTCCCGGAGAAATGAATGAAGAACCCTTTGTGAAGAGATAATGTTTTATCAGTTGAGATTCATCGGGAACATAAGTCGAATTATTTCCGTCAATTAAACTGTTATATGCAGTAAGCCAGGCATCATAATACCTGCTGTCGTATCCATTGGCGAGAGGGAACCATGATTTTCCGAAATCCTTCGATCCCTCTGCAATCACATAATCATAAAAATCTGATGACCCAAAGGAAGAACCGCTTTCCCCGGGTTCAACCAGAACCACCTCTTTATAGCTGATCATCATTCCGCTTGCATTGAATTTTAGAGGTGTCCTGAGAGTAGCAGTGTATCCTATACTGTCACCGGTATCTTCAGGGCTAACGTATGGATGCGGGGTATTTAACCCGTATGCTGAGAATCCTGAAGGTTTGGAAATTGTGAAGCCATCATTAAAGAAATCACCGGAAGCAGCTGAAAAGTCGGTTTTATAGCTTTGTGCAACAGGATTCAATGATTCAATTTTTATAGTGTACCATCCAGACGATGGCAGCAGCTTTTGGTTTGGAGTTCCTGCTTTATCAGTTGCAATTATCCTGTAACGCACGGAGTCACCGCCAGCCAGCATGAGATCCCTAGGATAAATTGAATTTTTATATTTATCGTTCCCTTCCGGAATAAGACCAAGGTACAAGTGAGAACCATCATTTACAATGTATTCCAGATATACGGTATCAACACCAATGTTGTCGGTGACGGTTGCATCAAATGTTATTGAATTTACCTTTTCAAAAAATGAAGTCAGCTTTGAATGGGTTATAACCGGTTTAACCGTATCAGTGCCAATATAAACCGAATAATGGTACTTTTTGGTATATGATGGTGTTTTATAAACTCTTCCGAAACAGTCTTCTGCAGAAATGTAATACTCAAGCCTGGTCTCATATGAGGGTATGGAAATGGCAGCTGTGTAATTATTATCTGACAGAGGCGAGTTCATTAGTGTTGTATTGCTTGATGTAAAATTATCAAAAGACCATACCAATTGTACCTTATTGTGATTATAAATGGTATCGGATTTAACTGAGGCAAGAATAGTTAATGAAGAAATATGTTCCTCTGTGTCTTTTGGCTTGTTATGAATAATCCTTGTATTCACCCATCCAAGGTCGCCGAGGATTGACATGGTGAACTTGCCAGGATCATGAATTGCTTCTCCATAATTTAAAATGGGTGTCATGAGGGCATTAGTCACCTGGTATGTATTCTCGTCGAGATGTGATACACTGGACCCGACATCGAAGGTACCAGGGGCATACAACCTGGCCCTGCCTCCTGAGTAGTTTTGAATAAGAGGGCCATTAAAATATAACTGTCCGCTTATAAGAGCGCTCAACAGATTGAAGGAGGGATTATTGAATGACATTGTATCCGTCAAATTCGTGCCGGCCAGGTTCTCGACAAAAGTATCGTAAACCATTGGCACCCCGGAAATGCCATACGATGCAATTGTTGTTCCAGGTTCGGAATACATGCTGTCGAGAAAACCAAGTCCGTGAAGTATCTCATGGATCACTACTGTCACAAGATCATACTTTGGATAAGATGTTTTTCCGTCGGTTCCGAGATACCAGTTTACTGAGCTGTTTATGTACAGAACGATGTCTCCCTCTGATTCGCTGTTAAGGCTCTTCCCGGCTATCTTTTCAGCGAGTGCAACCGGATAAATGGCATAGGGCACCTGTGCATCAATATTCCACCCGGGGATTAAAGCAGTTGTTGACGATTGGGCAAGTATGCCAGCCGTGGTTATTTTTTCCCAGGTTGCTAAAACCGTTATATGAGTTCCGAGAGGCAGCACCGATTCGAGTATCGATGCTGCATATTCCATGGCAGTTTTTGCTGCCGCCGAAAAGCCTGAATAATTTATAGTTACTGTAGCTCCTCCTTTCCTTTTCACGATGGAGAAAAACTCCTTTGGAGGCGGAACATAAATCCTGTTGATTTTAGTCCCCGCATAACAGTTTGTCAAAGCAACAGCTTTCCTTACCGCTTCCTGGGAAAAGAGCCTGGAAGCGGGAAATAAGATCAGAAAACAGATAATAATTAAGGTCAGTCTCTTCATTAAGCAGTCTGCGTTCCGGAAGTCTGGCCGGCAGCCGGACCTCTGAGGGTCATAATATCCCTATCGAACTGGTACATATTGTTCTTTCCAACAAGCCTGATCTTGTCAAGTATGGCTCTTGCGGAGGACTCCTCCTCAACCTGTTCAAATACGAACCACTGGAGAAAATTATGAGTATTGAAATCTTTTTCAGAGAGAGAAAGCGCAACTATTTCATTTATGCTTGCTGTTACAAACTCCTCGTGTTTAAGCACTTCCTTAAAAAGATCTTCAACTGTCTTGAAATTGGCAGGCGGTTTTTTAAAAGCCGGTAGCACAGCTTTGCCTCCTCTTTCATTAATGTATTTAATGAACTTCAGCATATGAAGCTTTTCTTCCTCAGCCTGGGCATATAACCATCCGGCTACGCCGGCAAGGCCGTTGATCTCGGACCACGATGCCATGGCAAGATAAAGGATTGATGAGTATCCTTCCCTTTCTATCTGCCTGTTGCAGATATCTTCAATTTTTTTATTTATCATATTCGTTAAATTTAATTTTATGTAATAACATTTAAATTATAACGGTTGTTCAATTTCAAGCAGCTCTTCAATTTTTCCAATCATTTCATTAACGGAAAATGGTTTTGAGTAAATTGCATCAGCCCCGAGAGCTTTTGCCAGGTTAAGATAGCTGGCAGGACCGGCTTTGCCTCCTCCTGAAATAGCAATAAATTTGAGGGAGGGCTTTAATTCCCTGAGCTTCATTATAACTTTGAGGCCATCCTCTTCAGGCATAATCAGATCCGTCACAACCAGATCCGTAACACCGGGCTTGAAATGAATGATTGCATCCTTCCCGTTATCTGCCTCCTGTACAATAAAACTTTTTCTGGTCAGAGATTCTTTCAGCATCTCGCGCAGTTCCCGGTTATCCTCAACAATTAATATCCCTGGCATTATGAATTAATATTATTAATGTATGTTATTCAGTTATCTCTTTATAGACAATTGTATTGCTGATTCTATTTCCTTAAGCGAAACAGGCTTTACCAGGTGCTGACTGATAATGCCCAAATTTACCAAATTTTCTCCTGTCATATCCTGGTTCGAATCACTTATTATTATGCATGGTGGCGATACGCCGTTTTTCTGAAATGAATTTGCCATGTCATCGATTCTTATCTGCTCTGAGTCGCTCATATAAATTATGATGTCAGGTCTTGACTGTGGATCGGCAAGTATTTTATTGAAATGACTAATTTCAGAGGAGTGTATCATTTCAAATCCAGCGCTTTCAAGCGCAAGTGATAGTATTCTTGACTCATGTCTGTTCCCGGTGATGAATAGAAGCTTCTTTTTAATTCCCTTAAAAACAGTTTGCCCGGTTTCTTCAACATAAACTGGAAGATAGATGTAAAAAATGGAGCCTTTCCCCTTTTCACTGGATACAAGAATTGCGCCATCCATTTCTGATATAATCCCATGAACCACTGACAATCCCAGACCTGAACCCTTACCTACCTCACGAGTTGTAAAGTATGGCTCGAAGATACTTCTCAGTAACGACGGATCCATTCCCTTTCCTGTGTCACGGAAGGTGACAAGAACATATTCATCAGCAACAATTACATTATTAAGATCACCTCTTACCTTTTTCCCTTCCTCGATAGTCATTATAACTGAAATTGTACCCTTTTTGTCTTCAAGTGCCTGTATTGAATTGGTCATCAGGTTAAGAAATACTCTGAAAAGCTGCGTTGGATCTGCAAATACATATTTCTTCTTGTCCCTGCAAGAACTCTTTATTGTAACGGTCGGCGGCGCAGCTGATTTCACAAAACCGATGGTTTCCCTGAGAACCTCATAAACACTGACGGGAACCTTTTGCTGTTCCACCTGCCTGCTGAATGTAAGGATCTGGTTCGTAAGTGACCTGGCCTTATTTACGGCCATCTGAATTTTAGCAACTTTTTCAGATGAAAGTGAAGGACAGGGCAGATCGTCGATCAATAATTCCGCATAACCTGAGATTGTCGCAAGTATATTATTAAAGTCGTGTGCAATTCCTCCGGCGAGAGCTCCGATGGTCTCAAGTTTTTGGGCTTCAAGAAGCCGGTTCTCGAGCATCAGTTCACGCGTTGAATCCTCAAATGCAAAATCGATGCAAGATGGGTTGCCTGTTTCATCAAGGCTCATAAACCCGCTTATCCGGCAAACAATCTCTTTCCCGGAACATGTTTTAAGGGGTACTCTTCCAAAAGATTTTGGTTTGCTGTCGGTGAGCTGTTCGACATGCAAATCGAAAATTCCTTTTTCTGCATAATAATCCCTGAGATTTGCAGAAAACAATGAATTCTCGCTGGTGCAATCCATTATCTGCAGAAATGCCTTGTTGCCATGTATAATACTGCCGTCGGGTTTGCACCTGAGAAAACCTATCGGCAGGTTTGTTTCAAACTTCCTGAACTCTTCTTCCTTTTCAATTGCTACCTTTTCCGTGAGTTTAATATCCGTAATATCAAAGGTTTCGGCCAGCAGGTGGGTTATTTTCCCGGAATCAACAGGGAAGGGTCTGAAGATCACTTCAAAGAATCTTTTACCAGCTTGTGGCGTAATGAAGGAGGCTTCATACTTTATTGTAGCTCCTGCAAAACACTTGTCAATATTATGCTTGATATTCTTATTAAACGTCTCCTCGCCCCAGACATCACCAAGTGATTTCCCGATGATCGAACCAGCCATGCCCGTCTGAGCATTGCAGAATGTTTTGTTAACTTTTACATAGACATAATCCCGGTTAATCACGCTGATCATTGACCTGGAACTGTTAAGGATATGATCTGAATAAAATTTTTCCCTGGTGAGAAAGTCCAGCGATGACTGAATATCAGTTTTATTCCTTTCTTGTTTCATTATTTCCTCTCGAATCACAAACAGTATCTTTCAGAAGCTTGATCAGCTGATATCAAGATTAAAGGTTTTCTTAAAATCTTTCAGTATAGGATATTTCGCCTGGAGATAATTATATTTCTGGTCATCACTATAAATTATCTCATTGGTTTCAGACTGGTCAATTGTAGTCTCAATTTCAAGTTCAGTCACCAAAAATTTATTTTCAAGAAAGCTCATCAGCCGCTGTTTGTAATTCTGTACAAAAAGGTCTTTCTGCGCTGCATTGCTTAAGTGGATCATGACAGTATGTTCATCCTCAAGTTCAGGGGTTATTGATTTAAACATACTAATTATCCGCGTCCCATCGCCTTTAAGTCCATCAGTAAAAGCCTGCCAGGCTGACGGAAAGTTCTCGATGGTGAGAGGATCCTTGCTGCCTTGAGCCGAAGTGGCATCTGAACCCGGAACCGGCTCCTGTAAATTCGAGGTTGGTTTCATCCCGGGCTCTCCTGCCTCTGAAATTATATCCTTGATTGAAAATGACTTTGCAGGCTTATCGATTACCGGAATATGTTTGCCATACCATTGTTCCTGCCTGTCGGGTGATTTTTTTATAGGCTCACCCTCCTGCCTGATAATTTCCGACTTCGATGGAATCGGCAACTCTTTTTCAGGTTTGGTCAGCTTAATTTCGTCAGGCTTTTTTTTTTCAGAGGCTTCAGCCGAATCTTCCATGATGCGGCACAACCTTATCAGTGAGAGTTCAATATGAAGCCTTGGGTTCTTGCTGCTCTTATATGATATATCGCAATTACTGCCAATATCAAGCGCCAAGTACAGAAAATCTACCGGGCATTTAACAGTCTGCTCGAGATATCTTTGCTTGACAGAAGGAGCCGCTTCCAGCAACCTGAGTGTCGATTCATCCTTGCTCACCAGAAGATCGCGAAGATGGCTGTTCAGCCCTGAAATGAAATTATGTCCGTCAAATCCCTTCTCCAGGATCTCATTAAATATACTGAGCACTAGAGAGACATTTCCTTCAATGGCTGCATTTACTGTTTTAAAATAATACTCGTAATCCAGCACATTCAGGTTATCAATTACATCCTTATAGGTGATGTTCTTTCCGCACAGGCTCACGATCTGGTCGAAAATTGACAATGCATCACGCAAGGCTCCATCAGCTTTCTGGGCTATTGTATGGAGTGCATCTTCCGCTGCTGTAACAGATTCATTTTTTGCAACATACTGAAGCCTGCTTACAATGTCCTCAATACGTATCCTGTTGAAATCAAATATCTGGCACCGTGAAAGGATCGTTGGTATTATTTTATGCTTCTCAGTAGTGGCAAGGATAAATATTGCATGTGAAGGCGGTTCCTCGAGTGTTTTAAGAAAAGCATTGAAGGCAGATGATGAGAGCATGTGAACTTCATCTATGATATATATGCTGTACTTTCCGATCTGCGGAGGTATCCTTATCTGGTCATTAAGGCTCCTGATATCTTCCACCTTGTTATTTGAGGCAGCATCAAGTTCATGAATATTGAATGACCTCAGGGTGTTGAACGAGAGGCATGATTCGCATTTATCACATGCTTCACCATTATCCTTGAGCTTGATGCAGTTGATAGTCTTTGCAAAGATCCTTGCACATGTAGTCTTCCCTACCCCCCTGGGTCCGCAGAAAAGATAAGCCTGGGCCAGATGCTTATTTTTTATGGCGCTCTTAAGGGTATTGGTAATAGTATCCTGCCCGACAACCATATCGAAAGTGGCAGGACGGTATTTTCGGGCTGAAACGATAAAATTCTCCATAAACTGATTGACTCTCTCGCTAAAATAGATGAATATACAAATATAGTGAAAAAGGCATCTTAAAAGGTTTAGTGTTGAAAACTAACATTCAGTTTAGAACAATTGGCAAGGATGACGGGGTTGACTCTAATTTTCCTCTGAATATTTTTTGTTTGAATGAAAATAATTGTACTTTTGCGGACCAAAATCATTTAATTAATTAACAAATAATTATTATGTTGAATCAGTACGAAACCGTTTTCATTGCAACTCCCGTTTTATCTGAGACCCAGATGAAGGAAGCGGTACAAAAATTCAAGAAGGTCATTACCGACAACACCGGTGAGATCGTTCATGAAGAGAACTGGGGCCTGAAAAAACTGGCCTATCCCATTCAGAAAAAGTCAACTGGCTTTTATTATCTGATCGAATTTAAAGGCGAAGGAACTCTTATTGAGAAACTGGAAGTCCAGTATCGCCGTGATGAAAGAATTATCAGGTTCCTGACATTCAGGATGGAGAAATTCGCCGTCGAATACGCAGAGAAGAAGAGAAAACAAAAAGAATCAGGTAAATCAAAGGAGGAATAAGATATGGCACAGAATGAATCAGAAATCAGATATTTGACTCCCCCGACCGTTGAAGTCAAAAAGAAGAAATACTGCCGTTTTAAGAAAAACAAGATCAAGTATATCGATTACAAAGATCCCGAGTTTCTGAAAAAATTCCTGAATGACCAGGGAAAGATCCTGCCACGCAGGATAACAGGTACATCTCTTAAATACCAGAGGAAGGTGGCAAAAGCCGTGAAGAGAGCCCGTCATATTGCCCTTCTTCCTTATGTCACTGACCTATTAAAATAAGGAGGATCAACTATGGAAATTATATTATTACAGGATGTCCAGAAACTTGGACAGAAGGACGATCTGGTACATGTTAAGGCCGGTTACGGAAGAAACTTCCTGATCCCAAGGGGTTATGCTGTTTCAGCAACTCCGTCAGCAAGGAAAATGCATTCCGAGAACCTGAAGCAGAGAGCACACAAGGAGGAAAAAATCAAGGCTGAAGCCCAGGAATTGGCCGCTAAAATGGCCGGGCTCAAAATTGTTGTCGGAGCTAAAACAAGCTCCTCAGGCAAGATCTTCGGTTCTGTCAATACTATTCAGATTGCTGAAGGACTCAAGGAAAAAGGTTTTGATATTGACCGCAAAAGCATCTCTCTTCCTGAAGATCAGATCAAGGAAGTTGGAAACTACAAGGCTGTTATTAAACTGCACAGGGAAGTAAAAGTCGAAGTCGATTTTGAAATTATTGCAGAATAAGCTATTTTAATGTGATATTAAAAAGGGGGTGTCTGAAGCACCCTCTTTTTTTGCCCCTATATCCCTGAAGGGGACTTAAATAACTCCCCTATATGGGGGATGGGGGGTTATTTTACAGCTACGGTTTCAATCTCTATCAATGCTCCCATGGGCAGCTCCTTAACTGCAAACGCAGCCCTTGCCGGATGATTCTCAGAATAGTGTAATGCATACACTTCATTCATTGCTCTGAAATCCGATATATCACTCAGCAGGCATGTCGATTTTACAACATCAGGAAAGCTATATCCCGCTTCTGTCAGTATGGCCTCAATATTACTGAAAACCTGCTCGGTCTGGACTTTAATATCGCCCTCAACCAGTTTCCCGGTTGAGGGATCAATAGGTATCTGTCCTGATATATAAAGTGTGCCGTTTATCTCAACAGCCTGGCTGTAAGGGCCTATAGCTGCAGGTGCTTTTAATGTCCTGATTACTTTTTTCATGGTTGTGAAATCTAATAATTATCGTGATAGTCTTTTCTCCTTTCATATTTGAGATCGGCAAGCACTGATGCCTTGACCCTGATGGAGAATTCCCACATTTTCATATTACCGTTCGGTATCCAGTTAAAACTCATATCCCAGCAGTGAAGATCACGTGTTATCTGTATCTGGGTCATGGTTATTTCTTTGTGACGGATATCATACCCTGTGTTATAGGTGATATCCATCTTTTTCGTAAGCTTAACGGTACCATTCAGAGAAAGGGACTGTGAAATTACCGATTTTGTCGAAGGCTTGGAATAATTGAATGAGTACATGACATTCATTGTCCAGGGAGAATCAAATTTCATATACCCAAATTCATCAAACTGACTCTGCTCCACCATCGGCTTCTGGCCAGTATTAGATCCATCCTGTACTGCAGATGAAGTCGTTCCGGAATATTTTTGGGTTACCTGAGTCGGTTGTGACTTATTTTTATCCTTTTTCCCTTTCAGGAGTTTATCAAGGCTGAAATCCATTCCCATCTGAAAATTGGTCAGGCGCATTAACTTTTTAGTCTGTGAATAATAATAGGTCCCTATTGGTTTTCCCTTGCTGTCGAGCCCATAAAGTGAAAAATTACCGCTGGCAGAGAGTCCAATATTTTGAAACAGGGACGTTCTGAGTACCATCATCACCGGGCTCCACCTCGTTGAATCTGCAAAAATATTATATGAAGTTGAGATATTGAAATTATCAATCAGGTTTACCTTCTTTGGCTTCCCGGTAGTATCATTCTTCGCAAATACTTTAGCCTCCAGAATATTTGTAACGTTGAAACCGACGTTCCCGCCTCTCCGTGACAATGAGGGAGTTCCGTAAATATTACCATCATATATTGAATATGTACTCATCATACTGTCAGAATTGACCTGGACCTGCCTGAACATTTTCGAGCTGAGACCCTCTAGATAGGGTGTAAAACCGAAGGTGACCGATGGCTTGATCACATGACGTATTGCCCGAACCCTGGAATCAGGATTATTAATATTGAATATCCCGAAAATCTGCGGACTGTATCCTGCACCTATTGAAGGATTTATGGCCTGACCGTAGAAAGTCCCTCTTAATGTATCATACATAACCTTTTGATCGGTTGCATCCCATGTTCTCAATACCTTTTGAGTGTACATTACCCCTTTGTAGGAGATCGAAGGGGATATTGAAAAGTTCCTGAAAGGCCGGAACTGAAAACTTAACGGTGCCTCATGAGTGAATCCGCTTCTCATATTGTTCCAGACCTTATTAGTGAAGAGAAGGCTGTCATAAGTACTTATCTGGTTATCGAGAGAGGCGGAATACTGGAACTGGAGATCCTGGTACCATTTTTTTGAGCCTGAGCTGTTTCTCCCTCTGAAGGGATAGATACGTGAAGCAGAAAAACTGACTTTAGGAAGGTTCAGTGCTATAGTTTTATTCCTTATGTTCTGAGAGTGATTTGCGCTTATTGCAAAGTTGAATGGTGTTCCATCCCACGTTTTTGAGTAGCTGATGCTGGATTGTCTTTGGGTTGTTATGTGATCGGCAAGGCTATAGCTGTTATTCTTGTCGAAGGCGCTTGAGCTCATATTGACACTGGCTGAGAACCTTGATCCGGGTCGAGCCTTTGCACTCTGGTTGTACGCCCAGCTAATGCTGTAATTTTTTGATTCTGTGAAATCCGATAGTCCCCTATGGCCTGACAGGTTATCAGAATAGCTGAATGAGAAGTTGCCGCTATACTTGTAAAGCTTATTATAACTTGTCTGGGCAGAAAGAAGCCAAGACCCGTTTGTGAAAATATTCCCCTTCAGCGTCAGATCGAAATTATTGTTCAGGGCAACATAGTATCCCCCATCGGTAAGAGCATAACCTCGGCCAGCTTCATAATGGGGCTTTGGAATAAGTATCCCGGATGCAGCCTTTTTTGTCTGAATCGGGAAGAAACCAAATGGAAGATACAGAGGAAGCGGTATACCTTCAAGGACAAGGTTACCAGGTCCTGAAATAATCTTTTTGCCTGGGTAAACTTTCGCCTTCCGAAGGTTTATATAAAAATGTGGTGTGTCGGCATCGCAGGTCGAATAAGTGCTTTTGAAAATATTGGAAGTGCCGTCTTCAAGAAGTTTTGTAACGGAGCTGTGAAGAAGACCTTCATCCTGCTGGGTTATAATATTTTTGACCACAGCCTTCTTGGTCTTGAAATTATATTCCAGGGTGTCAGAAGTGAATTCTTCTGAGCCCGACTTGAAAGCCGGCTTCCCGACCACCTTGCCTGTTGAATCCCTGACTCCGACAGCGTAAACATGATTTGTAGTCATGTCAAAGATGATGGAATCGGCTTTTATTTCAATATCTCCATAATCGACTACGCCGTTTTTTACAATAGTGGCTTTCCTATTTACCAGATCATTTTTTATATACCCGCCGGGTGCGCTGTAGGTCACCTTCTTGTCAATGGCATCCTTTGAGATTTTCTTAAGATTAAAAACTGAATCAGGCGGTATTGTGTCTGCCTGAGAAAGGACAGGCTTAGGAATGACTTCCTCTGTCTGGGAGAACAAAGGTAGAGACAGGACCATCACGAGGAACACTACAAGTAACCGCTTTTCTTTAAAAAAATACAACTTAAATACTATTTTTGTATAGTTTTTGTGTGACTTCGGATGTCAGCGGCAAAACTATTAAAAAAACGCGAACAACTTATGAGTACTGGAATTAAAAACGGCAAACAGCATACCTTTAATATATGTATCAGTTTATTACTTTTTTTATTTGTTGTCATAAATAGTATCGCTGCTTCAAACAATGGTCCAAAAACGGAAGGAAAATGGGTAATCGTGATTGACGCCGGGCACGGAGGCAAAGACCCGGGAGCCCTGGGTTCATTCAGTATGGAAAAGAATATAAACCTAGCTATTGCACTGAAGACCGGAGAATATTTACAGGCGAATCTTAAAAATGTAAAAGTTATCTATACCAGGGACGATGATTCGACAGTTGACCTGAGAGAAAGGCCAAAAATCGCAAATAAGAATAATGCTGATCTCTTTATCTCAATTCATTCCAACTGGGCTAAATCAAAAAGTGTTACCGGAGCCGAAACATACATTATGGGGCTTGCCAAGAATGAAGCTAATCTTGAGGTAGCAATGAAGGAGAATGAGGTTTTGCTCCGCGAAGATGATCATTCAACAAAATACCAGGGATTCGATCCTAAATCGCCTGAATCATATATTATATTCTCCCTGACGCAAAACCTCTACCAGAAACAAAGCTCCGAACTAGCTTCAAAAGTACAGACAGAGTTCAGCGAAAGGGTGAACAGAAATGACAGGGGTGTTCAGCAGGCTGGTTTCTGGGTTTTATTTAATACGACAATGCCGGCGGTCCTAATCGAAACCGGATTTATTACCAATCTGGGCGAGGAGAAATACCTTAATTCAACGGAGGGACAGGATTATCTTGCCTCAGCTATCTACAGGGCCTGCCGGGAATACATAAACGATATTGAAAGTAAAAGCGGAATATCGGCAGTTGCACCTCAGGATAACGGATCGAAACCAAACATGGGGACTGTTGCCACTGATAGCAGCAATGAATTGCTGTTTATGGTTCAGGTTTCTGCATCCGGGACGAGGACAGAAATTAGCCCGGAAAATTTTAATGGTTTAAAAGATATCTCAGAAATATATACTGAACCACGGTACCGGTATGCAACAGGAAGATTTACTGATTATTCCGAAGCTGTTAAATATAGAAAACAAGTTGAATCGGTTTATCCGGGTGCTTTTGTCATTGCAGTAAAAGGCAACAAAATATTACCTTTGCACCAGGCTTTGGAACAAAAGCGGAAAAAATAAAACAGGTCAGATGATAAAAATATCTAATGAAGTAAAGGTTGGCGCAGTTGCTTTAATTACAATTCTCGTCTTTATATGGGTTTTTAATTTTCTGAAAGGAAAAGACTATTTCAAGCGCACAGCAAACTACTATGCTCTCTATGATGAAATCGGAGGACTCGCAGAATCGAGTCCCGTTGAAGTAAACGGTTATCAGGTAGGTGTTGTCCAGACAATAGAATTCCTTACTCCCGAAAGCGGCCGTCTCGTTGTGAAGTTTTCAGTAAGCAAGGATTTCAGGCTTCCGAAAAATACAGTTGCGGAAGTCCTTCCTGTTTCAATAATAGCCGGGATGAAAGTTCGGTTTGTTTATGGCAACGGTCCGGGGTTCTATTCCGACGGGGATACAATACCCGGAAGGCTTGCCGAATCAATTGTAACAAAGCTCGAGACCGAGCTGGTCCCCGTTAAAGAAAGAATCATGACACTTTTGAATACTCTTGATTCGGTTATCGGATCGGTTAATGAAATAATGGATCCATCGTTTAGAAAGAACCTTAGCGGTACTATCGCACACCTGAACGGTACTTCACAAACCATTGACAACATACTCGGATCAAAGGAGAAGGAACTCAAGATAACCCTCGAAAATATATCCAGGTTCTCACAAATGCTCTCTGATAATTCCGGTAAAATGAGCAGCACTTTCAAAAACCTTGAATCAATAAGCGACACTCTTGCCGCAGCCGACATTTATAAAACAATCATGGGTTTGAAGACAAGTCTCGAAAATGCTTCAGTCCTTATCGGAAATCTGAATGAAGGAAAAGGGAGCGCCGGGCAATTATTTACCAACGATTCTATTTATTCCAATCTCAACAACAGTCTCGAGAGTCTTAATGTGCTTCTGAAGGACATGAAGGTGAATCCAAAACGTTATATTCATTTTTCTCTCTTCGGCAAAAAAAATATTCCGGAAAATTGATTTGTATTTATAAAATTCAGAGTATCTTGATCTTGAAATGAAAAAATAAATTGATTACAAAATAGTCCTCATTTTAAGAGTTCATTGTTGATTTTTGAGTAAGGCCCTCTAATGAATTGTAATACACCAACAAGCTATTTTTGTTTATTATAATTTATTTATAATCAGCATATTGTGATTATGAAAAAAATATTTTTTTATAAGTTACTGATGTTTAAAAACATATACTATTTTTGATATAATCAAGTAAAAATAATTTTTTTTATAAGGTTTTTTTTTACAAATATTGCTATACAAATCAGCGACACCCGAACCTGAATATTTAAACAACCGAACTAAATGAACAAAACACACCTTGATGTATGGAATAACTGTCTGCAAATTATCAGAGATATTATCCCGTCCATCAGTTTCAAAACATGGTTTGAACCAATTGTACCTTTAAAACTTGAAAATAACGTACTCACTATTCAGGTTCCGAGTCCTTTCTTTTACGAATACCTCGAAGAGCAATATATTGATATACTCAGGAAAACTTTACGGCGTGAAATAGGTACCGACGCAAAACTGGAATACAATGTCGTCATGGAAAATGCCACCTATTCCGACGGCAAACCATATACTGTAAGATATCCTTCAAGATATAAAACCGACCTTAACAACAGACCTGTCCAGGTTCCATTTGATGTCACACAACCATCTATAAAGAACCCGTTTGTTATTCCCGGAATTAAAAAAGTACATTTCGACCCAAAACTTAATCCTGATTATAATTTCAACAACTACGTTGAAGGCGAATGCAACAGACTCGCAAGATCAGCTGGTATCGCAGTCGGAAATAACCCTGGCGGAACAGCTTTCAACCCTCTGATGATCTATGGAGATTCGGGTCTTGGGAAAACTCACCTCGGCCAGGCAATAGGGATACTTGTTAAAGAGATGCATCCCGATAAGATAGTGCTTTACGTCAATGCCAACAAATTTCAGACTCAGTTTGTAGAATCGGTAAGGAACAATAATAAGAATGATTTCCTTCATTTTTACCAGATGATCGATGTGCTCATCCTCGACGACGTTCATGAGTTTGCCGGCAAAGAAAAGACCCAGGACACCTTCTTCCATATCTTTAATCACCTTCACCAGTCCGGAAAACAGCTTATCCTTACCTGCGATAAGCCGCCTGTCGATCTCCAGGGCATGGAACAGAGACTTCTTTCAAGATTCAAGTGGGGCCTGCAGGCCGATCTTCAGAGACCTGACTATGAAACCCGCCTGGCTATTCTCAAGAAAAAAGCATACAACGACGGGATTGAGCTTCCTGATGATATATTTGAATTTCTTGCGGCAAACATCTCAAATAACATCAGGGAACTGGAGGCTGTGCTGATCTCCCTTTATGCGCAATCAACCCTTAACAGGAAAGAAATATCACTTGACCTGGCAAAACTCATGGTTGAGAAGCTTATTAGTACTGCCAGAAAAGAGATTACGATTGAATATATTCAGAAGATCGTTTGCGACTATTACAAGATCCCTATTGACCTTATCCAGGGAAAAACCCGTAAAAGGGAAATCGTACAGGCACGCCAGGTTTCGATGTATTTCTCAAAGAGCCTGACAAAAGCCTCCCTGGCAAGCATCGGATCACATATCGGCGGCAAAGACCATGCAACAGTATTACATGCATGCAAAACAGTAAACAATCTTATCGACACCGATAAGCATTTCAGAAACCAGATTAATGAGATCGAAAAGAAATTAAAGGTTTAAACTGTACTCACCCCCTTTGTCCTGCTCTCTACTGCGTAAAGAGGGGGATTTTTTTTATTAATCAGTTAAAGCCCTCTCTTTGCAAAGCAGAGAGAGGGTTTTGGGGTGAGTTCGCGCTATTATTATTTCCTGCCTCTGAAATTTTTGCTATCAACATCCCTGACGCAGCGGAAACCTACAGTTGCACTTCGGTCAAATCCCGGCGATACAAGCAGCATGATCTGAGTCTTGTTAAGCTCCTGCGGACCGCCTTCGATATACCACCAGCTTGAATCAGGCCGGTAATAGCTTCCTCCCCGTATTACCGTCAAATAATATGATCCGTTGAAATACATATCCCCGGTCATCTGCCAAACATTCCCAACCATGTCCATTACGCCATATGGACTCAGTCCTTTTGTAAAGGCATCTACAGGAGTCGGCCTGTCAAAAGCATTATTACAGTTGGTGCCATGAAATTCATCTCCCCAGGGCCATTTCCGATTATCAGTGCCCTGCGCTGCCAGCTGCCATTCAGCTTCCGTCGGCAATCGTTTTCCGGCCCACTTTGCATAAGCTTTCATGTCTTCAAGGCTTACATAGACAACTGGGTATTTTTCCTGTCCCTGTTTGAATGTACCTGATTCCCAGTGCCTCAGGTAACGAGTTGTATCTGAAGGGATATACCCGGTTGCAACGATAAATTCATAATACCGGGCATTAGTAACTGGATATTTATCGATAAGGAAAGTATCGATCCTGACCGATCTTCCGCTTACATCCGGATACTGAATAAAATCCTCCCTCGTAGTTACATTAAATGAGAAGGTCCTTCCCGGCACCATTACCATATCCTGCGGTGTATTAACTGCCAGCTTAGTCAGCTCAGGTCTGCTGATGAGCCATGGCTTTCCACCTTTTAATGTCAGCACATCTTCATCCTTCAGCTTATTATTATCAAGTAACTGCACAACAATCTTGCCCTCATAGTACCCGAAAATATCTTTAACCCTGATGAGCGTGTCTCTTCTTACCCTGAACTCTTTAAAGGTTGTCTTATATGAAGGATTTCCTTTCCAGATTTTTGTTATCCCGCTTCCGGGATTGCTGATCCTGATGGTATCTCCCTTCAGTTCTGACCTCAGAATGTCAGGGAACTCGCCAATGCAATCAACTGAACCCTCTTTCCTGGTACCGGAAAATTCGGCCGGCCATCCATCTGCCCTGACAGGAATACAGAGCTTACCATTTTTTGTTTCTGGTGTTACATTCTCATGGTTCCACAGGGAAACAATATGTTTCTCCTTTGAAGCGGCCACACTGAAAAGCTCCCCGCTGATCCCGGCAGGATTCATATTCAAAACTGTATATATTGTTTTTTTGCCTGCATTCCACCTGTTGACAAAGACATTATCGGTTGTGGTCTCCACAAGCGGGGTCCAGTCTTTATCGAGAAATGCATCGCTGTTTTGTCTTTGTGTGAAAACGGCGTTTGCCAGAAAATCACAGTCCCTGGCATAATTTTCATCTCTGCCACCTGGTCTTGCCATTTGAAGTTCATTGCCATAACCATTGAAAAACGAAATCGCAATTTCACGGTGAATACTGTTTTCGCCTACGTCACAAACTCTGAAGATGGCAAAATCGGATTTGATAAGCTTGTTTAGGTTCAGCTCGGGGGATAAGAAAATAGCATTGTGTACCCTGCCGGCAGTAATCCCCGGCATATCTTTGACAATAGCCATTCCCTCTGAATACATTATGACACCTTTCCTGATACTGTCAGCAGCTGCCTGCAGTTCCGGGCTGGAATTTCCTCTCGAATCGAGAACAACCCCGTCAGCTTCTGTCTCAGAGATGATCCGGGCCATTCCTTTATACTCGTCTTCTTTTCTTGTACTTTTATCCCAGGGCATTGCCGATATGAAAAACCTTGTTCCATATGTTCGGGAAAGCCTGGCAAAATTCCTTAACTGCGCTGTACCACCTGGGAGATCTCTGTAGAGGTCCCACTGATTTCTCTGATCGAGTCCCAGTCGCGGCCAGGCTGGCCATATACAAAACACATCAATGTACCCGAATTGTTCAATGCTCTTTTTAAGCATATCCCCATAATTATATTTCCCGGCTAACCTGTCATAGAAATCCCTGTCCCATGCCATTTCCAGGACTATCAGGTAACTCTCCTTAATCCAGGCAAGGTCAGGTCTTTCAAAAAGCCTATTATCAAATTTATCAAGATCATATAAATATCTGTCCCTGAACATGAGCCTGAGACCCTGCTGCCACTCTCCCTTGAAAATACCAGTATATATATTATAGGTTACTTTTGCTTTCGGGGGAAGTATTGTCTCATACCTCCTCCTCTGGCCACCTTCAGTTTTCTGACGTCGTGCGAGAGCACAAACAGAATAATCCTTATCAGTATAAAATGATGAGTACCCCAGTTCCCAGGCATTATCAGGCAATATAACCCTGACGGGGCTGAATCCGGGACGAAAGAGAGACGCCCGTGCAAGCTCATCCTGTCCATAACCTGTTAAATAAACCGATGATTGGCTTTCACCGAAAGGGACCACATTACTTATTGAAATTGTATCCTTACCTGAATTTTCAAACTGGATAATACCTGACCATTCTCCTGAAGACTGAACGGAGGGGCTGAACTGGATCCTGATCTTAGTGCCTGCATTCATGATGTAACTGCCATTTTCACTCACAGTATTTATGTCATTCGTGCTGTAAGTTGTACCATCAACCACGAAACTGAACAGAGGTTTTTCCTGGGAAAGATTTAGAACGGTGCTGTCAGAAAGGATAATGCTTTTTGCTCTTAATCCGTTTTCTGTGGAAATATTGATTTTTTGAAGCGACTGTGCATCAGCTACTTTATCAATAGTTGGCACGATGAGCAATGACAAAAATGCTGCTTTTCTTATAGCATTCAACACATTTATTTTATAATAGGTCATAATTATGTTCAGTTTTATGGCATTTCGATAAACAAATTAACCTCAATAACCGTATAACAGATGTATTCTGCAAGATATAACATAATGATTATTTAAAAAATTATTGACGAGGTGGAAATGTTGTTCCTGCTGATATGTTCTTTCAATTTTTTTTATAATTAAATATTTTGTATTTTTAGGCGTGAATCCAAAGCATTAAGCTAAATGCCAAAATCTGCCAAAATATTAAGGTGCCTTCTGATGTTTATGCTTGTTGCAGCTTTTACAGCCTGTGCACCAGTGAAAAAGAATCCATGGCTTGAAAAGAAAAAGCAGGCCTCAAAAGTAAATACATCTACCCTTGGCAGGAATAAATATTATTTTTCACTCAAATATCAGAAAAAGCTTAATAAAAACTTTAAGAAAAAATAAGCTGACATCTTCACTCATCCAGGACCATTGACAACCCGTCATAAGCTAACATTATTCCAGCCGGCAATTCTTCTGAAACATTTTTAGCAAGCCCCATCTGGTGACTGATATGTGTAATAAATGCCTTCCTGGGCGAGATTTCCTTAATAACGTTAATCGCCTCCCGAAGGCTGAAATGTGAAATGTGTTTTTCCTTCCTCAGGGCATTAATAACCAGGTATTTCACACCAATCAGTTTTTCCTTGCTTGATTCAGGAATATAGCTTGCATCTGTGATATATGCAAAATTACCGATACGGAATCCATATATTTCCAGGTTCATATGACGAACCCTGATTGGAATTATGTCAATTCCCCTGATGTTGAAACTAAAATCATTAATCGTGTTCAACCTCATTTTTGGAATCCCGGGGTACTGGTGCTCGGCAAAGACATACGAAAACTCGCGCTTAATAGCTTTCTGAACTCTCTCCTCAGCATAAATATCAATTGCCTCCTGGCTTTTGTAGTTAAATGCCCGCACATCATCCATTCCTGCTATGTGATCTTTATGCTCATGAGTAATAATTATCGCATCAAGCTTTTTCACTTTCTCCCTGAGCATCTGCTGACGGAAATCGGGACCAGCATCAAAAAGAAGGGTTACTGCTTCCGTTTCAAGGAGAAGGGATGTTCTGAGCCTTTTATCATGAGGATCTGTTGACAGGCATGTTTCACATTCGCAAGCTATTACAGGAACGCCCTGAGAAGTGCCAGTGCCAAGAAATGTTATCTTCACATTTAAAATATTGTCACGACAAACCTAAATTAAAATTCACTAAATGCCAACTCAATCTTGTTTTTTATTTAAATATTGATTGCAGTTAAATAGTTATATTTGGTAAACAAAAAAAGTGAGCGGTAAGATTTATCTGGTACCTGTAACCCTTGGAGGTGATGATTACAACGATGTGATACCTTCTAAAGCAATCTCCATAACCACGAGTATAAGGTATTTTGTAGTCGAAGAGATAAGAAGTGCAAGAAGGTACCTCAGGCTGATCGATAAGGGGTTCCCGATTGACGAGGCTCATTTTGACGTACTGAATGAGCATACCGGAGATAAGGACATAAGCCATTACCTGAAACCTTGTTTTGAAGGATTCGATTTGGGATTAATGAGTGAAGCCGGCTTACCGGGAATTGCAGATCCGGGAGCCAGGTTAATTAAGATTGCACACATCAATGGTATCAGGGTCATACCTCTTTCAGGTCCCTCCTCCATTATTATGGCACTTACTTCTTCAGGACTCAATGGTCAGAATTTTACATTCAACGGTTATTTGCCGGTAAAACAGCCTGAAAGGGAATCAAAGCTTAAAGAACTTGAAAGAAAGGCTCACGAAGGGTTTTCGCAGATATTTATTGAAACGCCATATCGCAACCAGAAAATGCTCGAAAGCATACTAGGTATATGTAATAAAGAGAGCTTGCTATGCATAGCTGCCGATATCAGTCTCCCCTCCGAATCAATTCAAACAATGAGTATCCTGGATTGGGGGGAAAAAAATCCTGATCTGAGAAACAGGCTTGTGGTTTTTATCCTGCAGTGAACCTGTTTCTTATACCTTAATTTGAAGATAATCTTACGAGGAAAATATCGAATAAAAGAGGCGTATATGCTGCCATATAATATCCTGAGGTTCCATATGCAAGATAAGAAGGAACCACTATTTTGCACTTACTACCTTCCTTCATATAAGTAATCGCCTCGTCAAATCCGGCAATCATCTGGTCAATCCCTGCTTTGAATTTAAGGGTATCTGTTGTACCGTAATTTGAACCGAATTTAGTCTCGTTGATGTAATATCCAGTATACATTACAAATACACTATCGCCTTTAGTTACCTGAGGTCCTGACCCTAATGAATCATCAAGGTAATATAACCCGCTTGCCTTTTTTTCATAATCAAGGGTAGCGTGGCTTGTAATATAACTCTGGATTTTTTCTTCCTCTTCCTTCTCATACTTTTTCGTCAGATTACAGGAACTTATTGAAATTATGATAATCCCCGCAATTACTGATAACCCGATTCTATTATTTCCTTTTGTCATCATTATAAATTTAATTAATTAACGAACTCAACACCTTTTTATTGCTGCTATTACCTGATCCGGACACTGTAAACTATGACAGCCCTTGAAGGTATTTTCTTTCCATCACCCAGTAATCCATAGGCCATGAACGGAGGCAAAATGAACAGTGCCTCACCCCCTGGCTTAAGCATTCTTAATCCCTGGTCAAGTCCTGACTCAAGGCTTGTCTTTCCAAGTACTACCACTTTCGGTCCAAGTTCTGTGGAAGAATAACAAGAGGTACCGTCAAGAAGGGAGCACTTATATTCCATTTCCACTTTATCCTTGTCAGTCAGATATTTTCCTTTCCCTTCTGAAATAATAATATACCATAATCCGGAGGAAGTCTCTTTCATTTTAAGGTTCTTCCTTTCAATATAGCTCTGAATAAGTTCCCTGTCCTTTCTTATAAGGTACCTGTTCAGCTCAGCCATTTCACTTTTCCCCGGAGCCAGCTGAAGGTTCGGCTTATCATGGGAAAAATTACATGATGAAATGATCATGGTGAAAAATGTCAGTATCAGAAACCTTGATCCCATGTTCAGCTAATCTTGTTGAACCTGGCGAAATTCCCGGTCAGTACTTTTTTAAAATATCCGATAGTGTTTTCAAGTGTATCCGGGTACTCTCCTCCTGAGGCATTCAGATGGCCTCCGCCTGAAAAATACTCCGCAGCAAATTCGTTGACAGGGAATTTCCCCTTGGAGCGGAATGAAAGTTTAATAAAACCCTCCTTTTCAATAAACAGGGTAGAAAAGACAATTCCGCTGATTGACAGGGGCATATTTACAAAACCCTCTGTATCGCCTTTAGTATGCTTATATGCAGCCAGGTCATTGCGTGTAAGGAAGATATATGCGGATTGATATTCAGGGATTATAACCATTCTCTCATTAAGCGAAAATCCCATAAGTCTCATCCGCTCTGCAGAAAAGTTATTATAAATAAGGTTAAGTATCTTTTCCTTCTCAATTCCCGTATCGAGCAGATCAGCCACAATCCTGAGAGTCCTGCTTGTATAATTCCCATATTCGAAGTTACCTGTATCAGTAATTATGCCGGCATATAAAGCTACTGCATAAGGTTTACTGATGAAGGGACCATCGTTTATTAAGGTAATAAGTTCATGAACGAGTTCGGAAGTAGAACATTTTGAGGGGTCCGAAATCATCAGACCTGAAAAATCTGCCGGTTCAAGGTGATGGTCAAAAATTACTTTTCGCGCCGGAGATGAAATGACAGGATCCTCCGCCTCACCAAGTCTGTTGGTCTGATTGAAATCCAGCATTACAATAAGGTCGGCATCAGCAATTAGTTTTTTGCATTTATCTCTTTGCCTGATATAAATATGGATATTATCCGCGCCATCCATCCATTTTAAAAACTCCTGCAGGTTATTCGGGGCAACCATTTCCACCTTTCTTCCCTGAGCCTTGAGATAATGATATAATGCGATTTGCGATCCAATTGCATCGCCATCAGGATTTATATGACATACTAACAGTATATTCTCTGATGAGGAGAAAAGTTTTGTTAATTCTTTTGTATATTTGGATAAATCTAACACTTGCTTTGCTCTAATTTTAACTGGCTAAAGATAAACAATATTCCTTAAGGGTAAATTCAGAACTCAAATTACAAAATAAGATGGCTATGGGTGGAAATTTCACTTTCTCAATAATAAAGCCAAATGCAGTCCGTACAGGAAAAACGGGACCTATCCTTGCAATGATGAACGAAGCAGGATTCGAGATTTCGGCTATGAAAATGGTTCGAATGACGACTAACCAGGCAGAATCATTTTATTCTGTGCATAAGGGAAAACCGTTTTTCGAAGGGCTCATAGAATTCATGATTTCCGGACCTGTTTTTGTAATGGTCTTAAAGCATGAAAATGCCGTTGAGGAGTTCAGAAAACTGATTGGAGCAACCGATCCGGCAAAAGCTGAACCTGGCACTATAAGGAAGATGTTTGCCGTTTCAGTGCAGATGAATGCCGTTCATGGTTCTGATAGTGATGAAAATGCCGTACGGGAAGCAGATTTCTTTTTTACTGCATCTGAAAGATTCCTATAATTTTTTAATCGTTTATAAACTTTGAATCCCATTTTGTGTTATAGCTTTGCAGGATTGTAAAAAAATTATGGATTCAAGATTTGCCGTTGATTTTTCCGACCCGAAAACCCTGGAAAAATTTTCATCTGCCTTCACGCTCTCCGACATGGAGATTTTCATTTTCCCGGAGCTATTCTATCCTTTGGTGCTTGCCAATATCATTTCTCCTGTGATGTGGAAATGGCGTAATGATCCATGGTTTAACGAGATTGAAAAGAAAAGCTTTATATATAAAGCTAACAGAATCAAACAATATATCATCCAGAACTTTGTATTTAACCTAGACCTTTCGACCTGGGGACTAACTACCAAAACTGCGGAGATCGATCGGTTCAAGGATTTTTTTGATATGAAGGTACTGAGGCAGTCAAATGCACTTTTCGGCTATGAAGGCGATAAATATTATTTCGACATTGATATCCGCAAACATTTCGGTCTTGATAAGTTCAATTCTGATGTTATTCCCTATTGGAAAACAGAAACAATTGAAGCTATGTGCGCCTTCAGGTATAAAGAGAATTTTTCTACCGGAGGTGGTGAATGTGTTTCATTGTCAGCCCTATATGCTGCCGCAATGTTTGTTATTGGAAGAATACCGCTCGAAAAAATATTCCTGATAGCAACTCCGCTTCACTCTCAGAACTTCATTATAGAAAAAGATGGACTGATAACCAACAACAGGAGGATTGTCACCAAGAACATGTGGTTCAACGGGACCTCCTTGTCAGAAAAAGCAAGAAGAGCCCTTGAAAATGAAAAGGTTACAATTGTCTCACATATATCGGGTTACATTCATACTATTTATGGTGATGCTACTATTGACAGGAAAGCCTATGAGTATTTTTCTGAGAAGCTGCATGATTTCCTTGTGACAGATCTTACAAATCACATATTTATCAATTTTCTCCGGTTTAAGTCAAAATACAAATCTCTATTCCAGTTCGAATGTGTATGCGCTGGGAAAAAAAGATATATCCTGCTTGAGAAAATGTTTGAATATGAGCATAACAGCAAGTTTAATGCTTCCCCAGAAACCCGTGCACAACTGATTGGCGAAATCGAAGGTGATGAATTTCATATGAGTCCACTTCCCGGGAAAATAATGCTGAACGACGCTGAAGAGGTTATAACTGGCAATCCCCGAGAAAGTCTCGATGTCATTGAAGATCTGATAATCAAAGCTAACAGGTACATCCCGGAAAAGAGCATCCATGAAATGTTCATCGACCTTGCTGCATTTATATCTATTGATCCTAAGATCCCTGATGCATCAAGAAATTATATCAGTACCGATGTACCACATATTACAACCGATGATTCAAGGGACAATATCATTCATAAAATTGTGAATCATTCAGGCAGATCAGAGGTATCCCTGCTGACAATCTACGTAAGCAGGCTGATGGACAGGATTGATTGGCTGCCATTTGTAAAGGCAGCCCTGGAGCGAAATCCTGTTTGCTTCAATGAACTTGCAGGAAGGTCGGCTGATGAAGTTTTCAAATTGCTGGCAGAAATGCCAAACCAGTCAATCTATGATGATAAACGACTCGCACTTCCTGATGAAGTTTGGAATTTCGGACGAGGTGATGGTATCGAGAAAGCATTGCTGCTGGCCGATTTTATTATACAGAGCGATAATTCAGCCGGTATTTTAATCGCAACTGAAAATAAGAAGGTATCGTTAACTTACGATAATAAAGAATACATCTTTGAATCAGAAAAGAAAATCAGAAAAACAATTGCAATAAGAGGGAAAGAATACAAAATCACCTGATTATCATTACTTTATCTTTCCTGGAAGCAATGCGGGAAATTATTTAAGTACAATATCCCTGATCACTTCTGTTCCGGCTTTCTGATTAAGTTTTTCAATCAGCTCCTGTCTGAGCATGAGTAATTCATTTCTGACAACAGATGAATTAAGATGTATATATAAAACATGATCCTTTATATAAATTTTCGAAGTTCGCGATGAAATTGCTTTGCCGACTATCTCTTCCCATGAATTGATCAGGCCAATTTCATTCAGTTTGCCCTCCATATTCATTTCCCTAACATAATCTTTTATGGCTTCAGCGAGCGATATGGTTTTGCTTCTCCTCATTTTGCAGCATCTCCATTCTGGATAACCTCTTCAGCGCAGTTATTGCTGATCCTGAAAAGCTTGTATTGCGTATTATGCGATGAGAGTATTTCGTGCAGACGGCTCTGGTGAGTGTCTGTCATGAATATCTGTCCGAATCTATGATTTCCTACCAACCTGATTATCTGCTCTACCCTGCCAGCATCAAATTTGTCAAAGATATCATCAAGGAGCAGGATTGGCGATATGCCGGATTTCTGCCTGATATATTCAAACTTTGCCAGTTTAAGCGCCACAAGGTATGATTTCTGCTGACCCTGTGACCCGAGTGATTTTACGCTATGCCCGTTCATTTCAAGCAACAGGTCGTCCTTGTGAATTCCAATTGTTGTATACTCCAGGAACCGGTCCTTTGCAACGGAATTGACAAGAGCTTCAGCGAAATCGCCTTCCGAAAGATGTGACCTGTAAGATAACTTCACGTTCTCCTTGCCTGAAGAGATCATTGAATAGTTTTCCTGGAAAACAGGAATAAGCTCATTAACAAGCTGTTCTCTTTCATGGTATACATAGGTTCCATATTTAACCAGTTGTGAATCCCAGATTGTCAGAGCATCATTGTCAAATTTTCCAGATGCCTTAAAGTCTTTCAGAAGCCTGTTTCTGTTCTGAAGAGCCTTGCTGTACTTCAGAACTGAATCGAGATATTCCGGATTATACTGGCTTATTATCTTATTCAGAAACCTCCGGCGCTCTTCGCTGCCTTCAGAAATCAATGCATTGTCAGCCGGTGAGATCATTACAACCGGATATTTGCCTACATGGTCGGAAAGCTTTTGATACTCCTTGCTGTTTTTCTTCAATACTTTTTGTTTTTGCTTCTGGAAAGCACAGTATATCTGATCCTCTTCATCATTCCTCATGAATGTCCCGTTAATGATGAAATAATCCTCTCCATGCCTTATATTAACACTGTCAATATTATTAAAGAAGCTTTTTGTAAGCGACAGGTAATGGATCGCGTCAAGAATATTTGTCTTCCCTACACCATTGTTGCCGACAAGAGAGTTTATTTTAGGAGAGAATTCCATCTCCGTCTCCTCATAATTTTTAAAATTGACAAGTGAAAGTTTTTTAAGGAACATAATCAAGGGCATAAAGGCGCAGAGGCTTATTATTTAAAATTAACTAGTAAAAATTAACAATGTTTTCAGGGTATAAAGTTAAGAAAACAATGGAATGCTTAATAAGGAAATTCACGCAGATGAGAATCAATTTTATCCATCGCTGGAGCTTTATTTCCCTTTTTTTGATTAATTATTTTAAAATAGCCCGAAAAAAATTACTTTTGCGGTGGTAAAAATTTGAAGTTAAGATTATGGCAAAGAATACAACGGATACAAATCCGAAGAGCATTAAGAATGTCGAGCAGACTCTGACAAAAACCGAGCAGTTCCTGGAACAGAATTACAGATCACTCATATATGTACTGGCAGGTATTATAGTAATCGTCGGATTATTCTGGCTTGCAAAAATATACCTGAACAAGAGAAGTAACGAAGCTCAGGCACAGATGTACCAGGCTCAGAAATATCTTGAAACAGACTCTTTAAAGCTTGCTCTGAATGGTGACGGAAACTATCTGGGATTTCTTGATATAGCAAAAGATTACAAGTTTACCTCTGCCGGGAACCTGGCGCTATACAGCGCAGGCATATGCTATCTTCACCTTGGTCAGTACGAGGATGCCATTGATTTCCTAACAAAGTATTCCAAAAAGGATAAAGTTATCGGATCGCTTGCATTAGGAGCCACAGGTGATGCTTATGTTGAACTGGGTGACATGCAAAAGGGTGTTGCAAAATACATTGAGGCAGCTGACCTTGGGTCCAATTCGTTCAACACTCCCTTCTTCCTGATGAAGGCGGGCGAAATATATGAGCTCAACAAACAGTATACCGAAGCCCTTAAGATGTATGAAAGGATTCAAAATGAATACCCGGAAAGCACCGAGGGTCTGCAAATCGACAAATACATTGCAAGAGTTAAGCTTCTGATCAAGTAGAATGGCAACAACGAACTTATCATCATACGATCCGGAATCAGTGCCGGATGCCGGTAAAATGAGGTTCGGGATCGTTATATCAGACTGGAACAACGATATTACATCTTCCCTTCTGAAAGGCGCACAAAAAACTCTTAAGAAACACGGAGTCTCCGGTAAAAATATTATTGTAAAGCACGTGCCGGGAAGCTTTGAACTTACTCTTGGTGCGCAGTTCCTTGCTGAATATGACGATCTTGACGGAGTGATCTGCCTTGGATGTGTCATCAGGGGTGAAACACCACATTTTAATTATATATGCCAGAGTGTGACGCAGGGGATCACCCAGCTCAACCTCGAATACAATTTACCTTTCATTTTTGGAGTTCTGACAACTGAAAATCATCAGCAGGCGCTTGAAAGAGCTGGCGGCAGATGCGGAAACAAAGGTGATGAAGCTGCCGTGACTGCAATTAAAATGGCGGCTCTGCAGCGTGAAATGGAGAAATAAATTCTACCTGAGCATTTTGCGTACAAAAGCTACTGTGAAGTAGGACATCAGGAAAACTCCTGTAAACCCTTCCAAGGCTGATACGATCCGGGCTCCTTTATGCGGATAAAAATCACCATATCCTATTGTAAAAAAAGTTACTGCACTGTGATAAAACGACCTTGCTACGACACCAAGCTGGTCAGATGTCCCTGAAATTATATCTGAATCAGTAATCTGTATCAGCAGAACATAAATAAGACTGAACAGAACGTATCCGCAAACCATCGATACAAGAACTCTTGCAGGATTAGTGGCATATGAACCCATAGCATCAAAGATGAACCATTTGAAAAAATGAGGAATATAGCTCAGAACCTTTATCAGGCCTCCTTTTTCTGCCTGTTTGGTAAGCCATGATTTTGCCTCATAACGTTTAAACATAATATAGGATTCGTCTTCATCGGAGTATTTACCCGTGCTGCTGAAATTCTCCTTAAGGATCCTGAACTGCTCTGCTTTCTGACGGAGGGTTGTTCCCGCCTGGTTCACAATAGCCTCTCTGCACTTGTTATTTGTCCAGTCTATATATAATTTCCCGATTAGCCTCATTCCCGACATGTCAAGCACTTTTATATCGACAGGAAAATCATAGGGCTCCAGGTCGACAATATCCCTGACGATAGTGTCAGAGATATCGAGCAGCTCGGCTTTGGCCAGCCTCAGGTCAAAATAATGATCGAGGTGACATGATTTGAGAGATATTGTATTGAATTTTGATTCATAAAAAGTAACATCGCCATCGCCGAATTCCGTACGCTCGAAGCTTATTTCAGTATTTTCCATCTCCATGAGATTGAAGTTCTTAGGTCCATATCCCATCTCCGACTTTTTGAATTGTACCTTACCAGCTTTGCTGGAGGCACCTTCGAAATTGACCTCCCCGTTTCCGAAAACTGACCTGTTGAAGTTTATTCTGCCCGATCCGAAGTCAACAGTTCTGAAATCCACTCTGCTGTTACCAAATTCAGTTCTTTCAAACATGATTTCGCAATTACCGAAAACGGAATAATGAAAATCGACCTTGCCTCCCCCTATCCTGGTAACCTTAAAATTGAATTTGCCGCTGTTAAACCTGGTGTTGATAAAAAGGAGTTCGCCGTGGTTAAATTCTGTATTGGCAAAACTGACTTCACCGTTCCCGAACTGGATATCCTGGAAGTCCTTAATGCCATTCATCACGACAGCATTTTTAAAAAGAAAATCACCTTCACCATAGGAAGTACCGGTAAACTCAATGTTCCCATCCCTGAAAAAAGTGTTAGAAAATATCACATTCCCCGTTCCGAATTCTGACCCGTTGAAAATAACTTTCCCGTTTGCAAAATGCGATCCTTCAAAATTTACATATCCATCAGCGAAGGAGATGTACGAGAAATCATTACAAATCTTAGCCTCAAAAAATGTATTCTGCGCAGAAAACCCGTTTACCTGTACAAGTTTCTTTTTTTCTATATTATTATTTAGCCGGTAAGAAGCCATCGAGAATTCAGAGACATAAAAATTATTAAGGTTGATCTCTTTCCCTTCCTTTATCATTTCGAAAATGGCATTCAGCTCGATAGCGCCAAATAATTCAGAATCGATCTCTTTCCCTGCATTATCAAAGAAGGATATGATAGCAGTTCGCGGGCAAGTTCTCCCGTCGTCGGCGACAAATTTTACATTTTTAATCTCAACCCGGTAATTGATATACCCTGTTGTCATCTTGCGGAAGTTTTAAATTTATGCCAAATTAATAAAAAAAAGATCTTCATGATCAGGTTTCTACCTCTTGCATAAAACACGGTATGGACAATATGAGCATTTGCTCCACAAATCATTTGTCATAATGAACGGCTCATTGCTGCCAAGAATTATCTCAGCAGTTGACCTCAGACCCTGCATAAACTCCTGCCTTACTGTGCTATAATCATCAACTCCGATGCCATCTTTTCCAGCAGGTTTAATAACAAGGTGATCGTTTACCTGCTCACCCGGGATACTCTTTATCTTATAAATTGATGGCCGTACCCTTGCAGCCGGTTCCAGGCTAAGGTAGCCACCACAATAAAGCAGCGTCTGCAACCATCCGTCCGAATCCTTTACCCTGTCTTCCTTGAAAAGTTCTCCGATTTCTTTTACAGAGTCTGAAACCTTACCCGTCTTGTAATCCACTATCCTGGTTACTCCGTCCTTTATGTCAATGCGGTCAATAGTCCCTCCTGTCCAAATTTCAGATTTTACTCCGTCATTATTAAGTGGCATCCTGAACCTGACGGTTTTTTCAAGAGCTACTATCCTGAACGGAGCTGCTTTGCTATCAAGTTCAAGAATCCTTGAAATAAAAATGAGCAATACATTTCTGACTATCAGCTCATTTATTGCTACAACCGATCCATTCTTCCTGTTATATTGCATGTTGATCGCTTTTATTATCAGTTGAGAAAGGCCGGCCCTGTCACTTGAAATTGAATCAATTTTTGCAGCATCAATGACTTTCCCGATATAACCGGAGTAAATGTCCTTCATAACTTCATGCAGAAGTGTGCCCAGCATTGCAGGATCAATTTCACCGGATATCTTTTCAGGCTCTTTCAGATCGTTCACGTATCTGTAATAGAATCTCATCCTGCAATTCAGCCATGTATTGATCGCTGAGGGAGAAAGTCTGTTCTTATCATTTTCAGTGGAAAACCTTGCATAAAGCCTCTTGTTATGCTCTGCTGTTCTTTCAACCACAGTGCCAATAGCGGAAGGATTGCTTATTTCGAAGCTTAAATTCCTGAATTCCGGTTTAAGCGCAGGGTCATACTTCATTTGCTGAAGGAATCTGCTTATCTCCCCGCTTCTCAATCCTTCGCTGTTTGAGTTAAAGATGAATGTTACATTCTCTGCCCTGTGAAGCAACCTGTAGAAATGGTAAGCATAAATCGATTCCTGGTGATTGACCGAGGGCAGACCAAAGGCTTCGCGAAGACCAAAAGGTATAAATGATGATGATGCGGTGACAGAGGGAAGCAATCCTTCGTTGACTGATACGATTATCAGGTTTTTAAAATCCAGGGCACGGGTTTCAAGAATCCCCATAACCTGGATCCCGGAGAGCGGTTCTCCGGAAAATGGCACTGACTGCATCCGTAAAAGCCTGTCAAGTATCCTTCCCCATGTATCTGTGGTAAAACTGATATCAGAAGTCTTAATAACGTTATCAATCCTGTTTATTGCCAGTACAACCCTGTAGATGAACTCATTCCTGATATTTACAGGGAGCAGGCCGGATGAATTATCGCTGCCGTCGGGTGAATTATCTGCAACTATCATAGATAATATCTCCCTGATATAATCTGACAGCAAGGCAGGGGTTGAGAGTTTTCTGAAAACCTTTTCAGCGATTCCCTTACCGGCAAAAAAATGTTCCGGAACCATTAAAAGGTTTTTTTCATTTATCTCCTTGATTATCTCCAGGTCGTGTTCATCCGGCATTCCGGCGATAAGGCTGTTTTTCATTATCCTGAGAACATCCATATACCAGAAGAAGGTTACGCCATCGCTGGTTCTGGAATTACGCTGCAACTCAAGAAGTTGCTCAACCAGCGAAAACACCGTCGTCTGCCGCATCGGGTACCCCATTGTTATATTGACATCTGAAATTTCAGGAGGAAGGCTTGTAAGAACAGGCATCAGAAGATTCTCATCAGCAAGCACCACTGCTGTCTCATGGGCATTGTCCGGTCCGAGACCCTGAATTTTTCTGATCAGTTCGGGGATAAGCTTTACCTGTGCAACGTCCGACGATGTTTCAATTACCTGGCGCTTTGCCCTTCCCGGGTCCTGTGAAAGAAAGGTGTTATAGCTCCAGTCATCAGGCATATCGTTTCCAAGAATAGCAATATTATCGCGCAGGAAATATCCCGCAGAATTAAGTTGTCCGGCTTTTAAATATGAATTGTCGTAATCCCAGTAAAAACGGGCCCTTCCCTCCTCCTTCATCCCTTTCATGATTGCCTTTTCACATTCATTCAATGCATTGAACCCGACAAAATGGAACATTTTCCATTTTGAATCCGAAGCTTTGGGCCAGGTTTGATTTTCAATAACATCCCTGAATATCATACCCTCATAAGCAATGTTTCTGGCAATAAGATTCTTCCTAAAACCCAGGTACAGGTCACTAAGTATGGACCAGATACTGATGAATTTTGACTTTTCATCAGTCATCCTGTCTGGATTAAAATTGGTCCAGAACCGTTTTATGATCTCTGCCTGCTCATCAGTAAGTCCTCCGAACTGCTGATCGATCTTCTTTAAATCGCTTACATTTTTAAATAGTTTTGAAGCATCCACAAGATATTTGTCCGCATCATCAAAATCATTAAGAAGCATATCGCCCCAGAAATAAAATTCATCAAAGCTTTCGGCATTCTTATTCAATGAACGGTAAATCCTGTAAAGTTCAAAAAGTAGTACTTCATTCTCAGCAGGCCGAAGTTTTGAGAATGTCCGGAAGAGATCGTTGATAGTCATGATCGAAGGCGACCATACAGGTTTTTTGAGCTCTGAAGCAAGGTATTTAATGAAGAAGAGGCCAGCCCTCCTGTTAGGGAAAACAATACAATGCTCTGCAGTCTTGTCTCCAAATTCAGAAAAAAGCGATTTTGCTATGCGTTCGAGGAAATATTCCATATAGATCGTGCTATCGTGCTATCATGCAATCATCAATTTTTTTTGAAAATCATTACTATGGTGTATAGAGTCTTCCCTGCCAGGTATCAAGTTCTTCAAGGCGTTTTTCAATCAGGTTCACAATCTGATACGTTCTCTTTTTCCCCCAGCCGGGACCGGTAAGAAAACGCGGCGGAGCCTCGCCTGTAAATCGTTCGACAACTATTGAAGGGTTAAGACGTTCAAGGAATTTAATGAAGAAATCAAGGTACTCATCCCATGTAAAAAGCTGAAAAGCTTCAGGATTCTCACGGTACTCCTGTTCCATCATTGTTCCCCTGATTATCTGAAGCTGATGGAATTTTACCGTAGACAGCGGAAGGCCTGAAATAATATCAGCTTCTGCCAGCATCTCTTCCCTTGACTCACCGGGAAGACCGAGGATGAAATGCGCACCTGTATTGATCCCAAGTGCTGCAGTGTCTCTGACTACTTTCTCAGCCTCTTCAAATGTATGCCCCCGGTTGATCCTCTTCAGCGTTCTATTGTAGCACGATTCAATGCCATATTCCAATGCAAGGTAGTATCCGCCGGATAGTACTTTGAAGTATTGAAGCTTCTCCTCGTCAACACAGTCTGGACGAGTGCCGATCACCAGTCCGATTATACCGGGATAAGCGAGCGCCTCTTCATATAACTTCTTAAGAGTTTCAAGCGGGGCATAAGTATTTGAAAATGCCTGGAAATAAGCAAGATATTTATCAGCCCGGCGATATCTTCTTATGTGAAAGCTTATCCCCTCCTCAATCTGCTGTGTGACTGACTTTGCAGGCTCACAGTACGATGGATTAAATGCATCATTGTTGCAGTAAGTGCATCCTCCAATACCTTTTGATCCGTCACGGTTTGGGCAAGTGAACCCGGCATCTATAGAAAGCTTTTGAACCCTGTTGCCATATAAACCCCCGAAGTAATTGGAATATGCATTGAATCGCCGTTCATGTCCCCATTGGAAAACCATTTTATTAACAGTGGCAGGGTTCATCAGACTTTAACAATTTTATTCTTTTCAACGTACCATATGAAGGCATTAATATCCTTATATCCCATCTCACCCATCAGATCCCGATATTCCTCTACCTGTCTGAAATAGTGTTCTTTTTCCTCCCCGAATTTAAAATCAATTATAACAACTTCCCCGTCAACTATTATTATCCTGTCAGGTCTTCTTGCATAACCTGATGGCATAAGTATTTCTGCCTCCTTCATAACTTTTATTCCGGGCCTGAACCAATCTGCTACGGGCGAAACCGATAACAGTGAGTTCATTTTTTCGATAAGATATGGTGAATCCGCTTCACTGATCTTTCCTTCCATAATGAGGGTTTGAACACCTGTTGCAATATCATTGATGCTGTCGATTTTTTCAAATACTTCATGCATGAGCTTCCCGTAGTTTATCTTCTTCCTAACCTCCTCACTCCCGGAAGAAAAATAATTTTCACCATGAAGCTTCAGCCTCAGTGAATCCGGCCTGCGGCAAACGATATACTCAGTTGAAACGATATCAACGCTCCTTTCTCTCCTGCCTTGCTTTTCAGGTACTGAACCAAGTTCAAATACTTTTTTCTCAGCATCATATTTCCCTGAAAGAGCGAATCCTTTTTCACCAGCAGGGTTTTTGTCCGTCACTACTGCCTCTTTAATGATTTTTGCAATGCCGCTGGATGAGCCCGGAGTGTTTGGGACAAATCCGTAAATCACATCAATGGCTCTCGTCATTGCTACATAAAGCAGATTGACATTATCCAGACAGGCTGAATAATTTTCTTCCCTGTAATCATCAGCAAAAACAGTATCAAGGAGTTTATCGCTGTATCGCAACGGGACAATGCCAAGTTCGTTAAAAGGATCTGTCTCCGGCTTAACCCAGATTATTGGTTGTTTAGTAGGTTCATGGTCTGTATGCCATGAAAGGAATGGTGCTATAACTACCGGGAATTCAAGGCCTTTGGATTTATGGATCGTAAAAACTTTTGCAGCATCCTGGTTAGGAGGAAGGACCACAGACTTTGTCCTGCCTGAGTTCTCCCACCATTCCAGGAACGAGCTAAAATCATTGCTTTTGCCACCTGCGTAGTTCAGTACCATATCCTGGAAGGTGTTCAGGTAGGATACATTCCATGAATAACTGCCAATGCCGAAAAATGAAATGATGTTTTCAGTAGCTTCAAACAGCGGCATTTTCGCTGCTTTCTCCAGAAATATAGCAGAACCTTCAGGCAGACCTGTATCAGAACTGCCTGCCAGCATATCACGGAAGAGCGGAAATGATTCTGAGTCTTTGTCTCCTTTTGCAAGGTGGTAAAACCTGATCATCTCAGCCCTGCTGATCATATCATCATGGTTGTCTATCACTTTCAGAACAGCAATAATGAAAGTAATGGCATGTGAATTTGACAGAGTTAAAGAATCATTTGATACAATATTATAATTATAGGCACCTGAAGCTTTGTTCCCATAATCTATCATCTTTTCAAGAACTGCGGCGCCCTCCCTTGCGGTTCTCACAAGTATCCCGATATCGGAGGCGCTGTATCCCTTATCCTGCAGAGATTCAATTATGCCGGGTATCCTGTCTAGCACGATATTTTTCCATTTCTTTGGTATCTCAGCTGAACTTTCTTCTGATGTCGTTTCTTCATTATTCTTCTCATCATCAATAAATTCGAGCCTTACATAGCCTCCGGACTCCTTCCCGTGATCCTCCTGCGCAGCTTCAGAATAGAGTATGCTGAATTTAATGGTACCGGGACTGGCAGAGAATGTATTATCGATAATCTCAGGGATAATGCTGAATAGTGAATTATTGAACCTGATTATATTTGAACGGCTTCTCCAGTTCTTTGAAAGCGGTTCGCTCAGGATTCTTTTATTGTCAACAAGCTCTTCCTGCATCTTTCCCAGGATATGCCAGTCGCTGTTCCTGAACCGGTAAATGGATTGCTTTACATCACCTACTACAAGGTTATCATTTCCTTCTCCCATGCTGTTCATGATTAGCGGGTAGAAGTTGTTCCACTGGAGAATGGAGGTATCCTGGAACTCATCTATCATAAAATTCTCAAACCTGTTGCCGATCTTCTCATAGATGAAGGGAGCCTGGTCGCCGCTCGTAATGAGACTTAATAGTTCTCCGGCATCAGATAATAGGAAGCTGTTTTCAGCCGTTGTAACATCATGCACCTTCCGGAGAACATCTGAAAGGATCCCAAGGGCATAGATGTTTGAAAGAACAGCAATTGAACTTTTATATTGAATTTTGTTTTCACTAATATATATCAGGATGCTTCTGATCATTTTTTCAAAGCCACCATCAAGAGCACTCTGAAGCTGCGGGCTCATTTTTCCTGATGACCATTTTGGCGGATCGCTAAGAATCTTGCTCACATAACTATTTGGCTCAACCACTTTCCCACGCGCCAGATTCCTGATAAAACCGGGAATTCCGCTGCTTTTATAAAAAAACATCTCATCGGTTAGTCCAAAATCGCTGAATAATTTCAGCGCGTCTTTCGCAAGAGCTACCAGATTTGTTTCATAATTATGCCTTACTGACTTCAGCTTATCAATATAGCGAAGCAGAAATTCCTTATTGCTGAGGTGTGATATCTCATCTACTGAAAGAATCTTGAATTTTTCCCTGAAAAGCTCTTCAGAAAGCTTCATTATCGCACCCTTCAGATTCCAGGTCTTCTCCTCATCAAGATTGGCCATCACATAGGTGTTCAGCCATCCTTCAAGTTCACGGTCGTCAGACGAGGATTCAATCATTTCATCGACAGCAGATGAAAGAATTATGCTATGGTCCAGTTCAACATTAAATCCTGAATGAAGTCCAGTTTCCCTGGCAAACGAACGGATTACTTTCTGGAAAAAAGCGTCAATCGTGCAGACAGAGAAGCGTGAAAAGTCATGAAGAATTGTAAATAGGATCTCTTTGGCTTCTTTCCTAAGGATTTCCTCGCTTTTTCCGCTCTCTTTTACCAGGCCAGGCAGATAATCTGATTTGCCTCCGGAAGCCATACTGTAAAGCTGATCGAGAATGCGGCTCTTCATTTCTGCTGTGGCTTTATTGGTAAAAGTTACTGCAAGGATCTTCCTGTAATTGTATTTTGACCTGAAGAGGTGTGCCAGGTAAATGCCTGCAAGCTTGAAAGTCTTGCCCGATCCTGCCGATGCGCTATATATGGTTAATGTACCATTTCCCATAATCCAAAATTACCGATTTTAACCTTAGCATTTTATATAGCACCAAATTATTGTCGTGCAACATTCAGCCTCCCCCTTTGAAGAGCCTGTCCCGCTTCGGCGGGAGGGACGGGAGGATGTATAAAATTGCACCGGTCGCCACACCGTTGTACCGTAGCACCATTGCACCTTTGTACCATTTTTAGTAACTTTGTGGCTGTGAAAAAGAAAGTTATAATCGGTCTGTCTGGCGGTGTTGACTCCAGCGTTGCAGCATGGGTTCTTAAGGAACAGGGCTATAATGTTGAAGGCCTTTTCATGAGGAACTGGCACGATACAACAGGACTACTCCAGAGTGACTGTCACTGGGAAGATGATCTCATGTTTGCTGAGATGGTGGCAAAGAAGCTGAATATCCCTTTTCATTTTGTCGACCTCAGCGAACCATACAGGAAAAGAGTCATCGACTATATGTTTTCCGAGTATGAAAAAGGACGTACGCCTAATCCTGATGTTCTCTGCAACAGGGAGATAAAATTTGATTCTTTTGCCGAAGAGGCAAGGAAGCTTGGCGGCGATTTTGTTGCGACAGGACACTATTGCAGAAAAGAAATTATAAGTGTCAATAATACACTTATTTACAGGCTGCTTGCAGGAAAAGATGATAATAAGGATCAGAGCTATTTTCTTTGCCAGGTGAACCAGGAACAACTTGCCTATTCTCTTTTCCCTATCGGCGAGATGTCTAAGCCGGAAGTCCGCAAAATAGCCGAGAGGCTCGAATTGCCAACAGCAACCCGCAAAGATTCGCAGGGAATATGCTTTGTCGGGAAAGTTCATCTGCCAACTTTTTTGCAGCAGAAGCTCAAGGCCAAAGAGGGTCAGATCATAGAGATCCCGGTGACAAATAATTTCAGAAAGTGGGAACCGGGAGATTCCATTCCTGATGGCGACCTTAAAGCCGCTGCTGAACCATATCATCACAATCCCTCTAAAGGAAAGATAATAGGTTCACATAACGGCTCACACTTTTTTACAATCGGGCAGAGGAAAGGTATCAATATAGGCGGGTATAAAGAGCCGCTTTTCGTGTTAGCAACTGATGTCGAAAAAAATATTCTGTATGTCGGAGAGGGTCAGTCACATCCCGGACTTTACAGGAAGGGATTGCTCGTTAGAAATGCCGAGACACACTGGATAAGGACCGATCTTGAAATGGCTGAAGGTGAAAGCCGCGAATATATGGTAAGGATCAGGTATCGTCAGCCTCTCCAGAAAGCAAGACTCTACAGGAAGAAAGAGGGTATTTATATTATTTTCAGTAAATTGCAGAGAGGCATCGCTCCCGGTCAGTTTGCGGCATGGTATGAGGGGGATGAGGTAATAGGATCAGGTGTGATTGACAGATAGACACAAAGGTGTAACGGTACAACGGTACAACGGTACAACGGTACAACGGTACAACAGCATAACGGTGCAAAACATTATCTCCCCCCTTGAGAGCCTGTCCCGCAAAGCGGGAGGGGCCAGGGGGATGTAAGAAAGGATATTAGCCAAACTAGGATATATGAAACGTCTTCTGCTTTTTGTTTTACTATCAGGAATTTTCTTTACAGCTTTCAGCCAGAAAAACGGAATTCTATTCAAGAGGGTTAACGAACCTAAGGAGAATGCATTCAGCTTGTTAGTACCAAAAGGATGGATCGTCGAAGGTGGAGCTCTCCGGCTCCTTGATGCAAATATAGCAGGTGCAAATAATATGGTTGAATGTAAGTTTGATATGAGCGTTAAAAAAGATGCTGCAGGAAGCGTGATGATCAGATGGCTTCCAGATATGCTTTGCATCGACCAAAGAAATGCATGGGGCAACCGGGAAGGAGCAGTATTTAATAATTGTCTGGTCAGGCCTAAGAGGGATCCTGTTTCTTTCATGCTCCAGGTTGCCGTACCCTACGCCCATCCGGCCGCTACAAACGTAAATGTAAAAGTTACAAAACCTTTGCCGGGCATGGTTGCCAGGTACAATGCACTGGTTGATCCTGCATTGAAAACAGTCACAAATATGTCGTACCAGGCGATGCTTATTGAGTTCACCTACCAGGAAAACGGTAAAAGCTACATGGAAAGGATGATTACAGTTATTGAAGACTACGGAATGAATGGTAGCGGTCTTTGGAAGAATCGTGAAACTATGCTGATCCGTGCCCCGGAAAATGAACTTGCCAGGTGGGAGCCGGTTCTTGAGGTTATACAGAATTCCGGGATATGGAGCATGAGCTGGATAGCCGGAGAAGCTAACGGACAAAGGCAGCGATCGGGACTGATTAATCTCACCCAACAGGAGCTTCAGCAGATGGATAAGAAAATAAATGAGAACAAGCAGCGGACAAATTCAGAAATAAATAAGGATATGTACCTTACGCTTACCGGGCAGAATGAATATAAAAATCCATATAGCGGAAAAATAGAGACAGACACTGATAACTGGAAGAACAGATGGGTCAACTCATCAGGCGACATCATTTATTCAGGTGATGCGTCGTATGATCCGAACCATGATCCTGACCTCAATGTAAGCGGGTTCAGACGTTCCGTTCCGCGGCAGTAGCTGGTTAACGGGGAGTCATTGCGAGCAGTGCAAAGCAATCCTTATGATAAATTCAACAGCCTATTAATGTAGAGTAATTGCCTCTGACAATACTCATAAATCCAAGCGCCTGCGACCAGTCGCCGGTTAATAATTGAAAACAAGTTTAATTATGAGCAAGTTATGACAAAAGGATAGCCAAGTCAAGTTTTTTGACGAACGGACTTAATAGAAATACAAATGAGTATTTAAGGACAATAAAAAACGCAGATATTACTATCTGCGTTTCATTATATGTGTTAGTTTAGATTTTGGCTTTTACTTCTTTTTCACTACGGGTTTTGAATCATTTTTTTGCTTCAGCTTCGACTTTTCATTGCCAGAACGTGTGTGACCTAAATCCTTTCCTCCTGATTTGTCTTTATTATAGCTATATGTATTCCCCTGTTTGCCTTTTTCTTTTTCTTTCGTGGTTACCGCAGCCGGCGCCTCTTTTGCTTCCATTGCAGGAGCAGGAGCTTCAGCTTTTACAACATCTTCATTGGATTTTTCAGCTTCAACATCTTTTTCGGATTTCTCAGCTTCTTCCTTAAAAACAATTGACCTTGTTGGTTCCTTGGCTTTTCTGGACTGATCATAGCCGCCTACTGCGAAACCTCCTTTTTTATCATTTTTATTTTTTGTTGCATTCTGTCCGAATACATTGCCGGTAAAAATGACCATACAGATTACAATTACAAAAGCAAATAATTTTTTCATATCAATAGTTTTTTCAGAATTCCCGGAAGCAAAAATATGAATAATAAAGATCAATACCAAGATCAGATAAGACAACTTATGGATATCTTTGAAAAAACATTTTATGAAAAAGGTATCAGTTGTCAGCGGGGGATCAGGCGGATTAGGTCTTGCCATTGCGGAACTTCTGGTTAAAGCAGGCAAAAATGTGCTGATCCTGGGACGTGATAGTGAAAAGCTTACGAAGGCAGCAATTAAACTGACCCGTCTTTCAAAGAGTTCTCATGTAAGCACTCTTGTCTGCAATGTCGGGAATGAAACAGATGTCAGAAATACCGGAAAATTCCTGAAAGATCATAAGATAGTGGCAGAGTACCTGTTCAACAATGCCGGAAAGGGACTTTACGCTGAAATTGGTGCTACAAATGCAGGTCTTTTCGATACTGTATTCGAGGCAAACCTGAAGGGGATGATCCTGCTTACTTCGGAAATACTGAGAATAACCCCTGAAAATGAGGAATTAACGATTGTGAACATTATGTCTACATCAGCGCTCTATGGCAGGGACAAAGAGACAATATACTGTGCAGCAAAATGGGGAGCCAGGGGCTACACCGAGGCACTCAGAACTGAGCTTAAAGGGACAAAACGCAATATAATCGCAGTTTACCCGGGAGGAATGAAAACCGATTTCTACAAAGCAAGCGGGCAGACCAGGGACATTTCGGGATTCATGGAACCTGCAGAGGTTGCCGGGAAGATCGTCAACGCAGTGTTAGTAACTGATAAACTGCTTGTTTCTGATATAACTATAACCAGGAAGAAATAAATTCCGGCGACTGGGTACCGGTGACCGGCATCAGGACAATCTGTTCTTATAATCGCTATAACCGAACTCCTTTATAAGATTGAATTTTCCTTTCGTTGTCCATATGCCAATTGATGGATGATGGACTCCGTTAAAGGTCGTCGTTTTGACCATTGTATAATGTATCATATCGAGGAAGATGATCCTGTCGCCAGGTTTCAGTTCTTTCTCAAATGACCAGTCGCCCATGAAATCGCCAGAGAGGCATGAATTGCCTCCTAAGCGGTAACCGGGTTTGCCTGGAATCGGGTCAGCAGCTCCGATTATCTTTGGTTTATAGGGCATTTCCAGGCAGTCCGGCATATGGGCTGTAAATGAAACATTCAGAATTGCCGTTTTAATTCCATTGTTGATTACAATATCCTCAACAGCTGCAACCAGCTCACCTGTCTCCCAGGCAAAAGCGCTTCCCGGCTCAAGAATTACATGAAGTCCCGTCCTATTTATAAAATCCTTTATAATCTTAATAAGATGCTCTGAATCGTAATCCTTCCTTGTTATCAGGTGACCTCCTCCCATGTTTATCCATTTCAGCCTTGGAAAGTGCTTGCCAAATTTTTCTTCCACAACTTTGAGCACCTTTTCAAGAGCATGGGAATCAGATTCGAAAAGAACATGAAAATGAAGTCCTTCGATCCCTTCAGGCAAACCTGACTCAAGGTCTCCGGCTGTAATACCAAGCCTTGATCCCGGGGAACATGGATTATAGAAGCCATGACTCACTTCGGAAAATTCCGGGTTGATCCTCAGTCCGGCAGATATTTTTCCTGAATATTTTTTAAGCAGGCTGCTGAATTTGTCGTATTGCTGAAGTGAATTGAAGGTTACATGCGAACTGTACTTCAGGATGGTGCCAAATTCATTTTCATTGTAAACAGGTGAATATGTATGAGCCGGAGCCCCTATCTCTTCAAAGCATAGCCTTGCCTCATTAACTGAGCTGGCGGCCGCTCCTGAAACATACTCTCTGACGATATCAAATACTCCCCACATGGCAAATCCCTTGAAAGCAAGGATTATCTCAGCACCCGATGCATCAGAGACATGTCTTATCAGCGAAAGGTTCTTTCTGAATCTCTCCTCATCAATAACATAACACGGAGATGGTATGATATCGTAATTAATATTCAACTTATTTTATAAATTCTGGTTTCATAAGAATGTGAAATTACCCATTAAGGTATTAGGGTGTCAGGGTGTTAGGTTTATTTCATTCGTGTTAAAGCCTTAATACCTTAATGCCTTAAAACCTTAATACCGTTGCCTACAACTCAAGGTTAACGTCATGCATCTCAACCCATGGAAGACCGAGCAGGTTCAGCTGTTCCATGAAAGGATCCGGATCAAACTCCTCAACATTGAAGACACCAGACTTTTTCCATATTCCCTTCAGGTACATCATAGCCCCTATGGCGGCCGGCACCCCGGTTGTATAGCTGACAGCCTGGGCGCCAGTTTCAGCATAAGCTGCTTCATGACTGCAGTTATTGTAAATATAGTATGTTTTTTCTTTGCCGTTTTTAAGACCTTTTATGCGGCAACCAATCGATGTTTGCCCCTTATAGTTTTCTCCGAGCTCACCGGGATCAGGAAGGACAGCTTTCAGAAATTGTATCGGGATTATCTCCCTTCCATCGAACATCACAGGTTCAATACCTGCCATACCAATATTCTGAATAACACGAAGATGGGTTAAATACTCCTGACCGAATGTCATCCAGAATCTGGCTCTCTTAAGCGTTGGAAAATTTTTGACAAGCGATTCCAGCTCCTCATGATAGATCAGGTATGATTCCCTGGGACCAATTTCCGGATAGTTCAATGGTTTATGTATTTCGTGAGGCCCGGTATAAATCCATTTACCGTTTTCCCAGTATTTGCCCTTCTGTGTTACCTCCCTGATATTAATCTCGGGGTTGAAATTCGTAGCAAATGGTTTTCCATGATCTCCGGCATTGCAGTCTACAATATCAAGGTAGTGCAATTCATCAAAATGATGCTTTATAGCATAAGCCGTATATATTGACGTAACACCCGGATCAAAGCCGCAGCCCAGGATTGCCGTAAGGCCTGCCCTCTTGAATCTTTCCTGGTATGCCCACTGCCAGCTATACTCATACTTGGCTTCCTCACGAGGTTCATAGTTTGCTGTATCAAGATACGAAACGCCTGTCTCGAGACACGCATCCATTATATGAAGATCCTGGTATGGCAAGGCGACGTTTACAACCAGGTCCGGCTTAAATGATTTAATAAGTTTTACAAGCAGAGGCACCTTGTCGGCGTCGATCTGTGCTGTCTGAACCCGTCCTTTTCCGACCTTTTCAGCAATTGCATCACATTTCGACTTTGTCCGGCTTGCCAGTAATATCTCGCTGAACACATCCGGCAGGGAAGCCATCTTGCTGACAACGACAGTGCTGACTCCCCCGGCTCCTATTACCATTACTTTTCCCATATAGAAATTATCTTATAACAGATTGAATTTAAGATACCTGTGAATTATCTCAGCAGAATATAAAGCCGAGGAATATTCTTTTTATATGATTCAAATATAAGATTTTAAAATGACCTTTTATCTGACTTAAGGCACTAAAACTTTGTTTCAGGATAGATTTTACCCCGGGAGTTAGCAAATTAAAACTCCTTATATTTGTACCCTGAATTTCTGTAAGCAAACGATGAAACTTATCAATCCACCGATAATACTCAGGATCCTGAGCACAATACTTCTGATAGAGTCGATCTCATTCTTTGCTTGCATACCCGTGGCTTTGATCTATAAGGAGCCGCTCTATCCGTTCATATGGTCTTCAGTAATTACCGGGATCTTTTTCCTGATCCTCAGGCTCATCAGCGAAAATGCCGATACTGAAAAGGTAAGCAACCGGGATGGCTACCTCGCAGTGACTCTCTCATGGATAACCTTTTCAGTAATGGGAGCCCTGCCATACATAATCAGTGGAACAATACCATCGTTCATAAATGCTTTCTTTGAATCTTCATCCGGGTTTACTACCACAGGATCTTCCATCCTGACAGATGTTGAGATAATGCCTTATTCAATTCTTTTCTGGAGAAGTTTTACTCACTGGATCGGAGGCATTGGTATAATTGTATTAGTTGTTATTATCCTTCCGACCCTGAGGGTTTCAGGTTACCAGCTTTTCAGCCTTGAATCATCTCTTAAGGAAAAGATACATCCGAAGACCCAGGCCGTAGCTTACAGGATCGGAATAATTTATGTCGGGCTGACTATTGCTGAAATAATATTATTATGCATGGGCGATATGACTCTCTTTGACAGCATCTGCCATTCTTTCGGGACTATCGCGACCGGAGGTTTCTCTACAAAAAACAACAGTCTCCAATTCTATTCTTCGTACAGCCAGTATGTTGTTATGATATTCATGTTCCTGGCCGGAGTTAGTTTTTTGATTTACTACTATATCGGCAAGATGAACTTCAAGAAAGTCAGACAAAATGAGGAGCTTTGGTTTTACATAGTGGTAGCCTTGGTCGCCGGTGCCCTGGCAACAGTTATTCTGCTTGTCCATTCCGGACGCAGTTTTGAAGTGGCTTTCAGGGAGGGTTATTTCCAGGTAATATCAATAATGACATGCACCGGGTTTGCTTCAGCTGATTACCTCTTCTGGCCGATGGCCGGTTTGCTACTTATTTTTGTAATGATGTTTTCAGGCGGAAGCACAGGTTCGACCAGCGGCGGTATTAAGATGGCAAGACACCTGATTGTTCTCAAGAATATAAAAAGTGTATTTGTCAGGCTTAATCACCCTAACGCACTGGCACCTGTAAAGCTTAACGGCAAGGTTGTAAGTGAAAGCACAAATAATTCTATTTTATCCTTTGTAATATTATATCTTTTCCTCTTTATCATAGGCACCGTGATTGTTGTGGCTACCGGAGTCGATCCCGTCACCTCTGCCAGCTCAGTTGCCACCTGCATGGCAGGTATTGGTCCCGGGTTGGGACAGGTGGGGCCGATGAGCAATTATGCACATATGCCGGAAGTGAGCAAGATCGTTTTAAGCTTATTAATGATTATCGGGAGACTCGAGATTATTACAGTATTTACAATCTTTTCCAGATCTTTCTGGAAGCTGTAAGACCCCCGCTGCTACGCAGCACCCCCTGAAGGGGGTTTGATCGCAACACACAATTAAAGTTTGTAAATAGGATTAGCCCCTCTTTAGGGGGGATGGGGGGCGAAACACCGGATTAGCCCCCCTTTAGGGGGGATGGGGGGCGAAACACCGGGTTAGCCCCCCTTTAGGGGGGAATGGGGGGTCAGCAGTTCCCTTGCCTCTTCCAGTATTTCAGGAGTTCCGACATTAAACCAGTATCCGTCGTCATGCAGGAGAGTATGGACCTTATGGTCTGAAATAAGCTGAAGGTACAATGCCGTCATTGTATAGACTCCTTCACGCATGTAATTAAAAATATCAGGATTAATAATATGAATGCTTGAAAAAGCTATAGTACTAAGCTCTTCATCTTCCTCTCCTGCAGTAATTCTCTCGCCCGTCGAAATGTTGCACCATCCTCTCAGAAGACCTTCCCGATTAACCAGAAAATATCTTTTACCTTCGCGATTTCTCATTGCGAGTGCTGCAAGACCTTTTTTTTCAAGGTGAAGAGAAAGCAGATCACCGATGGGAAAATCTGTAATGATATCAGCGTTATAGAGCAGGAATGGTTCACTGTCAAAAAAGTTCCTGGCATTATATAATCCTCCCCCTGTTTCAAGAAGAAGCTTCCTTTCATCGGAAACAGTAACCCGGAATCCCATCTTATTCAGCCGGCCAACCTCATCTTCAACCATATCTGCAAAATGGTGTACATTGACAATAATGTCATCAAACCCGGCTGCCGAACACTTTTCAACAGCAATCCTGAGCAGGCTCTTCCCATTAATATCTGCAAGAACTTTGGGAATGGAATCAGTTATCTTTCCCATTCTGGTGCCTTTACCCGCAGCAAGGATCATTGCTTTCATTTCCGGATATTACTTTTCAGATTTTGACAATTGCCTGTATCTTTCTGATCCCGGTACCATTCTGACTGCCTGGTACAATTCAGGAAGGTTAAGATGTTTTTCGGTTTTTTGTATTACCCCCAGCAGCAGGTTTAAACCAGGCACCAGGCTCTCTGTAAAAGTGGGCTTGTTTTCATATAATCCCCTGAACCCGAATGTTCCCATAGCCTGCATGAGCCTTATCATCGAAAAACCGTTGTAATGGCTGATGAATTGATTCTTATCTGTACCAGTAACAGAACAGAATCTATCACAATAATAATCAAACAGGTCATCCCTGGCCGACTGCGGCATTGGCACTTTGGCATCAAATAACAATGAAGCAATATCATACTGGGCAGAGCCCTTCCTGCCTCCCTGGTAATCGATAAACCATGGATCGCTTCCGACTATCATAATATTTGCAGACTGAAAATCCCTGTAGAGAAAATAGTCCTGTCCGGCTTCAAGAAGATAATCAGCCAGCACGTTGAAGTCATGTTCAAGGCGCAACTCATTGAAGGGTATCCCGAGAAGCTTCAGAAGCATGTATTTGAAGTAATTCATGTCCCACATCATCGACTGCCGGTCGAAGCTCCTGTGCGGATAGCATAGATCGAGGTTTAATCCTTCAATGCCCTTTGTCTGGAAAAGGATCAGTTTATCGAGGATCTTACGGTAAAGGTCAATTGTATTCTGACCGAAATGTTTTTCTTCCTTCTGGTTCCGCAGCCAGGTAAACAGATTGAGATCTCCAAGATCGGACTGGAAATAAATATGTTTTTCAGGAAGGCAGCCATAAATCTCAGGAACAGGAAGATGCTTCCGGAAAAAGTGTCTGGAAAACTCAACAAATGCATTATTCTCCTCAGGCACAGGATTAAATGTACAAATTACACTTCTTCCCGGAGATGTTATCCTGAAGTACTTCCTGTCCGAACCTGACAGTGGCAATTGTACTATCTGAATGCTGTCATTCCCGAATATCTCCCGGTAACCGTTTTTTATTAAGCTGTTTTCATCCATTGATGTTCACATTTTCTTTTCTTTTACCCCCATCCCAACCTTCCCCCGCGGGGGAAGGAGTTGTTCTTGCTTTTCCCCCTTGGGGGAAAATGAAAGGGGGTAATAAATAGATAATTATTTTATTTTTCTATAGTCTTATCATAATCTTCTTCCTATATAAAAAAAGCGCCACTCCCCATATTATAAGCATCTGCACCAGCGCGAACATCAGGCTTCCATTTAGATTCCCTGCCACCGGGACACATACCTTCTCATAGAACCACCCGTACAGGCTGATTTTCCCGGCGCCAACCGGCACCTTCACAAATAACAGCATCTCTGTCCAAACACCGGCTAGAAAATATGAAAAAAGAGCATTTGTTCCGAGCACTGAGAAGAATGCTCCCCAAGCACTGAACTTAAGAACATCCGCAATAAGATAAACCAGAGCAAGAGCTCCTGTTGCAATTCCCGCTGTATAAAGGACATATGAGCTTGTCCATAATGGCTTGTTAATTGGGAAAACCATATTCCATAACAGGCCAAGACCGGTGGCAGCAGCTCCGATAAAGATGAGTTTCAGGACTGTTTGACCACTGGCTGAACCTTTACCAACTATTTCTCCGATATAGAAACCTGTTATTACTGTGGCAATAGCAGGAAGAGTGCTCAGGAGCCCTTCCGGGTCGAAGGGTATGCCAAATCCTGTGTACATATGACTCTTGCCTAGCAACGCCAGATCCACCCTGCGTACAAGGTTGCCATTGAGGCTAAACGGGTCCGGACCCCCGAAAAAAGCCAGCATTGCCCAGTACAGCAGCAGTATCACCGCAATCACTATCCACAGGTAATCCCGCTTTATTGCCAGGCATATTACTGAGCTTAAAAGATAAACAAGGGCAATTCTTTGGAGAACACCCATTATCCTGAGTGTCGAATAATCCATCCTGAAATATGGGAATATGGCAAGGAATAATCCCAATATAAAGATCGTGACTGTTCTCCTGAGAATCCTCCAAACAGATCCTCCGGTAAGCTCATGGCCGTAATTCTTCATCGAGTACCACATCGAAACACCAACTATGAAAAGGAAGAAAGGGAAGACGAGATCTGTCGGAGTGCATCCATTCCATGAAGAATGCCTTAATACAGGATAAACATGGTCCCAGCTTCCCGGAGTATTTACAATTATCATAAACGCCACCGTCATGCCCCTCAGAATATCAAGAGAAACCAATCTCGAACTGCTCTTTGCCATTATGCCAGGTTAAATCCGAGATGTAAAAATAGCAATTTAGAACGATTTAAATAGTGTCCACCCCCTTTCCTGTTTCCCCCAGGGGGGAAAGGCTTATGCATTACTCCTTCCCCCTTGGGGGAAGGTCGGGAAGGGGGTTTTAATCATAGAAATAAGAACTATTTAAAAATCTTACAGTCGCTATATATGTTGAACTTATATAATCGGCAAGATGAAATATTTCATACTTTTGGAATGGTTCATTAACCTTAAGGCCAAAAGTAAAAATCCGATGCCAAAAAGAAGAACAATAATTATTTCCCTGATAGCTATCGTCTTTTGGGGTTCTCTGTCAGCCCAGAGAACCAATCCTCCATTCCTGAAATATATGAATAGCCCCTGGGTTGATTCAGTATTCAATAAGCTGACCCCTGATCAGCGAATTGCACAGTCAATCTGGGTTGCAGCCTGGTCAAATAAAGAAATTGGTGATGAGGTTGACCTGGCTGAAACAATAAAAAAATATGGGATCGGCGGTTTGATCTTTTTCCAGGGGACACCCGAAAAGCAGATCGAACTGACGAATTATTACCAAAAAATTTCAACGGTTCCGCTACTGATAGCTATGGATGCTGAATGGGGAGTCGGGATGAGGCTTTCCGGTGTGGAAAAATTCCCGTACCAGATGACCCTGGGAGCCATCAGGAACGATTCGCTGATATATCTCTTCGGGAAAGCTGTCGCAGAACAGTGCAAACGGATGGGAATACATATAAATCTTGCTCCTGTCGCCGATATAAATAATAACCCCCGCAACCCGGTAATAAATTACAGGTCATTCGGCGAGAACCGTGATAATGTGGCTTCAAAAGCATCATCATACATGAAAGGCATGCAGGATAACGGCGTGATGGCTACTGCAAAGCATTTCCCGGGACATGGCGATACTGACGTCGATTCTCATTCAGAACTTCCGGTTATTAATCATTCACAGCAGAGGCTCGACAGTATGGAGCTTTACCCGTTCATGAAGCTCATTGCCAATGGGACCGGATGCATAATGACTGCTCATCTGAACCTGCCGGCGCTTGATACTGTAACCAACAGGCCAGCTTCACTCTCTCCTGTAATTATAAATGAATTACTTAAGGAAAAACTAGGCTTTAAAGGCCTTGTCATTACAGATGCTATGAACATGAAGGGCGTCACAAAATATTACATTGCTGGTGAAGCTGAAGCGTTGGCATTCCTGGCAGGTAACGATGTGATTGAATTTGTGACCGATCCCGGAGCTGCAATTGCTGAAATAAACAAGCTGATTGCATCAAAAAAGATCTCAAAGGAGGAAGCAGATCTCAAATGCAGGAAAATCCTTGCAATGAAATACCTGGCAGGTCTGAATAAATTACATCTTGTCGACAGGAACGACATTTCATCCGGAGTTAATTCAGGAGATACAAAAGCGCTGATCCGCAATCTTTATGCAAACGGCCTTACACTTCTCAGGAATGAAGGGAACGTAATTCCTGTTAAAAATCTGCAAAATACCAGGATAGCAACTTTAGCTGTAAACAGAAATGATCTCACAACTTTCCAGTCGAGACTGTGTGACTACGAATCTGCAGATAATTTCTTCATTAATCCTGCCGACACAGCTGCCGTTGCCTCCTTGTTCAGAAAACTGTCAGAATACGATCTGGTAATTGCCGGCGTTTACGGACTTGATCAACGTCCCAATAAAGGTTTTGGAATAACTCCCGCCCTCAACAGTTTCCTGGAAAAACTCACTGGAAGGAACAGGACAGTGATCACATGGTTTGGAAATCCCTATGCCCTCGGCATGATTAGGTCGCTGGAAAAAGCAGACGGATTGCTCCTCGCCTACCAGGAAAATGATTATACTGAAGACCTTTCCGCCCAGCTTATTTTTGGTGGTATTGGCGCCAGTGGTTCACTGCCGGTAACTATCAACAAAATGTGGCCTTTTGATTTCGGACTTAATACACCAGGAAATATCAGAATGCAATACGGCATTCCTGAAAATGCAGGTATGTCATCAGAATTCCTGGAGAGAAAAATTGATTCAATAGTCAATATCGGTCTGACACGAAAGGCTTTCCCTGGCTGCGAGGTAATGGTTGCCAGGAAAGGAATTGTAATATTCCGAAAGAGCTACGGATACCAGGATTATTACGACAGGACAAAAATAGAGGATGGCGATCTCTTTGATCTTGCTTCAGTTACTAAGGTTTCAGCCACCCTGCCATCGCTGATGATTCTCGACGGCGAAGGCAAATTTTCAACCGATGAGACTCTTGGTCACTATCTTCCATTCTTCAAAAGATCTGATAAGGGAAATCTTAAAATGAGTGATATCATGGCCCACCAGGCCGGACTTAAGGCTTGGATCCCTTACTGGCAGGAGACGGTTAAGAAGAACGGAAAATTTAAAAAGCACATATACAGCCCTGTGTACTCTGAAAAATACCCTCTTGAAGTTGCTGAAGGGCTTTATATATCCGAAAAGTTCAGGAAGAAGATCTATACTGACATAAAAAAGTCGCCTCTTACGGAAAAGAAATACCTCTATTCAGACCTGGGATTCATCTTGTCTCCTGAAATAATAAAAAATCTATCAGGTGAAGAATTGCCCGATTTTGTGACCGAAAATGTGTACAAAAAAATTGGAGCAGGCAATATTGTATTCAATCCCATTAAGAAATATCCTTTAAGCCGCATAGTCCCGACTGAATACGATTCACTTTTCCGGAAGCAGCAGCTTCGTGGCACTGTGCACGACGAAGGCGCTGCCATGCTTGGAGGCATTTCAGGCCATGCCGGCCTCTTTGCCACTGCAAATGATCTGATGAAGCTTCTGGAGATGTACAGAAGGATGGGCATTTATGGAGGTGAACAGATCATCGCCAGTGAGGTAATGAAAAAATACACTTCAGTTCAGTTTCCTGAAAACGGCAACCGCCGCGGACTAGGGTTTGATAAGCCGCTACTCGACAATGCTTCTAAATCAGATAAGGATGCTTATCCGGCAAAAAGCGCTTCACCTTCGAGTTTCGGGCATTCAGGATATACCGGCACTTTTGTATGGGTCGACCCGGAGAAGGAATTATGTTTTATATTCCTCTCAAACAGAGTTTACCCTACCAGAAACAATACACTTATATCTGACCTGAATACAAGAACCGATATTCTTCAGGCTTTTTATGATTCTATAATTAAATAAGGTGCTTATTCAGAGAACAAGGATTGCCTGTTATTTCTTCACGGTTAATTCCACTTCCATATCTTCCGAGTTCTGAACCCTGAGGGTTCCTTCTTCAGGACTCTTTACCGAAACATTTTTAAATCTCCATCCTCTGGCAAATGAAATATCGCCTGGCGTCCGCGCTTCAATATTTATATCGCTCAGAAAATAATTCTCTATTGGTGACTCCTTCATTCCTGCAATTGAGACAGCCTGTCCTCTGACAGATCCTGTGAAGTTCCACAGGTACACATTTTTGAAGTGCGGGGTTCCCTGTTCGGGAGTTACTTTCTGAAGCATAACTTTCCAGTGCGATGGTATGCTGTCGTAAGAATATTCCTTCGGAAGCGTCGAGTAACTGTAACTCGGGTTCCAGTCCATAGTTGCCCGGAGCATTGTTCCCACGTTGCTCATAGTAATATCGTGGGCATAAATATTTTCAACTGTTCCGCCCCGGGTGATAGCAGATTTGAAATTTATGCAATTGGTAGTTCCGTTGGCTGTCATATTATAAGCCAGTACATTCCTTATACTCCCGGATGTTTCGCTTCCACAGGTTATCAGGCCTGCCCCTTTCCTTGCAATGCAATCATGAATAACGATATACTCGGTTGGACGGTTGACCCGAAGTCCGTCAGCATCGCGTCCGGCTTTCAGGCAGAAATCATCGTCATTACAGTCGATATCGCAGTTCTGAACGAGTATCCATGACGATGAATCGATATCGATACCGTCGGTGCTGGGACCGCTGCCGTCGACATTATTCCGGATAGTTATTCCGTCGACAGTGATATTGTGTGAATAGAGGATCTGTACCGTCCAGAAACCAGCCTGCTGAAGCGTTATACCTTTGACAGTGACGTTTGAAGAACGAGAGATCAGAAGTGTCCTTGGTCTTTTGCAATCATAATCAACAATCCACCTCAACCCCTTCTTCTCATATTCCCTGCGCATTTCCCAGTATTTATTCCAGAAAACTTTACCTCTTGCGTGGATTTTTCCTTCGCCTGTAAGTGCAGCATTCTCCTGATCAAGTACATTGATCAAAGCAGCAGGCCATTTCATTTCGACGCCTGCAATCCGGGTATCAATTTCAGGATAGTCGGCAATATCCTGGCTTCCGAGGATAGTGGTATTCTTACCGATATTAAGGGTTACACCCTTTTTAATAAATAAAGAACCCGTTACAAAGCTGCCAGTGTCGAAGGTCACCATGCCTCCTCCTTTAGAAGCGCATGCATCTATGGCAGCCTGGATGAGTTTTGTATTCAGAGTTGTGCCGTCATTTCTGGCTCCGAAAGATGAAACATTAAAAACCTTTTTACGGTGAGGTATTTTTTTTGCGCCTGCCTTTGAAGCCCATTTTAAATCAGGGACCTGGCTGGAAGTTATATTCGGCTTTGTAGTTTGGCCTTGTGAGGACAAGGCTATTATGACAGTAATAATAATGGCAAGAGTTTTCTTCATTGGAATGAAATTTGAGGTTCCCTAAACGCTCGGATCTGACTTGTAAAAATGCAAAATTATTCGTTATAAAATAAAAAAACCAGACTGTTGAAACAATCTGGTTTTAAATTGGTGCCCAGAACAAGACTCGAACTTGCATACCGTAACCGGCACCAGCCCCTCAAGCTGGCGTGTCTACCAATTTCACCATCTGGGCGGCAGAAAGTAAAAAGTTAAAAGTAAAAAGTAAAAAGTTCAACTTCGTTCCATCTTTTGCCTTTTACCTTTTGCCTTTTACCTTTTGCCTTTTGCCTTTTACCTTTTACCTTTTGCCTTTTACCTTTAATAGTGCCCAGAACAGGACTCGAACCTGCACATCATTGCTGACACTAGTCCCTGAAACTAGCGCGTCTACCAATTTCGCCATCTGGGCGTATACAAGGCTCAAAGGCGTAACGGCATAATGGCGTAACGGCTATTCACCTATAATAATCACAATTATTAAAGAACATTAATCTGAGTGGCAGAAGGGCCCTTGTACCATTGTACTGTTGTGCCTTTGTGCCTTAATATAGTGGCTGCAAATGTAAGAAAAAAATCAAAAAAAATACAAACAAATAATTTCGTTTAATATAAAAGTATACTTTTGCTCCCTGATCATTATAAAATGTTCAAACAAATAAAAAAATTCTTATGGCTCATTATGCATCCTGAGTACGGGTCTGCATCATCTTTGCCGTGGAGTTTATAAAGTAGAAATGATGACAGGCCTGCAGATCTTGCAGGTTTTTTTTTAATATCAGGTGAAAATGGAAATTGAAAAAATCATGAAATTCGGCGGGACCTCGGTAGGCAATCCTGACAGGATGAGAGCCCTTATCCCGCTGATCACAGGCAATGAAAGAAAAGTGGTTGTTCTTTCTGCAATGGCAGGGACGACTAACAACCTGGTTGAGATCACTGACCTGCTTTACGACGAGAATGTTAACGAGGCATCAGCAAAAATTGAGGCTCTCCGGGAAAAATATCACCAGGTGGTCCAGAAACTCTATTCGACTGCTGCATTTAAAAAGTCGGGACGTGAACTTATTGACTCTCACTTTGATTACATAAATAATTTTACCCTCAGGGTATTTACCAAACAACAGGAAAAGGCTATCCTCGCTCAGGGTGAGCTGATATCGACTTCGCTTTTTCAGCACCTCCTTCAGGAAAGAAAAATAAAGTCAGTCCTGTTACCTGCCCTCAGCTTCATGCGCATCGATAAAGACGGTGAACCTGATTATTTCTATATAGAAGAAAATATAAGCCGGGAGCTTGAAAAATTCGAATCGGAAACCATCATAATTACCCAGGGATTTATCTGCCGGAATGTATATGGCGAGATCGATAACCTAAAGCGGGGAGGCAGCGACTATTCAGCTTCCATTATCGGAGCAGCGCTTAAGGTGAAGGAGATCCAGATCTGGACCGATATAAGCGGATTCCACAATAATGACCCTCGTTTTGTAGAGAATACCAGGGTGATACGGGAACTTTCGTTCGATGAGGCAGCTGAGCTGGCATACTTCGGGGCGAAGATATTGCATCCGGCAAGCGTCAACCCGGCAAGGGAAAAGAATATTCCGGTAAGACTCAAGAATACAATGGAGCCCGAAGATGAAGGAACGCTTATTACATCTTCGAGCGTACTTCTTGATTATAAAGCCGTTGCGGCAAAAGACAGCATTTCAGTATTAAGAATAAGGTCCGACAGGATGCTGATGGCATATGGATTCCTGAGGAAGGTCTTTGAGATCTTTGAAGCCTACAGGACCCCCATCGATATGATAACAACGTCGGAAGTCGCAGTGTCGCTGACTATTGATAATCCGCAGTATCTCGACCAGCTTACCAAGGACCTCAGGGAACTCGGTACAGTTGAAGTTGAGGAAAACCAGACGATTATCTGCGTCGTCGGGGATTTCAGAACTGACAGGACCGGTTCAGCACCCGAGATCTTCGAGGCGCTGAACACCATCCCTCTAAAAATGATCTCCTATGGTGGAAGCCCCCATAGCATGTCGCTTCTTATCGATACAAAAAATAAAACCCAGGCGCTGAGAATGCTCAGCAAACATCTTTTTGCATAGAAAAATGATAGATAAAAAAACTGTAGAAAAATTCCGGGATCTGCCCACACCGTTCTATTTTTATGATCTCAACGTACTGAACGAAACGCTTGAAACCCTTAAAAATGAGGCACAAGGCCGAGGATATAAAATACATTATGCCGTAAAGGCCAATGCTAACCCGAGGATACTGAAGATCATATCTTCGTACGGATTCGGAGCTGACTGCGTAAGCTGGAATGAAATTGACGCTGCAATAAAAGCAGGGTTTAAACCATCGGAGATTGTCTTTGCCGGTGTCGGCAAGTCGGATTATGAGATCAGCAATGCCATTGAAGCCGGCATTTTCTGCTTCAACTGCGAATCGATACCTGAGATCGAAGTCATTAATAAAATATCTGCAGGCCAGAATAAGGTTGCAGTTATTTCTCTAAGGATCAACCCATTGATTGATGCGCACACTCATAAATATATTACCACCGGCATTGAGGAAAGCAAGTTCGGTATTCATACTTGGGAATTGGAAGAGGTTCTGAAAAGAGTCTCGGAAATGAAGAATATCAGCCTCACCGGTATGCATTTCCATGTAGGATCGCAGATTACAAGAATGTCTGTGTTCCAGTCTCTCTGCGCACACATCAACGAACTTCAGGAATGGTTTGCCTCACACAACGTTAATCTCGAGGTAATAAATGTTGGAGGCGGGCTGGGAATTGATTATGAAGAACCTGAAAAAACGCCGGCCTTCGCAGAGTATCTTTCGCTTATTGAAGAATTTATTGAGCTGAGACCAGGACAAGTTCTTCACCTCGAGCCGGGAAGATCAGTTGTAGGTCAGTGCGGAAGCCTCATCTCCAAAGTCCTTTATATTAAAAATGGAAGCAATACCATTTTTGCAATCATAGATGCAGGAATGACAGACCTTATCCGTCCGGCACTGTACCAGGCTCATCATAAAATTGAAAACCTGACATCAAAGGGAAGCATCCACAAATACGATGTTGTGGGACCTATCTGTGAATCATCGGACACTTTCGCTAAATTCTATGAGCTCCCCGAGACAAAGAGAGGCGATATCATTGCAATACGATCGGCCGGTGCTTATGGCGAAGCGATGGCTTCGAGATATAACCTAAGGGATCTGCCAAGGGTTGTCTTCTCGGATGAGATTTAGACTGACCCCCGCTGCTTCGCAGCACCCCCTAAAGGGGGTCTGATCACAACACACAATTCAAATTTTTAAACAGGATTAGCCCCCCTTCAGGGGGGACGGGGGGTTTACGGATTATTCTGTCTTGCTTTGCTGTGCTTTATTCCGTAGAAGAAATAGATAAAGAACCCTATCGCCATCCAAACAATCAACCTGCGCCATGTATCAAGGGGCAATGCAACCATTTGTAAAAAACATATTGCAGCTCCCATGATAGGAACAAAAGGTACCCAGGGTGTCTTGAAAGGTCTCTCGATTTCAGGTCTTGACTTCCTTAATATTATTACGCTTATACAGACAATAATAAATGCAAGAAGTGTACCGATCGATACAAGCTGCCCAAGAATGCTTATAGGCAGTATACCGGCAATTATCATTGCAACTGAGCCTGTGATTATTGTACTTACATAGGGAGTTTTAAACTTCGGGTGAACTTTTGAAAATACGGGCGGAAGAAGACCATCTTTCGACATGGTATAAAATATTCTCGGCTGGCCAAGCAGCATCACCAGTATAACTGAACTCAATCCGGCAATAGCAGCAATTTTTACTATCGGCCTTAACCAGAACATACTCTTGCCCATTGCATTAACACCTACCGCAACCGGGTCAGCAACGTTTAGCATAGTATAGCTGACAATACCTGTCAGAACTATTGCAACAAGAATATAAAGAACAGTTGAAATAGCCAGGGATCCGAGAATCCCAATCGGCATATCTTTCTGCGGATTCTTTGCCTCCTGGGCGGCAGTAGATACTGCGTCAAACCCGATATAAGCAAAGAATATAACACCAGCTCCCCGCAGGATTCCACTTATTCCATATTTGCCGAATTCATGACTGTAGGCCTTAAGCCATCCCAGGAATCCCCCGTATTCGGATATTGGCGTTTGCTCCACTTTATTCGCCGGGATGAACGGATGCCAGTTGACTGCCTTGACGAACATAAATCCAATGACAATGAAAACTATGATTACCGCAACTTTTGTAATTACCATTACATTATTAAAGTTTGCCGACTCCTTTATTCCAATAACAAGAAGGGTGGTTAATAGCGCAACTATGAACATTGCCGGCAGGTTGATAATGCATGTCACGTGCTGCAGAGCATCAACATTAAGGGTCGTTGAGGCCAAAGCATGCAACGCATTGCTGTGAGTTACCCATCCCACATCGGGAACATTTACCAGTACCGTTCCCGTTGCACCTATGAACTGTGCAGGTAAATGGATGTTTATATCTTTCAGCAGGCTCACGATATAGCCCGACCAACCCACGGCAACTGTGGAGGCCGCAAACAGGTATTCCAGAATAAGGTCCCAGCCAATGATCCACGCAAAAAATTCGCCCAGGGTGGCATATGAATAGGTATAAGCGCTTCCTGCAATCGGGATCATCGACGCGAATTCAGCATAGCACAACCCTGCAAAACCGCAGGCCACACCCGAGATGATAAATGATAAAACGATTCCCGGACCGGCATACTGAGCGGCAGCCTGACCGGAAAGGACAAAGATCCCGGCGCCTATAATTGCACCTATTCCCAGGGTGGTGAGGTTGAGTGCAGTCAATGATCTTTTCAGTCCGCCGGTCTCTTTCGATTCAGTCATCAATTGATCCAGCGGCTTCGTGATTAACAGGTTATTTTTCGACATACATTATTTTATGATATATCCTGGGATTTTTTTCTATATACAAACCTAACTTTTTTTTGATAAAAAACAGGTGATATCTGAACTTTATAATTACAATTTGAAATCATTTAATTTTACCTTTATAGTGACATCAATAATACCTCATGAATAAGATCCGTCGTATTTCCCTGGCTACTGCGCTTTTTCTGATTGCATGTTCTCCGTTAAAAATTACTCCGAACTGCCTGAACAAGAAGGGTGTTCAGAAAGATGAGCTTTTCAGAGACGACAAGCTTCACCTGAATGCCGACGGGTATAAAGTATGGACGGTAATAATAAAAGATGAATTGAATAAAGTGCTTAACAAATAAAAACTCCTGATGAAAACTATATTTCTAACATTGCTTCTGATCGTTCTTCCTTTTTTCCATTTTAATGTCAGAAGTCAGTCCGTTACCGGTACATGGGGCGACCAGGGCAACGGAACGTACATCAACCCGGTACTTAATGCCGATTATTCAGATCCGGATGTCATAAGGGTCAATGACAAGTTTTACATGGTATGCTCCGAGTTTCATTTCATGGGTATGCCCGTGCTGGAATCGTCCGATATGGTCAACTGGAAGATAATTGCCCGCGTATATGATCATATAGATTTCCCCGAATACAGCACAAACGACAGGTACGCCGGAGGCTCATGGGCTCCTGCGATAAGATACCACGACAATAAATTCTGGATATATTTCTGCACACCGGACGAAGGTCTTTTCATGAGCTCGGCTGAAAAGGCAGAGGGCCCGTGGGAGCCTCTGTTCCAGGTTAAAGCCATAGCCAGATGGGAAGATCCATGCCCTTTCTGGGATGAAGACGGGAAGGCTTATCTCGGTCACAGCCTGAAGGGAGCCGGACCTATAATCATCCATAAGATGAGTGCAGACGGTAAACAGTTGCTCGACGATGGAGTGACAGTCTATACGGGTCCTACGGCAGAAGGCACTAATATCCATAAATTAAATGGCTGGTATTATCTGAGCATTCCGGAGGGAGGAGTGGCTGTCGGCTGGCAGACGATTCTAAGATCAAAAAATATTTACGGCCCGTATGAAAAGAAGGTAATTCTTGAAAAGGGAACAACTTCGGTCAATGGCCCCCACCAGGGATCGCTTGTCGATACGCCCGGAGGCCAGTGGTGGTTTTACCACTTCCAGTCCGATGGTGCCATGGGAAGAGTTGTACACCTTCAGCCGGTGATCTGGCAGGATGGCTGGCCTATGGCTGGCGTAGATATCGACCATAACGGCATCGGAGAACCTGTTTATGTCTGGAAGAAGCCCGACATTAAAGTCGATTCAAAAATAACAGCTCCGCAAAGCGATGATGACTTTAATGCACCTTCGCTTGGCCTGCAATGGCAATGGAATCATAACCCTGTTAATGATCTTTGGTCGCTGACTGAAAAACCCGGTTACCTGGTGCTTAAAGCCGGAAAAGCTGATAATTTCGTGAAAGCCAATAACACATTGACGCGAAAGGTAATGGGAACTTCCGGAGAAGCAATAACAGAAATGGATCTTTCAGGATTAGCTGACGGTCAGAAAGCAGGGCTCTGCAGCATGGGGGGAAAGATCACAAACCTTATTGGAATATTGAAAAGAGATGGACAACTCTACCTCTTTACTGAGACCAGCGGGAAGGTGACAAGCGAGAAACCAGTCAGGCTCAAAAAGATCTTTCTCAAAGTCAGCCTCGATATTAAAGGAGACAAAAACCAGTTCTTATATAGCTCCGATAATAAATCATATGCCACTGCAGGTGAACCTTTTACAACTGCCGCAGGCTACTGGAAAGGTACACGGTTAGGGTTGTTTTCATTCAACGAACTTAACATCGGTGGCACCGCTTCATTTAACAGCTTTACATATAATTATGACGGCCCGAAGGGCAGGTAATCTATAAGTGTAATAAATACATTTAATCTTAAAAATCATGAAAACAGCCTTCTATGTGATTCTTGTTTCAATGGTCATGACAGGTTGCCAATTCAGCAGATCTGTTAAAAAAGACCTTGCTTCCGGCCTTACTTCGACAGGTAATGGACTAACCTGCGAGGAAGTATATCTGACTGTAAATAATGAAAGAACTACCAGGAATTCATTCAGTTATGGTGAAATGGCTTATCTAATCTTCAATGATGTCAGAGGATTAAAGCTGGAAAACGGCAAATCTTTCCCGCTCATGCAGATTTTAGTGACCAGCCTAAAGGGTGATACCCTTCTGTTTGCAGATAATCTTTACTCCGAATATACTGACGGCATGAACTATTCACCTCTTAAGCTGACTGCCGATCTGACAGTTGCAGCACCAATAAAATCAGGGGGCGAGTATTTATTAAAAGTAATCATAAGAGACAGAAAGGGACCGGGTATCTATACATCAAGACTAAAATTCTCGGTCAAGGGGAATGATAAAATAAATGCTGAGCCTTTAAATGTCTCTTACAATGAGATTTACGTCTATTCCCAGGGGAAAGACAAAGTCATAAATGACGGGAAAATCAGCTTTGACGACAATATATTTATAATGGTTGAAGGACTCAAAGGATTTAAAGAGGAGAACGGAATGGTTTTTCCGGGATTAAGCATCATGGGAACTGATTCATCCGGTAACAAAACGCTGAATAATGAAGACTTGTTTTCTGATTATAGTACTGCAGGAATCGCAGTTACTGATTTCACTACCAGAGTTTCGGCTCATTTTAAACTTACAGGTTCTGAATTCAATAATCCATTGCATGTAGAACTTGTTGTCTGGGATAAAAAGAGCAGTGCAAAGCTGAAAGTTATGACTGACCTGACAGTTGAATAAAATCAGATAAAACCGATAATGCTATTCAATATGAAAAGATCTATTTCACGCCGCAGGTTTTTTGACCAGACAATCGGTATCAGTGCCGGAGCACTTATTCTTCCTTCATTGAAAGGAATGACATTCAATGGAAGTGGGCTAAAACCGATGATAATTACAAGCCATACGAACGATACTGGCAAGAATGCAATGGAAACAGGATGGGAAATTCTCAGTAAAGGAGGTTCAGCAGTTGATGCCGTTGAGAAAGCGGCCAATGTTATCGAAGCAGACCCTGAGGATACGAGTGTCGGATTAGGCGGTCTTCCGAACGAGGATGGTGTCGTACAACTCGATTCATCTTTCATGGACGGCAAGACCTATTCGGCCGGTGCAGTGGCATGTCTGGAAAATATTATGCATCCGTCATCGGTAGCCAGGCTGGTTATGCAGCATACCGATCATGTGCTGCTTGTCGGTGCCGGAGCCCTGGCATTTGCCAGGGCATGGGGCTTCAAAGAGGAGAACCTTCTCACAGAAAAATCACGCAGGATATGGCTGAGATGGAAAGAGGATCTCAGTCCTGATGACGACTGGGGAGTGCCAGAGCACCTGCAGAACCTTAAAAGCGGCACATCTTACTGGAAGGATTTTTCTGATATAGAGCATCATTACGGAACGACAAATGTAATTGCTATAGACTCTAATGGAGATATTGCCGGATGCACCACTACTAGCGGACTTAGCTTCAAGCTGAATGGCCGGGTCGGAGACTCGCCTATCATTGGTGCCGGGTTATATGTCGATAATGAGGTGGGTGCCGCCGGAGCCACAGGACGCGGAGAAGATGTAATCAAATCATGCGCTTCATATTACATAGTACTCAGAATGAAGGAAGGAAGAACCCCTCAGCAGGCCTGTGAAGATGCGATGCTGATGATTGCTGACCGATACCGCAAAGTGAATCCCGATTATCTGCCGCCGGAAAAATTTGTTGCAATAAGCAAATCCGGCGAAACGGGCTGCGCAATGATGAAGGGCACCCGCAAGCCGGCAATGTCGGTGAGAACGGAGAAGGGTTATAACAAGCAGGAAGGGAATATAGTATTCCCGGAAAAGTAGGATTAATTGCCGGTCACCGGTCACCTGTTCTATTTCAGTCTCACGCTTTTTTCATAAAGTGTCTTCCAGTCTTCATTGCCTGAAACTGGCTGAGGTTTGTCAGATGCTTTCCGCACAACATCCTTGATGTACAGATTCCTTTCACCTCTTAACATTCCCTTGCCATGATCAACACTGTCAACCCAGGCGATGAACCTGTTTATCTTATGCGGCAAAATCTCATCCGTCCTGATATATGCAATATCTTCAGTTTTCAGCTGATAGTTGTCATATGATGTCGCCCATACATCGACATAATAGACATACGGGCCAAGGTTTGAAAATACCGTTACCCCGTCAGCATCAGTATATCCCTCCGATTCTATGTTTGTTTCATTTTCCCAGTCCGGCAGGGTTGGGTACAACCTTACACTTGCATTTGGCACAACATATTCATGATAATACTCAAGAACTTCAATTTCGAGGAGTGTCGGTATCATTACATTGATTGTCATTACAGCCTTATCGGATAGACCCGAGTTTGATGTTGCCGTAAGGGTAACGTCATATGAGCCGGTGCCTGTAAAAACATGCACAGGATTGACTTCATTCGAAATATAGCCGTCGCCAAAATCCCATTCATACTTATCGGCATTTTCCGATCCGTTGTCAAAGTAAACATTCTGTCCAACTTCCGGTTCGGCGGTATCAGTTGTAAACTGCGCACGAGGAGTCTGCCTGCACGAAAACAGACTAAGTGACAGAATCAGTGAGATATATAATATCCTTTTCATATTACTGGGTTTTAAATTTATATTTTGAAGTTCAAATTTTATGCCATCTTTTTTAAAAGTCACACTTCAATGCCTTAACGTTGCATGGAAGGTAAAGAAAAGATGGGTTTTTAAATAAAAAATATGATTATCTTTGCACTCCGTAAAATTGACGTTTGATAATGACAAAGATAACATTTCCTGACGGATCGGTAAAAGAATATAGTGAGGGCATCACCAGCCTCCGGATTGCTGAACAGATAAGCCCGAAGCTGGCAAAAGAAGTATATGCAGCCACAGTCAATGGCGAGATACTGGATCTGACGAGGCCTATCACCACCGACGCCACACTTAAACTTCACAAGTGGGAAGATGAAGAGGCAAAGCACGCTTTCTGGCACTCATCAGCTCACCTCCTGGCCGAAGCACTTGAAGCACTCTATCCCGGCATCAAGTTCGGGATTGGTCCCGCAATTGAGAACGGCTTCTATTATGATGTCGATCCGGGTGAAGGGAAAGTGATCACTGAGACAGATCTTCCAGCCATTGAAAACAAGATGAAGGAGTTCGCGTCACAAAACCAGGTGTACAACAGAAGAGATGTTTCAAAGAAAGATGCAATAGACCTCTTTACGAAAAAAGGCGATGAATATAAGACTGAACTTATCAGTGAACTTGTTGATGGCACCATTTCACTTTACACTCAGGGGAATTTCACAGATCTTTGCCGCGGTCCGCACCTACCGTCAACGGAACCGATTAAAGCCATCAAGCTTACCAGCGTTGCCGGGGCTTACTGGAGAGGAAATGAGAACAGGAAGATGCTCACCAGGATTTATGGCATAACCTTCCCGAAACAAAAAATGCTGGACGAATACCTTGTTTTCCTTGAAGAGGCAAAAAGAAGGGACCATCGCCGCATAGGCAAGGAGCTTGAACTTTTTACATTTTCTCAAAAGGTGGGAATGGGCCTTCCGTTATGGCTCCCAAAAGGTGCTGATGTAAGGCAAAACCTTATTAACTTCCTCACTTCCGTGCTCCGGAAAAGAGGCTACCAGATTGTTGCTACTCCGCATATCGGGAATGTCAATCTTTATAAGACATCGGGTCATTTTGAGAAGTACGGGGCAGATTCATTTCAGCCTATCTCCACACCGCAGGAGGGTGAGCAGTTCATGCTTAAGCCAATGAACTGTCCGCATCACTGCGAAATATATAATGCCACCCCACACTCCTACAAGGAGCTTCCGCTGAGAATGGCAGAATTCGGAACAGTGTACAGATATGAACAGAGCGGGGAACTGCACGGGCTCACCAGGGTCAGGAGCTTTACCCAGGATGATGCTCACATTTTCTGCAGACCCGATCAGCTGCGCGAAGAATTCAAAAGCATTATCGACCTGATACTTTATGTTTTCAGGATAATGAATTTCAACGATTTCTCTGCTCAGATATCTTTAAGGGATCCTGAAAACAAGCAGAAGTATATCGGTTCGGACGAGAACTGGGAAAAAGCTGAAAAGGATATCATTGAAGCTGCAGCCGAAAAAAATCTTGTAACAACTGTGGTACTCGGAGAAGCCGCATTTTATGGTCCCAAACTCGACTTCATGGTAAAGGATGCCATCGGTCGTAAATGGCAGCTCGGGACTATACAGGTTGATTATAATCTTCCTGAGCGGTTCGACCTGACATATAATGGCAGCGATAACCAGAAGCACAGGCCTGTGATGATCCACAGAACTATCTTCGGGTCTATGGAAAGATTCGTGGCAGTTATGATCGAGAATACGTCAGGTAAATTTCCGTTATGGCTGGCTCCCGAAAAGGCAGTCATTTTGCCCATCAGCGATAAATTCAACGATTATGCGGGAAATGTTTTGGAAATTCTAAATAATTCCGATATTTGCACACTGATTGACGACAGGAGTGAAAAGATAGGTAAAAAGATCAGGGATAATGAATTAAAGCATATCCCCTACCTCCTGATAGTTGGTGAAAAAGAGGTTGAAAGCGGAACAATTGCAGTCCGTAAGCAGGGTGAAGGCGATAAAGGAAGCATGAAAGTTGAGGAATTTATTGAATTCATCAAATCGGAAATCAAAAAGGAAATTATGTTTTAAGCAACATAAGATATTTTAGTATTAACAAAAATTAGGAGGAAAAAGTCATAACCGGACCAATAAGACGAAGCCCCGGCAGGATTACCCAGCCGGCTCACAAAATAAACAACAGGATCACTGCAAAGATGGTCAGAGTTGTAGGTGATGAAATAGAAGCAGAAGTCATGAGTATCCAGGATGCCCTGAAGCTGGCTGATAAGATGGAACTCGATCTAGTTGAGATTTCTCCGAACGCGGATCCCCCTGTCTGCAAAATCGCTGACTATCAGAAGTTTCTTTATCAGCAGAAAAAGAAACAGAAAGAGATCAAGGCTAAGGCAGCAAAGATTGTTGTGAAGGAGATAAGATTCGGGCCGAACACTGATGAGCACGATTATAATTTCAAGCTCAAGCATGCTGTAAGGTTCCTTGAAGAGGGTGCAAAAGTCAGAGCTTACGTGTTCTTTAAAGGGAGATCTATTTTGTTCAAGGAACAGGGTGAAGTGCTTCTCCTTCGGTTCGCAAACGACCTTGAAGAGTATGGGAAAGTTGAACAGCTTCCCAGGCTTGAAGGCAAAAGAATGATAATCTCCTTCTCATCGAAAAAGAAGAAGTAGTTTTAATATATTTATTTACAGAAATGCCAAAAATGAAAACAAATCCGGGTGCAAAGAAGAGATTCTCTCTCACCGGAACAGGGAAAATCAAGCGTAAACATGCTTTTAAGAGCCATATCCTGACAAAGAAAGCCACAAAACGCAAGAGAAATCTTGCTTATTTCGGTCAGGTTAGCAAACCCGACACAAAAAACGTCAAGCTTATGCTGGCAAGCAAATAATTGTTTAACGCTTAATTAAATTAAAAATAGTACTAACCGATTGTCCAGCATATAAGAGTTCGCCGACTGGCGAAACGCTGACTTTCAAAAAAATGAGTTATGCCAAGATCAGTAAATGCAGTTGCATCAAGAACCAGGAGAAAAAAGGTTCTTAAGCAGACAAAAGGAAATTTCCTTTCAAGAAGAAACGTAATCACTGTTGCAAAAAATACCCTCGATAAAGGGCTTGGTTATGCATACCGCGACAGAAAAAAGAAGAAAGGCCAGTTCAGGTCTTTATGGATCCAGAGGATAAATGCAGGTGTACACCAATATGATATGAGCTATTCCGAATTCATCGGCAAGCTCGACAAGAAAGGGATCACATTAAACAGGAAATCACTTGCCGACCTGGCAATGAACCACCCTGAAGCCTTCAAGGCAATCGTGGAAAAGATTAAAGAATAATACCGAACCATATATAAGAAAAGCTGACCACAATTGAGTCAGCTTTTTTTATGTGCATCAGATATATCATCTTATCTTCATGAACATTCTTCCCAGCCTGAGCTTCTTCAGCCCTGATGCTTCCTTATCGATCGAGAGCCAGATAAACTTAGGTTTGCCGACAACATGGTCTTCCGGCACAAATCCCCAGTATCTTGAATCGGCTGAATTGTGACGATTGTCACCCATCATGAAATAATAATTCATTTTAAAAGTATAACTGTCTGCAGCTTTGCCATTAATATATATGGTGCTGCCATCAACCTTCAGGTCATTAGCTTCATAAACATCGATTATCCTCCGATAGAAACAAATATTCGAAGTATCTATCTTAACAGTCGCCCCTTTTACCGGAATCCAAAGCGGACCAAAATTATCAGTATTCCATTTTAGCACAGGATTTGCTGGAAATATGTGAGGAGCATATTGTCCCTTAGCTTCTAAAAAAGGAGATATACCCGTTACAAAAGGAAGTTTTGAAAGAGCTGTGGCTTTCTCCTTCGTAAGATAAAGAAGGTAGTTTGGCCCAGAAGACCATGCCTGGTCAGATTTTGAAATCTTCAGCTTTTCGAAGGTACGGGGGTTGATCGGATTTCCATTTGTGCTTACAAGGTACGAGGTTTGTTGTGTTTTATTTTCAGTAACAAGCTTCCCGTTTACATAAAGATCTCCTTTAGTTATATATATGGTATCTCCGGGAATGCCGATGCATCTTTTCACATAGTTATCGCGCCTGTCGACAGGACGGTAAATAACAGTGAACCTGCTTCTTATATCTTTCCGTGCTGCCGGTATGTAATAGCTGACCGGTTTGGGATGGGAGTTGCCGTAATTTTCCCTTGCCTGCATTTCAGTTGCATCTAACCTCACTATCTCATAATAGCTTGATGTCTGGTCTTCCACAACCACAGTATCCCCGGCTGGGAAGTTAAAGACTATTGGGTCATTATTATTGACTTTTCCGCAGCCTGCAAGCCTCTTATATGGCCAGAGAATGAGATTTGACCACGATCTTCCCTTGACGATCGGCATGGTATGCTGTGTGAAGGGGAAAGCTATCGGTGTATTCGGCATCCTTGGTCCGTATGCAAGCTTGCTGACAAAAAGATGGTCGCCCACGAGAAGTGATTTCTCCATTGATGGTGTAGGAATGCGATAATTCTGAAAAAGAAAAATATTGATGAGAGAGACAGCTATCACCGCAAAAATCAGTGCATCAATCCATTCGACCAATGTACTGTTGTTGCCATCCCTCCTTTTCCAGAATGTCCAGTTGACCTTCTCTGAAATATATAAATCAAAAATAACTCCCAGTCCAAGAAGGAGCCAGTAATTCCCGATCCAGATAACTACGAGAATATAAATGATTGCAACTATTGTGAACTTAATGTATTTCTTCTGAAAGAATTTATTCATAACTGATTGTGTTTTTTGAAGCGGTAAAAATATAAAATATAATTAGAATCCGAGTACATCATCCATTGTGAAAACACCTTTCCTGTTATGGATGAACTCCGCAGCTACAACAGCGCCAAGCGCTAATCCCATCCTGTTTTTAGTCTCATGCTTCAGAGTAATAGTGTCAATCTCAGAATCCCATATTACAGTATGAGTTCCCGGAACTGATCCTTCTCGGATCGAGCGGACAGGGATCATATTTTCTGTTTTTTCATTCTCAAAGCACCACCCCTTGTATCCCTGGTGCTGATTTATAATCCCATCGGCAAGTGAAATTGCTGTTCCGCTGGGAGCATCAAGTTTTTTGGTGTGATGGATCTCTTCTATCAAAACAGTATAATCGCGGTACTTATTCATCTGCTTTGCCAGCTCGCTGTTAAGCCTGAAAAGAAGGTTAACACCTATGCTGAAGTTGGATGAGTGTATAAATGAAGATCCATTATCCATGCATATCTTCCAAGCTTTCTGGTAATCTTTAAGCCAGCCCGTTGTACCTGATACAACCGGAATATTGTTTTCGAGGCAGATGGAAATATTCTTAAGTGCAGCTTCCGGAAGCGAAAACTCTATTGCAGCGTCAATTCCTTCAAGGTTCTTTGCGTTCAGGTCATCAGGGTTATCAATATCTATAATAAGTGAGACAGAGTGGCCTCTCTTAAGGGCAGTCTCTTCAATGACATGGCCCATTCTTCCATAGCCTATCAATGCTATCTTCATGGTTTTGTTTTTCACGAAGTTATCTGTTTTGGAACAAGGGGCATCATAAGAGACATTTAAAATTCTTAACAAGAAGTTAAATTACATCAAACATGCAAAGAAGAACTTACACAGAGGAAATCCGGAGATCCACAGAGATCCACAGAGATTTTCTCTGTGTAACTCTGTGCTTCTCTGTGTCACTCTGTGAAATTTCTTAAAAATATTTTCATATATTTCAAATCGTAAAAACCCGGATCCATGAAAAAAGTATTGTCGTTAATATCAATAACCCTTATAATTATGTCAGTTTCTTGCAATAAACATGAAAAAGCCGATCTCGTAATACTCAATGGGAAAGTACTTACCATCGATGAATCCAACCCTATGGCTGAAGCAATAGCTTTCAAAGGTGAGCTAATCATTGCTATAGGCACCTCAGAAAAGATCAAAGGCTGGATCGAAGAAAAAAAGACTGAAGTTATCGATGCAGCAGGAAGACTGGTGATCCCCGGTTTTAATGATGCCCATGTTCATTTTGGTCCGCTCGACCCTGACTACATTGAGCTTCGTTATACCACTGATCCTGGGGTAATTACAGAAAAGGTCAGGCTGCAGGTATCCGGGACAAAACCTGGAGTGGTTATCAGGGGCGGCCACTGGGAGCATGAGATGTTCATTGGTAAGAAATGGCCCGCAAAGGAACTCATCGATAAGGTTTCACCCGATAATCCCGTCCTGCTATCACGTGCCGACGGACACTCGGTTCTGGTTAACAGTTATGTCCTTAAAATGTCGGGTATTATAAAAGATACACCCAATCCTTTCGGAGGTGAAATACAGAAGGATGCTGTAACCGGTGAGCCTACGGGAATTCTGAAAGATGCTGCCATGGACCTTATAAAGACCGGAGAGGTGAAAACAGAGAGAAGTCCTGCTGAGCAGACTGCAAGGGAATGGCAGGGTTATCTCCTTGCAATGAAGGAGGCGCGTCAGTTAGGAGTAACCAGCCTTCAGAATGCCGGAGCTGCAGATTTTGGAGCATATGATCGACTTCAGAAAGAGGGCCGGCTTACAAGCAGGATTGACATTGGCGAACCTCTGACAGGCGATTCAGTTGTTCTATCGAAATACATGGAAATTGAAGCTAAATATCCTAAAAAAGGAAATTGGATCAGGTTCGGATACCTGAAGGCTTTCGCTGATGGATCGATGGGATCAGGTACTGCTCTTATGTTTGAACCCTTCAGCGATGTACCGACATCATCAGGTCTTGCCATGTGGCCATACGAGGAGCTTGAAAAAATGGTGCTTGCAGCTGACAAAGCAGGCTTTCAGATTGGTATTCATGCTATAGGCGACAAGGCAAATAACTGGGCCCTCAACGCATTTGAAAAAGCAGAGCAGGTTAACGGCAAGCACGATAGCCGGCACAGGATCGAGCATGCACAAACACTACAGAACTCCGACATTCCCAGATTTGCCCAGCTTGGTGTTATACCGTCGATGCAGCCCACTCACTGCATTACGGATAAGAGGTTTTATGAAAAGCGTGTTGGAATCGAGCGCTGCAGGGAAGCATATGTCTGGCGGAGCCTGATAAATGAAGGATCAATTCTTGCCTTTGGAACCGATTACCAGGTCGAGCCGCTGAACCCTATGGAAGGGCTCTATGCCGCAGTTACAAGGAAGGACAGGCTCGGGGAACCAGGCGACGGATGGTTCCCGGAACAAAAACTCACCATGGAGGAGGCTATTAAATACTACACATACGGATCTGCTTATGCTCAGTTCATGGACGACAGAAAAGGAATGATAAGGAAGGGTTATCTGGCAGATATTGTGATCGTTGATAAAGATCTGCTTACCATTCCCGAAAATGAGATAATGAAGACGAAGGTCGATTACACCATTGTCGGGGGGAAGGTGGTGTATGCTTCGGGGAAATAACCCCCGTCCCGCCCCAGCGCGGGACTGCCCCCCAAAGGGGGCCTAATCCTGTTGAATTATAATTATTTCTGATGAGTTAGCCCCCCTTCTTCGCCTTCGCGTAGCCGCTTCGGCGGAGCAAGGCAGGGGAGATTGGGGGGTCAAGAGACTCCAATATCCTCAACGCTTCCTCCCTTGTTGCCCCGCAAAAATCGGGTTCGGCCATATAGTCAGAACATACCTTCGGCCTTGAAGGATCTCCGAACAGGGCACACTTATAATCATCAAGCAAATGTATGCACCTCACTCCTGCCGGCTTGCCTGCCGGCATCCCGGAGATCGGTGAAGAAATCGATATTTCTATGCAGCAGGCGCCGCAATCCGGACGACAATCCATAAATTAAAGATGAAAGACAAAAGTAAAAAGATAAAAGGAAAAAGTGAAAAATTCCGATTTAATATTCTATCAAAACATGGTACTTCTGGGTCTTGTTGCCTTTGAGCCTCTGCGCCTTTGAGCCATTGAGCCTTTTTATTACCTTTACAAAAACTATCAATATGAGAATTGATATTTTGTCCGTTTGTCCGGAGTTACTTGATAGTCCTCTCAACTACTCAATTGTAAAACGGGCCAGGGATAAAGGGCTGGTGGAGATCAATGTGATAAACCTTCACGAATTTACGACCGACAAATACAGATCCGTCGACGATTATGCCTTTGGCGGAGGCGCAGGAATGGTAATGATGATAGAACCTGTCTCCTTGGCAATCGAAAAGCTTAAAAGAGAAAGGGATTATGATGAGATAATTTATATGTCTCCTGATGGAGAAAAATTCACTCAGAAAATCGCCAACCGGCTTTCCCTGCTGAATAACATTATTATTCTCGCAGGCCACTATAAAGGAATAGATCAGAGAATCAGGGATCACCTGGTAACCATGGAAATATCTATGGGTGATTTTGTTCTTTCAGGAGGAGAACTGCCTGCAGCAGCTATAACGGATGCAATTGTAAGGCTCATCCCCGGAGCCCTTGGCGATGAGCAATCAGCCCTCTCCGACTCTTTCCAGGATGATCTTCTTGCTCCGCCTGTATATACCAGGCCATCTGAATTTAACGGATGGAAGGTACCTGATGTACTGCTTTCAGGCCATGCGGCGGAGATCGAAAAATGGAAGCATGAACAATCGCTTGAACGTACACTGCGACTGAGGCCTGATCTGCTGGAGGAAGAATAAAATTGTGCAATCGTGCAATCATGCCATCTCCCCCTTTGAAGGGGGTCGGGGGGATGTATAAAACGACTTGCAAGACGGAACGAATCGACCAGACTTGCAGGTCTTGCAGGACATATTTTTGGAAATATTAAAAAGCTTTCGTAAAATTGTGCCTTATATTCTTCAAAACACAACTAATTAATAATCAACAACATGAATGCACAGGATTATATCAACCGCGAAGATAAGTATGGCGCACATAACTACCATCCGCTTCCGGTGGTTCTTGAGAGAGGCGAAGGTCCTTTCGTTTGGGATTGCGATGGTAAAAGGTATTTTGATTTCCTGTCGGCCTATTCAGCAGTGAACCAGGGTCATTGCCATCCTAAAATAATAAAGGCGCTGACTGATCAGGCTCAGAGGCTCACACTTACATCAAGGGCTTTTTATAATACTGCGCTCGGAGAATATGAGGAATATGTAACGAAGTACTTTAAATACGACAAGGTTCTGCCAATGAATTCCGGAGCCGAGGCTGATGAGACAGCACTGAAGCTTTGCCGCAAATGGGCTTATAAGAAAAAAGGTATCAGTCATGATAAGGCAAAGATCATTGCATGCGAAGGCAATTTTCATGGCCGCACCATTACAATAATTTCTATGTCGACGGATCCGGATGCAAGGAACGATTATGGTCCATTTACTCCGGGTATCGTGATAATACCCTATAACGATTTAAAAGCTTTGGAAAAGGCTCTTCAGGATCCTGATGTTGCAGGTTTCCTGGTTGAACCCATACAGGGTGAGGCTGGTGTATACGTCCCCGATGAAGGTTATCTGAAAAAAGCATATGATCTCTGCAAAAAACATAATGTTTTATTCATTGCCGATGAAGTACAGACAGGAATCGCACGTACCGGAAAGCTCCTGGCTTGTGACCATGAAGGTGTCAGACCTGATATCCTGATTCTTGGTAAAGCGCTGTCAGGCGGTGTTATGCCAATATCTGCCGTTCTTGCTGATGACGAAATCATGCTGACAATTAAACCAGGTGAACACGGCTCGACATTCGGAGGAAATCCTCTTGCAGCTAAAGTGGCAATTGCCGCTCTCGAGGTGATAAAAAACGAAAAACTTGCTGATAATGCAGAAAGACTCGGTAAAATTTTCCGCGATGAAATGAAAAACATAAAATCAGATATGATTGAACTAGTCAGGGGTAAAGGACTTCTTAATGCAGTAGTTATCAGGCCAAAAGGCGGTAAGACAGCATGGGACGTTTGTCTTGCAATGAAGGATAAAGGCCTGATTGCCAAACCGACCCACGATCATATAATCAGATTTGCTCCTCCCCTTGTTATCACAGAGTCTCAGCTGAAGGAAGCTATTTCTGTGATCAGGGAAGCGTTTAAACTTTTTGAATAATTCTTTGTTTAAATTACTTAGGCTTAATTAATATTCCGGGATTAATTCCCGCATTAAAAAGATGGCAAAGACAAAAAACATTCTTAAGATTGTTCTCCCCTTAATTCTATTAATCCTGGTATTCTCATGCAGGGGCTATCGCAGGGTAACAGTTGAAGAACTCGAGAATCATATTAAATATCTTTCATCAGATTCGCTGAAAGGCAGATTTGCAGGTTCGGCAGGTGACAGCCTGGCTGCATTATATATAAGAGATGCGCTAGCCTCATATGGTTTTAAAAACCTTACCGGCGATGGTTTTCAAAGATTCAGAGTTACAAGTAAGCTGGTCGCTGGTCCTGAGAATTCACTTTCAGTAAATGAAACGAATTTTACTCCCGATAAAGATTTTATGCCATTTGCATTCAGTTCGAATTCCGGACTTATATCTGAAGCAGTTTTCGCGGGCTACGGTTTTAACATTAATGGCGACAGCCTGAAATGGAACGATTACCAGGGCATTGATGTTAAGGATAAGTGGGTTCTTATCCTGAGAGCCGATCCCGAAACCGATAAATCTATGAGCCCGTTCATTCCCTTCAGCGGTGATCGCGACAAGGTTATGGTGGCAAAAGATCTTGGCGCAGCTGGTGTTCTCCTTGTGTCAGGTTCAATTTTTGACTCCCAGGATACATTTGAATCACTCAACTCCAATGATTTTTCGGCAGATATTCCTGTTTTAAGGGTCAAAAGGGAGGTAGCTGATATTATCTTGTTAAAAACCGGTAAAAAAATTGCTGACCTTGAAAAGAGACTCAACGAAACAAGAAAACCCTTCAGTTTTGCTACTAAAACAATAGTAAGCGGTAAAACTGAAATACTCAGGGAAATGAATACTGCGAGGAATGTTGCCATGATTCTGCCCGGTGAAAATGATAATCTGAAGAATGAATATTTAATAATAGGGGCTCATTTTGACCACCTGGGAATGGGCGGTCCGGGATCTGGAAGCAGGACTCCCGATACCATTGCAGTTCATCACGGTGCCGATGATAATGCCTCCGGCGTCAGCATGATGCTCGAGCTGGCTGAAAAAATTGCCCATTCGGGCGGGAGCCACTCCAGAAGTATTATCTGTCTTGCTTTTTCAGGTGAAGAGGAAGGACTTCTCGGATCAAAATATTTTACTGAAAACCCAGGCATAGATCTTTCAAAAGTAAATGCCATGATCAATCTCGATATGGTAGGCAGATTACAGGAGAGTAATGTTTTGCAGATAAGCGGCGTTGGCACTGCAGATGGATTCAGGGAAATGGTCTCGTCAGAAAACGATACTAATATCATCAAGCTTACATTATCCGATGAAGGTTTCGGGCCTTCTGATCAATCTTCATTCTACGGAAAAAACATACCTGTCCTTTTCTATACTACCGGCGCCCATCTAGATTATCATACTCCATCAGATACTTATGATAAAATAAACTATACCGGAATGGTAGAGATATCCGATCCTATTTACAAGGTTATTGAAAAACTTGCCAATTCGCCTGAGAAGCTTAAATTCAGGGAGGCAGGTCCTAAAGTTGAGCAGGGCAGACAGGTCAGAAGGAAAGGTGTTACGCTGGGTATCATGCCTGATTTTGCCGGTAATGTCAAGAATGGCCTCAGGGCCGATTTTGTCACACCAGGTAAGCCTGCAGCTATAGGTGGGATGAAGAAAGGCGACATAATCACTTCCCTGAACGGTAAAACTGTAAATAACATACAGGATTACATGTTCAGGATGGGCCAGTTCAAGCATGGCCAGAGTATTATTGTCGAAGTCCTTCGTGACGGTACGAAGGTAAATCTTCTTATTCAACTTTAACACTGAAAACAGTTCAACATCTGCTATGAAAAAGTTCCTGCTCTGGACACTCGCCTTCATTATTACTTTATGCGCTGCATATTACCAGAGGAAGACCGGGCCTACCTACCCGAAAAGAGTTAGTGTGATCATTAATAATACTCTCTGTGAACTAAAGCTTACCCGAAGCATAAGCCTTACTGAACCTCCTGAAATTAAGCTTAGTATCAGGGATACATCTGTAAAAGCTGTTGCATGGTACAAGAGGTTCAAGTCGGAAGATGAATACCAGCCCATCGCTTTTAATTATAAAGTGTATCCTGTACACTCATTCGTAATGAACAGGATTTTCAGGATGACAGAGGAAAAAGGTCTCTTTGCTGATATGCCTGTTCAGCCTGCAGCAGGAAAGCTTCAATATTATGTTGAGATTACCGATTCAAAGGGAACACAGACACTATTTAAAGAGGAGCCAGTTATTATTCGTTTTAAAGGCGCTGTTCCCGGGTATATTCTCGGTCCCCATATTCTTATTATGTTCATCGCCATGTTCTTATCAACTGCAGCCGGATTGCTTGCATTGGCGAAAATCCCTTCATTTAAGAAATATGGGGTATGGACACTCGGGTTGTTGATCGCCGGGGGAGCAATTCTCGGACCATTGGTTCAGAAATATGCATTCGGAGAACTATGGACCGGAATCCCTTTCGGCTGGGACCTGACAGATAATAAAACACTTATTGCATTGATATTCTGGATCATCGCAGTGATCATGAACCGGAAGAAAGAGAGGCCTCTCTATACCGTTCTGGCTGCATTCGTCCTTCTTTTAATCTATTCTATCCCTCACTCTTTTTTTGGTTCCGAACTTAATTATGCAACCGGACAGGTCTCTCAAGGCTTATTTTTTGCATTTTTTATCGGAATTAAAAAAAATTCTTAAATTGAGTGCAGCATTATTATGTTACCCACGTCTTTCTACCAGAAAAGTAAAAGAACGTGGGTGCAGTTTCATATATACAAACTATTAGTCTTTATCCAAAGATGGGAAATGTTGAAGCGGCATTTAAGAATCTGCACCAGGATTTACTAGACGGATGCAAGGTCGGTGACCAGAGAGCTCAGTTCCAGATTTACAAGTTATACTATAAAGCAATGTATAACACGAGCGTGAGGATTGTGACTGATACGATGGAAGCCGAGGATGTAATGCAGGAATCGTTCCTGGCAGCCTTTGAAAAGATTGATACTTATTCAGGAACAGTAAGCTTCGGAGCATGGTTAAAAAAAATTGTTGTCAACCGGTCACTCGACGCATTGAATAAAAGAAAAGCGGTCTTTGAAGATATTGAGTTACATGCAGGCATAAGAGATGAAAGCCCTGAAGAGTCAAACAAGTATGAAGAAATAGACGTCAGGGTCGAAGCTGTTAAAGAAGCGATTGAAAAACTCCCCGATGGGTACAGGGTCATTCTCTCACTTTACCTCCTTGAAGGTTATGACCATGATGAAATTGCTGATATACTGAAAATTAACAGCAGTACTTCACGGTCCCAGCTTTCAAGGGCCAAGCAGAAGCTCATAGGAGAATTGAAAAGGAATGAAAATTATTAAGTCATGAAAAATATAGAGGAATTAATAAGGAGCAACCGGGACTTTTTCGAAGATGGAGAACCTTCGAAAGGTCATTTTGAACGGTTTCAGATGAAACTGGAAAGGAGATTCCAGACTGGCGGAATAAAAAGGAGCATCGTACCCTACCTGCTCAAAGCTGCCGTCGTTACATTGCTTGTAACTCTTTCCTCGCTCTGGACATGGGATCATTTTATCAGGCACGACAGGGGAAGAATGTCACTCGGCGACGTTTCACCAAAATATAAGGAAGTTGAAAACTATTATATCCACCAGGTTAACCTTGTGGAAAGTGAAATTACAACCATCGACATTTCAGGCAACACCGAACAGAGGGAGATGCTGAAAAAAGAGATGGGAAGCATGGATTCAGTTTATATTCAGCTTCAGAAGGAACTGAAAGCCAACCCCAATGATGAAAGGATCATTAACGCAATGATTGAGCATTACCAGACAAAACTTGAGGTGATGTCATTCATAGTAAACCAGTTAAAAGAAATAAGGAATGAAACCCAAAATAAAGTCAAAAATGAAAATGCAAGTATATAAGACAGGCGGGCTGCTTCTTGCCTCTCTCTTCCTTCTCACAGCTTCACTTTCTGCTCAGGAAGAGGTTAAAAAGGAGTTTCACAAGGAATATACGGCTCAACAAGGATCAAGAGTCGACCTCGATAACAGGTATGGCGATATAGTTATCCAGACCTCACAGGATAACAAGGTTGTAATCAATGTGAAAGTTACTATAAGATATCCGAACAGGGAAAGAGCAGAAAAACTCCTGAGCTACATTGATATCCGGTTTGATGAGGGTTCTGATTTCGTTTCAGCCAAAACTGTCATTGACGACAGATTCAGCTTTTCTGGCTGGGGCAACGATTCAAGAAGATTTTCAATCGACTATGAAGTGAAAATGCCGGAGTGGATGAACCTCGACCTGTCAAATAAATACGGTAACACTGACCTTGACGACCTTAAAGGATTGGTGAATCTCGATATCAAATACGGTAACCTGACGGCTGATAAGCTCACCAGGGAAAATGAGAAACCCTTAAACACTATAAATCTCAGCTATGGCAAGGGGAGTATTGAAGAAGCCGGGTGGATGGATGCAACAATAAGATACTGCGGTAACTTTTCAATTACAAAAGGCAAAGCCCTTCTCCTCGATAGCAAATATTCAAGTGTCCAGATAGGAACTATCAGCTCGATAGTAGGCGAGACAAAGTATGACAAGCTGAGGGTTGATGATATCAATAATCTTGTACTTGATGCCGGATATGCTGATGTTAACATCGGATCCCTGACAAAAAAGCTGGAATTTACCGGAGGATATGGCTCATTGAATGTCGACAGGGTTCCTGCAGGTTTTGAATCTGTTTTCGTTGACACTCACTATATGGGAGTTAAAGTGGCAATCGATGAATCTGCAAGCTACAGGCTTGATGCAAGAGCTTCATACGGCAGTGTTAAATTCAATGAAAATAATTTCCAGAACCAGAAGCGCATAATTGAAAATAACTCTTCTGAAATAAGCGGAGTTGTCGGAAAAGAGTCAAACCCTTCAGCAACAGTCACCGTTAAATCATCTTATGGCGGGATAAGACTATATTAATTCTTATACTGATTATTAAAATCCTCCTCTTCAGGGAGGATTTTTTTTTGAACTTCTTCCTTCACCGGTTGCCGGTTACCGGTCGCCGGTAGCCCCCTAAAAATCGAGCTCCACAACCGTTATTCCCGAACCACCCATATCGACATTCTCGTCGCGGAATGATTTTACAACATCTACCGTTGCAAGATACTGCCTCACAAGCTGCCTCAAGATGCCGTTCCCTTTCCCGTGAAGGACCCTCAGGTTCCTGTGCTGAACCATCAGGGCATTGTCTATCAGGTCGCGGACCTGGTTAATAGCCTCCTCGCCCCTGACGCCACGGATATCAATCTCCGGCTTGAAATTCAGCTTTCTCTGACTCAGAACCGGATCAGGGGGCACATAGGGCTGTGTCGACTTAAGGCTCTTCTTTAAATCAGCCCTGCTGATCCTTTCTATTTTATCAATTGAAACAAGAAACCTGAAGCTTCCTGTTTCAACCTGGACCATCTTGTCTTTAATTTCAACAATCTCCCCGGCAGCCATGGTGTCGGACATTCTCACCGCATCGCCGACTTTCAATGGAGTATCCTTTTTTTGTTCTGCTGCCTTTTCTTCCTGCTTATCAGCTGGCTTGAATCTACTTGCTTTCTGAGCAAGTGATGATAGCTTCTTCTCAACTTCCGATTCACTGGGTTTGATATCTTCAACCACACCGCTCTTAAACTCTTCGAGCTGCTGCCTTATATCTTTAGTTTTCTCCTTTTCTGCCTGCGACTCTTTTATCTGGCGTATTGTATTCTCGATCATCCTGTTGGATTCTTTCAGCAAGTTCTGGGCTTCATCCTTAGCTTTTGTGATTATCTCCTTCCTGAGCGATTTTGCACCGGAGAGCTCTTTTTCATATTCTTGTATCAGCTCCTCAAGCCTTTTCTCGTGCTGCCTTATATTCATCCTCTTCGTTTCCCAGTATCGCTTATCCCTGGCAATATCCTTGAGATTCCTGTCATAATTGATATTCTTCACTCCTGCCTTGCCGGAGGCTTCGTTAAGTATCTCTTCCGGAAGCCCGATCTTCCTCGCAATTTCAAAGGCAAATGAGCTTCCCGGCTTTCCAGTATAAAGCTGGAACAGAGGCTGAAGGAGGTGATTGTCAAACGCCATTGCACCGTTTATTACTCCATCGGTCAGCGAAGCAAAATGCTTCAGGTTTGTGTAATGAGTCGTCAGAACGCCAAAGACTTTTTTCCTGTTGAGCTCCCCAAGAATTGCTTCGGCAATTGCTCCTCCAAGCATTGGTTCGGTTCCTGTGCCGAATTCATCAATAAGTATCAGGCTTTTCTCATTTCCGTTTTTCAGGAAATTTTTCATGCTGATAAGATGCGAGCTGTAAGTGCTCAGATCATTCTCGATGCTTTGTTCATCGCCTATATCGATCAGGATATCTTTGAATATGCCGCATTCGGAGCTCTCCTCCACAGGAATCGTCAGGCCGCATTGCAACATATACTGAAGAAGTCCAACCGTTTTAAGGCATACTGATTTCCCTCCGGCATTCGGCCCGGAAATAACAAGTATCCTGTTCTTTTCATCAAGCTGGATATCAAGCGGTACAACTTTCCTGCCAGGCAGTTTTTCAAATGTCAGTTTAAGCAACGGGTGTACAGCTTTTCTCCATGCAATAAATGGTTTTTCGGTTATCACCGGTTTGATCGAGTTAAGGTGATTCCCAAGCAATGCCTTTGCCCGGATGAAATCAATCTCGCCGAGAAATGCATTCGACTCGAGGAGATCATCAATATAAGGTCTTATATTATCGGCAAATGCTGTTAATATTTTAACAATCTCCCTCTTTTCCTCATATTCAAGTTCGACAAGGTCATTGTTAATCTCGACGATCTCCTCAGGTTCAATGAAAACAGTTTTCCCGGTGGCTGACTGATCGTGTATCAGACCTTTGATCCTGCGCTTGTTATAGGCGCTGACAGGTATTACTCCTCTCCCATTCCTGACTGATACCGTGACATCAGTATCGATTATACCGTCAGCTTGAGCCTGCCTTAGTATCGCGTTAAGTCGTTTTGAAGCCTGGATATTTTTGGAAGCGATCTCGGATCTTATCTCCTTCAGGCGCGAAGAAGCATTATCCTTAACTGCGCCATGACGGTCAATTATCCTTTCAATCGCATCAAGCACATATGGATAAGTCTTTACTGAGCCACACATTTTCTTAAGAACAGGGTATTCTTTTTCCTCCCTGTTCCGGAAGAAGCCGAGTATTGATTTTATTGTTTCAAGAGAACGCTTAAGGTCAAAAAGCTCCCTAACCTCAGGGAATGTGCCTTCAATCCTGATCTTGGTAAGGCAGTCAGAAATGCTGTAATAATTATCAGATGGGAAATTCTCCTCAAACTTTAAAAGGTGCTGGAATTCTGATGTAGCTGACAGGTTCCCGGAAATTATTTCAATATTATCTGAAAACCCGATTGAACCAGCCTTCTCAATTCCCATTGGGCTAAGGCATCGCTCTCTGAGCAGCTCGCGGATCCGGTCGAAGCCTATCTTGGATTCAAAAATATCTGGATAAATCATAACAAAGCCAAAAGTAAAAAGGCAAAAGGTAAAAGTGAAAAGGTAAAAGTACAAAGTTAATTAATGTTAAATCATTCCTTCCCCGCGATTGGTAATTCATTTTAACTAACTTTATTTGATTAAACCCTAAAATCTAAAGAATGAAAATCAGAAAAATCACAATCGGTCTGCTGCTGTTGTTTATCATGCCTCTGTGGCTGCATTCACAGACGGAGAACGTTGATCTGTCGATGATCTATAAGATCAAGCAGGACGAACAGCGGAATTCAAAGATCGAGGATATTGCTTTCGGCCTGACCGATTTTGTCGGACCAAGGCTTACAGCCTCCTCCGGCTTCAACCGTGCGGCGGATTGGGCAAAGAAAAAAATGGAAGAGCTTGGTTTTCAGAATGTGAGAATTGAAGAAGCAGGTGATTTCAGCCGCGGTGGATGGGACAACCTGAAGACCTATGCAGCAATGACAACCCCTTATTATGCCAATTTTGCCTGTAACCCTGTAGCCTGGACCGGAAGTACTAACGGCCTTGTTAAAAGCGAGGTTGTACTGATTGACGCAAGGGCTGAAACCGACCTTGATAAATATAAAGGTAAACTTGCAGGAAAGATCGTTATGATACCTGCAACAACAACCACACCCTACGAGATCAGCTATTTGCCGCTCGCATCGAGATATACCGATGAACAGCTAAAGGATCTCACTAAAGAAAGCGTTCAGCAGGGAAGAAGACAGGGACAACCATTCGATTACTCCGCAATGATGGCGCAGAGACAACTGAAAACAAAAATTACTGATTTGCTGAAGAGTGAAGGTGCAGCCGCCATCCTTAACAATTCCGGAACTTACAACATACCGAGATCTGGCGGAGCCGGATACAAGGCTGGCGACAAGGAACCTGTTCCTGAACTGAATATCCCGATGGAAGATTTCGGAAGAATGGAAAGACTACTCAGAAAAAATGTTCCCGTTGAAATGGAGATTGAAATAACGAACAAGTTCTTTGACAGCCCCAAAGTTTATAATGTCATTGGCGAAATACCAGGTATCGATAAACTTCTGAAAAATGAGATTGTCATGCTTGGAGCACATATTGATTCATGGCATGGCGGAACCGGTGCGGCTGACAATGCATCAGGATGCATTGTCATGATGGAAGCGCTCAGGATCCTTAAAAGTCTTGAAGTTGCCCCCAGAAGAACAATCAGGATTGCCCTTTGGGGAGGCGAGGAACAAGGTTTATTCGGTTCACGGGGTTATGTAAGCAAATATCTGATTGATCCTCAAACCCTGGAGCATAAGCCAGACTGGGATAAATTTTCATGCTACTTCAATATGGATAACGGATCAGGCAGGTACAGGGGAATCTATTTACAGCAAAACGAACTTGTCAGACCAATCTTTGAAGAATGGCTGAAACCATTTACTGACCTTGGATGTTCTACGATCACTATCAGGAACACAGGTGGTACGGACCATCAGTCAATTGATGGAGCAGGACTGCCGGGATTCCAGTTTATCCAGGATGAAATTGAATATAACCGCGGTTACCACACCGTTATGGATACCTGGGAAAGGCTGGTAATCTCTGACCTGAAAGTAAATGCAATAATCACAGCATCTTTTGTTTATAATGCTGCCATGAGAAATGACAAGCTTCCGAGGAAACCTGCCATGAAAATGTCAGGTACCGGACAACGCGGTCCCGGCGGCCCCGGAGGACCACCACCCGGAATGTGATCATCTGACTCTGAGGAAAATATATAAAAGTACAGCCGTTGCATGCAACGGCTGTACTTTTATATTTAAATCACTGGGCTTTTTGTTCAACATCTTTCATTGAAAGCTGAATACGCTTTCTTTCCAGGTCTACCGAAAGCACCTTTACCATCACATGTTGATTAAGCTTCACAACGGAGGATGGATCCTGAACATATATCTTGCTGAGGTTGGATACATGGACAAGACCGTCCTGTTTGATGCCAATATCGATGAATGCGCCGAATTTTGTAACATTTGTTACAATCCCCGGAACGACCATTCCCTGGACCAGGTCTTCCATATTATGAATATCGGCGAAACTAAACGCTTTTATTTTTGAACGTGGATCGCGCCCTGGTTTTGAAAGCTCATCCATAATATCCTTCAGTGTAGGAAGTCCGGTAACAGGAGTGATATATTTCTCAAGATTGATCTCTTTTCTTTTTGCCTCGTTTCCAATGAGCTCCTTCACATCGCAGCCGGCATCGTGCGATATCTTTTCCACCACATGATAACTCTCCGGATGGACAGCGCTGCTGTCGAGAGGATTTTCTGCATTCCTGATACGGAGGAATCCTGCACTCTGTTCAAAAGCCTTTGGACCCATACGCTTGACTTTTAAAAGCTCCTTCCGGGACTTGAATGGTCCGTTTTCAGTTCTGTAGTCAACAACATTCTGAGCAAGCTGCGGACCAAGTCCGGATACATACCTGAGAAGATGGCTGCTGGCTGTATTGACCTCAACACCGACTGCGTTAACGCAGCTCATGACAACCTCATCAAGCGCGCCCTGGAGCTTCTGCTGATCAACATCATGCTGGTATTGTCCCACTCCTATTGATTTCGGATCAATTTTCACCAGTTCGGCAAGCGGATCCATAAGCCTGCGGCCTATCGAGACTGCACCGCGGACAGTAACATCATAATCCGGGAATTCGTCCCTCGCGACCTTGGAGGCCGAATAGATTGAGGCTCCGGCTTCGCTGACAACGAATACCTGTATATCGTTTTCAAATTTGACCCATTTAATAAAATCTTCTGTTTCGCGGCTGGCTGTACCGTTACCTATAGCGATCGCTTCGATCTTGTATGCATTGACAAGTGACAGAATCTTCTTTATTGACAATGCAGTCTGATTCTGGGGTGGATGGGGATAGATAGCTTCGTTATGGACCAGAGTTCCCTGCTTGTCCAGGCATACGATCTTGCATCCTGTCCTGAATCCGGGGTCTATTGCAAGTACATTCTTTTCACCCAGAGGTGAAGCAAGAAGAAGCTGCCTGAGGTTGTCGACAAATACTTTAATCGCCTCTTCATCGGCCTTCTCCTTTGAAATATTCCTGAATTCAGTCTCCATTGATGATGAGAGAAGCCTTTTCCAGCTCTCTTTTATCGCATTTTCAACCAATTTTGATGATCCATTTTTACCTTTTATAAAAAGCCCGTTGAGCATATCTATCGCATTATCCTCATCAGGTTCAATTGAGATCTTCAGAAACCCCTCATCCTCGCCTCTCCGCATTGCCAGCAGGCGATGAGACGGACACTTCTTCAAAGGTTCTGACCACTCATAATAATCACTGAATTTAATGCCTTCCGATTCCTTGCCCTTTATCACCTTTGAATAAACGACTGCCTCCTTATCAAACAGATAGCGCAATTTTTTCCTGGATGCTTCATCTTCACTAATCCATTCAGCAATAATATCGCATGCTCCGGAAAGCGCCTCTTCAACATTCGGAACAGTATCGTTGAGGAACTCTTCTGCCTTATGTGAGGGATCATTTTCCAGCTGTTTGAAAATAATCTCAGCCAGCGGCTCAAGACCCTTTTCCCTTGCAATTGTTGCCCTTGTTCTTCGCTTTGGCCTGTAAGGAAGGTAAATATCTTCCAGTTCAGCCATCGTATCCGCAGCCTTAATTCTCTGAAGAAGTTCAGGAGTCATCTTCTCCTGTTCTTCAATCGATTTGATCACACTCTCTTTCCGGGCATCGAGATCCTTCAGCCTTTCATACTCTTCCTTGATGTGCATCAGCTTAACCTCATCAAGGCTTCCTGTCATCTCTTTCCTGTACCTGCTTATAAATGGAATCGTGGCACCATCATCCAGAAGTCTGATCGTGTTTTCAACCTGCCACTCGTGAAGACCAAGCTTTTTGGCTATCAGATCGATATTCTTATTTACGCTCATCTCAATTTTCTTTCTAATTTGTGTCTCTGTCCCTTTGCGCCATTATTCTACATAAAGTACCAGCCCCTTCAGGTATTCGCTTTCCGGATGATAGATGTTCACCGGGTGATCAACTGGCTGTCCTAGCTGATGCAATATTTTAACCCTTCGCCCGGTATTTGCTGCTGCGGCAAAGACAGATTTCCTGAAATTCTCCTTTGTTACGACCTGTGAACAGGAGAAAGTAAAAATGATACCTCCCGGTTTTATCTGTTCTATAGCTTTCATATTCAGCCTTTTATATCCCTGAAGAGCATTTGCAAGCACATTCTGGTGTTTTGCAAATGCAGGTGGGTCGAGAATGATAAGGTCATATTTGCCATTGATATCATTGAGGAAATCAAATGCATCTACCTTGAATGATTCATGCCGTGGATCATCGCCGCAATTCAGCTTGATATTTTCATTCGCCAGATCTATAGCTGAGGCAGAGCTGTCAACAGTATGAACAAGCTTCGCATTTTTCATTGCATATACTGAAAAGCCTCCTGTATAGCCAAACATATTGAGAACACTGCGTCCATCTGTATATTCGTCAAGAAGCTTCCGGTTTTCACGCTGGTCAATAAAAAAGCCAGTCTTCTGGCCAGTAGTCCAGTCGATCTTGAATCTAAAACCGTTTTCAGTAACAACCACAGGATCCGATTTCCCAAACAGGAATTCATTTTCGGCTGAAATTCCTGACATATGCGGAATAGTGCCTTCGCTCTTATCGTAAACAGCTGTGAGCTTATCTCCCAGCAGTTCTTTTAGAATTGATGCAAACTCTCTGCGGAGCCTGTACATCCCCACTGAATGCGTCTGCATTACGGCCACACCGTTATAATAATCAATAATAAGTCCTGGAAGGTCATCCCCTTCAGCATAGATCAGCCGAAATACATTAGTTTCCGGATTATTTAAAAGTCCCACTGATTTCCTGTAGGTTAATGCGCTCCTGATCCTGTCCCTGAAGAAATAAATATCAGGTTCAACTTTTGTGAAGGAGAGTATCCTTACGGCAATGGATCCCGGCTGGTAGTGCCCTATTGCAAGAAACTCATCCTTGTTGTCATAAACTTCAACCAGGTCGCCTTCAACAGGAGTTCCGTAAATCTTTTTAATTGCCCCGGAGAATATCCATGGGTGATATCTCCTGGGTGACTGGTCCTTGCCGGACTTAAGGACTATTTTAACCTTTTCCACTAGTTTATACTTGTCAATTTATTATATATCTCGTAGCATACCCAGGCATCGGTTGCAGCATAGACCTGCTGAGGTTCACTCAGTACATCGGCCTCCCAGTCAGTAACCTGCTGTCTTTTTGATATTCGGAATCCAAGTACTATCGCGGTTAGCTTCTTCAGCCCGGAATTCTGGATTCCGAAATTCCGTACAAAGCTTTGCAGGTCGATAAATCCGTCCGGATTGAATTTCCTTACGCTTTTAAGGAACCTGATATCATCATGCACAGCCACTCCTGCTTTGGTAATTTCAGGGTTGGCAAGAACTCCTGCCAGTTCAGGGGGTATCCCTATTTTATTTATTCTGAAGAGGAAGGCTTTATTCCTGGTAGCCAGCTGGATCAGGGATACTTTATTTTTATGACCTTTTTTGAATGAGGGCCGGGTTTCCGTATCAAAGCCCAGGAGTCTCTCTTTCATCAGGCCGGGAATGACTTTGCTGAAAGTCTTAAGATCGTCAACTATTGTTATTTCACCTTTAAACCAGGAGAGTTCATAATTCTGTATCTCCTCAATTGTAATATTCTCGAGGTATCCGCTATTTTCCATTACTCCTGTAATCCTTTTGTCTTTTTGAAATGAACCATTCACTCTTATCTCTTTCATCTTCGTTCCCTTCTTTCCTCTCCTTTGCCGAACCTATCTCTTCACCCGAGTAAATGAATTTATGGATTGCTCTCATTGAATTTACAAGTTTCTGACCCCATAAACTCTCAAAATTCATCCTGCATTCCCAAACCGCATCATTCATTACTTCAGGGGTGCCGGTCTGATATAACAGCAAGAAATCTTTTATATCCTGGTAAATGTCAGCCATATTTTCTGAAATGCTTGATGGGACCGGTGCTTCTGTAACCTCAAATTTCTCATCAAAGATCTCAAGGTAATCATCAGCAGTACCCAGTAATTGTCTGATTGATTCGCTTATCCTGCTCCAGTCAGCTTCGTTGACAAATTTTTCATTGCCATCCTCAAAGAAGGGTTCCAGTTCAGGAAGCAGAGAAGCCTTCAGGTAAAGAAGAGGAAGCAGGCGCTGCAATATCTTCAGCATCTCATCACCCTTAAGCTCAGAAGCATGCTCGGCATATTTGCAGAATTCAACTGCGACAGCGGTAAACTCAACAACATTCCTGGAATAGACAGGATCTGGTTTCTTGCTCATTCTTTCTGTTATTCAGTTTGCAAAAATAGAAATTTTTCAGTGTTTATGTTACCAAGTTAATTTATTAAGTAAATCTCAATAATGATATTATTAATTCTTACTTAATTTAAATGAAATACCCCTTTTCCTTTTCCCCCTGAGGAAAAGCCTGTCCCGTTTCGGCGGGAGTCAGGAAGGGGGTAAATTAAGTGATGAAATAAACAATTAATGGGAGAAGAGATCCTGTTCTTTCCACGATAGCAGATGTTTTTCGTCCATGCTGATCTTATTATGATCGAGCAGCCAACGCAGCACCTTTATCACTTTATCTTCAGGATGGCTCACTTTGCTCACCAGTTCACTGGTATCATATTTCTGTTCAGCAAGGAGATCCTTTATTTCATCGAGTATAAGATCGAACTCATACTTGCTGAGGTCCAACTCATTCCTTTCACGGCACACATCGCAAATGCCGCACCGGTCTGCCTCTTCACCAAAGTATTCGAGAAGGGTTGCCGACCTGCACCTTGTATTGTAATCGGCATAATCAATCATTTTATTCAACCGGTCGGCATGCTTTTCCCTGACCCGGAGATAATTATCAGGGGAGATCAGCAATGCTTTTCTTTCAAGCCGCTCTTCGGTAAATATAACCAGTGCCGTTTTTTTCCCTGGTATGTATTTAATAATGTTTAGCGTCGACAGTTTTACCAGGTACCTATAAACATTATCCCTCGTCAATGCTGATTTTTTTGCCAGAGAATCTTCATTGATTGCGACAAATTCAGAAAACATTCCGGTATATGACCGTAATAGCAATTTAATGAAGCTGTCAAATGATTCATTGGCAACCTGGAATTTATAAAGATCGTCTCTGCCGACGGTAAAGTGAACTCTTGAGGGGTTGTCAATTTCCTCTGTGAATTCAATATACCCCTCACGCTGAAGAAAGCTAAGACTGTTATAGGTTTCAATAACCGGGAGCCTGAATCTGGAAACAAAATTCTGCATGCTGAAATCGAAAACATTATCTTTTCCCGCTCCCATCGGCACCTGCAGAAAATTGCAGAGTGCCTCGTAAACATCCTTGATCTTCTCTACAGGCGGAAATTTCCGCCTCATGGAGTCCTCGAGCCGGGTTTTATCGGAGGGCGAGTATAAAAGGACTGCGTAAGCCGGTTTATTATCGCGACCTGCCCTTCCACTCTCCTGAAAATATTCTTCTATTGAATCGGGCATCTCCCAGTGGATCACAAAACGCACTTCAGCTTTATCGATACCCATTCCAAAAGCATTGGTAGAAACAATAACCCGGGTTTCACCCATAGTCCACGAGGTTTGTTTTTTATCACGGAGATCCACTGGTAATCCGGCGTGGTAAAAGTCGGCGCTAATACCTTTTGAAACAAGCAGCTCTGCAATTTCCCTGCATCTTTTCCTTGACCTGACATAGACAATACCGCTACCCTTGACTTTTTGAATTGTATTTACAAGGTATGTTCCCTTATCCTCAGCCCTCCTGACAAGATAGGATATGTTTTTCCTTTCGAAGCTTGTCTTAAGAAGGTTTTTCTCCCTGAAATTAAGCTTTTCCATTATCTCTTCAGCAACATGCGGAGTCGCCGACGCGGTTAAAGCAAGAAAAGGAACTGTATCAGGAATAAGTTCCCTTATTGATGAAATTTTAAGATAAGATGGACGGAAATCGTATCCCCATTGCGAAATGCAGTGAGCTTCGTCAACAGCAACCAAGTTCAGGTTCAGACGTGGAAGCCTGGCCTGGAAAATTCTTGTGGAAATCCTTTCAGGAGATACATAGAGAAATTTATAATCTCCATAAATGGCATTTTCCAGGGCAATATCAATCTCTTCCGGAGATAAACCTGAATGAATTGCCATAGCCCTTATTTCCAGGCTATTGAGACGATTAACCTGATCTTTCATTAAGGCAATCAATGGAGTAATGACCAGGCAGATTCCCTCTTTGGCCAGAGCAGAAACCTGAAATGTAATTGATTTGCCGCCTCCTGTTGGCATGAGTGCCAGGGTATCCTTTCCTGCTGCAATGGAACCAATTATTTCTTCCTGCAGAGGTTTGAAGGAAGTAAAGCCCCAGTATTTTGTCAGTATTTGCCTGTATTGTTCGAAATTCATTTTTGCAGCGCTATGTTACCTTATACAAAAGTACTAACTGTAATTCAATTTTTCATGAAGGCTAAAAAGAATGAATGTTTCATGGTCTCTGAATTTTTAGTAATTTGCGCCAGCAAAACTTAAAACCCTCAACGATGTCATTTTTAGATGATAAAATATTATATGAAGGACTTACATTTGACGATGTGCTTCTCGTGCCTTCATACTCAGAGGTGCTTCCCAGGGAAGTTGATCTGAGTTCGATGTTTTCGAGGAATATCCGGATCAACACACCGGTTGTTTCGGCAGCAATGGATACAGTTACTGAAGATGAGCTTGCAATAGCAATTGCAAGAGAAGGAGGAATAGGCGTAATCCATAAAAACATGAGCATCGAAAAGCAGGCTGCCCAGGTAAAGAGGGTCAAGAGAGCTGAGAATGTCATGATATTTGACCCTATCACTATAAATCTCAATGCTACGGTTGCAGAAGCAGTGAACCTGATGTCAGAGTACAAGATAGGTGGCATTCCGGTTATCGATAAGAACGGGATTCTCAAAGGGATTGTCACAAACAGGGACCTCAGGTTCGAGAATAATAAGAAGAGGAAGATCACCGAGGTTATGACGACCGCCCTTATAACAATCAATCACCAGACCAACCTGGAAGCAGCGGCAAGGATCCTGCAAAAGCACAAGATTGAGAAGCTTCCGATGATCGATGAAGCAGGCAAACTAATAGGGCTTATCACCTATAAGGATATTACAAAGACCAAGGACCGCCCCTGCTCATGCAAGGATGATAAGGGACGTCTCAGGGTTGCTGCTGCTGTCGGCATTGCTGCCGATACACTCCAAAGAGCTGAAGCCCTGATAAATGCCAATGTCGATGCTCTCGTTATCGATACGGCTCATGCCCATACGATAAGCGTCATCAGGATGCTTAAGGAAATTAAGAAGAACTACCCCGGGATTGAAGTCATTGTTGGTAATATCGGTACTGCAGAAGCAGCTAAAAAACTGGTCAATGAGGGTGCCGATGCAGTAAAAGTAGGTATTGGTCCGGGATCAATATGCACAACAAGGATTATTGCCGGTGTAGGTATACCACAGCTTTCTGCTATATATAATGTTGCCAAGGCGATTGAAGGATCAGGTGTTCCGGTTATTGCCGACGGAGGTATCAGGTATTCCGGCGACATTATCAAGGCAATTGCAGCCGGGGCTGATTCAATAATGGCCGGATCTCTCTTTGCAGGTGTTGAGGAATCGCCAGGTGAGACAATTATATATAACGGCCGCAAGTTCAAGGCCTACAGGGGAATGGGGTCAATTGAAGCAATGCAGCAGGGTTCCAAGGACCGTTATTTTCAGGATATGGAAGATGATATTCAGAAGCTTGTTCCGGAAGGGATCGAAGCAAGAGTGCCATATAAAGGCAACCTCGCCGAAGTTATATTCCAGATGACAGGTGGTCTAAGGGCAGGTATGGGATATGTCGGCGCAAAAAATATTAGCATATTAAAGAAAGAAGGCAAATTCGTCAGGATTACAAGTTCCGGAATTGTCGAAAGCCACCCGCACGATGTATCTATAACGAGGGAATCACCCAATTACAGCAGGAAGACTATTGAATAAATGGTATCAGCCTGAATTCATGAAGATCAGAGTAACACTCTTAATATTATTGTCACTGGTAAATGCGACCTGTAGCGCGCAGCTTTTATCAGATCAGATACTTATGAATGTCGCTGGCAAAGACGTCGCAGCTGGAGAATTCATAAGGATGTATTTGAAAAGCTCTGATGTCGGGAAGAACCCTGGTAACTTAGATGATTACCTCCAGCAATTCATAGTTTTCAAGCTTAAAGTTGCCGATGCAATTCATGAGGGAATTGATACCACGAAAGCCTTCCGGAATGAACTGAACGGTTACAGGAATCAGCTTGCACAGAATTATCTCACTGACAACCAGGTAAAGGAAAAGCTTCTTCAGAAGACATACCAGCGGTCGCTCATTGAAATAAATGCCTGGCATATACTGGTAAGCTGCCCCGATGGCGCAAAACCGGAAGATACCCTGAATGCGTGGCAGAAAGCTACTGCTGTCAGGGAAAGGATAATTAACGGAGAATCATTCGAACAGGTCGCCAGGGGAACATCTGATGATCCTTCAGTCAAGATTAATGGCGGAAACCTGGGCTATTTTACTGTTTTCCAGATGATAATGCCATTTGAAGATTCTGCCTATAAACTAAAAAAAGGTGCTATCTCAGAACCTGTAAGAACACCCTATGGATACCACATTATTAAAGTTGCAGATAAAAGGGCATCAAGAGGCAAGATCCTTGTCGCACATATCATGAAAGCTTCACCTCCCGGAACAGATGAAAAGGCGGCAAAACAGGCTGAAGAATCAATAAATGATATTTATAAAGAGCTACAGTCAGGAGCATCTTTCAGCTCACTTGCCGAAAAATACTCCGACCATAAGGAATCTGCCTCTAATGGAGGGAAACTTAACTGGTTTGGGACTGGCGAGATTATTCCTGATTTTTCTGAAGCGGCCTTCGCAATCACGGACACCGGGAAATATACCAAACCTATACGTACCATTTATGGATGGCATATTATTAAGCTCCTTGCCCGGAAAGCGCCTGGTACATTTGAAGAGACTAGATCGTACCTCGAAAGCAAGATCAACCAGTCTTATCTCAACTCTCTCAGCAAAAAATCTTTGGTCGATAAACTTAAGAAGGATTATAATTTCCGGATCAACCAGGGAGCCCTTGACTGGTTTGTAAAGAATACTGATACCCTCATAATCTCAGGTTCTGCAAAATACAACAGAAACAACCTGCCATCAGGTAATCTTTATTCTTTCGCAGATCAGCATCTCTCAGTTAAGGAATTTGCAGCATTTGTTGAGAAAAGAGGACCCATTATTGTTATCAAAGATCCAACCTGGTTCATTAACCAGACTATTGATGCCAGCATTACGGACCGCATCATTAAATATGAGAATTCAATACTGGAGAAGAAATACCCCGATTTCCGCTACCTGATGAATGAATTTCATGATGGGATCCTGTTATTTGAAATCTCAGGCAGGAAAGTCTGGAACAGGGTTCAGGAAGATTCGGCAGGGCTTAAAAGATACTATGAGGATAATAAGCAGAATTATCTTACCAGAAAATGCATTGAAGCAAAAATATATCTTCTGCATGATCAGAAAGGAAAGAAATCCCTTTATTCAGCTTACAGGAAATATTCGCGAAAGAGCAGAACTGATCAGCTCCTGCTTGCCAAATTCAATAACAAGAATGACTCCCTGCTCACGATAACTGATGGCAGGTGGTTCAAAGGCGATAACAAGGAAATTGATAATATTCAGTGGGTTACAGGTGCACAGAATATAGAGACTAACAGCTTGCCCACTGTCTTTGTTATCAGCAGAATAATTAATCCTGAGCCAAAACCGTTCAAAGAAGTACAGGGAGAGATTATGACTGCTTACCAGGATTACCTGGAGAACGAATGGATCAAACAATTAAAAGCAGAATACAACGTTAAAATTGACGACATTGTCTATGACAAGGTTAAAAAGAGTCTTAAGAATGAATAGAATACTGCTTCTCTTAATGCTAATTGCTATTACGGCAGGGTGCGGAAAGAAAGGTGGTTCGAATCAGCGTGTTGAGGTAGCTATGGCAGGGAATACCATTTTGTATCTCGACCAGATGCCTAGACTAGTCCCTGCCGGAACATCTAAAACCGACAGTGCAGAGACAACTCAGAATTATATTAATAAGTGGGTCAGAAAAGAATTGCTTTTCCAGAAAGCCCAGGAAAATCTATCGCCCGAGATATCAGAAGATATTGACAGGCAGCTTGAAGAAACAAGATCCAACCTGCTGATATACCAGTACCAGAGGCAGATGATGCTTGAAAGAATGGACACTCTTGTGAACGATTCAGAACTGATGAATTACTATGATTCCAATCCCACCCGTTTCAATCTGAGTACCAACATTGTGAAGGCGCTTTATATAAAACTGTCGGTGGAGACCCCGAATATCGAAAAAATAAAACGTCTTGCACGATCCAATGATCAGAGTGATCTGCAGGACCTTGAAAAAATTTGTTATCAGTTTGCTGAAAAATTTGATGATTTTAACGAAGAGTGGGTTCCGTTTGACAGGATATCAGTAGAGTTGCCATCTGAGATCGACAATGAAGAAAACTTTCTCAGGCGTACCCCATTTTATGAATCAAGTGACTCTGCCAACATATACCTGGTTAACTTCAGGGATTATAAGCTCAGGTCTTCGCTGGCGCCATATGAATATGTAAAAGATGATATTAAGAGAATAATCTGGAATAACAGGAGAATACAGTTTTTTCAGAATCTTGAAAACGGGATATACAATGATGCCCTGAAGGAGAATAAATTTAAGATATTTTAATTTACTGATGATGAAAAGAGGTTCGAAGTTATTCTTGGCATTCGCCTGTATGGTATTGTCGGGAATGTCTGTTGTTAAATCACAGGAGCTGGTTGAATCAGTTGCTGCCATAGTAGGAAATGAGGTAATTTATCTTTCTGATATAGAGAACCAGGTTGCCGATATAAAACGAAACGGAAATAAAACATCCATTGAGGATCTGAGATGCACAGTACTCCAGGAATTGCTTGTTTCAAAATTATTTCTCGACCAGGCCAGAATCGATAGTATTACTGTACCTGAAACCCAGGTGGATGGCGAAGTCAATGCAAGGATCAATGATGCCATCAGGAGGTCAGGAAGCGAAAAGGCTCTTGAAGAATATTTTCATAAGGGAATGGTTGAGATCCAGAAAGATATAAGGAAAGCTCTGCTTGATCAGGAGATCATCAGACAAGTTCAGAGTAAAATTTCTGAGAATCTCAAGGTTACTCCAAACGAATTGAAAAAATTTGTTGCCAATATTCCGAAAGACACTCTCCCTGTCATCCCGTCCAAGGTTCAGATAAGCCTAATCCAGCTTGATCCGCCAAACAATGAAGAGAATAAAGCCGAAGCAAGACAAAAGCTACTGGATATAAGAAGCCAGATACTTGCAGGAAAAGGCTTCAATATCCTGGCTATGCTTTACTCTGAAGATCCGGGTTCGGCTTCCAACGGGGGCGAACTGGGTTTTATGATGAGAGGTGAACTTGAAAAGCCTTATGCAGATGCTGCCTTCAGCCTCACAAAAAACACTGTTTCAAAAATTATTGAAACAAAATACGGCTATCATATTATTCAGCTTATCGAACGTAACGGAGACCTTATCAATACGAGACATATTCTCATAAAACCAAAAGTAAAATCAGATCAGGCAACAGCGGCTATTACCAGACTCGACAGTATTGCAGCTCAGATAAGAAAAGACAGTCTCAAGTACACGGATGCTGCCCTGCGATTCTCTTCCCATAAGGATAGCAGGATCAATGGAGGCAAATTTGTCAGCTCAAATCCTTCGGAAAGGGACACCTGGTTTACCCTTGATGAACTGAATTCCGAGATGTTTGTGAAAGTAAGGGACCTGAAAGTCGGCGAAATATCAGATCCGTTCAGAACGACTGATGAAAATGGCAATACCGTTTTCAGGATTGTAAAGCTGGATAATGAAATACCTGCCCACAGGGCCAACCTGAAAGATGACTATGAAAACCTCTATACGGCAGCCCTGATGAATAAACGGACAAAAACCTATGATGACTGGATCAAAACAAAACTCGGGAATACTTATATTAAGGTTAGTGATGAATTCAAATCTTGTGATTTTCTGAAAAAAGGATGGCTGAAATAAAGATTCTGCGATCTCTGTTTAATATCACACATCCCAGGCATCTGATTTATGTCGCGATACCTCTCATATTTTCAGCAACTCTGATCTCCCCGGGCCCTCAACCACAGACACAGGGAAAAAAAAGAATTGAGCTGAAGCATGCTGATGACGATTATATTGAGAGAGATAAAAATACCGGCAAAGACTGGCATAGGCTGATCGGGAACGTCTTTCTTATCCATAAGGAGATATCGATGAATTGCGACAGCGCGCATTACTTCCCCGATAAAAACCAGGTAATCGCATTCAGCAGAATTCATATTGAGCAGGGTGACACGCTGGATATTACAGGCGATTATCTTTTTTACGACGGGTCAACCGAGCAGGCACTCATGAACGATAATGTGGAACTGGTGGATAAGGAGACACACTTGTTCACAAATTCTGTAAAATACGATGTAAGGAACGAAATTGCCCAATACACCGACAGCGGAAGGATCATAAACGGGAAAAACAAGCTTACCAGTCATATCGGTGTATATTATGTATCCCAGTCGCTTTTTCATTTCAAGGATAGCGTTAAAATTGTAAATCCCGACTATGTAATGAAAGCAGACACAATGGATTACAATTCCAAAACAGAAACTGCTTTCTTTACCGGTCCCTCCGAAATGAAAGGCGACAGTATTTATCTTTACTGTGAAAAGGGATGGTACGATACTAAAAATAATATAACCAGGATCTGGAAAAATGCGGTCATTGACAATAAGATCCAGGTTATTAACGGGGACTCAATTTATTATGACGATAACACAGGTTACGGTCAGTCATTTGGCAATGTCAGCATTACAGATACCACCAACAGCATAATTGTAAAGGGAAATTATGCCTGGTACTATAAAAAGCCTGAAAGATTCCTGGTTACCGACAGCGCTATGTTTATCCAGGTTTCAGACCATGATTCACTTTTCCTGCATGGCGATACAATCAGTGCAATTACTATTCCCGACAGTGCAGGAAAGGAATTCCGGCTGATGCGTGCCTTTTACGGATGCAGGATATTCAGCAAGGATCTGCAGGCAAAATGCGATTCTCTATCCTACTCTTTCCAGGATTCAGTAATCAGATTATATCATCAACCGGTGCTATGGTCAGAAGAAAACCAGCTAACATCCGACACCATGGCCATTTATACAAAAAACAGGCAAGCCGACAGGATGGAACTCTATTACTCAGCCTTCGTTACCAGCCAGGTCGATTCTTTGCGTTTTAACCAGATAAAAGGGAGAACACTTACCGGGCATTTTAAAAACAATGAACTATGCAGGATAAACATTGAGGGCAACGGAGAATCAATATATTACCTTGTCGACGGAGAAGATCTTGTGGGTAAGAACAGCACAAGATGCGCAAGCATCGAGATAATAGTAAACAAGGGAAAAATACAGGAGATCTATGAACGGCAAAGCCCTGAAGGGACTATTGATCCTCCGACAAATTCGCCCAGTGCCAATAATCGTCTTGAGGGCTTTAGCTGGCTCGACTCTATAAGGCCTAAAAAAGTTACGGATATATTTAAATAAAAAATGCATGCTGATGCATGCACTGGCGACCTAGTATTCGTCTTCATTAAAGAAGAAATCATCCTTACTTGGATAGTCGGGCCAGATATCTTCAATACTTTCATAAATATCGCCCTCATCCTCAATCTCCTGCAGGTTTTCAATAACTTCCATCGGAGCACCCGATCTGATGGCGAAATCTATCAGCTCATCCTTGGTTGCAGGCCACGGAGCATCTTCGAGTTTTGATGCTAATTCTAGTGTCCAGTACATAGTTTCCTGATAAAGTTATGTTTTTTGCAAAGTCTGCAAATATATATTAATTTAAATTTAAAACAATAACTTTCAGAAAGATTTTCAGAGACTCAAATTGTCCACTTAATCTCCTCATTATCAAGCTCAAAGGAAAGCATTCTGGATAAGACAAATAAATAATCTGAAAGGCGGTTAAGGTATTTGTAGATTATTTCAGGGATTTTCTCTGTTTCATTAAGCTTTAATGCCATCCGCTCAGCCCCGCGGCAGACGCATCTGGCTATATGGCAATACGATACAATCTGATTTCCTCCAGGAAGGATAAAGTTCTCAAGGGGAGGAAGAGAGTTCTCCATTTTATCGATCTCCCTCTCAAGAATGGTAATCCATTCATTGTCTGGCTTTAATTTCCCAACCTTATTATCTTTGGGATCGGATGAAAGAACTGCTCCACATATCATCAGCTGATCCTGGATATTAATGAGAAACTTTCTGCGCTTTTCATTCTCCTTACATGATCGCAGCATGCCTATCCAGGAAATCAGTTCATCGACTGAACCGTAAGACTCAACACGGATATTGAATTTAGGGACTCTCCTGCCCCCGGAAAGAGATGTGGTTCCATCATCTCCTGTGCGGGTATATATCTTCATAATTAAAAATTATAAAAATAACCTGCAAAATATGATTCTGACGAAAATATCAGGCCTGTATATATTTTTCGTTCACGTAATCCTTTGACACCTCACCATCGAAGAGTTTTATGATGCGGGCTGCATGACGTGCTATATCTTCTTCATGTGTAACCACGATTACAGTGTTCCCTTTTTTATGGATTTCATCCAGGAGCCCCATAATATCTAGCGATGTTTTACTATCAAGGTTACCTGTCGGCTCATCTGCAAGTATTATGGATGGTTTGTTGACAAGTGCTCTGGCTATGGCAACGCGCTGCCGCTGGCCTCCTGAAAGCTCATTTGGCTTATGGGTCATCCTGTCAGCCAGTCCCACCTGTTCAAGAGTTTCAATAGCAAGCTTTTCCCTGTCTGCTTTCTGAATACCAGCGTATATTAAAGGCAAGGTAACATTTTCAAGAGCAGAATATCTCGGGAGCAGGTTAAAGGTCTGGAAAACAAAGCCAATCTCTTTATTTCTGATCTCGGCCAGATAATCATCTTCCATCTTGCTTACATCAGTTCCATTGAGAATATATTCACCGCTGGTGGGTGTATCAAGGCAGCCGAGAAGGTTCATAAGAGTGGATTTTCCTGATCCTGATGGTCCCATTATTGCAACATATTCATTCCTGTTAATATCGATTGAGACTGATCTTAAAGCTCTCACTATAACTGACCCGACCTGGTAATTCTTTACAATATTTTTAATCTCAATTACTTTATCCATAACCTTTAAAATTTGAGTTTACGAAATTATATTAAATTAGCTAAATACCGGTATTTATTGTCTTAATTTTTGTTAATACCTGATCACATAATCAAAACGGGTCATCGCTTCCCTGAAAAAAACCAGTCCCATCCTGAAAAGATCAACAGTTACAGTGACACTTTTATGCTGTTTTACCTGGTTCCAGGCATCCTCCATCTCATAAGACTGGTGTATGTCGTCCAGAACAATTACGGTCCTGCTATCGGACATTTCAGCCATCTGGTTGAAATACCTTAAAACAGGCTCTCTTCTATGATCGCCATCGATAAAAACAAGCCCGGGCCTTACTGACTGTTTCTTTAGTTCCGGCAATGTATCGTCAAATGATCCGTTTATCAGACGGATATTCTCTAATCCTGCCTCACTGAAATTCTCCCTGGCAAGGTCTGATGTCTCAGGACAACCTTCCATTGAATAAACTACTGATCCGGGGCAGCCGGAAGCAAGATACATGGTGCTTATCCCCAGGGAAGTTCCAAATTCAACCATTGCCGGTTTACCAAATTCAGCTGCCAGGGCCGATAATAAAATCCCATATTTTTTCGGAACAGCTGAATATCTTGCTATATCTGACACCTTTCTTAAATCCCCTTTCATTATTTCAGATCCTGCTCCGAGATCCAGAACACGAATGTTTCTCACTGAAGACAAGCATCTCTTTCTTATGTTTTCAATCTTTAAGACAATATCATTGCCTGTTTTATTCCTGAATACCCTTGATATAAGGTCAAAAATAAAAGGGCTATGAATGCCATGACCTTTCCTGTGGCGTGAAAACAACAGGTAATTAAGGTATCCTGAAAGCCTGAAAAAAAACATTCCCAAAGCAATATTATTAGGTAAGGTTCGTAAAAATAATTATTTTCGGTCATCTTTTTCCATACTGTTTACAGGGAAAGTATTATGCCTGATTTCCTCGACACAAACATTACATATTTACACGGAGTTGGTCCCAAAAGGGCTGAGCTTCTTAATAAAGAATTGAACGTATATACCTTTGGCGATCTGCTCTGGTATTTCCCATACAAATATATTGACAGGACAAGGTTTTTTAAGATATCCGAACTGGACCCGGATCTACCATTCGTCCAGGTCAGGGGCGTAATAAAAGGCTATTATACTGAGGGACATGGTGCAGGAAAAAGGCTTGTAGCTGATTTCCAGGACGATACAGGTTCTATAAAGCTTGTCTGGTTCAAAGGGGTCAAATGGATCACTCAAAGTTTTAATCCAGGGGTCGAATTTATAGTATTCGGCAAGCCAGGCGTTTTCAACGGAATGATAAATATAATCCATCCCGAGATTGAAACCTCGAATAAGGCTGCAGAGAGAGTGAGTTCAGCGCTTCAGGCACAATACAACACCTCTGAAAACCTGAAAAACCACTTTCTTACATCCAAGGCTTTGGACAAGCTGATGGGAAATCTCATCGGTCAGATGAATTTCAGGCTCCCTGAAACTCTTCCCGGATATTTAATATCAAAATATCACCTCATGGATTTTGATGAGGCAATGAGAAAAATACATTTCCCATCAAATAATGCTGAGCTTGAAAAAGCCAGGTACCGCCTGAAGTTCGAGGAACTATTTTTTATACAACTCAACCTTCTAAGGTTTAAGAATAACCGGTCACGTAAATCCAGGGGATTTGTTTTTTCCAATGTTGGCGATAATTTCAACAATTTCTATTTCCATAACCTCCCCTTCACATTAACGGAGGCTCAGAAAAAAGTAATGAAGGAGATACGGAAGGATCTGGGATCAGGAAAACAGATGAACCGGCTTCTGCAGGGCGATGTGGGAAGCGGAAAGACGCTTGTTGCTCTGATGAGCATGTTGATTGCCATTGATAACGGATACCAGGCTTGCATAATGGCTCCGACGGAGATACTTGCAAACCAGCATTACCAGACAATCACAAAACTTCTTAACGGGATCAATATCAAAGTAAGACTGCTGACAGGATCATCCATGCGTTCTTCACGAAAAGAAATAAGCGAATCGCTGCAGGACAAATCGCTCGACATTCTTATTGGCACGCATGCTCTTATTGAGGATAGTGTCCAGTTCAGCAGGCTTGGGCTCGTGATAATCGACGAACAGCACAGGTTTGGTGTTGAACAGAGGGCAAAACTGTGGCAGAAAAGCTTTAACCCTCCGCATATACTGGTTATGACTGCCACTCCCATTCCAAGAACTCTTGCGATGACCCTTTATGGCGACCTGGATGTCTCGGTAATTGATGAGCTGCCACCTGGCAGAGTACCGGTAAAGACAATGCATTTTTTTGATTCAGAAAGGAATAAGGTATTTGGTTTCCTTAGAAGCAGAATTTCGGAAGGCCGCCAAGTGTTTGCGGTATATCCACTGATCAAGGAGTCGGAAAAAATGGATTACAAGGATCTTGAGGATGGATGGGATACAATCTCAAGAGCTTTCCCTGCACCTGAATATTGTGTAAGCGTGGTTCATGGCAAGATGACTTCAGCACTCAAGGAAGAATCGATGAGGCTTTTCAAGGAGGGCCAGGCGCATATTCTTGTTGCCACCACTGTGATTGAAGTTGGTGTTGATATACCCAATGCAACTGTTATGGTAATTGAAAGTGCCGAAAGATTCGGTCTTTCACAGCTCCACCAGCTCAGGGGGCGAGTTGGAAGAGGCGCTGACCAGTCTTATTGCATCCTTATGAGTTCAGTAAAACTCTCAAAAGAAGCTGCCATGAGAATCGAAGTCATGTTAAGAACAAATGATGGATTCGAAATAGCAGAAACAGATCTTCAGCTTAGGGGGCCGGGCGATATAGAGGGCACAATGCAGAGTGGAATTCCTTTTGACCTTAAAATTGCCAACCTTGGCAAAGACGGGCAGCTTATTGAATATGTAAGGAACATAGCTGAAGAAATAATTTCAAAGGATCCGCTTTTTGAAGAGAGCAGTAACCACATACTGGCTGACGGACTGAGGCGTCTATTCAGTAAACAGCAATCCTGGAGCAATATAAGCTGACCACCATCATCTAAGAAGAGCATATCATAAAAAACATTAAAACATTCTTAAATACTGACAAAAAGCAGTAGCTGGTAGCATAGTTATTATAATTTTGTGCTTTTCATTTTTCTCCTTTATCTAATGACCATATCAGTAAAATCGAATATTATCGGGCATGATGGAATAGTTCAGAAATCTGACAGTAATTCTGTTACCGTAAAGATATTGTCCGAATGCGCATGTTCAGGGTGTCATGCCGAAGGAGCATGTTCCCTGTCGGGAAGGGAAGAGAAGATTGTCGAAGTTTCCGGAGTTTATAATGTCTCTCCGGGCGATAATGTGACGGTCCTTATGGAACAATCGACCGGACATGCTGCAGTGATTCTTGGATATGTCCTTCCCGTGATCCTGGTAATTTCTGTTCTGATAATTCTGGCTTCCTTGTCTGATTCTGAGCTCACTGCAGGAATCGGATCGATAGCCATGCTTATTCCATACTATTTTATCATTTGGCTATTCAGAAAACGAATAAGTAAAAAATTCACCTTTACAATAAAAATCTGATTAATGAATTCGACGATTTTAATAACAATCATAAGTCTGAGTCTGCTGGCTTTTCTTTCGGCAGTAATACTTTATTTTGTTGCGCAGAAATTCAAGATCTTCGAAGATCCGAGGATTGATGAGGTGCAGGCTGTATTGCCGGCAGCAAACTGCGGGGGTTGCGGCTTTGCAGGATGCCGGAATTTTGCTGAAGCTCTTGTGAAAGCCGATACTTTTGAAGGATTGAACTGTCCGGTAGGAGGTGCTGATGTAATGTCTAAGGCAGCTAAAATACTGGGGAAAGAAGCTCCGTTGGTTGATCCCATGATTGCCGTCCTTCTGTGCAACGGGAAACCCGAATACCGTCCCCACACTTCAAAATATGACGGCGCCCCTGATTGCCGGATATCCAACAGCCTCTATATTGGTGAAACGGACTGCAGCTATGGCTGTCTTGGCAATGGCGACTGTGTAAGAGCATGTGCATTTGGCGCAATGTATATGAATCCCGAAACCGGTTTGCCGATAATATTGGATGATAAATGTGTATCATGCGGTGCCTGTGTCAAAGCATGCCCCAGGCATATAATCGAACTCAGGAAAAAAGCTAAAAAAGACTGTAAAATTTATGTTGCTTGCTCAAACTGCGATAAGGGAGGCCCGGCAGGAAGAGCCTGCAAGGTTGCATGCATTGCCTGTACAAAATGTGTCAAGGTATGCGAATTCAATGCGGTTAAAATCGAAAATAACCTGGCATATATAGATGCATTCAAATGTACCTTCTGCAGGAAGTGTGTTGCCGAATGTCCCACAGGTTCAATTCTTGAGCTCAACTTTCCGACTCGGAAACATATCCCGGAAACAATGGCAGAATCTGCTTCAGTATGAATTAACGTATAATACTTAAAATATAAAAGTTTGAAAACATTTCCTAAAGGTGGCATCCACCCGCCTGATAATAAACTGACAGCTGATAAAAGTATCCGGTTGCTTCCTTTGCCTGCAAGTGTCGCAATACCTTTATCACAGCATCTTGGGGTACCATCAGAAGTTATTGTAAATAAGGGAGATATTGTCAAAACAGGTCAGGTAATTGCTCAAAGCAAGGGTTTTATATCGGCAAATATTCATTCTTCCGTTTCCGGCAAGGTGAATAAAATCGATACTGTTATCGATAGTACAGGATATCGGCAAAAAGCTGTCTTTATTGATGTCGATGGTGATAACTGGGTTGAAACGATTGACAGAACTGATAAAATAATTACCGAGATTAATCTCTCATCTGAAGAGATCATTAATAAATGCCTCGAATCCGGAGTTGTCGGGCTTGGGGGTGCTACATTTCCGTCACATGTAAAGCTGACTGTTCCTGCCGGGAAAAAATGTGATGCATTGATAATTAACGGAGCGGAGTGTGAACCTTATCTTACCTCCGACCACAGGTTAATGCTGGAAAAAGGAGAAGAGATCCTTGTCGGCGTTTCAATTCTTATGAAAGCGCTCAAGACTGACAGGGCAATGATTGGAATTGAGAACAATAAACCTGATGCTGTTGAGCATCTTACAAATCTGGCTTCAGGATTCAAAGGGATTACAGTTTATGCCCTTAAGGTAAAATATCCGCAGGGTGCTGAAAAACAGCTTATTAAAGCCTTAACTAACAGAGAAGTACCTTCAGGTCACCTTCCTATCGATGTAAATGAAGTAGTTCATAATGTAGGTACTGCCTATGCAGTTTACGAAGCTGTCCAGAAAAATAAACCACTCTTCGAACGGGTAGTGACCATATCAGGAAAATCACTTAAAGATCCGGGGAATTATCTTGTCAGGATTGGCACTCCGATTATCAATCTTATAGAGGCTGCCGGCGGGATGCCGGATGACACGGGCAAAATTTTATCAGGTGGCCCGATGATGGGTAAAGCTGTCAATAATACCGGAGTTCCGGTCGTAAAGGGTACATCAGGGATAATCCTGATCCCGGCTAATGAATCAGAAAGAATGGTGGCAAGCGCCTGCATAAGGTGTGGGAAATGCATTTCGGTATGCGCCCTCGGTCTTGAACCCTACCTGCTGATGTCTCTTTCGGAAAAGGGACTCTTTGAAAGAGCCGAAAAGGAAGGGATAGCAAACTGCATGGAAGACGGGTCCTGCGTCTATATATGCCCGGGGGGTCGTCCGATTCTTGATTATATACGCCTTGGAAAATCGACAGTTATGAAAATGGCCCGTGAACGGGTACAAAAACAATAAGATCTTAGTATTAATGAGCAAACTACTTAATGTTTCACCCTCACCGCATACTCACAGCCCGGTAACAACAAGAAAGCTGATGTCGGGAGTGGTTATAGCCCTCCTTCCAGCGTTGATTGCATCAATATTTTATTTCGGAACAGGAGCGATCATAGTAACACTTACTTCTGTCGCTTCGTGTATTTTATTTGAATTTCTTATTCAGAAATTCCTTCTGAAGAAACCACTTTCAATAACTGACGGATCGGCATTGGTAACAGGACTGCTTCTTGCGTTTAACCTGCCATCTAATATTCCGGTTTTTATTATTGTGATCGGAAGTTTTGTTTCCATCGCTATAGCAAAGATGACATTCGGAGGTCTGGGGAATAATCCTTTTAATCCGGCTCTGGTTGGCAGGGTGTTCATGCTTATTTCTTTCCCTGTGCAGATGACTTCATGGCCCGTGCCATCAGGTTTTAGCACAGGGTACGCTGATGCCGTTACAGGTGCCACTCCTCTTGCAATATTGAAAGAAGGTCTGAAAAACGGGGATTCAATTTCTGATCTTATGACTCAAATCCCTCACCCGGTTCAGATGTTTCTGGGCAAAATGGGCGGATCGTTGGGTGAAGTTGCCGCCATAGCCCTTCTTATCGGGTTTGTATATCTTCTTATAAAAAAAATAATTACATGGCATATTCCTGTTTCAATTATAGGAAGCATGACTCTGTTTACCACAATTCTCTGGCTGATAAATCCTGAGAAGAATGCCAGTCCGATGTTTCATATCCTGGCTGGCGGAGTGCTCCTTGGTGCCATATTTATGGCGACAGATTATGTTACTTCACCAATGAATCCGAAGTCAATGATAATCTATGGCTGCGGGATAGGAATACTTACTGTAATAATCAGAGTATGGGGAGCTTATCCCGAAGGAGTCTCATTTGCCATACTAATAATGAATGCATTTGTCCCGCTTATGAATGCATATATTAAACCCAAAAGATTTGGTGAGGAGGTGAAAAATGGCTAAGACCGAATCGACATTCAAAAATATGGTGCTGTCGCTTACTCTTATCTCTCTTGGAGCTTCAGCATGTCTTGGTTTCGTTTATGTAATGACCAAGGAGCCTATTGAAAGGTCAGTCCTGAATAAAAAGCTCGATGCCATCAGGCAGGTCGTGCCTGAATTCAATAACAATCCATTTGAGGAGATGTTCCGCCTTCCTACAGATCAGGGTGATAGTCTGGAAATCTTTCCGGCAAAAAAGGACGGTAATATTATCGCATATGCTGTAAATACTTATTCAAAAACAGGATTCAGCGGAAATATAAGCCTGATGGCAGGCTTCAAACCTGATGGTACCATAATTAATATTTCTGTTCTTGAACAGAAAGAGACTCCCGGCCTCGGCTCAAAAATGACTGAGCCTCGTTTCAAGGATCAATTCAACGATAAAAATCCTTCACAGTTTATGCTCAAAGTTAGGAAGGACGGAGGACCTGTTGATGCCATAACAGCTGCAACCATAAGTTCCAGGGCATTTTGTGATGCCGTCCAGCGTGCATATAATACAATACAAAAAGGAGGTCTTAAATGAACCAGGTTCAAAACTTTACTAAGGGATTCTTTAAAGAAAATCCAATACTCGTTCTTGTTTTGGGCACCTGCCCCGCTCTGGCAACAACTTCATCGGTGCTGAACGGGCTGGGGATGGGAGTTGCGACAACTTTCGTACTTATTGGCTCCAATGTGGTCATTTCACTTCTCTCGGGTGTAATACCCGATAAGGTAAGGATACCTGCATTCGTCGTAATCATTGCCTCATTTGTGACCATCGTTGATCTGGTGATGCAGGCATACACGCCGGCACTATATGAAACGCTTGGCATCTTTATTCCTCTGATAGTTGTCAACTGTATCGTTCTTGGCCGTGCAGAAGCTTACGCAAGTAAGAATCCCGTCTTCTCATCATTTATCGATGGCGCAGGAATGGGGCTCGGTTTTACAATGGCTCTCGGGATCATTGGTTGCTTCCGTGAAATTGTCGGAAGCGGTGCAATCCTGGGCCATAAATTCATCCATGGCGACGGTATTCTGGTTTTCGTCCTTGCACCCGGAGCATTCTGGGCTTTGGGATATCTTATCGCTCTTATTAACAGGTTAAAAAGAACCGAAAAACTTTAATGAAATGGAATATCTGCTAATTATAATATCAGCCATATTTATAAATAATATTGTACTTGCCCAGACAATAGGGATATGTCCTTTTCTTGGCGTCTCAAACAAGATCAATACTGCATTGGGGATGTCAGGATCTGTTGTATTTGTGATCGTCCTTGCCACAATAGTCACTTATCTTATCCATATCTACGTACTTAATCCCCTTGGCCTGGCATTTATGCAAACCATCATCTTCATACTCGTAATTGCCGCACTTGTACAGATGGTAGAGATTGTTCTGAAGAAAATCAGCCAGCCGCTTTATCAGGCTCTTGGTATTTATCTACCGCTCATTACGACTAACTGCGCAGTTCTTGGAGTCGCAATACTTGTAATAAAAAAGAACTACAACCTGCTAGAAGGAGTTGTTTACGGAGGATCCATAGCTATAGGATTCGGGCTTGCACTTATAATCCTTGCCGGTATAAGGGAGCAGCTTGACCTTGTAGATGTCCCAAAAGGGATGAAAGGTGTACCAGTATCCCTCGTGATAGCAGGAATACTCGCACTGGCATTCATGGGCTTTACCGGGATAGTGAAATAAATCATTACATTTGTCATCTTACCCTCTCCGGGGAAATATGACGGCAGATTACTATTACAGCGTACTTGGCTTACCTTCGGGTTCATCAATCGATGAGATCAAAAAAGCTTACAGGCAGAAAGCAAGGACGTATCATCCTGATATAAATCCATCACCGGATGCAAAGGATATGTTCATTTCAGCTACTGAAGCCTATGAATTCCTTATTGTAAACTTTGATAAGATATCGAACAATGATGAGGCTTTCAGGCAGGCAATGGAAGACTGGAGGAAGTACAGGCAGGACAGGTCAAGGCAACGGGCAAGAGCCTATTCGCAGGCGTCGTATGTTAAATTCAAAAACACAAAATTCTATCGTGCAACCAGGATCCTCGATGGCACAACGGTTATCTTCAGTCTTATTATATCAATCGTAGTGATTATTTATACTATTTTGGGGTACCTGTACAGGCTGAAACATCCGCTGCCGAACCAGGAGAATCCGACATTTTTTACCTTTGTGATGCTCCTTCTTCTCGGAATGGTCTTTTTTGTGCTTTCCCTGACTTACCTGAAAGTTTATATTGAATCTTCAAAGAAAAGGAAGCAAAAACCGAAGTGAACTGGCATGATTTTTGTCTATTATGATATAACCTGACCAATGAGGATAGCGATTTGCAATTTCCTGTCTCATTCGTCTTTAAAGCTATATTATCATGATTTACATTAATCAGAAATCAATATTGCTATTTGCAGCAGCAATTATGCTTATCTGCACAAGGTGTTCCAAAAACCCGGATGAGAATCTTCCCACTGAACCTGTTAAAATAAATCTTGATGCGGCTCAGACCGCACTGATAGGGTCCGGGAATTCTTTTGCATTCGATATTTTCAGGAAAGTAATTGAAAATCCTGACAATGCAGGGAATGTGATGATCTCTCCTCTCAGTATTTCCTATGCCCTTTCAATGACTCTGAACGGAGCAAACGGAGCTACACGCGACTCAATGCTCAAAGCTTTAAGGGTCACCGGAATTACACCTGATGAGATCAACAATTCATATAAAGATCTTACCGATGCATTGTTAACCATTGATAAAAGGGTTTTGATATCTATTGCAAATTCAGTATGGACTGAAAATGATTTTCCAGTCAAAAAATCCTTTATCGATATTCTTACCAGCTATTATGATGCTGAATCGATGCAATTCGATATAGCTGACCAGACTGTTCCGGCTAAAATGAACAGCTGGATCTCGGATAAGACGAACGGTCTTATTAAGAATATGGTTGATAAGCTTCAGGATAATACAGTAATGATGCTTATCAACGCTATCTATTTTAAGGGAAAATGGAAATCTGAATTTGACAAGGACAATACTGTTACCACCTCATTTTATAAACCTGATGGTACGGTCTCTGTTCCAATGATGAAACAAGAATCTGAATTTAAAGTCTTCGATGGCGACGGTTTCGTCCTTGGAGAGTTCCCATATGGACAGGGTAATTTTGTAATGGACATAATACTTCCGGATGCGCAGAACGGAACAGATGCGATACTGCCATCAATCACAGTTGCTTCCTTCGCTTCCTGGTTAAATAATCTCTCAGATCACAAGGTAAATCTTTCCCTTCCCAGGTTCAAATATGGTTTTAAGCTCCCACTTAAGAATGTTCTGACAGATATGGGGATGGGGATCGCCTTCACCGATGCAGCAGACTTTACAAATATTGCAGATGCTTCATTGCTTATTAATGAGGCTAAACACCAGACTTTTATTGAAACAAACGAGGAGGGTACCGAAGCTGCTGCCGTAACAATCATTGGCATCGGCACTACTTCAGTCGGACCGGATCCTTTAACTTTCAATGCTGACCACTCATTCCTTTATATTATAAGGGAAACGACCACCAATACCATTCTTTTCATGGGAAGGGTTACTGATCCGTCAGCCAGTTAATGAACATATTATCAATATTACTCAAGGGGTTCATAAACCCCTTTTTTTATACCTTTAAAAGGCTAAAAACGGTGAGATGAAATTAACCTTAGCTTTAATTTTTGCAGCCCTGATTTCAATGAATATGCACAATCCCGGAACAACCGACAAGCAGAAACCGTCTGATCAGGGCCGGAAGGTTCTCTTTTCTTTCGGAATTATAGCTGATGTTCAGTATTGCGACTGTGAACCGGAAGGAACAAGGTATTACCGTTTGTCAACCGGCAAATTAAGGGAAGCCATGAATTCATTTATAACTGATTCCGTGAATTTCGTTGTAAACCTGGGCGACCTTATTGATCGCGATTATGCATCGTACAAACCGGTAATGGATATACTTGACTCTTCAGGACTGAAAATTTATCATCTCACAGGCAACCACGATTATTCTGTTGATTCCAGGAATAAAAAACATCTTCCTCTTCCACAACCATCAAAAGAAGGATATTACTCTTTTGTGGTGGATCATTTCAGATTCATTGCTCTGAACGGAAATGAGCTGAGCACCTATGCATCGGTTAATAAATGCCGGATCAAACAAGCTGAAGGATACATTTCCCTCCTTAAGGATTCAGGAAGCATGAATGCCTTTGACTGGAATGGAGGAGTAAGCAACAGGCAGCTTGAATGGCTTAAGGATCAGCTTGATGACGCTGTTGCAAAAAATGAGAAGGTATTCATCTTATGCCATTTTCCGATATTCCCGGAAGGTGTTCATAACCTTCTTAATTACAGGGATGTGCTAACAATCCTGGGTAATTATAGTAATATAATAGCCAGTTTCAGCGGCCATAATCATTCAGGCAGTTATGGCAATTTCAATATGATTCATTTTGTAACTATCAAAGGAATGGTTGAAACAGAAAATACCGGCAGCTTTGCCCGTGTTGATGTGTATGGAAATAAAATCTGGATTACAGGTTCGGGAAAGGAAAAAAGCCAGATCCTGGCTTATTGATTATTTGTCGCCTGTTTTAATGAAATTGAAAGGGACATCAAGGATTGACGCGAAATATTCTCCCCTTTCAAAAATATCTTCATCACCATCTTCATAATACCAGTTGAATATGAATTTCTTATTCTTAAGTGAAACGTGCTTAATCATTTCAAGAAGGTGAATGAATACCTTGGCGCTTGCACTGTTAAAATATTCAAGGTTCATATCCAAACAAGTAACATCAGCAGGAACTTCAATATATTCTTCAATCCACTCCTCTACCGGAGCAAAAAACTCCGCAACGTTCTCATGAATGGAACGTCCCAGAATTTTTATCATTCCGTTGGGATTCAGAATAATCTCTGGTGAGTTTTTTGATGGTGAAATCCTCAGTTCCTTCATCATATAAATTTAGCAGCGAAAGTAAGTAAAATAAATTCTAATTTTCAATCATTAAACATAAGTGAAGCATATTCTGCATCCCTGCAGATAATCTCCACATTGTATCCGCTCTCTTTAAGCAAGGCAGCTGTTATCCCCCCGATAGCACCTGCACCTTCGACCATTATAGACAGATCGTTGTTTTTCATTGTATTATTGGACATTATTATCAGAATCTTGCAAGTGGAGCAACATCCTGTCCGGTAAATTCCCTCCTAAGATATTTATAATACCCCGAAATTCCAATCATTGCAGCATTATCGGTTGTAAGGCTGATATCGGGTATAAAAAGATTCCAGCTTCTTTTTTCAGCTTCAGCTGTAACTGATTCTCTCAATCCGGAATTTGCAGAGACTCCGCCGGCAATCCCAATCTCTTTAATTCCGGTCTCCAGCGTAGCTTTAAGCAGTTTCCCGGCAAGAATGGTAACAATAGTATGCTGCAGAGAAGCGCATAGGTCGGCCTTGTTTTTCTCAATGAAGCCAGGATCCTCTTTGATCCTGTCCCGTAAAAAATAAAGAAAACTTGTTTTTAATCCGCTGAAACTGAAATCAAGGCCCTTTACCGATGGTTTTGCGAAAGTGAAAGCCTTTTTATTTCCGGATCCTGCAAGTTTATCAATTTCCGGTCCAGCAGGATATTGGAAACCCATAATTTTCCCGCATTTATCGAATGCTTCACCGGCAGCATCGTCGATGGTATTGCCTATTACTTCCATGCTAAAGTGGTCCTTCATAAGGATAATCCTTGTATGTCCGCCTGACACCAGAAGACACAGAAAGGGAAAACCCGGAACCTTCTTTTCAATACCCTCGCGAAGAATAAAATGAACCATGACATGAGCCTGCAGGTGATTTACTTCTATTAATGGAATATCCCTGGTAAGTGCAAATCCTTTTGCGAAAGAAGTTCCTACGAGAAGTGAACCGAGTAAACCGGGTCCCCGGGTAAAGGCCACGGCATCAACTTCTGAAACGCTGACCCCTGCTCTTTTGAAAGCCTGATCAACAACCGGAACAATATTAGCCTGATGAGCCCTGGATGCAAGTTCCGGGACTACCCCTCCATATGACTTATGAATCTCCTGTCCTGCAATCAGATTCGACAGAATATACCCATCCCTTATGATTGCAGCTGAGGTATCGTCACACGAAGATTCTATTGCTAAAATTGTAACTGCCATCCCTGCTTTGATATTCGGTATATTTTAGGTTATTTTGATTAATGATTATTCACCTCAAATAATGCTCAAAAGTATTAAAAAATCATTTAAGTATTTCATCATAGTTCTCGGAATCGTAATTATATTCCCGACTCTCATTGCCATTACACTGCAGATTCCTCTTGTCCAGACCCTGATGGTGAAAAGGATCACAAGTCATTTTTCGGAGCAGATCAGATCCACGATCTCTGTCGGCAAATTTGAATACAGGTTCTTCAACAAGCTCATTTTAAATGATGTATTGATAAAGGATAAGCATGATGATACTCTTGCCTATGTTCAGAAGCTATCCGCAGGAATAAAACATATTGATCTGAAAACAATATCATTCACTATTGGGAAGCTTGATCTGCTCAATCCCGTATTAGGTCTGATAACGGATTCAGCGGGTGAACTGAATCTGGCCTGGTATCTTGACATGTTGAAAAATCCGGCTAATACAACCAGAAAGTCAAAGGGGGTCATTAAAATAAACGAGATAGAAATCAGTAATGCAAGGCTATCACTTCTGAATAAAATAGGTATTAAAAGCAAAAATCCTATCGATTTCAATAACCTCAGGCTTTTGGATGTAAACGGCATTATTGAAGACATGATCATTAGAAATGATACTACCTCATTCAATCTCTATAACCTGGGATTCAGGGAATCGAGTGGATTTACGGTTAAAAGACTGAATAGCGGAATTTCCATCTCAAAAAACAATTATACCTTAAATTCCACCTACCTGAACTGCGACAGCAGCATTCTGAATTTTTCGCACATAGAAATACATGCAGATTCAGCCGGATCATTTAAAAAATTCACAGAGGAAGTGAAATTTGATATTCTTCTGGAAAAATCACTTGTAAGTTCTTCGGACCTGAAATATTTCGTTCCATCAGTTGGAGCTATGAATGAATCATTCTGGCTCTCGGGAAGGCTGATTGGAACTGTCGCTGAGCTAAGGGGACGTGATATCGAATTCTCATACGGCGACCACACCATGCTTAATTGCGATTTTGACGTATCGGGCCTTCCAAAATTCGAAAACTCATTTATATACGTCGGTGTCAACTCTCTTAAAGCGAATGCTTCTGATATTGAAAAGTTAAAATTTCCAGGTAAAGGACCTGTGAAGCTGCCTGATTACTTTTCAAAGCTTGGGACCATTTCATTTGATGGAAGCTTTACGGGGTTTACTACGGATTTCGTGACATATGGAAATTTCAGAACAAATTTAGGAACAATCAGAACAGATATTTCTCTCAGACCGGAGAAGTCAAAAGGATTTAAAGTCAATGGGCTGATATCGCTGAGTAACATAGCGCTTGGGGAACTTACCGGAAAACCTGATATGTTAGGGAATATCAGCATGAGGGCTGATGTTGACGGATACGCCTTTTCATTCCGGAAATATAATGGCAGGCTGACGGGCAGGATTGATAGCATTGAAATAAACAAGTATAAGTACAGGAATATATCTCTTAATGGAAATTTCAGTGAAAAAACATGGGACGGCACTGTAAATATTTCAGAAGATAATATCAAAATGGATATCCTGGGCCTCTTTAATTTCAAAGAGAAGCTTCCTGAATTTGATTTCACACTTAACCTGGCCAAAGCCGATCTTCACAAGCTTAACTTCGATAAGCCTGATACATCATCTTCGCTTTCAATGCTCCTGACTGCCAACTTCAAGGGTACAAATATCGATAACCTTAATGGAGAAATAAAACTGCTTAATTCGAGAATCAGAAAATTCGGAAACACTCTCGAACTATATGATTTCTCCATAAGGACATTCGCCGAGAACAACAAGCCTGCTATTAATCTCAGGACCGATTTTGTTGATGCCGACCTCAGGGGTTATTACAATTTTGCCGAGTTGGGAATCCTCTTCAGGTCTGCCCTCTCCTCACTTATGTCATTGCCATTCCAAAATCCAGTCCAGAAAAAGGAGCTTATTAAAAATAATTTCGCGTTCAGCATCAATTTTAAGAAGACAGATAAGTTATTTAATTTTTTCAGGACAGGTATTTTACTTGCCGACAAAAGTTCCGTTAACGGGTCTATCTTCCCTGACAGCATAATGAAGATCAGGGGAGATTCAAAAATGCTGAATTTCAGGAATATTGTTTTTAAAGACATTGCAGTCGAGGCAAATATTACAAAATCTGACCTGAATGCAAAACTGACCAGTTCATCCCTGAATCTGCTCGGACAATCAGAACTAAAAGGATTTGAAGCTGACCTTACCACACATCCAGACACATTCAATTTCGGATTAAGCTGGGATAACCATGATAAGATACTGAACAGCGGGAGCTTTTCGGCAAGTGGTTCATTCAATAAAACAAATGAGATAAATAGTAAACCTGTACTGAATATCCGAATTGATTCAACAAGTTTTTATAGCATGAATAATCTGTGGAAGATAAGCAAATGCAGTATAAGCGTTGATACAACCGCGGTCAGGTTTGATAAGTTCTATATAAGCAATAATTCGCACTATTATCTGGTTGATGGAGCAATTTCGGCAGATCCGGCTGATACACTTCTCCTTGAATTCAAGGGTATTGATATTTCCCCGCTCAATTCCATTGTCAGCAGGAATGCTCCACCTGATATGGTACCTCTCTCATTCAGAGGTGAACTGAATGGCAGGATCCGGCTGACAAATATTTACTCCCTGCCGCTCCTGGTAACTAACCTTAGTATCAATAATTTTTCAATGCTTCAGAGCGAATATGGAAATATATCCATCATATCAGAATGGAACCGCGTGAAAAAAGTTGCTGATGTCCATGCTGAGAATAACCTTGAAGGGAAGAAAATGATAAATATTGACGGCTACTACGATCCTACCGCCAAATACCTCTATTTGAATGGTCTTGCTAATAAATTGCCAATTGATGCCATGAACCCCCTCCTCAGGGTATTTGCCTCTGGAATAAACGGAACTGCATCCGGAAAGGTAAACTTATCCGGCGGGCCGGGAAGGTTTGTCCTGAAAGGTGCACTGATGGTTGAAAATGGAGGAATTAAGATTGATTACCTTCAGACAAAATACAAGATAAACGACTCGATAAGGTTCGAAAAGAATAACATCATTTTTAATAATGTCAGGGCTTCCGATGAGAAGGGAAATATTGCTATCCTTAACGGGTTTATTCATCATGAATACTTTAAGGAGTTCAGCGCTGACATCAAGCTAAATACAAACCAATGCATGGTGCTTAATACCAAACCAAAGGATAATGACATGTTCTACGGTACAGCTTATGCCTCCGGCGTTACGACAATTAAGAGCGGACCAGGATCAATTTCATTTGATATCTCAGCAAAAACGGGGAAGAATACAAAATTCTATATCCCTCTTTATACAAGTGAGACAGTCTTGGATTTCTCGTTTGTCACTTTTATAAATCATGATACTCTTCCAAAAAAGGATGATGGCCAGGCAATTCATATCAGTGCACCCGTAAGCAAGACTCTCATGGATCTGAATTTCGACCTTGAAGTCACCCCTGATGCTGAAGTCCAGATTATTTTTGACCCGAAGGTAGGTGATGTAATGAAAGGGCATGGGTCTGCGACTAACCTGGCCATCAGCTACGATAAACAGGGGAATTTCAGAATATATGGCGACTATATCATTGATGACGGGGATTATCTCTTCACCCTAAAGAATTTTTTGAACAAATCGTTCAGTGTGGAGAGTGGCGGTAAAATAATTTTCAATGGTGATATTCACGACGCCGGGATTGACATTAAGGCGATCTACAAGACAAAAGCTTCGCTTTACGAGATAACCGGTGAGGAAAGATTCAAGGAAAAGATCCCTGTGGAATGCCAGATCAATCTTTCAGGTAAACTCTTCAACCCGGTTATCAGTCTCGAAATATACCTTCCAACTGCCGACGAGTCAACACGAGCATATCTCAGGAATGTGATAACGACTGAGGAGGAGCTGAGCCGTCAGTTCCTTTACCTTCTGGTAACGAATCACTTTTACTCGGATCTGTTCGCCGGATCTTCTGTATTCTCTTCAACAACAGCTACCGGCACATCAGCAATGGCGGTGACAACTGCCGAAATGGTTTCCACCCAATTGAGCAATATGCTATCAAAGATCAGCAATGATCTTGATATTGGTTTTGTTTACAGGCCCGGGTATAAGGATTTCAATTCAAACGAAGTACAAGTTGCTCTTTCGACACAGCTTCTGAACGACAAGGTTCTGATTAACGGTAATTTCGATGTTACGGGAGCAGGAGGAACACCTGCAAATAATGAGCAGCTCATAGGTGATTTTGATGTTGAATACAAAATAACCGACAAAATACGTTTCAAGGTTTTCAACAGGTTCAACGACCCATATACCGGTAAGCAGGCTCCTTATACCCAGGGATTCGGCTTATTCTACAAGCAGGATTTTGACAAGCTCTCCGATTTATTAAAGAAGAAGACCAAATCTGATTTGAAAAAAGAGGATGCCCCTGCCCCAGCCCAAAAATAAAGGGCATTAATAATATTCAATTCTTTTATAATCCCTTTTGCCATTCATTTTAGTTAATAAAATTCCGGACATTGTTATTAACCGGATATAATAGAATAATGTAAAAATGCGTTTTTTAATAACTTCGCAGGTGAAAAAACTGGGGTTTGCCATATAAATAGTTAATTTACACTGATTTAATAATAAAAGTATGGGATTTTTTCAATTCATCTATCAGGCCGGTTCAGTACCTGCGTCCAAAGCAGGCGAGATGACACTTCTTGACCTGACCATTAAAGGGGGCTGGGTAATGATACCTATAATTCTTCTCGCTTTCGTCGCCACATACATTTTTATTGAGAGATATTATGTGATAAGAAAGGCCACCAGGGAGGATCAGAATTTTATGGACAGAATTAAGGACTATATTCATGACGGGAAAATTGAGGCAGCACATGCACTCTGCAGGTCAACCGACTCGCCATCGGCAAGAATGATTGAAAAAGGAATAAGCAGGCTGGGCAGACCGCTTCAGGATATAGGAACTGTGATTGAGAATGTCGGCAAGCTCGAAATTTCAAAGCTTGAGAAAGGCTTCCCAACGCTGGCTACTATTGTCGGTGCAGAGCCAATGCTCGGGTTTCTCGGCACAGTGATTGGCATGGTGCAGTCATTCTACAGGATGTCTCAGGCAGGAAATAATATTGAAGTCTCCCTTCTTTCCGATGGAATTTACACTGCACTTATTACTACAGTAGCAGGACTAATTGTTGCAATTCTGGGGTATTTTGCTTATAATACGCTTGTGGTCAGGGTAGAGAAGGTTGTCTTCAATCTTGAAGCCACAAATACGGAATTTATGGATATTTTAAATGAACCAGTAAAATCTGCTCATTAAAATGGCAATCTCTCAAAGAAATAAAATCAGTGTCAACTTCAGCTCGGTTGGAATGACCGACGTTGTTTTCAACCTGCTGATCTTCTTCATGCTTACTTCGACCCTTGTACATCCGTATGCGTTGAAACTGCTGCTGCCAAGCGGAGGGACACAGACATCCGCAAAACCACAGACAACGGTTTCCATATCGGCCGACCAGAAGTATTATATTGAACAGCAGCCTGTAACTCTAGCTGAACTGGAAGCTGCCCTGAAACAAAAGCTTGGAAGCGCCCCGGATACATATATTGCTCTGCACGCAGACAAAAGTGTTCCCTTTGAAACCGTAGTAAGTGTTTTGAATATTGCTCAGAAAAATAATTATAAACTGATAATTGCAACCTCACCCAAATAAGGATTTGCGAAAACTGCCCTCAGAAAGAGTAAAAGGTTTAGCAGGAACAGCACTGATCTATATTGTTGTTTTTGCAATTCTTTTGCTTTTCGGATTCTCTATGCCTGTAATTCCTCCTCCAGAAGAAGGCATACTTGTAAACTTCGGAACTGATGAAACAGGATTTGGAATGATTGAACCATCTCCCCCAGCCAATCAGGTAGAGGCTTCCGCCCCTGCCCCGGCTGTATCAATAAAAAAATCTAACGAAGAACCGCTTCTGACACAGAATAATGAGGAAGCCCCTGTTGTAAAAAAAGTTGACCCGGAGGCTGCTAAAAAGCGCCTTGAAAAAATCGAAGCCAATAAGAAACACCGGGAAGAACTTGAGGCAGAAAGGGTAAGAAAGGTACAGGAAGAAACTGAAAGGAAGAGAATCGAAGCTGAAGAGAAGCGCCAGTCTGATATAATGAACCGTACTAAGAATGCACTGGCAAACTCTAAAAATGCAGGTACAAATTCTACAAGCGAAGGGATAACAGGCGGCACCGGGAACCAGGGAGTTCCTACTGGTTCAGTTGATTCAAAAAATCGTGGAGACGGAAGCGGGCCTGGTAACAGCGGTGTTTCATACAACCTCCAGGGTCGGGGATTTCAGAAACTTCCCCTGCCTAAATATGACTACCAGGGTGAAGGAAGGGTTGTAGTCGAAGTAAGCGTTGACAGATCAGGGAAAGTAATCCAGGCTGTTCCCGGAATAAAAGGCTCAAGTACACTTGATGAATATCTGCTAAAGGTTGCCAAAGATGCTGCCATGGAAGCACAATTCCAAGTTAAAGCTGATGCACCTGTGGTTCAAAAGGGTACAATAACCTACATTTTTATTCTGAAATAATCACATTCAGCCTTTCCTCGAGAAAAGCTCTTTGATAGCCGTATTAAGGCTGTCAATAAGGTTATTATCCTTTATGATATAATCATCGATGCCTTTCCGCGCAAGTTCAAGAACGATCTCGCCCTTCTCCTGTCCTGAAAGCATTATAACAGGAATATCAGGCTTCACTTTCTTTATTTCATCAAAAACCTCCATGCCGTTCATTGATATTCCATTCTCCTTTACAAAGAGGTAGTCAAGAATAATGAGGTCAGGGTTCTTATGCAATGCTGCAAGGCAATCCTCCCCGGATTCAAATGCTTCCATTAAATAACCCTCGGCAGAAAACCTCTTTACGACCAGCATGTTAATAAATGGATCATCATCAACGATAAATATTCTTTTTTGATTATTCATTTCAGGGATTTAATAATTCGATCAACTACAAAGTTAAATAAATTAAATCTTCAATTATCAAATATTTCTGACTCTGACTTTTTCACATTGAGTACAGAGGAAATGATTTCATCATTTTGACTACTTTTTCTCCAACGCCTGCTATTACCTTTTCATCATCAATACTGGAGATAACTTCGTCAATGAGGTCAACAATTATCCCCATATGCTCTTCCTTCATCCCCCTTGTGGTAATAGCGGGTGTGCCAACTCTAAGGCCTGAAGTGAGGAACGGCGACCTGCTGTCGAAGGGCACCATATTCTTGTTAACCGTAATGTGTGACCTGACGAGTGTATTTTCCACTTTTTTTCCGGTAATCTCAGGGAATTTCACCCTGAGATCGATCAGCATCAGATGATTATCTGTTCCGTCAGAAATAACCTTATAACCTTTCTGCATAAAAGCATCAGCCATTACGGCCGCATTTGATTTGACCCTTTTCTGGTAATCTTTGAATGCCGGATCGAGAGCTTCTGCAAAAGACACAGCTTTAGAGGCGATAATATGTTCAAGCGGTCCACCCTGTACTCCAGGGAATACGGCTGAATTGATGAGGGATGACATCATTTTCACTTCTCCCTTCGGGGTTGTGATACCCCATGGATTAACAAAATCCCTGCCCATTAGTATTATCCCTCCTCGAGGTCCTCTCAACGTTTTATGGGTAGTTGAAGTTACCACATGTGCATATTTTAAAGGATTCTTGAGCAATCCTGCAGCAATAAGTCCTGCCGGATGAGCCATATCGACCATAAGGTAGGCACCTGTCATATCGGCGATCTTCCTCATTCTTTCGTAATCCCACTCGCGCGAATATGCCGAAGCACCGCCAATAATAAGCTTTGGCTTCTCTTTAAGTGCAATCTCTTCCATCATATCATAATCGACCAGCCCTGTCTCCTCCTTGACACTATAAGCCACAGGCCGGTAAAGGATGCCTGATGAATTGACCGGAGAACCATGTGAAAGATGCCCGCCATGAGCCAGGTTTAATCCCATGAAAGTATCACCAGGTTTAAGAAAAGTCATTAATACAGCCATATTAGCCTGTGCTCCCGAGTGAGGCTGAACATTAGCATATTCTGCACCGAAGAGCAGCTTCAGCCTGTCGATTGCCAGCTGTTCTGACTGGTCTACTATTTCACAACCGCCGTAATATCTGGCTCCGGGATAACCTTCAGCATATTTGTTTGTCATAACCGATCCCATAGCCTCAAGGACCTGGGGACTTACAAAATTTTCAGAAGCGATAAGCTCAATGCCATTCAACTGCCTCTGGAGCTCCTTTTCAATCAGGTCAAAAATCAAAGTATCCTTTTTCATATTACATATATTAAATATTATTCTTCGGAGAACTGGATCAGCAATTCCCTGTAAGTTGTATATATTCTTGATTTTGAAATAAATCCCACATAATAACCATCATCAAGCACAGGAAGGTTCCACGCTCCTGTTTTGCGAAACGTATCCATGACAGTTTCTATATTCTCCCTTCTATCGATATAAGAGGGAGGGATTGTCATCAGATCCCTGATCAATGTAGTGTTGTAAAGATCAACATTAAACATTATTTCTCTGACTTCATCAAGTGATACAACTCCCTCGAGGATATTGTACTGATCGACAACCGGGAAGAGATTCCTCTTCGATTTTGAGATAATTTTTACCAGGTCGCCAAGAGTGCCAGTCGACTTTACCTTGACCAGATCTGTTTCAATCTCTTTCTTCCAGTCCATCCTGGTCAGGACCGCTTTATCCATATCGTGGGTAATAAGTTCACCTCGTTCAGCAAGCTGTGCATGATAAATAGAATAACGCTCAAAACTCCTAACTGTAATATATGCAACTGTAGAAGTGATAATGAGTGGAATCAGAAGATCATAACCACCAGTTATTTCAGCAATCAGGAAAATTGCGGTCAGAGGTGCATGCATTACTCCTGCCATTGCCCCTGCCATTCCCACAAGCACAAACCTGTTGTCGGGAAGGCTGACATTTAAGTACTTATTAAGAATAGTGGCAAAAAGGTAGCCGTTGACACCACCTATAAACAAAGTTGGTGCAAATATTCCTCCAACACCTCCGGCTCCGTTCGTAGAACTGCTTGCAAATACCTTCAGGAATACGAGTCCCGCCATGAATAATGCGATTAACAAGACATTATCGGCAGGGATATGAAAAACAGAATTCGAGATTACCGCATCTGTATTACCCTGCAAGAGTGACATAATGGTATCATAGCCCTCTCCATAAAACGGGGGGAAAAGCCAGATCAGTCCTCCAAGGATTATACCTCCAACAATTAACCGGACAAAAACATTTTTAATACGTTCAAAATTCTTTTCAAGGAACAGTGTCATTTTGGAGAAATAGAGCGAAATAATCCCTGAACCGACTCCAAGAACAATGTACCATGGTATATTGGCAATATTGAAAGCAGCTTTGACTGAAAATGTAAACAGTACCTTGTCGCCCATAAGGAAATAAGCTCCAGTAGCCGCTGTAACTGATGAGATAAGCAAAGGTACTATTGATGCAGTTGTCAGGTCAAGCATCAGTATCTCAAGGGTAAAGACAATACCGGCAATCGGAGCCTTGAATATCCCTGACACGGCACCTGCAGCACCGCAGCCGATCAACAGTGTCACGCTTCGGTAATTAAGCCTGAAGAACCTGCCAAGGGCTGAACCGATAGCTGAACCTGTAAGCACAATTGGCGCCTCCGCTCCTACTGATCCGCCGAAGCCAATCGTCATTGTGGTTGCTACAATTGAGGTCCAGGTATTATGAGCTTTAAGGTAACTTTTTTTCTTTGAAATGGCATGCAGCACCCTGCTTATTCCATGTCCGATGTTATCCCTGACTATGTACCTTACAAACAATAATGTAATCAGCATACCGATCACAGGGTAAGCGAGATAAAGATAACCGCCCGATTCCGGAGTTATTCCTTTAGTAAGTATCTGGTGAGTATAGTGTATTGCATTCTTAAGGATCGCTGCTGCCAGGGCACTCAGCAAACCCACAACCAGGCTAAGGATGTAAACTAGCTTTACCTGATCAATATCTTCAATGCGCGGATGTAAAACTTTTCTGAAAAACCTGTTCGTGAACATAATTATGCAAATATAAAAACATTACTAATCTATCGCCTTTTTTTATTTAAGTTTGTCCCGGGTGCCGAAGATCCTAAAATGATTTTCCCATTACCTGACGGAGAATGATAAAGTTCAGCAAATTCAATCTGGATAACGGATTACGGGTTCTTGTCCATGAGGACAGGTCTACCCCGCTGGTTGCCATGAACCTGCTTTACAATGTCGGGTCAAGAGATGAGGATCCTTCAAAAACCGGACTGGCGCATCTCTTTGAACACCTGATGTTCGGAGGTACACCTGAAATCCCCGACTTCGACACGCCGTTACAGCTTGCAGGAGGTGAAAACAATGCATTTACCAACTCCGACATTACCAACTTCTATATAACTGTACCGGCAGATAATATTGAAACTGCATTCTGGCTTGAGTCCGACAGGATGAATTGCCTGGACTTCAGCAGAAAAAGCCTTGAAGCACAGAAAAATGTAGTGGTGGAAGAATTCAACCAGCGTTATCTGAACTATCCCTATGGTGATTCAATCCTTTACCTTAAGCCTCTGGCCTATAGGATACATCCATACCGCTGGACAACAATTGGAATGGATCCTTCGCATATAAGGAGTGCAACTCTCAGCAACGTCAGGGATTTCTTCTATTCTCACTACGCACCAAATAATGCTATACTGACCCTGGCGGGAAAAATTACACCTCAGAGGGCTCTGAAACTGGCTGAAAAATGGTTTGGGAATATTGAACGCCGGAATATAGCCAAAAGAGAACTGCCTGCAGAACCGAACCAGACTTTAGAGAGGATCCGGGTTGTTGAACGAGACGTGCCTGCTTCGGCAATATACAAGGCATGGCATATAACAGCTGCCAGGAAAGAGGGTTTTTATCCGTGTGATCTCATTACGGATATTCTTGCAGGAGGGGAATCAGGAAGACTATCTGTGAAGCTTATTAAAAGAAAGAAGCTCTTTAGTGAAATAGATGCATTTATAACTGCAGATATCGATCCAGGGCTTTTAATCCTGCACGGGAAACTCATGAAAGAAGCCGACTTACAGGAAGCAAATAATTCTATTAATGAAGTAATAGATGAATTAAAGAATAAGTATGTCCCGGCCCGGGAGATGGAAAAAGTAAAAAACAAATATGAGTCATCAGTAATTTACGAAAATACAAGCATCCTGAATAAGGCAATGAATCTTGCATATTTTGAGCATCTTGGCAACCCGGATCTGATTAATTACGAGGCTGATTTTTACCTGAAAACTGATAAGCACATGGTAATTGAGACTGCCCGGAAATACCTGACCATTTCAAATTGCAGCACTCTTTATTATAAATCAAAAAGAAAAGAGCGATGAGCGAAAGGCGACAAATGGGAAAACCGCTTATAAGACTGGTAAATACGGGCATAATACCAGAACCTGTCTTGATCTTTCTTAAGAACGGGATTCCCGTCTACCTTATAGATTCAGGGACAGAGGATATAGAGAGGATTGAATTTACCTTCGGAGCAGGTAACGTCTTTGAAGACAAACCCCTCCTTTCCTCAACAACCAATCTTATGTTAACCGAGGGAACAGAGAGGTATAAATCAAACAGGATCAACAATCTGCTCGATACCTGGAGCGCATTTTATCATCCTTTCACTGAAAGAGACCGGGCAGGCATAGTAATATACTTTCTGAACAGGCATATTGAAAAAATCCTTGACATCGCCGGGGAAATAATTTTCCATCCTGTTTTCCCGGATGCTGAGTTAAAACTTCTGATGAAGAAGAGATACCGCAAATTCCTGGTTGAAAATGATAAAGTTTACCGGCTTGCAGCAAATCAGTTTTTTGAATCGATCTTCGGCAATCAGCATCCTTACGGCAGGCAGGCACTTCCGGAGGACTTCGGTAATCTGGACAGCACACTTCTCAGGGATTTTCATGCATCATTTTACAGGCCTGAGAATATGGCGATTTTCGTTTCCGGGAAGATCCATAAAGATATCTCCTTCCTGTTGAATAAGTATTTTGGAGAAATTTTCGTTCCTCCGGCTCATGCGAAAAAATCTTCCTTATTTCTTTCCCGACAAAAGGAGAGAATTATCTATATCGAAAAGAAAGGAGCATTGCAAAGTGCAATAAGAATCGGATCACCGTCAATAAATAAAAGGCATGAAGATTACCAGGGATTAAAAGTGCTAAATGTGATCCTGGGTGGTTTTTTCGGTTCACGGCTTATGAAAAATATAAGGGAAGACAAAGGTTATACATATGGAATAAGCTCCTCAGTGATCTCACTCAATCTCACCGGATTCATATCAATTTCTACTGAAGTGAGCAATAAATTTACTCAATATGCTATCGACGAAATATATAAGGAGATAAAACGTTTACAATCTGAATCTGTAAATAAGGAGGAGTTGTCTGTTGTCAGGAATTACATGCTGGGTGAACTGGTCCGCATGTTTGATGGTCCGTTTGCATCAGCTGAAAGTTTCAGATCGGCATGGGAATTCGGTTTTGACAATTCTTATTACCAGAGGTTTGCCGACAGAATAAAATCAATTGAATCCGATGAATTAAAAATCCTGACACAGAAGTACTATAATATTGATGATTTATATGAAGTAACTGCAGGATGAGGATGAGAATGAGAAGACATATCAGGTCAGCTTTTCCGGTCATTCTTGCAATGAATTCAATCCTTGCTTATGCACAAAAGGATTGCACAGTACCTGTCACACCACTGTTCAACTTAGTTTCTGTCCAGCCGGAGACGGGATATGCAGAATTAAACTGGAGCCCGAGCCCATCGACTGATATAGCAGCTTATATAGTTTATAATCATAATACAGGTTATTGGTTAACTATTGATACTCTGTGGGATCCGGGAGCTACAAACTACCTATACAATTCCTCCGGGACAAAATATTTCAGCGAATCGTATGTTGTCGCAGCTTACAGGATTGGCAAATGCACCAGCCCATATTCGAATATTCTGAGCACTATGTGCTGCACCTCCGAAATTGATTCCTGCAAAAAGCAGATAAGCATAAGGTGGAACAGGTATACCGGGTATCCTTTAAAAGTACTTGAGTACAGGATACTTGTTTCAAAAAACGGATCACCACTTGCAGAGATGTACACAACCGACTCACTTTCCAGCAGTTTTACACTTTCGGATTTTGAAACTGACACAAAATATTGTTTCGCAGTAAGGGCTAAGCTTGAAGGAGGAGTTGTTTCCAATTCCAATAAAAGCTGTCTTGATACAAAAATGCAACGGCCTCCGCAATGGATAAATGCCGATTATGCGACTGTTACGAATGCCGGAAAAATAGATCTCTCGTTTACCTTTGATCAGTTGTCGGGAATAAATAGTTTTTCTCTTGAAAGAAAGACAGGGGCTATGGGAAGTTTCCAGCCTGTTGCTGCACTTAATTCAGGATCAGGTTCTTTGAATTATACTGACAACAGTGCTGATATAAATAAGGTTAATTACTATAGGATTGCGGCAATTAATAACTGCAACCTGCCTGCAATTTATTCAAACACAGCCTCAAATATTGTTCTTAAGCTTGAACGGAATCAGAACACTATTAACCTGCAATGGAATCCGTACAGGCAATGGAACGGGATTGCAGGTTCAAACAGGCTGCTGACAGAGACCGGAAACGGAACAACAGAAAACATAGAGATTCCGGCCGGCGATACTCTTTTAAATATCGATTATTCAGAACTGATGTACAAGGTTTCAGGAAGTGAGGTTTGTTTTACGATTGAAGCAGATGAAGCATCAAATCCATATGGAGTAGCAGGTATCAGCCTTTCAAACAGGGTATGCACTCCGGTTACTGAAAGAATAAGTGTACCAAATACATTTACTCCTGACCATAACCTGGTAAATGACACTTTCAGGCCAGTGTTATCCTTTTCCCCTTCAACTTACAAACTTGTTATTACTGATCTAAAGAGGCGAACACTCTTCGAGACTTCAGATTACTCTGAAGAATGGGATGGAACGACAAACGGGAAAGCTCTTCCGGAGGGAGTTTACCTGTGGTTTCTCAAAGTGATAACACCATCAGGCAAAACAATAGCAAAAACCGGAACAGTGAATATTATTTTCAATCACTGATAAATACGATGTTTCCAACCTTGTTTTCCTCACTCAACTTTAAATGAATAAAGCTATATTTGTATTCTGGACAGAAATGTGGCGTTAATATTTTATGGGTAATAAAGATATTTTTGATGAGGAGGACAAAAAGTTAATTCAGTCCCAATATGATTCGCTGGTCAGCAATCTTCTGAGGTGCAATAAACCCGGCGACAGGGAGCAGATTGAGAAGGCATTCAAAATTGCCAATGAAGCTCACTGGAATATGCGCCGAAAATCCGGGGAACCTTACATAATTCATCCCATTGCCGTCGCAAAAATAGTAAACCAGGAGATCGGCCTTGGAGCTAAGTCAATTACTGCTGCACTGCTCCATGATGTTGTTGAGGATACTGATTACACTCTTGAGGATGTTGAGAGGGATTTCGGTACCAAAATTGCCTCGATGATTGACGGCCTTACAAAGATATCAGGCACTTACAACAAGGAAAATTCATCTTCGCTTCAGGCTGAAAACTTCAGAAAAATGCTTCTGACTCTTTCAGATGACCTGAGGGTTATCCTCATTAAAATTGCTGACCGGCTCCATAACATGCGGACCCTTGATTCCATGCCCGAGCAAAAGAAGATGAAGGTTGCCGGTGAGACCATTTTTCTTTATGCTCCCCTGGCTCACAGGCTGGGTCTTTATGCAATCAAGAGTGAGCTTGAAGACCTGAGTTTTAAGTTTCGCCAGCCTCAGATTTATGAAGAGATAGCTGCCAAGCTTAAACACAGCGAGAGAAAAAATATCGCCCTGATAAATAAATTTTCTCTGCCTATTATAAATAAGCTTACGAATGCAGGTCTTAAATTTGATATCAGCGGCCGCCCGAAATCGATATTCTCCATCTGGAAGAAAATGCAATCAAAAAACGTCCCTTTCGAAGAAATTTATGACGTGCTCGCTATCAGGATCGTTTTTGAACCTGCACCCGGGATCCCGGAAAAAACCCAATGCTGGAATATCTATTCGATGATAACCGATACTTACCTTCCCAAACCTGACAGGCTCCGTGATTGGATAAGCCGTCCGAAACCGAACGGGTACGAAGCTTTGCACCTGACCGTAATGGGACCAGAGGGGAAATGGGTTGAAGTGCAGATCAGGAGTAAAAGGATGGATGAAATTGCAGAAAGAGGATATGCCGCTCACTGGAAGTATAAGGGTGATGGCGAACAGGAGAGCGAGTTTGACAAATGGATTAAGAAGATCCGCATCATGCTTGAAAACCCCCTTGCAGACCCGATCGAATTCCTCGATGAATTTAAAATGAATCTATTTTCTTCGGAAATAATGGTTTTCACCCCTAAGGGAACGCTTGTCAGTCTTCCAAAAGGCGCTTCAGCCCTGGACTTTGCATATGAGATACATACTGAGATCGGTAATAAAGCAATCGGGGCCAAAATAAATTACAAGCTGAATCCTTTGAATGCCGTATTAATGAGCGGCGACCAGGTAGAGATCATAACATCAGATATTGCAAAGCCGGAAAAGGAATGGCTCTCTTTCGTCAGAACATCAAAGGCCAAGGAAGCTATAAAGGATGCCCTTAAAACAGAGACTACAAGCCGGATTCAAAAGGGTATGGAGATTCTGGAGGAAAAGCTCAAGGAGCTCAACGTAACTCCCAGTGCGGAAGTTCTTAAGAAGCTTCTTCTTGCATATGATGTACTTTATAAGGATGAACTTTATTCCGGAATTGAGCTTGGCACTATCAACCTTGATAATCTTAAAAAGATTGTCCGTAAGAACGTATCAAAAAATTTGATTAAGTACTGGGAATTAAAGCTTATAGGTTCCAAGAAGGAAACCAGGGATGCTCCTGTTACACCTGAAAAAATTGACACCAGTGTTCCCTTCCTGCTTCGGGAGAATGTCGAAAATGCAGAGCAATCTTACGAGATTGCAACCTGTTGCAATCCGATTCCGGGTGATGAGGTCATAGGATATCGTTCTCCTGAGGGGCCAATTGTAATTCACAAACCTAAATGCCCTGTTGCCATCAGGATAATGTCGAATGAGGGGAACAGGATCATCGCAGTTAAGTGGGCCATGCATAAACTTGTATCTTTTCTTGCAAGGATAAGCATGACAGGAATCGACAGGCTTGGACTTGTTAATGATATAACAACCATTATTTCATCCGAGCTTAAAGTCAATATGACCAATATTAACATCTCGGTTAAGGACGGGATATTTGAGGGTACGATCGATATTTACGTACACCACACCAAAGACCTTAACAACCTGATACTGAAGATATCAAATATCAAAGGCATCGAAAATGTCAAGAGGGTTGAAGATTTCTCAAAATGATCCGCTGATTATATTGCAACAATCATTTCCTATTTAAAAAATAGCTATTTTTGTTATTATTTTAAATTAGTCCAGATATGATTAGTGATGATACCAGGATCACGGTAAAAAAGATCTTTACCGAATATCTTGAGAAGAAGGGACACAGAAAAACACCGGAGAGGTTTGCGATTCTTGATGAGATTTACTCCAGGGCAGGTCATTTTGACATTGAATCCCTGTATATTTTCATGAAGAATAAGAATTACCGCGTCAGCCGGGCAACGCTTTATAACACCATTGAATTATTGCTTGACTGCGGCCTGGTTATAAAGCATCAGTTCGGGAAGAACATAGCCCAGTTTGAAAGGGCATTCCAGTGCGGACAGCACGATCACCTGATTGATATTGTGACCGGCAAGGTCGTGGAATTTTGTGATCCAAGAATAAGAGAAATAATAAAGACTGCATCTGAGCTCAACAATTTCACTCCCCAGTATCATTCACTTTACATTTACGGAACCCTTAACGGAAAAGGGAAAGGAAAGTAATTGTTAAAAGAAAAGCTGCCATTTTAAAGGCAGCTTTCTAATAATTATACAATTTTAATTAAAATGTGAATGAAGCAGAGAAAAGTGGTTGCATTGCAACTTGTTTGCCATTTAAGGTAAAGCCTTTTTCAGCTATTTTATTATTCAGAAACAAATTCTGAGGCATGAATGCAAAATCCCAGTTTCTTTTCTTATCCAGAGGTAAAAAAGCCTGTCCTGCATTCTTGTTTCTAAGTTTTACTACAGCATATGTAAAAGCTCCCATTCCGGTGGCATAAGGGATCAGGTAATTAAGTGTAAAATTATCTGAACTTGCTATTAAATCTATTCCTATTCCAATTATTACACCACCTGTTGCAGCATATATTGTTGTCATACCCTGTGATGTGGTCAGGTTTGCATCTTTTAACCAAAGGTGACCAGCTGCAGTTCCTGCGAGAGTTCCTACAGCAGGAAGAAGCCAGCCTTTACGATTAAAGTCGCCGACCGCGTTATCAGTTTGTGTATCTGCGAAAATACATAAGCCTAAAGCTCCATTCATTAAAGAAAGAGCCTGTGTTGACCTGATTTCACCTCTGGTGAACTCATGCCATTTGTTTACCTGGTCGGCCAGCAGGTATCCCCCTGCAGCAAACACAAGATCTGAAGCACCAAAGAATCTTGCATTGTCTGAAAATGCAGCTGAAACGCATAAGCCTGTAAAAGGCATCACCCATCCATAGTGACGGTATAATGCTACGCGACCTTCTGACCAGTTCTTATTTTTTCCAAGCGAATTGCCAAGGATTCCCAACCCTATGCTTGTCACAGCTCCTAATCCTACAGTAAATTTCGCTTTATTATCTGAACTGAATGCATCATTACCATTAATAATGGCACCTAATGCAAATCCATGTGCCCACCCAAGGGTTTGCCCATGACTTGAAAGTAACAATTGGTTGAAATTTATTGACTTGGAGGAATTAGTCAATAAAGGGACCAGTACACAGGTACCGGCTGAAATTACCGGAAGACCTGCAGCAGCTGTTCCATTTATTCCAAAGACGTAATCAAATGCAAAACCATAGAACAAACCATTCCACCCTGAAACAACAAGATGACGCCTGAACTGGATATCATCACTCTGTGAAAAGATATTCTGAATAGCAATAGAAAAAAACAAAGTAATAATTAATGAGAGTTTGATTAATTTTTTCATATCTACATGTTGTTAATGAAGAAAACTAAAGCTTAATTATCTTGTTTTTAGTATTTTATACCAAATTTAAAATTTTCTCATTGTAAAGAGCCATTTTTCTATGATTATTTATTTTTCGCATTTATTAACAATATAAAATAAGTAACTCTTAAAGTTGAATTATTTCGTAAATTGTGATCTATTTTTTAAGTAAATTTTTATTTTTTAAAATGAACATTGACATACTGTTAGGCCTCCAATGGGGTGACGAGGGAAAAGGCAAAATAGTTGATGCTATCAGTCCTGAATACGATATAGTTGCCCGTTTCCAGGGAGGGCCGAATGCCGGACATTCGCTTGAATTCAATAATGTAAAACATGTCCTCCATCTGATTCCATCAGGAATATTCCATCCGGAGAAGCTGAATATTATCGGTAACGGGGTCGTAATTGACCCTGCAGTATTCAAGAAAGAGATCGAAAATCTTGGTCCTTCAGTTGAAGAGTTAACTAAAAGACTTATTATTTCAGCAAGGGCAAACCTTATATTGCCAGGTCACCGAATACTTGATGCAGCTTATGAGCACAGCAAGGGCCGCACAAAAATCGGATCAACTCTTAAAGGGATTGGTCCGGCTTATACCGACAAAGTTGCACGCAACGGCCTCCGGGCAGGAGAAATTCTGAGGAAAGATTTCAGAGAGCTATACGATGAGCATCTTAAGTCACATCTTTCCCTGCTTGGAAATTTTGATTTCAAGTTTGATATTAATGAGTACGAAGCCGGATGGTTTGAAGGAATCGAAATGCTTAAAAAGTTCAGGATTGTAAACACCGAATACCTCATAAACGAACTTACAGGCAAGGGCAGGAAGCTACTTGCTGAAGGTGCTCAGGGAACTATGCTCGATATTGACTTCGGATCATATCCTTTTGTCACTTCTTCAAATACCATCAGCGCCGGTGCCTGCACCGGACTGGGCATTTCACCAAAGAGGATCGGCGAAGTGTTCGGGATATTCAAAGCCTATTGCACAAGGGTTGGCAGCGGCCCCTTCCCTACCGAACTTAACGATGAAACAGGTAATGCCCTGAGGAATCTCGGTCATGAATTCGGTTCTACAACCGGAAGGCCCAGAAGATGCGGGTGGCTCGATCTTCCTGCACTTAAATATGCTATCATGATTAATGGTGTTACCCGGCTTTTCATGACTAAAGGAGATATACTATCAGGCTTCAAAACAATCAAAGTATGTACAGGTTACCGTACAGAAGGAAAAGAGTGCCTCGAAATTCCTTTCACCAATCAGGCAATTGAACCTGTTTATACCGAACTTCCCGGATGGGAGGAGAACATTTCAGAAATAAGGGAATTCAATAAACTTCCTGAAAACCTCAGGAATTATATTTCTTTCGTAGAAGGGCAGACAGGAGTGCCTGTAACCATGGTTTCAGTCGGGGCTGACAGGGAAGAAACAATATTCAGGAAATAGATTGTGTAGAGACGTTTCATGAAACGTCTCTACACTAATTGTTTTATTGTCATCTCTTCTGGTAGATCCAGGCATCTACTTCTTCGTTTCCCTGGAAATATTTGAGTCGCGAAATAGCTTTATGGAAGTTATCAAGTGATTCTGCCGAAACAAGTTCAAACCTGCTGCCTTCCATATTGATAATACTTGTTTCATAACCCTTCTGCTGGTAAACTTCTGCAAGCTTTTTTGCATATTCGGGGGTAATGAAACTGCCAACGATAATACTAAACTTCTTTTTCCCCTCCACGGCTTTTCTTTCCTCAACTACTCTTATTGAATCAAGCTTTGCATTTTCTTTTGCCTGCAGCTGCTCCCCGATCGCCCTTATTGAATCAGCCACTCTGAGACTGTCTTGCTGTGTCTTCCAGACAGACACTATATCAGTTTTATGGCCAAAAAGTTTTTTGCCCTTGAAATATTTGCATGAAGGGGTTAACGCAAGGAGAGCTATTAATAAAACTACAGTAAAATGTCTCATAATATAAATGTTATTTAATTAATAACCAACTGTTTTTCAATGTTTTATAATGGACAATAATCAAAGATACAAAATAAAGAATTCCAATCCAAATGAGAATAAGAAGCTGAAACGGGTTCATATTTTATAGAATTCGTATATTAGAGTCTGAAAAAAGAAATAATAACTTAAAAATGAAGTCAATAATACAATTCTTTGAAGAGAGTGTCGAGAAATTCAGCGATAACGTTTATATGTGGGAAAAGCCGAACGATAAATATGAAGGGACAACCTACGGTGAGATCAGAAAACAGGTTTACGAGTTTGCTGCCGGTCTTATCTGCCTTGGAGTCAAGAAGGGAGACAGGTTGAGCCTCATATCTGAAGGCAGGAACAGCTGGGTAGTTGGTGAACTTGGTATTTTATACACTGGGGCTGTGAATGTCCCGCTTTCAGTAAAGCTTAATCCCTCTGAGATAAAATTCAGGCTCAATCACTCCGAATCAATTATGGTGCTTACTTCATCCATTCAGGCAGTGAAGGTTAAGGAAGTTTTTAAAGAGTGCCCGACACTTGAAAAAATAGTTCATTTTGATACCCAGGAAGAGTACACTTCAGATGAGATCCACTTCAATGAGGTTAGAAAGATGGGAAGAGAATGGCTCGATGTACCTGGGAACTTAGAAAAATTTGAAGAGAATTACAAAAGCATTCAGCCTTCCGACTTCGCAAATATTTGCTACACTTCTGGTACCACAGCCGATCCCAAAGGGATTGTTCTTACTCACAGCAACTATATATCGAATGTCTACCAGGCATACAGCCTGATGGATATCCCCTCATTCTACAAAACACTTCTTCTTCTTCCTTGGGATCACTCCTTCGGACATACATGCGGCATTTTTGCCTTCATGGGGAGGGGAGCCAGCATTGCTTCGGTAAAAACCGGTAAGTCACCAATGGAGACTCTCAGGAATCTCCCTTTGTGCCTGAAGGAGATCAAACCGAACCTGCTGATGAGTGTTCCTGCAATTGCCAAGAACTTCAGGAAGAATATTGAAAAAGCAATTAAAGAAAAAGGCAAGCTGACTGAAATGCTCTTCAATCACGCACTAAAAATCTCTTATTCTTATAATCAGGAGGGCTGGAACAAGGGGCAGGGACTTCAAAGGCTTAAAAAACCTATCCTGCAGCTCTATGATAAAATTCTCTTTTCAAAGATCCGCGAAGCCTACGGTGGTGAGCTCGATTATTTTATCGGAGGGGGAGCACTTCTTGAGATCGAGCTCCAGAGATTCTTCTACGCTCTCGGCATACCTATGTACCAGGGTTATGGTTTAAGCGAAGCTTCTCCGGTGATCTCTTCGAATTCGACAGCCCGGCACAAACTGGGTTCCTCCGGTGTTCTGGTGAATAACATGGATCTGAAGATTTGCAATGATGACGGCGTTGAGGTTCCCATCGGGGAAAAGGGTGAAATTGTGATCCGCGGAGACAATGTGATGCATGGTTACTGGAAAAATGATGCCGCAACTAAAGATACTATCATTGATGGATGGCTTTACACCGGCGATATGGGTTACATGACAAAAGATGGATATTTGTATGTCCTCGGCCGGTTTAAAAGCCTTCTCATTGCCGATGACGGAGAGAAATTCAGCCCTGAGGGCATTGAAGAGGCAATGACAGAACAGTCTAAGTATATTGACCAGTGTATGCTCTATAATAACCAGAAACCTTATACAGTATGCCTTATCGTTCCAAATCAGCACGCACTGAAGCTGTTTCTTGAAGAGAAAAATCTGACTGCTGATTCTGAGGATGGCAAGAGAGCTATACTTACATTAATCGAAAACGAAGTCAATGAGTACCGTACCAACGGGAAATATGGAAAGATGTTTCCGCAGCGCTGGCTGCCGGTTGCCATCGGAATACTTGAAGAGGGCTTTAATGAAGAGAATGGATTAATGAATTCAGTAATGAAGATTGTCAGGTGGAAAATAATGGATAGATACCAGAATCTTATCGACTTCATGTATACCCCTGAAGCTAAGGCAGTTAATAATGAAAGAAATATCGAGGAAGTCGAAAAAATGAAATTAGGTTAACCTGCTTTTGAATGGAAGGAATGTCATGAAATCGGCATGATGTACTATATATGCCTCTGTTGTTCTTGTAACCAGGTCCCCTTCATGAGCATGAGCCGCAATAATGTGGCAGACTTCAGGCGGTACTCCGCACTCTTCAGCAAGTGATACTCCGGAAAACGGGTGCCTCAGGTACTTTCCGTACTTTCCCTGAACAGCATTGCCATTCACGTCAAGTTCATATTCGAGAAGTTTCCCGACATCGGCAAGTATGGCCCCTGCGATCAGTACATCCATGTTTATCGGCAGATTGGCACCGAAGAACTGGTTCATTTTATCTCCGCTCTCTTTTGCCACATGAACAACGCATCTCTTATGGGCCATAAAACTGACTTTCAGGTCAGGTCCGCACAAAAGTGTAAAAGGTATTCTTTTGAGATCCTCAGGCTTCAGAACACTTCTTTCCAGGGCCAGCTCCCATGTTTTTGCAGTTTTTTCCCTGAGCAGTGGATCCTTAATCCATTCAAGTTCAGGCCATAGATTCTTTACCTTCTCGTTCATACTAAATCTTTTTACTTCTTCAGCTTTTCAATAATAGCATCTGTCATCTGCACTGTCGAAGCTGCTCCGTTTTGAATCACTTCAGGCTTACCCTGCATTTTCATCATGTCATAAGTCCTTACCCTTCCCTCTTCAATCACATCCGAAATTGCCTTCCTTATGACATTGCAGAGTTTCTTTTCACCGATATAATCGAGCATCATGCAGGCCGATTCTATCATTGCGATAGGATTAACTATCGGTACTTCATAACCGGCATATTTTGGCGCCGACCCGTGAGTGGGTTCAAATACAGCTATGCCGTCAGCAGAGAATTGCGCGCTGCAGGCAAATCCAAGACCTCCTATAAGACCGGCAAATCCATCTGATGCAATATCCCCAAACATATTGCCAGCAACAATGATACCATAATCTTCCGGGTTTTTTGTCAGCCACATCATCTGTGCATCAATATTGGTGTTAAGCAGTTTAATATCCTTATACCTGTTTTTTTGAATTTCCTTAGCCAGCTTCCACATAAGTCCTGAAGTCTCGCGCACAACATTGGGTTTTTCACACACAGTCACTGATTTATACCCGTATTTTTTTGCATAATCGAATGCAGCCTCGAGAATTCTCATCGTAGCTTTCTTTGTAAATATCCTTGCTGAAACTGAAAGCTCGTCGACAGGCACCTTCCCGAAATTCGCCCTGAATTTAGGATGTGAAAGAAGAGCATTATATACGTTCTCAGGCGGATTGGTCCATTCTACTCCTGAATACAGGCATTCTGTATTCTGCCTGAAAATAACCACATCGACAAGTGGCTCCTCAATTGTATTTCCCCTCCCCCTCCTTACAAAATTCAATGGATTTCCTTTATATGATTTACATGGACGCACACAAATGTCAAGGTCGAAATGCTGACGTAATCCGACAATAGGACTTGAATAGGAAAAGCCTTTCCCCTGGAGTGAAGGATCAAGTTCAGCTTTTGCCTCTTCGTTTGGTTTGGATGTTATTGCCCCAAACAGGGCGATCTTATGTTTCTTAATAAGGTCAAGAGTCCTGTCAGGAAGGGGATTTCCCTCTTTTCGCCAGAATTCCCATCCTATGTCGCCATAAACATATTCAGCATCAAATCCTGCTGCATTGAGAACCCGAAGAGCCTGTTCAAGAACGATGGCACCTATTCCGTCGCCCGGGAGTGCGACAATTGTCCTTCTTGCCATATTATTTAAAAGGTAATAGTTACTAAAGTGAAAGTAAATATAATAAAATTCAGTGTTATGCCATCTGGATAATATTTCAGGACCAAAGGTTTTTCAGAGGAAAAAATAATATCTTTGCCGCTTAATTCTGCATCAAAAAAATTAAAAGTATGAGCATTTTTGCAGGGCTAAAGCCAACAACTGTCTGGACATATTTTGAAGAGATCTGCATGATCCCCCGTTTGTCAAAGCATGAAAAGAAGTTGCGTGAATATCTTCTTTTATTTGCACACAATCATGGTCTGGAAGCGAAGGAAGACAAAATCGGAAATATACTTATAACAAGGCCCTCATCTCCTGGCCTGGAAGGCAGAAAAACAGTTGTCCTTCAGAGTCATATGGATATGGTTGGTGAGAAAAATGCGGATCACCCTCATAACTGGGATAAAGATCCGATAATTCCCATTGTAACCGATGGATGGGTAGCTGCCCGGGGAACGACGCTCGGTGCTGACGACGGAATGGGTATAGCTTCCCAACTGGCCATATTAACAGATAAAGATCTGAAAGCTGGAATAATTGAATGTCTTTTTACCGTTGATGAAGAATCAGGCATGACCGGGGCCATAAACCTGGAACCTGGTTTTTTCACGGGAAAAATACTTCTGAATCTTGATTCTGAAGATGAAGGGATACTTTATATAGGGTGCGCCGGAGGAATGGATACTATTGGAACAATAACCTATAAGCTTGTTCCTTCCCCGTCAGAAAGCAAGGCTCTGTCAATTTCTCTCACAGGCCTCCGGGGTGGCCATTCGGGTGATGAAATTCATAAAGGTTTCGGCAACTCTGTCAAGATCATGAACAGGCTGCTTTGGAATCTTGCAAACAACTTCAGGATATCGGTAAGTGTTTTCGATGGTGGAAACCTGAGGAATGCAATACCAAGGGAAGCATTTGCAACAATTGTAGTTGAGAAATCATCAGCCGATCTTATAATAGGATGGATAGAAAACTTCTATGCTGTGATGCTCGAGGAGTTCAGAGAACTGGAGAAAGATCTTAAGATATCCGTAAAAGAGAATGGTCTTCCACAATTTGTAATGGACAAGGAAAGCCAGGACAAACTTCTTTCGTCGCTTACTTGCTGTCCGCATGGCGCCATTGCTTGGTCCAAAGAGATGGATGACCTGGTGGAGACGTCAACAAATCTGGCATCTGTCAAATTCACAGGCAATAATACCATTCAGATAGTAACAACACAAAGGAGTTCAATTGAATCATCAAAACATGATGTTGCTGCAATGGTAGAAACATGTCTGAAACTTGCAGGAGCTGAGGTGGTTCATTCAGACGGTTACCCGGGATGGCGGCCAAGCATGGCTTCAGAGATCCTGAAAATCACCCTCAATTCATATAAGAGACTTTTCGGAAAAGATCCCTATATACGAGCTATTCATGCAGGTCTTGAATGCGGCCTGATCTACGAAAAATTCAAGGGAATAGATATGATCTCATTCGGTCCGACTATAAGGGGAGCGCATACTCCGGAGGAGAAAATTGAGATAAAAACTGCACAGATGTTCTGGGATCTGCTTATTGATGTAATCGGAAATATCCCGATGAATCAGTAGATGGTTCAATACCTGGTATCCCGGAAATACATTCAACCGTTAACCATAAATTCATCCTTGCCTGACCCGCAGATTGGACAGACATAATCATCAGGCAGGTCATAAAAAGGTACTCCTGGTTCTATACCTCCTGAAGTATCTCCCTCAGAAGGATCATATATATATCCGCAAACAATGCATTTATAGGTCTCCATAAGATTCAGGTTATTTTGTTTTGATTTTCCTGACAACATCAATCACTGTACCGTCAACCCATTTGATTGCAGCGACTATCTTATCTTCAAACTCAGCTTTCCGGGGCTTTCCGCAGATTCTTTCAGCTTCATCCTTAAGTTCCTTAATTGTTCGTATAGGCAATCCACTGCCTTTCAAGCTCTTGATCAAGTCCTTTCGAAGCGGGTTTATAGCTATACCTCTCTCAGTTATGATAACATCAATCAGTTCGCCCGGTCCGCACAAGGTAGTAACCTCATCAACAATTACAGGTATCCTGTCGCGGAAAAGAGGCACTGGCAGGATGACATTCCTGGCATGAAGGCAATTCTGCCATCCTCCGATTCCGTGAAGAAGATAGCCATCGGAGTGAGTCACAACATTCCCGTTGAAATTCAGATCAATCTCGGTCGCGCCCAGGATCATAATGTCCATCATACTCGTCAGGTTACCTTTTGAATGGTAATTATAGGCATTGAAAACCGGGTACGGAATATGGTTTGGGTTATTCTCGACTGATCTTACGGCATCGAGATCAAATGCCTGGGCATCCAGTATATATCCCATCCTCCCCTCCTCCATCATTTTGACCATATATTTAGTGCTGCCGCCAAAACCGAATTTTGATTTCCATCCTTTCTTTTTTAGTATCTCATCGACAAATACCGCAATGGCAAGAGAGGTACCTCCGGCTCCTGCCTGCATTGTGACGCCATCCTTCAGTATACCTGACTTCTCAAGAAATGAAGCTGTAAGTTCAGCAATTAAAAGCCTGTCGGGACTTTTGGTGATCTGGGTGGTACCTGAAACGATCTTTTCAGGGATGCCAATTTTATCGACAACAACCACATAATCAACATAGTTACCCTCAATTTCCATTGGGTAACACGGAACATCCACCAGGTTGTCCGTTACAACAATCACTTTGGAGGCGTACATACTGTCTGCCTTTGCATAGCCAAGCACACCGCAAGATGAATTCCCTCCGGTCCCTTTCGCGTTGCCAAAAAAATCACAGGTCGGCGCTGCAAGCACGGCAATATCAATCTTTACTTCACCGTCTTGAATAGCCTGAACTCTTCCGCCATGTGACCTGAGCACAGCAATACCTTTCATGCGGCCGTCTGATACAAACCTCCCGAGCGGACCATTCATGCTTCCTTCAATCCTGTTTATGGTTCCATTTTCGAGGTATCTAATCACCGGATCGTTGCAGGGAAAAGAGGCGGAAGGGAACCAAACCAGGTCCTTCACTCCCATTTTAGATGCCAGGTCAAAGACTTTGTTGCTAATTAGGTCTCCGTCCCTCAGGTGATGATGGGTTGAAATGGTCATACCGTCGCGTAGGCCGCATTTCCTCAGAGCCTCCTCAAGTGATTTAACGACTTTGTTCCCATCGTCGGGAAAGTCATTGCATGTGGGTATTGGCGGAGAGTATTTACCTCCACGTGGCCGATGCTTTTCAACTCCTTTGAATGGTACTGCCTTTTGTCCGTTGATTTCAACCGGGACGCTCCTTCCTGCAGCATTGATAACTGTCCTGACTGCCATATTTTTAAGAATAACAGGTTATTTTTCTTCTGATCGCTCTTCCTTCCTCCAGTTCTCCTGTAACCTTCCAAGACTCACAGCAAGCTCAATTGTCTTCATTGCCCTGGCGACGACCGGGGCATCGATCATTTTGGATCCCAGAGCCACGACTCCCATCCCATTTTTCCTCGCATCCTCAAAAGCGGAAACAATCTTTTTTGATTTCTCGATTTCGTTTGCATCAGGTGCAAAACCTTCGTTTATAACAGGAACCTGCCTGGGATGAATGCATCCCATTCCTTCAAACCCTAAAGCCTTGGATTTTAAAACATTCTGCCTGAGGGCTTCCATATCGCCAACATCAGAGAAAACTGAATCAATGGGCTGTATACCGGCAGCTTTTGCAGCCACAATAATCCTTGTCCTCGCATAAAATGATTCATTTCCTTCAGCAGTTCTGGGAACGCCAAGATCAGAAGTATAATCTTCCAGCCCGATTGCCATGGCAACAATATTTTTTGAAGCCCTTGCTATGTTGTATGAGTTCTCCACACCAAGGGTGCTTTCAATTATTGGCATTATGTAAACAGGAACGGTGATTTTATGCTTTGAAGTGATCCTGTGTATTTCCGACTCCACATTAATTACCTGCTCTTTATTTTCGCATTTTGGTAAAAGTATGAGGTTTACATTATGAGGAACTACATAGTGAAGATCTTTCAATCCGGCATCGCCCTGGTTGATCCTGACCATACGTTCAGCTCCATGGAATCCGACCTGCCTGAGAGCATTCCTTACAAGGAAGCGGGCCTCATCCTTTTTTTCAGGAGCAACAGAATCCTCAAGATCAAGTATAATGCCATCAGCTGAATGAAGACCTGCATTGATCATCATGCCTGGATTATTTCCGGGGATATATAGCCGCGAGAACCTCCTTCTTCCTGCGGCGGTCGAATACCTGTTTTCCTTAAGCATGTCGGGCAGATATTCGAGATCAGAGTTCATCAGTTTCATTATTGCAGCTTCCATCCGGGCTGCAATCACAAAAGGCAGAGCTCCCGAATCAGTGATTGTTAAAGCAGCATCTTTGATCTTATAGAACTTTAGTATCGTTTTAACAAGATCTATGATTGAGTCTCCATATAGAACTTTGACCTTCGATGACAGATCAATCTTTATTCCTCCCTTTTCTGTTAGCTCCAGTTTAATTTCACAATCGGATCTTATCTTTGGGCCGGCATTTCCAGTAGTCGTAATCTTGCTGCTCATGATGGTCAGAACTTATTTGTTTTATCTTCGCAAATCTCAATAAGCACACCGGAGGTTGATTTTGGATGAAGAAATGCAATTTCAAGTCCCTCGGCTCCTTTCCTCGGTTTGGTGTCAATCAGCCTCACACCGTTTTCTTCTGCGTGCTTAAGCTGCTTTTCAATATCATTGACCGCAAAGGCTATATGGTGTAAGCCTTCACCCCTGCCTGCAATAAATTTCCCGATAGCGCCATCCCGGTCAGTCGATTCAAGCAATTCAATCTTGGTATCACCGACTTTGAAGAATGCAGTTTTTACTTTCTGGTCCCTGACCTCTTCAATATTATAACACTTCAGGCCTAACACTTTCTCATAAAATTCAATTGCGCTCGCCAGGTTGTTCACAGCTATTCCAATGTGTTCAATATGTGATGGTTTCATTATATTTTAATAAATAAATGAATTTACAGCAAATTTAGCTGATTATGACGACTCTATGACGATAAATATCATGTTTTAATGATATTTGAATACCAGTTTTTAATAATAACACTGAGTCACATTTTTATTTTTATTACCCCCTTTTTTATTTCCCCCAAGGGGGCGAAGTTCTCATTCTGCTCCTTCCCCCGTGGGGGAAGGTCGGGAAGGGGGTAAAAGATAATTGGAAAGCCTGCCCCGCTTCGGCGGGGGTCAGAAATGAAGCCGGATATTAAAAGGGAAACTCAGACGGAACGGGTTTATCGGACTGGACATTTACCGGTTTTTTTGCTGCCAGATGCACCGGGTTTCCATCTACATAAATAGCCTTATAAGGAACAACAGGACAGGCAAATTCACAATGGCCGCAACCAATGCATATTTCAGCATTGGTTTCAGGGATCAGAAGGTTTCCTTCGTAGGGAATCATATAAACAGCTTTGGTGGGGCAAGCTTCAGAGCAAGCGCCACAGGCTGTTTTTTCAGTTTTTACAATACAATTGTCCTTTATAAAATTTGCCTTCCCGAGCTGCGTAAGCTTTTTTGCCTCCAGCGCCAGCGGACGAAGCGCATATGTCGGGCAGACATCTGTGCATTTAGTACAATTATATGCACAGAATCCTTTATGGTAATTCATAACAGGCTGCATCATTCCTGCAACGCCATAATCAAGCCATGCAGGCTGTAAAACGTTGTTCGGGCATATTGTAATGCAAAGTGAACATGCAGTGCACTCCTTGTTAAAATCCGAAACAGATCCGGCACCGGGAGGACAAACCGGGGATGTTTTATTTTCCTTAACCGTCGATTCTTTCTTAGGTATCGGAGTTTTCTTATCCTGTCCCCGCAACAATTGCGGTAACCCTAACATAAGCAATAATGTTCCGGCAATGAATTTCCTTTTATCCGTATCGACGGCATGGGGTGTCTCGCTCTTCTTTTTAAGCTTTACAAAGCCGTATGAGATGGCTTTTTCGGTACAGTTATTTATACAGTTGAAACAACCCACGCACCTGCTGACATCGACATAAGGCTGAAGAAAATCGATGCAGGAGGATTTGCAGCCAAGGGAGCATCGCCCACACCTGGTACATTTGCTTTCATTGATGTTTATTCTCAGAACAGAGATCTTTGAAACCAGTCCCAGGAGAGTCCCGACCGGGCATATCATATTGCAATATAGTCGCCCTTTTGCCAGAGACATTGACCCGATCAGCAGAAAGAAGGCTGCAGGAACGCTATACACCAGCAGCTTAAAACCTTTGATTGTGATATGATCGAGGGTGTAGATATCGAATTTATGGAGAATTCCTGCAATGAAATTATTAATGACTATCACAGCCGGTTTCCCGAAATAGGTCATAAACCTCCCGAATATGCTGTAAGGATCAAGGAGCGTAATGAGATAAAGCCCCCAGATCATTGTAACAATAAGTGTTGCCGCAAGAAGAATATACCTGATAATGGTATGAGGCTTTTTAAAGCCGTATCTCCTGAACTTTCTCCTTATCCTGCCGCCAATTCTGCTGAAAAGATCCTGTCCGATCCCAAGCGGGCATAAAAAGGAGCAGTATGTCCGCCCCGAAAGAAGTGTAAGTAAAATGACAGCAATAAAACCTATCGACACCATCGATCTCAGATCGAAGTACTTTAATGCCGATGGTACGAACTGAAGGTAAAGAAGAATATTGAGATACTTTACAGGGATAATGCTTTTGAAATCAGCAAAAACAATAAAAAATCCTATAAAAACAACAGAAGCAAACAGAATACGGAATTTCCTCAGTAAAGGTGACCTCATCAAAAATTACATTTTAATTCGTTTGATGTTCAAAGTATCGAGCTTCATATTTCCAAGGCCCATCTTATGCGCAATCGCTATATATTCTATTCTTTCGGTTTCGACTCCCAGCATTTTTGCTGCAGCAGCATCCGCTGCGACCCAGTCGGAAGCAATAATCTGCGATTTCATCTGAACCACATCCTCCTTTGAGACTCCTTGCGGACCATGCTTAACCATCACATTATAGCAATCAACAACGTTCAGCACAGGTTTCTTTTCAAATAATGCATAATCTGCGATGCACTGGTTCAAATCATTTGAATGCCAGTATTGCCTGTCCCAGACAACTCCCATCATATTTTTAAGTGAACATGTCATCCTTGTGGAATCATGATCCTTGAGGACAGGTACATTGATGAATACATCCGTTTCGAGAAGAAGTTCATGTACTTTTGCGCTCTTCAGCTTTACTCCTCCCGGTATCTCAACTTCATGATAATAGCTTTCCGAGTTGCCCGGAACAACTTTTGCCCCAGCGCTTTTTGCAGCCTTCTCGATACCTGAAGTTTTGTAGCAGTTCACCCAATTATCGCAGGTATGGTCGAAAACATAAACTTCTTTTGCACCTGCCTTAAAGCAATGTTCAATTATTCTCCTGACAAGCAGCGGATTGGTATTGGCAGCAAGCTCGGGAATTACATCCCACCCGATATTGGGCTTAATCAGGACTTTCTGGCCTTTATGAACGAAAGTTCCCATTCCTCCAAGCTCCTGTATCCCAAGATCAAACATTGCGTCTGGTTCGCCACCCATCAGCGCTACCATGTCATATTTTGACAGAGCATGCTCTGTGTTCCAAAGTTTATCATAACCACCAAGGCTGAGCGCTGCTCCAGCAGCAAGTCCGGCTCCAGCCGAAGTTTTAAGGAAGTCTCTTCTTTTCATATTTTCAGTTTCCCCGGGGGTTGTCAATTATGAGATAAGTGTCGAAAATACAATTTTTTTTTATTATTCTGTTATGAATTGTATGTAGTATATTAGCGACCAGTATTGATTTAACTATTTTTAATATTGTCAGGCAATCCGGCTTGCAGAGTGTGATGTTGTACCAAATGCTATAATGAGATGAAAATCCTTTTCTACGACTGTTTTTCCGGGATAAGCGGCGATATGAACCTTGGCGCAATGATTGATCTTGGAGTTGATAAAACATTCCTTACAAATGAACTTAACAAACTGAATCTGAAGGGATGGGAGCTTCATGCTGAAAAGGATCAGCGTCACGGGATTAGCGGAACAAAAGTTACCATAAAGCAGACGCGCCATGAACGTGCACACAGGCATCTTTCCGACATAGAAAAAATTATCAGGGAATCATCATTAGATCAGAAGACAAAAGATCTTAGCATGAAAATATTCATGAAAGTGGCGCTTGCAGAGGCCTCTGTTCATGAAATACCGGTTGATGAGGTTCATTTTCATGAAGTTGGCGCAATCGATTCAATAATCGACATTGTCGGAGCCGCAATATGTTTTAATTCATTGAATCCGGATGCTGTATTTGTCACTCCTGTTGAGCTTGGAAGCGGTTTCGTTAAATGCGATCATGGCACTCTGCCTGTACCGGCACCGGCAACAGCCGAGATAATCAAAGGTATCCCATCGAAAACCGGAGGGGTCAATTTTGAAGCAACAACCCCGACTGGGGCAGCAATTATTGCAGCACTTGGAACACATTTCAACACCGGCACTCCGATAAGGATTGATAAGACAGGTTATGGTGTTGGACATAAGGAGAATCCTGCTGTTCCCAACCTTCTGCGAGTATTTACTGGTGAGGCTGAAGAACAAGCCTCCGGCCATGATGCTCTTCTTCTGGAATGCAATATTGATGATATGAACCCTGAATTTTTTGAGTATATCTCCGAGAAACTTTTCGTGGCCGGAGCATCAGATGTATACATATCCGGAATAATCATGAAAAAAGGGAGGCCTGGAAATATCCTGAATGTGATCTGCGAACCAGGACTCGGAGGAATTGTGAAGGAGATAATATTTACGGAATCAACCTCGGTGGGAATCAGGTCATTCCCCTTCAGAAAGGATACCCTTTCGAGAAAGTTCGAGGTTATAAAAACCCCTTATGGGAATGTTACGGTTAAACATTCCTTTTATAATGAAAAAGAGGTCTCTTGCAAACCCGAATTTGAGGAGTGCAGAAAGATTGCCATGGAGAAAGGCATTCCCATAAAAGAAATTTACAACAATATCATGGCTTGGATTGTTATAGGAGATTATGACAAAAGACTTAAATGACAGAAGACAAATCGATAAAGCTTAATTCAATTCTGAAAGACCTCAAATCATTTGCAATTTCATTTTCCGGAGGTGTCGACAGTTCGTTTCTGGCATACAGGGCAAGTTCACTCAGTAACCTGCAGATTGTTGCAGTTACCTTAAGTACTCCATATGTACCATCGCGTGAGATAAATGAGGCAATTGAATTCACAAAAGCTCATGGTATAAAACATAAAATCTTAGATCTGCCTCTCCCGGAAATTATAAGGCACAATCCGGTTGAAAGATGCTACCTCTGTAAAAAGATTCTCTTCAGTAAAATATCTGAATATGCTTCAGAAAATGGGTACAGGTATATTATTGACGGCACTAATGCAGATGATGCCGAAACGCTCCGACCGGGACTGAAAGCGCTGAAGGAGCTGTCCGTAAGGAGCCCTCTTGCTGAGGCCGGCATTACGAAAAAGGAGATTAGGGAATTCCTTCTGAAAGAGGGTCTGGTTATCTGGGATAAGCCAGCAATGGCTTGCCTTCTTACCAGGATTCCATATGACACGTATATAAGTGAAGGAATGCTCAGAATGATTGAAAATGCAGAGGATTATCTGTTTGAAAAGGGTTACCCTGGGACCAGGGTCAGGGTACATAATGATATTGCCAGAATTGAGTGCATGCCAGGATACCTTGAAAAGATTATCCATGATCCTGAAAGGGAACTTATTGTCAGCGACCTGAAGAATTTAGGATTCAGATTTATATCTTTGGATCTTGAAGGTTACAGATCCGGAAGCATGGATCAGGGAAGGAAGAATAAATGACTGGAAAAGAAATTGAAAAACTGCTGAATGAGATCAGGAACGGTACCAAAAGCGTTGATGAAGCGCTTGAGGTGCTGAAAGATTTTCCTTATACAGATCTTGGTTATGCCAGGATCGATCATCACCGGGAGATAAGGACCGGTTATCCTGAAATTATATATTGCGCCGGGAAGACCATTGAGCAGGTAACTGGAATATTCGGGGTGATGGCCGGGAAGGAAAATAACGTAATGGGTACACGGGCATCCTCTGAAATGTACGAGGCAGTTAAAAAAATAGCGCCTGAGGCTGTTTATTTTGCTGAAGCCAGAATAATCTCATTGTGTAAAAAAGCTCCTGAAATACCCGATTCAAGCATTGCCATTATAACTGCAGGTACATCAGATATCCCGGTTGCTGAAGAGGCAGCTGTTACTGCTGAGCTGCTTGGCAATAAGGTGGTGAGGATATATGATGCTGGTGTTGCCGGAATCCACAGGCTGGTTGACAAGCTTCCTGAAATAAGGAAATGCAGGGTTATAGTTGTCATTGCCGGAATGGAGGGCGCACTGGCTAGCGTTGTCGGGGGACTGGTTGACAAACCGGTAATAGCTGTTCCTACCAGTGTAGGATATGGCGCTAATTTCGGAGGCATATCTGCCCTGCTTGCAATGCTCACCAGCTGCTCTTCAGGCGTAACTGTGGTAAATATCGACAACGGTTTTGGCGCCGGATTCTCAGCCAGCATGATCAACAAGATGAAGTGACTGAATTGAGATGGACCGTAAAATAGTTCTATCGACTGCGTACTTGCCCCCTATTGAATACTTTGCGCGGATAAAAGAAGCAGATGAAATTTTAATTGAACGGGAGGAGAACTACCATAAGCAGTCGTACAGGAACCGCTGTTATATTCTTTCAACTGACAAACCGCAGCATCTTACGGTACCGGTTTACCAGGGGAGTTTTCATAAGACACACATCAGGGATATCCGCATCGATTATTCAAAAAGATGGCAGCAGATCCATCTTGGAGCTCTGAAATCGGGATACAGTTCTTCGCCCTATTTTATTTATTTTTTCGAGGTTTTTGAAAAGATAATCCAGTCACACCATGAATTTCTTCTCGATCTGAACATGGAACTGCTCGATGCAATCATGAAAATGCTTAAGCTCGAGAGAAAAATCTCATTTACCACAGGCTTTGTACCGGTTGAAAGCGAAGTTCATGATCTCAGGTATTCGATCAGCCCAAAGAAAAAATCGCCTTATTCCCCCAAAAAATATATCCAGGTTTTCAGTTCTGAGGAAGGATTTGTACCGGGATTAAGCATAGCCGACCTGCTCTTCAATACGGGTCCGGAAGCACTGGATTATCTCTGATAAATAAAAAAGGACTGCCTGAACTGGCAGCCCTTTTTCGGAAGTTGTTCACACAAAAGTAAAAATCAGATCTTTCTGTTAGTAACCAAATTTATACCCGAATGTAACGGCAAATGTGTTCCGGGTTAAGTCCAGGCTTGATACTGGTGATCCTGTACTGGTGGAAGTATACAGTACGTAATTATCTTTATTTTTCATTGTTGAAAAGCCAAAATCGGCAAAAATGTTCTTCTCCCTGAATCCGATTCCGAAGGAGAGAGAATTGAAATCCTGGTTTTTATTTTCGCCTCCGGTTTTCCATGCTTTTCCATAATAGCCATATCCGCCGCGTAGATAAATATTGCTCAGCCTTACTTCTGCTCCAAAGCGAATGTTGTTTGTCGTGCCGAGTGAATTCTTTATCTCCTGATTCTTATTCGTATAATCGTATCCATCGCCTGTTTCAAAGAATCTTGCAGCGCTGTAATCAACAAACTCATAATCAACGCTGAGAAGAGCGATCTTTTTAACCTGCAATGCAGCACCAGTCAGAACCCTGAATGGAGTGGTAACCCCATATGAAAATCTGAGAGCGTCATTTGATGCTGAATAATGGCCTCCATCGCTGAAATGCGTGGAGATATTATCATATAAATATCTATTTATGTGGTAAATAGTGGGTGAATGAAATGCAAAACCGATCCTGAGGATTTCAATTGGCTTGTAGATTGCACCAAGTTTCAGGTTAAAACCTGTACCATTATCTTTATAATACAATGTATAATTAAAATCCGTAAACAGTGAAGGGAGGGCAGCAACCGTTGATTCGCTATGTTCATATTTACTTTCATATGAGAGCGTGTTTATTCCAAGTGTAGCGCCAAAGAAAAGCTTATTTGAGTAGTTTCCGCCGATTGAAATTGCATGTTCACCTGTATACCCGTCGTTTGTAATTACACGTTTCATATTCTGCCCGTAAACTGAGGGAGGGTTATCGCCATAATTTGAATAGACGGTACCGTATGAAGTACTCGATCCCGAAAGGGAATCAATCACATAGGTCCTCCATCCAAGGGATGCATCGTATGCATCAGCCACACTTGAGGCGAGTTCATCCGGATAAAAACCTTCTGCTTTATCAACCCAGTAATCGAGAAGTGAACTACTGCTGCTTTTTCCATTTATTACAATGCTCTGGGTAAGGTTGTTTGTCCTGTTGAAGGAGTATCCGATATTAAGAGAAACGAGTCCGCTTTCCGATTCATTCTTAATAAGGTTAGCCACCAGTCCGCCTTGTCCAAGGTTGAAATTATAGAGATAATCTTCAGCATTGCTGGTGTTGAATAAGGAGGTTGATTTGAAATGTCCCAGCTGGGGTGTTATTGTCACTTCTGATGAACGGAAGACTCCAATTCCGGCAGGATTCTGACTTAATGTAGAAATATCGCCGCCCAGGGCTGTGAAAGCGCCGCCCATTGACATAAATCTTGCAGTACCGCTGTAAAACAGCCTTGAATACCTCAATGCATCATCGGCATTTTGTGCAAAACTTATTGATCCAATGGAAAGTACCAGGAGAATTATCAAGCTTAATCTTTTCATTTTTTCAAGTTTTAGTTAAAAGCATCCCACACTCTATTGGCAGAATGAACAATTATTTCAGTATTAAATCAAAATTTTCTACCTGCTTCTGCCGGATGAACCACCGGATGAACCACCGGATGAACCACCGGATGATGAGCCAGATGATCCTGAAGAAGAGGACCTTGATTCAGAAGAGCCACTAGATCCGGATGAATAACTACTGCGGGATTCAGATCCACTGCTAAAGGATCCTGAAGAGTATCCGGAGCCACTTTCAACAGATCTTCTGGAAGGCATTGAATAAGATCCCTGGTTATATGATGATGAGGATCTACTTTGTCCTGAAGGAGCTGAATAACTGCTCCTGGAAGGATTGCTCCGATAGGATTCGGTGTTTGAATACGACCGGCCTGTATTACTTTCAGTATTGACCCTGCTGTTATTATATGAAGGTCTTGTGCTCATTCTCGGATTGCTGTAGCTTGGAGTGTAGTTCCTGTTGGTGCTGTTGTATTCAGGTCTTGAGGTTGCCGAACTTCTTGATGTGGGGACAGATGACCTTACATTACTGGTAACTGTCCTGCTGCCTGACTGCGAGATCCCAGCGCCTGGTGATCTCCGCGAACCAGATACAGATGACGTACCGCCAGCAGATCTTAGTGTGGCTGTATTTGTTCCTGAACCACCGGACCAGTAGCCTGATCTTCTGGAGGAAGCGTTAGCCGGATTCATGGTTTTGTTCCATGATGATGAATAGTTGCTTTGAATTTCTCTCCTGCCGTAAGCGATAGGATTCATATCAGAATTGCCGCTGTAATAAGAATAATAGGGCGAATATCCACCTCCATAATATCCGCCGCCCCAGCCATAATATCCTCCATAATAGCCACCGAACATATTGCCATAATATCCACCGTACATGTTTCCATACCCACCATACATGTTTCCATACCCACCGTACATGTTTCCATACCCACCGTACATGTTTCCATACCCACCGTACATGTCTCCATAATAGCCGTAATCAGAGTAGAAAGGGTCGTAATACGGTGATCCGAAACCCATGTACATTGAAGGGTAGCCCCAGCTGGAATAGAACGGGTCTCTCCAGTAAGGATAGAAATAATTTCCGTAGAAGCTTCTCAGCCTTCCGGAGTAGGAATCGAAATTATAATTATAGATATTCTGGTTTGATAAAGCATCGTTGTTTGCCGCAGCATCAGAATATTCATCAGATACGAGGGTATCGGCAGCATAAATGTTATCGTAATAGTCCTTTGCCTGCAAATTACTCTCTGGAGTCTGGTTAACTGCAGATCTCTTCACCCTGGTCACCGGCTGGTCTGAATGACTGTAGTAAAGATCGTCATACTCAAGACCCGTATAAATGCTTGAAGTACAAGATCCTAATGCCAGGATTGCAAGGATTGATATGTAATTAATTGCTTTCATGATTGATTCCCTCTCTCGTTTTCTTTATTAAGTGCAAATATTATACCAAAATGATCATGCGAAGAATTTACTTTTTAACGGTTTTCAAATTTAACAATATTTAACGAAAATGGACATGCAGCACATGTCCTTCATTTATAATTACGGTATTACCTCCTGCTCTTACTTCTGGAGGAGGATCCTTTTGATGATTTTGAACTTGAGGCAGACGATTTCGAAACCGATGATCCGGATCTTCCTGAGGAAGAACTTCTGACTTGTGGTGTCGACCTGGCGGGTGATGAACTTCTTGAAGGTGCATTGTATGACCTTTCACTCCTGCTGTTCGTCGAGACTGAACTTCTGCGTTCTGAGGGCATAGAAGACCTTGTCTCAACTTGTGGTCGAGAAGGCATTGATTCGCGCCTTGAGTATCCGCCATTGTCTCTGTTAGATTCAGGGCGCCTGTCTGAAGGGTATTGCCTTGAAGAGTAACGGGGTGAATTATCGTAGTAATTATACAAGTTATTATAACCCCATCCATAGTAATATACCGGGTAGTTGAACGAAAACCCGAAACCGAGTCCGTTCCTTCCGTAAATGCTTAATCCCCAGGTATAAGGTTGGTAGTTGTACCAATAGGTATCAGTAAACATAGGAGAGTAATAGTCGAAAGCCGTATAAGACCTGTGGAATCTGTTTATGCGCGATGAATAGTAATAGTCATAATCATCATAATAATTGTTTATTACCAATCCGGCATCATCATTCCTGAAGTTGCGGTTATCAGTTATCTGCGCTTTCAACGGGTAACCCGCGAGCAGCATTGCTGATAAAATTCCGATGTAATATTTTGCTTTCATGATGAACCTCCGGTTTTTTTCAATGATAACTAAAGTTTTTATCTATTTTTACGCAATCTATTTTTATATAATTAATAAAACAAATACTATACCAAAAATATGGCGAAGTTTTTAACAAACAAGGAAGAAAATTATGCTCAATGGTACAACGACCTGGTAATCAAGGCCGATCTGGCTGAAAACTCTGCAGTCAGAGGATGCATGGTTATCAAGCCTTACGGTTATGCGATCTGGGAAAAGATACAGGCTGAGCTGGACCGGATGTTCAAGGCTACAGGACACGTAAATGCCTATTTCCCGCTTTTCATACCGAAATCTTTTTTCAGCAAGGAGGCAAAACATGTTGAAGGATTTGCAAAAGAATGCGCGATTGTGACTCATTACCGGTTGAAGAAGGATGAATCAGGCAAAGGTCTTATTGTTGATCCTGCCTCAAAACTTGAAGAAGAGCTGATAGTGCGCCCTACCTCCGAAACCATAATCTGGAATTCATATAAAAACTGGATACAATCTTACAGGGACCTTCCGATCCTGATCAATCAATGGGCAAATGTTGTTAGATGGGAAATGAGGACCCGGCTTTTCCTCAGAACCGCTGAATTTCTCTGGCAGGAGGGACATACTGCGCATGCAACGAGTGAAGAGGCTGTGGAAGAGACTGAGAGAATGCTGGGTGTTTATTCCGATTTTGCTGAAAATTTCATGGCGCTTCCGGTAATCAAAGGATATAAATCAGAGAATGAACGCTTTGCAGGAGCAATTGACACTTATACCATTGAAGCCCTGATGCAGGATGGCAAGGCCCTGCAGGCAGGAACAAGTCATTTCCTTGGTCAGAATTTTGCAAAAGCCTTTGACGTTCAGTTTACCGATAAAACCGGCAAGCTGGATTATGTATGGGCTACATCATGGGGATTGTCAACCAGGATGATCGGAGCTCTTATCATGGCTCATTCCGATAACAACGGACTTGTGCTTCCCCCTCGCCTTGCCCCTATCCAGGTGGTGATTGTACCTATCTATAAGAATCCTGAACAGCTGGAAACAATATCTGCTGCAGCAAGGAAAATCAAGAGCACTCTTGAGGCCCAGGGAATATCTGTAAAATATGACGATCGCGATACTAACAAACCAGGCTGGAAATTTGCTAATTATGAACTCAAGGGAGTACCTGTCCGGATTGCGATCGGACCACGGGATATTGAAAACAGCACAGTCGAGATTGCCAGAAGGGATACTCTTACAAAAGAAACAATTCCGATAAATGGAGTAGAAGCTCACATCGGACGGCTGCTCGATGATATCCAGAAAAACATCTATCTTAAGGCTTCAGAATTCAGAAAGGCTAATACCTTTAGTGTTGATAAATGGGCTGATTTTATTAATATACTTGATAACCAGGGCGGATTCATAATGGCTCACTGGGATGGTACTTCTGAAACTGAAGAGAAGATTAAGGAAGAGACAAAGGCAACAATAAGGTGCATCCCATTTAACGCTCCTGAAGAGGAAGGCAAATGCATATATTCAGGAAAACCTTCAAAAAGGAGGGTACTCTTTGCAAGATCATATTAATTGCTGCAGGGGCAATTTGCCGGTATTTAATATTAAATTATTAAATTAGTTGCTTCAATTTCATTTTAATCAAGTTTGCCATGTCGGAGCTGGATGATAAAAAACTGTCAATAATCGGAACCCTCAAGGAGAAATCTGTTCTTAAGCAGAAGGTATATGATAATACCCTGGAATCATTCTGCACAGTAAAGGATATTCTCAAGACTCTGGCTAAGGATTTAAACGTTAACCTTATTGGTGTCGATACCAGGATCAGGCTTGAATACACTGACCGAAGCAACTTTGATGCTCAGATAAGGGTAGCCGGCGATATCCTGCTATTCAGCATGCATTCCAATATTTTCCAGTTCGACAGGGAACATCCTGCATGGAAGACTTCCTATATCCAGAAAAATAAGTATAACGCCTATTCCGGAATAATCAATATTTACAACTTTCTTGCTGATTCTTTCAAGTACTCAAGGCAGGATGACCTGGGATACCTCATTGCGAGGATTTTCATTAACCATGAAAACCAGTATTTGGTGGAAGGGAAGAGGCAAATGGGAATGCTTTTCACCAATTACGGGAGTGAGGCGATAAGCCGGCCGGCTCTTCAGGTTATCATTGAAACAGCCATTCAGTATTCCCTTGAGTTTGATCTTCTTGTTCCACCCTATGATACTGTAAAAATTGCAACTGTAGGCCAGGCTGAAGCCAAGATCCAGCATTCAAGAGTAATAACCGGCAAACGGCTTGGATTCCTGTTCAATTCTGATGACGTTCTTGTGAACAATTCTCATGAGACCTGATGCGGACAAAGGATATAAAATACGGAAAACCGGTTGGGCCTTTGATTCTACTGGCCCTTCTGTTTTTTAATGACCCTCTGTACCCGCAAAATTTCATTAATATTCAACCCGGACACTATTACTTATCACCTGCTGAGATCAGCGACTCTTATATTTTAACCAGTTCTATCAGGAACTCCCGGATAAAACTGATCCCGCCTAATAGTAACAGCTACAATCCTAATTCCAGTTTCTATGATTCTCTTAAAATAAGGGCGTCCAGGCACCTGGTAACAAGAAAATTATATGACTTTGTTGTTGTTTCAGGTCAGTCCGCTCCTGCTGCCAAAGCCTCTGAATCAAGTGACATAAACTATATCAGGTATTCCGGTAAAAGGATCGGAAAAATTGTAATACAGAGGCTTAACGTTTTCGGAAGCGATATTAATGATACCACAAGTTCAAACCCGAATAAGCTCGAAAACCTACTTAATAAAACCCACCTCAACACAAACGAGTTCATCGTAAGGAAAAACCTTCTTTTCTCTGAAGGCGATACCTTATCTCCTCTTATTCTCAGTGATAATGAGAGGATCCTCAGGCAATTGCCATACATTGATGATTCAAGGATCCTTGTCATACCTGTGTCCGACAGCGAGGTGAACATAATTGTCCTCATAAAGGATGTTTATTCCCTTGGTATTAATGCTGATCTGAATAGCATAAATAAAGGGTCGGTTTCACTTTTTGATAAAAACATTCTCGGTCTTGGCCATGAATTAAGGTTTGATGTTTCATTTAACCCTGATCTTCCGAATTCCCCGGGTTTCGGATTAAGTTATTCGGTAAATAATATAAGTAAATCATTCATAAACCTGAAGCTCAACTATTTTTACGGGCTTGGAGAGAAGACTTACGGATTCAGCATTGAAAGGGAATTAATCAGCTCTACCACAAAATATGCAGGAGGAATTTCAGTACGGGAAATGTTCACCACTGTCGACTTTGATACCATGCCCGAACCGGCTCCCCTTAAGTACAACCTGCAGGATTACTGGATGGAACGCTCCTTTCTTCTCAGCAAAGAATCTGTTTCAAGGATTATAATAGGGGCCAGATATACCAATAATAATGTATTCAACCATCCCCTTATTCTTCCTGAAACATATCATTACATTCAGCAATACAGGATATTCCTTGGTTCTATCTCTCTTTCGGTTCAGAAATACTATAAAACAAGCCTGCTCTATGCCTATGGAAGAACGGAGGATATTCCTTATGGCGGACTGTTGACGATCACTGCCGGCAAGGAGATAAATGAGTTTAAAAGAAGAGATTATCTGGGATTTAACCTCTCTTTCGGGAAATCATTTGGCACCTTCGGGTATTTCTATGCTTCTGGTGGTCTCGCCTCATTCTTCAACGGATCCAGGACAGAGGAGGGTCTTTTAATGATTAGGACTTCCTATTTCTCCAATCTTGTGTATATTGGGAACTATAAGGTAAGGAACTTCATCAAAGCCGATTATACCCGAGGTTTTGACAGGTACCTTGACGAGCACCTTGCCTTTAACCGCGATGGCGGATTCTCGGCGTTCAGGAATGATTCAGTCGGAGGGGCGCAGAGGTTATCAGTAAACCTTGAATCTGTCCTTTTCAGTCCGCGCAATTATTACGGGTTCAGGTTTGCTTTTTTTGCTTTCGCGGATGCAGGATGCCTGTTTGGGACCAATCAGATTCTAAAAAATGGAGTATTCCTTTCATCTGTCGGCCTGGGAATAAGGATCCGCAGTGACAACCTTCTGCTTAATACCTTACAGATAAGGCTGGCCTTTTATCCGAATCTGCCGCTATATTCAAACGTCAGCTACCTGTCGCTGTCAGGAGAACAACTGCTTAAACCAGATAACTTTAACCCAGGTCCACCATCCACCTTACTATACAGATAACTTTCAACCAGTCATAACATGCTTAATGAATTCCTGAATTATATTGAAGAAAACCACCTTGTTAATAAAGGCGATAAGGTGCTTATGGCTGTAAGCGGAGGAATTGATTCAATGGTTATGGCTGATCTCTTTACAATGAGCGGCATTAAAACAGGAGTTGCACATTGTAACTTTTGCCTGAGGGAACGTGAATCCGACAAGGATGAAAAACTGGTAAAAAAAATGGCCGACTTTCATCATATCCCATTTTATTCCATAAGGTTTGATACAAAGGGGTATGCAGAAAAAAAAGGAATATCAATCCAGATGTCTGCCCGGGAATTGCGATACAACTGGTTTGAAGAAATCCGGAAAAAGAACGGCTATGAAGCTATTGCGGTAGCTCACAACCTGAATGATAATATTGAAACACTGATTATCAACCTCACCAGGGGAACAGGAATTGCAGGACTTACCGGGATGAAAAATTCCGGAAACCATATCATCAGGCCATTGCTGTTTGCTTCAAGGGAAACAATTAAGGAATATTGTATTAAGTACAAGGTAAATTTCAGGGAAGATAAGTCTAACGCAGAAACAAAATATACCAGGAATAAGATCAGGCATCTTGTAATTCCAGTTCTTAAAGATATCAACCCATCAATAGAAAGCACATTGAATGAGACTGCCGAAAGACTGGGAGCAATAAACGATATTGTTAATTATTTCACAGATAAGCTAAGGGATAGTTTAACGAAAAAGAAAGATGGCAACCTGATCGTAAATATCAGCAAGCTTAAGCCCTACCTTGGTAACAATACGTTACTATATGAGCTCTTCAAACCATACGGGATTACCGGAAGCATGTTGCCTGACCTTCATAAAATTACCGGAGGAGAAACTGGTGGTCAGCTTTTTACTGGAACTCACAGGCTCCTCAAAAACAGGAATGATATTATCATTTCAGTTCAGACTGAAATAAAAGATGAATATTATAAAGCGAATTCAATTGCCGGGTTAAAGAAAATACCCGGTTTTGTATCTGTCAGCAAACTTATCCATGCTCCCGGCTTTATAATCCCTTCCAACCGTAAAACGGCCTGCCTGGATTTTGACAAGCTCTCATTTCCGATAATAGTCAGGAAATGGCTCCCGGGCGATTTCTTTTATCCGCTTGGTATGAAAAAGAAGAGAAAGCTGAGCGATTATTTTATCGACAGGAAGTTTTCAAGGCTTGATAAAGAGAAGGCTCTTATCCTGGAATCAGGCGGTAAAATTGTCTGGATCGTTGGCGAAAGAATTGATGACAGGTTCAGGGTAACTGATGCAACGAAGAAATTATTGATTTTGAAAAATGAATTTGCTAAAGACCGGTAACCGGCGGAATTACTTCCTGATACCACAGATACCCCTGTCGACCAGCATCAGGTCAGCAAGCGCAACTGCCGCAGCAGCCTCAACAATTACAGGCATCCTTAAGGCAATGCAAGTGTCATGACGCCCGGTGACTTTGAGACTCTCCATCTTCCGGGTCTCAAAATTGAAAGTCGTCTGCCCGACTCCCGTTGATGAAGTTGGCTTAACTGCCACCCTGAATAATATTTCGTTCCCATTGGATATGCCTCCATTAATTCCCCCGGCATTGTTTGTTGCCGTTTTCCCATGCTCGTCAATAATGGGATCATTGTGTGCTGACCCTTTCATTGCTGCTGATGCAAATCCTGAGCCGAATTCAATTCCTTTAATTGCAGGGATTGAAAAAATCAGGTGACTGATTACTGATTCGAGAGAATTGAAAAATGGTTCGCCGATAGCCAATGGAGGATTTGTAATCCGGCATTCAATTATTCCGCCAATTGAATCATTTACTGCAACCGCATCATTTATAGCCTTCTGAATATCTGCTGACCCTCCCGCGAAAGTCAGATTTGCCGTGACTGTCGAGTTACTGCATATCTTCTTTGCAATGACTCCAGCCGCAACAAGTCCCCATGTTATTCGTCCTGAAAAATGCCCGCTGCCGTTCAGATCGGAGAACCCTGAGTATTTGGCCTGAGCCGTAAAATCTGCATGTCCCGGTCTGGGAATATTTTTAAATTCACTATAGTCGGACGAAATTTTGTCCTTGTTGCGGGTTTGAATTGCAATTGGTGAGCCTGTTGTGAATCCATTATAGACTCCGCTCAGAATTTCGGGAAGGTCAGGCTCATGACGTTTTGTGGTACCTGCTGCCCCGCTCTGCCTCCTCGCCAGATCGTGCATAAAATCTCCCTCACTGATGGCAATGCCGGAAGGGCAGCCATCAATTATCACGCCTATTGCCGGGCCATGTGATTCTCCAAAAATGGAGATCCTGAATATTACACCGAAAGAATTCATATACTGCCTTTTATTCTTTTTTAAACTTTTTGTAAAAACCTATCACCTCTCCTGCTGGTACCTTTCTGATTTCAGGGGTTCCAATTCCTTCAATGAATACAAAATGAATATTATCTCCGGATTTTTTCTTGTCATGAAGAATAAGTTCCCCTATTGTATCAGAAGAAATATTATAAGAATTGAGCAGGTTATACTTCTTCATGAGATTGATGACCCTGTTGCATACCTTTCTGTCAATCAACCCTTTATCATAGGAGAAAAGAGTTGCCAGCTCCATCCCTGATGCGACTGCATAACCATGTTTGACAGCTTCATGCAGCTCAATTGCATGTCCGAAGGTATGTCCGAAATTAAGAATGCGCCTCAGGCCTGACTCCTTTTCATCCTTTACGACGACCGAAGCTTTGAATTTAACCGACCTTGCTACAAGTTCTGAAAGAAGCTTGCGATCTCTTAAAATTACTTTTGCATAGTTTTTTTCAAGGATCTCAATAATTGAAGCATCTCCAATAATACCTGTCTTGATCAGCTCCGCCATACCTGAAAGATATTCCTCATCAGAAAGCGTCCTGAGCATTGTGGTATCACAAATTACGAATTCCGGTTGTTTGAAATTACCAATCACATTTTTGATCCTGTCCAGATTGACCCCATTTTTACCGCCTGTGCTTGCGTCTACCTGCGACAGAAGAGTTGTTGAAACATACCCGCACCTTATGCCTCGCAGATAGACTGATGCCAGGAACCCGGCAACATCGCATACAACGCCCCCTCCAACTGCCAGTATAAATCCTGAACGATCGATCCCCAGCTTGAGGAGTTTGCCTGCCAGTGTCTCAATGACCCTGAGTTTTTTACTCTCCTCTCCCGGCTCAATTTTAATAACCGGAAAGTCAGGAAAACTCTTGCCATAAAGATTAAAAACGTTTTTATCGGTTATAATCACAACTCCGCTCTCCGGAAGCAGCCTGGTAACAGCTTCCCATCTTGCTCCGACCATTATGGCTGAAATCGAATCGGGCGTCTTTATAATAATTCTTTCCAAGTTATGGCAGATTAAATTTAAAATCTGAAAAAAATCTCCTGGTATACTTATTAACTTATTTAGATTCCTCCGGCAAAACGGCTTTATATGCAAATATAAAAATCATTACCTTAACGTCGTTAAGTATATCCCTGAATATATGACTTTAAAAGAAAGATATGACGGTGTTATAAGATATTTCACTGTAAATATGCCTGTTGCTGAGACAGAGCTTGTATATCAGGATCCTTTCGAGCTGATAGTGGCTGTTATTTTATCGGCCCAGTGCACCGATAAAAGGGTGAATATGTTAACTCCTGCGCTTATGGAACGGTTCCCGGACGCCGGAAGCATGGCAGAAGCAGAACCCTCTGAGATATTCGAATATATTAAATCGTGTTCATATCCAAACAACAAGGCAAAGCATCTCTCAGGGATGGCAAAAATGCTTGTCGCGGAATTTGGAGGGGTGATACCTTCCGATCCTGTGCTGCTGCAGAAGTTGCCGGGTGTTGGCAGGAAAACGGCAAATGTTGTGGCCTCGGTTGTTTTCCGGAAACCTGTTATGGCTGTCGATACCCATGTTTTCAGGGTGGCTGCAAGGATAGGGCTTACCAGGAATGCAAAGAAACCACTTGATACGGAGTTGCAGCTCACAAAAAACATACCATCAGAACTGATGCATCAGGCACATCACTGGCTGATTCTTCATGGAAGATATGTTTGTAAAGCTAAAAACCCTCTTTGTGACAGCTGCGGAATAACAGGATTATGTAAATTTTACAGTAAACAAAAAAATAAAAAATAAATTTTCATTCATATTGCCATATTTGCTTAACAGAAAAGAGTATCCACTCCATTTTTTATTACTTTTAAAACGAATTTTCTAACTCTGTTCTGATGGATAATAAGAAGAAATATAAGGATCTTGAGGAGCGTTGCAGAAACCTGGAGATTGAGCTGAGTAAATTGCGCTCGAAAGGCTATGGCGCAGCCAGGTCGTCCTCCGAAATGATTAACCGGGCCTTTCATATAGCTTCCCATGCGATGGCTATTTCAAAGCTTGACTCCGGTGAGTTTGTTGATGTAAACGAAGCCTTTCTGAAGATCCTTGGCTATTCAAAGCAGGAGGTTATCGGAAAGAATTCTGATGACTTAAAGCTTTTTACAGATATAAACGAAATCAACAAGTACATAAAGATTCTGCCAAAGCTGAAGTCTATCAGGGATTTTGTCACTACGCTGCGGACCAAAGATGGAATTGAAAAAAATGTCCTCTTTTCAGCTGAAATACTTCGGCTTGAGGATGATGATTACCTTTTGACTAACTATAATCCCATCTCTTCAAAGGATGACGCAAAAATAAAAGAGAACAGGGGAGATATTCTGGATGAGATTTTCAATACGGTAAGCAGCTACCTGGCACTTTTCGATACCGATGAAGATGGCAGGTTCATAGTCGTCGATATAAACAACAAAGTAGAATCTGTTGAATTCATTGATAAAAATGAAGTAATCGGCAAATACATTGATGAGACTCCACTAGCAAACCGCGTTAAACTTGTGGAACTCCTCCATCATCTCAGGGTTACGCGGGAATCTCATAAACTTGCAGCTTCAACTCTTGGTGACGATTCAGAAGGTTTCTATATGGGATTCATCATCAGATCCGGAAGTTACGTAATTACCTGGGAACCGGGCCGACAGCAGAAAACTGATGAAGATCTGACCAAACAGTCAATGCTTTTTGAAAAATTAGCGGATATGCTTCCCGAAATGATTTATGAAGTTAATCTTAAAGGGAAAATTCTATTTGTTAATTCTCACAGTATAAAGTACTTCGGGTTTACAAAGGAAGATTTAGCCAGGGGGGTGAACATTTCGGATATTTTTCCGGATAACTACAAGCAGATGATCAGCAATCTGGCTTCGCTGAAATCACCAGATGATATTTCAAGCAATGAATATTATGCAAGAAAAAAAGATGGATCACTTCTGCCAATTGTTACCCACTCCTTTGCCATTTTCCACAATGGCAAAATTATCGGTTACCGTGGTACTCTAACTGATATAAGCAAACAGAAGCAATATGAGGAACAGATAAAAAGAGAAAAAGCATTTCTGGAGCATCTTATTGATTCGACTCCTGAGGCTATTGCAATGACTGATATTTCGGGAACAATTACAATGGTTAACAAGGAGTTCACTAATCTTTTTGGATATTCATCCGAAGAATGCGCCAATAAAAACGTTGATGATCTTATAGTTCCTGAAGAACTTAGGAATGAGGCCAGGGAAATTGGAGCTCTTGCCTACAAGCATGAAAAGATCATTAAACATACAGTAAGAAAGGACAAAGCAGGAAACAGGATACAGGTCGCACTTGTCTCCACAGGTATAATTATCAATAATGAGATCGTCTCATTTCTTGGAATATACAGGGATATAACTACTGAAAGAAAAAATCAGCTTCTGCAGGAAATACTTTATAATATCTCTTCCGAAGCCCTTAAACAGATGGATATCAAGGAAATATATCCTACTATTGTTCATGAACTGAGTAAAATATGGGATACCAATAATTTCTTCATTGCACTTTACGACAAGGCATCCGATACCCTGTCGCTGCCCTTCTTTATCGATGAGAAAGATAACTTCGAGGAGATACCAACTAAAAATACCATTACAGGTTATGTAATTAAGACAGATAAATCTGTTCTGCTCAGGGAGAATGACCTCAGGTTGCTGGAAGAGGCAGGTGAGATTGACCTTATCGGGACTGACTGTAAAGTATGGATGGGAGTTCCCCTTAAAGTTGAAAACAATATTATTGGGGTGATGTGTCTGCAGGATTATAACGATGAAAATAAATTCTCGCAGGACGATTTATATGTGCTCGATTTTATTGCCAACCAGATCGCTATTGCAATACAGCGGAGAATCATGCTCGACAACCTGGTCCTTGCCCGTCAGAAAGCGGAAGAGGCAGCCCAGTCAAAGCAGATTTTCATGTCGACAATGAGCCATGAAATCAGGACCCCTCTTAACGAGGTAATTGGCATCACCAACCTTCTCCTCCAGGGCAATCCCAGAGATGATCAGATGGATTATATCAAGACACTGCGTTTTTCAGGAAACCACCTGCTGACACTGGTCAATGATGTCCTCGATTATAACAAGATGGAATCGGGCAAGATCACTTTTGAACAGGTACAGTTCAACCTGAATGACTTCCTTGATGAAATAATGAGATCCTATTCATTCAGGTCAAAGGCAAAACATCTTGATTTTGAAATCAGGAAAGAAGGCAAACTTCCTGTCGAAGTCATTGGCGACCAGGTCAGACTGAACCAGATATTATCAAATCTTTTATCAAACGCTCTGAAGTTTACCAACCAGGGAGGTATAACAGTTACTATCAGGGAACTGGAAAGAAAAAATAACCTGTCAAATATGGAATTTTCAGTTAGTGATACCGGGATTGGAATTCCAAAAGACAAGCATTCGTTAATATTTGAGAATTTTAGCCAGGCTGCTGCTGATACAACAAGAAATTTCGGAGGTACAGGACTGGGACTTGCAATATGCAAGAGACTTATTGAACTTCAGGGTGGCACAATTAAAGTTGATAGTGAACCTGACCATGGATCTAAATTTACCTTTGTACTAAAGTTACAGGTCTCACCAAAAGGTTCTCAGTCTCGGGAGGGAGAACCAGCTGAATCATTTATAGGTCTCGAAGGGAAACGGATACTTGTTGCTGAAGACAATAAGATAAACTTCTTTGTTGCAAACAAATTCCTTACAGGCTGGGGGGTGATCGTTACACACGCCGAGAATGGACTGGTGGCTATCGATAAAATCAAAGAAGAAGAATTTGACCTCGTTCTTATGGATCTTCATATGCCTGTCATGGATGGCATTGAGGCATCCAAAATTATAAGGAGCTCAGAAGATCCAAATATTAGCAACATTCCGATAGTAGCACTTACTGCAGCTATAATGTCGGAGAGTCATGATAAAATAGAAGAGTTGAATATTAATGATTACGTTCTGAAGCCTTTTAGACCCCATGATCTCTTTTCAAGGATACTTAAGCATATAAGGTAAAGGGTGCTCGGTGCTCGATTCAGGGTAAAGAGGATAGGGTGAAGAGTATGGGGTGAAGTTTAATGGAGAGGAATCTTCTGAAGCAGTTATTTAATGCAGTAGCGGCTTATATATTCAGTTGCACGCTTGCTTCCAAGGATCAGTGCCTGCCTGAAATCGTGACAGGCATCATCAGTTTTTCCGGAATTGACCAGGGCAACGCCCTTGTTAAGCCACACTTCGGGATTTCCCGGAGCAAGGTCCAGGGACATGCTGTAATCTTTTGCAGCCCACTCCCAGGATTTTGATAATAAATATGAGTTTGCCCTGTCAATATAACAATCTGGGTCATCAGGATGCAGTTTCAGATTCCTGGTAAAATAACTAATGGCTTCCAGGTTATGCCCTCCGGCAGATTCCATTTTGCCAGCAAGGCTCAGGGCAATTTTACTCTCAGGATAAATGTCGAGATACCTGCTAATATCTGCCATTGCTTTATCTGTCTCGCTTGTTTTCTTATAACATTCTGCTCTTTTAACAAATAGTTCGGCATCTGGCACCTCCATTCCAATAAGCTTTGTATAAGTGACTGAAGCTCCTGCAGGATTGCCTGATCCTTCCTGTGCTTTCGCAAGTATCCGGAGGTATTTCACGTTAGTCGGATCAGATTCTGACAACGCAATGGCAGTTTTAATAACATCCGGATATTTACCAGCTGATAAGTTAACTAAAGCTCCTGCATATTCAACTGCCGCGCTCCCGTGGTAATCTTTTTCAAATTCTGCCAATGCAGAAACAGCGTCATTTGTTTTTCCGCTTGAAATATCGTACTCAATCTCAGCAGTACTCCTTTCAGCACCGGTATACCAATCCTTTTTCCAGAATGTCCGCCATTCAGGTTTATTTTCTATTTTACTGAATGCCGGGTCAAGCATTATTTCCTTTTCACTTTTCCTGAAAGCCGATCTCAGGTTCTTTTCAAGGTGATTGATAGAATTTGCGGCATCACCCATCAATGCATATGCCCTTGCAAGGCCATATTCACCAGATGAGTTTTCTGTGCTGTTCGCACTTATATAATCACTGATAGCCTCTTTATAGTCTCCAAGATTAAGCTTTGCATCTGCCCGTTCCGAAAAAAGCCTCCCCTCCTTGTTGGTTTCAAGTGCAGATGAAAGAATGGCAATCGCCTTGTCATTATTTCCTTCACCCGAAAGAGCTTTTGCCTTTAAAAGACAATCATAAGCAGGCTGACCGGTAATTATACCTGAAAACAGAAAGGCTCCGGTAATAAGCCAGCATCTCTTCTTTATTGATTCACAGTATCTCATTTTGTAGCCTCCCTGGTAACTTTTGCATCTGCAGTAGTAATTACATGAATAAACCCGGAAATATGAAAAAGTTCTAATCCGGATATTCGTCTTTCATAAACATCACACTGGTAGAAATATACTCCCGGCGAGACTATTTTCCCGTTATAGGTACCATCCCAGTCAATCCTGGGTTTGTCCGTCTTGAATATCAACAAACCGCCTCGGTTATAAAGCTTGAAATCTATTTTTTCAACAAGTCCCGACGTTCTGGCAAGAAGCCTGTCGTTCATATTGTCGCCATTGGGCGTAAATACATTCGGTATCTCATAAAAGTTACATGAATCGACACACACCATTACCGATTTGTCGCTTTCGTTGTTCAGGGAGTCGAAAGCGCTAACAGCGTAGCAACCTGAGATAGAACCACCAGTGGGGTAATGCGGATACGATATAGTGTCCCGGCCAAATATTGTCCTGATAAGCTCAAGGTTCTCAGAATTGGTTTGTTTAAAGAATACCTTGTAACCGGCAATACCACTCAGGCATCCAATATCGGAAAAGCTCCAGGAGACTAAGTTGAAGAGTTTGTCGCACTGGCTGGTCACGTTTATATCAGGAATGCACGGAGGTTCATTATCAATTGGTGTTGATGATGCTTTCTGAGAAAGGTTCATAAGGTTCTTTGGCATATCGGCCGCTGTGTAGCCCCCGGTCGATTTTACATAATATGTATATTTTGTACCATTGACCAGACCGGCATCGACATACATAAGCTGGTTTGTGGTGCCGACGGAATCATATTTCATTGAAGAATTGTTCAGCCTGAAAATATCATACCTGATATTTATCCAGGGTACATTCCGGTTGATTACAAACCTGGTCTTCCTGTCACCCGGGCTAAGAACAATGAATACGGAGGAGGCGAACCCCGGATCCCCGATCATGAATTCCTTTCCTGGCTTTCTGTTCCAAAGCTCTATTTTATAAATATAACCGCTGGATTGCGTATTAAGAAGCGTATCGACATAAACAGTATCATTAAGGTCTGCAGTTGTAATTGATTTTATTTGTGCATATGTAGTTCCATTGATGCCATCAGCCCTTGAGATGATAAATTCATAAGGACCCGTAGCATTTGGAATTGTGTCAAGATGAAGAGGCTTTTTCCATGAAAGGAAAATTGATCCGTTAGTCAGATCAGTATTTCTGACGCTAACATTTTTTATTACCGGAACTCCTGAAACAAGCGTAGTGGATATTTCATTTGAGGCTTTGCTTTCGGTTCCATTATTAAAGACAGCCACGATCCTGTAAGCATATTCTTTCCCAAACAGCAGACCCTGTCCGTTTTCCGTATCTGTATAGGAAACAGTCGAACTGCCCGAAATATAGCCTACCTTAACAAACCCGGAGGTAGCCGGCAACCCGGAGGTACATGAGTCCGGACTGAAGGTAGAGGGACCTTCTCTCCTGTAAATAGCGAATCCTGCAATATCCGTCGTCCCATAATCTGACCATCCCAGAGTGATGAATTTACCCTGGGGCACAGCACTCAGCAGGACCGGGGAGGGTCCGAGCACCTTAATCGTCATATTATCTATGTCGGAAAGCTTTATATCAGAGTTGTCATCGTCCGATTTAAAAATAATATTGTACGGTTGATTCCTCACTGCCGAAAAGCATGGAGTCCAGGTGAACCTGGATGATGAATGGCCTTTGGCTGAATCAATTCCGTTAAAATGTGCGGGACATGATGGGAGGCTGAAAATTCCTGAAGTGGCTTTAAGAAAGACAGAGTCATTATTGGGGTCCGTCGCAGAAACAATAAAACTTACCGGATGACCTGCCTCCACACATAGGTTCTTAAGAGGACTGTTCACCGGAGGCTTATTCTTTGTACTAAAAACCTCTATCTGCATATCCCTTTCAACCATTCCAATTTTCTTACCATTTCTCCATTCCTCAATATCCATTGCGACATTGTATTTCCCTGTATCTGCAGGCGTGTTCCAGATAAGATCGCCTGATATGGAATCGACCCTGATGTAATGCGTTGCAGGAGGCAGGGTATAACCTTCAATGGGTTTGCCGTCCTCACGCGTACAAACTGCCATCTTATACGAAAGAGAGTCGCCATCGGGATCATAAGCGGCAGGATTATGAATGAAGATGTATCCCAGTGCCGCCTTATCGTATGGCGGGTTCAAAAGAATCGGTGTGCTGTCGTGTCCCATAGCAGGATTTACAATAAGGATTGTCGATATGGAGAACACTACATTAACCGAATTTGGAATGTTCCTGACACCATAGTTCCTGTTAGGGTCCTGGACTACAATTTTATAGACGCCGGGTCCGGGGAATGTGTGCCTTATTCTATAGATATTCCTCTTATAGTAATTAGGAAGGTAAAGTATGCTCTCCCTTGAAGCGGTTGAGATTGAATTGTCTCCCCAGTTTACATCTAGCTGAGGCCTGTCTGCCTGGCTCAAGGTATATGTAAATGTAGTCAGGGTTATTTCGTAAGTAAGGTCCGAGATCTGGACATAAGTGATTTCTCCGGCCCTGTTGTGAGTCGCAGAAAGCACTAAAGTATTCAGTACAAACAGGAATATTGCTATCGATCTCTTCATTTCATTATCTCCCCGTGCAAAATTATTTTAAATTAAAGCTCTCCGAACTCTTTTCGGGTGTGAGTTTGACTCCCTCCTCGAAATCGTCAATCTTTATCATGGTCATGTTTGCCTGGTCGCTGTACAAACCTGTCATTATTATGTTTGAGACAGAAATTGTTTTCGGTTTTTTAACTGTTTTGTAGAGCAGGTTTATGCTTATTTCATTATTTGCCATAACCAGATTTAATAACTTTCCTTTCAATTGTTTATTGTTCACCGATATATTAACTTTCTCATTCAGGTAATTGTTCATCAGATCAGAGGGGAAGGGCTGACCTGCTGAGAATTTATTCATTGATCCTCCTGTACTGTCGAATAATCTGTAATCGCGTAAAAAATCATCATAATACATGCGCACAAATACCTTCAGCGAATCGGTTCCAGTGACATGATCGATGCTTGTCAGTGTTACATGTACCGGATGAAACAACAGCCAAATCGAAACTGCTAAGGCTCTTAACATTATTCTTAGTTCTGGCAATTAATATGCCGCAAAAATCAGACCATTAATTGATCGCCTTTTATGCTCACCCTGTCTTTCAGATACTGTACAGTTCCCACCTCGATAAATGAGAACCCCGAACCTGCTGTAAAGTTGCCCGCAAGAACTACTATAAGGTCATCTCCCTTAAGGTCGTGAGCTTTAACGAGGTTCTTTAAAGCAATATGAATAAACTCATCTATCGATTTTCGTCTCACCTGGAAAGTTGAATAAACACCATATGAAAGGGCCAGTTCACGCATTGTCCTTTCGGAATAACATTGTGACATAATAAGGTTGAATCCTCTGAAGGATGCCATATCCCTAATGGTCTTTCCTCCTGTTGTATCTGCAATAATCCCTTTTGCGGAAATCCTCAGAGAAGTCTTGACCGCAACTTTTGCCAGATAAGCCGATATCTCACCTGTTACGTTAAGATAAGGTGTCTCCAGGAACTTCTCCTTATTATTTTCAACTTCGAAAGCAACCTTGGTCATTGTCTTTACTGCTTCAACAGGATATTTACCGTTTGCTGTTTCGCCACTCAGCATTATCGCATCAGTCTGTGAATAAATAGCATTGGCTATGTCGCTCACTTCGGCACGTGTAGGCCTTGGGTTAGTGATCATTGATTGAAGCATCTGTGTAGCAACTATTACCGGCTTCCTGCAATAGATGCATCTTGAAATAATCATTCTCTGAATAGGCGGGATCTTCTCATATGGTATCTCGATGGCGAGATCGCCCCGGGCAACCATAATGCCGTAAACAACTTCAATAATATCGCTCAGGTTCTCAACCCCTTCCTGATTCTCGATCTTGGCAATTATCTTAATCTCACTCTTATGCTTATCAATTTCGGCCTGCACATCAAGTACATCCTGCTTTGATCTTACGAAGGAGTGGGCAATGAACTCGATATCATTCCTGGCTGCCAGTTCAATAAATGTCCTATCCTTTTCCGTAAGCGACGGAAGACAAATCTTCACTCCCGGAATGTTGACACTTTTTCTTGAGCCTATCAATCCGTCATTATCAGCTTTGCAGATGACCGATTCACCCTCTTTCTTTATTACCTTCAGCTCGATCTCGCCGTCATCAATCATCACCATTGAACCAAGCGGGACATCCTTTGCAAATGTTTTAAGGCTGACGAAGATTTTACCTGCTAAGGATTTCTTCTCAGGGTTTCCGGTAATTGTAATATTCGATCCTTTTTTAACCTGTATCGGCGCATCACAAATCGTTGTCCTGATCTCCGGTCCCTTTGTGTCGAGAAGAATTGCTATCTTATCTGAAACCTTCCTGACATTATCAATTATTTTCTGTGCTCCTTCCAGATTGAGGTGAGCTGAATTGATCCTGACGACGTCCATTCCCTCCTCATAGAGCTCCCTGATAAATTCCGGTTCACAGTTTTTATCCGATATGGTAGCTACGATCTTTGTTCTTTTCCTGTTCATTTTTTACCTTTTTCATTCTTTAACTTTCCGATAATTGCTTCAATTGCGAGCCGGTAGCTGTCAAGACCGAAGCCTGATATTGATCCTGCACATGACCGCGCGATAAGGCTGGTATGCCGGAACTCTTCACGGGCTGCTATATTTGTAATGTGAACCTCAACGACCGGTGTCCTTACCGAGGCAATAGCATCTGCAATAGCCACAGAAGTATGAGTATAGCCGCCGGCATTCAGAATAATGCCGTCGTATGAAAATCCTGTCTTATGGAGTTCATTTATTATCTCACCTTCAACATTCGACTGAAAATAGCTGAATACAATTTCAGGATATTCCGACTTCAGGGAAACAAGATAATCGTCAAAGTCACGGGTACCATATTTCTCAGGTTCTCTCTTCCCAAGGAGGTTAAGGTTAGGGCCGTTAATGATGTCTATTTTCATTACTTATTCATCAGTTTAAGAAAAAGTAAAAATAGGTAAAAATTTTTATGCCTTGACATTAATAAATTTACCACCCCTTTATGTTACTTTTGTTCAGGATCAAGACCCCCTTTCCCGTTTCCCCCAAGGGGGAAAAGCTGATTGGACTCCTTCCCCCGTGGAGGAAGGCTGGGATGGGGGTTAGAAGAAGAGTGAAATCTAAGTATTATGAGTCTAACCTGGAAGCAGGCAATAAAAGATTTTGAAACGTATCTCAGGCTTGAGAAGTCTTTGTCGGAGAACAGTGTTGAAGCCTATACCGACGATGTACAGAAGCTTGAAAGGTTCGTCTCTGAAAAAGCTCAGGGTAAAAATCCTGATACCATATCATATAGTGATCTGAAGGAGTTCATTGTCTGGTTCGGTGAGACCAGAAGCAATGCCAGGACGCAATCACGGACAATTTCCGGCATAAGGGCTTTTTTCAGGTTCTTGCTTATTGAGGATGAAATAGAGGAAAATCCTGCAACGCTTCTGGAATCACCGAAGCTTGGACTGAAGCTGCCTGAGGTGCTCTCGGTGGAGGAAATAGACAGTATAATAGGAGCAATTGACCTCAGTAAAGCTGAAGGCCACAGGAACAAGGCAATTATTGAGACCCTCTATGGTTGCGGGTTACGGGTATCAGAGCTGGTCAATTTAAGGCTCACTGACGTCCATACTGGTGAAGGATTTGTAACCGTTACCGGCAAGGGTAACAAGCAGCGTCTGGTGCCAATTGGGAGGAGAGCTCTGAAGGAAATCAAAAACTATATGCCTGGAAGAAACAGCCTGACTGTAATCTATGATCAGAATATCATTTTTCTTAACCGCAGGGGCAGAAGGCTCAGCAGGGCAATGGTCTTCACCATTATTAAGGATCTTGCAGCCAGGGCAGGCATAATGAAGAAGATAAGTCCCCATACTTTCCGCCATTCTTTTGCTACTCATCTTGTTGAGGGTGGAGCTGATCTCAGGGCAGTTCAGGAGATGCTTGGTCACGAGTCAATACTTACAACCGAGATCTACACTCATATCGACAGAAGCTTTCTGCGCGATACATTATTAATGTTCCATCCCCGTGCATGAAAATGATGCGCCTTCATCATTTCAGAATATCATTTATTAATATTAACTTTGCAACCAATTTCAAAAAAATAATAATTAATTATATCAAAACCATAACATTATGTCAAAAGTGAAAAGAGTTTATTCCTTTGGGAAGAAGACCGCAGAGGGTAAGGCAGAAATGAAAAACCTCCTTGGAGGCAAAGGTGCCAACCTCGCAGAGATGTGTCTGCTGGAACTCCCAGTTCCTGCCGGTTTTACGATAACCACAGATGCATGTAACGAATATTACGAGAACAATTGCACGCTTCCCCCCGACCTTATGCCGGAAGTGTGGGCTGCAATGAAGAAGACCGAAGAAGCAATGAACATGAAATACGGCGATCCTGAGAACGCACTTCTCGTTTCATGCCGTTCAGGAGCCCGCAAGTCGATGCCCGGAATGATGGATACAGTTCTTAATATAGGCCTTTGCGCTGCAACAATCCCCGGCTTTCTTAAGAAAACAAATAACCCGAGGTTTGTATGGGATTCATATCGTCGTCTTATTATGATGTATGCTGACGTTGTTATGGAGAAGGCAGAAGGCATTGAGACGGCTGAAGGAAAAGGGATCCGCAAGCAGCTCGATGAAATGCTCGATGAATTCAAAAATAAAAAAGGTTATAAATCTGATACAGATATCAAAGCTGATGAACTTAAGCAGCTTGCTGAAGACTTCAAAAAGAAAGTCAAAGAGGTTCTTGGCAAACCATTCCCCGATAACGCAAAGGAACAGCTTGAAGGCGGAATAAAGGCCGTATTCAAGAGCTGGAACGGGAAAAAAGCCGTTTCATACCGTCGTATCGAAGGTATTCCTGATGACTGGGGAACCGCTGTAAACGTACAGGCAATGGTATTCGGGAACATGGGTGACAGCTCAGCAACTGGCGTTGCATTCACACGTAACCCTGCAACAGGCGAGAATCTCTTCTATGGAGAGTGGCTTGTCAATGCACAGGGCGAAGACGTGGTTGCCGGTATCCGTACGCCGAGCCCGCTTAACAATGAAACAAAGAACGAACAGAATAAACATCTGCACAGCATGCAGGATGCTATGCCAGGGACATACAAGGAGCTCTGCAATATCCGTGATATCCTTGAAAAATCGTTCCACGACATGCTCGATATTGAATTCACAATCCAGGAAGGTGTTCTTTACATGCTCCAGTGCCGCGTAGGAAAGCGAACAGGTACTGCCGCCGTCAATATGGCAATGGATATGATCAGAGAGAAACTTATTGATGAAAAGACAGCCGTCCTTCGCGTTGATCCCGCTCAGCTTGACGAGCTGCTTCACCCGATCTGCAACCCTGAAGCTGAAAAGAAAGTAAAAGCTGTTGTAAAAGGTTTGCCTGCAGGTCCCGGTTCTGCCGTCGGTAAAGTTGTTTTCAATTCTGAAGACGCCGTAGCATGGTTCCGCAAAGGTGAAAAGGTGATCCTTCTCCGTGAAGAGACCAACCCTGAAGATGTTGAAGGGATGCGTGCTGCTGAAGGTATCCTCACTGCCCGCGGCGGTATGACATCGCATGCAGCTCTTGTTGCCCGCGGATGGGGTAAATGCTGCATTGTGGGCGCCACCGGCCTAAATGTAGATGCTGCAACAAAAACAGCAAAGATAAGCGGCTCCAGTATTGTCATTAAAGAGGGTGACGTTCTTACCCTTAACGGAACAAAAGGAGCTGTGTATACTGGTGCTATCGCATTAATGGATGCATCAGAGAACCCGATGTTCAATGAGTTCATGAAGATTGTTGATACATACCGCAAGATGGGTGTCCGTACCAACGCCGACACTCCGTCTGATGCAAAAATTGCTCGCGATTTCGGAGCAGAAGGCATCGGTCTTTTCCGCACAGAACACATGTTCTACGGCAAAGGATCCGAAGAACCTTTGTTCCTGCTTCGTAAAATGATCCTCAGCGCAGATGAAACTGAACGCCGTAAAGCTCTTGACGAATTATTCAAGTATTCCAAAGAGAATATGAAAGCCACCCTTGACGCAATGGATGGGCTTCCTGTTACTTTCAGACTGCTCGATCCACCGCTTCATGAGTTTGTACCACAGGGTGCTGAAAAACAGGCAGAACTGGCAAAAGCATTAGGGATTAAAAGAGAAGATATTGCAAAACGCGGGGAAGCATTGCATGAATCCAACCCGATGATGGGTCACCGTGGCGTTCGTCTCGGCGTAACATACCCTGAGATAACTGAAATGCAGATGAGATCACTGTTCGAAGCAACCGTTGAACTTATCAATGAAGGCAAAAAACCTATTCCCGAACTGATGGTTCCAGTCACCTGTGATGTCTCCGAACTCGATATAACCAAGAAGATTGTAGATAAGGTTTACGACGAAGTCTGCAAAAAATATAATGTTAAGAAAATCGATTATAAGTATGGCACCATGATTGAAATACCGCGTGCCTGTCTTCTTGCTGACCGTATGGCAAAAACGGCGGAGTTCTTCTCCTTTGGAACCAACGACCTCTCACAGATGACATTCGGTTTCAGCCGTGATGATATAGGCAGCTTCATGAATGCTTACCTCGACAAAAAGATGCTTGCAGCCGATCCTTTCCAGACTATTGATCAGGATGGCGTCGGACAGCTTATTAAAATGGCTGTTGAGAAAGGCCGCGCAACAAGACCTAACCTTAAAGTAGGCATCTGCGGCGAACAGGGAGGCGATCCCGCTTCAGTAGAATTCTGTTTCAAAACAGGACTGACATACGTGAGCTGTTCACCGTTCAGAGTTCCTATTGCAAGGCTGGCTGCTGCACAGGCTTCTATTAAATTCGGTAAATAGTTTATATCTGAATCATGATAAAGAGGCTGCCCCTTTTCAGGAGCAGCCTCTTTTCTTTGCATGGCTGCAATTGATCGAACCTGACTGATACATACCCGTTGCCCCTAACGGATCTATAGTATAGAATTTAATGTAAGACCCCTGAATCAATTAATACCCTTTCGTGCAACCTGTTTTTTTCGGTCAATGATAAAATGAGTGAATTGATGATATAAAGCATATCTGAATAAATTGTTATTAAAATAATGTCATCTTCCCTTTCCAGTTTGGTAATGTTTTCTATATTTAACCGGTTTGTTGAATAACTTTCAGTATATAATATTAAAAGATTAATTATGACCAGCAATGCTAAATTAAATGGATGGGTAAAGGAATGGGCTGATCTCTGTCAGCCTGATTCAATCCACTGGTGTGATGGTTCCGACAAAGAAAACCATGAATTGCTAGATATGATGGTTAAGAGCGGAATGGCTGTGAAGCTCAATGGCGATAAACGCCCCGGAAGCTATTATTTTCAAAGCGATCCAAGCGATGTAGCTCGCGTCGAGAACCGCACTTTTATCTGTTCCGAAAAGCAGGAAGATGCCGGTCCTACAAACAACTGGAACGATCCCGGCGAAATGAAGAAAAATCTTCGCTTGCTGTACAAGGGTTGTATGAAAGGCCGTATAATGTATATTATTCCTTTCAGCATGGGTCCGCTTGGTTCAAAAATAGCTCACATTGGAATACAAATTACAGATTCTCCTTATGTTGTTGTTAATATGCGTATTATGACCCGGATGGGTAAAGCTGTTCTCGATATTCTGGGCAATGACAATTTCGTTCCATGCATTCATTCAGTAGGAGCACCTCTTCAACCCGGGGAAAAAGATAAAAAGTGGCCTTGTGCTCCTATTGAAAGCAAGTATATATCGCATTTCCCCGAAACAAATGAAATATGGTCCTTCGGCAGCGGTTATGGAGGAAATGCTCTTCTCGGCAAAAAGTGCTTTGCCTTGCGCATTGCATCCAGCATGGCAAGAAAACAGGGGTGGATGGCGGAACACATGCTGATAATGGGAATTACAAATCCAAAAGGCGTAAAGAAATATTTTACTGCAGCATTCCCCAGCGCCTGTGGCAAAACTAATCTTGCAATGCTGATACCTACAATTCCGGGTTGGAAAGTTGAGTGTGTCGGTGATGATATTGCCTGGATGAAATTTGGCAGTGACGGAAGGTTATATGCTATCAACCCGGAAGCCGGTTTCTTCGGTGTTGCTCCCGGAACATCAATGACAACCAACCCAAACGCTATGCTTTCATGCAAAGAGAACACCATTTTCACAAATACCGGCTTAACTCCGGAATCCAATATATGGTGGGAAGGGATTGGTTATGATATTCCTCCCGGGACCATCACATGGACCAATGAAAAATATGATGCCGCTGCCGGTAAACCCGCAGCTCATCCCAATGCCCGTTTTACAGCTCCTGCAAAACAATGTCCTGTTATTGATACTGACTGGGAAAATCCTGCAGGAGTGCCTATCTCGGCCATACTCTTCGGAGGACGCCGCCCGGGAACATTACCTCTTGTATACCAGTCCTTCGACTGGAACCATGGTGTTTTTATAGGATCGATAGCAGGTTCGGAGGTAACCGCTGCTGCAATAGGGCTTAAAGCCGGAGTTCGTCGCGATCCCTTTGCGATGCTGCCTTTCTGCGGTTATCATATGGGAGACTATTTTGGCCATTGGGTAAAGATCGGTGAGAATGCTCCTGATAAAAGCAAGCTTCCAAAGATATTTAATGTCAACTGGTTTCGTAAAAACTCCGAAGGAAAATTCCTCTGGCCCGGATATGGTGACAATATCAGGGCTTTGAAATGGATATTCGAACGCACTGAAGGAGCTGATGTCGCGGTGGAAACACCAGTCGGTTATGTTCCAAAGGAAGGGAACATTGATGTTGAAGGATTAAATGATGTTGCTAAGAATATTCCTGAGCTTCTGAAGGTTGATAAAAACGAATGGATGGAAGAGCTTAAACTGATAAACGATCATTATGCCATGTTTGGCGAAAAGCTCCCTTTGGAAATGAAAAAACAGCTGGAAGGACTTACTGCACGCCTGAATAAAGCAAAATGACCTGTTTTTCCTGATATTGCTATATTTGTGCTGAAACTGATTTTAGCATGAATATTTATTATTGTCTGTTAGCAGTTGCAGTTGCCTACCTGCTGGGATCAATACCCACAGCTGTATGGATTGGCAGGGCATTCCACGGAATAGATGTAAGAGAACACGGTAGTGGAAATGCAGGTACTACGAACACAATCAGAATCCTGGGATGGAAGACGGGAATTCCTGTTCTGATTATTGATATGACAAAAGGCTGGCTTGCAGCAATGCTGCCGGTTTTCTTTAAAATAGCTCCCCCTGAATCTGCTCTGCTGACTAATCTCCAGATCCTGACCGGTGTGACAGCAATCTTCGGACATATTTTTCCTCTTTATGCCGGGTTCAGAGGCGGAAAGGGTGTAGCAACTGTTGCCGGCGCCATGCTGGCAATTCATCCAATCCTGACGCTCGCAAGCTTCGGCGTTTTTCTTATTGTCCTTCTGCTGACAGGTATTGTTTCAGTCTCTTCAATGAGCATGGGGATTGCCTTCCCGATACTATTATTCGCACTGTTCCATACCCCGTCGCTTATCTTTAAAATATTCTCGGTTTGTGTTGCTGTGGCATTGATTATTACACACAGGAATAATATCAAAAGGCTCTTAAAAGGAGAAGAAAAGAAGCTTTTCGGAAGAAAAGAACCCCCGTCCCGCTGAAGCGGGACTGCCCCCTTCCTATAAATCGGAATTTCATGCCGGGGGCTTGATCGTGTTGAATTATGAATATATCTAACGGTTTAGCCCCCCTTCTTCGCCTTCGCGTAGCCGCTTCGGCCTTCGGTCGTCGAAGTCGACCTACGGCCGACGAAGACGGCGGAGCAAGGCAGGGGGGTTGGGGGGTCAAAATTGTTCAAGTATCTCAATCCTTTTTGCAATAGGAGGATGAGTTGCAAAGAGTGATGAAGCGGAAACTGCATATTTCTTATTCCCTATCTGGGGATTTTCGATGAACATCTGGGCCACATCTTTTCTCTGAACAGCCTCAATTGTCGGGTCAGCGGAGATTTTTCTCAGGGCCGATGCCAGGGCAAGCGGATTTCGGGTCAGCTCTGCCGAACCAGCGTCCGCCAGAAATTCGCGCTTCCGCGACAGTGCAAATCTGAAGAGAGATGCAATCAGGTATCCGACAAGGGCCAGGATAATGCCGATAAATATTGCTGCACCTGCACTTCCTCCTTTCTTGCCACGCCCGAGGTTTCCGAAACGAAGTGATCTGAACAGCATTTCGGAAAGGAATGCAAAGATACCGACAAATACTATCGAGATGATGAGCAGTCTTACATCCCGGTTCCGGATGTGTGTAAGCTCATGTGCAATAACAGCCTCTAGCTCGTGATCGTCAAGTTTATCAATTATGCCGCGTGAAAGAGAAATAGTATATGTCTTTGCATCAATACCGCTGGCAAAAGCATTCAATGAATCGTCCTCGATAATATTGATCTGCGGCATGGTCATCCCCTTTGAGATGCAGAGATTTTCAACCAGGTTATATGCCCTTTTATTATCGTTCCTGGAAAGGGGTTTGGAGCCGGTGGCTTTTTTTATCATGGTGCTGTGTGAGAACCATGCGACTGTAAACCATATTAATACACCGATTGTTACCCATGGGATAGTATGCAGAAAGCTATAATTAACTGAGGGCATCAGGTTAAATTGTCCCTGTACCGACTCCGCAGAATGGCTCCGGGTCAACAAAAAGAAAAAGAAAAAAAGCCAGGTCATCCCGGCAAAAATGACCGGGAACATGAGCAGGATCAATACCGAATTGGTATTATTCTTCCTGATCTGGCTTTGCAGGCCAAAGTATTCCATCGGTCTAGAACTGGATTTTCGGAGGTGCTTCCACTACTGTTCTCTGATCACCAAGCTCGAACAGCGGTTCGCGCTTGAAACTGAAGATAGTGGCAACGATATTTGAAGGAAACAACTCTGTTGCGACATTGAGTTCCTTGGTTGCTGAGTTGAAGAAACGGCGGGCAGCAGCAATCTTGTTTTCAATATCGGCAATCTCATTCTGCAGGTTCATGAAATTCTGGCTGGCCTTAAGATCGGGATAAGCTTCAACAGCCACTTTCAGACCGTCGAGGGCAGTAGAGAGCCTATTTTCCGCTACAATCTTATCGTTAATCGTGGTGGCGCTCATTGCTTTCGCCCTGGCTTCAGTTATCTCTGTGAGTACACCTCTCTCATGCACCATATAACCTTTCACAGCGTCGACAAGCTGAGGTATCATATCGTGTCTCTGCTTCAGCTGAACATCAACATCGGCGAAGGCCTGTTCCCTCGTGTTTCTAAGCTTTACAAGCCTGTTATAAAGGGAGATAGCCATCAGAACCAGTATAACAATAAGTCCCAGGATAATTAATATAATCATCTTATTAAAATTTGGTTAATAATTAAGTTCCCATTCGTTTTAAAAAAAAATAAAGATATGAATATTTGCTATATTTGGCCGCTTTAAAATAAGTTTTGATCAGAAAAATGTAGTTAGTATGATTGACGGGAGAAATATGCTGAAGATCATTGCCGGCAGGCAAAGCGACAGGAAATACCGCAATGTTCCTGTTGAAACGGATAAGATTGACAGGATAATAGAAGCCGGCAGAATATCGCCATCGGCATGCTATGCCCAGCCGTGGAAATTCATTATTGTCGATGAACCGGTCTTGAAACATAAAATTGCAAAGGCTGCTGCAGCTAAACTGGTTGGAATGAACGTATTTATAAACCAGGCTTCTCTTCTCATTATTATTGTCAGGGAAGCACCGAATTTTTCATCAAAGGTGGGCGCTACGATAAAGAATAAAGACTATTCCAGAATTGATGTAGGAATAGCAGCCGAAAACATATGCCTCCAGGCAGAAGCAGAAGGATTAGGATCATGCATGGTTGGCTGGTTCGATGAGCCTCTGCTTAAGAAACTTCTTTCAATTCCCAGGTCAAAAAGAGTAGAGCTTATTATAACAATCGGATATTCGCTGAGCGAACAGAGGGAAAAGAGAAGGAAACCAAAAGAAGAGGTAGTTTCGTACAATAAGTATTAAGTTAACCGGCCCCAAACTCCCTTAAGGGGGCTAATGAAGCTTATCCAGCGCAGCTTTCATTCTCTTAACCGCTTCGACAAGCAGATCATCAGAAGTCGCATAGGAAATCCTTATGCAGTTTGGAGCACCGAACGCTTCTCCTCCCACAAGAGCAACCTGCGCTTTATCGAGCAGGTACAGTGTAAGGTCATCAGATGTCTTTATCATTGTCACTCCATCCGACTTGCCAAAGTACCAGCTGATGTCAGGCATCACATAAAAAGCACCCTGGGGTACTCTTACCTTCATCCCTTTAATATCCTTCAGCAGCTTGCAGATCAGGTCGCGGCGGCGTAAAAAGGCATCTCTCATTTTACCTCGTGAGCCGTCATCCTCCCTGATAGCAGTCAGCGCAGCCCTCTGCGCTATCGAGCATACCCCTGAAGTAAACTGGCCCTGCAGCTTGTCGACTGCTTTTGCAATCCATAACGGAGCTCCGATATAGCCTATCCTCCAACCGGTCATCGCGTAGGCTTTCGATACACCATTTACAGTTATAACCTTGTCGTAAATGTCTGCGAAAGATGCCATGCTCACATGCTCTCCTTTAAAAAGAATATGCTCATAAATCTCATCCGAAATTATAAAGAGGCCCTCATGCTTTTTCACAACATTGGCAATCCCCTCCATCTCCTCCCTTGTATAAACCATTCCTGTCGGGTTCGATGGCGAATTGAATATTATCAACCTGGTTTTTTTTGTTATCACAACTTCAATCTGCTCAGGGCTTACCTTGAAGTCGTTATCAAGAGCAGCCTCGACAACAACAGGCTTTCCTCCAGCAAGAATGATCTGGTCATAGTAGCTTACCCAATATGGAGCAAGGATAATAACTTCTTCACCTGGATTTACTATTGATAAAATAACATTGATAAGCGAATGCTTTCCACCCGCAGAAACAACAATCTGGTCGGGTGTGTAATTAATACCGTTCTCGAGCCTGAACTTATTGGAAATGGCTTCCCGCAGGTCGTTGTACCCGGGGACCGGCGGATATTTCGAGTAGTTGTCATCTATGGCCTTTTTGGCCGCATTCTTGATATAGTCAGGGGTATTAAAATCCGGTTCGCCAAGGCTCAGGCTTATTATGTCAAGCCCTTTAGCCTTCAATTCACGACTTTTCTGTGCCATTGCCAGGGTTTGTGAAACTGAAAGCGATTTGATCCTGTCAGATAAGTATTCCATGATTGAGTTTGGAGTTTGGAGTTTAAAATTTCCAGTTTGTGGTTTCGAGTTAAATTTAAGAAGAAAATTTAAAAATAGAGCTAATAAAAAATTAAGTTTGTATTTAACTTAAAACTTAACGAAATGGAAAACCTGACAGATATCCTGAAAATAAGCATTCCTGCATTGCTTGTTCTTATAACTGCATGGATTTCATTAAGGTATCTTATAAAAAACGATGAGGACAAAAGGAGGCAGGAGCTTGTCCTTCAGGGAAGCCGCACTGTAACGCCAATAAAACTGCAGGCTTATGAAAGAATCGTTCTGTTTCTTGAAAGGATATCACTTGAATCGTTACTGGTGCGCACCAGTTCTCCGGGCATGTCGGCCTCCCAGCTTCATTCAGCTCTTCTCACAACAATAAGAAGCGAATTTGAGCATAATCTTTCGCAGCAGATATATATGAGCCCGCAGGCGTGGGAAGTGGTCAGAAATGCCCGCTCCAACATGATCAAGATCATTAACAGTGAATCCGAGAAGATGCCTGAAAATGCATCAGGAATGGATCTCTCCCGGAGACTCCTTGAGAGCATCATGGAGCTGGATAAGGAGCCTACAAGGGCTGCGATTGACTATATTAAAGGTGAAGTGGGAAGAATGATCTAGAAAGCCGGTAACCGGTTAGAATTACATCAATTCAACACTACGTTTCACAAAAGTACTCAGTTCTTCGCCTTTCAGCATGTTATTTGCCAGCAGGGCAAGGTCTATGATCTGCTTTACAGTTTTGTTTTCTGAGCCGTAAACTTCGAGAACTTCTTTTCTGGCATTTTCGAGATCACCCAGCTCTTTTTTCAGTTTCTCAAGATCGTCTTTCTCAACCTGGCTTACCTCGTCGGCCTTTTTCTTTTTATGCTCGTCTTCCATGAAAGCAATCTCTTCCTTCACCCTCTTTCTTTCAGTATCATTTAAAGCAAGCTTATCACCGTCTGCCGACTTCAGTTCGTCATTTATCCTGATTACAAGGTTATGATTCGGGTTGACAACGAGATTATAGCTGTCGGGCATTTCACCGTAAAAATTCATTCCTCCGCCGAGAGCCGACATATCCTTCATCCTCCTCATAAACTCCGACTGGGTGATAGTCACAGGAGCTTCATTTTCTTCCAGGTTTTCAAACACAACATTGAAAATCTCCTTTGATTTTACTTTCACAACAAAGACACTCTTAAGGTCTTCTTTCTGATCTTCAGTAAGTTTTGACTCCCTGGTCTCTTCTTTCTGTATCAGCTTCTCAATGATATCTGAATCGACTCTGACAAATCTCGAGGAGGTTAATTTCGACTCAAGGAGGTTAATTAAATGAACATCAAGTTGCCCGTCCAGAAGAAGGACGTCATAACCCTTGTTCTTAGCTTTCTCGATGTACGAATACTGATCGGTTTTATTGGTTGAATAGAGATATATAAGTGTTTTATTTTTATCAGTCTGATTTTCTTTGATCAGCTTCTCATATTCTTCAAAAGTAAAATACTTATCATCAGTGTTTTTCAGAAGAGCAAATTTTGAAGCTTTCTCATAGAATTTCTCTTCGGTTATCATTCCATAATCGATGAAAAGCTTCAGATTATCCCATTTTTTCTCAAACTCAACACGGTTCCTCTTGAAAATATCATTAAGCCTGTCAGCTACTTTCTTTGTAATATGCGCCGATATCTTCTTGACGTTGGCATCGCTCTGAAGGAAGCTTCTTGAGACATTAAGAGGTATATCAGGAGAATCCAGGACGCCATGGAGCAGCGTCAGGAATTCAGGAACTATGCCCTCAACCGAGTCAGTTACAAATACCTGGTTGGAATAAAGCTGGATCTTATTCTTCTGAATCTCTATATTATTTTTGATTTTCGGAAAATAGAGAATGCCAGTCAGCTTAAACGGGTAATCGACGTTCAGGTGTATGCTGAACAGAGGCTCATCTCCCGTCGGGTATAATTCCCTGTAGAATTTCTGATAATCCTCTTCCTTGAGGTCTGCAGGCTTAAGGGTCCATGCCGGCTTGGTGTTGTTTATGATCTTGTCCTTTCCTGTATCGATATATTTTCCATCCTTCCATTCCTGCTCTTTTCCAAAAGCTATTTCAACCGGAAGAAATTTGCAGTATTTTTTCAGCAGCTGCTCTATTTTGCTCTCTTCAAGGAAATCTTTCGACTCCTTGTCAATATGAAGGATCACATCTGTCCCTCGCCCTTCCCTTTCGGATTCATCAATAGTATATTCAGGACTCCCGTCGCAAGTCCATTTGACAGCACCGGAATTATCCTGCCACGACTTCGTTATCACTTCAACCTTGTCGGATACCATGAACGATGAATAGAATCCCAGCCCAAAGTGGCCTATTAATGAGGCAGCCTGCTCCTTATATTTATCGAGGAAATCGTTGGCGCTTGAAAAGGCAATCTGGTTCAGGTATTTGTCGAGCTCTTCCTTTGTCATTCCTACGCCGCTGTCAGATACCTTTATGGTTTTCTTCTTTTTGTCGACTGAGACCCTGATTGTTGTATCACCAACTTCTCCTTTGTAATCGCCGGCAAGCACCATTGCTTTAAGCTTCTGAGTTGCATCTACTGCATTGGATATCAGCTCACGTAAAAATATCTCATGGTCAGAATAGAGGAATTTCTTGATTATCGGGAATATGTTCTCTGTGGTTACACCAATTTTTCCGGTTTCCATATAAGTATAAATTTAAATTACACAATTTTAATATGCCCCTCTCTTTCAAAAGATGTGCCATTATAAATAACTGACAAATAGTCACTATTCAGAGTTCTTATAACAGATTTATAATTCATTTTTTCAATCTTTTACCCCCTTTCATTTTCCCCCAAGGGGAAGGCCAAGCGTTAAAAAATTGCTCTGTGAGCAATTTTAGCAAAGGAGCCAGCCTGCAGGGGAGGGAGTTCATCGTGGGGGAAGGTTGGGAAGGGGGTAATTTTATAATAAAATGAGAATAACTCTATACAATCTGAAGAACATATAATTCAGGAAATCAGAAATACTTCGGAAAGCGGAGATAGGCGATCAAAATTGCCAGGGCCGAAAGGATCAGGAAACCGAAGAGAAACCAGAGAGAAAGGTTTCTCCTCTTCTTAAAAATGCCAATGCTGTGCTCACTGATTATCTTTTTTACTGTGTTGTGAAGCCGCAGTATGGTATTGGCATTCCTGGGGATATAAGCATCGATGTTGAACCTGACAACTTTTTTAAGATCTTCCATTTTATCGCCCGTGACCAGGAGAATGAGACCGGTCCGGGGATCGATCCTTTTTATTTCCATCGTCATTTCGTCGATAGCCTGAAATTGCTCCTTCGTATCAGGGACACCGATAATTGCAACTTTGCAGGAACTGTTGTCTGATTCTTTATTGCATTGATTCAGTAAATCCTGCTTTGTATGAAATGATACGACCTCATATCGTGTTGTATCTGAAAACCTTTTCCTGACATCCTCGGTAAAAGTCCGATGGTCGTCGTAGCATAGCAGAGTGGTCAGTAATTTAGCAGGCATAGGAATAAGTGTATTCTTGATACTTATTTTTTATTTCTGGCATCAACCCTGGAAACAAATCTCCAATTACCCTTTTTCAGGGTATATCCATCAAAAGAGTATTCTGACCCCATGAATTCAGGATCACTATTCTGATCTCCTGAAATAGAAGCAAGATGGTCAAATACTACAGTTTTTGCTGAGAGCATCCGAAGTGAAATAACACCTTCGGAAAAGTACTCTATTACAACACGTGATGTTACATTTTCATCCTTAAAGAAACAATTGTTACCGAAGATAATCCCTCCCTCCGGAGTAAATGTCATAACATCGATTATCTTTCTTGATACCGCTGAGTTTCCATAATCTATCCCAAGAACCAGGTAATAGGTCATCTTATCCTTTTTGAATGGCTGCAATGCATAGTAAAGCGCTCCATACCAGTCCTTTTCCGAATATATCCTGTCTGCAGCGGGGCTCTCCTCCCTGTTTTCCCCGGTAAGTTTATGGATATTGTTTGGCTCTCCCCGCGCGCCTTTCCTGATGATATAGCAGAAATACCTGTTCCCACCTTCCCTGAGTATGAGGTTCCAGGTGATGATCTTTACCTTTGAATCGGAAGAAAGGATCTGGCCCAGATATCTGAGACCTGAAAACTTATGTACGAACACAGAATCTGAAGCAGCATAGCTGTCAATTATCACCTGCACAGAATCGTTCAGTCTTATCCTTTCATTATCATTATTGGTGTTTAGTATCCTCCTGAAGAGATTCTCCAGAATAGCTGAGGTCTCTGATGAAACTGCCCTGCAATTTGTTTGTGGGATGGAAAAGAGAGCAACTGCTATTATAATAAAGGTATATCTTCTCATTGAGACTTTACATTTTTAGCTGCTTCGTCGAGTAAAACCTTTAAACGGCTGCAAGCGTCTGATATTTCATTGTTGCTGATTATCAGAGGAGGGGCAATCCTGAATGCGCCGGGGCAGAAAAGAAAATAATCGAGAATGAGCCCATGCTCCGGTGCGTGAGATATCACATAATTTACAAATTCTGGTTTTGGAAGCTGAACCGCCAGCAGAAGTCCTTCGCCTCTGATCTCCGATATTAAAGGATGAATAAGCTCTTTCCTTAAGATCGCTGATTTGGATTCGCATCCGGAAACAAGTTTCTCATCTATTATAACCTCCAGGGAGGCTAGTCCGGCAGCGCAGCAAACAGGATGGCCGCCGAAAGTGGTAATATGACCCAGCGGAGGGTTTGAAATGAGAGACAACATTATTTCATTTGATGATAAAAATGCTCCGAGCGGCATCCCTCCTCCAAGTGCCTTTGCCAGCACCAGTATATCAGGAACAACGCCAAATCTGTCGATAGCAAACATTTTGCCTGTACGTCCAAACCCGGTCTGCACCTCATCGAAAACAAGAAGTGATCCTGTCTCTGAACATCTTTTCCTGATCTCTTCGAGGTATCCCTTAGCCGGGTAAATGACACCAGCTTCGGACTGGACAGGTTCAATTACCACGCAGGCCGTCTTCTCATCAATAATATTCAGTGATCCAAAATCGTTAAAAGCAATCTCCCATGTGTCAGGTAAAAGGGGCCGGAAAGCATTTCTGTAAGTCTCGCTTCCCTGGATGCTCATGGCAGCATGTGTGCTGCCATGGTAAGAATTTGTAAAATAGATTATCCGGCTTTTCCCCGTGAATCTCTTTGCCAGTTTAAGCGCACCCTCTATAGCTTCGCTGCCAGAGTTGACAAAATAACAGCAGCCCAGGTTACGGGGCAGAATGGATGCAAGACGTTCAGCATATTTTACCTGGGTCGACTGGATCATCTCGCCATAGACCATAAGGTGAAGGTAAGCATCAACCTGGTCCTTAACTGCTTTTATCACTTTCGGGTGCCTGTGACCGGTGTTGCTGACCGAAACACCGGATATGAGATCGATATATTTTTCGCCTTTAGTTCCGAACAGGTAAACGCCTTCTGCTTTTTCAATTTCAAGCATAAGTGGTGCGGGCGATGTCTGGCCAAGATGAAGCAAGAAAAGCTGACGATTGGTAAGCATCTTAAAGATGGAGATTATCTGGCCATCACGTTAATGTCGTCCAGGAGAGTATCCCTGAATGATTTGCCGACAGGAATGCTTTTCATAGTTTCGGCTACATTGAGGTCGAGAGAGTTCTCCTTAATAGCCTGTATCATGCTCTTGTTTATGATGAAGGATCTGTGCACCCTGATGAATATCCCTGAAGGAAGTTGGTTCTCAATCGCTTTCATTGTAAAATGAATGGTAAACTTATCATCCCGTGTAATGAGGGTGACATAATTTTCAAGAGCTTCGATATAGATAATATCCTTAAGTTTCAGTTTTACCAGGGAAGATCCCTTTTTGATAAATATCTCCTCATCGCCTGTATTAGTAACCTCTTTACGGGCAAAATATCTCATTGTTTTATCGATGGCTTTGAGAAAGCGTCCGTAGGTTACAGGTTTGAGCAGGTAATCGACAACATTGAAATCGAAAGCTTTCAGAGCATATTCTTCAGCTGAGGATACAATTATTATATTAGGCGGGTAGTCGAGACTGCCGATAAAGTCGAATCCGTTCATTTCCGGCATCTGAATATCAAGGATAATCAGATCAATATCCTTACGTTTAGTAAGAATATTCCGGGCTTCTACCGAATCGTTGAAAATACCAATAAGGTTGAGTGTGGTTGCTTTAGCCACATAGCCTTCGAGTATTTTACAACTCATATTATCGTCGTCTACAATGATGCAGTTCATGTAATGAGATTAGACCTCTTTCAATTTACCAAAAATAATAAAAAAAACCATTCATACATTTTAACATTTAAATTTTAGTTGATTTTAATTAAAATAAATTTGAACAGCAGGATATGATGGAAATAAAAAAGGGGTGTTAAAACACCCCTTAGACAATCTCAATCAACAAGATTAAAGACCTTTGTTAAGTGCGGGAGCTGCTTTGAATTTAACAACTTTCTTTGCAGGAACATTAAGTTTTGCGCCTGTACGAGGGTTGCGAACTACTCTTGCACTTCTTTTAGTTACATTAAATGTACCAAGGCCTGGAAGCTGGATCCTGTGACCTTTTTTCATTGCTTTTCCGAAAGCTGTAACAAATGAGTTTAAAGCTTTTCCTGAATCTTTGATAGAAAGACCTGCATCAGCAGCAATTGCATTTACTAATTCTTTTTTTGTCATAATAATAAAATTAAGGTTAGACCAACTTTAATATTTGAATACAAATTTATTTTATTTTAGCTTATGTGCAAATTTATTTTATCGTTTTTCCACAAATAGTGGCACTTTTAGGTTAAAAAGGCATTTTTTTCAGATAAATATCTCAAAATGGACAAAAAGCCGGAGTTCCGCATCAGTCGTAAGGATGAGAGCAAAAAAGTGCAGAAAAATGTTGACAACATGTTAATAAATTAAATATATTATTGATTATCTGATATATACAGGAATTATTTTTAATAAAATCTGAAAAATCAAAATAATATTATCTTTGCGGCGGAGAAATGGTCCCGCTTTTTGATTTTTCAAAAAGCGGGATAGACGCCGCGGCGAATACGGCGGTCTTGTGTGGGAGAATAGATAGTGACAAATTGGAGAAATGGCAGAGCGGTCGAATGCGGCGGTCTTGAAAACCGTTATTCTGTATCCACGGAATCGGGGGTTCGAATCCCTCTTTCTCCGCCAAAGCAAATCAATCCCGCAGCATGAAGCTGCGGGATTGATTTGCTTTGAAGCTCCCCTGCGAGGGATCACAGCCGAACGAAATGAGGCTGTAATCCCTTTTTACTTGTACTCACCCCCAAGCCTTCGCCAAGGCTTCGGCTTGCAAAGCCCGACCTCCCGCTTTCTAATCTACCCATCCCCCGTCCCATTCCCTTAAGTCTAAGGGAA